>ENA-ORUM01000085-ORUM01000085.1-human-gut-metagenome-genome-assembly--contig:-NODE-85-length-133380-cov-3.508817_pt1 | contig 133380 bp, 114 predicted proteins | sample MGYA00242083_ERZ509217 | MGnify/ENA primary metagenome ERZ509217 (study PRJEB26280, sample SAMEA2338831) | human gut metagenome | biome: human gut; feature: human-associated habitat; material: faeces...
CCCGCAATATAGTGCTTTGCCACCTTAGAAAGGTTGTATCCATCAGGATCGCTGGCATCGAAGAACGCATTGTTGCCTTCTTCATCAAATAGGCTTTGATGAATATGCATGCCCGAGCCGGGGGCTCCAGAAATGGGCTTCGGCATAAATGATGCGTACACCCCATGCTTCATGGCGATTTCCTTGACCACCATTTTGTAGGTCATTACGTTGTCGGCCATGCTCAGCGCATCCGCGAAACGCAGGTCGATCTCCTGCTGGGAGGGGCCGTTTTCATGATGGGAATACTCGACGGGAATGCCCATCTTTTCCAAGGTAAGAATGGTGTCGCGTCGAAGGTCGCTTGCCATGTCAAGGGAGGTAAGGTCAAAGTAGCCGCCATGGTCAAGCACTTCTGTCCCGTTGGGATCCTTGAAGTAGTAGTACTCAAGCTCAGGGCCAACATTCATCACATAGCCCAAGCGCTCGGCCTTTGCAGCCTGGCGCTTCAACACGTTTCGGGAATCGCCATCGAAGAAATCGCCCTCGGGCGTTTTAATGGAGCAGAACATACGCCCAACAGCATTGCGCTCAGGACGCCAAGGCAAGATCTGAAATGTGGAAGCTTCAGGATATGCGAGCATATCCGATTCACTCGTAGAGGCAAAACCGCGAATGCAGCTGCCGTCAAAGCCCATTCCCTCTTCGAAAGCGTTTTCCAATTCACTGGGAATAACCGCAAAAGACTTCATGTGGCCCAGCACATCGCAGAACCAAAAACGAACGAAATGCACGTCGCGGCTTTTTATTGTCTTAAGGACGAAATCCTGGTCTGGGCTGGTGCTCATAGCTTGTCCTTCCGTGGCTTGCTCATATTTGTTTCATTGTAACAAGCAAGGTGTTACAAGCGCGTTTCGCCGAATTCTTTTGCCGCTGAACCGATAGTTCTTGCATATCATTCAAGTTGCAAAAACCGCTTTCCCACCAAAAGCCAACGCCTCGGGAATATAGGGACAGGCCCCATTTTCCCAGCATCCCTCCAAAGGACGACAAGCTAAGTTGGTTGGCATACAAAAATGGCCCGCCTGCGCGAGCCATTTCAAATTACTTTTTGCGATCGATTTTACGAGCAGCAAGGTCACAGCCGCTTTGAACGATTTGAACCAGAACGATAAGAATGACGATGGTGGCAATCATCACATCGACCATGTAGCGCTGATAACCGTAGCGAATGGCGATGTCACCCAAGCCGCCCGCACCAACAGTGCCCGCCATTGCGGAATAACCAAGCAGCGTAATGAGGACGATGGAAAAGCCCCTAATCAGAGATGGCAAGCTTTCCCACAGAAACACCTTCGCGACGATTTGCCAAGTAGAAGCGCCGAAAGACTGAGCCGCCTCAACCAAACCGGCGTCAACTTCGGCTAAGCTCTGCTCGACCATACGGCCAACGAAAGGCGCAGCCGCCACAACCAGTGGTACCACCGCACCAGGAACGCCCAGCGAAGTACCCACGACCAAGCGAGTAAACGGGATAATGGCAACGAGCAAAATGATAAACGGAATCGAGCGGCCAATGTTCACGATCCAACCAAGAACGGCATTAACCGCCTTATGGGGCAACAAGCCCTTCTTTGGATCGGTTAGCACCAAGAACACGCCGAGGGGAATACCTATTACGTAGGCAAGCGCCGTGGAAACCAAGCTCATAACAATGGTGTCCCAAGTTCCCTGCGCCAGAAGCGCCCCATACTGGGCGAAGAACGTCTGCAAGTATTCCACGATTACAACCTCTTCTCCAGCAGCTTACGGGCAACGTCGCTTTGCGGGTTCGCAAAGATATCTTCCGTTTTACCCTCTTCCACGATCTTGCCCTCATCGATTACCACCACGTTGTCGCAGATAAGCTCTGCAACAGCCAGCGAATGGGTGATGAGCACGATGGTTACGCCCATCTTTTCGTTGATGTCTTTCAGCAGCTTCAAGATGGAATGCGTAGTCATGGAGTCGAGTGCGCTGGTGGCCTCGTCGCACAACATGATGGACGGGTTGTTCACCAAGGCACGCGCAATCGCAACACGCTGCTGCTGACCGCCAGAAAGCTGACTGGGATACTTGTCGCACTTGTCGGCCAAACCTACCAGTTCCAGCAGTTCACGAGCACGCTTTTCCGCCTCCTTCTTGTCGGCATGGCGGAGCTCAAGCGGAAACATGACATTGCGAAGAACCGTACGCTGCTGAAGCAGACTGAAGTTCTGGAAGACCATGCTTACCGAGCTGCGGAACTCGCGCAATTCCTTTTCGGAAAGACTCGTGATATCGCGCCCATTGATGATGATCGAACCAGAAGTAGGACGCTCAAGCAGATTGAGGCAGCGTACGAGGGTCGACTTACCAGCACCCGATTGGCCGATAATGCCAAACACGGATCCGTCATCGATGGTCAAATTGATATCAGTCAGGGCGATATGCGTTTCCCCCTGACGCGACACATAGGTCTTATTTAAATGTTCGATTTGAATCATTCGTTGTTCCTTTTGCACAGCGCAGCATACTTAGCGCGCATAAAACAGCCTACCTACCATACCGCAGCCCAGGGCATAGGCGGAAAAATGCCATAGTCCAAACCGCATGCGGCTTATACATAAATCTAATAACTGGCAATAAGCTTAGAGAATAGCTATTGAACTGGGCCCAACAAGAAATACGGCGCACGCGGATCGAGGCACGAACTCATATAAGGGTCGCCGTCCACGAACAAATGCGGCCAACGATAATGCAAAAAAGCCTTTTCCCGCTCGGCACGCAGCTGCTGCTTTTTGGTAAGCGCTGAGCGACCACCGGAATCGCTCCCCTTGCGATACGCTTCCACCCCACCGTTATAGGCAATCAGGTAACCCTCTTTTGCCACCTTCAAGCAGAAATCGACATCGCAATTGCAGACTTGGAAACGTTCGTCGAAGCCCTTGGCGCTATCGTAGGCAGCACGTTTTACCATCATGGCAGACAGAGAAACCGCCGAAACATTGCTAGCGCACTGCAAACGCCCCAAATAACCACGGGCACTACGGGGCATGTTCGCGCCAATCTCTGAAGCCGATTCATACGGACCAACCATCATGCCAGCATGACGGATGGTATCGTCGGCGAACAGGGTTTTCGCTCCCACAACGCCCACATCTTCACGAATGCAATGGGTTAGCATGCAGTTCAGCGCCTCAGGGTCTGCGAACTCAACATCCCCATCAACCACCAGAACATAGTCGGAGGTGCTTTGGGAAAAGCCCAGGTTTGCCATAGCCGCCCTATTGCTGGATCCCTGATAGGCGATAACCCTGGCACGGTTCTTCCGCACCAAATGTTCTCCGTATACCACAACATCACGAGATGTTTCCTGGTTTACCACCACATATATAGGTGTGTCGCGCGGTATTACGCTCTGCTCGATTGAGGATAGGCAGGCATCAAGCAACGGCGCATCGTCACCAGCAAGCACAACCACCGATAGAGTTGGCGTCTCATCGGGCATTCGATAACGAACGGTATAGAGACGATCGGAAACATCGGCAAGAACCAACGCATCAATGCCATTACGGCGCAAGTGGTTGGCGAGCACCTTCCTCCCCGTACGGAACGCCTCTTCTTCGCGACGCGAGCTGATCCTATCGGCATCGGGGGAAATAGAGGCAGCATTCTGAACGTGATACAGGACTTTGTCGATTCGTTCTACGCGTTCTGCCTGAGCGGTCGCCTTCAGCACTAAGTCGTAATCGAACGATTCGGAGGAAAAACCAACCGACGACTGGATTGCTTCCAAGACGCGGCGAGAAAGGAAAACCAAAGGTCCAAGATAGTTGTAGGAGTACAGCAAATCTGGCGAAAAAACCGGCTTGAACTGGGGAGTGTGCAAGCCGCCGTCACGATCAAAGCTGTCGTGGTTCGTGTACACAACATCGCACGGACCCACACCATGGCTGTTTTTGATGGCTTCTTTGTCCATCACTTCGTTGATACGGCGAACATACTCGTAAAGAGCCTCAGGGGCCAAGACAACACTCGGCTCCAGCACCGCGCATACTTCGCCCTTGGACTGGAGCAAGCCCGTCAGACGCGCCGCACCCTCATCAAGTTCGACCTCGGGAACCAAATGGACAACGCGCTCGTCACCTTCCCATTCGCGGAGGGCCGAGGTGAGGCTCAATTCGTTGGCACCCATATCAACCAGAACAAGCTCGAAGTGGGTATAGGTCTGAAGCCTCAAAGAAGCCATGGCGGCAGACAGATAGCATTCGTCACCCGGATACAGAGGCATAACCAAACTGATCTGAGGTTGAACGGCAAACGAATGGGAACGCTGTTCCTCAAGGCCAGCGAGCGTTTCGCAATGGCGCACGAACCAGCGGCCATAGCGCGAATCGATGGAAGCGTCTATCGCGCAATAAGAAAACGACTCGCCCAGCGGCCCAAACGTTTCGTCGCAGAAATAGGCGAATCCTCCGGGGATCTGCTCGTTGGCATCGTAAACCGTTACGCAGAAATCCTTAGCAGCGGCAGCAACACGCACAGAAAAACCGATACGAAGGCGCTCGCCCTCGCCATAGTTTGCGGGAGGAATTATCTCATCCACCAACGGATACACGGGAAGATCGACTTCGATGCCACAGCCATCGGTGAAATCGACCATCACATCGGAACCTTCGGCATGAGGCATATCCGCAAGCATCTTCACCACGATTTCATCGCCGTCTTCAATGGCGTCGGTGAAATATACGTTCATGCGACCCGAGCAGTATTCGCGCTCGATATCAAACATCTGCTCCAAAAGCTCATTATGGACAAACGCATTGAAGCGCGTGCGCCAGCGCATCATATTCAGTTCCACAGTAAGGCGGCTTTGAGTAAGCGGAGAGCTTTCCCCTGCGTATTCCAAGAACGTCAGGTCAACTTCACGTACATCGAAATGAGGAAGCACCACCACATAATTGGCCTGCGATGTTTCTTCCAGCGGATTAAAAGGGAACAAGTGAGCGGGTATCTTGGTGCCATCCTTCAAGCGGGCATCAAGAAGCACTTCGGCATCAGGATGCATGCGGTCAAGAACCATTTGCAGGTAGACCTTGCCATCGCCGTGACTCATGCTTTCAATTCGTGCGTTCATGCAATTATCCTCGGGGTTTTCCGCGCTTCATGGCAAAATAGGAGCTGTCGGGGTTCAAATTAGGGTTGTAGAAGGCATCGCCCTCAACGAAGATGCTTGGCCATGCCGACTGCAGTAAGGCGGCCTCCTTACGGCGTCGGATGCTGATTTCCTTGGAACGAATACGCATGCGCGAAACGCTGTGAAGGTGACTCAAAAGCACATGCGGCGTAAACACCGTGTAGTAGCCGGCATTGCGCACTTTGAGGCAGAAATCAACATCAGCGTAGAACAAGGTGAATTCCTCGCTGAAGCCGCCCACCTCTTCGTAGGCGCTGCGACGAAGCATCATGCAGTCGCCGGTAACCGCCGAAACGTTCTGGGCAACAACGGCGCGATCCAAATACCCTTGGCTTTCCGCATCCATGTGGCGGAAAAGGGGCGTTACCACACGCGAGCCTCCCACCACAATGCCGGCATGCTCAACCGTGCCATCGATGAACAGCTGTTTGGGGCCCACCACGCCCACATCAGGGCGCTGGAAGTAGCCCAGAAGCTGCTCGAGAGCATCGTCGGTAAGAATGCTGGCGTCGTCGTTGAGGAACAGTAAGAATTCGCCCTGCGTGTTCTTCACCGCAAAGTTGGCAATCTGCGCTTTGTTGAATGGACCATCCCACTCAAGAACCGAAAGACTATCGTGATCTTCAGCCAATTCGGCAAGGCAGGCTTTCGTTTCCTGAGCAAACGCAGCGGTGCTCACCACCACGATCTCGAAATTGGCGTAGCCGATTTTCTCATACAGGTCACGCACGCACGTACGAAGCAGCGGCGCATTGCCCTCAAAGATAAGCACCACCGAAACGCGCGGCGATTCGGCAAGCACATGGCGTACGCGATAATGGCCCGGTTCATGGTCGTTCAACACCTCGGCGTTGATTCCCATACGCTGACAGTGGGCAACCAGTGCCTTGCGACCTGCTTCTTGCTCGATTTGAGTGGCTTTGAAGCCTTCAGAGGTATCAATTGTGGCAAAACGACGATGGCACAGAACACGCGGAACGTGGCATACGCGGCGAGCCTTCTCCGTAACGCGCAACGCCAAATCGTAGCCCGCAGCGCCCATAATGGCATAAGGGAGGTTGGGCAAACCAGAAAGCAAGGAAGAGCGCACTACCACCAAATCACGCAAGTAGTTATACGAGCGCAGCAGCTCGGGCGAGAAATCTGGGCGGAACACGGGCTGGAAGTGCACACCATCGGCATCGAAGGCATCCACATCGGTGTAGAGCACATCGCAATCGGAATATTCATTAATAGCGCGTACGCATTCGAACAGCGCATCGGGAGCCATGATATCGCACGGCTTCATAAACACGACGAAATCGCCTTCCACGGTAGCCATGCCTGCCGCAAAGCGCTCATTGATGCCAAGCGATTGGTCGGTTTCCACCACGTAGACACGATCGCTGTCGAGCGAATCTTTCAGATCGGCGGCTTCACTGCCCGACGATCCGGCATCAACCAAAATAAGCTCCCAGCGGCCATAGCTCTGAAGCGCAATAGAGTTCATAAGGTCGTGGACGTGATGCGACGGAGTGTCGTCAAGCACGCAAACAATGCTGAAAAGAGGCTCGTGATCGAAGCGGGTTGCCACCTGTTCGAGCAGATCAGGAACATCGGCACGATGCTGCTTCACAAACCATTCATGATATTCAGGGTCAAGTGCCGCGCTCGTTGTTTGCTCGTCGAATTCGGCAACGAGAGATTCAAGGGTGCGATTGCCTAGCATAGCAAAACCGGGAGCCACCGTAGATGCCGTATCGGTTGCGCAGAGGCATATCTGAGGGTTATCGGCATCGACCAAGAAGGAAAGCTCAATATAACGGCGTCGCAAAGCGCCATACCCAGGGCTTTGCGAGACGGAATCCTCTACGATGACAGGTTTAAGATCGAGCCGGCGCCCCGTCTTATCAAGGAAATCGCATTCAACCACACTTGCCTCGTGGTACGGCATTTCCAACAGCGCTGAAACTCGAATCTTGTCGCCGGTTTCAAATGCGCGCAAAAAGCTCACGTGGATGCGATCGTGGATAAAGCGGCCATCAAGATCTTCGATAAGGGAAGGCACCGCCCCGCTGCGCTGAGGCGCCATCACCTTCAGGCTGGCTGCTCGAACATCGAGCACCTTGCGACAAGAAGTAATAACGTTGCCTGATGAATCTATGGCATTGAATTCGAGTTCCCATCTACGACAGCTCAACCAAGGAAGCGCGATGACGAAAAAACGCACACCGGCAGAATTCTTGGTGTGAAGAGGAGGGAAAGGCATTTCTCTATTGGCTAACGCACCGTCAGAAAGAACCTGACGCAAAGCCAGAGGGTCGGCCACGTCGCAATAGGGAAAGGTATCCGACGGGATGCGGGCACCCGATTCCGTCGAAGCGGCAAGCACTACAGGGAGACGCTCGTCGTAACCGGAAATCTCAGACAAGATGTAAACCTTATCGCCCGAACGGCGGATAGTTTTGAACGATACATTCATGAGCCTCCCCTTTCCTGAAATGCCTGTCTTACACCATTTCAGCAAAGATTATTATCGCCCGAATTAATCGTGAGCTTCGAGGAAAATCTTCCTGGTTACGAAGTTCCATACTGCCACAACAACCGTAACAACGATCTTTGACAGACGGTAGTCGATGTAGAGGCTGTCAACCATGAGCCACATAAGAAGATCGTTGATGCCTAAGCCGCAAACGGAAAGCACAATAAAGATGATGAATTCGCGCCTACGACTCATATCGTTTTTGCGCTTGAACACGAAGCGCATCGAAGCGAAGTAGTTGAAAATAACCGAAACGACAAAAGAGATCGTGGTACTGATGAGGTAGGGAACGCCGAATACCTCGGTAAGGAAGATCATCACACCGTAATCGATAACAAATGCGATGACGCCAACGATACCGAATTTCATGAACTGGGCGATGAGCTTCTTCAAGCCAACTCCTTTATCTGCCTACATAAGAAAAAAGGCCCTGCAAAGCAGAGCCTGTTCATTCATGGTGCCCCCAACGGGACTCGAACCCGTGTTTCAGCCTTGAAAGGGCCGCGTCCTAACCGCTAGACGATGGGGACTTATTGCTTACTGCGAAGCAACAGCTCGGTTATTATTGCAAAGCACAGAAAATATGGCAAGTACTTTTTCGAAAAAATTTTTCAGATCCCTATCGCACCCCAGATAACACCCTTGGACGAAAGGTGTATTTCAAAACCGTAGAAAAGACTATCGTTAACTCAGGTACCAGAAATGATGTTAGGAAGTCATGAGAATCGCCGTTGCAAGTGAAGGTTTGGATGTCAGCAGCCATTTCGGCTGTTGTACCAACTTTAACTTCTATCAGGTCGAAAACGGCGAGTTGGTAGACTCTCGAAACCTCCCCAGCCAAGGGCACCTTTGCGGATCGCAGGCAAATTTCTTGCGACAGATAGAGGTCAAGGTTCTCCTGTGTGGCACCATTTCGGAAAAAGACGCAGAAAGCATGAAAGCTGCTGGCATCACCGTGGTGCAAGGTGCAGAAGGTCGGGCGATTACCGCTGCCGACAACTATTTGAAGCAGGCAAGCGCCGAAGAATTAGCTGCGCTGGGATAGCCTCTTGGCGGTACGCCTGCCAAATCGGCACACTCGGCAAAGGAATTGGCTTTGCCCATAGTTCCTGGGGAACACCTGCGCCTTTCCCGCTAGCCCCGCTCCGACTGAGCAGCGCCTTCAGACGCTACTCACAACCGAAACGCTCCCAGAAATTCTTTTCAGTTGCCACCACAACGCCTGCTTCCTTGAGCATTTTTGTCGCAACACCGTCGCCCGGCACCAGCACATCTGAAAAAGTGCCGTCATACACTTCCCCAACGCCACATGAAGGGCTTTTCGCCTTTAGGATGGCATGAGTACAACCCGAATCGCAAACCAGCGAGCAAGCAGCACGAGCGCCCGCCTCGAACGCTTCCGTATGATCGTTCCCTTCGGCGTCGACCACGCGAACTTGCCCGTCAAGCACGCGCTGCTCGTGGGGAGGATGAGGAATGGAAAGCCCTCCCATAACCTCTGGGCAGATTTTCACCACCTGACATTCGTGGCCTTCCAGAAAGCGCTGCACTTCTGTTGAAGGCTTTGAGCGACCATCGAAACGGCATCGAACCCCTAGCAAGCAAGCGCTAACTGCAACTTTCACGATGATCTCCCGTCTGGGCATTGCAAGAATAACCCTAAAAAAATTGTGAGCAACGCAAAAAGGGCCCGCCTTAAGCGGACCCTTTTGAATAAATGGTGGAGCATAGGGGGATCGAACCCCTGACCTCATGGCTGCCAGCCATGCGCTCTCCCAGCTGAGCTAATGCCCCGAAGTGCTTGATTAATATACCCTCGCCACCACGCTAGGTCAAGAATTATTTTCAGAATTATGAAACGCGGCCCACAATCGATATTGCACCGATGCTCAAAATCGGCCCGACCTGCCCCTTTGCTCTTCAGGCTCAACCGAGCACGTCCATTTGGGCCCAGATGGCTCCATCCGAAGAAAAGGAACGGGGCGCGCCAAAGAATTCGGACGCAGAAGAGGCGCCGGAGGTTCCGCCGCAAGCAGCGGCTTGCCCTCGAGGGTTCGCGCTATGTCCTTGCGCGCCTTACTCGAAGCCCTTCGTCCTATGCAAGCAGCTTCTTGCCTGCGCCGGAAACGACAGCCGAACGCGCAACCAGGTACGTTGAGGCTAGATAGATCGCGTACACCGCAACCACCAGCGCGATGCCGATGGCAAGCGTACCGGTAACCGCCGAAGCGCCCCATATCGACAGCGGATTCTTATACAGAAGGCTGATCGTGCATGCGGAGTGGCATCCTGCAACCAAAAGCGGAGCCACGAAGTAGATGCCGATCTGCGTGCGCAAGCTTCGCAAAACCATGGCCCTGTCGCACCCTAGCTGGGCAAGCAGGCGATAGCGCGGAATGCTGTCTGCCACCTCGGAGAGCTGCTGAACGGAAAGAACCGCTGCGGTGGTCATGAGGAAGACGAACCCGATGTAGAGCGCCAGGTAAACCAAGAGCAGCTTAAGCCCCATGCTGTCGGCGATAACGCTTTCACTCGTATCGTAATAGGACACCGGCCATGGGCGGGACTCATAGGTCAAGCCCATTTCGGCATGTTCCTCGCTCGGGGGGACGGCTTTGCCGTACTCGGCCATCAGGTCTTTCATGGCCTGCTCTTGCGAATCACTTGCCAGGTTGACGTTCAGCTCGCTCAAGTACGGCAGATCGCCCGCGGCAAACCTCTCGGCCGCCAATTCATCGGGAACCACCAGCACGGCGATGAGGCAACTCATGCTGCTTACCTGGAGCGATTGCGAAACAACCTGCCCGGATGCGGTCAGCTCATGGCCGTCGACGGTGATCGTGCGCCCTTTCTGGCCAAGTGCCTTCGCGTAGTCGGTAGATTTATCGATCGTGTTGTCGACCAGGTATTCGTCTGTAGCAAGCTTGATCGGCTTTTCGCCTGCAAGTTGCCGCGCAGCGTTGAACTGGGACAACGAAACGTACTGCACGCCCTCGTCGGCCATGCTGGAGTTATCGTCGGAGCCGATTTGGTCAAGCGTGAAGCCGCACGCATCGGCAAGCTGCTTGTTCGTCAAATCGTTCGCAAGCCATGTGTCCACCTGAGCCGAGCCGGTCACGCGCTCGTCCCAATCAGGGATGAGCGATTTGAGATACGCAGCGGTAGAACCGCCGTTCTCTTGACATAGCCCGTGAATCTCGTTGCGCTGGGCTTCAACTTCCTGAATTGCAGCCGCTTTGGCCTCTTCCCCGCCATACTGCCCGGCGGGCACCGCCTCCATGTCGGAGATGTCGAGCGACATCAGGCTCGCGCGGATGGATGCGTCGAACTGGGTGTTCTCTTCCAGCTGATCGGAGAAGAGCGACGCCAGACTGAAGCCCGTGGAGAACACAACGATGCTGAAGAATAGAAGAACGGTAACCGCCCACAGCGATACGAACGCGGTGTTCACCTTCGCGGCGATTTGGCGCATGGTGAACATGGCAAGTCCCTTGAAATAGACGCCGCGCAGACGTTGTATCAGCAGGATGAGGAACCCCGACGCCGACCAGAACAAGCCCAACGTGCCGACGAGCATCAACACGGTTGCGGTGCGGAAGTGCTCGCCGAAATAAACCAAGCCGTCAAGGTTGAGCTCGGCATACGCCTTCGCCAGGATCAGGCACGACAGCACGAACACGATGAGGCAGACGATGGGGTTGCGCACGGGCATGCGCTCGTTGCGGGAGTTGGCCGAAAACAGCGTAGCAAGCTTGCAACGCGAAATCTGCACGGCATTGAACAGGGCCACCACGACAAAGATGAGTGCGAAACATCCCAGGGTCAGCTCGGCGGATCGGGCGCTGAACAGCAGATGATAGTCGCTGATGGCCACACCGATAAGGCCCGCCGTGGCGAAGGCGATTGCCTGTGAGATCAGGAAGCCGAGCCCAAGACCGACCACCAGAGCGATCACGCCGACGATCATCGTTTCCATCAACACCACCGAGGAAACCTGGCGCGGGCTCATGCCCAGCAGCAGGTACGTGCCGAATTCCTTCTTGCGCGCTCGAACAACGAATCGGTTGGCGTACAGGACCAAAAAGCCCAGAACAACGGCGACGACGATACTGAAATAAGTCATGACCAGCACAAGGATATCGAAAATGCTCGCACCGGACGACAGGAACACATTCGCGGCGCCTTCCTGGGCCTCGAACAACACACGGGAGTCCCCAATGGCATTGAAGGCGTAGAACACCGCCACACCCAAGGTCAGGGTGACGAAATATACAGCGTAATCGCGCACGCTGCGGCGCACGTTGCGCAAGACAAGTTTCATCAACATGATGACCGCCGCCTAGTTGCGCAGCGCAGAGACGTGCGAAGCCACGAAACCGACTGCAGGAGAATCGCCCTGCTTGCCGGAAAGGAACGCTTGAACCTCAAGGATGCGCTGGTAGAAATCGGTTCTGCTGCTATCGCCGCGGCGAAGCTCGTTGAACAGCTTGCCGTCTTTGATGAACAGAATGCGATCGGCATACGATGCCGCAACCGCATCATGCGTGACCATCATGATGGTGGCGTGCAGCTTCTCGTTCAGAACCTCAAGGGTTTCAAGAAGAACAGCGGCGTTGCGCGAGTCAAGCGCGCCGGTGGGCTCGTCGGCAAGGACCAGCTTCGGGTCAGCAACGATGGCGCGCGCCGCGGCAACGCGCTGACGCTGACCGCCCGACATCTGTCGCGGGTACTTTTGCAGAACATCCGCCACGCCAAGCAAATCGGCGGTGCGATCGACCTTCGCGCGAACGGAATCAGCTTTCTCACCCTTGATGGTAAGGGCCAAAGCAATGTTCTCGAAACCGGTCAATGTGTCCAGCAGGTTGGCGTCCTGGAAGATGAAACCCAAGTCATCGCGGCGGAATTTGGACAACTGACGACTGCGCAGCTGCGTGATGTCGCGGCCGTTCAAGATGATGCTTCCGCTGGTCACGGTATCGATAGTGGAGATACAGTTCAACAACGTGCTCTTACCCGAGCCCGATGGGCCCATCACGCCAACGAACTCGCCTTCGCAGATATCGAATGACACGTCATCGAGCGCTCGCGTAATGGCCTCACGTGATCCGTACACCTTCTGAACATCGCGCACGGAGAGCAGGACGTTGCGGTTGTCGGATGTGCCCGCGTTCGCAATGCTTGCCGGAGGGGTTGCGGTAACCATGGTCATGGGGATTCCTTTCTCTTCGGTTCGGTATATCCCCATGATGCGACGCTCGCGAAAACGGAGCCATCGAAGGGCCTTACCGCAAACTTACGATGTTGTAAGGTTCGTCGCCGTAGACGCCGACGGCAGCGCGCGGGCGGATCGCAGTTTGCGATGGGCGTCGGCTAGGCTCCCGCCAGGTCCATGCGCGTGCGATCGAGCGGGAAGGTCAACGTGATGGTTGTGCCTACCCCCTTCTTCAGAAGAAATGCACAAGCCAAGCCCCATTCTTTCGCAGGCCACGGCAGCCAAATACAACCCCATACCCGTTGCCTTGTGATGGGCGCGTCCCTTGCTTCCCGTAAAGCCACGATCGAACACACGTGGCACATCGGCAGCGGGAATGCCATCGCCATCATCGCTGATAATCAGCTCGATACAGCCGCCTTTTGTGCCTGCATCCCTCACCGCACCTTCAAAGCGGATAGTCTTCGCACCGTATTTCGCTGAGTTTTCCAGAGCCTGACCGATGATGAAATCGGTCCATTTCGCGTCGGCGAGCACTTCGAGCGCATCGGCGATCGCGAAATCGAGCGAGACTCCCGCACCGATCAGCATGCGGGACCGTTGACGGCACGCTTTGCGCGCGAGGGCAGCAAGGTTAAGCTCCTCGATGGAAAAATCTTCGCTCAAGGTTGCCGAACGCGCATAGTAGAGCGCCTGCTCGACGCGCGACTCGATACGATCGAGGTCGCCGCGGACTTCGTTGATCTCAGGCCCATGAAGGTTCGACAGCGCCAGTTGCGCCGATGCAATGGGCGTTTTGGTTTCATGCACCCACAACTCGATGTAGTCGCGATATTCTTTCATGTCGCGAGAGCGGGCGGCAAGTTCGTCGGAAGCCGCCTTGCCCTGAACAGCAAGCCCGCGATAGGCGATAGAGCCTTCCAAAGTTCGCGGCTCGTCCAAAATCGAAGAGAGATACCGCGCGTTTTCGGGCGAATTGCAGAATAGATCCAACTGCTGGTAGAACTTACGATCGCACAAAAACCCAACGGCAAGCACAACGCAGGCAAATAGAGCTTCACAGACGGTAACGAGCACAATTACGGAGGCGTTCGAGCCAGTGACCGCCAGAATGCCCGCCACCACAGCCATCAGGGCAGCCATAGCGAGCACAAACCCTAAATGTGAGCGAAAATACGCCCAGAACGAGTATGCTCGCTCGGCGTAGCCGTCGGCAAGCAGCTCCAATTCGCGCGGTGAACTGACAGATGAATGCGGCACCGCCTCAAGCGCCGAATCGGGCGAAGACGAAACGGGCGTTGATTCGCTTTCCAGACCAGACAGCGAATCAATCACGGGCTTTTCCTGCGCGGAGCCGCTCATCGAACCACATAGCCCAAGCCGCGGCGGGTGGTGATGAAGTCATCGGGCACATCGATAGATTGCAGGCTGCGGCGCAAACGATTCACGTTTACGGTAAGCGTGTTGTCGTCGACAAACACGTCGGTTTGCCACAACTCGTCCATCAGCTCGCTGCGCGAGATGATGGAGCCTGCGTTTTCCATAAGAATGCGCAAGATCAAAAGCTCGTTGCGAGACAATTCCACGATTTTGCTACGATATGAAACTTCCGCCCGCACGGGATCGAGCGAGACGCCACCGTGCTCAAGCCGCTTGCGCACCGGATCGGCAGAGCCACTTCGAGCCAGTGCGCGATCAATACGGGCAAGCAACACAGCGGGGCGATAGGGCTTCACCACGTAATCATCCGCACCAACGCTCATGCTCATAACCTCATCGAACTCGCTATCGGAAGAAGTGAGCACAATAATGGAAACGTTGCTTTCCTGACGAATAGAGCGACAGATCTCGTGTCCATACGCGCCGGGAAGAGACAGATCAAGCAAAACACAATCAGGGGAAGCGGTAAGGGCTTCGGCTGCAGCGTTTTCAAATGACTCGCAGCAAACGCATTCATGCCCCTTAAGCTGAAGCATACGCACAAGATTCTCCCGCAAAGAGACATCGTCTTCGACGATGAGCAAACGCGCCATCAATCCCCCTTTTTCGCATCAAACGAATGAATCGATGATAGCGCAATGAAAAAGCCAGCTGCCATTCCGTTATCGGAACGTATTCGCTGCACAATTGCACTCCTTAAATAACGAGTGCCCGCATTACTCTTCTTAGGCTTCCCCGGCCATGAAGAAAGGCAATACGAGGTTCGCTCTCCCTGTCGGATAGATTTTAGGAAAACGCCACCGCGCTTCCCGAGACCCTCTTCGCCCCGTCGGGCAGGAACGCCCTCAAACAGGAGATGTTCAACCTGAAAATAAGAAACGGGCGCTTACGCGCCCGTTTCATTCGGTTCACAAATAAGCAGCCAATACCTCAAATGCTCAATCGGCTACGCAAGCCAACTAAGAACGAAACACCGCACTGAAAGCGGCGGCAAAAGACACTCGCCCCTGACAACCCCCGCTAAACAACGGGAACAGGCGTACCCTGCCCCTCGATCTTCACCGAACCGTAGAAGGTAGCCTCAGGAAATACCTCACGAATAGAGTGCTTTTCATCCAAGAACGGTAAGTCAACGAATTCACGCACCGAAGCAACCAACTCACTGCAATCGGGGAAATGGCCCTTGTCGTTCAATTCGTTGGTGTCCTGCGCACGCCAATAGATGTCGTTTGCATCGGTAAGATAATAGGTGAGTTCACGCCACTGCATATATGCGCAGTGAGCTCCCATCAGGTAGTTCACCAGTTCATCCGCATCCGCAAGCTGCAACGCCTCGTCAGATTGCCTTCCCATATGTTCCTCCTTGTTTTTTAGGACGCATCCCTCTGCGCCCCTTTCCTATCAGTTAGCGAATGCTCCGTCTAAACATTCGCGTCAATCACTCAGTTCTTCTTCGTCGGATCCTTACGACGAACACGCAGAATGTCTTGTGGTTCCAGTTCAAAAGAAGAGGTAAACGCATACGGCGCCATGGCCTTGCATGCCACTTCAAAAGGCACTTCCACCCCGTCGTAGAGCTCGGCCAAACCCTGAACCTTAATGGTTCGAATGGGCTTATGAGGGCTTAGAACCTCCAGCTCGTCACCTTCATAAAAGCGGTTGCGGCACTTTGCCTTCACGCGCCATTGACCCTGTTCGGCTGCCGCCGAGGAAACCACTTCCCCCACCCAATCGCAAAGTTGTACATAAATGTCGTTGTCGGTAGTCTGCTCAGCATCCCCATAATAAAAACCCGTTGAATAGGGTCGATGCGAGATGATCTCAAGCTCATGCTCCCACAGGGATGCCGGCTCGCCATCAAGCACATGGCGATACGCATTTACCACCGTTGCCACATAGAAAGCCTTTTTCACGCGGCCTTCGATTTTTACCGAAGAAACGCCCGCTGCAGCAAGATCGTCAAGATGCGCAAGCATGTTCAGATCCTTGGAATTCAACAGATACGTGCCATCATCGCTCTCTTCTATGCCGAAGCGCTGGTCAGGGCGAGAAAGCTCCTTCAGCTCATATTCCCAACGACACGGCTGGACGCATTGCCCCTTGTTGGCATGACGGCCAGTAAGGTAATCGCTGATAAGGCAACGACCCGAAATGGCCATGCACATGGCACCATGCACAAACACCTCTATCTCCATATCGGAGGGAATAGCTTTACGCATAGCGGCGATTTCCGCCACCGACATCTCGCGGGAGCACACCACGCGGCGAGCGCCGAGGCGATACCACATAAGCGCAGCTTCAGCGTTTGACACCGATGCTTGTGTGGAAACATGAATGGCAACCGAGGGCGCATGCTGCTGCACCACCGACATAACGCCCAAATCGCTCACAATGGCAGCATCGACGCCCGCAGCTTCCATGGCTTGAGCGTATTCGGGAAGAGCCGCCAGGTCTTCATCGTGGGCGTAGGCATTGCAGGTAACGTACACACGTGCACCAGCGCTGTGGGCCAACTCAACGGCACGAGGCAAATCTTCCAGCGAGAAATTGCTGGCACGGGCGCGCAGGCCGAAGCGGTCGCACGCAAGGTACACCGCGTCGGCCCCAAAGTGAAGCGCATATTCAAGCTGCTCCCATCCGCCGGCGGGAGCAAGCAATTCCGGTTTGTTCGTTTCGCTCTGCACGGGCATTTAGAACGTACGCGAGAACTTGTTGTTTCGGGCGGCACGCTTCACGAATGCCAATGCCTCGGCAAGCGTAGCGAAGGGAACCTTGGTCTTTTCAGATTCGCCACGACGCTTAACCTCAACTACGCCTTCCTTTACGCCGCGCTTGCCCACGACAACTTGAACAGGCCAGCCGATAAGGTCGGCATCGGCAAACTTGACGCCAGCACGCTCGTCGCGGTCGTCCAGCACAACCTCAATACCCTGTTCAGCAAGTTCCTTGGCAATGCGCTCGGCAACAGGGAACACCTCTTCGTCGCCCACGGTAAGGGGGATAACGCAAACGTGAGCCGGCGCTACGGACATAGGCCAGATGATGCCATCTTCGTCGTTGTGCTGTTCAACGATAGCCGCCAGCGTACGGGAAACGCCCACACCATAGCAGCCCATAAGGAAGTTCTGGTCTACACCATTTTCGTCTGAGTACACCGCGCCCATGGTCTTGGAGTACTTGTCGCCCAGCTGGAATACCTGGGAAACCTCGATACCACGCGCACCCTGCAGGGCAGCACCGCACTTCGGGCAGGCATCGCCCGGCATTACGAGCGAAAGGTCGGCCCACTCGTCTACCTGGAAATCTTCGCCATGCTTGGCGCCCACAAAATGGAAGCCGTCTTCATTTGCGCCCACAACCCAGCGCTCAATGTTCTTCAGGTTCACGTCACCGATAACCTTGATGCCCCCGGGAAGTCCCTTCGGACCAATGGATCCCTTGTGAAGACCTGCAGCCTCAAGCTCTTCGTCGGTAAGCAGGGTAAAGCCATTTACCACGCGCTCTGCCTTGATTTCATTCAGTTCGTGATCGCCGGGGATAAAGAGAGCGAAGATAGCCCCCTCGGCGTCCTTGCCCACCATGGCCTTAACCGTGGCAGCCTCTTCAATGCCAAGGAACTTCGCAAGGCTTTCGATGGAGGAAACGCCCGGGGTTTCAACCTTCTTGCATTCAGCGGCGGCATACTCAACCGGATGGGCATGGCATACGCCTGCTTCGTTGTTTGCCGCGTAATCGCAATCGGGGCAATAAACCAAATCATCTTCGCCGGCTTCTGCCAACGCATGGAACTCACACGTTACGCTGCCGCCGATCTGGCCACCATCGGCAACAACAGGGCGGTAATCAAGGCCGCAACGCTCGCAGATGCGACCGTAGGCATCGTACATTTCATCGTAGGTTTTCTGCAGGGATTCCTGGCTGGAATGGAAGCTGTATGCGTCCTTCATAACGAATTCGCGGCTGCGCAGCAGGCCAAAACGGGGGCGAATCTCATCGCGGAACTTCGTCTGAATTTGATAGAGCGTCATGGGGAGCTGACGGTAGGAACGCAGCTCGCTGCGGACGATGGAGGTTACCAGTTCTTCGTGAGTTGGTCCGAGGCAGAAGCCACGACCATGGCGATCTTCCAGTCGCATAAGCTCAGGGCCGTAATCGTTCCAACGGCCCGATTCGTGCCACAGCTCACCAGGCTGCAGTGCCGGCATGAGAATCTCATGAGCACCGATGGCATTCATTTCTTCACGCACGATGTTCTCGATCTTGGTAAGGACGCGCATACCCAAGGGCAGGAAGGTGTACACGCCACCTGCGACTTTCCTGATCATACCTGCGCGAACAAGCAAACGATGGCTTGCGATCTCGGCGTCGGCGGGGTCTTCTTTCAACGTGGGAGCATACTGCTGGCTCAAACGCATGATTTCCATTACAGATTTCCTATCTCTTCCATAAGTACATCAACGATAGCGGCCTCTTCGACCTTGCGCAAGGTTTTGCCGTGGGCGAATACCACGCCAGATCCCTTTCCGCACGCAACACCGATATCCGCGTCGGCTGCTTCACCGGGACCGTTCACCACGCATCCCATGACTGCCACCTGGATGGGACGATGCACATCGCGCAACCTCTTTTCCACTTCCTGAGCAATAGGGATCAGGTCAACCTGGCAGCGACCGCAGGTGGGGCAGCTCACCAATTCAGGATCGCGGCGACGCAAGCCCAATGCGGAAAGCAACGTCCAGCAGGCGCGCACTTCTTCGGTAGGATCGTCGGTCAAGGAGATGCGCATGGTATCCCCTATTCCCTGCTCCAAAAGAATGCCCAGGCCGCTCGCAGATTTGATAAGACCCTGAAACAAAGTGCCCGCCTCGGTAACACCGATATGCAGGGGAACTTCAGGCATCCTTTGCGAAAGCAGGCGATACGTTGCCACCGTGGTAGGCACATCATGGGCCTTGGCGGAAACCACCACGTCATAGAATCCTTGGCCATGGCAGAATTCCACGTATGCGGTAGCCGATTCAACAAGCTTTTCGGGCAAGGTTAAGTCGCTGCGTTCCGCCAACGCAGAATCGAGCGAGCCCGCATTAACTCCTATGCGAATAGGAATACCGGCCGCTTTGGCGGCTTGAAGCACCGGAACGGTAGCCTCCAGACCGCCGATATTGCCAGGGTTGATGCGCAGCTTTGCAGCACCGCGACGAGCAGCTTCTATGGCAAGCTCAGCGCTGAAATGGATATCCGCAACAACTGGCAAAGGAGACTTTTTGCAGATCTCCTCGAAGAAATCCAGGTCGGCCTTATGAGGAACGGCGATGCGCACCACCTCGCAGCCGGCTTCTTGCAGGCGGCTTATCTGACTCAGGTTCCCCTCCACATCGGCAAGGGGCAGATTAAGCATCGATTGCACCACGCAGGGAGCGCCGCCGCCCAAAGCGACAGAACCTACCATGACCTGACGTGTTTTTGCGTTGGGAGCAGTATTCGCCATGTATTAGCTCCAATTCCCAAATATGAATCGTTGAACATCTTGATTGACCATAACCAAGAAGAATCCGGTAAAGAGCACGATGCCCACGGTAGACATATAGCCCAAGGCGCGAAGCGAAACTACCTTACGAGATACCTTCTGGAATATTTCCACCACAAATCGGCCGCCGTCAAGCGGGGGAATGGGGAGCATGTTCATGAGGCCCAAGGATGCAGAGATAATGGCCGTGAAGAACAGGAAATTCAAGAAGCCCGCATCCAAGGCGCTTTTCGACATAACCGCAATGCCCACCACCGAAGTTGATTGGGAGACGGTTTGCGCTGCAGTTGCGGGATTGAATAGCGCCGCAATTGCGCTTACCACCATGCCGAGGTATTTGAACCCCATTGCAATGGCTTCCCAAGGAGTCCAGGTGTAATGGAACGTTTCGCCAGTTTGCGTGTTCTGAAGATCGAGCCCCATAACGGAGTAGATGAGAATAAACACCAAGAACACCCAGAGCAGATTCATGAATGGACCTGCGAGCAAGATGGTACAGCGCTTCCAGAACGGCAACGTGCAGTATTGTTGCGCCTTTTCCGAGGCAAAAAACTCCTCGTTGCTGGGAATTGTGCGAGGCTGCCCCTCCTCAAACCCGTTTTTAGCTGGTGTGCGGTACACATTGTGCTCGTCCTTGCGGCGGGGACGTTTGAGCGAACCCCAATCACACAGCTCTTCGAGCAAATCGTAGGCTTCTTGGTCGGTAAGAAACAAGTCGTGGGCAACATCTTCCATATACACGGTGCCCTTGCGATAGGCATAGCCCAGAACACGCTTCAGGTGAGGGCTGTTGCTAGGAGGAGCCATGCCACAAACGCTCGCATAGCCGCCCAGCGGAACGGCAGTGATACCGAAGCGCGTTTCTCCGCGGGTGAAGCCAATCGAGGGGCCAGGCAAACCAATCATGAATTCGCTTACGCGCACCCCGCATGCACGTGCAGCAAGATAATGACCACCTTCGTGGATGAATACAAGAAACCCCAAAAGAAGGGTTACCGTTATGAGCATGATGAGTATATCCATGATGCTCATTATATTTGAGCATCATGGCGCTCCCGTTCCAATTCATACGAACTGCAGCCGCCCCGCCAGCTAACGTGCAAACGAGCCACGAAAACAGCTCTATGTGTGTTTTTGCGGCAGCAAGCAAATACGTACGGCATGAAGCCATCGACCGCATAACTGCTGCACGAAAAAGCCCCTCGATTCCATTAGAAGAGCTATCCATCACTTCCCTCAACGTCAGCGACGACAGACAGCCCACCCGACAGGAACGAGGGGCACAACTAGCTAAAGTGCACTTCTAGCGGGCAGATACCCATGCACGTGCGCAGCTACGAGCCCATGCGTCAACCTCAAGAAGCTGCTCGATGCTCATTACCTGCTGGACGCCGCGCGCCTCATGTTGCGACATTACGGCCTCAACGCATTCAGCAATGCCCAAATATGGCAGCTTTTCCTCCAAAAACGAGGCTACCGCCACTTCGTTGGCGGCATTCATCGCACACGGCAAAGTGCCACTCACCCTGCCAGCGTGGTAAGCCAAGGCAAGGCAACGGAACGTTTCTGTATCAGGCGCAGCAAAATCAAGAGAACCCAACATCCGAAAATCAAGCGGCTCAACCGGGGCGTCCCAGCGCTCAGGGTAGCTGAGCGCGAATTGAATGGGAATGCGCATATCAGTAGTGCCAAGATGCGCCTTTACGCTTCCATCAGTGAATTCGACCATGGAATGAATAGCGCTTTGCGGCTGAACCACAACCTCAATGCGGTCGTACGGCATCTGGAACAGATGATGCGCCTCGATTACCTCAAGACCCTTGTTCATAAGGGTAGATGAGTCGATAGAGATTTTCTTGCCCATATTCCACGTAGGATGAGCCAGAGCCTGAGCAGGGGTTATGTCCTCCAAATCGGAACGTTTCTTCCCGCGGAATGGACCACCCGACGCGGTTACCCACAGCTTGCTTACTTCACGGGAATCTTCGCCCAAAAGGCACTGATATATGGCACCATGCTCAGAATCGATGGGCATCAACATGCCAGGCTCGGTTGCCATGGGCATGATAAGGTTGCCACCCACTACCAACGACTCCTTATTGGCAAGGGCAAGAACCTTGCCCGCGCGAAGCGTTTCATAGCTTGCTTGCAAACCAGCAGCACCCACCAAGGCGTTCACTACCACATCGGCCTCTTCAAGATGAACCATCTCACGGACCGCATCAGACCCAAAGCCGATGCTTCCCTTTGCGCCGGCAAAGCCTGCAGCCTGCTCTTCCAGCTCAGCCACGACCGAAGCGCTAACCGCTTCTGGCTTACCGAGGGCCAAATGCCCCACGTTGAATTCTTTAGCTTGAGCCAGCAGTTCGGCACCGCGTGTGCCTGCAGCCAAGCCAACGATTTTCAAGCGGTCGGGATGACGGCGCGCCACATCAAGCGTCTGAACGCCAATGGAGCCCGTTGAGCCCAAAACAACGACGCGTCGCTGAGAAGCGACGCGGACCTGAGGGGATACGTTAGATTGCATAAGGAATACAGCCTCCTAGAACAAGCATGATGGTACCCGTAAGGATTACCAGGAACTGCGAATCGCACCTATCGAGCAAACCGCCATGACCTGGCATAATGGTGCCCGAATCCTTGAAGCCGGAATTGCGTTTGATGCGGCTTTCCACCAAGTCGCCCAAAACACCCGAAAGCCCATTTATCAAGCCGAACACCAATGCTTGCGGAATAGGCATGGTTACCCCGGGAATAAGCGTGAGCAAGCACCAGAACCCCATGGCCACAACAAGACCGGCTATGAAGCCTTCCCAGCTTTTCTTTGGGGAGATATGGGGCGCAAGCTTGTGCTTACCGATCGCCGATCCGACCAGATAGGCAAAGGCATCGTTGCCCCAAACGCTGGCAAACAAGCCCAAAACCAAAACCGCGCCCCAGAATTCGGGAAGCGATACGCGTAGCAACATGGCGCATGACATGATGACGCCTGTGTATACCGCGCCGAATAGGCTTACTGCAACATCGCTGATTCGTGCGGGTTGCCAAAAGACGTACCAAACAAGCAAGGTCAATACGAAGATGGCGAACACCACAACCACACCGGAAATGCCAGATACCCAAGTAGCAAGTGGGAATAACGCGGCGGCGCAGATTCCCAAAAACTCATTGGGTAACTTGGCATCAGATCGCAGCATGTAATAAAACTCACCTGCGCAGATAGCGCTGAGCACCGAAAGGTATATTGCTGTAGATACCTCAGATGCCCAAATACACACCACCGTAAGAAGGATATACACTGCGCCTGTTGCAGTACGTACCATCAGATTGCTGGGGTGCTTTACCTTTTCAGGCATCTTCGCTGCAGCGGCGTTCTTCACCTTGGTAGAACGCTTTTCTTCACCAGGAAGCTCGATCGCGGGATATTCCTCAGGTTCCGTGGTAAGGCCAGGATGCGCCTGGGAATCCTCTCGCATAAATGGCTTGCGCACACGCGTCTTCGCCATGCGCTACACCGCCCCAAAACGACGATCGCGTGATTGGAACTCGAGCAATGCCCTCAAGAAATCATAGCGATTAAAGTCGGGCCACAGCACATCGGTGCATACGAACTCGGAATAGGCAATTTGCCACAGCAGGAAGTTGCTTATTCTCATTTCCCCCGAAGTACGAATAAGCAAATCGGGATCGGGAATATCAGCGGTGTCGAGGCCCTGCTCGAATAGTTCTTCGGTAAGAACCAGCTCTTCTCCCTTTTCGTGAGCGGCAATAGCAGCATCCGCATATGCCTGGGCTGCATTCATCATTTCCTGACGCGAGCCGTAGTTCACGGCAACCACTAAGGTCATACCATCGTTATTGCGGGTTTTTTCCCATGCAGCGTCAAAAGCATCACGCGTTTCCTTGGGAAGCATGGAAAGATCGCCTATGGTGCGAACGCGCACATGCTCTTCATGCAGACCGTCCACTTCCGCCAACATAGTTTTGGCGAACAACTCCATCAGGCCGCTTACCTCTTCCTTCGGACGCTTCCAATTCTCTGTGGAGAACGAATAGATGGTGAGGTAGTCTACGCCGCAATCGTTGGCGCAGCGAATGGTTTCGCGCACCGCTTCGATCCCGGCTTTATGACCGCGAAGTCGGTTTAATGCACGCTTTTTTGCCCAACGCCCATTGCCGTCCATGATGACGGCGACATGGCGGGGTATGCGACTCTGGTCAAGCGCTTTAGGATCTATCCCCATAGGCGGATCAGGGAATATGTACTCGAGTGGTTGCCTCATTCCGCTCCTCCTTGCAAACCCCGCACATGCAAAACACGCCCGCCAGATGACCTGGCGGGCAGAAATTCAAAATCATCAGGCAGCGAAAACCGATAAAGGGCAAGATCACGAATCAGCTTCTGAATTGCCTTTTCTGAATGAAACCCTACCGCGTTATCGACAGCGCAAAGAGCGCATTCTCTGCCCCATGGATATCTTTGCCCTCAGAAGAGAAGACAAAGCTAGATGGACATCAGCTCTTCTTCTTTTTTGGCAAGATGAGCGTCAATCTTAGCGATGGCAGCATCGGTAAGCTTCTGAATTTCAGCCTCGGCACGACGCTGCTCGTCTTCGGGAAGGCCATCGTTTTTTACGGCCTTCTCGACGGCAGTGTTGGCATCGCGGCGAGCGTTGCGTACCGCCACACGGCTTTCCTCGGCGTAGGCACGGCATTCCTTTACGAATTCCTTACGACGTTCCTCGGTAAGGGGCGGGAAGGAAAGGCGGATTACCGAACCGTCGTTGTTAGGCATAACGCCCAGGTTTGCCTCCTGGATAGCATGGTCGATACCGCCAAGAGCCGATTTGTCCCACGGCTCGATAACGAGGGTGTGGGCATCAGGCGTTTTGATAGCAGCCATCTGGTTGATGGGGGTCGGAACGCCATAGTAATCGGCCTTAACGCGGTCGAGGATCATGGCACTAGCGCGGCCAGTGCGAACAGAAGCAAAGTTGGAAAGCAGCTGCTGCTCAGCGCCTGCCATACGCTCTGCTGCTTTATCCATGATTTCCTTGGTCATCTTGGGTCCTTCCCCTTTGATTAGCATTGTTGTGATGCCTGCAAATCAGGCACGGTGAAAGTAGGTTTACGCGGTAACGGTAGTACCGATGTTTTCGCCCTTCAGGATGCGTGAAATGTTGCCAGGAACCATCAGGTCGAATACCAGGATGGGAAGCTTGTTGTCCATGCACAGCGAAGTTGCCGTGGAATCCATAACATGGAGCTCACGAGAAAGAACCTCGAGGTAGCTAATGGTTTCGAAGCGCTTAGCATCAGGATTGGTTACCGGATCGGCATCGTAGATGCCATCGACCTTGGTGGCCTTCATCAGGCACTCAGCATTGATTTCGCATGCGCGCAGAGCCGCCGTGGTGTCGGTGGTGAAGTAAGGATTGCCCGTGCCAGCTGCAAAAATAACAACATAGCCCTTTTCAAGGTGATGCACGGCACGACGGCGAATATAAGGCTCGGAAACCTGACGCATCTCGATAGCGCTCATTACGCGCGTGGGGATGCCATGGCGCTCGAAAGCGTCTTGGAGAGCAAGTGCATTCATGCAGGTGGCAAGCATACCGATGTAGTCAGCCTGAGCACGATCCATGCCTTCTGCAGAGCCAGCAAGACCACGGAAGATATTGCCGCCGCCAACGGTTACAGCAAGCTGAATTCCGTCATCGACGATTTCCTTGATCTGAACAGCCAGTTCTTCAACGACCTTAGGATCAATACCGTAGCCGGCCTCTCCCATCAATGCTTCGCCAGAGAGCTTCAGGAGAACACGCTTGTACTTATAGTCAGATGCCATGGGCATTTCCTTTCATAGCCTGTATCCTTGCCATATTACCGTAAAACGCGCATCACGTTCGGACGCAACACAAAAAGGCTGCGACATTGCGCCGCAGCCCCTCAAAGCTCATAGCATCTTGCCTTACAGACCAGCGTGGACGGTATCGAGCACCTGTGCCAAATCGGCAATGCCAACCTGACCCGGAGCCGACGCCTGTGCAGCCGCCCCAAACGTTGCAGCACTGCCGTACGATTCACCAGCCAAGCGGCTCACTACGCCCATGCCTCCCATGCTCATAGTGATAAGCGGGTGCTCAGTGTGATTTTCGAACATATCACGCGTGGCATCCATCAAGGTAAGCACGTCTGCACGACACTGCGGCATCAATGCGATCTTGAGGATGTCGGCACCTTGATCCTGCATCTTGCACAGACGGGAAACGATTTCTTCCTTGGGAGGCGTTTTCTCGAAATCGTGGTTCGAGGCAATTACGAACACCCCAGCAGCATGAGCCGCCGAGATAATGCGCTCTACGATGTCATCGCCCGTGAAGGCCTCAACGTCAATCAAATCGACAATGCCGCTTTCGGCGAGCGCAATGTTGATATTGGCATACAGCTCAGGCTCTGCCGGTTTTTCCCCACCCTCTTTTGCGGTACGGAACGTCATGAGAATAGGCATATCCTCACCTACCGCGGCACGAAGTTTCCGACCGCAATCAACAATCGAATCGACGTCATACGCTTCGTCAAGAAAGTCAATACGCCACTCAAGCACATCCACTGGAAGCGTCTTCGCAAACTGTGCCTGTTCTATCATTCCCGCAGCGTCAGAGCCGCATAGGGAGGTCATGATCTTCGGGCGACCCTCACCGAAAACCACCCCACGTGCGTTTACCGTTTTCATACCCGAGCTCCTTATCTCTTAATACTACTCATCGTAGTCGATACCCAGCGTTTCCTTCATGTATTCGATAGGCATAGGCTCACCCGTCCACAGCTCAAAGGCAGCAGAACCCTGGAAGAGCATCATGCCAAGGCCGTTCATCGTTTTGCAACCCGCCTCTTTTGCCATTTCACGAAGTTTGGTAAGGCGAGGGGCATAGATGATGTCCACAACGTTCAACTCTGGGTGGAAATATGATTTGTCGGGCACCACCGATTGACCCTCAAGCGGCTTCATGCCTACGCCTGTTGCGTTCACGAACAGGTAGCTATCGTCCATTTCCTCTTTCAGCTTCTGAAGATCAGCCAAATCATAAAGGGTTGCCTTGCAGCTGGTCTGCGAGTTGATCTTCTGCACTGTTTCTTCTCCGCGATGGTAGAAATCATCTTTGCGGTTGAAAATGCTGATTTCAGACACCCCATCAAGCGCTGCCTGGATTTGGATTGCCGTGCCGGCACCGCCGCACCCCACGATGGTCATTTTCTTGCCGATTGGACTTATGCCGTTGTCGGCAGCAGCCTGCATAAAGCCCACGCCGTCGGTAATGGTCCCCGTCAAATGCCCGTTATCGTTCACTACTGTATTTACCGCACCGCACATTTGAGCCGCAGGCGTGAGCTCGTCGAGATACTTCCCTACTAGTGTTTTGTTGGGCATAGAGATATTGGCTCCTCGCATCTTCAGTGTACGAAGGGCCTGAACACCTGCCTCGATTTCGTTTGCATCCACCTCAAACGCAAGGTAAGCATAGTCGTAACCCAATTTCGCAAATGCTTCGTTTTGCATAGCAGGAGAAGAAGAATGGCGAATCGGATACGCCATCAAGCCGATCAGCTCAGTGTGGCCGGTTATTCGTTCAGACATGTGGTTCCCCTTTCCTAGATAAGAGCGCATATAGCATGCTGCTCCTATAAAAAACTCCCTGAACCAAAGCATAGCGCCTAATTGTTCAGGGAGTTTTAGCAATTATTTATCACATTATACGTTTTATGAATCGGAGCCGAGCGTTACCGAAACAGTGTTCTCCTGGCCATTTCGGTTGAAGGTCACCTCCACGTTATCGCCTGCGTTGTGAGAACGTACCGCCAAAACCAAATCGGAAGAAGAGGAAATGGAGACATCACCCAGTTTCGTGATGATGTCGCCTTCCTGAATGCCAGCATTAGCGGCAGAAGAACCAGCGGACACGCTTGTCACATAAGCGCCCGATTCAACTGGTAGGTTGTATCGCTTTGCCAGCTGACTGTTAACCGTGGTCCCGGTAATACCGAGTTGTGCATGGGAGGGGGTTTTCCCGTCGATGATCTGCTGAGCGATGTTCATCGCATAATCAACGGGGATCGCGAAACCAACGCCTGAGCTGGAACCAGAAGCGGAGGCGATAAGCGTGTTAACGCCAATGAGCTTACCGTCCTTGTCCACCAAAGCGCCACCAGAATTGCCCGGATTGATAGCGGCGTCGGTCTGGATCATATTGGTGTAAACGGCACTAGAGCCACTGCTGGAATCGTTCAAGGCAGACGTAGTACGGCTGGTAGCGGAAACTATACCGGTGGAAACAGACTGTTCAAGGCCGAAGGGGCTGCCCACAGCCATTACCCATTCACCAACGGCAAGATCGGACGAAGAGCCAACCTCGATAGCAGTAAGACCCGTTGCGTCGATCTTCAGCACCGCTAAGTCACTCGACTCATCGGTGCCCACCACTTGCGCGGTGTATTCTTCACCGCCAGCATTCACCTTCAGCTGGTCGGCGCCTTCGATAACGTGATAGTTAGTCAGAATGTAACCATCGGAAGATAGGATAATTCCCGAACCAAGGGAAGATTCTTCGAGCTCGTCGCTCGTCTGCCCCATCATGCCCATCATGGTTTGGCTGGACTGTTTGGTGTACACATCAATGTTAACTACCGAAGGAAGGCATTTCTGGGAAACCGCTTCGGCAAGCGTTGTGTCTTCCCCGCTTACCGTGATGTTCGTCCCAGAGCCACTACCTCCCAACACCGTAGAAGAAGTGGGGTGAATAAAGGAATAGACGCCCAATACCAGCGCACAGGCAACTGCGGCACCGCCAAAAGCAACGAGGAACGTCTTCAGAAGTGAAGGGGCCTTCTTCGTTGCTGTATCGGATTGCTGAGGGGTTGCACCCTGGTTCCCCCATCCATTGGGGGGAATGGGCGAGCCAGAGGAATTGCCTTGGTCGTTCATACGATACTCCTTGATTCAACAAATAGGTTCCGCGCTATGCGGAGCGGCTTACATGACTCAGAATAAAAACAAACGGAAGGCAAGATATAACCTGCCTTCCGTTTGTTAACGTTATGAAACCTTTTCAACAAAGCGCCTTTATTTTGCTTCCCACGCTAATCGTTAGAGCTGCTCTGGGTGCTCCCGTTTTTCGTGCTGGAGCTGGTCGAACCAGAGGTGGAGCTCGAGTTTGAGGAACTAGAGCTGCTCGACGAACCAGTGCTCGAAGAATCAGACGCGTTGGTCGAAGCGGCATCTTCGCTGTCAGATTCGCTCTTCGTGGACTGAATAACCTTCAGTGCGGAGATATCAGCCAGGTCGCCCAGCCATTTCTTCTGGATAACGCTGATTACGCCGCCGTTCTTCAAAGTGCTCAACGCCTCAGACACGGCTTTCTGCAGTTCAACATTGGTGGTGGGCGCAGCAATGCAGTAAGAAGAAGGATCCTGCAACAGCGCTACCGGATAAGCCTCAACCGAAGAAGAGTGAACCACATAGGCACCGATGGTGCTGTCGGCAGCTACATAGTTCACCGAACCGGTCTGCAACGATTCGAAAGCGCCCTGGAGATCGGCGCTGTTACGCAGGCAGCTTTCGCCATAGTGATCGGTTACTTCCCATGCGCTCATGGAAGAAGACTGAGCTGCTACGGAGAATGAGCCGGACTGGGTGGGAGCCGTGGCGTTCTGGGTAAGCGAGAACAAAGCTACCGCAGAACTCATGTACGAATCGGACATCCAATATGCGGAATTCGACTTCGCAACACCCATGACAATGTCAACGTTATCCTTGGTAAAGGCGGTGTCTACCGAAGAACCGACATCCACCAATTCGAGTTTAAGGCCCAGTTCGTCAGCAAGGGCAGCCGCGATATCGACATCGATGCCAACGATGCTGCCAGAAGACTCTGCAGCATAGGGAGCATTGGACGCGTTTACGCCCACGCGCAACGTGCCGGAAGACTTGAGGGCAGAATTGCTGATCGTCTGCTCCTTCGCCTGGGGCGTGTAATTGTTCGACGTGCAGCCGCATAAAGCCACCGCCATGGACAGCGCCATCACCAACGTGACAACGAGAATCGATGCGCGTTTCATCGAGACTTCCCTTCTTGGTACCGATACTAACGCCCTTCCAGCTGACCTGGTCTTTGACCCCACACTCGCATACTGGAACCAAGCCCGCAAAGCGGACGTCGTCCTCTCGTTCGTGCAACCCTATGTTGCATAAAACCCGAACGGTACGTCTTACCTCTAGGATGCGCCATGCTCGTTTCGGAAAACCGATAACTTACGTGGATCCTTTTGACCGCATCTGCCTTGGACTAGGAAAAACCGCAACCACAGACCTGGATAGAGCATTCCTAGTCTAGCAGAATAGGCAACTCGATCGGCTTCTTGCGCATGCTTTTCCCATATCCTTCGCATTTGCTTCGCACTTCCCGATCATAGTCGTTACTGAAATCGGATGATAACCCCACGAACCAGGCTTGACGGCGGGGTCGGCAACAGCCCTACCCGCATCGCCAAAGCCGGCAATATAAGACAGCATCGGAAAGAAGAGTGAAGTGCTCGCGGAAATCAAAGGCTCGTTAAAGCTCCTTCGGCTTGGGCTCTCCGAAGCCGTTTGGCAAACCCGGTGCGTTATCTGCGATGTGCCAGGAGTGGCACTTTGCGACAAATGCTCACGAGAATTGCCCTACCTGGACCAACTTTCAGCATGCCCCCTATGTGGAGCACCCTGGGGGCACGGGATATGCTGCGAATGTAACCAACAAACCTTGCGCTGGAAGGGATTGGCACGCTTTCCCCTCGATGGCTGCGTTTCTGCGGTATTACTTTCACCGGAAACAAAGCGCATCGTAACCGTTTTCAAAGATCGAGGAGAACGGCAGCTTTCAGAGATAATTGCCCACCATATGGCAAATGTTCTTCCGCCCTCCTGGCAAGCAGAAGCTGTGCTCGTCCCCATACCCGCGCGCACCAACGCCGTCCGAGAGCGCGGGTTCGATCACATTTCGCTTATCGGAGCTGAGCTGTCGCGCATAACAGGAATGCCCCTTATTCCCCTTCTCCGAGCGAAACCCCGCCGCGACCAACGCGATCTCGACGCAAGACAAAGGCTTGCCAACATGGCTGGATCGTTCGACCTCGAACCAAACGGGCCTTCCCCCTATGGAAACGCCCTTAAGGAGCGTTTGGGCATCATGCCCCACATCGTATTAATCGACGACGTGTTCACCACAGGGGCAACCCTCTTCACTGCAGGAAACACTCTACGAGCAGCGGGCGCAAAGGAAATCTATGCAGTTACTTTCATCAGAGCATAAGCCGCCGCGGAGCACGGCAAAAAAAGCAGCCAGACGATACCGTCTGGCTGCCGCGAATCCGCTAGAACCGAGAAGGGGCTGCAACGCAACCGCGTTGCCCCCCCCCGCGGAGCGCCTTTAGATGCGATCGGCATCTTTGGCGTTGGCCTGTGCAAACTCTTGAACGTCAACCGAGATGCTGTGCTGAATGGGCTTCCAAGAGGCCTTCTTGACCAGGGCAACCAGCGCAATAGGAATGTAGGTGATCATGAACAACGGAAAGGTGAACATGTAAAAGATCTTCTTACGAGCAGGTGCATGGATATTGTCCCATTCGGTAAACGTGGTAAGCGCACCGAACATGAACATGAAGAGCGTGAAGTTAAAGAGGCAGAAGAAGATCGAGGAAAGCGAAGAAGTGATCATGACGCCCGTCGACATTACGCCGGTAACGCCCAGCACGGCGATAATCGCATTGAAAGCAATGGTGATGATGGTCAGCAACATGGCAGGGCAGATAGTCATCAACATGTCGTAGCATGCGAAACGAGAACCTTTAGGGTTGGTGAAAATACCCTTGACCAGCTTCCCGCCATACCCAAAGAACACCTGGTAAAAGCCCTTTGCCCAACGGAAGCGCTGGTTCCACGAGTCGCGGAATGTCAGCGGCTGTTCGTCGTAGAGCATAGCGGTAGGCGTATAGGAAATTCGACGACCGCGGACGATAGAGGCAGTGGAAAATTCGATATCCTCAGTGAGCATATGGTACTTCCAGCCGCCCATCTCATCAATGATCTTCGCGCTGATAAAGAAACCCGTGCCCGAAACAGCGCAGCTGGTTCCCAAGGTAAGACGAGCTTGAGAAAGGTATTTCGCCTCGCGCATGAACCATACGGCATAGCCCGCGGTAATCCAGTTGGAACCGTAATTCTTCGAGTTGCGATAGCTGGTTGAGGCAACCGCGCCGTTATCGAAAGTCTTGTTCATTTCGCGGAAGTAGTTCACGTCGAGCACATTGTCGGCATCGAACACGAAGTATGCCTCGTATTCATTTTCACTGTAGTGCTGGCGAATGCAAGAGAAGCCGTAATCGAGGGCGTAACCCTTACCGATATGCTCCTTGTTGAAACGGGGGAACACGATGGCGCCAGCTTCCTGGGCAACGGCAGCCGTATTATCGGTACAGTTATCGGCAACAACAAAGATGTCAATGAGCTCTTGCGGATAGTTCTGCACGCGAATGCTGTGAATGAGGTCACCGATAACAGCGTTCTCGTTACGGGCGGCAACGATAACCGCATAACGATGGTTCTTTTTCGCTGTCAGTTGCGGCGGTTTCTTCGTAAGCGTTACGAATACGTAGAAAATCTGATACACGTAGCAAACAGAGAACACGAGAAAGACGCAGAAGTTAAAGATGTCCACAAACGAGAGGGACGAAAAAAACTGGTCTAGCACCAATGCTCCTTTTCCAATGTTCGCGAACGAGAACTGCGAACCCCAATAAAGCCAAAACACCGTTGTTTTGGCGCATGGCAATCTACACCCGTAGGCGTTTTCTTGCTTTCGGGATTATAGACGCTTTTAGAGCAAGCTGGCGCACGCTCATTCCCCAACCCGATAAAACGCACCTATTGGGTCATTTTCTCTTCACATCATCACGCCTCCTGCATATCACCTCCACAAATCAACGGAATATAATGGAAGCCGGGAGGGTCATAGCAAACAAGGAGGATGATATGCCCGTTTTCAATAACCGCACACCGCAATATGCAGAACAGGTAGAAGGCGGTATCGGCAGGATGCAGCGTGACCGTCTGCTTGAAGGAGATCAACTTGGTGGAATCTGCAGCTATGTTGCGCAGATCTCACTTGAGCCAGGCTGCTCAATCGGCATCCACCAACACGTAGGCGATTCGGAAATGTACTTCATCACTGCGGGCACTGCCACGTACACTGAAAACGACGTTGAATACCGCGTCGAAAAAGGCGATGTGCTCTACTGCCCCGACGGAAGCTTTCACGGCATCCTGAACTCAGGTGAAGACATGTTGAGTTTCATTGCCGTCATCCAAAAATGCGAATAGCGATCTTACCACTGCTATCCAGCATTACAGCCGCATCTATAATGGAAGCGACAACTCGGGCCCCACATGGCTATTCCATGTCGGGGCTCTGCTTTATCCGCTAAGGAGCACCTATGACTTTTGACGAACTTGACGAACAGCAAACCAAGGCAGCGCTTTACGTGCTGGAGCTTGCCGACATTGAACCCACTCGCGAAAACGCCCGTCTCTACCTTGCCTGGGACGTCCTTTCCTTCACCGAGGATGCGCAAGGACGCTACTGCTGGTATATGGACGACGAAGGCAACGAAGCATGCATCAAGGTGGACAGCCTGGAAATCATCGAAACCTCCGAGTACGAGTAACCTATTAGCTCCTAGAGCAGAATCGGCCCAAAGAAGGCGAAGTAAAGGACAAATAGAGATATCGCATTGTGTGTTTCGCGCCTTATTTGATTCGCAGGACCGCTCCGGGAACCCGAAAACAAAAAATCGGTCTGTATTGCAACTTTTTTGCGATTAGGGGCTGTCGCATGGTTCCCCCATCGCAAATCGCGGCGCAAAAGCGCAGTTCACCATTCATGCACCGGCTCGCTTTCGCCTTGTCAGAGCGGAAAAGGATCCCTAATCGAAAAAAGTTGCAAAAATGTCCGATTTTTTGTCTTTGCAACGGCCGAATCACTGAGACGAGGCAAATCCGCAATAAATATCTAGCGAGCGCCGAGCTGGGGCCAGAGAACCAGACGGAAGTCAAGCGGAGAGCCAGGAGGGCGACGGTGCTATCGATTTGTGGCGGCACCCGTCTGCGGCAGTGCCGCACATCTGGGGCTGCCGCCTATCCAGGGCGTCTGTCAAACAGCACCCAAATAGCGCCCATAGGGCAAAATGAGCCCATAAAACGAAAAGGCCACCGAGCAAAATAGCTCGGTGGCCTGCATTTTTAATGGTGCCGGCAACAGGAATCGAACCCGCAACCCACTGATTACAAATCAGTTGCGCTACCGTTGCGCCATGCCGGCAAACCGTCTGCCAATTATGCCATAAGTTAAGCCATCATCACGGAAAACGCACCAAATAGGTTGAGCGGTTGATCAGAGCGGCAAACGTCAAGAACAGCTATCGCACACCTTCACCATTGAATTCGGGAACGAAGCTTTCCTGAGCAGCATCGCCCTGCTGCCAAAAATAGTCTTCTACCCCAAGCGAATCCGCATAATCAAGCACCTCTTCGTACTCTTCTTCGGTTACCCGACCGGCAAGGCCGTAGCGCTCAAGCCCCGACGCTAAAGGCGTGTACTGGCTCATGATACTCAACCGAACACTGCCACCAAAGCGATCATGCAGCGTAGCGAGCGCGCGTTTCGATTCCTCGACCCTACCGGGAAGAACCAAATGACGGACAATAACGCCTTTAAGCAGCAACCCTTCCTCGTCTTCCTCCCATACGGAAACCTGAGCAACCATTTCCTCGATAGCAGCCAATGCTATTTCAGGATAGCGGGGGGCATGGGAAAGCTTTCCTGCCTCAAGAGCAGACGCATACTTGAAATCAGCGAGATACACATCCACCTTTCCCCTCATAAGGCTCAGCGCCTCGAGTGAATCGAAGCTTGAGGTGTTGTACACCACGGGAATAGTAAGCGCTCGCGAATCCCGCAACTCGCCCAAAGCAGCAGCGATGCTAGGCGTATAGTGCGTTGGCGTAACCAAGTTGATATTCGCCGCATGCTCCTCGTTCTGCAAACGGAGCAGCACTTCCTTAAACTGCTGCAAGCTTATCTGGACCCCAGAGCCAGACACCAATTCCCTGTTTTGGCAGTACACGCATTGAAGAGGGCAATGCGAGAAGAACACAGCACCGCTGCCTTTGTCTCCCACTAAGCAGGGTTCTTCCCACCAATGCAGAGCCGCACGCCCCAGACGCAAAACGTCAGACGCCCCACATACACCACGCTCTCCTTCTTCGCGATTCACGCCGCATTGCCGAGGACATAAACCGCACGCAGAATAAGGGGACCCCGCACGGGATCCCCTTAAATCAATGGCGCTGTTCACCGATTCGCCCACAAGCTCACCAAATTAGTGATGGTGCTTGCCGCAGCACTCATGTTCCTCATGAGGATCGTGGCCGCATTCGCACTCGTGGTCTTCGCCGTCTTCGCAGCCGCAATCGCAGCTTTCGAAGGCACCTTCGGCACGGGACCAGTCGAGTCCGTAGCGATTGGTGGTTTTTTCATCGGCGAATACCAACTTCAAGCCAGCAGGGCTCAAGTCGATGCCGCCCACCAAAGCAAGCAGCTCCATAAGGCGATAGCACGCTTCTGCCTGAGGGAGAATCATTTCCTCATCTTCCGAGGAAGCAAGGGCAGCCGTTGCTTCCCCCATCAAGTGCTCGATAGTGAACGAAGCATCGTACTCTTCATCGAGCAAAGCCTGAGCAAAAGCTTCCTGGGCAGGAGAAATGCTATTCATGTCATGCATGAAGTCGATAACATCCTCCACCATCACGTTTACGTCGCTGCCGACGTTTGCAAGAGCAACCTGCGCCTCGACCGCACCGACCAAGGTCGCACAACGTTGCAACGTAAGAGCAACCTTCGCCTTCTGGCCAGCTCCCGCATGGCCCATCCACATTACGCGATGAGCGATAGCATCAAGCAGGGGCTTTACTGCTTTGTAATCAGCATCTTCGCGACAGCCAGCAACAATACCCAGATTTTCACGGCTAACGAACGCCTCTTCGCACACCATGTCGCTCACCACCAGGGGAGCATCAATAGCCGCATGGCCGTTCACGCAGGCAACGGCATCAAGCTCGCAAGCAAACGAAACGGTAGAAGGGCTCAGGTCGACCAAGATGGCGCCTTCCTTGGATCCGCGGAGCAAGCCCTCCGTGTCGTAGTACAGATCTTCTAACGCGGAAGTATTGGTGCAGTAGGTAAACACTACATCGGCATTGGAGATATCGGTTGCCGGATAACCCGCCGCTTCAAGCAAGCCGCTTACACCAGCGCCCACACGCTCGTCGCCTGCAAATGCAAATGTCAAATCTTGAGTGCCCATATGCACATCCTTTCCAAGTTATCGAATAGCCCATTCGGCAATTCAGGAACACGCACCCCCAGGCAGTCCACCGACGATGCGTAGAGATTTCAAAAAAGCGGACTTAGATAGCTACTGTTTCTTTCCGCGGACCTTGTTCGCAATGCGATCGGCCATGGAAATATCTGCGCGGCAATCTTGCCCCCAGAACACGATGGCGATCATCCCGGGGCCTACATGGCTACCAATAACCGGGCCAATACTCGTTTCCAAGAACATAACCGAGTCGTCCTCTTTAGAGATGAGACTCATCAAGCGCTCGGCATCTTTGGGGCAGTCAGCATTACCGATAACCACATTCTGGCCAGGAGCATCGGAGCTGCGTCGTTTCATATAGTATTCATGCAGGGCTCGAATACCCTTTTTGCGACCGCGAGCAACACCCGTAAGTGCCAGCTTACCATCGGCATCGATGCCCAAAAGAGGCTTCACATCAAGCTTAGAGCCCGCATAGGCAACCGACGATGGAATACGGCCACCCCGTCGCAGCGCTTCCAAATCATCCACCATGAACTGGCGATCCACGAAATAACGTGCCTCTTCAGCCCATGCCACCATCTCATCGGCGGTCAGCCCCTTTTCACGCTGACGCAACGCTTCATACACCAAGAACGCCTCGGCGATAGATGCCAGCTTGGTATCCACCATACGGACATCCAAGTCTGGAATTTCCTGCTTTACCTGATCGAGAAAAAGGCATGCCGTATCGAACGTTCCCGAAAGGCCGCTCGAAAAGCTCAAATACACCGCCGGTTTTCCCTGCTCATGAGCCCATTCGAACGCCTCTCGAAGTGCGGGCATAGGGATTTGGGCAGTTTGAGGCTCAGAGCCATTGCGCATCGATTCATAAAAATCATGGGCCGAACGCGAACGATACAGATCGTCGAGATGTTCACCTTCATCATCGATGTAAGGGAACTTAAGCAGATACACACCATCGCGGTCTACCACCTCGTAGGGCAAATCACAGCATGAATCGATGATTAAGTTGCATTTAATATCCATTACGGTTGCCTCTCACAACAGGGTTTCACTAGTTGGCCACAGCAAGGCTGCTCAAATCACCTGTGATCTTGCCTTCAAGGGGCTTATTGCATATATACGAAATGCCCACAGCAGGACCCACATGCAACCCAACAACCGGACTAACAGGAATCACTCGAACCTCTCGCTTAAGGAAAGGCTCGAAGAATTCCTTTGCCCACTCTACGGCAGGAGCTTTGTCTCCGATGTAATGCACCACCAAGTCCTTCAAACCACCGCAGGTTTCAATATCGTGCTCTAAGATTTCCTGGATCTTGACAAGGGCCTTCTTGCGGGTTCGGACTTTCGCCATAGGCTCAGGCGTACCGTCGACCACCGTCAAAACTGGCGCCAACTTGATAAGGTTACCCAAAAGCGCCGCCGCACCGCCAATACGGCCGCCCTTCTTCAAGAAGGTAAGCGATTCGGGCGTGAACAGAAAACGCGTACTTTTGATAGCCTCAAGAACCGTCTGGGCGGCCTCGGCAAGCGTCTTGCCTTCCCTCACCGCACGAGCGCCTTCCAAAACGGGAAATGCCTCGTCAAAGCCACAGGACGATGAATCGATCATGCAATACTTGAAGTTGATATTGCGCGACTCTACAGAGCGGGCAGCGCGCAACACGCCATCGAAGGCGCCGGAAAGACCCGTAGAAATCCAAATGCCCAGGACCTCATGGCCCGCCTTCGCAAACGATTCGAACAGTTCTTCGAGCGTGCTCTGCGAAGGCTGGCTTGAAGTTGGAGGGTTATCGGCCATGTCGTAGATGCGCGTATAGAAATCATCGAGATCCATCGTGGCATCAACATGCTCGTGTCCATCTTCGTTCAAGAACAAGGACACAACTTCGATGTTTTCTTCTTCGATCAATTCCTTAGGCAACGAGGCTACGGAGTCGGTAACGACTTTGATCATTCGGCACAGCTCCTTTCGCAAAGGCGGCGCGCCAAAGCGCAGCCGCCTTACCACAGCTAGGCTAAGCATCTGCTGACTATTTCCAGATCGCCCCAGCAACAAACAACCTGCAGGACGAAACAAATCAAGCGTACTTGGGATTCTACGAAAGTCCCAAAAGACGCGAGACCAAATCGCGTCGGCGATAGAACAGAGAGTATTCCAAACCGACTGGATAAGAATGCGGGTTGACAATGCGCTTCTGGCTTTCGTCGAGCAAAGCAAGCTGTTCTCGGCAGCGATCTCGTGCAACCATTGCGTCACGCGCCTCAGCATCGAGCACAACCTTGCCCGCACGGGCAAGCGGCTCAAGGAGCGTTTCGTAACGAAGACCGGAAAGATCTTTTTGGCGCAACTCGTCTGCAGGGTCAACAATGCGTTCGCTCGAAACAGGATACAGAACATCAAAAACCATGTCTCCCGCAATGGTTCCCGATTCGTGGAAATAGCGACGAACGTCAAGAATTCCGGGAACAGTTTGTTTGGAGCTCTGCCCCGTAACTTTGACACAGGGTTCCCATTCTCCACCCTTCATGCGCTTTGCCGCCAGTTTGTATACGCCGCCAAGCGCTGGCTGATCGTAAGCGGTAACCAACTTGGTGCCCACGCCCCAAGAAGCAACTTTAGCACCCGAGTCGCGGATAGACTTGATGGCAAACTCGTCCAAATCATTCGAAAGAACCACGCCGGTCTCGGTAAGGCCCGCCTCATCAAGCATGGCACGAGCTTGCTTGGCATTCCACGCCAGATCGCCCGAATCGATGCGGATGCCTGCTAGGTGCTCGCCGCGCGCTTTCATTTCAAGACCAACGGTAATGGCATTTTTCATGCCCTGGGCTACATCGTAGGTATCTACAAGCAATACGCAGTTCGTGGGAAATTCTTTGGCATATGCACGAAATGCCTCGAGCTCATCGTCAAACGCCATAACCCACGCATGTGCATGGGTGCCAGAGACCGGCAAGCCGTACTCACGACCAGCAAGCACGTTTGAAGTAGAAGCACAGCCGCCCACGATGCATGCGCGAGAAGCACGCATGCCGCCCGATTCGCCTTGGGCGCGGCGTAAGCCAAATTCTGCCACGGGAGTTTCAGCGGCAAGACAAACGCGCGCTGCCTTAGTTGCGGCAAGAGTTTCAAAATTAACGCAGTTCAGCAACTGCGTTTCCAGAAGCTGGCACTGAACGATAGGACCGGTTACGCGAACGATGGGATCATTCGGGAACACCACCGTGCCTTCACGTACGGCGTCGATCTCGACAGTAAGCTCGAGCGTGCGCAGATACTCAAGAAAATCAGGATTGAATAGCTTACCGCCGCCTGGCGCATTGATAGAAGCAAGATACTCTACGCTTTCGTCGGAGAACGAGAAGTTCTCCACCACTTCAGCGATATGATCCATGCCGCTGGCAATAGCGTATCCGCCCTTAAACGGCGATTCGCGGAAGAAGATATGGAAGCATCCCTCTTCCTCAAGTTTTCCACAGGCCCAGTAACCCTGAGCCATGGTTATCTGATACAGGTCCGTTAAAAGAGCATAATCGTCATTGTTGTTCATTCGTGCTGCCTTCCCCCTGAGCCTTACGGCGACGGCGGCGGGGCTTGCGATGAGCTACTTCGCCCTGCTTGCCGGCATTCGAACCGTTGGCCGTATGCTCCCCTTGCTGCTTTCGAGGTGCATTGCGCACACCCGAAGATTTACGGCCGGGACGCTTTGCGCCCTGGTCGGAATTGCTTTTCTTGCGCTCTTCGCTGCGCTGGTTCTGTTGACCCTGCTTGCCCTGCTGCTGAGGCTTGCTTCCCTTGTCTGAGCCACGGCGCGAACGACGCGACTGACCCTCGCTCTTTTTCCGAGAAGAAGATTTCTTCTGATCCTGAGAGCCTTCGCCCTTGTTGGCGGATTGGCCTTCGGCGCCCGATGAACCGCAGCGACTACGACGGCGGCGGGGCTTGCGATGGGCGTCTTCCTTTTCACGCTCGCTTTTGCGGGCTTTACGCGATTCGTTATCAGCGAGCTTTTCGTTGCCGCTAAACGAAGCAACTTCGAAGGTGGTGGTGCCGAATACATCGAGGGGATCGGGGGAAGCATACTTCTCGAACACTTCTTCGGATACACCGGTGGGACGCTTTCCTTCGCCGTTGTATTCCATTTCCGCAAGCGGAACCTTGATGGATTTGCCGTCTTCCAGCTGAAGGGTGACACGCTCCAAAGGAACATTGATTTCTGTTACGCGGGCAACGCCGCCAGGCACCTCAACCTTTGCGCCATGTTTAGGAGCACGGGAATTAACCTCTTTGTAGGTTTCATACTCGTAGCGCAAGCAGCACATGAGCCTGCCGCAGCATCCCGATATTTTTTGAGGGTTGAGCGATAGATTCTGCTCCTTTGCCATACGGATAGAAACAGGAGAAAACTCTCCGCCCAAACGCTTGCAGCAGAGTTCTTGGCCGCAATGGCCCAAGCCACCCACCAAGCGAGCCCCATCGCGCACGCCAATCTGGCGCATGTCTACGCGCACATGGAAATGACCGGCGAGTTTGCGCACCAAGTCGCGAAAATCTACGCGCTCCTCAGCCTCGAAATAGAACACCGCCTTGTCGCCGTCAAACAGGAACTCCACCATAACGGGACGCATTTGATCGCTTGCACCTTCGGCAAACTCCTTGAACACGACCAGTGCCTCTTCGCCCTGCTGGGCCAATTCGTCTGCGCGCTGGACGTCTTCTTCCGTCGCAATGCGAATAACTGGCTTCAACGGCGATTTCAGATCGGCGATAAGCTCATCGCTGACCTCCATGATGTCGGCCGTTGCCGTGCCGAACTCAGTTCCGCGTTCCGTTTTAACGATTACGTGATCGTTTGCCTTAACGTCTATGTCGCCCGGGTCGAACCAGAGAACCTTGGTTCCCGCTTGCATCTTAATAGGTGTTACCCGAACCATGTAGAACCTCTCTTATCGTGAACAGAAGCGTGTCTAAACACGTTTCTGGAGAAACATTATAACTAAGCGCTTCGTCGGTCTTATACGCTTCGCGCAATGCGCGCATCAGACCCTCAACGTTTACCCTGGCTGCCGCCGCTTCTACGGCAGGACGCTGGTCGATGTTCACCATCAGCTCAGGAGTGCCTGAAACCACCATAAGAACATCGCGCAGCCACGAGCGGATAATTGCCGTCATCTGCCTGAGCGAAGTGCGCGTTGCCTGGGTAAGGGCACGTTTATGGCGCAGTTCGATTTGGCGCATGGCTGTTTTCGTAAGAAAATCAGCAGATTCCGCCAATTCCTCGCTCTGCTCGGTTCGCACGTTGTCGAGCGGGGCCTTTGCACGTTCGATGAGTTCAGCGGCGTACTCAAGCACATCGCGGGCATCGGCAACGGACAAACCAGCCAGGACTTCCATCACGCGAGCGCGGAATTCGGTGCGCTCGCTGCTCTTGGCAAACGAGATAGCCTGTGTAATGGAGCCATCACACGCCTCGATTGCCATACGGGCGCGCTCGGGGGTTACCCCAACCTTTTGAGAAAGGATTCCCGCCGCCTCCCGGGCGGGAATATGGCGAAAGGGAACCACCTGGCAGCGAGAAACTATGGTGGGAAGCACGCCTTCGCGGGTACGACCCAGAAGAACGAACACCACACCAGGCACCGGCTCTTCAAGAGTCTTCAGAAAAGCATTCGCCGCCTGAGTTCCTAAAAGATCGACGCGATCGAGGATATACACCTTGCTCTTTGCACGAATGGGAGCAAGCGAAACATCGGAAACGATTTCCCTGATCTGTTCGACCAAGTAGCCTTGGGCACCCTCGGGGGCGTAATAATGCACATCGGGATGACGGCGACGCAACACGCGGGCGCAATCATCGCATTCACCGCAGCCATTCTTTTCACACAGGATTGCCTGGGCGAAAGCGTATGCCGCAGATGTTTTGTTGGAGCCGGCAGGTCCCGTAAGCAAGTAAGCATGGCTTACCCGACCCGAAGCTATCGTCGCGCGAAAGAACTCGCGCACACGAGGCTGACCAAGCACTCCATCGAAGACATCAGCCACCGTGCTACTCACCTAAGTTGATCTGGGCTTTTTTATCGGTGTTGCGCTCAAGGATAGATTCGAAGAATCCGGGCTGCCACACAGGACTCGAGGCATCCCAGCTGAATATGTCAGAAAGCTCCTTGAATATGGTTCGAGCTGTTTTGTCTTTGGGGCCCGCAGAGGAAACGACGCGAATGCGCTGGGGGTTTTCTGCTGCGATGCGCATAAATGCGCTGTTCACACGTGCATGGAAATCGGCGCCTGCCTGCTCAAGCCTGTCGGCATCTCCGTGATGGGTAGCTCGTTCAAGCCCTTCTTCAGCGGGAGCTTCGGTGGTGAGCAGGATGGTGCGACAGGGATGCACCCCTTGACAGGCGAACACATTGGCCTGGTGCACAAACGATACGGGAAGACCGCGACCATACGCCTGATAGGCAACCGTAGAATCATAGAACCTGTCGAGCAAGACAACCGCCCCTCGCGCAAGCGCAGGAATGATAGTCTCTTTTACGATTTGAGCACGAGCGGCTTCGTAGATGAGCAACTCGGCTTGATCGGACATAGCAGAATTTTCGGGATTAAGGACAATCGAGCGCAGCGCTTCACCAATGGCGGTACCGCCGGGCTCGCGCAAGCACAGAACCTCATGCCCCATTTTGCGCAGGCACTCAGCCAAAAACGTGATATGCGTTGTTTTACCGGCGCCATCTCCACCTTCAAAGGTGATGAAAATTCCAGGTCCGACAGTAGTATCCTGCGCAGTGGCCACTCGTAAATTCCTATCAGTCGAGAGAGTAAATGTCTTCGCCCATCGTGTCGATACCGACGAAAACGGGGAAATCGGAGACGATGATCTTTCGCAACGCCTCGGTACCCAAGTCATCATACGCTAACGTTTCACACGATTCTATGCACTTCGCAAGAAACGCAGCAGCGCCGCCAACAGCCACAAAGTACACCGCGCCATTGTCTATGCAGGCTTGGCGAACCGCTTCGGAACGATGGCCTTTGCCCACTGTTGCGGCGAGGCCACAACCCATAAGACGGGGAGCCGCGAAGTCCATTCGCGAAGCAGTGGTGGGGCCGATGGCGCCAAACGGGCGCCCCGCCGCCGAGGGGGTTGGCCCTGCATAGAAAATGGTCTGGCCTGTTAAGCCATACGGCAGCTCTTCGCCATCCCCCATTTCGGCAAGCAAACGCTGATGACCTGCATCGCGCAGCGTGAAAAGAGGACCGGAAAGCAAGCATGCTTGACCGGCGCGCAATTCTTTTGCCTCTTCGGGATTTAAGGGAAGAGTAAGGCGTATTGGGTCAGCCGGCATGACTATTCCCCTTCCGATTCAGACACTTTGACAACATGCGTGGGAATATCGACCGTAGCGCGACGGGTAGCAGAGCAGCTCATGTTCACCGCCACGGGAAGTGCAGCAATGTGACACGGAGCTGTCGAGACCCGTACGCCCAATGCCGTGGTTTGGCCGCCCAATGCCCCCGCGCCAATTCCCGTTGCATTGATTGCGGAAAGCAATTCCGCTTCAAATGCAGCAGCGTCGGGATCGGGGTTCACGGTGCCAAGCGGGCGCATCAAAGCGCGCTTGGCCAAGCCACCGACTTTGTCAAACGTGGCGCCCACGCCTACGCCCACCACCAAAGGAGGGCAAGCGTTTGCGGCCTTTTCACGCACACAGGCAAGCACGGTATCGATAATACCCTGCTTGCCGGCGCTTGGCGTAAGCATAGCCACACGGCTGGCATTGTCGGAGCCGCCGCCTTTCAACATCACATGCAAACGGCAAACCCCCGACTCATCGACAAAATGAACCTCGCAGAAAGCCGGTGTGTTGTCTTGCGTGTTGCCGCGGTCGAACAGCGCATCTTTTACCACCGATTTACGTAAACGCGCATCGATGTAAGATTTCGCAACCGCATCGTTCACACGAGAGAACACATTACCAGGAACCAGCACGTCAGGGCCGGCTTCCAAGCACACCCATACCGTGCCCGTGTCTTGACAGATAGGCACGCAGTCATCTGCGGCAACGCAAGCATTTTGCACCAGCTGGTCCAAAACGATGCGAGCACGGGCTCCGGTCTCGGTTTCACGGGCAGCAACCAAACCCGACAAGATATCGTCGGGAACGCGCGTGGCCAGCTGCGGGATAAGAGGCAGCAGCGCCGCCTCGATATCGCCAGGGGTTACCGTTAGCATGTAGTCACCTTAGAACGTTTGCTTACTCGGGAAGATTCTCGAGACCCTTCTTAACGCTGGCAGCAGATTCCTGCAGGGCGGCCAGCTCTTCGGGGGTGAGGTCGAACTCGACGATCTCTTCAACACCGCCCTTGCCCAAACGTACGGGGATGTTCATGTACAGGTCGTTCAGACCGTACTGGCCGTCGATGTAAGCGCAAACGCTCAGTACTTCCTTGGAGTCGGTAAGGATGGCCTCGACCATCTTGGCAATAGAAGCGCCTGGGGCGTAATAGGCAGAACCCGTCTTCAGGAAGGAAACAACTTCAGCGCCGCCCTTGGTGCAACGCTTGGTAACCTCGGCAATATCCTCTTCGCTCATAAGCTCGGTAATAGGAGTGCCCTTGACGGTGGTGAAGCGAGGCCAGCAAACCATGCCCTCACCGTGAGCGCCAAGTGCCCAAGCGGTAACATCAGCGGGGTCGCAGCCAAGCTTTTCGCATACCGCAAAAGACAAACGGGAAGAATCGAGCACGCCGCCCATGCCCATAAGACGGTTGGAAGGCAGACCGGACTTCTTGAAAGCCAGGTAAGTCATAACGTCAAGCGGGTTGGTAACACAAATATAGATAGCGTTCGGAGAAGCAGCCATTGCCTGCTCGATAACAGAAGACATGATGCCGGAGTTAACACCAAGCAGGTCTTCACGGGTCATGCCAGGTTTGCGAGCGATGCCGGCGGTGATTACCACGATGTCGGAATCAGTGGTTGCCGCATAGTCGTTAGTGCCCGTTACCTTAACGGTGAACTTTTCCACCGAACGCATGTGCATCATATCAAGCGCCTTGCCCTGAGGAAGACCCTCTGCCACGTCCACCAAAACGACGTCGGCGAGATTCTTGGAAGCGATGATGTGCGCAGCGGTTGCGCCAACATTGCCTGCACCTACGATAGTGACCTTGCTCATTATTCCTCCTGAACGGTTTGGATTCGCCACGTGCCCTCACGACACGTAATTTTTTTATTTTACTCTTTCTTTATTTCCTCTATGGAAAAACACAAGCTACTCTTGCATGCCCGCCGTTCACCTTTCTCCCTCGAGCGCTCAAAGGGGAAACACATAAAGAAAGCGCCCACAGGGGGCGCTTTCAGGAACTATTCGCTTTTTTCGGCCGTTTTCTTTGCGGTGGCTTTCTTGGCTGCGGTCTTTTTCTTTGCCGCAGGCTTCTTGGCAGCCTTCTTCGCCTCGGCCTTCTCGGCCTTCTTCTTTGCCGCCTCTTCCTTGGCCTGCTCCACCGAATGGGCGATATAGCTTTCCAGAACCGGCTCGCCGGGGCAGTCGAAGTTCGGGCAGAGCTTCCAAGGGCCACGCTGCGTGGTAACGATAACCATGGGAGCGCCACAGCTTTCGCATACTTCCTGCGTTGCCGTAAGCTTGCCATACTGCGGAAGCGGATAGCCCGTTTCGCATTCATCGTAGTTCTCGCAGCGGATGAAGCGCTTCAACGTACGCGGATTCTTACGCGCAATAAGCTTCTTCTCCAAGCCCTTTTCCTTGCACGTGGGGCAAATGCCCACTTCCAAATCGGGTTCTCTGTTTGTTTCGCATTCTGGGTCGATGCACAGAACGCGCGGCTTGGAGCGGAATGCCGTGACCTTGATCTGAGGCATGCCGCAAACAGGGCACTTCTCTTCCAGTGCCTCGATCTTGCCCTTAGGCAGCGGATAGGTGACGTCGCAATCGGGCCAACCAGCACAGCCGATGAACATTGAACGCGTTTTCTGCGAAGAGCGCAGCTGCAGATCCTTACCGCACTTGGGGCATGGACCCACGTAGGCATCGGCAGCAACGGCATCCGCCAAAGCATCCTTCACTTCTTCAGAATGAGGAAGCAAGCTTGCCAGCTGCTCGGAAAGCAAATTGCGCGAATTGGTTACCACCTCGGTCTTTGTTTTCTGGCCTTCGGCGATATTGTCCATCTCTTCTTCGAGTTCTGCCGTCATTTCAGGATGGGTGATATGAGGCGCGAACTTATCGAGGGCATCGCACACTGCCATACCCAGCTGGCTAGGCTCGATAGGATCGTTTTGCACGTACTTCACCGCATACAGACGCTCGATGATGGAATGGCGGGTGGATTTCGTGCCCAAGCCAAGCTTTTCCATTTCCTGGATCAAGCGACCCTGCGAATAGCGGGCTGGGGGCTTGGTTTGGTCTTTTGTGCAGGTTGCACCATTGAAGGCTATTTCCTGGCCTTCTTCCAACGCAGGCAGCTGCTCGTCTTTCTTCAGACCATAAGGATAGATGCCGCGAAAACCCGGCTTCACTAAAACATCGCCCTTAGCCACAAACTCTTCGCCACCCACAACGAGCGAGACCTTCGTGCCTTCCACGATGGCGGCATCGGAGAGCGTTGCCAGGAACCTACGGGCAATAAGGTTGTAGAGCTTGTACTCCGCCGCAGGAAGGTTGTCGGGCGTTGCCATGGCTGTAGGATAAATAGGCGGATGGTCGGTAGTTTCCTTCTTGCCGCGTGTTGCATGCAGAGGACCGCCCGAAAGCAGCTGCTTGCAATAGGGGGTATAAGCGGGATTGCCCATGATTTTCTTCACGGTGTCTGCCAAATCGAGCGAAGAAGGGTACACCGTATTGTCTACGCGGGGATAGCTGATATAGCCATCCATGTACAGGCTTTCCGCCAAACGCATGGTTCGTGCAGGGGTAAGACCCTCAGCAGAAGCTGCCGCCATAAGGCTCGTAGTGTTGAACGGCACAGGAGGTGCCACGGTGCGCTTGCGCTTCGTGATGGACTCAACACGCGCCGAGGTTTGGCCTTCGACATGGGCCATTACCGCATTGGCTTCCGCTTCAGCCTTGAAGCGTGCCGTTGCGTGAGGAGCAATGAAGGCATTTTCGCCTTCGTCGAAAGAACCTTTGATTACCCAATAATCTTCAGGAACGAACGCCAAGCGCTCGCGCTCACGGGCAACGATAAGCGCCAGGGTTGGCGTCTGGACGCGGCCAGAAGAACGCACGTTGCCGTAACCGGCAAACTTCACCAAGGTAAGGTAGCGCGTAAGCACCGCACCCCAGATGAGATCGATGTCCTGGCGCGAAGCGCCCGCACTAGCCAAGTTGGTATCGAGCGTTACTAAGTTGCTGAAGGCGTGGGTTATCTCTTCCTTGGTAAATGCAGAATAGCGCGCACGAGAAACAGGTGCCGTGTCGTTGACCTCTTGAATGCATGAAAGCGCATCCGAACCGATAAGCTCACCTTCACGGTCGAAGTCGGTTGCAATGATGATGGAATCGGCCTTCTTCGCCAAGTTCTTCAGCGAACGGATAATATCTTTTTCCTTGGGGCGCTTTTCGATAGGCGAATACACCAAATACGGCAGCGCATCCATCTTCCAAGCCTTCAACTCCACACCGTCTTCGGTGAAGGGTTTCTTCTTTTTAAAAGGTGGCCTGGGCAGTGTTTTGGGAATATCGGCTTCCATAACTTCGCCATCGGCGGAAACGCCACGCCATCCGCCGCGCTTCTTATACACCAGTGCTGTGGCAAAATCGGGTTCCAAAATATGGCCACGAAGGCCAATGGTTACCCAGTCTTCACCATCAACGGTAAAGCGATATACGGGAGTGGAATATACTTTGTCGGCTTTAGGCTTTGTTGCGCCCAACAAATCTGCGATCTTCTGAGCCGCGTCGTTCTTCTCGGTAACAACCAGTTTCACGCGGTTCCTCCTTTTCTGCCGAGCCTTAAGCCCAGCCGCTATTCACACGGTTTAACCCCGATTTGCTTATTAACGTGTGCGGGGATTTGCTCCTTTGTTTGGCGGTGCTTTCCAAGCACAGCCTTTACTATGCGGCGAGATAGCGCCGCGCCCGCTACGCCTGGAGCCCCCTCTGCTGCGTAGCAAGATTCAGCATACCCGAATTGAGAAGCTCGAAGCGAAAAACTTGATAACGTATCCGAATAGCCCCGCTGAAAGACCCATCAAAGAAGCGCAGGGCTAATTCGTCGCGTTTTGCAGCCCTTCCTTTTCGCGGTCCAAAACCAAGCGCATGGCTTCGATGGCGCATTCCAACATGGAATCATCGGGCTCGTTGGTGGTTAGGCGCTGCATCTGCATACCCGGCCACAAGACGATACGCACCAAGGGATTTTCGGGATGGCTGCCCGCCCACTTCACGGTAATCTCGTATGAAATTCCAGCAATTAAAGGCATAAGCGCTATGCGTACCACGATGAGCAGGGCGAATGCGGCAGGCCCGCTGATCCCCCACCCCTCGATGAGCAAATTGAGGGGAATGATGGTGTACACCAAAATGGCGATGATCATAACCATGATCAAGAATGCCGTACCGCACCGAACATGCAGCCGCGGAAAGCTCCGCGCGTTTTCCGGTGTAAGCTCAAGCCCGTGCTCGTAGCAGTGGATGGTCTTGTGCTCGGCGCCATGATAGGAAAACATGCGTTTGATATCTTTCATGCGCCCGATCAGCCATACATAAAAGACGAATATCACCACACGCATCAAGCCATCGATGATATTCCAGGCCAAGGGGTTGGTTTCGTATTCGCCGACCAGCACATTGGACGCCAATGCCGGCAGGAAGATAAACAGGCCCACTCCTAAAACCAAGCCCATAACCAGGGAAATTGCCATTTCCGCTTTCCCGAAAAACGGCTCTTCTTCCTCTTTGGCGGCATGAGCAGGAACGCCTTGCCCCTCGGACGCGTAAAGCGGCCCTTCCCGGCAACCATACGAGCTTTGCTCGTTGGGTTCAGTTACCACCTCAAGCGTTCGCTGGGCGCCAAGCGCATCGATCATGGTGTCGGGACGTCCAAAATCATGTTTCCAAGAAAACGGAGGGTCTTGTTCGGGCTCGCACCTTCTGGCCCGACTGCCGTCCGATTCTTGTGGGCCCCCATTGCCAATGAGACCTTGACCCTCGAAATCGTATTCTTGACCGTCGAAGTCGCCGTCGATGCACAAGCCGCCCGCTGCCACTTCTTCGGCAACCGTTTCGGCCTGTTCGTCTTCGTCGTCAAACGCATGGTTGGCGGCAATCTCAAGTGCCTTATACCCCAGCACTAATGAATCGACCAAGGCCACGCACCCGCGCACCAACGGCCAGGAAAGCCACTTGGCGCGCTTTCCCTTCTTGGACAGAGGATGCTCCTCGGAATGCATATGGCCATCAGGCTCACGCACGGCAACAGCCCAGTTGAGCTTGCCACGCATCATCACGCCTTCGATAAGCGCCTGCCCGCCAATATGGGTGCGGCGTTGGCCGTCTTCGGTGAATGCTCGTTTCAGATCGCTTCCCATGGGGAAAGGCTACTCCCTTACTACTTTTGGATAGGGGTTTCCGCAGGTCATTTTACCTTCGGGACACACTCCACGAACACAGGGAGCGCCAGCATCCATAAAGATATAGGGCGCCGTGGGGCGAACAAGCTCAAGCATGCGATTGGCAAGCTCTCGGATTTCCCATTGAGCGCGGTTGCAGCAGCGCAAGCTTAGGAAATGAAGTAACTCGCGAATGTTCATGGTAATGACAATCTTTGTTTCTGCAGCATTGGGCAGAAGATAACGAGCATCTTCGGCGGGAACACCGGCATCAAGAAGCTTATGGTACGCATCCACAACAGCATCGATAGCCTCATCGAACACACGGGAGGTATCTTCCTGGGCGGCAACCGTGGGGGGCTTCACCACTTCGACATCCCCTGCGAACTTAACGTAACGCTGAGATTGCTGGTTGAAGCTGGCCAGACGATGGCGAACCAACTGGTGAGTGAGCGCGCGAGAAACGCCGTCAACTGCAAAGGTATAGCTCACGTGTTCCAGCGTAGAAAAATGGCCCGATTTCATAATGGTGGAAAGCACGCTTTGCACGCGCTCCGGCGGCATGGTTTCCATAAGCTCAGTCGCGCCGACGGGGGCATAGCAAAGGCGTGCCGCCGTTGCCACCGCGCGCTCAGGATGTTCGGGGTATTGCAAAAGCTCTACATTCATAGGGCTTGTCCTTTCTCTTCTTGCGCCATAATAGCGAACCACTCTTGAGCAGCCGCCCACAACAGGACGGTTCGCGGAAAGAACACGCTAATGGGCGGCGGAAGGACGCACCAACAAATGATGCGCCTCTGAAGAATTATTCCTCTGAGGCGCATCATGTTAACGCTTGCTTCCCTTTCGAGAGGGCATTGCAGCTGTGTTCGTTGACGAGATTGGACCTACAGCTCTATACGCTCAAACAAGTCTCTACCCACTCCGCATATCGGGCAGATGAAGTCTTCTGGAAGCTCGTCGACGTATTCGATATGACCGCAAATCGTGCAACGCCATGCGAACGTACGACCTGCCGCAGGGTCCGATTCTTCTTTCTTCGCAGGAGCATCTTCATTGAAACTCGGCGCCTTCGGCGGTGTTTTGCCTCCTTTGACCTGATGATAATAGGCATAGGTCATAGGTTCTTCGCCCCCAAGAGATGCAGCATCAGCAACTGAGCCAATAAAAAGCACATGGGATCCCAGATCGATCTCCTGTTCAACCTTTACCGAAAAGCGAGCACAAACCTGCTCGGCAACATAAGGGATACCCTGCGCGGACGTTTCGGTCGTAAAACCCGAAAACTTATCGGTGTCAGCGCTTGAATGGAACCCGAAGGCCCCAATAAGCTCCATCGAGGCGGATTGATCGAGTACGGTAACCTCGAACGCGCCCGTTTCGCGCACGCCTTGTGTGGTGAAATTATCTTTGTTCAACGCAATGCTTGCCTGAGCTGGGCTGCTCGTAACCTGCGTAAACGTGTTTGCCACGCAACCAACAGGTTTTCCATCCCTCAAGGAGCTAACCAGGTACATGCCGTAGGTTAGCGATCGAAATGCAGTTTTATCCATAGCTCCCAAACCTCCCCTTTGCTTAGTTGTGATCATAGAATACGAATTTTATAAGTTACAGCAAGAAACGCCTGGTTAACGGGCCTGTTTCTTGGTGCTTTTCTTATTCCGCAAGTATTTCAACCCTTTCTGGGTTAACTGACTACCCGCAGCCACCGCCGCCCCCGCAGCGCTTTTCGCAAGGGGCTTTGCCGCCTGAACCGCCGCACCGGCAACGCCTTTAACGACAGGCTTTGCTGCCCGGACCGCCGTCCCAGCAACAAGTGGCGCTTCGCAAATAACCTTCTTCGCAGCCTTTGGGGCCTCTTCGGCTGCTTTGTGAGCCGTTTTCTCGGCGGAGGCTTTAACCGCGACGGCCGCCTTTTCAGCAACGTCATCGAGTTTTTCCTCGAAAGGCGTTGCCGAACGACCCAAGCAATTACGCTGACCCTTGCTTATCAAAGCTGCGCCGCCCGCAATTGCCACAGCGCCAGGGCCAGGCAGAACAAGCATGGGAACACCTGCGGCGGTCAAGGCAGTACCCGCCGCTATTTGGGCTGCACCCTTGATCTTATGTGTTGGGTTTCCTTCGTCGTCCATTGGCAGTACTTCGGGAACCACATATTCAGGTTCGACCGAAACTCCTCTGGTGGAAGAATCGCCATTGCTCATTGCAGTTGCTTTATCACTGTCATTCATTGCGGTTCCTTTTCCTATCTGCGCACAAGCATAGCAAAACAAACAAGATGCCTGTTGCCAGCAAAAGGCGACAACACGCCCGTCACAGGCCAAGCGTAGCCACAACCCGTCATAAGCTAGCGCAGCCGTACCCCATCGCGGCGCAAGAGCAGCAGCGCCCATCAGGAAGAAGAGCAAGCAGCACTTCCCATGCGCGCCTCTCACACTTTCCACGAAGATGAAACCTGCGCACGCAACCGGGCACCCATGCGTGCCATGCTTTCCTGCATCGAACTCAGCTTACGGCATAAACAAACGTAACCGTCGAGAAAGCAAAGATGATGCCAAGCCGTTGCGCAATAGCGAAAAACAGCCCCCGCAGGAGGGCAAAAAACAAAAATCCTCGGATCTTTGCAACTTTTTTCTGTTTTCGGAGTCCCAAACGACTTGAGGCGCCGCCATGGACATAGCGGCGCAAGAGCTGAACCGCGAGAGAGGCCCATTCGCGTGCGGCGTCTCGGACAAGGCGGACCAGATCAGTGCTCTATGGACGGGACGATCGAACGCGGTGCCGCGGACGAGGCGCCGTGGGGAGCGATCCGGACACGGTTTCACAGGCGGACAGATGCGATGGCACCTTCGGCAAGCAATGCAATCGCCGCAACCACGGTGCCACAGGCAGTCGAGCGCGATGCCGCGAGAACAGATCCGACCGCTGCGCCATGAGGCGAGCTGAGTACGGTGCCGTGGGGAGCGATCCGGACACAACGCCGCAAAGCGGCAGCTGGACGGTATGAGGAACGGTGCGGAAAGACGGCACCTGGAACGCACCCTAGCCTCCGGGATTGCGGCCCAAAACGAAAAAGGCGCCCGCATAATGCGGACGCCTTCGCCTGAGCACAAGCTAATGCTATTCAGCAGCGTTCTCTGCAACCTCAGCTGCAACAGCTTCTTCAGCAGCCTCTTCTGCTTCGCCTTCTGCAACAACAGCAGCAGCCTCAGCCTCTGCAGCAGCCTTAGCAGCTTCCGCCTCAGCCTTCTTGGCGAATTCAGCAGCACGAGCAGCCTTGGCAGCAGCCTTAGCCTCACGCTCTGCCTTCTTAGCAGCTTCAGCAGCCTCGATAGCAGCAGCGCGCTCTGCCTTCTTAGCAGCCTCGCGAGCAGCAACAGCCTCGGTAGCAGCACCGAACTTGTTAGCAAAGCGCTGTACGCGTCCGCCAGAGTCGATCAGCTTCTGCTGGCCCGTGAAGAACGGATGGCAAGCGTTGCAGATGTCAACGCGGATCTCCGACTTCGTGGAACGAGTCTGGAAGGTGTTGCCGCAGGTGCAGGTTACCGTGCAGTCAACGTACTCGGGATGGATATCTTTTTTCATTGGTTCTCCTTACTATGCCTTGGTTTCCGACCAAGGCGAGATAAGCCTATTTAGTATAGCGCAGAAGCACGCTTTCGCAAGGATGTCGGACCTTCTTCCCTGTTCCTTCACAACGCCATCCCGAACAGAGACTACAGTTGCGAACGATGAGAATTCTCCGCACTCAAAGATAACGCCCTGCCGAACAGGGGGCTACAGGATAAAAGAGGGCTGCACACAGCAAAAAGAGCCCCGCAAGCGAAGCCGAGCCCACCGTGGTGCTCCTGAGGTAGACCTTTGTCCAGGAGCGCCAGGGAGGTCCGGCACGTGTAGCGAGACCCTTCGATAACCTATTTCTTCTTGATCTGGCTGGGGTGGAACTTGAAGAAGTCGGTGCGCGGAGGGAGATCGCGAACGCGATGACGGCGCTCGTCAAGCTCCATGGCGTTGCACAGCTCTTCCATACTGTCGAAGTCGTAATTCCAGCTGAAGAAGTCTTCAAACTCAAAATTCATATAGTCGCAGATGCGCTCGGTGCCACGCGGAACAACCGGATGCATCAGCAACGTTGCGATACGCAGCAGATAGAACGAATCAACCAATACCTTGCGACGAGCATCGGCATCCTCATTGGCCTCCGCTTCGCGAATGCCGCTTGACCAATACTTATTGGCGTAGCGGATGAACTCGTCCATCAAGGCCATGATGGAATGGAGGTCGACGTGATACATCAGCTCTTCGTACTTGTGCATGGTTTTATTCACCTTGGCAAGTACCTCGATGCTCACCGCACCGAGGGGCATATATCCCTCAAAATTCTTTGCTGCCTCGTAGAAGCAGCTACGGGCCAAACGGTTGAACACCTTGGTAAGAAGTGCGCCTTCTTTCAAGGCAGGATCGGCAACGCGGGGATCTTCACGCTTTTCGGGGTCGGGATCGAAGATTTTCGGCTTGAACCCTACCGATTTCTGGTCGAGCGCCAAAGCAAGGAAGTGAGCACGCAGCTGCTCGGAGGTATAGTGCTCCAAAAGCTCGTCTGCCGTAGGCGGCTTCACCGAACCAGAGGAAGAGGCCTTCTTGTCGCCAAACAAGATATGGTGATTGGCGATGAGTTTTGTCTGCTGCAATTCGCCTTCAGGAGCATCGGCAACCACGGGCTGCTTTTCCTGAAGAGCGGCGAACAAGGCAGGCTGGGCAACGCCATAGAAATACAGGTTGTCCTGGCCGATGAACTGATACACCGTTGCATCTTTTTTGCACCAGAAAGAGCGCCATGCCGAGCGGGAAAGACCGCGATCGTCGTTACGCGCCATGGTGAAGGAAAGCGGAGCCCAAAGGCTTTCGGGCCAGCACCATACCGTAAGACCGTCCACCCCATCGATGTCGGGAACAGGCACGCCCCATTCGACGTTGCCAGAAATACGGAACGGCACCAATGCCTTACCGGTGCGGAAGCGAATATTCGCATCAGCTAACACGGTACGCGCTTTATCTCGATCGTAGACGTTCTCGAATTCGATCTCGAAGCTCTGCTTGCCCTTGGCGGCATCGCGATACACATGCTTGGGCAATTTGTCTGCAATTTCCAGGTATTTGTCGTGCAGTTCCACCTTGATGTAAATGATGGGCGGAACAAGGAATTCCTTAATGGTTTTGGTAACAACGGGACGAATGCACGGATCGCTTTCCAAAGCATCGACATAATCACGAACTACGTTGGACAAGCCAGGCAGGTCGAAGTACCAATTACGCACCTCACGCATTTCCGGCACCGTGCCCGAAACCGAGGAAATCGGGTTGATGAGATCAACCGGGTCGTACTGGTGGCCCAGGTCGCATTCATCAGCATAAGCTTTTTCGCTTTTGCAGCCCTGCACAGGGCAATGCCCCACTACCTGACGGCCATTCAGGAACATGCCTTCCTTAGCGTCATAGAACTGAAGCGTGCTCTCCAAATGCAGGAATCCCTTTTCATGAAGACGCTGCACAAAGGCGGCAGAAATAGAGCGATGGACCTCGCCGCAATGGCCGAGGCCACTGCCCTCGTACACATCAAGGCTAATGTCGTACGCATCAAGCGTTGCCTTCTGGCGATCGTGGTTGCGACGAACATAGTCTTCCAGGGTTCCCTCGAAAGAACCGGATTCAACTTCCTTGCGATAACCCTCTTCGATAGGAGAACCGAAGCAATCGGTGCCAGAGACGAATACCACGTTTTCAGGGCCGATGCGATCACGGAGGAAGCGGGCGTAGCAGTCGGCAGGCACAAAAACGCCGCCCACATGACCAAAGTGCAGAGACTTGTTGCCATAAGGCATGCCTGCCGTCACAACGGCACGCTTCGGCCACTCGATACGTTCTTTCTTATTTTGCGATGGAGCCATTGCTCTCCAACTCCTTCAACGCCGAAGCCAATTGATCAGCGGAAATAGACTTATTTTCAGATATCAGGTCGATCAGGGTAGAAATATCGTCCGAGCTATGTTGCCTGAGATTCACCGTTTCATAGTCGGATGAGTGCCCCGCAAGCATAGCTGCGTATTCGATAGCATCTTCCTTTGTGCCGACTTCGTCGGCAAGACCGTTTTTCACGGCATCGTCGCCGGTAAACGTGAGGCCCGTAGCTAAAGCACGCACCTCATCGACAGACATATTACGACCATCGGCGACAGTTTGGATGAACGTTTCGTTGATCTGGTCCACCTGAGCCTGATAGTATGCCCGCTCTTCATCGGTAAGCTTGCGCGTACCGTAGGTGGAATCCTTGCTTTCAGCAGAAGTAATATCTTCCGTAGAGATACCGAGCATGGTCATTAAACCAGAATAATCGACCACCTGCATCGCTGTACCGATTGCGCCGATGGCAGTGGTATGCGCCGTAAAAATGTAGTCCGCTTGGCTGGATATCTCGTAAGCAGCGCTCGCATTGGTAGAAGCGCTCGAAACCACTACTGGTTTGCCCGTGTCCTCTCGGAATTCCTTCACGTAGGTGGACATTTCCTCGCCAGCCGTGGCAACACCGCCCCCTGAATTCACACGCAGCACCACCGCAATGATCCTGCTATCATCTGCCGCAACGTCAAGCTGCTGCTTCAGGCCATCGGGGCTGTTCGTGGTGCCATCGTATTGAATGGTGCTGTCGATGTCGATAACCGCAACCGTATTCGGGAGCAACGGCTCGCTGTCGTAGGCGTTCGACCCGCCCAGGCCAGCAATAGCCGAGGTGCAAGATACAATACCGAAAACCGACACCAGGCACACCGCGATAATTGCGACAAGCGCCACAATCCATCCGCGTGATTTGCGAGGCTCTTTCCAATAGACGGTTGCCGCCGCAGCAGACTGCGGTGCTTGTTCGAACGGGGGTTGAGGCGCAGGCTGCTCATACCCTACTGGCGGTTGAGGTCCGCCCGGATGCTGAGATAATGGCTCTTGAGGCACATGACCTCCCTATAAATACAGACAGGTAAACACTGCGGAACCCCGCCGAACGGCAGGGTTCCATTTTTTCGTAATTATAAGCGATGACGATATGCTCTACGCAGCCAGATCACGTCGCGAACCGAAATCTCATTTATTAGATTTCAATCGCTCCGCTCTCGTCGAAATGACGTCCCTGCTGCGCCTTTTTTGCAGCGCGCATCAGGAACTCCTGGTTATCGTTGGTCTGCTTAAGCGACTTGATAAGCGAATCCATGGCTCGCTCAACGTTGTTGCGATTGGCGAGCACACGACGCACTGCCCAAATGAGCGGCGCCTCCTGAGGATCAAGCAGCAGATCTTCTCGACGGGTGCCCGATGCAACCGGATCGATTGCAGGGAAGATGCGATGCTCCGCCAACGAGCGATCAAGCTTCACTTCCATGTTGCCGGTACCCTTGAATTCTTCAAAGATAACCTCATCCATCTTCGAACCCGTCTCAATAAGAGCCGATGCCAAGATGGTAAGGCTTCCGCCGCCCTCGATATTGCGGGCAGCGCCCAAAAACTTCTTAGGCGGATACAACGCCGTCGAATCAACGCCACCAGAAAGGATGCGACCCGATGCGGGTTGCGCCAGATTGTAGGCACGCGCCAAACGCGTAAGCGAGTCAAGCAGGATGACGACGTCCTGCCCATTTTCCACCAAGCGCTTTGCCCTTTCGATAACCATCTCGGAAACCGCAACGTGGTTTTCACAAGGCATATCGAAAGTCGAGGAAATTACCTCACCATGAATGGATCGCTCCATGTCGGTAACTTCTTCGGGGCGCTCGTCGACCAGAAGGCACATCAGATGCACTTCGGGATTGTTCGACGTAATGGACGCTGCGATATCCTTTAAGATCGTGGTTTTGCCCGCCTTGGGAGGCGAAACGATAAGACCACGTTGGCCTTTGCCGATAGGTGCGCACAGATCGATAACTCGAGAAGTGATAGAGGATCGTCCGTGCTCAAGCACCAGGCGTTCATCGGGGAACACCGGTGTCAAATCAGCAAAGCGAATACGCTTGCCAACCTCGTCAAGCGGAACCCCATTCACGGTGTCAATGCGCTGAAGAGCGGCAAACTTTTCCTTCGGACGCGCTGGGCGCGTTTGGCCGGTAAGGTAGTCACCCTTGCGAAGGTGATTGCGACGAATAGTAGAAGTACCAACATATACGTCTTTTTCACCGGGAAGATATCCGCTCGTACGCAAGAACCCATAGCCATCGGAAAGCACATCAAGGATGCCGCTGACCTCTTCAAAGCCTTCGGCTTTCATGCTGGCAGCAAACACTGCCTCGATAAGCTCTGCCTTCTTAAGGCCCTTGAAGTCGATCTCCAGTTCCTGAGCCTTTTCGCGAAGCTCAACGACCTTTAGTTTCGCGAGATCTTCCTTGGAAACCTGAGGAGCCACCGGCTCACGACGGTTTTGCTGGTGCTGGCGACGACCGTTGTGATAACGATCGTTCTTCTGGCGGTCGCCTCGATCGCCTTTCTGACGATCGCCGCCCCTCTGCTGACGGGGTTTGCGCTGACGACGACCCTTGTAGTCGTCGCGCTCTTCACGCTCGCTGGAACTCTTTTCCTCGGCAGCATCAGAAGCATCCGAGAGTCCGGAAGGCTCTTGCTTTTCCGCCCCTTCAGAAGGAGCCGATTCCTGCTTCGAGGAATCCTTTTGCTTCGATGGAGTCTCTTGATCGGAAGAAGAAGCCTGTTCAAAAGTTTTTTCTTGCTTAGGCTCAGTTTCCTGCTTGGGAGCTGCCTTCGCATTTTCGCCCTGAGACGCTTCTTCTGCCTTGGCCTTCGACTTGGATCGGGTGCGGGTTCGCCTTGGTTTGGACTCATCCTCGGAGGAAGCGTCGCCCTTCTGCGTGTCAGAAGATTCAGTCTGGGGCTCTTCCTTCTTTTCGGCAGCCTTGGATTTTGCAGGCTTCGCCGCCTTGGGTTTCTGCTCAGCTTCGGTATCGGCAGGAGCTTCTTCGGCTTTCTTCCTGCTTGTCCTACGGCGCTTGGGCTTTTCATCCGGAGAAGAAGCCTCGGCAACCGCAGGCTTTACCTCAGCAGAATCGGAGGGCGCAGCCGCTGTGGCCGCCCCCTCCTGCTTGTCGGAGGCCTTCGCCGTACGACGACGCGTAGTACGCGCCGGCTTTTTTTCCTCGGGCGCAGACTCTTCGACTACTTCTGCATCACTCATGCGTTCTGGACTTTCTCCCAGTCCTTGAGGAATGCCTCAAGGCCACGATCGGTCAACGGATGCTGAACCATCTTCTTCAGCACACCGAAGGGAACCGTTGCGATATCGGCGCCCATCAACGCTGCCTGGGTAACATGGTTTGCACTGCGGATAGAAGCCGCAATAACCTCGACCTGCTCACCGTTTACGGTATTAGAGGTGAAGTCATAGTTGCTCAGCGCAGTAACAATATTGGCAACCTGATCAAGACCGTCTTCCGAGATGTCGTCAAAACGACCAATGAAGGGGCTGATGTAGCGAGCGCCAGCGCGGGCAGCCAAGATGGCCTGAGGAACGCTGAAGCACAGCGTCATGTTCACCGGAATGCCCTCGGCTGCAAGTGCATGCGTTGCGGCAAGGCCTTCCACCATGGTGGGGATCTTCACAACAACGTTAGGAGCAATTGCGGCAAGCTCGCGACCGTCGGTGATGAGCTCTTCGCGCGTCATAGCAACAGATTCTGCGGAAACGGGGCAATCAGGGCCAACGATGTCGCAGATGCGCTTGATGTGGTTGTGGAAGTCATCAAGCTTGCCGCCGATGCGAGAATACAAAGACGGATTGGTGGTTACGCCAGCCAACGCACCCCAGCTTGCTGCCTCTTCGATCTCATCGAGATCAGCAGTGTCCAGAAAGAATTTCACTGGATCCTCCTTAAAAGAAATGAATAACCGTGCAGGCACACTTTGCCCGTAAAAGGCCACCTGCAAATATGCTGTTAAGGGGAATTAATAAGACCCGTTCATGGTAAACAATCGTTTTACACAACGCAAGAACGGAAAAATGCGATCTCTTCCGCATAGCCCGGCAGCTCGTTCGGCGTTTCCAGAATGCAGGGCAATCCCAACAGTCGAGGATGCATCACTACGGCAGCCAGCGCTTCTTTACCAATGCGGCCTTCGCCAATGCGCGCATGGCGATCTTTATGGGCACCGCATTCGTTGAGGGAATCGTTAATGTGCAAAGCACGCAGCCTATCCAACCCGATAACACGGTCGAATTCCTCGAGCACACCATCCAGGTCATTCGCAATGTCATATCCCGCATCCCATACATGGCAGGTATCAAGGCAAACCCCTAGATGGCTGTTGAGCTCAACACGATCGATGATGGCAGCCAGCTCCTGGAAGGTGCGGCCCACCTCGCTTCCCTTTCCCGCCATGGTCTCCAACAGGAGCGTGGTGGTCTGCTCGGGCGTCAATACGGTATTCAAGACCTCGGCAACAAGCTCAATGCCCACATCCGCCCCTTGCCCCACGTGGGAGCCAGGGTGAATGTTGAGCAGCTGGCCTGGGGTGCGTTCCATTCGCGCCAAATCTTCGGCAAGCGCCTGAAATGCGAAACTGCGCACCTGTTCTTTCGCCGCACACGGGTTCACGGTATACGAACCATGCGCAACAATGCGCCCGATACCCGCCAGCGCCGCCTCTTCCGCAAACGCCTTCACATCAGCATCGTCGATTGCTTTCGCCTTCCCGCCACGCGGGTTTCGCGTGAAAAACGCAAACGTGTTGGCGTCGATGGAAGCTGCCGTTTTCGCCATTGCGGCATACCCTTTAGCCGACGAAAGATGACAACCGATAACGGGCATGCGCCCATCTGTCGGCTGCTGCAATACGGCTTGGTATTCGGACATGTATTCTCCTTTTTCTTTGCCTTGCATATGACAGGCCGAATCAAGTGCCAGCTACTCCTGCTCGCTGAGCAGTTCGGCGGCGTGGGCAAGAGACGTTTCGCTTACCTCGCCGGCTAGCATACGGGCAATTTCCGCCGTTCGGCTTTCGCCCGAAACAGGAGTCAAGCAGGTTTGCGGCAACGCATCATCGGACTTCGTTACCAGATAATGAGTATCGCCGCACACGGCAACTTGAGGAAGGTGCGTTACCACAATGACCTGATGGGTTTTTGCCAAATCGCGAAGAACGGCACCAAGTGCACGAGCGGTACTACCGCCCACGCCAGCATCGATCTCGTCAAACACCAGGGTGTCTACCTGGTCACATTCGCCCAATGCGACCTTTAGGGCAAGCATCACGCGGCTCATTTCGCCACCCGAAGCAATTTTGCCGAGCCGCTGAGCGCTAAGGCCCTCACCAGCAGCAAAAAGGAACTCAAAAGACTGAGAGCCCCATGTGTCCCACTGCCCGCGCGGTAGATCAGAAATATTTGCCTCGAGACGTGCGCCCTTCATTTCCAAACGAGCCATCTGGGCTTGGACGGCATCGATAAAGCGAGGAATAACCCTGCCGCGAGCTTCCGCCAAGGCATGCGCCGCGTCGGCAAGTGCCGATTCCGCTGCATCGCGCCTCTTTCGAGCCTGGGAGATAAGCTCGTCGCGCCCATCGTATTCGCGGATTTTCGCCTCAGCTTCGGCACGCTGCGCCAACACATCTTCCATGCGCGGACCGAAGCCACGCATAAGACCCTGCAACTCGGCAATGCGGTCCTGCGCCGCCTCCAGCTCTTCCTGGGGGAAATCGACACCGTCTTTGTACGTCGCCAAATCGCGGCCCACATCCTCCAGCGAAAAGAATGCTTCACGCACAAGCTCCAACACGGATTCAACGGAAGCGTCTACCGCCGCGATTCGCTCAAGAGACCCCAATGCCGACTCAAGCGATTCCAGCGCACCGCCCGACCCCGTTAGATTGCGCTGGGCAGACATGGCCTCATGGACCAGCATTTCGGCGTTTTCCAGGCGAGGCATTCGCTCGATAAGCTCTTCGTACTCACCTTCCTGGGGATCTGCTTTGCCGATCTGATCCAAAGCGAAGCGTGCCCTGTCGAGCTCGATGGCATCGGCTGATTCCAGCTTTTGCAGGCGAACAAGCTCGGCAGACGCATCGTTTGCCGCAGAAAGGCATGCTCGATACGCCCCCAACGGCGCACTGATTTCTTCTTTGCCCCATTCGTCGAGCAAAGCACGCTGATAGGCTGGCGAAAGCAAGCGCTGATGCTCGTGCTGCCCGCAAAGATCAACCGTCTGGCCCAAGCCGCCGGCAAGTTCCTTCACTGAAGCAAGCGAACCGTCAATGGAAACGCGACTGCGTCCTTGCACACCGATGCGGCGCGCAGCCACCACGCCGTCCTCCCCGCATCCTTCGCCAAAGAAACGGCCCTCTACCTGGAGCTCTTCGCAGCCCTCGCGCACAAACGACGCACCAGCGCGCTCGCCGACCAGAATCTTCAGCGCATTCAGTAAAGCGGTTTTACCCGTGCCCGTTTCGCCTGTCACCACAGTAAAGGCGGGGCTTGGCGCAAACGTTGCCTCGTGGATCAACGCCACATCGCGAATATGCACTTCATCAATCATGGCAACCCCTTTTAGGTGCTCGGCACACCGTGTTCGCATCTTTCACCGTTTGATTTTACGCTACCGAATTCGAAAGACATGCGAAAGCAATCGCAACAAACCACCACGCCGCACAGACTATTGTCTCAAGACATATCTCCAGTATGGACGCACGAATCGCTACCGAAGCCGTATACTGAAACATACTCGTAACGAAAGCCTGAGGTCATGTCTGCCAATGATGCGCCACATATCGAAGCCTACGGAATGCTTGCCCAGCTTCCCACATCGGTACGCGCTGTCATCGACGCTTTGGAGAAGCGCGGTTTTGAGGCATGGGTTGTTGGTGGCTTCGTACGCGATGCCCTTCGCGGCGTCACACCCCACGATGCCGACATCGCCACCAACGCTCACTGGGAGCAAACGCGCGAAGCGTGTCTGGCAAGCGGCATGGCGGTGCACGAAACAGGAACGAAGCACGGTACGGTAACTGTGGTTTATCAAAACGAACCCATCGAAGTTACCACCTTCCGCACAGAAGGCGCCTATACCGATCACCGCCACCCCGACAGCGTGCTGTTCGTTGACACCATCGAGCAAGACTTGGCGCGACGCGATTTCACCATCAACGCAATGGCGTTCCACCCGGTTCGTGGCCTTGTAGATCCTTTTGACGGGCAGAACGACTTGGCCAATAAGATAATCCGCTGCGTCAACGATCCCGGTACCCGCCTGCAAGAAGATGCCCTGCGCGTTCTTCGCGCTATGCGCTTCGCTTCACAGCTCGGGTTCTGGATTGACCCTGATACCGAAGCTGCCATACGCAGATACGCACCAACCCTTACCGGTGTTGCGGGAGAGCGCCTAAGGCAAGAGCTCGAAAAGCTCCTCTGCGGAAACCATGTGCGCCAAACCCTGCTTCGGTTCCCCCGCGAACTTGCCTATATTGTTCCCTGTATTGAAGCCATGGACGGCTTCGACCAACACAACCCTTGGCACATCTACGATGTATGGGAACACACCGCTGCGGTAGTCGAAAACACCCCCGCCTACCCCTTGGTGCGTTGGGCGGCGCTGTTTCACGATGCAGGCAAGCCCGATACGTTCCTCATTGGAGCAGACAACTTGGGCCATATGCCCAATCACCCCATAGTAAGCGTTCAGCACATGCGCGAAAGCGCAAAAACGCTGCATTTCAGCAAGAAGATGCAGCATGATCTCGACTTGGTTATCCGCTACCATGGCGACAGACCCGAGCCCACAACAAAAAGTGTGCGCAAGCTGTATGCCCTGGTAGAACACAACGAGGACCTGTTCCACGCAATTTGCGACTTGATGCGGGGCGATGCAAGGGGAAAATCGACCCGTGCAACAAAATGGATCCAGAAGATCAACGCGGCCGAAAGCCTATTCAATGAGATGCTCAAGCAAGGCGAAGTGCTTTCTCCTGCCGACCTGCCAGTAAATGGCACCGACCTTATCTCTCTCGGCGTACCTCAAGGACCACATGTTGGGCTTGTGCTCAGCGAGTTGTTCAGCGCTGTAGCCAACGAAGAGGTGGCACCTGAGCGCGAAGCGCTTCTGGCGTTGGCAAGGCGATTCATGCAATCCTAAACCGCCTTGTTAGCGCAGCGCGAATAGGTGGTTCACAGGACCGTTGCCTTTCCCTAACCCAGGATTTGATTGGATTGCTTCAGTGAGGTAGCGCTTCGCAAAAGCCACGGCATGCTTCAAGGTTTCGCCCTTCGCCAAATACGAAGCGATAGCAGAAGAAAGTGTGCAGCCAGTACCATGCGTGTTCTTCGTTTCCACACGCTGAGCGGAAAGCCACGTCACCGCACCGTTTGCTTCCAGCAGCACATCGTCGGCTTCTTCAGCCAAATGTCCACCTTTCACCAGAACGGCCTGTGCCCCTTTCAGCTGAATAGCCTTCGCCGCAGCCAGCATATCCTCTTTAGTTTCGATGCACATGCCTGAAAGTACTTCGGCTTCGGGGATGTTTGGCGTTACCACGGAAGCCTGCACAAGCAAATCGAAAAGCGCTTGCACTGCAGGCGCCTCCGAAAGCGCAGCCCCACTTGTGGCAACCATGACCGGATCGAGCACGACATTCTGAGCATCGAAACGCTGCAAGCCCTGCCCCACCGCATGCACCACTTCCGCCGTAGGGAGCATGCCGATCTTAACTGCATTGGGGCAAATATCAGAAAACACGCTTTTCATCTGCAGTAATACAAAATCGGGATCCGTCGCAACCACTCCTTGCACACCCATGGTGTTCTGCGCGGTTAGCGCTGTGACGACCGATTCCGCATAGACTCCCAAAGCGCTCATGGTTTTGATATCTGCCTGAATGCCAGCTCCGCCACTTGAATCAGAACCAGCAATGGTTAGCGCTGTTTTCATATTCTCTCCTTGCTCAAGGCAAGCTAACGGCTCGAGTATCGAGGGGAGCTTGAGCCACCTCAACGCCCGAACACCCGCCGCTCGCATCACAGGTAAAAGCGGCTGCCCAAAGGGACAGCCGCTTCATACTTGCTATTTGTCGGACATTTCCTCGCCGAGGTCGATGGTGAGACCGTCCATGATGGTATTAACCGTACGAACCGCACACATCTTGCCGCACATGGTGCAGGTGCCCTCCGTCGAGGGAGGCGCGCTCTCAAAGTACTTGCGGGGCTTCACCGGATCGATGGCAAGACTGAACATTTCCTCCCAGTCCATACGGCGGCGAGCATCGCTCATGCGGTTGTCGACATCACGCGCATAGGGGATACCCTTAGCGATGTCGGCAGCATGAGCTGCAATTTTAGTTGCAACAAGGCCCTCACGCACATCTTCGGCATCGGGCAAACGCAGATGCTCGGCGGGCGTTACATAGCACAGGAAGTCGGCGCCACACGATGCGGCAACCGCGCCACCGATAGCAGACGTAATGTGGTCGTAGCCAGGAGCGATATCAGTAACCAGCGGGCCAAGAACGTAGAACGGGGCGTTGTGGCACAAGCGCTTCTGAATCTTCATATTGGCGGGAATCTCGTCCAATGCCATATGGCCAGGACCCTCAACCATAACCTGAACGCCTGCATCCCATGCACGCTTGGTAAGCTTGCCGATCTCGATAAGCTCAGAAATCTGCCCAGCATCAGTAGCGTCGTAGTTGCAGCCGGGGCGCATAGCATCGCCGATGCTGATGGTCACATCGTGCTCATGCAAGATTTCCAGCACTTCGTCGTAATACTCGTAGAAAGGATTTTCGTTGCCCGTAGCCTCCATCCAAGCGAAAATCAGCGAACCGCCGCGGCTTACGATGTTCATCAAGCGACCGGTTTCTTTGAAGTTTTCGATGGTACGACGGTTCATGCCAGCATGGATGGTTACGAAGTCCACACCGTCTTCAGCGTGAGCGCGAACAACGTCCAAGAAGTCCTGAGCCGTAATACCAATAAGAGGTTTTTCCAAGTAGCCGATGGCATCGTACATGGGCACCGTACCGATCATGGCGGGGCTCATGTCGATAAGATGCTTACGGAAATCGTGCGTTTTGCCGTGATTGGAAAGGTCCATGATGCCTTCCGCGCCCAGCTCGATAGCAGTACGCACCTTCTCGAGTTCCATTTCGGCGTTCATCAGGTCGCCAGAAATACCCAGATTAACGTTTACCTTGGTACGCATGCCTTCGCCTACGCCCTCGGGGCTCAAAGCGGCATGGTGTATGTTGGCGGGAATGGCAATGCGGCCCTTCGCAACACCTGCACGAATCTCTTCGGGCGTTTTATGCTCCTTGGCGGCAACTGCTTCCATTTGAGGCGTGATTTTGCCCGCACGGGCATAATCGATTTGAGTGATGAGACGTTCTTGCGCCATCACGGCTCCCTTCGTTGGCATTATCCATACAGGTTCTATGGGTCGGGGCCTTGCCCCCTCTCAGCCGAACAGCCGCGCATCGCGGGCGGTTAGCTCCCCTGTTATGTGGTTACGTTATTGTACTCGTATATAGGTATACGCCGCGCGCGGGAATTCCAAAAGAGGGAAGATAACCCACAGCGAGCCTTCTTCCAGGCTGATGCTGGCAGGCCTGCCAATAAGCTCGTTGGATATACCCCACAGCGCCCGGTTCGTGCAGGTTGCGCCGCCGAGCTCCCACTCCAAGCCCACTTCGGTAACGCCTTTGCACACATCGCTATGGGAAAGCACCGAACACGTGCCTTGCGCACCTTCCGCAAATGAAAGAGAGCAGAACAGCCCTGGTGCCACCAGCGGGGCTATTACCGTTTCCTCGCCAATGCCCCACACGCATGTTCCTCGAGCGGCCGCTTGGATAAGCAACTGCAAGTTGCCTAGGGAGTGGTCGAGCCTGCCCGTAAACGCATCGCAGATAACCAGCTCCTCAAAACTCTGCTGCTCGGCATGGCCAATTGCCAAATCCATATCGGTGAAATCCTTGTGCATGTCGTACTCGAACACGCATGGATGCTGAGGTACCGCTCCAAGCGAATCGAAATCGCCGAACACCGCATCAGGCACAATGCCGCGCTCCTGCAACGCCGCGAACCCGCCATCGACCGCATACACCGCATCGAATCCCTGCGTTTGCAGGATGTAGTCAAGCTCTTTATGGGCCGAGGGCGCAGCGCCAACAAGCAAGCAGCGTTTCATATGAAAATCCTTTCAGAGCGAAAGAGTACGAGAATCATCCCTAACCATAAAACCAGAAAAACGAATAGCAGAAGCCAGAGATCGAGGAAACATCATAGGGGAATTTCCTGAAGCCCTCAGGTCCATATCAGTCAGCGAGGGCCAATCCGGTGCCTCAGATTGCCTTGAAAGCAGGCGCCAGACGGGCTTCACCCGTCAAGGCTGCTTACAGAAGCAAGATAAGGTGCCCGATTGGCCCGCAGCGTCGGCCGTATACATCGTTCGAAGAACGATGTATACTACCACCTCGAGTGAGCCGGGCAATCGCGTGCGCAAGCATGAGGAAAGTCCGGGCTCCCAAGGGCAAGATGCCAGCTAACGGCTGGGCGGGGCGACCCGACGGACAGTGCCACAGAAAAGAAGACTCCCCTGCATGCAGGAGAAAAGCTGAAACGGTGCGGTAAAAGCGCACCAGTGCGTTGGCAACAACGTAGCTTGGTAAACCCCATCTGGAGCAAGCGCAAATAGGAATGCCATACGGCCGCCCTTCCGTGCATTCGGGTTGCGTGCTTGAGCTTTGCGGCGACGCAAAGTCGAGATAAATGGTTGCCGATTACAGAACCCGGCTTATAGGCTCACTCGCATTTCAATGCCGTCCCCTTGGGCGGCATTTTTTAACCATATCGGCATCAACCTATATCTCGGATTGAGAATCAATCAAACGACGATAGTACAAACAGCTCTCGTATAAGTCGTGATGCATTCCCTGCCCCTCAATTTTTCCCTCATTAAGAACGACGATCCAATCGGCGCTTAAAATGGAGGACAACCTATGAGCCGCATAGACGATCGTCCGTCCATCAAAAAGGCTTCTCAAGAGACAATCTACTTCGCGCTCGGAAATTCCATCAAGACTCGAAGTTGGCTCGTCGAGAATGAGCACTTTAGGATTACGGATAATAGTTCTAGCCAATGCGATACGCTGTCTTTGCCCTCCCGACAAGGCCAGACCCCGCTCGCCAACGTCCCTATCCAAAGGAATATCACCTAATCCAACAGAATCAAGGGCATTCTCCATGTCAAAGCGAGAAGCTGAGAGTTTTGCAAGCCTTAAATTATCCTCGACGGTACCGCTAATCAAACTAGCGGACTGGTCTATAAAGCCAATTGAATCCCGATATTCCTCAAGGGGGATATCGGACAACTCAATACCATCAAGGAGTATTTTCCCTTTTGAGGGAGAGAAAAAACGTTCCATCAAACCCAAGCACGTTGACTTCCCCCCACCCGAAGCTCCAACTAACGCAGTTACTTTCCCAGGAGGAATGCTGAACGAGGCATCGTTCAAAGAGTCATTCGAGGACGATGGGTAGCAAAATGAAACACGATAAAAAGTAAAAGATGGACAAGGAGAAATGCCTCCCTCTTTGTGGCAAGAAGAAGGAAGACTCCTAGGATGAACTAGGGTTTCAAAGTCTCTAATTCTCTCGTCGCCTACAGCAGCTTCGCGCGCATATGAAATAAAACCAACAAATTGGCTTACCGAAGAAGAAAAGTAAGAGAAGTACATCAAGAAAACTACAAGATCGGAAAAAGCCATTGCGCCCGCAGCAACCTGCCAGGATGCAAACAAAATCGTTCCAATATTCGCAAGCTGCATCAAGACAGACGATATCGGAGAAAGAAAACCGGCAAGCAGAGACAATTTAAAGCCAGCTTTTGCAGCAGCCTCTATTTCGACTCCGAGAGATTTTTCCGCCGAGCTCCATGCGTTATAAGATCGCAAAACCCGATTCGTGAGAGCGAATTCCTGGGTTTTTACTGTAATACGCAAAAGAAGCTCCTGAACCTCTTTCCTGTAGCCCGACATCGGGCGCGATGCAACGACCGAAAAAAGCAAGGATAGCAATCCAAACCCCAAACCGATAACAAACGTCATGGGGGAAATGAGAACCAGGGCAACAAATGATCCGAAAAACACGAACAAGGACTGAACAAGAGAAACAAGCTGCCCAGGGAGTCTCTTAACCAATTCAACATCACTTACAATGCGCTGAGAATACCAACCTGAAGGTCGAGCTTCCTGGCTCAAAACCGACAAAGCAAAGAACGAACGGGATAGACGGCCTCTTATTCGCTTAGCTAGTCCCTCGCCTATCTTGGCAATCAGAACCTGCTGGCCCATAGTCAATAGGGCGCTTGCAGCAAGAAGGATCAGCAGGATTATCAAGGGGTCGAAAGCATTTGCCCCTTCCTGTGCAGCCTGAATCAAAGCTCCACCATATTGGGGCTGAGCCAGCAAAATTATCTGCCCGAGTAGCCCCAGAGCCAAGCAAGCGACAAACACCCACCCCAAAGAAGGGACATACCTCTTTAATAAAACGATTATTGTTCGCATGGAATCGGACTCCCTCTATCGGAGAAAAAGACGACAAAGCAACCTCCCTTTTCTATTCCACGGCCTTACGAGCTAAAAGGACTTTTCCAGCGCTTACGCTTGGCAGCACCATCAGCATGGGAGATAGAACGACCGCAAAAGAAGGCGCGAAAATCAACAGCGAGGAAACTAAGCAGGCAGATAAGGGGAGGCTAACCGAACAAACGGCAGAAGCAATAGCCCCAGAAGATAATGCGCACGCCATGCCAACGATGAGCGCATTAAACGCATGGATGAACGACTCACATATCATCATTTCGGAGATCGATCTATGACTCGATCCACACGAAATGAACGTCCTTCCTTCAAGAACCCTGTCGTTTGCCGTCATTGCAACAACAGCCACAGCTCCAGCAACGCAAACTAAAATAGGGGCACCGAGAAAGGACAGCAGCTGTTCAGTGCTTATCCCGCTTGCTTCGATTCCCTGACCCCTCAGATAGACAACCAGAGCATCAACAACAGCAATGAGCCCCGCAACCAGCGAAATGCCTATTGCAATAGGCATTTGTATCGCCACAGATTCATCGGAATAGAAAAGTACCTTGCTCTGGGCAACCAGCCAGACCGGAGAGCCCCTCCAAGGAGCAACAGCCGTCCACGTTTTCACCACCCAAGGGAGCAACGGCCTCAAAACGACAGAGCAGAACAAAGCAACAACAAAGGGGAGGAATACAAGACAACTGATTCGAGCCAGCGGGTCTGATTCGACGGAAATTGCAATCAACGAAAAAAGGCCAACAACTAACAAGGCACAGACAACGATGCGGAAGGCGCCGATTTTCTTTCTATATGGCAATTGACCGCCCAGGGTTAAAAGAGGGGAAACATTCAGGGAAGAATGCACACTGCTCAACCCACCAAGAACAAACGCAAGGAGCTCAACGCAAGCGACCAAGGCGACAACCGGAAAATCAAGACAAGCCCCCAAACAAACAAAGACATCAAAGCAAGGAATCGCAAAGCCGAAAGCAATGAAACCCAACATCAAGCCAAGAAACGAAGCAATTGCTATCTGAACAAAAAAGCAAAGTCCTACATATCTCCTGCGCATGCCTAGCAACCGCCACACAGAATAAGATGGCTCTTTTTTCTTTGCAACAAGTCGCGCCACAGAGGCAGATACGGGAATGGAAGCAATCCATGTCAGAAACAGTGTTGCGGTTCCCGCATTGAGCAGCTGCCTCGAAGCCGCCCCCTCTAGCCCATAAGACGAAGATATGAGCAAGGCGGACCAACCGCTAGCAACGCCACAAAAGAAGGCGACCAGAATAATACCCACCCAATCAAGCCATCTATTCCTTAAGTCAGAAATGAACAAACGCCACATGGTTACCCCTCCAGCAAAAGGGCTATTTCATGCGGGGCGGGATGGTTGAGCTCCGCAGCAACCATCCCATCTTTCAGAATCACAACACGATCGGAATAAGAAGCTGCCGTCAGATCATGGGTTACCATCACAACAGCACGATTACCCTGCTTCGATTCGCGACGCATTATATCCATCACCGCTCGCGTATTATCAACATCAAGAGATCCTGTAGGTTCGTCTGCAAATACTATTGGAGAATCAGTAGCCATGGATCGCGCTATTGCTATACGCTGCCGCTCTCCTCCCGACAATGAATCTGGATAGTCCTTTGCCTTATCGGCGATACCAAGGCCACTAAGCAAAGCTAGCGCATCTTTTTTCGTAGCTTTCTTTCCAGAAAGTCGAGCGGGAATCCAGACGTTATCTACGGCATTCAGCGATGGAATGAGATTTAAATTCTGAAATATGAAGCTGACCAAACGCCTTCTGACTTCGTCTCTCTCTATAGTGTTCATTGATGAAATCAAGTTGCCATCAAGGGCAATAGAGCCCGAATCTATCTCTTCGAGGCCCGAAAGGCAGTTCAACAGGGTCGTTTTTCCCGACCCACTTGGGCCGACAATAGAAACGAACTCACCCACGTTAACCGAAAAGTCAATCCCATTCAGCACCCTGTTCTTCCGAAGCTTTTTTCCTTTGCCGTACATGAAAGACTTTTCTATTCCCCTTGCATCAATCAAGGCTGACATCGAAGAATCACGCCCTTTCTGCAATTGCCTGGCATGCGAAAGCATGCCCGGCACTATCTTTGCTTAGCCGCACCAAAGGCTCACAGAGCTGTTATCGCCATTGCACATAAAGCTAGCTCCAGATGCCCTAGGATCGATTGCATCGCTAGAGGCTTCGAGCGACTGAAGATCCAACATAGAACCCATTTCCTTCACCTCCTTCCTTGATTTGTGCGCATATTTATATCAATGAAGAGAAACGGGAAACCATCCAAAAGGATGCTCGACCGAAGACAGGAGAAATCCGATCAGCCCAGCGGAACCAGTTGAATAATCAACCGATAAGCAAGAACCACCATTTCCCAAGGCCCAAATTGGCCCCTCGAAATCTTGGCTTTGCTCCCGAAAGCAAAACTCCCCTATCACGTTCCTCACCATTGCTGAAATAACGTCAGCGTTTTCCTCCCCATCAATGCAGAGAAGTGCCGCTGCTTTGCCTAATAGCCCATGGAACAAGCCACCGTTCAGGGCAACGTATTCTTTGAGCGAAGAAGAAATAGCTTTAAGCTCATTTGCATATCCATCCGCATTGCATAAGGCAAGTGAAACCCCAATACCCGCAATGCCCTCAGATAAGTACCCAAAATCAATTCCCGAATAATCAACTGACAAAGAGCCATCAGGTTTTACATCGAGTCCCGAAAGTTCGTGTTCGAGGCAAACGTTAGCCAAGCGATTCCACTCAGCCGATTGCTCGACAAAGCATGCAGCCAACTCATGGCAAGCCAATGCCGCACCAGACCAGCCATCGAACAATCCAACGGCATTCCCGGTTTCCGCGCCATCACTTACTGGTTCGAGATTCTTCAATACGGAATCTCGCAAAAAAACAGCAGATTCTCCAGGGAGTTTTCTCGCCTGGGGACAGCCGCAATCTGAATTGATTTGCAAGAGAGAAAGAACCGTTCCAGCAATTCCGCTTCTTATCGAAATATCATCAGAGGGACCATACGGTAAAGAAAGAGGAAGCAGACCTATTGCCTTTTCACAATATCCAAGCTGCGAAAAAACGCTTGCTATTCCCACTGTTCCACGAAGCAGTCCATGAAAATGCAAAGAGATTTCGCTTTTCAAAAGCTTCGTCGTGATCCATTCAACATCAGAGGAAACATCAAGCCCAAAACGACCAAGCATGAGAGCAACGCCCGCAGCGCCAGTCTCTATGTCCAATCGGCCTAAAGGCCCATGCAAGAATTGTGTAGCATCACCAGGATAGAGACGGCCCTCCGAATCATCGGGCCTTCTCGATTTTGCAATTCCTGCAGCCAAACGCTGCGCAAAGCTGCACGAATCGATTTTTTCACTCCCAACCGGCACCAAGCCAAACGGGGAATCAAATATACGGGAAGCCATACAAGACAATTGCTCTTCCAGCATGTCCTTAACTGAAGATGGAAAATGCTTATCTATAAGAGGAAGCCGCTCATAAAGAGAGCGTGGAGAGAAAGAGCTACTCCAAGAAGGCCAAAAGAGATAGGACAAAACACATGCCAAGCCGAATTCGTCCCTCTCTTTATTGGCGCATTTGCAGAGCGGAGAAAAACCAGGCATCCCCAAGCACGCCGAATCAGCCCCATCGATATCGCTACATGCCTCAAAATCGATAAGGCTTACTGCAAGATTTTTATCAACGATGAAGTTTTTTGGATTAACATCCATCAAGGCAACGCCCGCGCCATGAACTGCATCCAAGAGGCCCAGCATTTGTCGAGCAATTACCAAGGCTCTCTCGGAATAGCGAAGAGCATCGTCCTCTCCAAGACGAAAAGGATAATTACTGGCAACCCAAGACTGCAAAGTGACCCCGGCACAATATTCCTCGACCAGAAATTCGTGTCCGCAAACTGTCTTATACGAGTAGTAAGAGGGAATCCCCTCAATTCCCTGCAGTCTGATGAGCATCGACCGCTCATGCCTTAAGCGTAGCACCGCATCGCAATCGGAAGAAGAATAGCCAGCATACGACCGAGCCTCTTTGGCCACAATCTCGCAACCAGTCTTGAGATTACCCCCACGATAAACCCCACCCGCATTGCTGAAATGCAGGCTTTCCAAAATTGAATAAGGAGCGAAAAGAAGCTCAAATTCATCTGATGGGTTGATACGAGCATCGACCTGTTTCTTTATGCCAAAGGGGACGGAAACAAAATCAGGCAAGACGAAGAATGGCTTTCTCTGATCTTCAGTCAGAGAGCCATCCGGCCTTCGTATTGCCAGCCTGGAGACGCCCTTTCCATCTTCTTCCAAAAGATATCGAAAACCACCGTAGCGGAAGAAAACCGGAGCTTCCTTGTATCTGATGTCAGACAACACATAGGGACCATGGAAATTCCCCAAAAGACCTTCTAACTCTTCCAAAAGAGCAAGGAAGTCGCCAACTGACCCTGGATAGATTGTTATAAATTTGCCCAAAGAGGACCTATTTGCATTCTTACCGTTCAGTCTCAGAAAGCTCCCATACGATACCAAATGCTTGAAAGCAACTCTCTTCTTGACTAAAAAGCCACCCACAACATCGAGCAGCAATTGGGCTTCCGTGGGACATGAGCTTAGGTGGATCTTCCATCCCTGATCAGGCAAGTTCACCTTTGCGGGAAATAAATACCTCCAGGTTGAATCAAGCTGACACGCCCAATCCGAAGGGACTTCGCAAGAAAAAGACTCTGTATTTTTCGCCTGAGCATACTCTTCGAATAATGGCGAATCCTTGGCAATATGAAGCATTCTGTAATTGGTTAAGTTATGGTAACCATGCCTCATAAAAGCCTCCATAATGGAAATAATATATTAAGAAGTTAACTGTTTCTTTTAACTTCTTAAAGTTAAGCATTATTTACTAGTACTTAGAGAGAAACCGATGATAGGCGGTTGACCTGAACGGTAAGCGGTTTTGAACATAAAAAATGGGCGCTGGTGAATTCCAGTGCCCATCATCAAGTGCAATAGCATCTATTGACTATGATACTTTTTATACTCCTCCAAAAAGGTCTCACCGTATCTTTTTTCAGCCTCTTCATCGCTAAGATACTCAAGTAAATCACCAGGTTGGCAATCGAAAACCTCACAAATCCTATCAAGACTGCCAATTCTTAACGCACGAATTTTCCCGTTTTTTATCCTCGATACCGTCTGAACCGTGCATTCAAGCTTTTCTGCCAGCTCTACGGATTGCATCTTTCTCGAGGCAAGCAATTTGTCCAAGTTGAACACTATAGCCAAAATATGCCCCTAAACCGTATCGTCCGACAACTGCTGCAACAATACTCCGTATTTAAACACATATGACAGAACAAAGCCAATAACCGAAGCCACCAAGGTCGAAATGCTCAGATCCGCCACCACTCCATCCCCTTGCTTCGCCAAGCCAATTCGCATAACACCAAGAGAATAACCATCAAAAGGAATCACGGAGACAACCGCCTGAAGGACAAAACTGGCAAGCAGCAAAAAACTCACTACTTTAATTTGCCGAGAAGTATGCATAGTGAACGGACTGCTCCCATGGCGTATCGAATTGCAAATACTTCCAATTACGTAAAGGATATAAATGTTTATGAAAGCAGACACCGCAACAGGAACAGCGTAAAGAAGATGACAGACCAAGTCACACAAACCAACTTGTGAGGTTACCAAGGAAACGAAAAATGCGACAAAGAGCAAACTCCATCCAATGACGAATGTCGCCATAACGACTCGCAAGGCAACATACAATGGCTTTGCGATATTCTCCAGGCGAAGTAAAGAAGCCCTTGCTTCGTTTGATTCCCCAAACAACTATGTCTTCCTTCCGTTATCAGCAGTCCAACTTCGGCTTTTTGAGAGGCAAACTTTGAAGGCCAGTGGTCACGCAGCCATTAGGAAGCCCTATATTCAAGCAACTTGAAACTTGTTAATTTGGAATGGAATAAAAAAGCATTCTATCTCCTTAACTAATTAATAAAAACTATTAACTAATTATTGCTTACTATCACCAATAAACTATGTCCATAATTGCTCATGTTAACGGTAGGAATCAATCGGTTACGCATAGAATCTTCTAAGCAAATCGCCAAGCAGACCATAAAATTTTTTGGCTAAGGCGCAATACGGATCACAGGATCGGACGTCACCATAGGCATACAATGAACGGGCACGGCAGCCTCCGCCGCATAAATACTTCATGCCGCAATTCGAGCATCCTGAAATTGATTCAACGTCCAGAGTCGAAAAGGGTGAATCATCAATTTTTTCTTCGACATCCGCAAGACTATCCTTCAACAAGTTCGCAATGGTATAGCCATCAAACTGCAACATATGACAGGGATACAGGAGCCCCTCATGGGATACGCTTAAGTAGGTTCGGCCGGCACCGCACCAACCTCTTGCCGAAATAGAACCGTTCAAATTAAAGCCACAAGAAAATGCATTTTGACCGGCGTTCTCTATCAAGATTTCAGCCAAGCGCTCAAGCGCATTATCGTCGGGAATAAGCCTCTTCGAATGCTTATCATCAGCAGTACATGACAGCAAACTAAAGTTGATGCCAACATTCAAAGAACGAGCTAACTCAAAATATGAAGGAATATCCTGAATATTAAAAGCGTGAATCGTCGCTATGATATGAGCGTTTATCCCTTCTTCTTCAATCGCAAGGATGCTCTTTTTTAGATCAGCAAACCGCTGATATCCACGGATATACGATTCGGAACTAGAAGAAGAGCCATCAAGCGAAACAGCAATTCTATCCACAGCACCAGACAACCTTTGAAGGATCTCTCTCTTTATGCTGGTTCCATTCGTTATTACAGAAACGCCCCTTATACCCTTCGTCTTTGCAAAAGAAACAATATCGGGCAAGTCTTTCCGCAAAAAGGGTTCCCCACCTGAAATAACCAGGCTATCGACATTCATTCCCTTCAATTTCGTAAGAATGACTTCGATATCCGCAAGAGGGAGATCGGGCGAAGCATTATGTTTCGAATTGGCGGAATAGCACCCGACGCAATTCAAATTGCATCTTTGTGTCACATGAAGATATGCGGATCTTGATAGATTTTCGTCGTGCTCTTCTCGGAAGAATTTCCCTTCGCTCAAAGCGCTACAGAACTCAGGAGAAAAATCGTCCGTAGATAACTCCTTAGACCCAGCCTCGAACGCATCTCTGCAAACACGCTCTTCGGCAGAATCTAATCCGATCACTGCCCCAGTTGCCAAATTTCCGAGAATCGGAAATTTGGCATAATCAAACATAACAACACTATCTGAAAACTTCATGCGTCCTCTTTCACTGTAACCCCAGCAAAGCAATAGCACACGAAGCCCTTTCCGTTGCTCGAAAGCCGTCCAAAGTCCATATCAAAGCGTAAGCGGAAAACATATAGGATGCAAAACTACCGAGCAGACCAGTACCGCCACCGTTGCGCAAAGACATTGCCGTAGTCAAGTGGCCGAAAAGCCCTTCGGGGCTGATGTGACGTCCGACGAATCCGACTTGCAGGCCATCGCGCCCAACGACGACATAACCACCTTCGCGCAAGACGGCACCAAAGTGGAGCACAAACAGCAAGGACGTCCATTACTCAGGTATCACCAACAAGGAGCTGCCTTTCTCCGTTACCTAAGGCCATAAGTTGAACAATGAAACTGTGGACCCTTCAGTGCTGAAGAACGTTGCCGGCAATGAAGCTTCCTTGGACTACGAGAACAACACCGCCACCACGGTAAACGTAGACGGCACTTCGCGCAACGTCGCAACGTAAAAGATCCGTACGTTATGGCTTCCTTTGCTTCATTCGATACCGAGCATCCCAAGATCATCAAGGTTAACAACGACAAAGGCATGAATCAGGACGGCTCGTTCGTCGCCGTTGTCCTGGCGATGCCTGGCTTGACACAATCACCCCAGCTCGACAACATGGTTGATCTACCTGAAAGCGTCACCTTTCTTCCGTGCATTCGGGTTGCGTGCTTGAGCTTTGCGGCGACGCAAAGTCGAGATAAATGGTTGCCGATTACAGAACCTGGCTTATAGGCTCACTCACATTTCAATGCCGTCCCTTTGGGCGGCATTTCTTTTTCTAAACACCCGGCATTGAGCCCAAACACCTCATTGATAACGCAGGCTCGGTACCACTCCATGATGCCGGCCAGCGGGCCCGTCCCCAAAGCCGCCCAGCGCTGCACCCGGGCACTCCACCCCAGCGCCCTCCCGAAATCGCCCGCAGCGCCGCCAGGTCCACCTTGCTCACGCGCCGGGCCAAGGTTCATCCCGCTGCGTCGTTCGAGGCTATCTTGGGAGCCCAAAAACAGAAAAACGCCCTAAATTGTAACTTTTTTCGATTGGGGATTGCTGCGGGGCGCCAAAGCGCGTGTCTAGGCGCAAAAGCGCAGCAAATCAGCTGATCGGCAGTCAGTTTGTACTTTGCACGGACAAAAGAGAGTCCGCAATCGCAAAAAAGTTGCACGGACGCCGGATTATTTGTTTTCGCAACGGGAAGATCACCATAACGGGGCGAATCCTGAAAAGGGATGCAGACAAAAGAGCGAGAATCCCTCTGGCAGGCGCAGATGGCGAAAGGACTCCCGCATCAGCAGCGACGGACATTGGGCGCAGGTGCAGCGGAGCTGTAAATGGCACAAGACTAGCGGCGCAGCGGGCGGCAGCCACAGGCAGGCGGCAGCAACGGCGTAGGATATACGCCAGTTAATCAGCGAGCGACGTTCTGACGAGTGCAGGGAAATTGAAAAGCCCATGGGGCTGGCCTAATGTGCCGCCCCATGGGCTTTGAAATTTTCTTGTGCCGTCAGAACGCCGCGCAGCGTCATTGCGTTTCGCATGAAAAAGGGCTTGCCGTAGGCAAGCCCTTAAAACTAGTCCATATCGTCAAACGAGAAGGTATCGTCTGCATCACCATAACCGGAGAAATCCTTCGATGCGGTTGAAGGCTTCGGTGTTGCAGGAGCGGAGGCTCCGGGCGTTACTGTGGGCGTAGTGTAGGTTGCCACAGCAGGGCTGGGTTCCCAAGTGGCAGCAGCGGGCTTTTCGGCCTCACCTTTCTGCTGGGTGCCAGCGGAGCTTGTAGCATCAAACGTAGTCATTTCAAGCAATTCGGCAGGAATGTCGATACCTGCAGTAACCTCGCCACCGATTTCGGCAAGGCGCTGAGTTGCGGAGCCGATAAATTCCTTCAGCATATCCTGGTACTGCTCGCGAACCTTTTCGCGGCTGGAAGAAAGCTCGTTGATGTGATCGATGACCTTCTGCTTTTCGACATTGGCCTTCTCGAGGATACGACGACCTTCGTCTTCGGCGTTCTGGCGGGTCTGCCCAGCATCGGCCTTGGCTTTGGAAACAATTTCATCAGCGGTGCGCTGAGCAACAATAAGAGCCTGCGCGATAGCGGTGTCATCGCTCTTACGGTCGCGCAACTTCGCCTCGAGCTCGGCGATCATCGCGTCTTTCTCGGCAACCAAAGCAGGATCGATGCCTGCAGGCTTTGCCTCTTCGTCAGACGCAGCAGCCGGGCGCTCAGAGATAACCTCAGTGCGAGAAGCAGAGGCTGCCTCTTTAACCTGAACGCGCAGACGAGCGATTTCGTCGTTCAGATCGTCGATCTCGGAAGCAACGCGCTCGAGAAATACATCCACTTCGTCAACGTCGTAACCGCGACGCTCGATTTTGAAGCTCTGATTCTGGATGTCGGAAGAGGTGATGGCCATAGAAAACTCCCCTTATCTGGCTATTCAAACAGCTGCGCTAGATAAGTACAGCTAAAAAATTTACTATCAGACGTACTCCAAACTGTAACACAAGCAATGCCACGATTGGGCTAACGTCCACCATTCCTCCAATAGGGGGAATGAAGCGCCTGAACAGGTCAAGGAACGGATCGCAGATCTTTCCCAGCGCATGGTAAACATCGGTAACGATGCCCCCACCCATGGGGATCCAGGACATCATCACATACACGAAGATCACAAAACTGTATGCATCGGCCAAGCTGACCAAAAGCATGCTGATCATGTACTAAAACTCCTTATGCTCGTAATGGGCACCTTAAAAGACTACGACTTCAACACACCCTGTTTAGCCAGGTTATGTTTCTCTTCGAGCGTGAGTTCTTTGCCCTGAAGGACTACGAACGTCTTCTCGGCAAGGCAATCAACCTGCGCAGTGAGGGCAGAAGCAACGCCGAACGAAAAATCAAGTACGCGCTTGGAAAGAGCCGGATCGGTTTGGCGAAGGTACAGCACCACAATCTTGCCCGCACGAACCGATTGGGCGATCGAGGACGCGTCTTCATATGACGCCGGCTTGAGGACGACGATCTCGCGAGCAAGACTCATAGCATGGGCGGAGCCCACATTGGCACCATCAGACGAACCCGAAACAGAACCGGAAGGAGCCGCGGATGGAGTGAACAGGGAGTCGAGGCCAGCCGAAGAGGAAGCACTTGCAGACGAGCTCTGCTTATAGGGCGAAACGAAATCGGTATACGATGATGCAGGGATGCTGAAATCTTCAGCAATCTTGGAGACCGATTTCTTTTCTTCGGCATCCGCGCGTTGAGACACGCTGGGAAGTTCCATGGTGGGCTTTGCTGCAACATCGGATACGCCATAAGCACTCGTAGTTGCGCGAATATCGCCCGAGCTTACCAACTGAGCCGAAGAGAAGCGGCTCGATCGCGAACCTGCAGAACGGGAAGACCCCGTGGAACGCGTGGTATATTCCAGGCGATCATAGGGATCGCCGTAGGTATCCGGGTCGTAACCAGAATCATAAGAACCCTGAGCTGGCTCGGGATCGGCATAGTCGTCGTAGTAGGGATCATCGTAGTAATCGTCGCGACGATCCGAACGACCGCCGCCGAAACCAAGCTTGTCCTTCAAATCGCCGAACAGTTCACTTGCCGACATAGAGGGACGCGGAAAATCCATGATGGTCTTCCCTTCTGATCAATCAAACAAATAAAGAGGCTGCCTTACGCGTTTTCGAACGAATCGCTGAAAATAGCACGCCCAATCCTCACTATGGTAGAGCCATAGCGCAACGCCACTGGCCAGTCTTCGGTCATGCCCATAGAAAGAGCAGACAAACGAGCAGTACCCTCTTCCTGGGAAAACGTGTCGTTAAGCTCACTTTCCAAGTTGGCAAGGCCTGAAAACGTTGCATTGATGAGCTCTTCTTCAGCACGTGGCGCCATACTCATAAGGCCCTCGATTTTAACATGCTCAAGGCTACGTGCCCGCTCGATAATGCCCTTAACCTCGCTGGGCTCAAAGCCGCTTTTGCTTTCCTCGCCCGAAACGTTGACTTCAAGCAGAACGCGCTGGCACTTGTCGATTGCCGCAGCGGCTGCATCGATTTTGGCAAGATGCGCTTCCTTGCATACCGAATGGATAAGCGTAGCAGCAGAAACAATTTCAGGAATGCGGCGCGACTGGATGTTGCCGATGAAATGCCACTCCATATCAGGGAAGGCCCTTTGCTTGCGCACCAGTTCATCTGGACGGTTTTCGCCAAACGCCCTTGCACCCGCATCGATAGCCAGTTGCACCTGATCAACGTCTACCGTCTTGGAAACAGCCAGAAGCAAAACTTCTTCCGGATCACGACCAAGTTCCTTGCAAACCTGGTCAACCTCAGAACGTACATGCTTATATCTCGTTGCCGTGCTCATAGAAGGAGCTCCTTTCGATTTACGTTTTAGCATACCGCGCCTACCATGCTGCCAGGCATATTTTTAGCAACGAACCAGCAACAGAAGACCAAAACGACGCGATTCCCGCCTCGATTGCAAGCAAAAGAAGCAGCAACGCGAACTTCCAGCCACCACTCCCCCTGCCCGAATCGGACATTAGCGGGTCCTGACGGCAAAGGCACCATGGCGACCGCAGGTACCACCCTGCCCACGGTATGAGAAGAATTCGCTATTCTCACATACCGTGCATTTGGCCAAATCGCAAATACGCAAGCGACTTACGCCTGCCCGTTCAAGCTGGATTCGAAGCCCTTCCGCCAAATCGATATGGCTGCCGTCAAAAGCGCACTCCTCCCCGAATTGAGACACGAAACGAGCATGTACATCCGCACCCGTCTCAAAGCACTCTGGCCCAATATGCGGACCGATATAGACGTTGTAGGTCGAAGCGGCGTCGGCACCCAACAGGGCCTCGTCCGCATACGCCATACTGCGCACCGCCTTCACGGAAATAAGATTGTCCACCCCGCGCCAACCCGCATGCACTACCGCAAAGCGCCCCGTCGGAGAAACAATGATAACGGGCACGCAGTCGGCATAGCACAGAAGGGCTGCTGCATTTAGGGCATGCACCACCAATCCATCGGCTCCGTCTTGCGCCTGCAGAGCTAATTCATGTGCCTGAGCAGGTGCAAGCGGCGTACCAATACTCCTGGGATCGCCCAGCTCGAGCACAGTATCACCGTGAACTTGATTCGGAACGAACAGGGGCGCATCTTCGCATGCGAAAGCCTGCTGAACGCGGCGGCGGTTCTCCTGGACACTGACAAGGTCGTCCTTCACATGAGAGCCAAGGTTGAGTGAATTGTACGATCCTTCGCTCACGCCGCCTTCGCGCGTGGTAAACGCGATGCGCACGCCGGTAGCAGCGTAGAGCGCTTCGTCGGAATAAGCGGGAATAGACGCAAAACGACCCTTGGTCAACTCAGGGTCGGGTAGAACAAGGGTCGTCATAAAAAGCCTTCTTACGTTGAAAGCAAACAATGCAAATATGTAATTTACTGACGCTTCAGGAAATCAGGGATGTAATCCTCGTCGGCAAAACGGGGCTCAGAAGGATACAGCGGGCGCTGAGAGCTGCTGGTTTTCTGAGCAGAAGCGGCAGAAGAGCCAAATGCGTTATCACGGCGACCGAAGTCGATAGCAGGCTGCGAGCTTGTAGCCTTGAAGCCGGTTGCGATAACCGTGATGCGGATGGTATCGCCCAGCTCTTCATCAACGATCTGGCCATAAATGATGTTAGCGTTTTCGTCGGCAACAGCTTCGACGACTTTAGCAGCTTCATCGACCTCGGAAAGAGCCAGGTCGGGACCGCCAGCGATAGAGAACAGGATGCGAGAAGCGCCCGCAATAGAAGTTTCGAGCAAGTTGGAGTTGATTGCCTGCTGTGCGGCATCCAATGCGCGGGAATCGCCAGAAGCAAGGCCGATACCCATCATTGCCGTACCCGCGTCCTTCATGACGGTGCGGATGTCGGCGAAGTCGAGGTTGATCAGACCAGGAATGGTAATGAGATCGGTAACGCCCTGAATGCCCTGACGCAGCGTATCGTCGGCGATGCGGAATGCATCGAGCATGCTGGTCTTCTTTTCCACAATCTCGAGCAGACGATCGTTCGGGATAACGATGAGGGTGTCTACCTTCTGAGAGAGATAGTCGATACCCTGCTCTGCCTGATTGCGGCGAAGACGACCCTCAAAGCTGAAGGGCTTGGTGACGATGCCAACGGTAAGGGCACCGATTTCCTCGCGAGCGATTTCTGCAACTACAGGAGCTGCACCGGTACCAGTGCCGCCGCCTTCACCTGCGGTAACGAAAACCATATCAGCATCGGCAAGAGCTTCGCGAATCTCGGAACGGGATTCCTCTGCTGCCTGACAGCCAACCTCGGGGTTGGCGCCTGCGCCCAGACCACGGGTAATTTCTTCGCCGATATGGATAGTCTTATCAGCATCGGAAAGAAGAAGGGCCTGACGGTCGGTATTAACGGCGATGAATTCAACGCCTTTGATGCCGGCTTCAACCATGCGGTTTACGGCATTCGTGCCGCCGCCGCCAACGCCGACAACTTTGATAACCGCAAGATTATCGTTGCCAAGAATCTGTTGCATTATGTGCTCGCTTTCGATTTCATTTCAGCGCTGCCCCACAAGGACAGAAAGCCCCAGGAGACACTTGGATTATTTTACACAATGGCCTGCTGATTGCAAAACAACCAGCTTCCTGCTAGGCGTTAAACGGAGCGCCAAACCGGTTTATTCACAACACGCACATTTATATACGAAATCTTCCCCTCGTGCTCTTTCATGAGCTGCAGGCACACGCGCTCTTTGTCGCGAATGTCCTTAGAGTCTCCAAAGGCGATTTCGATGCCGTTTTGCAAGGTGAGCGTGGTTGAATCGCTGCTGGCTGCCGCCACGCTTTTGACCTGGCCCGCCAGTTCGGTAGTCATTCCGTCGATTACTCCCAGCGCATTCTCAACATTTGAGTTGTTGCAGTATGAACCGGCTTCTGGCGTGGATCCATACGGAATATCGGTGATTTCGAGCGCGTTTTCCGCATCGTTATACACCGAATCGGGCAAAGCCTTGCCTTCGGCGCTGTTGCGATCGTCGGGAATCTTCGTAAGCCACATGCCATCGGAAGAAAGAGCCCAACGCTCAACCGTGTTCGAGCTATCAACCGTTACGGCAACCACCGCGGAAATGCTCCGTTCGGTAATGTTCAGATTCAGCGTGTTGGGAAACACGCGATCAACCGAAACGCTTTTCACCCACGGATTAGCGGCCAGCCTTGTAGCAATGCCATTTGCATCAACATTGAGCAAAGTGGAACCCGCCGGCACCGCAGCCAGCTCGGTAAGCTCATCGCCGGAAAGATGATCCGCACCAGAAACGGTAACCTGCTCTACCGCAAATGCACCAGAGTTCGAAAGCGCAAACCCGCCTATGCCAAATACCCCCAGCAGCACCGCAATGGTGACGAAAACACCCATCACCTTTCGCGAGGAGCCCGTTCGCGCCTTGCTGTACCGCGAGGCATTGCGCACTTCAGAAACGCTTACCGAACGCAAATCACCATCACGGTATCCGCTGCCCTGTCGATAAGCAGGGTTCCCGCGAACCGAACGAGCACCGCCTCCCGAAGACGGTCTACGCGTGCTTGCTTGAGCGGACCTTCGCGCAGATGGACGCGGTGCAGGAGCGGAGGCATAGCCAGATCGTTGCGAACTGCGCAGAGTGCGACTCTGACTAGGGCGACCTTTTACCGAAGTGGGCCTGGTAGAAACCCTATTCCTCGAAGAAGTCGCCCGGGAACCCGAGGAACTTGACCTCCGTCTGGAGTTCGATACCATATCGCCTCCTAACCTCTTGTCGCACTTCTTTGATAAGAGTCGCCACGTCTTGCGATGTGGCGCTGCCCCTGTTCACAATGAAGTTGGCGTGCTTTTCGGACACTTGAGCATCGCCGCAGCGCTTGCCCTTCAAACCAGCATCATCAATGAGCTTGCCAACCGATTCGCCCTCGGGATTCATGAAGACGCTCCCGCACGTTGGGTATTCGAGCGGCTGGCTTTCCTTTCTGCGCAAAAGCAAGGAATTCATGCGCTCCGATACCGCGCTCGAAAATGCCTTCTGCAAGCGAAGCTCGCATTCAACGATCACTTCATCGGAAGAAAACGACGAGGAACGATATCCCCAGGAAAGCTCAGAAGCGAAATAGCGACGAAGGCCACGTTCTACATTGAACGTGGTAACCGAAACAACGCGCGAGCCAATCCAATCTTGAGCAGTACCAGCGTTCTGGACCAGGGCGCCTCCTACAGTGCCTGGCGTTCCCACGGCAAATTCCATTCCTGAAAAGCCATGGTGGAAGGCCTCCTGCACCAAGCGAGAAAGCATAGTGCCCGCACCTACGACCACCGTGCCTTCTTCTTCATCGAACTGCCACGCCCTAAACTCACCGGCCAAAGCGATGACCACGCCCGGATACCCTTCATCCGACACAAGCAGGTTCGACCCCTTGCCGGAGACAAACCATGAAAGCTCCTCATCGGCGCAAACTTTCAGCACGGTGGCCAAAGCGGCTATGCTATTCACTTGGGCGTAGGCATGAGCAGGGCCACCGATACGGTAGGTGGTATGACGAGCCATAGGCTCGTTGAGCCTTATATCTCCCTCGAACTCATCGTCGAAACGGAGGAGCTCCAACTCAGAGGCATGGCGAGCAGCCATTATTTGCGGCTCTTTTCGCGCTCCTGCAATGCCGCCAAAAGCTCAGGACCGACAGAAGTCACATCGCCTGCACCCATCGTGATAACCAAGTCGCCCGGCTGAAGCGTTTTCGTCAAGAACGGAACAACCTGCATGCGGCGATCCACATAGTTGAGATCGGCGGGGCGGTTCGGATTGTCATAGATCGGCTGCATGAATGTCCGGCCCGTTACGCCTGGAACCGGGGTTTCGCCAGCAGGATAGACGTCCAAGAACGTTACCATGTCAGCCTGATCAAATGCCTTGCCGAACTCGTCTTTCAGCACTTCGGTGAACAGGCGGATACGCGAATAGCGATGCGGCTGGAACACCACGCATACGCGCTTGAAATCAAGCTCTTTGGCCGCAGCAATAGTTGCAGCGATTTCGGTTGGATGGTGGGCATAGTCATCGAGGATCGTAACGCCATCGGCCTCGCCAACCAAATCAAAGCGGCGACGCACTCCCATGAATCCAGAAAGAGCCTCTGCGGCCTTCTGCATATCCACGCCACGCGTCATCAAAAGCGTGAGCACGCCTGCTGCGTTAAGCGCGTTATGACGACCAGGGTTCTGCTTTATGCTGCAGGGAAGCGCGGTACCATCGGGCAACGTAACGGTAAAGGAGATGGACACCCCATGCGTTTCGTACTGGGAAACAACCGTGTCGCATCCCTCGGAGAAACCGTAGGTAAGCACCTTCTTGCCCGTTTTCTTAGCGGTTTCCACCAAGCCGGCATCTTCACCGCACACCACGCAGCAGCCATCTTCGTGAACCGAGCCCATGAAATCGCCAAACAGCTGGTAGATTTCATCCAACCCGCTGTAGTGGTCGAGGTGATCGGCTTCGATGTTCGTAACGAGCACCGAGGTGGGGTCGAGATATGTAAACGACTTATCGCTCTCGTCGGCTTCTACCACATAGTATTCGCCTTTTCCGCAATGAGCATTCGAGCCGTAAGCGCGAACGATACCGCCGATAAGGAACGTGGGATCGAAGCCCATGGCATCAAGAGTGGAAGCCAACATAGAAGAAGTGGTGGTTTTGCCATGCGTGCCGGCAACAGCCAACGTATCATGGCCGACACCCAGCGCAGCCAGCATCTTGGCACGATGCCAGATGGGCAAGTTGCGTTTCTTTGCTTCGATGAACTCAGCGTTGTTTTCGAGAATAGCAGTGGAAACCACCACTACGTCGGGATCGAGCCCTTCGAGATTGGATGCGCTCTGACCGATAAAGATCTTGACGCCCGCCTCGCGCAGCTGCTGGGTATAACGGCTTTCGCGAAGATCAGAACCGGACACTTCCATGCCCTTTTCCTTCGCAACACGAGCAATTCCGCTCATGCCAACTCCGCCAATACCGATGAAATGAACTTTATTAATGCGATGCTCCGCCACGAATAGCCTCCTTGAGATCGCTCTTCATTGTATAGAAATGCCTCTGAACGCCGCGCAGCATCACAACTTCTGCGCAGGCCGACGCTATTTGTTCTTACGCTCCAAGCCGACGAGCTCGACTACGTCACCAAGCTTGTTCGCCGCATCCTGGGTTTCGAAGCTAGCAGCCGCTTCACTCATTTTTGCACGTTCCTCGGGGTTGCGGAGCAGCTCAAATACTTTATTGGCAAATTCGGGGTCTTCAACCTTGTCGTCCTCGATCAATACCGCAGCTCCACGGCCAACATATTCCGAGGCATTAACCGTTTGATGGTCAGCGGTGGCGTAAGGGAACGGAATAAGAACCGAGGGAATGCAACGCGCCGAGATCTCGGCCAACGACGACGCCCCAGCACGGGAAACCACCAAGTCGGCAGCAGCAAGGGTTTCACCCATATGGTCCTGATATCCCATAGCAAAGTAACGCTTCTTCTCTTCCTCGGTAAGAGAAAGCGCTTCGGTTACCGTATCAAGCTCTTTGGGGCCGGTGATGTGCACCACGTATACATTGTCCATTGCCAGAAGCTGATCCTTCATGGCAACAAGGGCCGTATTGATGTGGCGCGCACCCAAACTGCCACCAAACACCAAAAGCATTGTGGCGTCTTGAGGGATCCCGAGATAATCGCGGCCCTCTTCACGCGTTGCCTTGAGCACCGAAGAGCGCACGGGATTGCCAGTAACCAAAACCTTCGACTGATCTTTAACGCCATGACCGGCAGCCTTATAAGTCAGGCAAACGGCAGTAGCATCCTTTGAGATAAAGTCATTCGCCATGCCCATAACGGAATTCTGCTCGTGGATTACCACAGGGATGTCCATGCGTTTTGCAGCCTGGGCTACCGGCAGGCACACATAACCGCCGAAAACCACAACCACATCAGGGCGAATTTCCAGGAACCACTTCACTGCCAGCTTTGAGGACTTCGAGATTTTGCGCAAACCTTTAGCCAAGGACAAAGGATGGCTGCGATCAAAGCCCGCCGCCTCGAACCCCTTAAAGGGGATGCCGGCCGCAGGAACCAGCTTTGATTCAACACCGTTAGGTGTGCCTGCATACATCACTTCATGGCCGCGCTCGATAAGAACCTCCGCCAATGCGAGTGCAGGGTTGATATGACCAGCGGTGCCACCGCCTGAAAGCACTATGCGCATGAGTGCTACCTCCTTTGCGTTCGCGTTGCGCGAACCTCTGTTGCATATACCGGAGCCTTGCCTCCCCTGACAATATGCAAGGACGGATATCCGTCACGTTTCAAAGACGACGAGCGCCGAGCCCGCACGTCCCTCCCCTCCGAGTTTCGTCCGCCTCGAACAGATCGATCGGTTGGCGAAACGCGAGATACTACCTGTAAGTTATCGCGACGTTGACGATACTCCCCTTCGTTATTCGAATCAAAGGATATCGAAAGAAGCACACCAACAAGAACAAGCGACGAAAGCAATGAAGAGCCGCCCGACGAAATAAAGGGCAGAGGTTTGCCTGTTGTCGGGAACAAACCCACCACGCACGATATGTTCAGGAAAGCCTGGAACACGATCATCACGGTGAGGCCCGCCGCCAACAAAGAGCCAAATGGCGTGCTTGCCTGGCTGGCAATGAGGAAGCCGCCACGCATAAACACCAAAAAGGCGATGATAACCAGAAGTGCGCCGACCAAGCCCAGCTCTTCACCGATGATCGCAAAAATGAAGTCGGTCTCAGCCTCGGGCAGGTACTGCAACTTCTCGTAAGAGTTACCAATACCCGCGCCTAGCAAACCGCCCGACGCAAGAGCCTTAAAAGAATGGACCAACTGGTAGCCTGTTCCCTGCGCATCGGCCCATGGATCGGCGAAGCTTCCCAAACGGTCGGCGCGGTAGCTTTTCGAGAGCACTGCAATGAATCCGAGAGCAACGCCAAGACCCACCAACACCGCAATGGCCCTGCCGGAAAGGCCCGAAAGCACAACGACCGAAAACAATCCGATGCAGCAGATCATGGTTGTTCCCATGTCGCTTTGCGCAATAAACACGAAACCGAGAGGCAAAAGGACCATACCGATTGTCAGTTTAGCGGCAAGCCCGGAATCGATCTCACCCTCACGATACTGAGCTGCAATACGAGCCGCCATCATCACAAAGGCGATTTTCGCAAACTCGGAAATCTGAATGCTGACCGGACCCAAAACGAGCCAACGTTTTGCGCCCAAGCCCACCGTACCAAGAAGAGCCGTTACAAGGATGAGCACGCAACAACCAGCCCAGAAAAGAACCCCGGCTGTCCCCTGCATTCTCTCCTGATTGAAAAAGGGCACAATAGCAATAGCCATGACAATTCCCAGCACGGCGAAGACGCACTGCTTCAGGGTTTCGCCAAGCGCATCCCCCTCTTCCACATACGAGGTAATAGAAGACGACGAGTACACCATGACCAAGCCTATTGCCAAAAGCGCCAGCGTAGACAAAATGACCATGAGTCGAGGGGCCATCACCTGCGCTGGTGCGCTCTGGAAAAGGGATCGCGGGGGCGTTTTTTTGCGTTTCTGTTCTGTATTTCGCTCCCGAGCCATAAACCGATCATGCACCTCGCTTTGCGCTTCGATCAGCTACCAACTGCTTGAATACCTCACCGCGCTCCTCGAAGCACGAGAACTCGTCGAACGACGAGCAGGCAGGGGAAAGCGTTACGATATCGCCCGCTTGGGCATGTTCGAGCGCTTCATCGAGCGCCCCTTCAAGGTTGCTCGCAGCGTATACCGGCAGTTGAGCGTTTTCAAATGCCTTAAGGAAACGAGCTCCTGCCGCACCAAAGCACACCACTGCCTTGCAATGAGCTTCGGCACCAGCTACCAAATCGGCAAGGTCGGTGCCCTTATCGCATCCGCCCAGCAAGACGATGGGGCGCTCTTCGCCAAATGCGGCAAGCGCCTTCAACGTCGCATCAACATTAGTTGCCTTGGAGTCGTTGTAGCAGTGAACACCCGCGATGGTTCCGCAGGGCTCGATACGGTGTTCCAGTGGAGCGAAGGACTTCAGACCCTCTTTGATTTTTGCATCGTCGCAACCCAGCGCGATGGCGCAAGAAGCCGCCGCAAGCGCATTGGATGCATTGTGCTCGCCCTTGATCTGGAGCTCAGAAGCGGCGCAAAGGGCATGCTTGACACCCTTGAAATCTACCGTGAGCACACCATTGTCAAGGAATGCCGCGGCATCGGACCCGCATGCATCTTCACGCATGCTCTCGTTAAGACCGCGACAGGTGCCCAGCGGGATGTATGCGAACTTGCGCTGTTCGGCAGGCTGCCTCTTCAGCTCACGTACATAGGAGCGCACAATATCATTTGTGGCATCGAGCACTACCGTGCAGTTTTCGTCGCAGTTGGCATATATCTTCTGCTTTGCCTGAGCATACGCTTCGAAACTTCCATGCCATTTCAAATGATCAGGCGTGATGTTCAGCAGCACGGCAACCTCGGGCTTGAAGAGCTTTGTGGATGCAAGTTGGTACGAGGAAACCTCAGCAACGTAACATTCAACGTCGCCCGATGCCACTGCATCGATGCATGTGTCACCGATATTGCCTACCGCCTGGGCCTTCTTCCCGCATTCGGTAAGGATATGAGCAGCCATTGCCGTAGTTGTGGTCTTGCCGTTAGTACCCGTTATGGCAACCCATACGGAATCGGCGGCGCTTTCACGCCAGGCAAACTCAACTTCGCTAATAACCTCCGCCGAAACTTCCTGAGCCGCATGATAGAAGTCGGAATTCTCGGATATGCCCGGGCTGGCGATGCATACATCGAATGAGCCTTCAAAGCTATACGTGTCGAAAAGCACGGTAGCGCCCTTCGCCTCGAACTCGGCGGCAGCGACACGGCTCTTCTCCGTGGCTTCGCCGGCCGCGATCACCAATCCCGAAACTCGCGAACCAAGCAGGGCAGCGCAATACTGCGCTGTGGCGACACCCGACTTGCCCAGACCCAAAATCAGGACAGCGCCCAAGGAATTGGGCGCGTGTTTTTTAGAGGTATCAAAAGAAGCAGACATGTTTTATCCCATCAACGACTGCGCAAAATACAGGCAGAATCCAATAGCTGCCAATGCTGCAGAGATAATCCAGAAACGAATAACAACCTTCACTTCACTCCAGCCCTTTTTCTCGAAATGGTGATGGAGCGGCGCCATAAGGAACAGGCGTTTGCGCGTTTTCTTGAAATAGAGCACCTGGATGATTACCGAAAGGGCCTCCACAACGAACAAGCCGCCGATAATAAGCGAAAGCACTTCCGTTTTGGAGACAATCGCCAAGCAACCAAGCGCCGTTCCCAGAGCAAGAGATCCCGTATCGCCCATGAATATGTCAGCAGGATACGAGTTGAACCACAAAAAGCCGATGCAGCAGCCAGCAATTGCCGCAGATATGATAGCGGCATCAAGCACCCCAGCACGGAACGTGATAGCAGCCATTACCACCATAACAACCATAATGGTGCCGCCGAGCAAGCCGTCAAGACCATCAGTGAGATTGGTTGCGTTGCTCATGCCCATGAGCAGGATATCGGCAAAGATCAGATAGATCCAAGGAATAGCGAACTCGCCACCGGCAGGTACCTGTACAGGCAACGTGGTGGTAAGTACACCAAGGTCAAGCGTGCAGACAAACGGAATGTCTACCGTAGGAGGGACCCCCAGCCAGTTAACCGCAGCAAGCACAAATGCCGTCGAAATAAAGAACTGACCGATGAGCTTTGCTTTTGGCGTAAGACCTAAGGAACGCTCGTGGGCAACCTTCGATGCATCATCGAATAAGCCCAACGCGCCCGTTGCCAACACGGCGGCCATGATGAGCCACGTTTCAGGAACCGGCTCGGCAAGAACGGCAACCACAACCGTAGCGGCAATGAGCATAATGATGCCGCCCATGGTTGGCGTACCCTGCTTCACCAAATGGCTCTCCGGACCATCGGCACGAACCTGCTGGCCAATAAGATGCGAGCGCAGGAACTTAATGAAAACCGGCATGAGCGCCATGGCGACAATCGCACCAAGGAAAACAGCCAGAAATACTACGAACGTCGGATATTGCGTAAAAGAAAGCATGCTAGTTCAACAACCCCTTAGCAATGCGGTCAAGTTCCATGGAGTGCGATGCCTTTACCAGGACTGCATCCCCTGAAGTCATATTCTCTTTCAAATAGGCAAGCGCCGCTTCGCGACTGGGCATCTGGTGCACGTGCTGCTCAGGGTAGCCATCTCGGATTGCCGCCTGAGCAATGAAGCGAGACAGCTCGCCAACGCATAAAAGGCAATCAAGCGACGACGACGCAACGAACGAGCCGGCTTTTTCATGTCCCTCTTGCGTGAAATCCCCCAATTCGCCCATGTCGCCTAGCACCGCAAACCTACGACCCTCAACCTTCATCGAACAAAGCAAAGCAAGCGAAGCGCACATCGAATCAGGATTGGCGTTGTAAGCATCGTTGATAACGGTGATACCGCTTTGGGCGCGAACCACTTCCTGGCGGCCCGATTCCGCCTGCGATGCGCCAAGACCGGCAACAATCGCATCGGCAGAAACGCCACACGCCCAACCGAGAGCAGCTGCAGCACAAGCATTATGGGCATTATGAGCACCGCGCAACGCAAGAGCGCAAGGGTGGACCCCATCGGGAAGATGGAGCGCAAACGAGGGGCATCCCTCTTCGTTGAGCTGGATGTCGGTCGCATAAGCAGCAAGCTCAGCCTCGGGAAGCCCACTGGCGCAAACGCCCGAACCATCATAAAGGAACGTCTTGATGTTCCGCTTGTCGAGCTTTGCCCACTCACGCTGCTTGGCACAGTATCCGTCGGCAGCATTCAGCACAGCAATGCCCGAACCATCAGCCAGGGCATCGAGCACTTCGGCCTTGGCTCGTGCGATGTTCTCCTTCGAGCCTAAAAGCTCCATGTGGCATTCGCCCACATTGGTGATAAGCGAAATATCCGGCTTCACGAACGCGCATAGCTCTTTGAGCTGGCCCAAGCCGCGCATGCCCATTTCGACAACAACGAACTCGGTATCTGCGTTGGCTTCCAGCAGCGTGCGGGGAACACCCAGCTCGTTGTTCTGGTTCGCCTTGGTTGCCACCGTCTTGAAGGTAGTGGAAAGAACATCGCGCACAAGGTTTTTCGTCGTAGTTTTGCCCATTGATCCCGTAAGCGCGATGACCTTGCCCTGCAAATGACCGCGCCAGCCACGAGCCAGAGCGGTAAATGCACGAGCCGTTTCATCGACACGCAGAATGGCGGCTCCTTCTGCTTTCGCAGTTTCGAGCACAGCATCGGGCAACTCGTGCATCACCAATGCGGCAACGGCACCCGAACGAAGGGCTCCTTCTACGAAATCGTGGCCATCAACGCGTTCGCCCGGCAAGGCAACGTACACAAAGCCGGGCTTCACCTCGCGGGAATCCCACGTTACCCCGCATGCCTCCTTTTCAAGACTCTGAGGCTCTACCAGGTAATCAGCCGAAGTGTATTCAGCGATTTTGCCAATAGGAAGACGCATAGAGTTAACCAAACACCTTCTCGAGTTCTTCGGCCGCTACCTCGCGATCGTCAAAATGATGCTTTTCGGTGCCGATGATCTGATAATCCTCGTGGCCCTTACCTGCAATAAGGATGGCATCGCCAGCGGAAGCATGGGCAATCGCACAGGCAATAGCGCTGCGACGATCGGGTTCGACGTCAAAGCGATCCTCGCCTTCACGCATACCATCAAGGATGTCATCGGTGATGGTTTGCGGGTTCTCGGTGCGGGGGTTGTCGGAGGTAACCACCGCATAATCGGCAGCCAGCGCAGCTTTACCCATAATGGGGCGCTTGCTCGAATCGCGGTCGCCGCCACAGCCGAACACAACCAGGGTTTTATGTCCGTCGTCGACCAAGGCGGAAACGGAGGCGATGGCGTTTTCCAGAGCATCAGGGGTGTGGGCATAGTCAACGTACACCGAAACGCCGCCGTCATGCTCGGTGCGAACGCGCTGCAAGCGACCTGGGACAGCAGGTGCATCGCGAAGCGCTTCTGCAATAGTGGAAGGCAGGTAGCCCAGATGCATGGCAACACCAAATGCGGTCATGATGTTCTCAACGTTAAAACGGCCAACCAAAGGATACGTAAAGGTGATGTTCGAGCCACGCACGGAAAGCGTAACCGTAGTTTCTGCGGAACCGTACTCAACGGCAACCGGATGAATCTGAGCGGAAGCATCGAAGCCTGTGGTGATGATTGCGTCTTCGTTTGCTGAGCAACGCTTCAGAAGCTCCTTGCCCCACGCGCTTTCGATGTTGATAACGCGCTTGGCGGGGTAATCCTTCGAGAACAGGCGAGCCTTCGCTGCGAAGTACGATTCGAATGTCTTGTGGTAGTCAAGGTGGTCCTGCGTAAGATTTGTAAACGCGGTAACCGCAAAAGAGGTTGCCCAGGTGCGGTCGAGATCGAGCGCATGGGAGCTTACCTCCATGGAAACGACGCCGCAGTCCTCATCGCGCATCTGAGCAAGCAGCTCTTGCAGGTCGGGAGATTCGGGGGTGGTATGGCTCGAAGGGCGATGTTCACCGCCGATTTCGATGCCCACCGTGCCAATAAGGCCGGTGCGGTTGCCCAAATGCTGGGCAATGTGGTCAACCAGGTACGTGGTTGTGGTTTTACCGTTGGTACCCGTAACGCCTACCAGGGAAAATTCCTTGGAGGGTTCGCCGTAGAATCGGGATGCCATGCGCGCCATGGCCTTGCGGGAATCCTTTACCACGACTTCCGTGATATCGGTGGCATCCGCCAAATAGATCTTGCGCTCAACAATCAAAACGCGCGCGCCACGATCGATGGCGTCCTGAGCATAGGAATGACCATCGCTCTTCAAGCCTACGATGCAGCAGAATGCATCGCCTGGCTTTACGCAATCGCTTCGGTACGCAATGCCGGAAACCAGTTCGTCTGCATTGCCGATGATGGTGCAATCAATACCTTCGAACAGCTCTCCGCATGTCTTCTGAGTCATGAGAACCTCAATTCTGAGTGATGTTATAGCGATCAATCGCAAACGCCATTATATCCCGAAACGTCCCTACCGTTTTCCTTTCGCCAGGAACATCCGTAGCCCCCACGAAGCACACAAGATTCGTGGATGTATCGGGCAGATATCCGATAAACGAAATATTGTACATGCCCTTCTTATAGCCGCCGGTATCAGAGGCTATTTCTGCCGTGCCAGTCTTGCCCACAACGCGATAGCCCTTGATCTGGGCATCTGTTGCCGTACCGCGCTCTACCGTCTGCTGCATCATCGATTCAAGATCGCTGATAGCACCCGCATTGTCGGTGATTTGGGCCGTTTCGTCGCTACGACGTTCGGATTCGCTGGGGACGTCGGTCAGGAAATGGGGCGTGCAGGCCACGCCGTCATTGGCGAGTGCGCCGTAGAAACGCACCATTTCTATTGGCGTGGTGGTAAGGCCCTGGCCGAAACTGATGTTGTAGCCCTGCACGGTAGACCATTCGTTTTTAGGCGCAATGCTACCCGACGCTTCGCCGGGATAGTCGACACCCGTCTTATCGCACAGCTGGAATTGCTGAATGTATTCGTACAAGCGCGTAAAGGTGAGGTCTTTCGCCACCAGCGAGATACCGACATTCGAGGACTCGGCGATGATGGTAGATACGCTCATGTCCTCCGAAGGACGCTCGTGAGAGTCGGTGATGGTGTAGTCGTCCACCTTGAGAGCCGCAGGGCAATAATAGGTTGAGTCGAGCGTCACCTTGCCATCGAGCAATGCGGCGAGCATGGTTAGCGGCTTCATGATCGAACCGGGTTCATATGCTGAAGAAATACCCGAAAGATTCGTGGCGCCCTCTTTAACCTCGCTCAGATCGGTGATATCAAACGTCGGTGAAGAGGAGCACGCATAAATTTCACCAGTTGCGGAGTCCATCAAGATAGCCGAGCCGCCTTTACCCTGTACCTCTTCTACGCGAAGGGCGAGCGACTCTTCCAGCTTCTGCTGCATATCGACGTCAATGGAAAGAACGATGTCCTGACCGTTCACCACTTCCGCGGTTACCTTTTCCGATCCAGGAACAGGTACGCCTTCCTTGCTGTACTCGGTGGTTTTGTGGCCAGCTGTGCCGCCCAGAATATCGTCGTAATACAGCTCCAGGCCGGTAATGGCCTTACCGTCGGAATTCAAAATGCCGATGATCTGGCTTGCCGTTGCACCACATGGGTACACGCGCTTAGTGGTTTTCTCGAAGTCGACGCCTTCGATACCCAGATCCTTGATCTTTTTCATACCGTCTTCGTCGGCGCCTTTATAAAGGTACGCAAAGTTGGAGTCGGTAGTGATTTTGTTCTTGTAATCTTGCACTTCCCCGCCAAATGCATCGGCCAACGCCTGAGCCAGCTGGTCTACTTTGTCGGAACTAACCATATGGGGATGGCAGAATACGTTGTAAGCATCAACGGTGGTTGCGAGAATTGTGCCATTGCGGTCGTAGATGGTGCCGCGACGCGGCTGAACGTCAACGGTGACCTCACGCGAAGAATCACGATTGAGGTTCGCCTGAGCATCGATAACCATCAAACCGAAAAGACGAATGGCCAGAATCAGAGCGAAGACGCAAAACGCCACAAAGAAGATTGCCAATCGGCCGTTCAATACGTCCATATCCATATGCATGCTGCGACCACCCCGCTGGGGGCGCACGGGAGGCTGCTGGCGTTGAGGTCGAGGAGCCGAGCCTTGGCGCTGGGGGCGGCGCGAAGAGGACCTATCGTCCATAAGCGATTATCCCTCAGAGGCAAGACGGGAAACGCTTTCCGAGAAGGAAAGGTTGCCCGCGGAATCGATAGCAACAGGGTCGACAGAAAGCGTCATGGTAGAAGAATTCGTAGCAGCCGTCATGGAAAGACGCTCTCCTGCTTCGGTGCGAATGTTATTAGGATTAGAAAGAAGGCTCTCCTGCACAGCAAGCGATTCGCCCGTGGTGCGCGCATCGGAAATCTGGGCGCGCAAGTCGCTCGACTGCGAGGCAATGCTGTATGCAGCAGAAGAAAGGCCTACGCGGACAAAGCCAATAACCAAAAAAACGATTACGCATGCAATGATGGCCTTGATGCCCAATACGGCGCCATCGGAAAGCGTAGGGTATACCGCATGCTTGCGGCCGGGAACAACGCGAACAGAAGGGGCGCTTTCAAGGTGGCGAGCAGGGCGCGTAGCGGCATGATCGTAGCGGTATGCGGGCGCGCTTGACATCTGCTTACCTCCTTGCTTTACGACCTATTGTTCGACATATCAATTTATGCGTTTTCGTCCAGGCGTTCGGCAACGCGAAGTTTTGCACTACGCGAACGCGGATTACGCTTAATTTCCTCTTCAGACGGGAGCACTGGCTTGCGCGTGACCACTTTGAGTATCGGCTTGTTCCCACAAACGCATACAGGCAAATCGGGCGGACACGTGCAGCCCTTTGAGTACTCACGGAAAAAGTCCTTCACGATGCGATCTTCTAGGGAGTGATAGCTGATTACTGCGATGCGCCCACCGGGAGCAAGCCAGCGCACAGCCGACTCGAGTCCGCTTTTCAGCACATCAAGCTCACCGTTCACTTCGATTCGCAAAGCCTGAAATGTTCTCTTGGCTGGATGGCCGCCTGCACGGCGCGCCGAAGCGGGCACCGCGGCCTTGATGACATCTACGAGCTGTTCGCTGCTCGTAAGTGGCGCCTCTTCGCGAGCCGCCACGATGAAATCGGCGATGCGACTAGCCCATTTCTCGTCTGAGTAATGACGGATGACCCGAGCGAGATCTGCTGCGGTATAAGTGTTGACGATCTCAGCTGCGGTTAAAGTTTGGTTACTCGGATCCATCCGCATATCAAGAGGGCCAGTTTCCTTAAAGGAAAAGCCACGAGAAGGCGTGTCAATCTGCACCGAGGAAACCCCGATGTCGAACAGAATCGCATCGATAGAGGGGATCTGGGCAGACACAAGAAGAGAATCCAATTCCCCGAAGTTGCCGGCAAGTACATCAACCTCTGGACGGACATCATCGGGCAAAGCGGCCAAGCGCTCAGATGCGGCAGCACGTGCCACGTCGTCTTGGTCAATGCCCAGCAGATGGCCAGTTGGGCCAATGAGCTTTGCGGCTTCAAGGGAATGCCCTGCCCCACCGAGCGTTGCATCTACGTACGTCTTTCCTTCGGAAAGCTTCAAATACTTCATGCACTCAGGGAGCAAAACGGGAATATGCCGATATTCGCTTGTCATCGTTCGCGCGTCCTAACCAATCACATGCACAGGGCGGTAAGATCCGTATCAAGCAGGAACTGGTTCCAACGCTCTTCATCCCAAATCTCAATATGATCGCCATTGCCAACAATGACCACGTCTTTATCAAAACCCACCGTCTCACGCAGAGAAGGCGAGATGTTGATACGACCCGCATTGTCGACTTCGCACTTAGAAGCACGAGAATTCAACTTCAACTTAAGTCTGACCATATTGCTATCGCCAACGTTGAAGCCGCCTCGAGCTTCGAAAAGGCTATCTACCCACTTGTTGAAATCCTCGGTTTCGAAGATATACAGGCAGGTGCCATCAAGGCTCAGCGTCATTCTGAGATTGTCGGAGAGTTCCTTGCGGAAATCGGCAGGCAAAGACAAACGTCCCTTGGCATCAAGCTTGCGGCTGAATTCGCCAAGAAGTTCGCTCACGCCTCCCTCCTTCCTTGGGGGTATCTCGTGAAAGCTATTTTAGGTCAGGCTTCGCCACCTCGCAACACAAAATGGGATTTTCTCCCACTCTCTCCCCCTTACTCCCCCACCTAATGTTGTTGAAAGGCGTACTATTTCTCAATACTTCACTATATATTGTGCCTATAGGCCAAAATACACCCCTAGGTATCGGTTTTGGAAACGGTGGGGGAAGGTGGGGGATTTTTTCCATCCACCCCGTGTTTGTCTACATCTTCGCCATAAATCGCGCCATTCAATCATCGATTTCAAGGCAAAACGGCCCTATTCGCTCACTTTAGGGGTAAAAGGGGGGAGAAAGTGGGAGACCCACCGAGGGCTCTGCGGGACGGCAGGGGTCTGCTCGAGACGCCCGCTCCGCTGTTCGGGTCCCAAGGCAGCGTTTTGGGGCACTCATGCGCTCACTGCTTCATGCCTTTGAACACGATTCGTTTCGCAGATCTGGCGGAAACAGCGTCCAGGGCGTCGCTCGCAAAACCTAACCATCCTACGGACAACACCAAGCCTGCCTCACCTATAGCATTGTTTTCTTTCCTATACGTGAACCGACGCCGCGCACGACAGCCCGCGCCGCTTCGAGGCCACCCCAGAGGCCAAAAAACAAAAAATTGGCCTAGATTGCAACTTTTTTGCGATTAGGGATTGTCGCAAGGTTCCAAAACACAGATCGGCAGCGTAAAACCGCAGGTAATCAGCTTCGCGATAGCCTGTTTCCGCTTTACGGAGGCGAAAAGGAGTCCCTAATCGCAAAAAAGTTGCAAAAGCGCCCAGATTTTTGTTTCCGCAATTGAAAACCGCCGTGATGAACGGACCCGGGCAGCCCATAGGTCCTTGGAAGCACACGATAGCGCAGCGCTAGGCACGCGGGTGGGCGGCGAAGTACTCTTCCTTTAATTGGGCTGCTTGAATGTGCGTATAGATTTGCGTGGTAGAGATGTCGGAGTGCCCCAGCATTTCCTGGATAGCACGTAAGTCGGCGCCACCTTCTAGCAAGTGAGTGGCAAACGAATGACGAAGCGTATGGGGATGCAGGTTTTCCACCCCGATGGCCATACCCGCTTTCGCGACAATGCGATGCACACTCTGCCGGGTCAGCCTACCGCCGCGAGCGTTCAGGAACACCGCAGGAACAGGATGCTGCGCATTGCCCAGCAGCTGGGGACGTGCTTCTTCCAAGTATTCCCACATTCGTTTCACGGCTACCCCAGAAAAAGGAACGATGCGCTCTTTGGAGCCCTTTCCCAACACGCGCAGATAGCCTTCATCGAAGTAGACGCGATCCACATCGAGGCCAACCAGTTCGCTTACGCGCAAACCGCAGCCATACAAAACCTCGAGCAGACATGCATTTCGCATTTCGATAGGGGTCGAGTTCGGCTGGCTATCGAGGAGCTTCGACACCTGGGCAACGGACAGCACGTCAGGCAATGTGTGGGGTTTGCGGGGCAAGGGCACCGTTTGCGTTGGATCAGCCTCAGCAAAGCCCTCGCGCACCAAAAAGCGATGGTATCCTTTCGCCACCGAAAGCCGCCGCTCTATGGTGCTAGGGGCAAATCCGCGGTTGCTCATATCGGCAACGAACGCCGCCACATCTTTACGCTGCACCAAAGAGGCTTCGTGCACATCGCGCTCCGATTCCAAAAAAAGGCAGTACTTTTGCAAGTCACCGCGATAAGCGCTCACCGTTGCCGGCGAAGCGCCACGCTCAGCAACCAAATAGCCTATGTAATCCTCAAGGTAAAACACCCAACGCCTCCACAGAAAAGCCCCTCGACTTCCCACCATTATCCAACAGGCAAGAAGATCGAGGGGCTTTTCAATGAAAGTGCACGTAGCGGGCAGTTAGCCGACAACCGACGCGCTGCCAACAACGCCGGGCTCACCAAGGGGCATCCTCGTGTCAGAAGGCCAGGCAAGCGAAGGGGCGGAAACGCTAACATGTTTGCCGTTGTACGGCGTCCAGGAACCTGCGCCCGTTCCGTGCGCCAGTACAAGGTAATGAGCCGTGCCGCTGCGAGATCCAGAGCCATCGCCGTTTTTGGCCTTTACCGTTTTGGCGCTATCGAGCTTCATAACCGCCGTGGCAATTTTTATTGAGCTTGGTCCGTTCGGGTTTTCTATACCTAACGCCTCTGCCATTTCGGCATCACTCGCAAATACGTACACCGTGCCAGAATAGGTGCCTTCAGCATCCGTCGTGGACTTTGAAGAAGCGTCTCCCCCAGAAGCGGATTCGCTCTTCGTTGCCTGGCTTGAGGTGCTGGAAGCAGACTGCTGCGCCTTCGCCGCATCGACGCGCTTGGTGGCTGCATCCTTTAGCTTGCTAGCAGCTTCTTCACTAGCCGCTCCACCGTTCTTTGCGGCTTCATAGGCGTCTTCGATTTGCTTATAAGTGGTCTTGCCGGCCGGTAAGGGCTTCAAGGTAATTGCCTCTCCGGGAGAAAGGGTTCCATCTTCACCGACCGTTTCCTCCGCATAGGCACCTTCGATGGAATACAGAGTGCCATCGGCAGCAATAGGCGAAGCCGTTACTTCGAAGGTATAGGTTCCAGCCACCAGATCCAGCGAAGCGGAATCATTGCCAACGTAGCACGACTCCTCTACCGAATTGCCGCTTACATCGGTCCCTTTAACGGAAAGCGGAATCATAGTGCCCGTAGAAGTGTCCAACCCTTCAGCATTTACCGTAAACGTCACGTGGTGTTTCGCGGTACGCTGATTGTTAGCCTGGCACGCACTTACGCCGAACACCAAACCAATCACAAGCAGAACGGCTATCACGGCAATTACCGTGATCCGTTTGCGCTTGCGCGGTTCGTCGCCCGAGCTATTGGGCGTCCCTCCCGAGGGGCTCGTTGCACTTTCACGGTAGCCTGCAGCCGAGTCGACCCCAGGGCCCAGCTCGATAGGCACTTCGATTTTGGCACCGCATTCGGGGCAATGCAGCGATTCGTCAGATGCTTTTGCACCGCAATTCTGGCAAAACATAGCTGTTCCTTTCATTTGGGATATCAAGTAAACACATCACTTAGTTGGCTGGTAGTCGGTCAAAGGAGTCCATTCGAAATCAGAAAGGAGGTAAGCCTCACCCATGTCGGGAGCCCGATCGCCGCGAGACAGCCGGTATTCCCCAACCTCTTGCGCCATGCCGTCCTCCAGGGTAAATACCGTCACTCCAGCACTGTACTGGCCGCCACCGCTAAGGGACATCTTGCCGCTGGCAAACAGAGTCCAGGTCGATGTTTGCCACCCTTTCCCTTCGAAGAGGGACTGCGGCGCGCCATTATGGATTCCATATGCAGCAACGGGAATGTAATCGCTTGCAGTTACCGCCGCAATAACGAGTTCAAGCGTTCCATCGCTGTTGAGGTCTTTGTAGGCATAGGAAAGTATTGCACCCTGGAAATCCGTCTGGTGGGCTTGGCCAACATAGAGCATCCTCCCCGAAAGAACCTCGCTTATGTTCGAAAGATCATCATCGTACGATGTTGTCGGCCAACCGTTGTCGGATGCGCTTTTGTAATGAGTAAGCACATCATCAAAAACTGCCTTTTGGCCAGCATAAGGGTCAGCTGGTTCAGGGTTGCCCTGTTCGACAGCGACAGGCTGAGGCGCAACGAAAGTCCGGTAAGCCCACATAGCAGCAAACGCTGTTGCAGAAGAAAGAGCCAAGATCACGATAACGACAAGAACCAGTTGGGGCATTTTGCGTCGACTGCGCGCACGGACGGCCTTGATTTGGCCACCAAGATCACCTGCCCCGCCCGCCCTCGAGGCTTGAAGGGGCCCATGGTCAAGACCCGTCCAGGGCGCAGGGGATTCTTTGGCCGATTCCCCAGCAGTAAAGAAAGAAGCCTCGGCAGACGCAGATGCCGCCTTCTCCGTTTTCGCCCCGCACGCTGGGCAGAACTTTGCATCATCTGATATCTTGCTGCCGCACTCGCCGCAGTACATCGCTTTTCTCCTTCGTCGTAGCTCATTTCAGCGATTTGTATAGTACGCTTATCAGTGGACGCGAAAAAGCAATTTTGACCGTTTAAAAATTTCAGCATCGGCAGAAAAGTCTCACAGAAGGAAAATGTCGTGATCTCCACAGACCCCCTGATTCAGCGACGAAGCCCAACTGGGCAGGTTACGGGTCTTGACGCCTGCCCTGCACAGGGAAGCGAACAGATGCCGGAAAGCGAAACAGCCGCACCCTTTTCTGGAGTTCTATTCACCCCGAAAGCAGAAACCAACCGAAAGCCAAGAAGCGCAGAAGATCCACATCGTAAGCCAGCAGGTGCCTCGATGACTTTGCTCGAGCTCGCTTCCTGCGCATCAGCAGGCTCAGCGATAGAGCCAGACGGCTCTATGCGCCTGCAAACGCACGTCAAATCCGCCGATTTGATCGATTTCGCGAAGAAGCATGGGCCCCTCATCGCACGCGAACCGGCATCTTGCGTAAACCTCTGTGCGCAAGGTCGTCTGCAATCCATCGAAGAGAGCACATCCCTCTGGGCATCCGCAGCGCTGACAGCTAACATCGCGACATTGGCAGCAGAGCTCGCATCAGGAGCACTTCCGATGCGCAACGCCCAAAAAATCCTAGCGGGCCTTTCCCATTGGAGGCTGCAAGCCAATGAAGGCAAGTCATTTGAGCTGTATTTGATCTCCCGCCCCACAAGCGCGTCATACGCCCATTGGCTTGGCGCCCCCTGCTTTATACGTCGCGAAGTGATTGGCGAGCGTATCGGTTACGCCTTCCTGCTCGGAAACGAAACCGGTTATCCTCCGTCGACGCTCGAAATAGCCCTCGCGCTATTCGCCGAAGAACCCGCTGCAAGTGATTTTTCCGTACTTATGAGAGCGTTTGACCTCAGTATCGAAACGGGAGCTCAACTTGCCGAAGAGGCCAGCGCGGCAACGGGCAAAAGGAACGCCGTCCCCACCCAACCTGAGCGACGGGCGATCACACCCTCACCGAAACGGAGCTTTCCTTCGACGAAGAAGATCGGCCAATCCTGGGGCTGTTTTGTCGAACACTCGCTGTTGCCCACATGAACGATATCCAGGTAGATGTTTTCTCAACCGACGAATCGACAGGCCCCTTCGTGTTCGGGAGCTATTTGAGCTGGCTATGGTACGACTTCTCGTTAGGGATCGGACAAGCACGCATTCATTATTGCGCTCGCTGCGGCAAAGGCTTTTCAACAGCCGGTCACCGCGGGATAGAAAAGAGATACTGCAGCGATCGATGCCGTGAGGCAGCCCACAACGAACGAACGGCACAATCGAAGGCATGGGCTAGGCGTTTATTCCTCCAAAAGGAAATGAGCATAGACGCCATACGCAAGCGGCTCTTTGCCCATGAGCAAAAAACCACCGGCAGTGAGCGAATCAAAAAGTGGCTTTCAAGTTGGCCCGATCTCAAACATGCACTCGACGAGGACATTCAATCCAAGGGATGGGGCTCACCTCTCCTTGCCCGCTGCCGAAAAGAGGAACTCGACCTCGATAAACTGCTAAGTGCAAAACGCAAAAAAGAACTTGCCGAACTGAAAAAAAGAAAAGGAGGGCCCGCATAAATAAGCGAGCCCCCACAATAGCGAAGCGAAAACAGCCGATGTTACGCGCGATGCTTCAAGGCCGCACCAACGAATCCCACGAACAGCGGGTGGGGCTTGGTGGGTCGGCTCTTGAATTCCGGGTGACCTTGGCTTGCCAAGAACCAAGGATGACCGGGAATTTCCACCATTTCCGTCAGGCGCCCATCGGGAGAAAGACCAGAGATGCGCAACCCGGCACCCGTCAACGTGTCGCGGTAGGCGTTGTTCACCTCGTAGCGATGGCGATGACGTTCGTAGATAACCTCTTCGCCGTACACCTCATGGGCAAGAGACCCCTTTTCCAGCTTGCAAGGATAGGCGCCCAAGCGCATGGTGCCGCCCTTGTCTTCAACGTCTTCCTGCTCGGGCATAAGGTCGATAACCGTATAGTCAGCGTTCTCGTCGAACTCGGCAGAGGTGGCGCCGGTAAGTCCCGCAACATTACGCGCGAACTCACACACAGCCGCCTGTAGGCCCAGGCAAATGCCCAAAAAGGGAATGTTATTTTCGCGGGCATAGCGAGCCGCCTCGATCTTTCCTTCGAAAGCGCGCTGGCCAAAGCCGCCGGGAACCAAGATGCCGTCCATGGAGCCAAGCGTTTCCTCAACGTTTTCGGCATTTAACTCTTCGCCATCAATCAGATGCACTTCAGCGTGGACGCCATTGGCGACGCCAGCATGGTACAGCGCCTCGATAATGGAGAGGTAAGCGTCGGGCAGGCTTACGTATTTGCCTACCACCGCAATATCAACCGTGCCTTCAACGGCATCCGCCGCGGAAAGGAACGATTTCAACGGATCAAGATTGATCTCGGGCTGCTCCAAGCCGAAACGCTTCAGCACCTTGGTATCAAACTGCTGATCGAACAAAGAAAGCGGCACTTCATAGATAGAAGGCGCATCAATGCAGGCAAGCACGTCTTCGGGGGCAACGTCGCAGAACAGGGCGATCTTTTCTCGAACCTGCTCGGAAATTTCATGGTCGGAGCGGCACACGATGAAATCAGGCTGAACGCCGATGGAACGCAGCTCCTTAACGCTATGCTGAGTTGGCTTGGTTTTCACCTCATGAGCTGCGGCGATGTAAGGCACCAGCGTTACATGCACAAACAGCACGTCGCCGTAGGGGCGCTCCTTCTTGAACTGGCGCGCCGCCTCGATAAAGGGCTGCGATTCGATGTCACCGATGGTACCGCCGATCTCAGAGATTACGATATCGGCGTTCGACTGCTCCGCGATGCGGTACAGGCGCTCTTTAATGGCATTGGTAACGTGAGGAATAACCTGTACGGTACCGCCCAGGAAGTCGCCGCGGCGTTCGCGGGCAATGAGGCTCTTGTAAATGGAGCCCTGCGTGAAGTTGGATTCACGAGAGAGGCTCTCATCGATAAAGCGCTCGTAATGACCCAGGTCAAGGTCGCCCTCATGGCCGTCGTCGGTAACGAACACCTCACCATGCTGGAAGGGGCTCATGGTGCCCGGATCCACGTTCAGGTAGGGATCCATCTTCTGCATGGTTACTTTGTATCCACGGGCTTTGAGCAAATGACCCAGCGATGCCGCCGTAATCCCCTTGCCCAGGGAAGAAACAACGCCGCCAGTCACAAAGATATGCTTTGCCATGATTCTCCTTCATGAACGAATGAACGCTACAAACAAAAAAGCGCTTGAAGGCACAGAACTGCTTTCAAACGCTTTTCTATATTAGCGAGAAGGAGCCACGCGGAATCCCTGTTTCGAAGTGTTTTCAGATTCGTAACATTGACGCTTTTACGCCGCGTGATTGCCCTTCTTGCCGCGACCGAGCTTACCGGCAAACTTGCTACCGATGCGTGAGAGCACGGCGAATTCTTCCACGCGCAACACCTTGCACAAGCCAAAGGAAACCACCAAGCCCACGATGCCCGAAACAGCCAGGATGGCAACCGCCTTCACTACCGCGCTGATGGCAACACCAGCAAGCAGCACGCCCATGCCATTGGCAAGCACGCCTGCCGCCACGGCGCCAACCACACTGGCAACAACCGTTTTGACCACCATAACCACAATGCCGCGATTGCCATAGCCGCCAACCTTGCCGCGCACGATAAGCGAGCACACCACGAACATCACTGCGTAGAATCCCAAGTCGGCAACGGGAATGCCCGCCAGCCCCAACACATTGGGCTGGCACAAATACCAGTATCCCGCCACTTGGACAAAACGCACTACAAAATCGATAAGGGCGAACTTCAAGAAGCTGCGCAATGCCGCAAAAACACGGTACATATACATGTACCCCGCATAGAACGGCAAGCTCAAAACCCACACAGCAAGGATACTTCCGACGTTGTTAACCTCGTCGGCGGTAAAGGCACCAGCCTGGAACAGCTGCATCAGCGGCTGAGCCAAAGCGCCCACCAACAACGCCAACGGGATAATGAGGAAAAAGGTTGAACGCAAGCCCGAGCGAATGAAGCCTCGGAAGCCCTCCCAGTCTTCGCGCGCTGCGCAATCGGACAGCTCGGTAAGCAGCGTGGTGGAAAGCGAAACAGCGATGACGCCATAGGGAAGCTGATACCACGTCCACGCATAGTTCAAGGTGGAAGGGCCATTTGGCGCCGCCTCGAGCGAGAATGCATTGCGGCAACTGAAGGTGATCATCGTGCCCGCAATGTAGAGGAACATAGGGCCGGCAACCTTAAGCGCTTCTATGATCATGGGGTCACGCAGATTGATGTGAGGATGGTAGCGGAAACCCTGCTTCACCAATGCGGGAATCTGGATGCCGAACTGGCACAGCACGCCCAGCGAAGTGCCAATAGCCAGCCACCACAGTGCAAACTCCTCGTTCCAAGCCGAAAGCGGCACGAAGCCGAACATCACCACAGTTACCACAATATTGTTCATGACCGGCGCCAACGACGGCATAAGGTAGGTTCGTTCAGCATTCAAGATGCCCGTGATAACCGCACCAACGCCATAGAACAAGATCTGAATAGCAAAGATACGGAAGAAGAAGATGGCCAAGGTCTTCGAGTCGCCCTGTCCGACGGTAAAGGTCTGCGTCTCGATAACCAGCGGAGAAAACACCGAACAAGCAAGCGCCAGGATGCCCAAGAGCACGATGGTAAGGGTCAGGATATTTGAAGCGAACTTATAGGCTTCCCCGTTACCCTTCTTTTCTTTCTGGAGCAAATATAAAGGCAAAAACGCTGTGGCAAGAAGGCCCGAAGCCGCCAGCTCGTAAATCATGGAAGGCATATTGTATGCAATCTGATATGCCGAGGTGAGCAACGTGTTGCCCAAGGCAAACGCCATCGCCCACGTGCGCAAAAGCCCCGTTACACGCGAACCGAGCGTGCACAGGGTAATGAGCCCCGTATTTTTAAGTATGCTGTCTTTAGAGTCGTTGGCCATTGGTCCTCAAGGTTGTCTATAATTGTTCAGATTCCAGGGAACCATACTAAGGAATAATCTATGCGCATTCTTATTGTTCGCAATAATTACAACCCCAAGGCGCTCGAATCAGCGCTGCTCCTCGAGGTGTACCTGGCTTCCCAGGGCGCCGAATTCACCGCTTTCGATACGGACGACCTCCGCGCTTCATCCGAGTTCTTCCAGCGCCGCGTCGAAAATATCGACGACTTCGATCTTGCCGTAGTACTGGGCGGCGACGGCACCATTTTGCGTACCGCCGCTCAAATCAAATACCGCCGCATCCCTATTCTGGGCGTGAACTTCGGTCATCTGGGGTTCATGGCCAATTCCAACGAAGACGGCATTATCCCCGTAGTTGCAGCCGCACTCGCCGGCGAACTGACCACCGAATACCGCACGAACCTGCGCATTGACGTCTTCTGCGAAGGCGATGAAGGGGCCAATGGCGGTCCCGATGCTCCCATGAAGGGCTCACAGCAGTTTTTCGGCCTGAATGAGCTCACCCTTGCTCGTGGCGCCCAGGGTCGCGTCATCGACTGCGCCTACACGGTTGCAGGCGAAAAAGTTGCCGATGTTAAGGGGGATGGCCTCATCGTTGCCACCGCAACCGGGTCCACTGCTTACGCCCTTTCCGCAGGCGGCCCGCTGGTTGCCCCTGGCTACAGCGGCCTGGTGGTAGTGCCCATCGCGCCCCATTCCCTGCACTCTCGAGCGCTGGTTACCGGCCCTTCCGATATCGTCGAAATCGCAATGGACCCTTCGAGCGCAAACCGTGAGGCAACCATGTTCATCGATGGCGAGCTTATTCCCATCGATCGCCCCATCCGCCGCGTTATCGTTCAATCGGGCGAAGAGCCCACTGTGTTGCTACGCTACAAGGCCGAATCGTTTTACGGCCGAACTTCACGCGTGTTCTTCTCGTAACTGAAACGCTTATAGCAAGAACCGTTTGCCACACGATGGCGAGCCCGTTTCGCCTTACCATGCCCCGCTTTTGGTAGTCGCGCCCTCCCTTGAGGGCCAAAAGAAGCCCAAAAGCGGGGCGTTTTTTGTTTCGCACCAACTCAAGCGCCTCAAGGCACGACCCAACAAACCAGATGAAGCCCGAGCCAAGTTAACCCACCTGCTCAAATCTGCGCATCAAAGCAAATCGTTTGGAAACCACAAAGAAACCGACTCGAAATACCGCCTTTCTACAATCGGTTGCGGGAATCATGCGCACATAGAAGGAGGCTCATCATGGAAAAGTGCACTGGGCCAAACGGGCCCGCTGCAGAAGAGCGAGAACAAGCGCTTGCCCGTGAGATACGCGTGAAAGACGCCCTCATTCATGAAGTCCATCATCGAGTGAAGAACAATTTGCAAACCGTTGAATCACTGATGCGCCTGCATATTCGCCGCTGCCCCTCCGAAGAGGCAAGAAGCGTCCTGGTCGAAGCGGCGGGGCGCCTTCGCTCCATGGCGATAGCGCATGAGATGCTCTCTGAGGCAACCAAGGAACAGGTGGACGCCATCGAACTTGCTCGGCGTGTATCGCAGCAGGTCAAAACTAGTATGTGCGGTGACTCAAGTCGGTTTTGCATCACAGTTACCGGAACCCCGCGCCTTATTCCCGGATCCGTTTCCATAAGCTTGGCGCTTGTCATAGCTGAAATCACGTGCAATTCCTTCGAGCATGGATTCGCCGAAGAAACGCAGGGGAACGTGAACATCAGTCTCAAGCAAACCGAAAAAGGGCTGCGCGTAACCATCGGCGATGACGGTTGCGGGCTGCCCAGTGGATTCACCGTCCAAGGACAAACCAGCATGGGATTGACCCTTATGCGCACCCTGGTCGAGGACGATCTTCGCAGCGAACTCGAAGAAGTGGCAACGCCCATTGGGACATGCTTCACATTCGAAATACCCAACCTCATCCTTAACGAACAGAACCAAACACCAGAAGAGGAACAATGAAGCTCCTAATAGCAGAAGACGAAGCGATCATCCGCATGGACCTGAAAGAAACCCTGCAAGATCTGGGCTACGAAATTATCGCAGAGGCACGCAGCGGACGCGAAGCGGTTCAAAAGGCATTCGCCTTTGCACCCGATTGCGCGCTTATGGATGCCCATATGGATGGCGATGACGGATTTGCGGCAGCTCAGGAAATCGCACAGGCACAGCTATGCCCCGTTGTGATGGTTACCGCTTACGCGCAGACGGACAAAGTCAAGGAAGCGTCCAAGATGGGCGTTTTCGGCTATGTGACGAAGCCCTTCGCCGAAAAGGATCTGGTTGCCGCTATCGAGGTTGCCACCAGCCGTTTCAAGCAAGAAGAGCAGCTGCACGGTGAGCTTGATCGGCTAAAGGCACGTATAGAATCACGACGTCTTGTCGACAAAGCAAAATGCCTGCTCATCGAAGCGGGAGCAACAGAAGAGGAAGCCTTCGGTCGCATGCGGAAGATTTCCATGAACACGCGCAAGCCTCTAACGGAAGTTGCCGAAGCGATTATCTTGGGCTACGAAGCGAGCCATAAGCCGCCTTGCTTCCGCAAGGCGGCGCGCATCGGCCTGCGCTTAGCGGACCTTGCCCATCCCCTACATGCAGGATCCCCATCTGCGCCATCACCTGAGCGTGAAACCGCCGGGCACGGTTCTGCCGCGTTCGTTTCACCCGCAGATTTGTCAACACAAAAGCGGCTCTGCCCTCCTGAAACCAGACGAGCGGAGCCGCTTCATGGCATTTAGAGTTTGAAACTATCGGGCTCTCCGCTACAGAGCCGCATCACCTGTTTCACCTGTTCGTACGCGAATTGCCTCGGCAACGTCTTTTATGAAGATCTTACCATCGCCAAAAGTCGCGTTGCCCATGCTCGAAACCACCTCATTCACAATCGGGTCAACCAAGTCGTCAGCCACCACGGTGCGAACCGAAACCTTGGGGAGCATGTTCACGCCACGATTGTCATCACGTGTGTACACCTGATGGTAGCCCTGCTGATGACCGTAGCCAAAACCCTGGCTCACGAAAATGCCGTTCTTGCTGAAGGCGGAAAGGATGCGCTTTACGCGCTCGAGTTTGTCGCCATTGATGATGATCTCTATTTCCTTCATAAGTGTTCTCTCTTTCGTTCATGCGAATTAGCAAACCGCAAAGCGGCAAAGCCTTCGAGGATGTCCGCGATGCACAGAAGTAGCTGCGTCTAATCTGGTCGCGCAGTCTGCGTTTAACCGAAAAGACGCAGGTAACGCTCCACCAAATTCATAGTGCCTTCCATATACCCCTGCATATATCCCTGAACGGGGGTGGAATCTTGATGGCTCCCCATCCAAGCCATCATCTGGATACGACGTTGCAAAATGAACGTGTCGATTTCTACGAAATCGGTGTCGGTGAAGGGAAGAACCTTGCGATATCCGTCAAGCCATGCGTTCACCAAATCGGGAACATCTTCCCTATCCTCGATGAAGGTCAGCGCACCCGCCAGATCGTGCAGATGCCAGCCAAAGCCGAAATCGTCAAAGTCGATAACCTTGATTACATCGCCATCGACCAAGATATTGGTGTCGCGCAAGTCGGCATGGATCACGCCATAGTTCAGATCGGTTTTGCCGTAGCGGTCCAATCGTGCCTTGATGATCTGGCAACAGCGCTCGATCTTCGCCTCCGCTTCCGGGTACAGATCGGGATAATCGCGCCAATTGCCCCAAACGGCATTTTCGCCAATCATGTTCTCGTAATCCCAGTGAAAGCGCTTAATATCCTTGGTTCCATTCCAAATCTCGGTTTGGCGATGCAGGTAGGCTGTTGTCTCCCCAAGTGTTCGGAAATGGGCGGGAGCCGCTTCTGGAGAGTTATCGTGCTCCAGTGTTTCGCCCGTCAAAAATTCAGTCGCAATGCAGAAGTACGTTACTTTATCCTTCTCGATCTCCTGAATGTAGGAGCCATCGCTTGCGGGGATAGGGTTGGCAACCTTAAGCGGCGTATAGTCGTTGATCTGGCGAAGCCAGCTTATCTCGCTTTCGTATTCTTCGCGCGTATGATAGCCAGGACGCCCAACACGCAGCACAAACAGCTTTTCATCGGTTGCAGGGTCGTACACCAAATACGTAGCATTCTCGGAAAAAGCAAGGAGCTTCACCGCATACGAATCGGCATAGTGCCCAGCTGCCGCTTTTGCCACTTCCATAAATTCTTCGGGGTTCTCAAAATTATTTGCCATGAGGGGGTATCCTTTCAAGCTCGTTTATCAAAGCAGAACGAGCGTCATGTGCTAAGCCTCAAGCTGAGATAGCGAGGCTTCCAAGGCACTTGCGAACATATCGAGATCGGAGTCATCGAACACCAACGGCGGACGAACCTTCAGCACATTGCCATAAGGGCCGCACAAGGAAATAAGCACGTGGTTTTCACGCATCTTTTCGATAAGGGAAACGGCGAAAGGCCGATCGGCTTCCTTTGTGCCAGGGCGGACCACCTCTATGCCAGTGAACAAGCCGGCACCACGTACATCGGCAAGCTCAGGATGGCGCGTTGCAATGTCGCTCACAGCAGCGCGAAGCTTTTCGCCCATAGCGCGGGTGTGCTCCAAAATGGCGTTTTCGCGGATGTAGTTAAGAACCGCCTGAGCAGCAGCCATGGAAACAGGGTTTCCGGCAAACGTGTTGAAGTAGGGGTTATCCTGTGCAAACGCATCGAGGACCTTGCTCTTTATTGCCATGGCAGAGCAAGGAATGCCGTTCGCCATGGGCTTGCCCATAGTTACGATATCGGGCACGATACCATGACGCGCAAAGCCCCAGAAGGCATCGCCGGTACGGCAGAACCCTGGCTGCACCTCATCGGCAATGTACACGCCACCTTCCTCGTGAACCAAATCAACAACTGGTTTCAAGAAGCCCGGCGTACCAGGAATAACGCCATCGGAAGAAAAGATGCCATCAAACAACACGCCGGCAAACTTGATGCCGTGGCGACGCATGTCCTGAATCTGGATGGAAATCTGCTCGCACATCCATGCACCCAAATCGTCGGTTTCCAACCTGAACGTGTCAGGGGAAGGAATCATGCGCATGGTCCGGCTCATGGAAGCGCTTTTACCGATCGACGGGGAGAGACCCGAGATCAAAGCCGTATTGCCGTGGTACGCTTCGCCGGTAACGATAATTCCCTCACCGCCTGTATAAAGCTGAGCGCAGCGCACCGCCAGGTCATTGGCCTCCGAACCTGAGCACATGAACATTACGCGATCGATTTCCTCGGGCATAGTCGAAAGCAGGTCCTCAGCATAGTCCAAGATGTTCTCATGCACATAGCGAGTATGCGTATTCAGCAACTGCAGCTGACCAGTAACCGCTTCGGTGATTGCCGGATTGCTATGGCCCATCGAGGGAATGTTGTTATACATATCAAGGTACTCGGTACCATCGGCGTCGAACAGGCGCGTTCCCTTGCCGCGCACCAAATGCAATGGTTTCTGGTAAAACAGGCGATAACAAGGGCCCAGCACCGCTCGGCGTTCAACCAGGCTCTTCAAATCGCCTTCCAAAGAATCAATATTGGCAACGTTGAAACTGTTCGATTCAAGGATGCCAACGTCTTCGCTCTTGCAACCCATTTTCTTCCTCTCACTTAAGTTAATTCAGCCTGCGCCGGCTCTTCAGCTTGCACCCCTCAGCGGATGGCAACGCTCTCTCTTTTCCAGCCGCGCACAAAGCACTCGTAATCCAATTCTTCGAAACCGTTTATGAAGCTATCGGCTGCTTCGCGCAGATCCTCTTCTGTGCCTGCGTTATCGGAGTCGTATATGCCCAAAGTCATAAAGCCCGCCTGTGCCATTGCGCCTAATGCATACGCCGAATCGTCAACGCACCAGCTGTTGGCGGGATTTGCACCAAGCCTGAAAGCGACACTTGCGCTGAACTGGGGGTCGCTCTTCGTCCTGCCCTCGCCTTCCGCAGAGGCAACCACATCGAACAAGTCGAATATGCCCGCTCTCTCCAAGCCCGCTTGAAGGAAGTCAACAGGGCTTGACGAGGCAACCGCAAGCTTCACGCCGTCGCCACTCAGCCGGCGGGCGAGTTCCACCGCGCCGTTTCGGGCCAGAACGTTGTCGCGATACTCGCTAAGAAGGATCTGATAGGCATCATCCAGAACTTCTTCAACCGAACTGCCCAAGCCGCATTCCCGATGGAAAAAGGCCGCTGTTTCGGGGAGAGTATTCGCATTCAAACGAACCAATTGCATGGGGTTGAGAGCGATTCCCGCCTTTTGGGCAAATCGCTCCTGCAGTGCATGCCATGCGGGCATCGAGTCAAGCAGCGTTCCGTCGCAATCGAAAATCACCGAATCAATCACAGCATCTCCTTCCCCTCGCAGCGGGGAATACACGCCGCAGGGGCCAAACTGCCCCTGCGGCAACGGTCTAACTCAACTCAGCTTCCGCAGCCTTCAAAGCGGCAAATTCTTCTTCAGGAGCATTGCCTACCAGATGCTTTCGCGAATAGGCGAAGAAGTACACCATCAGCCCCGCAAGAACTGCAAGGGTGCAGCCTGCAGCGAAGGCATCAACCGTGAAAGTCGAAACGATAGCTACCAGGGAAAGAGCAAAAGAAATGCCGGTAAGGGCGATTCCACCAGGGGCCTTGAAGCCACGTTCCATGCCTGGCTCCTTCTTGCGCAAGATAATGTGGGAAAGGTTCATCATTGCGTAGGAAACGCATGCAGCGAATACCGCCATGTTCAGGAGGATGTCGCCGTCTTGAACTACAGCAGCCAAGGTAAAGGCAATGGTGCCCAAAACGAGCAGGGCAACAAACGGGGTTTTACGGGAGCCCGTGACGGAAAGGAACTTGGGCAAATAGCCAGCACGGGAAAGAGCGAATGCTTGGCGGGAGCCGCTGAATACCGTCGAGAAGAACGAAGCAACCAGGCCGGCCAGACCAGCGTAGTTCACGAACGTCGCAAGAGGACCTTCGCCAACTTCATTCAATGCGTCAACCAACGGAGCAGCTGCAGCGCCGGCGAACTCAGCGCCAGCACCGCCTGCAGTAAGGAACAGAACCAAAGCGCCCGTAACCATGAGGGTCAGCATTGCACCGATAATACCCTTTGGCATGTCCTTCTTTGGATTTGCCGATTCTTCCGCTGCCAGGGGAACGCCCTCAACAGCGAGGAACAGCCAAATACCAAATGGGAGAGCAGAAATCACACCGGCAACACCGAAAGGCAGAAGTGCCGTACCCCCATCTACGGCAGGGGCGATATTGAAGAGATTCGCCACTTCGAAGTGAGGCGCAATGCCAACAACGAAAGCGATAAGGGCGATCATGGCAATAGCGGTAATGCCAAATACGATCTTTAATGCTTCGCCAACACCAATAAGGTGGATACCAACAAAAGCAATAAAGAAGAAGCCGATGATGGCAACCGAGGGGATATCGGCGAACAGGCCCAACGCATGCACATACGCAGCAATAAACGTCGAGATGGCAGCGGGGCAAATCGTGTACTCAATCAGGATGGCGAACCCGGTCAGCGCACCACCCACTTTGCCCATGGCGCGGCGGGCAAAGCCATAGCCAGCGCCAGCTGCGGGCATGGCAGAGGACATTTCAGCCAAGCCTAGCACCATGAACAAGTACATGGCTCCCATGACCAAGAATGCGATAAGCATTCCGAACCAGCCACCGTAGCCTATGCCGTAGTTCCATCCGGAAAAGTCTCCAGATACTACGTAGGCAATGCCCAAGCTCATAAGCAATACCCAGTTTACGGCGCCCTTCTTAAGGGAGCGCTTTTCAAAGTATTCTTTCGATTCTGCGGTTATGCCACCCAAAACGGCGGCATCTGTTGGCGGTGTCATAAGGCGATCACTCCTTTTGCGTAAGATCGATATTCTTGCGCCAGCCACTTACGCAGCTGCCAGAGACTCGCCGTTGAGCCACTCATATTGCCGTACTCGCCGGAATGCCTTCCAGAGAGGCTTCGATCGAGGGCAATTCATACATTCGAGCTCTCCGTTGAACTCGACAGGCTCATATTAGAACCGCTTTTGCCCGCGACAAGCGCGATGCGCCCTGTTTAACAAAGGGTCAAAAGCCTTGAAACGCACGCTTAACATGAACGCTCGTCAAGCTGATTGGAAATTTACAAAACACCAGGTCAAAAGCGGGTATTTCGCATAGTTCTCCAAAAACGCAGGTAGATCGGCAGTTAACAGAGCGATCAATGATATGGAAACAGCGCCGAAACACCGAGGGTGCTTTGGCAAGCAACCCCGCGAGTGACAACCGTCCCTCAAAGCCCCTTTGCCCATTGAAGCCTTCTACCTCAAACATGCTCGCCGTTACAGCCCGCCACCAATTGGGCAATGAAAAAGCGCCTCCGCAGAGGCGCTTAGGGAACGGACGGCGTCAAAGGCTAAGCCAGTCGACACAAAAAGACGGTCGAACGAATGCCCGATGAGGGCTATTCGACCTCAAGCCGAAGCTATTTGTTTACCGGGCGACGGTAATCAGGCTCCGTGGTCAGAACGCGGGGGCCATCTTCAGTGATAGCAACGGTTTTCTCGAAATGGGCAGAAGGCTTACCGTCGCGTGTGCAAACAAGCCAACCATCGCTCATAACCTTGGTTTTATAGGTACCGATATTGATCATAGGCTCAATGGCGATAACCATGCCAGGCTCAAGTTTAATTCCAGTGTGCTTTCGGCCGTAGTTGGGAACATTGGGGTCTTCATGCATATCGCGACCCACGCCATGACCCACATACTCGCGCACAACACCGTAGCCAGCACGCTCGGCAATCTCCTGAATAGCATGGCCGATATCACCCAGATGATTGCCAGGGCGAGCGGCCTCGATGCCAGCCCACATGCACTGTTCGGTAACCTCGAGCAGGCGCTTCTTTTCAGGAGAGATCTTGCCAACCGGATACGTCCAAGCGTTGTCGCCAACCCATCCTTTTACGATAGCGCCCGTATCAATGGAAAGGATATCGCCCTCCTGAAGAATGACGGAATTGGAGGGGATGCCATGAACGATCTGGTCGTTCACTGATGCGCAAATGCTGCCGGGGAATCCGCCGTACCCCTTGAAAGCGGGGATACCGCCTTCCATGCGGATAATCATCTCAGCGATGCGATCCAGCTCGGCAGTAGATACGCCTGGCTTTACCCGCGCACCCACTTCACGCAAAACCTTAGCAGACAAGCGGCCCGCTTCGGCCATTTCCTCAATTTGATGAGGGGTCTTCTTTATGATCATGCCCTGATTACCTTTCTTGCACGTTTATCAGAGTCAGAATACACCGAAAGCATCCTAGGAAAAAGCAAAGTAATCCTGATAGGCAGGCAAGCTGGCAACCTTGCCATCACGAAATGCTTCTACCCAGACATCCTGCAGGGAGCCTTTCTGTCCAACAGGATCGTAAGCGCCCGCTTCGGAGAGTTCCGTCTCCCAGGAAAATGACGAGATGCCTACGGTATAGGTATCTCCAGAGTGCAGATCGGCTGTTGATTCTCGCCCTTCGTTGGCCGAAGAAGTGTCGGTTCCACCAGATTGCGGACCCGATGAGGTGATCTTCGCCACCGATTCAAGATGGTAGGAGCCGTTTTTCTGAGCTATCTCCAGATGCAGCCCGCTTACCACCGGCAAATCGTAGGGACTTTTTGCCGCCGCCACGCAACGCGAAAGATACTCGGTAAGTTCATCTCCCGAAAGAGAGACCACAGCAACGGGCATCTTTGCAACCGAATAGGCCAAATCCGTTGCCGTCTTATCTCCCGCATACAGGGGGCAGCGCGCAGCATGGGGCGAAACGACAAATGCATCAGTATTCAATGCCTGCGACGACACTTGGGCGATGTCTAGAGCAGCAACGTTGCCCTTCGTGTCGTCGAAAAGGCCGCTCACGCCCTCGGAAAACGAAGTAAGCACCTTTTTATCTTCAGATTGCTCAGCCTTCAACAGGCCCTCCACTTCATCAAGGGCGCCCGCAGCATCAACTTCTCCCTTTACAACGTCCGAGAGCGTTTCGCCAACCGTATTCGATGCGAGCCTATTGGGCAGAAACGTTCGGACACTTCCCTCTTCCAGGCTCGATGAAAGAGAAGAAAGTGCATCGGGAAGTTGAATCGGATCGTCTGCAGAAGTGGATACCAATTTATCTATGCCATACAGGCCCAGATAATAATTTTGGGCATCGACGCTCATAATGCTCGAAAGCACATCGACTGCAGCCTTGCGTACAACCTCGTCGCTCGCGGTAGAGGCAACCCCCTGGGTTTTCACATCGCTGACCATCCCCATAAATACTGGCTGAGCAAATGCCCAGCTCGAAGAGGCCCCGAAAAACGGCAGGGCCCTTACGGTCATATTATGCTGGGCGCCATACGACGAAGCCTGGCCATCAGACAAGAACAGCATTGCCGCTTTCCCGTCTAAGAATTTCTGCTCGGCTTGATCGGGCGTCTCATTGAAACTCTCGGTGCTGATTACGCCCTGGGCCATAAGATCGCTCAAATACGAAAGCGCATCGGGGAACGAGGAAGCATCTACGGAAACCGAGCTCGAATCGCGCTTCAACACCTGACTCAAAAAATCTTCCGTCTCGGACACCAGCGAAGCATCGGCAAACCCTTGCATGACCTCATAACAGATTTCGGTGTCGGCCATGCCTGCAGCAAGCGGCTCAACTCCCCTTTCCGAAAAGGCCTTGCATGCCTCGATAAACGACTGCTTATCACTCGGAACGGAAACGCCGTACAAATCAAATAGGTAGCTATTAATTACTATGCCCTCAAAGCCACTCGCACCTGGCAAATATTTCACCGCATCGGAATTGCAGGGGATCGACTTGAGCGTATCTTCGCTATACGATGCCGCGATATCCGTTTCCCCGAGATCGTAGAGCGAAGCAGAAAGCGATTCGGCGCTTACGCGGTTGAAGTCCTTCGTTAGGATGACATCGGGCAGCGATCCGTGTTTTGCCTGATAGTCATAGAAATCAAGCGAGTCATCCCCCACAATCCACTCTATTTCATAATCAGGGTTCTGCTCTTCGATATACTGAGCAAACCCCGAAGTGAGCACAGAATCGTCCCATACCGAAACGGTAACATGGGTTTTCTGATCAGGCGAATCGCATGAACAGAGAACCAAGGGGAAAAACGCCAGAGTCATCGCAACCACTACACACAATGCAGCTCGTGTCAGTTTTGCGAATAATGAGCCTTCGCCCATGAGCAACGCCCCTTCTCTCCTGCAGCCCACATACGACGCTGGTGCCGTGCACCGCTTCTCTCTTCCAGTATATGAGCCTCATCTCCTATTCACACAATTCACTCAAGGAAAGCTAAGCCGCATCCTCCCTGATGATGGCGAGCTTTGGTACCATGATTTCATCGCACAACAAAAGGAACCCCATGAACGAACGCAACACGAACCGCCGTGCTCAAACGCGCAACAATCGCACCACGCAGCGCCACCAGATAGACGGACGCCCCGCACCTCGCCGACAGGCCAGCCATGCATCCGATTATTCGGAGGGTGCCTTCACGCAACCTTACCACAGCAGCACCTTCCGTACCGATCCGCGTGAATCGGAACAATCAGCACGCTCACGCCGACAGCAGGGCCGTCGGCAACAGCCACCGCAACGAGGCCAGCAACGCCCCAACCAACGGCACGTTTCCAGCCACCGAACCACCCCGTCTTCTCGTAGAGCAAGTCGCACGCCTATCCACGAACGACATTCCTACCAGACGCTCACGCCTCGCCAAGGAACCAGCACCTACGTTCGCCATGGATACTCGAAAAAACGCAGTAACCTGCCCTTTTTCGTTGGTGGAGCAGCAGCCCTCGTTGTCGTTATTTTTCTCGTAACCACCCTGGTCGGAGCTCTTGGCGGCTCGAGCCAAAACACCCAGGAAGAGACGCTTACCGCCGCCGATGCAGCACCAACGCCCACTACGCTTACGGTTACGTTCGCTGGCGACTGCACCTTGGGAACTGATGTTAATTTCAGCTCCGATACCAGCTTCAACACTAAATATGAAGCGGTCGACGACCCGTCCTATTTTCTCGCCAACGTTGCCGGCATCTTCAAAAACGACGATCTTACCGTGGTGAACATGGAGGGAACCCTAACCACCTCCTCTACACGCCAGGATAAGACCTTCGCCTTCAAAGGCCCCGCCGATTATGCGCAAATCCTCGTGAAGGGCAACGTTGAAACAGCATCACTCGCCAACAATCACTCACGTGACTACGGCGAGCAAAGCTACACCGACACCATTTCCGCTCTGGAAAACGCAGGAATTGGAACCTTTGGCTACGACCGCATTGATTATCGCGAGGTCAACGGCGTGAAGGTTGCCCTCATTGGCACCTACGAACTGGCAAAACACCTCGACATCCAAGACGAGCTCAAGCAAAACATCAAAACCGCCAAGGAAAACGGAGCTCAGCTTGTTGCCGTCTATTTCCATTGGGGCACCGAAAAGGAAACAGTCCCCGACGAAACGCAAATTCAGCTGGGGCACATTGCCGTTGACGAGGGAGCCGATCTTGTTATCGGATCCCACCCTCACGTAATACAGGGATACGAGAAGTACAACGGTCGTTACATCGTATACAGCCTGGGCAACTTCTGCTTCGGCGGCAACCCCAACCCATCCGATAAAGACTGCATGATCTTCCAGCAAACGTTCACGGTAACGGGCAACGATGTTGCCACCGACGACAACATCAACGTTATCCCCTGCTCGATTTCTTCTGTTTCCAATTCAAACAACTACCAACCCACTCCGGCAACGGGCGACGAAAAAACCCGCATTGAAGCTAAAATCAAGAAGAGCAGCGACAGCATCGCAACGCTCTCAAATAAGGTGTCGCAGTCAAGTTAACCCGCAGAGCATGAATACGAGCGACTGCCCGGCTTCTTGTTCTTCGCAGGCAGACGCGCGAAGAAAGGAACTGAAATGGAAACTCCCGTTTGGCTTATCACCGGCGCAAGCCGAGGATTCGGCAAGGCATTCGCTCAGGCAGCGCTCGATCATGGCTGCCGCGTCGCAGCAGGTGCCCGCAAACCGGAAGCGGCACAGGCAGCCTTCGGGGAATCCGAGCAGCTTTTGCCCGTAAAGCTCGACGTGACCAACCAATCCGAAATCAAAGAAGCCGTAAATCAGGTAATTAAGGAATTCGGTCGCATCGATGTCTTGGTGAACAATGCGGGTTACGGGATCTTCGGATCGCTCGAAGAGACCACCGACGAGGAGACTCGCGCCATCTTCGACACCAACGTATTCGGCATGATGAATGTTACCCGCGCGGTACTACCCCATATGCGCAAACAGGGCTCAGGACGCATTGTAAACATTGGCTCCATGGCTAGTTTTGCTTGCGATCCTGGCGGAGCCCTCTACGACGCAACAAAGTTCTCCGTTGCCGCAGTAAGCGAAGTGCTTTCACTTGAAATGAAACCCTTTGGCATTGAAAGCATGGTAGTAGAGCCGGGCATGTTCCGCACCAATTTCTTCGACGGAACCTCCATCCACACGCCCGATGCCCCTCTTGAGGCATACGACAACACGCCTGCTCGCGGCGCGGAAGAGTTTTGCCTGGACCACAATTACCAACAACACGGCGACCCTCAAAAAGCTGCCGAGTTTGTATACAAGGTGGTAAGCTCGTCGAACCCCCTGCCCTTCTGGCTACCCGTCGGCAAAGACTCCATTAAGAAATTCGAGAAAAAGCTTACGAAAATGATCGAATCCATCCAGCCCTTCAAGGACGAAGCTTCGAACCTCTTCATCGACGAATAGACGCCAAATCCCATACATGAGCCATCCTCCTGCCTCTAACCAAGAAGCAAGAGGATGGCTTAAGCTTGCTAAGCCTGATTGATGGATTTCGGCAGGACCCATCTTCCGCCTAGGCTTGATCGCGGACAAACGCTCTTGAGGTTGAACGCCTTGCATAGATTCTGCCTCCAGCATCGTTTGCCACCCCACCAACGGCACCGCCATGCGAAGAAGCAATTCCGATCAATCTAGAGAACGAAGTTCGCATGCAGAAATCACGGCTCTGATCTTCGATACCACGAACATCAGACTCGATGCCCCATGCGCACGCAACAGCAGCCAATCCTACAGCGCGCCGTGTCAACGCTCGTTTAATCGCCATCACTGTTGGTCAGCGGCAAGTCATCGATCTTAAGCCGTAGCTTGCTCGTAGTACCCCTCAAGTGCGCAAAACGCTGCTTTTTGATATCGGAGTTCAAGAACACAATGGCATGGGCGGCGTCCATGGCGAACTGGTAATTCGCTTCAATAAGCCGCTTCACCTCATCGGCCATAGTATCGCCAACTTTATTTGCTAGCGAACCTAAAATCGAAGCATTCATGTGGAGGTAGTACAGCAACTGAAGGCTTCGATCACTGTCGGCTTGCCCATGTTCGATATCGATTCGTATCTGATCCAGCAGCCTTTCGTCCACACGCTCCATTTCACTCATCTTGTGGGAAATCGTCATAGATCTGCGCGATTGCAAGAAAACGAAAATAATCGACAGCACCACGAGAGTTCCCAAAAGAACAAACACCAAACGCATCATCAGTGTATCCCCGAGCGACATGGTGGGATACAGGGCGGCAAGCGCCATCTGCGTGCCAGCGGCCATAGAAATTGCAGGGCCAAAGTTCATCAAGATAACGCCATAGCCCATAATGAGAACGCAGAGTATCCGAACAGATTCGGGGATGAAATGGGTGACGGCCACGAACACCGCCATGCCAACCAGCATGCCCAAAAGCTGTTTTCCCATCATTCTCATCGTTTCATCGCGGTACGTGTTCATCATCAGGAACGAAGTGATGGGAATCCATGCGCCGAAGCGCGTATCCATATAGAGCAGCATGAGCTCAGAAACCGCGAAGGACACTCCAACGATTACGCCAAGCTGAATAGAAAACCTAAGCTGAGAATTCTTAAGACTGAAGTTGTCCTTGATAAAGTGCAGTCGATAACGAACACCCAATCCAAACGGCGTTGAATTATCACGCGATGCCTTACTGTCGCTCAACGTGCACATCATCGCCTCTAGCGTTGCGCGCCACGCCGTATCGTGCTCAAGGTTTTCCAACCGATGCGTATCGAGAAATTCCTGAAGCGCCGATATCATGGCGCGAACTTGCTTGATGCGCCCTTGCCCAAAGCCCAGAAAAACTTCGGATAGATCGAGCAGATAGTCGCGTTCTGCCTGCTCCATAGAATGCACGTTGCGTGAGGCGCCGTGCATCATGTCGGCTATTTGCTCGGCGCATATCAAAAGCGAAAACGTATACCGCTGCCGCCCGCTCAATACACCGCCTTGGCGAAAGACGTTGCCATACTCCTTGTTGCAATACTCTCGAGTAATGTCATACACCCTATGAGCATCAAGTTTGCTCACATCGAGGTTCGAAAGATCGATCAGTTGAAATCCGATGTCATCGAACGCCCTCATAACGAAGCCTCGATCTTGGGTTATCTCGCTTTGCGCCGAGAGGTAGCGCATGGCATAAATAAACGCAGTGGTACAGGCAACGGCAAACAAGGTTGCCACCATGCGCATCGGTATCTCATGCGCAGAAATAGGATAGATCTCCAACAGCAGAAAGCCCAAACCCAGCATGAAGAAATTTCGAGGGAGGTAATCATCGGAATTCATCAAGGTAATGCAGAACATATATACCGCGCTACCAGCCACCAGCAGCACAGGATGAAGGCCCGCAAGCGACGAGCAAAAGCTCATTACAAGAAACAACGCAGCATGCTTTAGGTAATTGACAAACGAAAGCCCCGCAGATTCAACCATTGTTCGAGCGAACGACTGGAAAATAACGCCCAGCAGCGCATCTTCTACGCCAAACAACTGCAGTTCCACGAAAAAGAGCGCAACAAGAAATGCTACGTACGGAACTACGTTAGCAATCCTGTCTAGCATGCGCCCTCCCCTCTGGGGAACTTAACTATAGACCCTCAAAAGCATGTCCGATGATCACGAAAAAGCAGGTTGACAATTGGTCCCAACCCCACAATTAGCTATCCGCCTTCGCACCCTTCTCGCGAAGCGTCTCGGTTGCCGGATCCCATCGAAGGCTTTCCGCAAGCGAAATGATATTTTCTACCGCACGAGTCTTATGAGCGTTTTTGCGGTAAATCAAATACACCGGATGGAAACCGGGCTCGACTTCCTTGATTCGAAGCGTATGCAGCTGAGGGAATGGAGCAAGACCCAGCGTTTTCAGCGAAATGCCCACCAATTCAGGTTCAACATCAACCACGCTTCCCAAAGTGATCTCGTCGTCGCACCATTGACGCACAGTAAGATCATGAGCGGAAACCAGTTCTTTCACCTCAGCGCCAACGGGCGTTTCGGGGCGATAGGTAACAATCTCGGTGTTCTTAAGCTCGTCAAGCGAAATGCTGTCCTTCTTAGCCCAAGGACTATCTTCGTGGGCAATGGCCACCAAGTCCTGAGCCGAAACCGGAACGAATTCCAAGTCGGGACGATTTTCGACATACGCACCGATCACGATGTCGTACATTCCGTCGGTAAGGCTTTCGACCAAACCTTGGGTTAGCCCTTGATACAGACGCACATCAACATGGGTGCCATACCGACAACGGTACTCCCTCAAAAGAGCCGGCAGATAGTCCGCCTGCAGAGTAAAAATTGTACCAATATCGATAGTTCCCGACAGACTGTTCGCATGTTCCTGCGCTACTTGGGTTCCCTTGTCTATAACGTCGAGACCCTCTGACACGTATTCGTTAAATTCCTTGCCGAATTTCGTAAGTCGAACGTTGCGACCGTGTTGTTCGAACAGGGGAATGCCAAGCTCGCCCTCCAACTGCTTAATGGAATTGGAGAGAGCAGGCTGAGTAATAAACAGCTCTTCCGCTGCCCGAGTAAAATGCTGGACCTGTGCCAGTTTTCTGAAATACCTTAACTGCGATAGATTCATTGCGACCCCTCACACCTCGCATAAAAAAAGGCCTCCGTCCCAGTTTATAGGACAGAGGCCTTTAAATGACCAGGTTTGTTAAAAGATTTGCAATCGCAATCTTTCAGGAAGCCTTAGTGCAGGTACTCGATGCGGCCGCCATGCTTCTCGCACTCGCGAGCGATGGTGATACGCTGAACGGTAGGAGCGCCCTCCTCGAGCCACATAGCGCGGCAGTCACGATACAGACGCTCGGTAGGACCGTAAGGAGAATCCTCGAAGTAGCCGTCGCCGCCGAAGATCTCGAGCATCTCATCGGAAACCAGGCGAACCGTGTCGATGGAGAACAGCTTGCAGATTGCAGCCTTCTCGTCGATGAACTCGTTGTTCTGGTCGATGTCGAAGTCACGAGCGAAGTCGTAAACCAAGGTGCGCAGTGCATGAATCATCATCTGCATGTTAGCAATCTTCATCTTGATTGCCTGGCGCTTGATGATCGGCTTGCCGAAGGTTACACGATCAGCAGCGCGCTTGAGGGAGATCTCGAGCATACGCTGTGCCATGCCCAAGTTAGAGCAAGCGATGTGTACGCGGGAAACGCTCAGGGAGTGGATAGCAACTTCCATGCCCTGACCCTCTTCGCCGAGCAGGTAGATAGGATCGAGCTTGAGGTTGGTGAACTTCAAACCTGCATGGCCAGCACCCCTGCAGCCCATCATGTGGGGCATAGGGATGATTTCAAAGCCAGGTGCGTCGTTGGGAACGAGGAATGCGGAAAGACGGGAGTCCTTATCGCTTTCCTGGTCGGTTACTGCGATTACATAGGTGTAATCGGAGCAGTCAGTGTGGGAGATGAGCCACTTCTCGCCGTTCAGAATATAAGAACCGTCAGGCTGCTTAACTGCGGTGGTGTGAAGGTCTGCGCCCGTACCGCCGGTCTTCTCAGTGATAGCGAAGTTGCAGTAAATAGTCTTGTCCTGGAACTTGTCCATGAGCTGATCCTTCAGCTCCTGCTTGCCGTAGTCCTCAAGGATACGCCAGTTCATGTCAGCAGCATGATGGAGATGCATACGCATTCCGCCAGGGCCACGAGAGAACTCTTCCTGAACCTTCAGGATCTCGAGCTCGTTGAGGTTCCATCCACCGTACTCTTCGGGAAGATAGAAGCGATAGAGATCGTTTTCCTTGGCGAGTTCATAGAACTTCTCCGGGAAAGTATTGGTTACCTCAATCTCTTTCTGCATCTCGTCGAATGGGCCCTCTGCCAATTCGCGGATCTGCTTGAGGTACGCCTGGAACTGCTCATCCGTAATGGTAGCTTTAGGATTCATTGGTCCCCCTAACCGTTGCAGTTTCATAAGCTTTTGCTTACAGGTCTTATTTTACGGTGAACAGGTTATATTTCAAATTCCGAAGGGTGTCAGTTTTCTTAAAAAGCTATAAGGCAAATGAATAGCTTTTGGTTGTCGTGCCTGAATAATTGGTTTATCGCAAGAAAATAGTTATTCAGCGAGCAAACAGGTAAAACACGTTCAGCTAGATCGTTTTAACAACAGTGAGAAAACCACCCTACCCTGCCTTTGCGCAAGACAGATCACCAATTGCAGACACAGGTTAACCGCCGTTCGTTTCGCTGGCGCACGTTCGGCGGATTGCCCCACGAAACGCAAAACTCTGACGAAGCCACAGGAATGCCCCTATGACACCATCAGCACCTTGATCAAGATCGACTACCCCACCTCACACGCAGCAGAACAACAAGAAAGGCGCCCACTAGGGGCGCCTTTCATCAAAGCAGCTTGAACTGTCAACTTCTATTCAACCGGAGCTACAGGAGCGCGATCCTCTTCGGGAACGATGTCGTCACCGAGACGGATACCGCCCTCTGCCTTAAGACGGGCAATGGTCTCATCGTCTGCGCCGACCTTCTTAAGGTACTCAGCGGTATCGCCACCGAGGACAGAAGCCTCTTCGAAATCAGCGATGTTAACCGGGATGGTGGACAGATGATGAGGAAGACCGGTCTGAAGAACACGGCCTACGCGGGGGAAGTCAACCCATGCCAAAGCCTCGGGGTTCTCACGCGTAATCTGCTCAACTGCTTCGGTCTTGGTGTTGACCTTAGCAATGCAGAAGTCCTTGTCCTCAAGCCATTCCATCCACTCTGCCAGAGGCTTGCTCTTGATAACCTCTTCAACAGTCTTGAATGACTCAGGAGCTTCCCAGCGACGCTTCAAGCCGTCGCCCTTGATTTCAGGATGACCGATTGCATCGCAGAAGGGCTCCCAGAACTTGGATTCAACCATGCCAAGAGCAAGCTTGCCGCCGTCTGCCGTTTCGTACACGTTGTAAGCAGTGGAAGGATACTCGAGGTCGTCGCGCTTGCACTCGCCGTCGTTGAAGCACCAGCGAGAATCAAGAAGCGAGTTCCACCAAACGAAGCAATCGAACATCGAAGTATCAATGTACGTGCCCTTGCCAGTCTGCTCGCGAGCATACAGAGCCGCAAGAAGAGCCTGGCCTGCAACCATGCCAGAAGAAAGATCGCACAGATGCAAAGGCGAGGTGGAGCCATGGTTTACGGACAGATAACCACTCGTTGCCTGCATGTTCAAGTCATGCTGGGCCTTCTTGGAGCGAGGATCCTCGGCGCCATAGCCGGAAATCGAGCAATAGATGATACGAGGATTGATCTCGTTGATCGTATCGTAGTCAATACCCAGCTTCTTGGTTACACCAGGGCGGAAGCTCTCAACGATAACGTCGGCTTCCTTGGCCATCTTCTTAAACCAATCAACAACTTCTTCGTTCTTGAGGTTAAGCGAAACCGACTTCTTATTACGACCAAGTGCGGTGATGTAGTAGGAAATGCCGCCGCCCTTGGTGGGATAGTCGTGACGCATGAAGTCGCCAAGACCAGTATCTTCAACCTTGATTACCGTTGCACCAAGGTCAGCGAGTACCTGGGTTGCATAACCGCCTGGCAGGTAACGGGAGAAGTCGAGAACGGTAAGTCCAGAAAATGGAGTGTTTGCTCGTGACATGTCAGTATCCTCCTAGTCCCTCTTAGAATTCGGTCCGTAGCTGGGCTCCAAAACGGAAGCGGGCAGCGGATCGCCGGTGTAGCACATTACTGCGCCGTCCTCAACAAGCTTGTCGACGGTTGCATCGTCATAGCCATAGTCGTTGAGGATCCTGCGCGTGTCGTAACCGGTAGGACGGGAGCGACGCAGAACGGGGTCGCCAATGCTGTCCAGACGGAACGGCATGGTGGTGATTACATAATCTTCCTCTTCGCCATAGGGGCTCGAAGGACCCTGCTTCTCGTACTTCATGTAACGGAGCTGGTCGTTGTCGAATGCTTCCTGATCCTGAAGAACGTCGGTAACGGTTTGGATCTTCTCGAACGGAATGTCGTTCTCGCGGAAACGCTTCTCAAGCTCTTCATAGGTGAACTTCTTGCATGCCTGATGCATCTCAGCTACGACCTCGACATACTTGCCATTGTCAGCCAGTGCTTCAAGCGTGTTGTACTGCTCTTCGGTGTAGTACTTCGGATCCATCTCCAAAGTATCGAATACCAACTTGCAATACTTGTTGTAGTTGCCGAAGCACATGAGGAACCAGATGCCATCGGAAGATACATATGAATTGTTGGTGGGGCACTTTGCCTCCATGCGATCCTTTGGGTAATCGCAACCCTGCTGCTGAGCGATCAGGGCAGAAGTCATGCCCCAAGTGCCAACATGATACAGAGAGCCCGTGACCTTATCGCCAACACCGGTGCGAAGAGCGCCAGCATAAGCGCCCAGAATACCTGCAGTCAGTGCGCAACCCGTGTTCCAGTCACCAAAAGCGATGGGGGAATTGCCAGGCTCGTAGTGTGCGTTTGCCTGGGGAATTGCGCTTACAAAACCAGAGCGGGCAGCAAATGCGGTTGCATCGAAGCCCTTAGCATCCTTCATGGGGCCATGCTCGCCATAGCCACGGTTCTGAGCCCAAACCAAACGAGGGAACTTCTCGTGCAACGTCTCATAGTCAAGACCAAGACGCTTCAGTGCGCCCGAGCGAAGAGAAGTAAGGAAGATATCTGCCGTCTCAAGAAGGTGATACATAACTTCCAGACCCTCAGGGCTCTTGCAGTTGATTGCGGTCCATTCCTTGTTGAAGGAACCGCAATCATATGCCACGTCGTCAAACTCGGTGCGGAATCTCATGCCCCAAGCCAAGCCCTGAGTACGCTGCTCATCGCCCGTAAACGGCTCAACCTTAATAACCGTAGCACCCATTTCAGCAAGGGCTCGACCTGCGGCCGGGCCAGCTGCATACTGGGTAAGCTCAATTACTTTAACTCCCTGCAATCCTGCCATTGGATTCTCCTAACGATCAAATATGCCTTTCGACACATCGAAATTTTGCGAAAAAGGGTGCCGGCACCGTGGTGTCAGCACCCTTTTTAAGTCTCTTGCTATTTCATACAACAAGAATGAGTTCTTCTTACGGCTCCAGAACTACGCGGAGGCCTTCGCCAGACTCGATGAACTCCATACCCTTACGCCAATCCTTCAGAGGAATGACCATGTTAGAGATCATGGAGATATCCAAGCCGTTAGCCAGCAGGCTCAGAGCCTGACGCCAATGCTTACGCTCGTAAGCACGGTTGCCGATGATGCTGATCTGACGCATAGCGATGTCGGTCATCGGGATAGAAGAAGGCTTTGCGGGAAGACCCGTAATACCGATGCGACCGCCCTTAGCAACCATCTGAACAGCCTGCTCGGATACGGTCCAATGACCAGCTGCGTCGAAGATGCACTCGGGGCCCTTACCGCCGGTGAGTTCCTTAACCTTCTCAACAACATCGCACTCAGAGCCATTAACCGTGATAGCACCGAGCTGCTCTGCAACCTTGAAACGCTTAGCGTCTGCATCGAGGCCGGTTACGATAACCTTGCGGATACCACGAGCCTGTTTCAACAGAGCAACCATGAGCAGACCAATAGCGCCAGGTCCGATTACAACTGCGGTTTCACCGATCTGCGGATTTACACGCTCTACAGCGTTCATTGCTACGCAGAGAGGCTCGAGCAGAGCGCCCTGGGTGAAGGTAACGTCATCGGGCATCGGGATGATATTGGTTGCACGGATGGCCATGTACTTAGCAAATGCGCCAGGAAGGTCGGTGCCATAGAACGGACGATTGTCGCAAATGTTTACCTCGCCGCGATCACAGTACTCACAAGTGTTGTCGAAGAGTACCGGGTTTGCGGTTACTCGCTGACCAACCTTGAGGTTTGCAGGTGCATTCTTACCAACTTCAGCGATTACGCCAGAGAACTCATGACCGAAGATTGCAGGATACTGGATGTGATAGGAATTTGCGATTGCGGGATTCCAGCGATAGAGAGAGTGATCGGTGCCGCAGATGCCTACAGCCTTGATCTCCATCAGTACTTCGTCATCCTTGATCTGAGGAATATCGAAATCTTCTACGTACTCCATTGCATCCGGCTCAGCGGCGGTCTTGAGAAGTGCGTTCATCTTACCTTCCATGGGTAACTTCCTTTCGAAGAGTTCAAACAGGAAGCCAGCGCTTGTAGCCCCCTCGCATCAAGCGCTGGCCAATAATTCGTTGTTACTGGATGGACCAACCACCGTCGAGAACCAGAGTCTGACCAGTGGTGTACTCGGTAACAGGAAGAACGAGATGCAGAATTGCAGCACCCATTTCGTCGAGCGTACCGGTGTAGTTAGGCAGAGGAGTGCGGCTCTTAACGTATGCTTCCTGCTGAGGCTGCTCTTCGAATACCTTGGCAACCATCGGGGTGTAAACATAACCAGGAGCGATGCCGTTAACCAGGATCTGCTTCTTGGCGAAGTCAACAGCCAAGGAGCGAACCATGCCCATAACGCCAGCCTTAGCGATGCAGTAAGGAGCAATGTTCTCCATGGAGTTGATGCCACGAGCGGAAGCTACAACAACCATCTTGCCCTTGATGTTCTTTGCTTCCATTGCGCGAGCAACAGAAGTCATCAGGAAGAAGTTGCCCTTCAGGTTAATGCTGAACAGCTTGTCCCACTGCTCAGGAGCAACGTCAACAGCGTTCATACGAGGCAATGCAATGCCGGCGGAAGTTACGAGGATGTCGATCTGGCCGAAGTTTTCCTCTGCAACCTTGATTACGTTGTCGATGGACTCCTGGCTGGTTACGTCGCATGCAACGCCAACTGCCTTGGTGCCCTGAGCCTTCAGCTCTTCAGCAACCTCATGGCAACCTGCCTCAGGTACGCCAGCGATAACCATGTTAGCGCCAGCTGCAGCAATAGCCTCTGCTGCTGCCTTACCGATGCCGGAGTTGCCGCCAACTACGATGGCGCACTTTCCTGCAAGATGTTCCTTAGGCTGCTTTGCGAACCAATTCTCGGACATTTAAAACCCTCCTCTGTATTGCCAAGGGAACCGTACTCCTGTGAGTGTCCCTTGAATTACCTTTCGCTTTCGTTTCCGAAGCTGTTTGTATATTCGCCCAGAAGTGAAAGCGGGTCTAATTGCCGCGGAGTGCTTTCTAATAGCAAAGCCCAATGATATTCAGTTAGTTCTATCGGTTTTCTTTAACCTATAGAACGCGTTCTAATTTTCCCTATGGATTTGTTTGATTTTGGACAAAATCATAGATCGAAGATCGGCGATTCATTCACACCGAATCATTTCGTAAGTGCGCGAAATCTAACGTAACGGCAACAAGGCATTCTTTTGCTGTATCGATATCAAGCAACCCATTTACTGCTGCTTATTGATGGGCATATGCAACATAACAAGACTCACTAAAAACTTAGTACGACTACCGCAACACGAGCAAACCACACCACAAAGATGCACAATGTTATGACGATAAGAAAGAAAGACGCTTTAAGGAATAAACAGACGCATCGAATTACCGCATCACAATAGCGGCCCAATTTATACGACACCCCCAGCAAACGAGCCACTGGAACAAAAGCGCATTCAATTGAACCGTCTATCTAAGAGGAAGTCCTCGCATGAGTGATTTGCTAGCATAAGTGCCGGCCTGTACTCCGATGTAGCATCAAACCAAGCTCCCTATATACAAAACCCCGTCCCAGGCTTACTGGGACGGGTTTCTACGTCTGCTTATATACAGGCAAAAATCCTACAAGTCGCTATCGTTGATGTAACACTCTTCCAATGGAACTACACCGGCGGGAAACTTAATGTGCTTTTGCGTGAACTTAATAAATTCCTCAACCAAATGCGAATGGAATGACTTCTTGTTGTAGCCAAGATAAATGATATGGAACGGCTCTTGCAGCTCCTCGATAGGAATAGTCACGAGATTCTCTAGAGAAAGGTCGTCTAACGTCTCAAGAATAATAGCAGCTATATTCCGATCAGAAGAGACAAGCGTAGCAGCACTGATCTCGTCATTAAACCCTTGCTTAACGTCAAGGCCATAGCGTTGGAAGAAACCCTCGAAGATAGTATGGGCATACGACTGGCTGCGATAAGAGGTAAGAGTAATCCCCTTCAAATCATTGAGGGAAACCATCTCTCTATCGGCAAGCTCGTTATAGGAATTAACTGCGAGTACAACGTTTTGCGAGAATTGCGGCACAAACTCAATATCGTCAAAACGATCCATCTTGCCGCAAAATACCACGTCAAATTTACCGTCAGCTAAACCTTTAAGGCATTCAGACGTTGTTCCCTGATAGATGTCAAAGACAACGTCGTCACCAAAAGCACCCTTAAATGAGCTGAGCAAACGAGGGAGATAGTTACGCTGAATGCTGATAACAGTTCCGATTCGAATCCTGCCGCTCAAACCAGAATTGTAGGCCTTCATAATTTCGACCGCTTTATCAATTTCATCCAAAGCGCAGCAGATGTGCTTGTTGAATTCTTCACCATATTCAGTGAGGCGAACGTTGCGCCCCACCCGCTCGAAAAAAGGAACGCCAATTTCCTTTTCAAGATTCTTAATAGAGTTAGAAAGCGAAGGCTGAGTAATATAGAGCGCCTCAGCAGCTTTGCCATAATGCTCGAATTTAGCAAGTGTTCTAAAGTAATACAACTGCGCCAGATTCATATAACCCCTCTTTGCTGATTGCAGATAGCAATCCAGAATATAAAAATCCGTTGACTCCTGAGCAACGAATTACCGTCTGCTTCAATATATTAGCAAATTTTAATAGTTATTGTGAATGTATAGCGAGTCAAATTTGATTTTGACGATTTAAAAAAAGAAATAATACCAGTTCAGATAAGAATTGAATTCGTAGCCCTATAGGAAAACCCGATTAATGATTCAGTAACCCTATGAATTTCAAAAACATTGTTGGAGCAAATGATTAGAACTGATCCACTGTTAAAGATAGCCGCAATAATGACGAATTACTGCGCGTCGCACGTGTTAGCCCGATGCAGAAAAGCCGCGCCCGCGCCGCACGCCCGAGGGGAGCGGCCCCGGCGGGGAGGGCCCATGCCCCCA
>ENA-ORUM01000088-ORUM01000088.1-human-gut-metagenome-genome-assembly--contig:-NODE-88-length-132266-cov-149.868332_pt1 | contig 132266 bp, 95 predicted proteins | sample MGYA00242083_ERZ509217 | MGnify/ENA primary metagenome ERZ509217 (study PRJEB26280, sample SAMEA2338831) | human gut metagenome | biome: human gut; feature: human-associated habitat; material...
ACGCGGAGGCTGTGCGCCGTATCGTAAAGGACAACGGCGTTGGCTGCATCGTCAACTGTGCTGCATACACCAACGTTGACAAGGCTGAGAGCGACGGGGCGCTGTGCCGTAAACTCAATGCCGATGCACCAAAGATATTGGCTGAAGCCATGAAGGAAGTCGGCGGACTGCTCATTCAGATCTCTACCGACTATGTCTTTGGCGGTGATCCTTACAACACTCCGTGCCGTGAGGACCAGAAAGGCACTCCTACTGGTGTATATGGCGCGACAAAGCTTGAAGGCGAGAAGAACATCATGGGCGTTGGCTGCGACTATGTAATAATCCGCACTGCATGGCTCTACTCAGAGTTCGGCAAGAACTTCGTCAAGACCATGCTTAACCTCACTGCCACAAAGCCCAAACTTAATGTGGTGTTCGACCAGGCAGGCACTCCTACCTACGCCTACGACCTTGCAGAAGCCATCAAGGCAGTGCTCAACGACTATGCAGCTGAAGCACCTGCGTCAGGCTACAGCAAGGCAGGCATCTATCACTTCAGCAACGAGGGCGTATGCTCATGGTACGATTTCACAAAGAAGATAGCCGAGTTGGCAGGCAACACGTCATGCGACATACAGCCCTGCCACAGCAACGAGTTCCCCAGTCCTGTAACCCGTCCTGCCTATTCAGTACTTGACAAGACCAAAATTAAGCAGACCTTCGGCATCACCATTCCGTACTGGACTGACTCACTGAAAGTGTGCATGAAGAACATGAAATAATTAAATATTAAGGGATAAGAAAATTACATCTGTAATTGGTGAGAATCCTCAATGCATTTGGATTTTTCACTCTTCGTTCTTCACTTAAACATGCACTACGTTTGCATATGACTTTAACTCCTAGCCAACTTGTTGGCGATAACTTCTTTAACTACTTTAACTCGTAAAAAAATGACTTTCAAACGCAACATAATAATCACCGGCGGAGCCGGATTCATTGGCAGTCATGTAGTAAGACTATTCGTAAACAAATATCCAGAGTATCACATCATCAACCTCGACAAGCTGACTTATGCCGGCAATCTGGCTAATCTCAAGGACATTGAGAATAAGCCTAACTACACGTTCGTAAAGGCAGACATCTGTGACTTTGACACAATACAGCAACTCATGGAGAAATACCATGTTGACGGCATTATCCATCTTGCTGCCGAGAGCCATGTAGACCGCTCTATCAAAGATCCGTTCACCTTTGCACGTACCAACGTGATGGGCACACTCAGTCTGCTGCAGGCTGCAAAGCTCTATTGGGAAAGTCAGCCTGAAGGCTATGAAGGCAAGCGTTTTTATCACATATCTACCGACGAGGTGTATGGCGCACTGGAGCTGACACATCCCGAAGGCATCGAGCCTCCGTTTACTACAAAGGCATCGTCAGGCAAGCATCATCTGGCATACGGTGAGAAGTTCTTCCTTGAGACAACCAAGTATAACCCTCACAGCCCCTACAGCGCAAGCAAGGCAGGCTCTGACCACTTTGTACGTGCCTTCCACGACACTTACGGTATGCCTACCATCGTGACCAACTGCTCTAACAACTACGGCCCTTATCAGTTCCCGGAGAAGCTGATACCTCTGTTCATCAACAACATACGTCACCGTAAGCCGCTGCCTGTCTATGGCAAGGGCGAGAACGTGCGCGACTGGCTCTATGTTGAAGACCATGCCCGTGCCATCGACCTTATATTCCACAAAGGAAACGTTGCGGAGACATACAACATCGGAGGCTTTAACGAGTGGAAGAACATCGACATCATAAAGGTTGTCATCAACACTGTTGACCGTCTGCAGGGACGCAAGGAAGGTGAAGACATGGACCTTATCACATACGTTACCGACCGCAAAGGACACGATATGCGCTACGCTATAGACAGCAGCAAGCTGCAGCGTGAGCTTGGCTGGGAGCCGAGCCTGCAGTTTGAGGAAGGCATAGAGAAGACCGTCCGCTGGTATCTCGACAACCAGGAATGGATGGATAACGTTACTTCGGGAGATTACCAGAAGTATTATGAGAGTATGTATAAAGGTAGATAAAAGCCACAAAATAAAACCTTATTAGCGTTCATTAACAAAAGAACATTAATGTAGGTTTTGTAAAATATTTTACAAGCAATCAATTTAAAGTAAAAAAATATTTTTGGTTTTGTCATTTTAAGACTATAAACACAATAACAATTATGAGCTACCATTTATCTCCAAGAAAGTATTAAGTTATTGTATAGTACTAATTGATTTTTATAAAAAAATGTCTATAAATAATGAAGTAAATACAAAAAGTAAAAGAATCGCAAAAAATACATTCTTTTTATATTTTCGTCAGCTTTTGACAATGCTCGTAGCAATATATACATCACGTATAATTCTTCAGGCATTAGGAGTTGTTGATTACGGCGTTTATAATGTTGTTGGTGGAATGGTTGCAATGTTTTCTTTTTTGAATTCTTCATTGGCCCAGGCTACACAGCGTTTTATTGCTTATGGTATAGAAAAAGATAATGTTGATGAGCAAAGAAAAACCTTTTCAATGTTGCTTAACGTACATATTTTAATAGCTTTATTGTTATTTGTACTTTGCGAAACAATAGGTATTTGGTTATTTTATAATAAGTTAATAATACCTGATGCCAGACTTACTTCTGCTTTTTGGGTAATGCAGTGCTCAATTTGCACATTGATGATATCTGTTACACAAGTACCATATAATGCATCAATATTCGGGCATGAACATATGAATGCATACGCCTACATAAGTATTATTGAGGTTTTTCTCAAGTTAGGAATAGTAATATTATTAAAATATTATTTTACAGATAAGCTGTTGTCTTATGGAATTATGGTGATGTGTGTACAATTTATTATCGCCATGACATATCGTATATATTGCTTACGCAAATTTCAAAACTGTAATTATCATTTTTATTGGTCTAAAAAACTATTTAAAAAGATTTTTGGATTCTCTAGTTGGAGTCTTATAGGAAACCTCGCCTTTACATTAAATAACCAAGGTATGAATTTTCTTATAAATATTTTCTTTGGGCCAATATATAATGCTGCAAAAGGAATTGCATCTTCTGTAGAGGCAGCTGTCAGTTCTTTTGTTACAAATTTTTTGGGAGCATCAATACCCCAAATAATAAAATCCTATGCTGCAGGAGATTTGGATTATTGCTTCAAACTTAATTATAAAAGCAGTAAGCTTGGATTCTTTCTCTTCATGATGATTTCTTTGCCATTAATCAGTATCATTAACCCAATTTTGTCATTGTGGCTTGTAAAGGTTCCAACTCAAGCTGGTATTTTTTGTGTTTTGTCGTTATTATACATCCAGGCAAATACAATGAGTGGTACCATCCAAAATGTTGTACAGGCTACCGGAACTATAAAAAAATTTCAATTATTCAATGGCGTGTTTAAACTTTTTCCTGTACCTATAGTATATATTTTATATAAAATGGGATATCATATTAATATTTATTTGTATGTACTAATAAGTTTTTCAGTACTAGGTTTGTTCATACAATTATATGCAGCGAATAAAATTGTTAAGGAATATAAAATTAGTATATTCTTGAAAGAAGTAACATTAAAAGAGCTAACAACTTTTATTATTCCACTCATTCTCAGTCTTTTATGTTATTTTAAAAATCTGTATACTTTTGCAAGTGCTGTATTTGTATGTTTCGGTATCTTTATTATCTGTATTTGTTGTATATGGTTTATTGGACTAACAAAAAATGAAAAAAACTGGATCCGAACTAATATTATTGCAAAATTTGTAAAAAATAATAACACCTAATTTTAATAAATATGTATTTTATAAATAAGAATGATTATGATTGTAGCGGATGTACAGCCTGTATAAATATATGCAGTCATAATGCCATAACAATGGAAAAAAATGAGGAAGGTTTTTTATATCCTGTTCGCCATAACGATATATGTATAAATTGTGGATTATGCGAGAACATATGTCCGTTTGAGCATCCCGTATATAAGAACGATAGTCCATTGGTCTATGCTGCATACGACAAGAAAGAAAGAACCGGCAGTTCCAGTGGAGGAATTTTCTATACAATAGCTCGATACGTTATCAATAAAGGTGGTATTGTGTACGGTGCAGCTTATAATGATGACTTAAAAGTAAAACATCGTTCCGCCAGAACCATAAAAGAATTGGAAGCACTACGCGGGTCAAAATATGTTCAGAGCGATTTGAACGATTGCTTTAGACAGATAAGGGATGAATTAAAAAAAGGTACACTTGTTTATTTTACAGGAGTTGGTTGTCAAGTAGCAGGTCTATATTCTTTTTTACGTAAAAAATACGATAATCTTATTACGAGCGATATAGTATGCCACGGAGTACCGAGTCAAAAAATGTTCGATATTCATTTACAATATCTTGGTCAAAAACATGCTTCAAAGGTTCAGAATTATTCGTTCAGGGAAACAAATATTTGGTTAATTAGGGAAAGAGTAAAGTTTGAAAATGGTAAAATATCATACGAATATGATGGAAACAAATCTCCTTATCTTTATGCTTTTGGTTTGGGATATACATATCGGTATTCATGTTTCAAATGTCCATTTGCTAAATTGCCACGACAGGGTGATATATCGTTAGCAGACTATTGGGGCGTACAAAAGCCCTTTCCTTTGATGGATGTGACAAAAGGTGTTTCGCTGGTACTTGTAAACAGCCAAATTGGAAAAATAATATGGAACAAGATAAAGCCACAACTAGTGTATAAATTCTCAAAGATAGAAGATGCTACAAGAAACAATCCTAATGTTGTACGTCCTACTAAGGAGCCTCCTATACGAAAGGATTTTTTTAAAATATTAGAGAAGGAGGGCTATGAGCAGATGGCAAGTACATATCTTGAATGTCCTGAAAAAATGAGAAATCATCATATAGAACTAGTAATGAAATTAAGAAAGTGGTATATTTATCAACCATATGAGAATATTAGACGATTGACTAAATTATTTCTTCACAAGTTGAATTTAAAATAGAATTCTAATGACAGAGATTTTAATAAATAATCGTAAGCTAAAGGCAGCTATTGTTTCGTCATATGCTTACATAAGAGGGCACAATAATTATGGAAGCTTATTCCAATATTATGCTTTACAACAATATTTGAAAAAATTTGGTGTTGATGCATATTGGATAAGATATATGTTCCCTAAATGGACTATGTATAAAAGTCTTTGTAAAAAAATATTGGTTTATTTATATCATGGTTTACATGTAAAAAATATATGGAATCATATTAAGACGCAAATAGCTTTTAGGCATTATATGTATGCAAAATGTTCTGTTTCTGACAAAAAGTATGATAATATCAACGAACTGAAGATTAATCCTCCTAAAGCAGATATTTATATTACCGGGTCAGACCAAGTTTGGGCAGGATGGTTGGAACCAAATTATCTTACTTTTGCACCCCCAAAAAAGAAAAAAATAGCTTATGCAGTGAGTTTCGGAAGACAACAATTGACAGCGGAACATCAAAGTCATATTCAAAATTGGGTGAAACAATTTGATGCCATTTCAATAAGAGAAAGTTCCGGCATAGAAATATGTCGTAAGATGGGGATGGATGCCGTACATCTATTGGATCCAACATTGTTACTTGACGATGTTGATTATTTACCTGTTAATGCAGCAAGAGCTGAGAAAAGAAAATATATTTTTTGCTATTTTATAAATGAAAAAGATGCTCAATCTCTAAGAATAAAAGATATAATATCATATAGTGAAGATAAAAAAATAAAATTAAAAGTAACAGGAATTGAAGGCCCAGAATATATTATACCTTCAAAATATCTTTATCAATATTCTCCGGAAATTTGGCTGAATCATTATAAATATGCTGAATGTATTTTTACAAATACATTTCATGGAACTGTGTTTTCTCTTATTTTTAGAAAACAATTTTATGTTCTGTTACAAGAAGGGGCGACAGCAAGACAAAATGAACGAATTTTTTCTCTTTTAAAGTTATTTGGTTTACAAGACCGAATCTTATCTCATTCAGAATCAATTTCTGATAAAATCATGAAACCTATAAACTGGGATTATATCGAATCTGTAAAGAAACAATTGAGAAAAAAAACAGATATCTTTTTTAAAGAAATATTAAATGACTAAATCAATGAATTCAATATCATATTTTATCTTACGTTGTATTAGAAAATTTTTTGGTAATAAGTCAAATATGCACGCATTAAAATATTATGAATATGTTGATTTATATGACCAAGATGCCAATGACTATATTTTACAATTGCTGTCTAAAGATTATACTTATGGATTAATGATTAGCAAATTTGGCACCGTTGAACTATCTAATATTATTGCAGCACATTATAATAAATTAAGCAATTGGAATAAAGAATTTTTCAAAGATTTTCTCAACTATAATGTTTCATTAAATTTACATTCTACGTTAAAATCACTATGTTCCAATGCAGGCTTCTTTCCGTATAATATTGATTTAGGTAGAGAATTTTATAAAAGGATGCTTAAGGATATGCCTGAGATAGATATCCTTGGCAGTTACATATATCAAGAAAAATATGTAGAATCATTTTTAACAGGTATTAAGAAGAGAGTAAATTTAGATGGATTCTATGCTCCTTTTTTATGGAAAAACCCATGGACTAAAGCATTAAAAGGTAAACGTGTTCTTGTAGTTCATCCTTTTGTAGAAAGCATAAGATATCAATATGAAAACAATCGTACAAAGTTATGGGATAATCCTGATGTTCTACCAGAATTCAAAGAACTGCTTACTTTAAAAGCAGTACAAAGTATAGCGGATGCAAAAGAGCAACCATATAAAGATTGGTTTGAAGCTTTGAAGTATATGGAGGATGAGATATCCAAATTAGACTTTGATATAGCAATTATTGGCTGTGGAGCATATGGAATGTGTTTAGCTGCACACATAAAACGTATGGGAAAAATTGCAATACATCTTGCAGGTTGGACCCAAATGCTTTTTGGCGTTTATGGTAATAGATGGATTAAGGATCAACCTGAATATTCAAAATTAATCAATAAATATTGGATTAGACCTAATGAAAATGAACGTCCAAAAGGTTCAGAAAAAATAGAAGGTGGATGTTATTGGTAATTAAGATTTTATATATGGTTTTCTTTTATAATTATATATATTAACATAAAAATCATAATTATTACAATTGATATATATTTAGATAATAACAATATAGACTATATCAGATTCATTCATAATGAAATATACATCTAAACTTAATATAAATAATGATAGTAAGATTACCTCTTACATTAACTCCAAAATAATATTATCATAATGAATATAGATTTATTTTGTATATATTTTAATGCTATTTCTTATCTAATAATTTTGTTTTTCTTGCTTAAATTTAACAAGAAGTCAACAGTTTCTATCTTTTTATTGTCTATATGGTGCATAAGTGCAGCATCATCAATAATATATTATCCAATATTTAATTCCTTAATACAAAGAAAAAATCTAGATATAGAACCATATATATATTTATTGATATTATCAAATATCTTTTTTATACCTATATATTCTTTTAAAAATAAAAAATTAAAACATATATACACCAACATCAAATTCTTGAGGTTAACTGCATATATAATTTCTGTTTTATCTATTTTACCTTTTCTTGAGAATTTAGTTTATACACTTACAAATTTTGGTAATAATGTTAATCAATTTGGTGAAAATTATGGAGAAAATGTAAAATATCTAAGTTCAATATCACAAATATTATATAGATGGAGTACTTACTTTTCTATTATTAATTCAGTATTGTTTTTCATCTTCTTAACTCTTAAGGACGAAAGTAAATATATTAAATTTGGTTTATTTATATCAATGGTATTACCTATTTTAGGTAATCTTAATGGCGGTAGTCGTTTCTCGTTTGTTACAGAAATATTATATGTAATTTATTTATATATATTATTTTATCATTTACTTGATATAAAATTAAGAAAAAAAATTTTATTCTATATTATCATTGTTGGTTCTCTACTATTTTCTATTTTTATCATAATAACACTTGTCAGATTTAATAATATTGGAAATACTGATGATTATAATTTGTTGGGATGGCTTTCACTCTATTCTGGTGAATCTTATTTAAATTTTAATGATGCTATGTGGAATATTTCTAAAACCACTGATGGAGATAATTGTTTCTTTATATTCAAACGTTTATTTGGAGCATATGAAGAAACAAACAGGAATTATTTAAAATTAGAGAATATAACACATATTAGAATGAACGTTTATTATACTTTTATTGGAGATTTTTTTATTGATTTCGGTAAACAAATAGCTACAATTATTGTAATCTCCAGTGCATTTGTAATGTGGTATATTTGTCGTTTTAAAGTAAGTATAACAATAGAGCGTTTATTATTCTTCTGTTTATATTCTAAGATATGTTTAATTGGATTTACATATTATACGTATATGAACAATCCTATGACGTTAATTTATACATTATTATTTATTTTCATCTTACATTTATTACCAAAGAGTAAGATTTTGTAATAATATAACAATATTTACACATTATAAGATAAAATATAGAAGTATTAAAAATTTCATGATATATACATATATCTGTTTTCAAAAAATATTTATCGGAATACAATAAATAACATAAGAATAAAATTAATCAATACAAAAATCACAAATAATGAAATTTTCAATTCTTATACCAGCTTTTAAGGCAAAATTTCTTAAAGAATGCATAATTAGTATCCTTAATCAAACATACAGAGATTTTGAAATTATTATTGTAAATGATGCATCTCCTGAGAATTTAACATCTATTGTCCAGTCGTTTAATGACACTCGTATTAGATATTATATAAATAAAGAGAACTGTGGTGCAATTAATGTAGTTGATAATTGGAATAAATGCTTATCATATGCAAAAGGTGATTATATTTTATGTATGGGTGATGATGATAAATTATTACCTATGTGTTTAGAAGAGTATGTTAACTTGATAAACAAATTTCCAAAGTTAGGGCTTTATCATTCGTGGACCGAAATTATTGATGAAAATTCTAATATTGTGATGATGCAAGAACCGCGACCAATTTATGAAAGTGTCTATTCTATGATGTGGTGTAGATGGAATGGCAGATTACAATATATAGGAGATTTTCTATTTGATCGCAAAATACTTATAGCCAATGGAGGATTCTATAAGCTTCCTTTAGCTTGGGGGGCTGATGATATATCTTCTTATATTGCTGCATGTAATACAGGGGTCGCTAATATGCAAGTACCTGGTTTTCAATATAGAATTTCTAATAGAACAATTAGCAATACAGGAAATTCAGAAATTAAATTAAAGGCAATTGAATTAGAAGAAAAATGGTATAAATCATTTTTATCGCATAAACCTACTAATGACATAGACTGTATATTTGCTAATATGCTCAATAAAAAATTAAAAAAAATGATTATAAAAAAAATAATTTCAACTATAGTTGCAGATTTAGCAAATGGTAACATGATAAAAATCATAAAGTACTATAAATATAAAAAGAAATATCATCTTAATTTCTTTATGATTGGATATATTTTTATCGAAATATTAAAACACAAAAAATATAACAAATACTATAACTAACTATTTATAGTTTTTCCATAATTTTTTAGCGTATATAGTTTTATAAAATTATATATAATCAAATCTTTTAAATTATGATAATTCGTAGTAAAGCACCACTCCGTCTTGGTCTTGCCGGAGGCGGATCTGACGTGTCACCATATAGTGACATTTATGGTGGACTGATTTTAAATGCAACGATTAATTTATACGCATATTGCACCATTGAAGAAACTGAAAATGATTTAATAACAATAAATGCGTATGATGCCAACTGCTTTAAAAGTTATTCCAAGTCAAAAACACTGGAGATAGATGGTGAAGCAAGCCTGATAAAAGGTGTTTACAATAGAATCATAAAAGATTTTGGACTAAATGCCTTGTCGTTTAAAATTACAACCTATAACGATGCTCCTGCGGGTTCCGGTCTTGGAACTTCATCTACAATGGTTGTTTGTATACTTAAAGCATTTGTAGAGTGGCTCAATCTTCCACTAGGAGATTATGAGATAGCACGACTGGCTTATGAGATTGAACGAATAGACTTAGGTTTGTCTGGTGGTAAACAGGATCAATATGCTGCAGCATTTGGTGGATTTAACTATATGGAGTTCTTGCAGAATGACATAGTTATTGTTAATCCTTTAAAAATTAAGCGTTGGATTATTGACGAACTTGAAGCAAGTATGCTTTTGTTCTTTACAGGTAAATCACGCAGCAGTGCTGCCATTATTGAAGAACAGAAGAAGAACACATCTGAAGGAGCAAACGATGCGATAGAAGCCATGCACAAAATTAAGCAAAGTGCAAAGGACATGAAATTAGCAATATTAAAAGGCGATGTAAACGGATTTGCCGACATTATACGTGAAGGTTGGGAAAACAAAAAGAAAATGGCAAACAACATAACCAATCCAATGATACAGGAAGCTATGGATGTGGCAATTGCTGCAGGAGCTAAGGCAGGAAAGGTATCAGGAGCCGGAGGAGGAGGCTTTATAATGTTTGTTGTTGAGCCTACCAAGAAAAAAGAAGTAGAAATGGCATTAAAGAAACTCAACGGCTTTGTTATGCCATTCCAATTTAGCGATGGCGGTGCACATGGTTGGAAAATTTATTCTACAGACAAAGTGTCGTCAATGAAAAATGTTGAATATAAATAATATATAGATGGGACAAAAACTCAACAAACACATAGACTTGCTTATAGAAAGATATCCACAATTAAGTTCTTGTAAAGAATCAATAATCAAAGCCTACGAAATATTAGAAGAATCATATAAAAATTCAGGTAAGCTGCTGATTGCCGGAAATGGAGGCTAAGCTGCAGACTCTGAACATATTGTAGATGAACTGATGAAGGGTTTCAAAAAAGCAAGAAAACTTAATTAACACCATTGTAATACATCGAAAGATGCAAATGAAGAACAGGGCAGAATACCTAGCAAAAACCTTCAGGGGAGATTTACTGGTTATTGCTTTAGACGGACATCACGCTCTTACCACAGCATATATGAATGACTGTGAACCTCTGTTATGTTTTGCCCAACAAGTAAACGGCTTTGGATGCAAAGGCGATGTATTTATGGGTATTTCTACGTCAGGAAACAGCAAGTATGTATTATTTGCAGCAACTGTTTCAAAAGCAAAAAGAATGAAAGTAATAGGACTTACTGGTGCTAAAAACAGTAAGTTGGCAGCTATGACAGATATGCATTAAGGTGCCCAAAACCGAGACATATACAATACAGGAATTTCATCTTTCTGTTTATCATTGTTTGTAACTCATGTCGGAAGACTGTTTTTATTAGTACAATAATAGTTTAAATTATGCTTAGAAAAACGATTGATTTATTAAAATCTACTTATTTCTGTTTCAAATACCTACCATTTAGACAAGCTATAAAATTACCTATTCTTTTACATAATTCCTGTTTTCTTGATTTAAAAGGTAAAATTGTTATTGATAGCGATAATATTTATAGAGGAATGATTAGTATAGGAAGTTGGGGGGTAAGTTTATATCCAGCAAAATATGGCATTGTATGGCAGAATCACGGAGGAGTAGTAATTTTTAAAGGGAAATGTAACATTGGAGCTGGTTCTGTAATATCTGTTAATAGGCGTGCAACATTAGAATTTGGTGATGACTTTAGAAATACAGCTAATTTAAAAATAGTTGCTTCTAGACAAATTAAATTCGGCCAATCATGCAGCTTAGGTTGGAATACTTTTGTATTAAACACTAATATGCATCCATTGAAAAATAAATTAACAAATAAAAAAAGTAAAGGCGGTGCTCCTATTTCTATTGGGGATTATAATTGGTTTGGTACAAATTGTATAATATTGCCTGGAGTTATTACTCCTGAAAGAATAATCTGTGGGTTAGGCTCAATTGTTACAAGAAATGTGGAATGGAAACCTTATTGTCTTTATGGAGGTTCCCCTATCAGAATTTTAAGAGAGAATGTATATCGCGATTTAAATGATGATAAGGATGATATGGTTTATGGTTGAAATAATTCTATGATAAACTTTCTTTATTAGATTGGAATAGGGAGTTTAACAATTTCATTATTTCGTTTCAATTTTGTGGCGATAGTATGCATAATTTGCACTTTTATCATGCAGACTAAGTTTCGTCAATGAAAAATGTTGAATATAAATATTAATATGATGGAACAAAAACTCAACAAACATATAGATTTGCTTATAGAAAGATATCCACAATTAAGTTCTTGTAAAGAATCAATAATCCAAGCCTACGAAATATTGGAAGAATCATATAAAAATTCAGGTAAGCTGCTTATTGCCGGAAACGGCGGTTCGGCAGCTGACTCTGAACATATTGTAGGCGAACTGATGAAGGGTTTCAAAAAAGCAAGAAAACTTGATGAACACTATTGTAATGCATTGAAAGATGCGAACGAGGAACTGGGCAGAATACTTAGCGAAAACCTTCAGGGATCTTTACCGGCTATTGCTTTGGACGGACATCAGGCTCTAACCACAGCATACATGAACGACTGTGAACCCCTATTGTGTTTTGCCCAACAAGTAAACGGCTTTGGATGTAAAGGCGATGTATTTATGGGTATTTCTACATCTGGCAACAGTAAGAATGTATTATTTGCAGCAACTGTTGCAAAAGCAAAAGGAATGAAAGTAATAGGACTTACTGGTGCTAAAGACAGCAAACTTTCTGCCATGGCAGATATTTGTATACAGGTGCCAGAAACCGAAACATTCATGATACAGGAACTTCATCTTCCTGTTTATCATTGCTTATGTCTTATGCTAGAAGATAATTTTTTTAATTAAATATAACAGATATGTTACAGCATGCTTTTTTAATGATGGTACATAAAAGTCCAGAACTTTTTGGGCGAATTGTACATATACTAGCAAAAGAAAATCATCATTTTTTTATACATATAGATAAAAAAGTCAGCAATTTCCTTGACTACAAAACTATTGTAGATGATGTAGACAACGTTACATTTATTCCAAGAATGAGCGTTTATCACGGAAGTGTCACACAGATATACTGTGAACTGGCTTTATATAAAGCTGCAATAAAAGCTCCAATAAAGATGGATTATTTTCATCTAATTAGCGGACAAGATTATCCGTTAAGGAGCAATGAGCAATTTGATGATTTTATAGAAAAAAACAAAGGAAAATCATTTGGAATGATAGATAGTAAAGAATATAGAGATGAGTGCATGAAATTCAAATACCCTTCACGTACTGACGCATATCATCCAAATGCGAATGGCATATTCTTACGTTTATTACGGAAACTAACATTAAAGCTACAAGTAAAATATAGTTTAAGAAAAAAAATACCTAATACGTGGGGAGGTTGGAACTGGCGTTCCATATATAGACCGGTAGTATTGTATTTATTAGATTACATTGATAAGAATCCTTCTTTCCTTAAAAGATATAATCATACTGCATGTTGTGATGAACTGTATTATACAACGATAATACACCCTGTTCAATCTCAACTCAATATTGATGGAAGAAGTCCCTTAAGATACGTCAGTTGGGAACCTACACATCCCGTTGATTCAAAACATCGTCCTTACAACTTAGACGAACGTGATTATCCATTCATAATAAACAGCCAAGCATTTTTTTGCAGAAAGGTAGATTTGCCTATTTCTGAAAAGCTGTTAGACATGATAGACAAACAGAGAGGTTCTTCTTTTGATTTTGAAAAGGCTGTTCCTATAAAATAAAATTAATGGCGTTATACTATAACGCTCGGCATTAGTATTATACACAATACTTTATATTCATTGGAAGGAACTTTCTAAAAAATAACATTAAAATTTAATTTTATGAAAACTGTAATTATGGCAGGAGGTAAGGGAACACGTATTGCTTCTGTTGCAAGTGATGTGCCCAAACCGATGATTAAAATATGCGGTAAGCCAATATTGGAACATCAGATAGAAAATTTAAAGGCTTGCGGCTTGACAGATATTATATTGGTTATAGGATATTTAGGTAATGTAATAAAAGATTATTTCGGTGATGGAAGTAAGTTTGGTGTAAACATTGAATACTTTGTTGAAGATCATCCACTCGGAACTGCCGGTGCTTTATTCAAAATGCCACAACTTACAGAAGATTTTCTGTTGCTTTGCGGAGATGTAATAATAGATGTTGACTTTAACCGCTTTATAGAATTTCATAAATCTCATAACGCATGGGCAAGCCTGATATCTCATCCTAACGGACATCCGTACGACAGTTCTCTTCTTGTAACGGAAATTGTACCTCCACGTGAATTAGGAGGCATGCCAGAAGACACTCACAGGGTTATCAGATGGATGAACAAGGAAGATGAACGATTGTATTATAAAAACAGAGTTAATGCCGGCATAGAACTTATATCTCCAGAATTATTAAAGGAGACAATGAAGAATTTTGTCCCAAGACACCCAGAAACTCCTGATAAAATAGATTTAGACCGTGATGTATTGAAACCGAACATTAAAAGCGGAAGAATTTATGCATACGATACTCCTGAATACATAAAGGACATGGGCACACCTGACAGATTCTATGAAACAGAGAAGGACATAGAAAGCGGACTAGTACACAGACGTAATCTTAAAAATAAGCAAAAAGCAATCTTCCTAGACAGGGACGGAACAATAAACAAGATGGTTGGCTTTGTAACTAAGCCTGAACAATTTGAATTGATATCCGGAGCCGCCGAAGCTATAAAGAAAATAAATAAGTCAGGATATTTAGCCATAGTAGTAACCAATCAGCCTGTTATTGCACGAGGAGACTGCAGTTTTGAAGAATTGCAGACTATTCATGATAAAATGGAGACTGAGCTAGGAAAAGAAGGTGCCTTTGTTGATGCCATATATGTATGTCCTCACCATACAGATAAAGGATTTGAAGGTGAAAGACCTGAATATAAATGTAACTGCAATTGTAGAAAGCCTAAACCGGGATTGTTGCTACAAGCTGCTAAAAACTTTAACATAGACCTTAGTGAATCTTACATGATTGGTGACAGCGACAGAGATGTTGAAGCAGGAAGAAATTCCGGCGTGAAACAGACTTTAAAAATTTATAAAGATAAGCCACTATTAGATACAATTATTTCTATTTTAAATTGATATAAAATTTCAATGTAAAGATTTCTATATAGAATAGATGGAATAGTATATAATAGAATTATAATATAAAAATTACTATCTCTATATGAAGAAATATATAGATTTAAAGTCTTGTATGATTTATTTATTTAATGAAATTCTAATATGATAAAAAAGAAATTAGCATACATTAATTATGATTGTTTTCTTGATACAGATTTAACTGTATTAAAAGAGTTATCTAAATATTATCAAATTATATGGATTCCTATATTAAAGGAAGGGAGTAACTTTTGTGGTGGTTCTTTTTTAAAAAATTATGCATACGAAAATAATATAAACATAAAAATATATAAATATAATTTTCGTTTCCGCTCTCCAAAAAATTTGAAGCTATTTTATGATATTTCAAAGGTTATTAAACAACATAATTGTGAAATTTTAATTACAGCATGTGATAATATTTATTGGACAATTGTTTCTTCAATTTTTCTTAGAAATGTTTTAATTATTACAGGCATTCATGATGTTATTCCACATTCAGGATTCAAATCATCAATGTTGATAAGCTTATCTTTAAAGATATCCATCTTTACAAAAGATAATTTTATTTTTTATTCAAAAAATCAGATGGATATATTTAATAAAAAGTATAAAAAAAATACTTTTTATGTAGGAATGAGTTATAAAGATTTTGGAAACTCTAATATAAATCTAGAACCTATTTCAAATGGTGTAAAATTATTATTTTTTGGAAGAATTGATTCTTATAAAGGTCTAGATATATTAATTCATAATTTGGAAATTTTATATAGAGAAAATATACAAAATATTCAACTTACAATAGCAGGGCGAGGTCCTTTTTGGGATAAATGTTCGCCATTGATAAAAACGAATAAATTATATAATTTGAAAATACGATTTATTGATAATAAAGAAATACCTGACTTAATGTGTCAACACCATTTTTTAGTATTGCCGTATCGTGATGCAACACAATCAGGACCTGTTATGATTGCGGTTAGATATAATATGCCCATTATAGCTCCTAATTGGGGATGCTTTTCTGAAATATATACTTCAGAATCTGCATTATTATACGAAAGTAATGATCTAATTGGAGCATTGAAAAGATGTTCTATTATGACAAATGATGAGTATCAAAAAATGAAAATTAATTGTATAAACAACAAGGAAAACTATTCTGAAGAAAAAATAGTTAGCAACTATGTCTCATTTACAGAGAATTTATTAAAGTAAAGTGTATATTTATCATATACATAGTTTAATTTTTATTTAATTCTAAGTATCACTATAATGATTATTTTATAAAATAATCATTATGACATTTATTTACAAAATATCAAGAATACAACAATTAATTCAATTTATCCGAAATCTATTTGGGGCGTATTTTATAAAACGTTCTATGGGGCATTGTGGAAAAATGTAATGATAAAGTCTACAACCTCAGTTTTTAAGGACTTCGTTTTCTATATAGACGATGATTTAAAATCGCACAGTATGCAGTAATATATTCTACCAAAGAAAATTTTTATCGGAAGTAAAATAGATATAGCACCATATCTGAAAATCCTTACAAGTAACCCTAGAATGAATAATGTAGGCTATTTTTGTATGATGGTGATAAGAATAAAAATCCAAACGCAGACAAAGACGTAATTTATAGAAAGTAATCTTTTGGGTATAAATGTAACCATTATATCAGGTGTAGGTAGTGTCGTTACAGCCGGAGTAGTGGTGACGAAGTCTTATTCTCTATATTCAACAAGTATCTACAAAAGTGTTAAAATTTAAATTTACTCTAGACGAGGTGCTTGAACATGAAAGAATACTATATCCTTATGATAAACGTTCTACAAAAGAGGAACAGATAGAACAACGTAAAAATTATTATATAAAAATGACAAAGGTATTGGTTGTTGCAACCTCACGAAAAACCCGAGGTGGTATAACATCTGTTATTAAAGCTCATGAAACTGGTGAGCAATGGAAAAAATATCATTGCAGATGGATTGAGACTCATAGAGACGGTAATGCTATAAGAAAGTTGTGGTATTTATTTACAGCTTTAATTGAATATATAGTACTACTTCCTTTCTATGATATTGTCCACATCCATGTAGCAACTACACAATCGGCGAAGAGGAAAATGCTTTTTCTTTATCCTGCAAAATGGACGAGTAAAAAAGTGATATTGCATTTTCACCCTTCAAATGAGAAATTTTTATTTGAACCATACAATCAGAAACTATATAGAAAGCTTTTTCTTAAGGCAAATCTAATTTTAGTTTTGTCTGAACAATGGAGAAGATGGTTAAAAAAAGCTCTAGATATAACAGAAAATGTTGAAGTCTTGTATAATCCTTGTCCAAAAGTAAATAGACGAGATGACATAAGAGAACATAACATTCTGTTTGCCGGAACAATTATACCACGTAAAGGCTATATGGATTTGATAAAGGCTTTCGCTAAAATAGCTGATAAACATAAAGACTGGATAGTTGTTTTTGCCGGTAATGGTGAAATTGAAAAAGCAAAAGATGCTGCAAAAAATTTGAACGTTGACAGGCAAATAAAATTCTTAGGTTGGGTTTCGGGTAAAGAGAAAGAACATGCTTTTCAGACTGCTTCAATATATTGTTTAGCAAGTGATGGAGAAGGTTTCCCTATGGGGGTGTTAGATGCCTGGGCTTATGGTATACCTTGTGTTGTTACTCCTGTAGGCGGAATACCGGATATTGTAACTGACGGAAAAAACGGACTTGTTTTCCCTGTTGGAGATATTGATGCTTTATCTAAGAAATTAGAAATTCTTATTTCTAATGAAGAACTAAAGAAAAACATTGTACATGAAACTGATAAGTATGTAAATGGCTTATTTAACGTAAAAATAATAAATAGAGAGTTGGATAAAATTTACTCAGAACTATAATTATGTTATCTATATTAATAAATGCTTATGCCTGTTCTCCCAATATGGGAAGTGAGCCAGGTATGGCGTGGAACTGGTGTGTAAACTTGGCTAAATATTGTGAGTTACATATCATTACCGAAGGTGAATTTCGTGATAAGATAGAAGCGGTACTCCCCACTCTACCTCAAGGTAACAATATGCATTTTTATTATAATCCTGTTTCTGACGAAGTAAGGAAGATGTGCTGGAATCAGGGAGACTGGCGTTTCTATAAATATTACAGAGAATGGCAATGGAAAACTTATATAACGGCTGAAGAAATAATAAAGCAGCATCATATAGACATTGTACATCAACTGAATATGATTGGCTTTCGTGAACCGGGATATCTTTGGAAAATAGAAGATAAGCCATTTGTATGGGGACCAGTGGATGCAAAAGATAAGTTCCCGACAGCTTATTTGCAAGGCGCATCTTTGAAGGCAAAACTATTTATTCGCCTTAAAAACTTCCTGACATGTTTGCAGTTAAAACATTCATCAAGAGTTCGTAAAGCTGTAAAAAAGGCCTCTTATGTAATATCGGCTTCAACAGAGTCAAAAAACAGTTTTGCAAAGTATTTTAATATCGATTCTCCGTTGTTGAATGAAACAGGATGTTATCCGCATTCTGATATATCGAAGCAGTATAAAGAGAAAGATACATTTGACTTGTTGTGGGTAGGTAAAATGGATTTCAGAAAGCAGTTATCTATTGCAATAAATACATTAGCTAAATTACATAATGAAAAGATTCGTCTGCATATTGTCGGCAGTGGTGACGCTTCTCTTTATAAAAAAGAAGCAGAAATGCTTGGAGTACAAAAGCAATGTATATGGCATGGGCAGATTAGCCATGACGATGTTCAAAAGATAATGCAGGAATCAGATTTGTTCTTCTTCACAAGTGTAGCAGAAGGAACGCCACATGTTGTGTTGGAGGCTATAGGAAATGCATTGCCTATACTTTGTTTTAATGTATGCGGTCAAGGTGATTCTGTAAATGATTCTGTTGGTATGAAAATACCATTGACTAATCCTCGACAATCAGCTGATGACTTTGCTGAAAAGATAAATTATCTTTATAACAATAGAGAGTTCTTACAGAAATTGTCAGACGGCTGTAAACAAAGACAAAAAGAGCTGTCTTGGGACAATAAAGCAAAACAGATGGTTGAATTGTATAATAAAGTGATAAATAATCAATAGGATAATATCAATTCCTGAATATTATCTAATTGTTGCTCTTCTAAAAGAAAATAAGGCACAGGTTGTTTGTTATCTTTTAGATAAAAGAAAAAATGCCTGATGCCGGGAGCCTCAGGATATGTATAGGCTTCAATCTTTGTTACAGGTATATCAAGCGAGTTTAATTGACGGATAAGATCTTTACGCTGTTTGGCATCAAGACTGACATACGCATTATATACTTTATCGATGTAGAACTTTTTCATGTTGTGTGAGACTTTGACAGAGTTTCGTGCCTGTGCCTGGCTACGAAATAAATTCTAATGGCTGTTTGGATTTAAAAACGCTGCTTTTTGAATTTTATTGTCATCACACACAAGTTCTACAAAAATTAAGTTTCGCGAAAGCGAAACCTGAACAGATAACTTACTATTAATCACGATGTTACATCAGGACACACCATGGTATGTCCCTACTGTCAGAGTGGTGAAATGTAAAACTATAATAGCATAATAAATAAACACTATGATAAGACTAAAGACGCTCTCTATACAGGAGAGCAGAGATGCACTTGGCAAATTGCCTGAAGGCAAACTGCTGATAAATACTATCAACGCCCATTCGTATAACACTGCCCTGAAAGATGAACTGTTTGCAGAGGCCCTGACTAAAGGCGATGTGCTTATTCCTGACGGAGTGAGCATAGTGAAGGCGTGCAAATGGCTGAAGGCTAAGTCGCAGCCTAAAGAGCGCATAGCCGGATGGGATCTGTTTGTGTTTGAGATGGACAAGCTGAACCGCAAGGGCGGTAAGTGCTTCTTTATGGGCAGCAGCGAAAAGGTGCTGAGCCTGATAAAGAAAAGGGCTGCCGTGGACTATCCTAACATAACAGTGGAGACGTATTCGCCACCATATAAGCCGGAGTTCAGCAAAGAAGACAACGACGCCATAATAGAGGCTATAAACAAGGCTAACCCCGACTTGCTGTGGATAGGCATGACGGCACCGAAGCAGGAGAAATGGACTTACTCACACTGGAACGAGCTTAACATACACTGCCACGTAGGAACGATAGGTGCAGTGTTTGACTTCTTTGCCGGCACTGTGGCACGTGCACCGATGTGGTGGCAGGAGCATGGACTGGAATGGGCATACAGACTGCTGAAAGAGCCTAAAAGAATGTGGAGAAGATATATTATAGGCAACACGCTGTTCTTGTGGAACATCGCGACGAAAGGATAAAAGTTTAAGTGAAAAAAAGAATAGTGAACAGTGAAAAAAAGAATAGTGAACAGTGAAAAATCCAATAGCCAAGTTAGCGTAAAATTATGATATAATACAAAATAGGAAGTAAGCAGATTGCAATTAGCTACGCTAACCGTTGGATCTTTATACACCTAATCCTCCGGCACAATACACTTAAACAATAAAGTATTTGTAGAATGATACATAAAAACCTTTCAGACATTATTCCTCAGCTGACATCACACGGATGCGGAGAGAAGCGTGTGCTAATGAACAAGGACGATACGGACACGGACATGACACAGGTGGCCGTGACACAGCTGAAGGCAGGAGAATGTGTTGAAGAGCATGCACACAACACGATGGAAGAAATATTCTTTGTTTTAGAAGGACAGCTGAAGATGATCATAAACGGACATGAGACAGAATGCACTGAGAATGACTTCATACACATAAAGGCAAGGACACGGCACGGCCTGAAGGCGATGAGCGACGTAAGGCTGATGACCGTGGGATGTGCCGTGAAGAAAAATGCAGAAAAATAATTCTTTATTAATAAACAGACCAACATTAGGTATTAATTTATGTATAAAAAGATGAGAAAAGTAGCATTAATTACAGGTGTAACGGGCCAGGACGGCTCTTACCTGGCTGAGTTTTTATTGGAAAAAGGTTATGACGTACACGGAACCATCAGACGTTCATCGGTTGACTTCCGCGAGCGTATCGCACATCTGGAAGGTCTGCCAAACTTTCACCTGCACTATGCAGACTTGGGCGACTCGATGAGCCTGATACAGGTGGTGGGCAAGGTGCGCCCTACAGAGATATGCAACCTGGCGGCACAAAGCCACGTACAGGTAAGCTTCGATTCACCGGAGTTTACATGTGACGTTGACGCAACGGGAGTGCTGAGAGTGCTTGAGGCCGTAAGACAGTGCGGACTGGCTGACAGCTGCCGCATATATCAGGCATCTACATCTGAGCTGTTCGGCAAGGTGGAGGAAGTGCCGCAGAACGAGAAAACGCCGTTCCATCCATACAGTCCGTATGCCGTTGCAAAGCAGTACGGCTTCTGGATTGTAAAGGAATACCGCGAGGCTTACAACATGTTCTGCTGTTCGGGTATCCTGTTCAACCACGAGAGCGAGCGCCGCGGCGAGACGTTCGTTACAAGAAAGATAACGCTGGCAGCGGCACGCATAGCTCAGGGCAAGCAGGACAAGCTGTATCTGGGCAACCTGTCGTCGCTGCGCGACTGGGGATATGCAAAGGACTACGTGGAGTGTATGTGGATGATACTGCAGCACGACAAGCCCGAGGACTTCGTGATAGCAACAGGAGTTCAGCACTCTGTACGTGAATTCTGCTATCTGGCATTCAAGTATGTCGGCATTGAGCTGGAGTTCAGGGGCGAAGGCATGGACGAGAAGGGATATGACAAGGCTACGGGAAGATGCCTTGTAGAGGTGTCGCCTGACTTCTACCGCCCCACTGACGTGGTTAACCTGTGGGGTGACCCGACAAAGGCGAAGAACGAACTGGGATGGAACCCGTCGAAGACTTCATTCGAGCAGCTGGTTAAGCTGATGGTTGACTCAGACATGGCCAAGGTGGCTGTTGAGAGGGCCAGCGAGAAGGTGAAGATGAACCTGGCGGAATACCTAGAGAAAGGTATTGTAAAATAGTGCAACGCGCTGCACTATTTTTAGAGAAGACTATCGCAAGCGTTTTTATCAGGTAAACGCTTGCGATTAAAGTAAATAAAAAACGCCATGCGCATTCTCTGGCAGGCAGTGGCGCGTTCCGAGTCAGGCATGATGCCGGCCCTGCTGTTGCGCTGCGCTTTTTATTCTTATTGACAACAAAAAATAGAAACAATGTTAGACAAGAATTCAAAAATATATGTTGCCGGTCATCATGGACTTGTAGGATCGGCTATATGGAACAATCTTAAGGCAAAAGGATATGAGAACCTTGTGGGCAAAAGCCATAGTGAGCTGGACTTGCTCGACCCTGCGGCAGTAAAGAAATTCTTTGACGAGGAGAAGCCAGACGCAGTGGTGCTGGCAGCCGCTCATGTGGGCGGTATTATGGCTAACCTGCAGTACAGGGCTGACTTTATATATCAGAATCTGCAGATACAGCAGAACGTCATTGGTGAGAGCTTCCGTCACGGCGTGAAGGATCTGCTGTTTCTGGGCAGTACGTGTATATATCCGCGTGAGGCTCCGCAGCCTATGAAGGAGGACTGCCTGCTGACATCGCCGCTGGAGTATACAAACGAGCCTTATGCCATAGCAAAGATTGCGGGACTGAAGATGTGCGAGAGTCTTAACCTGCAGTATGGCACCAACTATATAGCCGTGATGCCGACGAACCTTTACGGCCCCAACGACAACTTCCATCTGGAGAACAGCCACGTGCTGCCGGCTATGATAAGGAAGATTCATCTGGCAAAGTGCCTCAACGAAGGCAACTGGGAGGCTGTGCGCAAGGATATAGGTCTGAGACCTGTAAGCGTGATGCATGACGGTAAGAAGTTTATCGTTGACGACAAGTCGGACGAGAAGGAAATACTAGATGTATTGGCACACTACGGCATAACGCCTGAGGCTGTGACGCTGTGGGGAACAGGAGCGCCGATGAGGGAGTTTTTGTGGAGCGAGGAAATGGCAGACGCAAGCGTGCATGTGCTTCTGAACGTGAACTTCAAAGACACTTATGACGCTTCAGTGAAAAACGCAGACGGTATAGCGGAAATACGCAACTGCCATATAAACGTGGGCACGGGCAAGGAACTGTCGATACGTGAAGTGGCGGAGAAGATTATGGCTGAGATCGGATTCAAGGGAGAACTGCGTTGGGACAGTTCCAAGCCGGACGGCACGATGCGAAAACTGACTGACGTAACGAAACTGCACAGACTGGGATGGCACCACAAGATTGAAATAGACGAGGGCATCCATAAGCTGTATGAATGGTACCTGAAAGGGATATGCATAAACCACAAGACTGTATAGTTTAATTTAAAAGTGAAGAGCAGGCGCGGAGCGCAATTAAAAATGAAAAGTGAAAAATCCATGTGCTTTGTGGATTCTTTTCAATGTAATACCATTGATAATAACCACAAAGCTAATGTGCCGGCGGATTTGCACGAGTTGTTGAGCACAGCGAAAAATCTGCCGGAATTGAGTATAAGAACCGAAGGTCAGCGTAGCTAATTTTTAATCCGCTTAAAATACCGCTTATTTAAATAAAGAGTTATAAATCCGTTAGCTCTTAGCCCGAAGGGCTTAACTTGGATAACCGTTGGTCATTATTCACGGCCTGTAACAAAGCAAACAAGCTGCACCCGAAGTGGTGATATTTTGGAACATATGAAGAACTATAAAGCAAAAAAGAAAGTAACAGAAGAACGAAAGTAGCACCACCTCGGGTGCTTTTACTCGTTACGCCATATCCGGGCGTAATAACGCCCGGTTACCAAAGTGAAGCCCTTCGGGCAGATAACAAAAAGGAATGTTACTCTATGCAAAGGAAGAAGAAATAAAGCTAAGCCGTGAGTCCAACTAAGCACTTCGTTTTTTCACTTTTATCTGTTAATTCTTAATTGCGTTTTTGCGCCTGCTTTTCACTTTCGTAAGACATTTTATTCTACAACAAAAACGACTAAACCATGCTTTATCCATTATTATTCGAAAGTAACTTGTATTCAAAGATCTGGGGCGGCAATCTGCTGAAAGCCCTGAAAGGCATAAACGACGGCGACACAGCCCCTATAGGCGAGAGCTGGGAGATAAGTGCCGTGCCGGGCAAGGAGTCGGTAGTGGGCAACGGCTCGCTGCAGGGACGCAAGCTTAACGAACTTGTGACGGAATATAAGGAAGAACTGATAGGACGTACTGTTTATGACATGTATGGCGAGACGTTTCCGCTGCTGATAAAGTTTATCGACGCTGCCAAGGACTTGTCGATACAGGTGCATCCCAACGACGAGATGGCAAAGAAATATCACGACTCGTTCGGCAAGACGGAGATGTGGTATATTATGGACACAAAGCCGGGAGCTAAGCTCTACAGCGGCTTTAAGAGTCTGATATCGAAATATGAATACAGCAAGCGCATAGAGGACGGCAGCATCTGTGACGTGCTGGCATCGCACGACGTGAAGGAAGGCGACGTGTTCTACATTCCGTCAGGGCGCATCCATGCGATATGCAGCGGTACGCTGCTGGCAGAGGTACAGCAGAGCTCTGACCTGACGTACCGCATATTCGACTATAACCGTCCGGGACTTGACGGCAAGCCAAGGGCACTGCACACGGCGCTGGCATCGGAGGCGCTGGACTATAAGGTGGAAGACGACTACCGCACGCACTACACGCGCAAGATGAACCATCCGGTGCTGCTGGCAGAGAACAGGTTCTTTACGGTGAAGCTGCTGGAGGTGAACCGTGCCTTCCACAGAAAACTGTATAAGTATGACAGCTTCGTGGTGTATATGTGTCTTGAGGGCAGCAGCGACATCGTGATAAGGTCGTGGAAAGGCGAGGAGCCTGAGATAAAGCAGGTGCATCTGACAAAGGGCATGAGCTGTCTCGTGCCTGCCTGCGTTGCCGACATGGACGTTGTGCCGAACAACGAAGACCGCGTGTCGAAGCTGCTCGAGGTGTATATTGATAATAAGAACTACTGATTTAAGTGAAGAGTGAAGAGGGAAGAGGGAAGAATCCAAATGCATTGTTGGGTATTGTAATTAGTAGTTAAAGTAGTTAGAGAAGTTACCGCCAACGGAGTTGGCTAGTAGTTAAAGCCAAATGCCTTGTTGATTCTATTCAATGTAATACAATTGACAATAATCGACGAAGCGCACGCACTACGTTTGCTAATGTTCCGGCTGATTTGCAATTGTCGTGCAAGTGAGAGCAGAAGCAAATCTCATTTGGTTATGCCGAGCGCAGCCGACAATCAATGAAATTAATTGTCGTGCAAGTGAGAGTTAGAGTCAAATGCATTGTGGATTCTTATCCTGACCTCATAAGCACTACGTTCGCTATTGTACCGGCTGATTTGCACGAGTTGTTGAGCACAGCGAAAAATCTGCCGGAAATGAGTATAAAGATTTATTTAATCCGATTACTTCCTATTCTTAAATATGCTATTGTACCGGCGGATCTGCGCTCCGCCGGAACATTAGCCTTGTTGGTCATTGTCGCAAGCACTATGTGAAGTCATGATAATAATCTACAAAGCATTTGACTCTAACTCCTGTAACTACTTTAACTCCTTTAACTTCTAACAACCACTTCCATAATCTGTGGCTTACTTACGCGACTATCAGACGGACATAATGGCTCGCATCATTGACGAATGGCAAAGATGCAAGAGCGTGATGGTGCAGATGCCTACAGGCACCGGCAAGACGAGAGTATTGGCTGCACTCGTGAATGAAGAACTAAACGCTAATAACGAAACGACAGGACGGACGCGTAGCGTATGGATTGTTGCACACAGACGGGAACTGGTGGAACAGATAAAGGAAACGGTAAATCAATTCATAATTCATAATTCACAATTCATAATTAATAATTGGGTTGGACGGAACGATGTTTCACAATTAGCTAACGCTGAACTACGTTTCATAAGGCATAATTGGGGTAAACCGAACGATGTTTCACAATTAGATTGTGGCAAACGTTGTTCAACGCCTATAAATAAGCACAAGGCAAATCATAATTTTCCATTATCAATTATCAATTCTCAATTGTCTTACGCCAGTAAGATCCACGTGTTGTCGATACAATGGCTGGCGAGACACTGGGAGGACGTGAAGGACGAGATGCCGAGTCTGATAGTGATAGACGAGGCTCACCATGCGCTGGCGGACACATACGCCGAACTGTGGCGAAGATACCCGGAGGCTAAGAAGCTGGGAATGACGGCCACGCCATGCAGAATGAACGGCAAGGGATTTACGGATCTGTTTGACAAGCTGATATCAGGATGGAGCATTGCGGAGTTTGTAAGACGCGGATATCTGTCGGTGTTCGACTATGTGTCGATAAGACGTGAGAGCGAGGAACAGAGACTGATAAACGAACTGAAAAGACGGGGCACCGACGGCGACTACCAGATAAAGGAGATGAACGAGAAGCTGAACAGGCAGACGAGCATCGAAAGGCTGTATGACGCCATGAAGCGCTATGCCGACGGCAAAAAGGGCATTGTGTACGCCATAAGCATTGAACACGCCAGAAACATTGCGGAATACTACAGCAGACGGGGCGTGAAGGCGGTGGCGATAGACAGCAGGACGCCGCGGGCGACACGTAAAGCCTTGGTGGACGACTTTAAGGCGGGAAGGATAAAGGTGATGGTGAACGTTGACGTGTTCAGCGAGGGCTTCGACTGTCCTGACGTGGAGTTTGTGCAGATGGGCCGCCCTACCCTGTCGCTGGCTAAATATCTGCAGCAGGTGGGACGCGGACTGAGAATGAGCAAGGGCAAGAATGCGTGCATGCTGATAGATAACGTGGGACTGTATCATGTGTTCGGACTGCCGACAAGGGAACGCGACTGGATGGCTATGTTTGAAGGCAGGATGACGGGAAAGGCGGAGACGGAAAGACGTGGCAGGCAACTGGCTGCGACGGCACGGACAGCTGACGAAGAGACTATAGGAAAGGACGAGATGGAAGTGGTGATGAACCACGAAAGGCTGCTGACATATATAGAGAAAGCCAAAGACGGAGACGAGACGGAGGCTAAGGCACTGACGGCATACAAGGACAAACGGAGCGGAACATGGGGCCTGAAACGCGGCAGGAAGATAACGGCGAAGGCGCAATATGCGAAGGTGTTTGACATAAAGGACAACATGGCTGCCGTGAGATTCGGCGACATGCGCGTTGGCGTGGTTGACGGCGACGGTAATGTGATGATGAGAATAGACAGATACAGCGGCATGAGGTTTGTGAAGAACGACTTCGTTGAGGTGAAGGACAACGGATGCAAGACGTTTTATATTGACATAAGGACAAACAGACTGTACAGGGAGAAGCCGGAGGTGATGGTATTCGGAAGCGTGGAGATGCTGAAGATGGGCAGAACGCTATACAGCAGGACTAAGGATGTGTATGTGAACGCTCAGGGCATAGGACGCGGCGAACTGGCATGGCACGGCTTTTATCTGGAAATACCTGACAGCAACGTACCGGAGGCGTGCCGCAAGGCTGCGCTGACACTTAGCACGGGCTACGAGACATCGGCATGCGTGATTGAAGGTGACAAGGAAAGAGCATACTGGTGTTGCGGCAGACTGGCTGACGGAAGTATTATTGCGGCTGACAATGACGGACGCTTCTATCACATGGCTAAAGGCATGACGCCTGAACGGATAGACGGAAAGGACGACATGGAAGCCCTGCTAAAAAGACTGAAGACTGAAGCCTGCGCAAGGGCTGCGGAAAAGAGACTGAGAAAGGAACAAGAGGAACAGGAACAAAGGCTGAAAAGACTGGAAAGGATAACCGACGCGCAACCATTTAAGAGCGGAACGAAATGGGGACTGAAGTCGGGCGACAGAGTTGTAGTGCCGCCGAAATACAGAATGATAATGCCACCAATAGGCAAGCTCTGTGCCTTTGAGGACAGTCCGAGACAATGGGGCGTAATGGAAGTTGACGGAAAGGTGGTGGAAAAGGCCAGATATATGAAAGTGGCAATAGAAGAAAACGGCACCATGAAACTGACCGTGATACCGGGAAAGGTGATTACAAGGAGGAAGTGAAAGCCCCACCAAACCTCCCCCGTGGGGAGGCTTTTGTTTCTCGGTAGTTAAAGGAGTTAGAGTAGTTAAAGGAGTTAAAGTCATATGCTTTGTGGATTCTTATCCTGACCTTATAAGCACTACGTTCGCTATTGTACCGGCTGATTTGCACGAGTTGTTGAGCACAGCGAAAAATCTGCCGGAAATGAGTATAAAGATTTATTTAATCCGATTACTTCCTATTTGACATCACCTTATATTTTTAATGCAAAATTATCATTAGATTTTTCATTACTCACTTCATAAGGCAGCGGTATTTTTAGCGGATCAAAGATCCTTATATTATATTCCGGCAGATTGCAAATCAGCCGGAACAATGGCAACGTAGTACGTGCGAAAAAAAACAACAAGGCTATTGTGCCAGCAGATCTGCAATTGTCGTGCAAGCGAGAGCAGAAGCAAATTATATTTGGTTATGCCGAGCGCAGCCGACAATCAATGAAATTAATTGTCATGCAAGTGAGAGTTAGAGTCAAATGCATTGTGGATTCTTATCCTGACCTTATAAGCACTACGTTCGCTAATGTACCGGCTGATTTGCACGAGTTGTTGAGCACAGCGAAAAATCTGCCGGAAATGAGTATAAAGATTTATTTAATCCGATTACTTCCTATTCTTAAATATGCTATTGTACCGGCGGATCTGCGCTCCGCCGGAATTAAATATAAGAACCGAAGGTCAGCGTAGCTAATTTTTAATCCGATTACTTCCTATTTAGCATCATCTTATACTTTTAATGCAAAATTATCATTAGATTTTTTATTACTCACTTCATAAGGCAGCGGTATTTTTTAGCGGATCAAAGATCCTTATATTATATTCCGGCAGATTAATTCTATTGATTGTCGGCTGCGCTCGGCATAACCAAATGAGATTTGCTTCTGCTCTCACTTGCACGACAATTGCAAATCAGCCGGAACATTACCAAACGTAGTGCGTGCGCTTCGTCGATTATTGTCAATTGTATTACATTGAAAAGAATCAACAAGGCATATGACTCTAACTACTAGCTCACCTTTGTGAGCGATAACTTAGCGTAGTGCGTGCGATAAGAACCAATAAAGCTAATGTGCCGACTGATTTGCAATCGGCCGGAATTGAGTATAAGGATTTATTTAATCCGATTACTTCCTATTTGACATCACCTTATATTTTTAATGCAAACATAGCATTAAATTTTTCATTATTCACTTTCGTAATACAGCGGTACTTTAAGCGGATCAGGAGATCCTTATACTCAATTCCGGCGGAGCGCAGATCCGCCGGCACAATAGCCAACGTAGTGCGTCTTACGAAAATGAAAAGTTAAAAGTGAAAAACGAAAAATCCAAATGTATTGTGATTTTCAGCCCGCCTTATTGTTTACATTGGCACTAAGCGCAAACGAAGTTCAGCATAGCTAATTATGAAACGTAGTTCAACATTAGCTATTTATAAATTATGAAACGCAGTTCAGTGTAGCTAATTATAAAACAAAAAATATATTATATAATAAAGAAAAATAGAGAATTGGGCATGTAAAGAATCCCAATTCTCTATTTTTATCTTATTGATGCTGCTCGCGAAGAAGGTCGTTGACGGTCTTTACGGGGTTGAATGTTGACAGAGGAACTTCTACGAACACGGTGTTCCAGTTGCTCATGGCACCATTCCACAAGCCCGGCAACTCGAGAGCCTTCAGCTCCTTGCCGTTCTTGCTCTTGCTGCTGATAAATCCTGTTGTCTTGTCAACATAGTCAGGCAGATTGAACGGCTCGCCCTTATAATTCTTAACGGCACAAACGAGGTCAACGGGATTGAAGTGTGTGCCCTCGGTAAACATCTTCATGTATTCGGTGTTGCTCTTGTCAATCTGGCTGCTCTCAAGTATCTGCAGACTGATGGTGCCGTCCTGATTGTAGGTAAGGAACGGACCTCCGCCCGGCTCGCCAACGTTCTTTACAACTCCGCAGACACGGATAGGACGGTTGAGCTTTGAGCGCAGATAGATAACGAGGTCGGCATCCTCAAGATTCTTGATGTCTGGCTTGCGGCAGCACAGATCGTTCTGAACGAAACGTATGATTTCTTCAATCTGTGAATTGCTATACTCACCGCTGTCGAGCAGGCGCAGATAGCTGAACACCTTCTCCTGCAACGTTACAAGAATTCCGGCAATGAGCTGCTTGTAGGTTACGGTGTCGTTCTTAAGACGATCGGGCACAACGTTGTCGATGTTCTTTACAAAGATTACGTCGGCGTCGATGTCGTTAAGATTCTGGATGAGAGCACCATGACCTCCGGGACGGAACAACAGAGAGCCGTCGGCATTGCGGAACGGAGTGTTGTCCGGGTTGGCGGCAATAGTGTCGGTGCTGGGCTTCTGCTCAGAGAAAGAGATATTGTAGTTGATGCCGAACTTGGCAACATATTTGTCTTTCTTCTCAGCCACCTTCTTCTCAAACAGAGCCTTATGCTCATGGCTTACGGTGAAGTGAACGTTAGCCTCGCCTGCGCTTGACGCATATAATGCTCCCTCAACAAGATGCTCCTCGAGAGGAGTGCGCACGCCGTCTTCATATCTGTGGAAGAGCAGCAGGCCCTTAGGCAGCTGTCCGTAGTTAAGGCCCCTAGACTCGAGCATATTGGCAACAACAGCCTTGTAGTTGCCGGCAGCAACAAGGGCTGCGATGTCCTTGCCCTCATTCTTTACGCAAGCTGCGTTAAGCTCATCATAGAAAGCAAACTTCTCTATGTTGTCGAAGAATTTCTTTTCGAAGTCAGTACGCGGTTCGTCATAGTCAGCGCCGAGAAAAGCGAACATATCCTTGAACATACGGCTGGCAGCTCCACTGGCAGGAACAAACTTTACGATCTTCTTGCCTTCTGCCTTATAGGCTTCCCACTTTGCGATATAGTCGGCACGCTCACTGTCGGCAGGAGCAATGACGCCACGGCCAATGCCTGCTGCTGCCTCGAGCTTCAGGAAAGGAAAGCCTTTTTTAAACTCTTCGAGTTGGGTTGCTACTTGTTCTTCGGTTATGCCTTTTTCGGCAATCTGCTTTAAGTCTTCTGGTGATAACATAAGTATTATAATTTTATAAGGTTTCAGTAAATCAGTTACAAATATATAGTTTTTTTCTTAAAAAACATAACTTTAGATATTAAAAAGTTATTACTTATTGTCAGAAATGCCTTATTATTTAATTTATTTGAAAGAACATCCGAAAATATCAGGAAAAATGTGTAAGTTTGCATAACAATGTACTCCGGCAGACCATGAAAAGTTGCCGTGCAAAGGCATTATTAACCTGTAAGCATACACGCCGGCACGCATGCTGAAACATGGAAGACAAGCCAAAGCCGGACATTTAAAGATAAATTCATCAACGGCAGACGCCAACAGGCGGCAATGCCCTTAACATACAAGAAGGATATGGCTGAAAAACTGTTCTTTACCAAAAAAGAGAGAAACGACATTGTAAACATAATACGCGGACTGCGCGAGAACGCACACGGCATGCTGAAAAGAGAAGACGAGAAAAACGTCTTCAGGCATCTGAAAACCGCTCTCGAAAACGACCTTATACAGCGCGATGTGTTTGGAATGAACCCCATACTGCTGAGTCTGCAGACCGCACAGATTGCCGTAAGCGAGATTGGACTGAAGCGCGACGGCGTGATGGCCATACTTCTATATACAAGCGTGGCTGAAAACGACAACTCGCTTGAGGAAATAGAAAAGAACTTCGGAAAAAACGTATCTACCATAATTCACGGACTCAGAAGCATACAGGAACTGTATAAGAAGAATCCGGTGATAGAGAGCGAAAACTTCAGAAACCTGCTGCTGTCGTTTGCCGAGGACATGAGGGTGATACTGATAATGATTGCCGACAGGGTGAACCTGATGAGGCAGATAAGGGACACCACGAACACGGAGGCAAAGATGAAGGTGAGCGAGGAGGCAAGCTATCTGTATGCCCCGCTGGCACACAAACTGGGACTGTATAAGCTGAAAAGCGAGCTGGAAGACCTGAGCCTGAAATATCTTGAGCACGACGCCTACTACATGATAAAGGCGAAACTCAACGAGACAAAGAAAAGCCGCGACGCTTATATAGAAAAGTTCATAACGCCTATAGACAAGAAGCTGAAAGAGGCCGGACTGAAGTTTCACATGAAGGGACGCACAAAGAGCATTCACAGCATCTGGCAGAAGATGAAGAAACAGCAATGCGGCTTTGAAGGCATATATGACCTGTTTGCAATAAGAATAATACTCGACTCGCCGGCAGAACTGGAGAAGATGCAGTGCTGGCAGGTGTTCGCCATAATAACAAACATGTATCAGCCTAACCCGAAACGTATGCGCGACTGGCTGAGCGTGCCTAAGTCGAACGGATACGAGAGTCTGCACATAACCGTGCTCGGACCTGAAAACAAATGGGTGGAGGTGCAGATACGCACAGAGCGCATGGACGAGGTGGCAGAAAGAGGACTGGCTGCCCACTGGAGATACAAGGGTGTGAAGGGCGAAAGCGGACTTGACGAATGGCTCAACAGCATCAGGACGGCGCTGGAGAACAAGGACGACCTGCAGGTGATAGACCAGTTTAAGATGGATCTTTATGAGGACGAGGTGTTTGTGTTTACGCCCAAAGGCGACCTTATGAAGTTTCCGAAAGGAGCCACCGTGCTCGACTTTGCCTACCGCATACACTCTAACATAGGCAACCACTGCACGGGAGCAAGGATAAACAACAAGGCGGTTACATTCAGATACATACTGAAAAACGGCGACCAGGTGGAGATTATGACGTCGAGCACGCAAAAGCCGAAACAGGACTGGGTGAACATCGTGAAGACAAGCCGCGCAAAGTCGAAGATAAGAATGGCCATAAAAGACCTTATGGTGAAAGACGGAGCGTATGCAAAGGAGATGTTTGAACGCAGACTGAAAAACCGAAAGATCGACTTTGACGAGAGTGCCGTGTCGCACCTGATAAAGAAACTGGGATATAAGGAGGCAAACGACTTCTACAAAGACATGGCAGACGGAAGCCTCGACGTGAACCAGACAATAGAAACGTATCAGCAGGTGCTGATGTTCGACAACAACACCGCACCAACGGCTCCGGCAAGAAGTGCGAAAGAGTTTAGCTTTGAGAACCCCAACGAGGAGATTGCCTACTCGAACGACGACGTGCTGGTGATTGACCAGAACCTCAAAGGCGTGGACTATACGCTGTCAAAATGCTGCCACCCGATATACGGCGACGACGTGTTCGGATTTGTAACCGTGAACGGCGGAATAAAGATTCACCGCACCGACTGCCCCAATGCACCCGAACTGAGAAAGCGATTCGGCTACAGAGTGGTGAAGGCGATGTGGAGCGGAAAGGGCAAATCGCAATACTCTATCACGCTGAAGATTATAGGAAACGACGACATAGGCATCGTGAACAACATAACGAGCATTATATCGAAAGAGGAGAACATCATGATGCGCAGCATAAACATTGACAGCAACGACGGACTGTTCCGCGGTAATCTCGTGGTAAACGTGGAGGACACATCGAAACTGGAACAACTGATAAAGAAGCTGCGCAACGTGAAGGGCGTGAAGCAGATTATAAGACTGTAAGAAGAATGAGGGTGTGGCAGCGATGCCGCACACAATGAAGACATACAAAAGGCTATGATGCCTTGACTATAAAAAGGAAACGGACAAATGCACAGGCACAACAGCCGGCATTTGTCCGTTTTTATATAAACCTTTCTTTAACTTAAAACACAATAGGTTATTAGCCCGCACACAGCATTATCTGTTTTGTGCATTCATGCTTTCAGCCGTCTACTTGCTGAAGAATATGCGGAGCAATGACCTGTTTACGGTTAAAGAATCTGCTGCAGCATGTCTTTGTTCAGGAGCTTCATGGCGTCCTCCTTGCTTATCTTGCCGGTAACGTCGATAAGGGCACAATCTTCATCGTCTGAAAAGGCGATGAAAAGTTCGGTAACATAGTCGCCCTCACACTTGCCGAATACTTTTATGGTGTCTGATTCGTCAACGAACGAAGCCATAGCTTCATAAGATTCAGAGTCTATCTCTCCCACCCTGTCGTTGAATGTCTTTATCTGCTCGTCGGTGCCCTCAGACAGCAGGACGAGAGTGCCGCCGTCAAGATTAGACAGGAGAGCCTTGACATTTTCAGGCATGGCGGCAGCCTGCGCTGCAATAAGGTCCTTGCTGAGCGTTATGGCCTGCGCACCTGTAGACTTTGTGATCTCGTTGATTACCTCTTGTGTGCTTTTGGCAAAGCCGGCCATGCAGAACATTGCTGCCAGCGCCAGAATAAACAGCTTTTTCATAATAGTGTCGTTTTGTTGTTAATTATGTCATTTGTTTCTATTGTCATAGACGTATGACAAGGCCGTCAGTGACATGAAAGATAAAGTTTTTCACACTTTTTATATTATACACACCTCATTCAGTTAAAGCCGCCAGGCATGGCGTTGCCCTGACATAAGGCATAAGCCCAAATCAGCAATCAGGATTTGGGGTAAAACGGACGACGGCTCCGATGACATGTAGTTACATCATTGGAGCCGTCATACATAATGTTATATCGCAGGCAGCTGCGCCGTTATTGTCTGTTCTCCTTTATCTTCTGCACGTAAGCGTCGATAACGGCCACGGCAGTGATGTTGACAACATCGCGTACGCTGCACTCGAAGTCGGTGAAGTGTATAGGCTTGTTAAGACCCATCTGGATAGGACCGATAATCTCAGCGTCAGAATTCATTGCACGCAACAGCTTGTATGCGTTGTTGGCACTGCTTAGGTTAGGGAACACAAGCGTGTTGACATCCTTGCCCTTAAGGCGCGAGAACGGATACTTGGCGTCGCGCAACTTGTTGTCGAGAGCAAAGTTTACCTGCATCTCGCCGTCGATGGCCAGGTCAGGATAACGTGTCTGCATAGCCTCAACGGCAGCATGAACCTGAGCCGGACTGCCTATCTCGTCGGAACCGAAGTTTGAATAGCTTATCATGGCTATCCTCGGCTCTTCGTTGAAGAATCTTACTGTCATTGCGCTCAGACGTGCAATGTCTACGAGCACGTCCTTGTCAGGATGGCGGTTGATAAGCGTGTCGGCCATGTAGAACACACCCTTCTTGGAGTTGATGATATGCATCGTGCCAAAATGGTTGTATCCGGGCTGTATGCCGATAACCTCCTTTGCCACCTTGATGGTGTTTGAATACTTGGTGTAAAGACCCGTGATGAAGGCGTCGGCCTCGCCGGTCTCAACCATCATCATACCGAAATAGTTGCGCTCAAACATCTTGTCGTTGGCTTCCTGGAATGTGTAGCCCTGGCGTTTGCGCTTCTCGGCAAGTATGCGTGCATAGCGCTCACGGCGGTCGTTCTGGTTGTCGTGGCGCAGATTTACTATCTCTATGCCGTCAAGATTAAGGTCGAGTTCCTTGGCAAGCTTCATTATGCGCTCGTCGTTGCCCAGCAGGATAGGCTGGCAGATGCCCTCGTTCCTTGCCTGTACGGCAGCCTTGAGCATCGTAGGGTGTATGCCTTCGGCAAAGACAACGCGCTGCGGGTGCTTGCGTGCTGTATCATATAGCTTCTGCGTGAGCTTGGTTTCCTGTCCGAGCATCTCGCGCAGATGGTTCTTGTATTCGTCCCAGTCGGTTATCGTGGTGCGTGCCACCCCACTCTCTATGGCTGCCTTGGCAACGGCTGCCGACACTTCGGTGATGAGGCGCGGGTCGACAGGTTTCGGAATGAAGTAAGACGGACCGAAAGTAAGGTTGTTTACCTGATATGCGTCGTTAACAACATCGGGCACAGGCTGCTTTGCCAGGTTGGCAATGGCGTTGACGGCGGCAAGCTTCATCTCCTCGTTTATGGCAGAGGCATGAACGTCGAGAGCGCCTCTGAAGATATACGGGAAGCCGATAACGTTGTTAATCTGGTTAGGATAGTCAGAACGGCCGGTAGACATGAGCACGTCGGGACGGCTGGCCATGGCTTCCTCATAAGAAATCTCGGGCACGGGGTTAGCCAGGGCAAACACAATGGGCTGGTCGGCCATCGACCTTACCATGTCCTGAGTGAGCACGTTGCCCTTGGAAAGACCGACAAACACGTCGGCTCCCTTGACAGCCTCCTCGAGTGTATGCACGTCGCGGCGGTCGGTAGCAAAGAGCTTCTTCTGCTCCGTAAGGTTCTCGCGGTCACTGGTAATAACGCCCTTAGAGTCGAGCATAACGATGTTCTCGCGCTTTGCGCCGAGAGCCATATACAGCTTTGTACATGATATGGCTGCCGCACCTGCTCCGTTGACAACAATCTTAACCTTTGATATGTCCTTGCCGTTCACCTCGAGAGCATTCTTCAGTCCGGCGGCAGATATGATGGCCGTGCCGTGCTGGTCGTCGTGCATCACGGGGATGTCGAGCGTGCGCTTCAGTCGCTCTTCGATGTAGAAACATTCAGGAGCCTTTATGTCTTCAAGGTTGATGCCGCCGAACGTGGGGGCTATCTTCTCTACAGCCTCGCAGAACTTTTCGGGGTCTTTTTCGTCAACCTCAATGTCGAACACGTCGATGCCGCCATAAATCTTAAACAAGAGTCCCTTGCCCTCCATGACGGGCTTGCCGCTCATGGCTCCGATGTCGCCCAGACCGAGCACGGCGGTGCCGTTGCTTATCACGGCAACAAGATTGCCCTTAGCGGTGTATTTATACGCGTCATCGGGAGTTTTCTGTATCTCAAGGCACGGAAACGCAACGCCCGGCGAGTAAGCCAGACTAAGGTCGGTTTGCGTACTGTAGGGCTTTGTCGGTTTAACTTCTATTTTTCCGGGTTTCCCGTTCTTGTGATATGCAAGAGCGGCCTCTTTTGTTATGTTTACCATAGGCGTTTTCTGTTATCTTATTTTGTATTGTCTTTTACCTTATAACCATTTCACTTTATCATGAAAAGTCATGCAAATGTAATAAAAATAAAGGAAAGCAAATAGTTTTTTTTAGAAAAATTATTAACTTTGCAAATAAAATAAGAATAGTGTTTATGCGCAAAACAGGCAACATAACAGTTTATCGTGAAAATCTGAAAACAAGGATACTCGAAACGTCGATGCAGCTCTTCAAACAGAAGGGAATCAGGGCTGTGAAGATGGACGATATTGCCACGGAAATGGGAATATCCAAACGCACCCTGTATGAGATTTACAGCAACAAGGAAGACCTGCTTTACGAGTGTGTAAAGCACGACTCTGAGAAGATGACCAAGCAGCTGCAGGAGTATGCCGAAAAGACGGACAACGAGATGGACGTCATAGCCTTCTTCCTTAAAGCCAAGCTGAGAGACCTGGGAACCATCAATCCGCGCTTCTTTCTTGAAACGCAGAAATACTCTAAGATTGTAGCTTTTCTGCAAGAGTATAACGAGAGACAGCGCGCCAACTCGTACCTCTTCATGAAGAAAGGCATAGAGCACGGATTCTTCAGGGGCGACATCAACTATGACATCGTGCACAAGATGAGCGACGCCGCTATGAACTATGTTATGCAGACAAAGATGTACCGCAAGTATTCGCTGAAGGAGATATTCCACACCTTCATAACGGTCTACATGCGCGGGTGCTGCACAAACAAAGGGCTCGACTATCTGGAGAAGTATATGGACGAAAGCAAGATAAACAAATAGGACACCGACAAGAGAATGACGCTGCGCGGACGGCGGCCCAAGGAGCAGGACAACAAAGATAAGATTCAGGACGAAGCGCAACAGGAGGGCTTAAAATCCGAGAACGATCAGTATACTAAAACAATTCAGCCACATACGCAACCGCATCAAGGAAGCAAAGGAAAATCATAACATCAGCAGAAAACGGCATACGCAACCGTGACGTCTCTACACACGGAGAGCATCAGCGCACCCATGAAAAGACATTATAAAATGGTGTGCGACAACGGTCTGTGCATGCTGACATATTGCCGGCACGGCGGACACGGTGCTTACGTTGTGATTTCTGTCAACGCTCCAGAATCTTGCTATTATAAAATTTCTTTCAACAGGGCGTAAAATACCGCTGTTTTTGTGTGCAAGCGTAAACTGCTATACAGCAACATGTTGGCACGTCAAAGAGCATCAGTGTGCATTTTTCTTACACTAAAACAGCGGCATTTTGCCTCAAAATTCACTCATGACACAAGGCATAACGCATGGCAAAAGGTGGCTTTTTAGGATGCAAAAGGCCACAAACGGCAACACGAAAGGCGGCATTTTGCAGACCGGGATGCAGCCGGATGCACAAAAGCGGCATATTATCGGGCACATATTTTCTATTTTGTCTGAAAATCCATACAAAGGCAAAATATCATTATGAACGGCATAAGCCTCAATATGCTTACACTTATCAATATTCAAATGTCCCAATCATAAACCAACACTTGCCAAAGAATGGCATACCGTCAATACACACGGAAACCCAGACAGAAGCATGCTCAATATAAAAACAAAAATCCTGCGGATAATAATTGACCTATTTAGGATAAAAAAGTAACGCTCACACAGGAGCCAAGCCTGCATGAGCGTTTCAGTCACTATGTTTAAACAGAATTAAAATATATAAAAACAAAACACTAAAGTTTGTTCAATCCCGGCTTGCAGACCATGTCTGCCCCATTGCTGCGGATGACTATGCCCGAAGCCTTGCTGCCCTTTATGTCCATGTTGAGCGCGCCGTCGGGCACATAGAACGTAACATTGTCGAAGAGCACGTTGCGGCTGTCGTCTATCACCATCGTGTTGTCAGTAGCCTGTATCTCCATGTTGCGCAGCGTCAGTCCGTCGGCATCGTTGAGCGTCTTTATTATCCTGTTGGTCCTGACACTGCCGTTCTCAAGTAGCACGCCAGAACACGGAATCTCTGGTATGCCGTTGACGGTCATTAGCCTGTCGGCCGACTCAACGATGAAGTTGCGTATGGTTATGTCCTTAACCGTAGGCGTAAGCGGAGTGATGTCGAGCGGCGGATAGCGGCGCGCAAGCTCACCCATATACATCTTTGAACCGAGCAGATCCCACGTGAAAGCCTCACGCACGTTCACCAGTCTTATGTTCTCATAGGTGATGTCTTCAACGGTGCCGCCGCGGTTGCGCCTTGTCTTGAAGCGGAAACCCGTGCGTGTGCCGTAGAACACGCAGTCGTGAAGATACACACGGCGTATGCCTCCTGCCGTCTCGCTGCCGCAGGTGATGCCTCCGTGACCGTCCTTGGCGAGACAGTAGCGTATGAGCACGTTCTCCGTAGGACGGTTGACGCGCAGTCCGTCTTCGCATCGTCCGGCCTTCAGCGTGAAGCAGTCGTCGCCGCAGTTGAGCGTAGAGTATTCTATAAGCACGTTCTTGCATGAAGAGATGTCTATGCCGTCACCGCTCGGCACGTCTGTAGAGTTTACGGTTATGCCTCTTATTATCACGTTCTCACAATAAACGGGATTAACGTTCCACAGAAGGCTGCGCTCGAAGGTTACGCCCTCAACGAGCACGTTCTTGCAGTTGATGGGCGAAAACGACTTGGGACGGTAGAACGTGCGGCCTTCCTTGCCGTCGCACAGACGCTCTTTCACAGGCATGCGGTAGTCGATGTCGTTCTCAACTACGCTTTTGCCGTTAGGAAACTTGCGCATGGGCACGTCCATCGGCGGCCCCATAATCACGCCTTTGCCCGTAAGGGCTATGTTCTTTGCACCGTTGGCATATATAAACGCACCGGCACCCATAACCTCGACGCCCTCATGGCGCGTAAACACGGCAGGCTGATAGTCGTCCACCTCGCCAGAGAACTCTATCACGGCACCTTCATCCAGGCGAAGCTCCACGTTGCTCTTCAGTTCTATTCTGCCTGAATACCACTTGCCGGCAGGCACAACCACGGTGCCGCCGCCATGCTTAGAGAGGCGTTCTATCTTTTCATTGATTGCAGGAGTTATCTTGCCCGATGCCGAAATGTCGGCCTTGCCCACGGTTTCGCGGCGGTCGGGAAATTCGGGGCGCCTTATCTTCTTCAGCTTGAAGGGCGCTTCGTCTACAGGAGCTATGCCGGCAGGCATTGCGGCTGCTCCTACGTTCTCTTTCTCTGGCACTACAATAGTGTTGCCGGCATCAGCCCCGTTGGCGAACACCGGCAACATTAAAATTAATGATAATAAAGATTTTGCGTATCTGTCCATTGTTATGTTTCTTTTAAAGAAAGAACGTAAACAGATTTAATTTGTAACGTTATTTATGCTGACAATTTTCACAGAATGTTTCTATTTTGGTTAATGTTTCGCATATTTTAAGCCAAATCGGTTATTTTAATCCGACCTTATTGTCGTTTTGACATTTAACCGACTGCCGTTTGATTCTTTGCGAACACTGCGGGCAATGTCAAGAAAAGGCAGACGGCAAGACGCCAACAGAAAGCAATAAGACAGCCGGAAGCCTCAATCTGCAGATAGAAGTAAGACAATGACCGATTTTAGACTTGACGCATTTATCTTCAACATGCATCCTTCAGAAACAGTCTGTAAGGCTGTCAATGTGTTGTTTCAGTCTGTAGGCCAGACCGTTATTTATATAAGGCAGGCAGTGCCCCGGCTGTTTCAACCATGCCAGAATGCATCCGGACTGCACTGCCTTTACCATTATGTATTATCCGCGTGTGGCATACAGGCCGATGGTGGTGCCTGTAAATCCGCCGGCGTTGCGTGTCGACAGGAAACCGGCGTCTACGTTGTTCTTCAGCAGTTTCCATTCGCCTTTGCCCACTGCATAATAGAAGTCGAACGTCAGACCGCGTGAAACAATCTTCAGGCGTATGTCCTTGTCGGCATTTGCGAGAGCCGAACTTGCCAATATTTCGTCTTTGCCCCCGTCAGCTGTCTTTCTAAGTTCAACGGCCTTGCCTGCTGACGTCTTGGCAACGCAAAGCAGATACTGATGTGTCTCGTCCTTGAAGAGCAGCATGCCTGCGCGCTCGTTTACAGTCTGAGGCTCGAATACCAGACGTGAAGAGCACTCAAACTTATGATGCTGTATGCGGCGGCCTACGTATGCAGGAACAGCTTTCTCGGCAGTTGTAGTCTCAACGCACTTCATTGACAGATAACCGGGCACGGCATTTGTGCTGCAGATAGAGTCAACAGGACCGCGAAGCGAGAACCAGTCGAGCGACAGTGTCTTTTCAGAGAAATCGTCGTTGTATGCAAAATTACCGAAGGTTACGTTCTTTCCGCGTACAGCTCCCTTTACATTGCCTGTCATAGGCACGGTTTTTCCCTGTTCAAGTATGAGCGGGAAACCTTCGTCAGTCCAGCTTACAGGCAGGAGGAATGTCTCACGTCCAAGATTCTCAAACTTGCCCTCACACGGACGGCATGCAAGGAACACAGCCCACCAGTCGCCGGAAGGAGTCTGCACGAGGTCGGCATGACCTGCACATGTAACAGGGTCTATGCGGTTAGGATCAAGGTCGCGCTGAGTAAGTATAGGATTCTTCTTGGCAGGAACGAATGGTCCAAACGGGCTGTCGCTTCTGAAAATCACCTCTGAGTGCATGTCGCTGGTGCCGCCTTCGGCCGACATCAGGAAATATTTGCCGTTAATCTTATACATATGAGGACCCTCAATCCATATCGGCTTGTCCTCCGGATGCACGCCCTTGTTCACGAGAATCTTCTCAGGACCAACAGTCTTGTCGGTATTTACGTCAAATTCGCGCACGCGGATAGCCCTGTGGCCGTCGTATTCAGCCTTGCCTTCGGGTTCGTCATTGTTTACGATATAGGCCTTACCGTCGTCGTCAAAGAAGAATGAGGGGTCTATGCCTTTTACATCAGGCAGACGGATTGGCTCCGACCATGAGCCGAACGGATCTTTTGTCTTAACGAAGAAGTTGCCCCACCCCACGTTTGTGGTTATCATATAAAAGGTCTTGTTGTGAGGATTATACGATATTGCAGGAGCAAAGATACCTGCTGAAACCTTCTGACCGGCAAGAGGCAACTGCGACGGACGGTCGAGGATATAGCTGATCTGCTTCCAATTTACGAGGTCCTTGCTGTGGAACAACGGCACTCCGGGATAATAAGAGAAGCTTGAAGTTACCATAAAGTAGTCGTCGCCGACACGGCAGATGCTCGGATCAGAATACCATCCGGGAAGTATCGGATTGTAGAATCCGCCCTCGCCTTCGAGCTTCACTTTCTTATAGATGTCGTCATCTCCACTATAACTGAAATAATCGAACAATGCCGTATGGGCAACAGTGGCAGGCGCCTTTGCGGCACTTGCAGCTTGAGCGCCGGCTGTCTGTGCCGAAAAGGCAAGCAATGCAGACGCAAGAATGCAGCTAATTTTAGTTTTTTTCATATCTCTATATATCAGAATATTAAAGTTTTTCATGTCCATGCATAGGTCTTCGCCATAGATATGCGCCATCCGCTTATGGCTTATGCCGTAAAAGACCTGTACCGAGTACAAAGGTAAAAACTATAATCAATTAGCGCCCCACTATTCGTCACCAATACATTAATATTTGTTTCATGCACATAATTCATCACCATAAAACACATGAAATCAGGACAAAACAGAGATTTTCATACTAAATCTGCAAGTTCAGGAAAGATTACAGATATGCCGTAAAGTAAACAAAAAGGCGGCGTAATAAGCTTACACCGCCTTTTGTGTGGAGCTGGAGGGATTCGAACCCTCGTCCAAACAGGGAAACCATACGCTTTCTACACGCTTATTCCGGCCTTCGGTTTTCGAGCTGCAGCAAGACCCGGACCACCAACTGCAACCTTATCCCCTAAAACTTCATCTTGAGTGCGGGGCCGCACAAGACTATTTCCGATTTAACCGCACCGCTTTACCGAAACGCTTCGGAACAACAGCTTTCGAGCAGTGTCTCGTCCTGTCACCTTGTGACTGGATTAAGCCGATAATCTACTATGCTTCGATTAGGCAGCGAGAGCGTATTTGTTTTCGCCAGATAAATTTTTGACCGCTGAGATTTAGGAGCCAACAGACGACGCTCCGCGTGCTTACGTACCATTCCAACCCGCTGTCAAATCCGGTCAACCCCAATCTGCCAAACGTGCCGGAGCTACGTTTTATCCGTGCAAAGATAACTCTTTCTGTAAGAATACGCAAATTTATGGCTATTTTTTCAATAATCAGAGAGCAACTAACATTTTTTTCAAATTATTTGTGTTACCTTTGCAACAAATTTGAATATTTGGGGTTATTATAGAGAAACAATATTTTTTTAGAAGGTGAACAACGTCTATACGAAAGAGGCGGACTGCATAAGCTGCAGCCATGATGCTATGAATGCTACACAAAGGGCAATAAAAAGGGCTTTCGACTTTATATCAGCCTTTTTAGGACTGATTATATTATCACCATTGTTCCTCATTATATATATAATGCTCAAAAGACAAAAGAACGGACCTGCAATATTCTCGCAAGAACGCATAGGATACAGAGGCAAGCCGTTTACCATATATAAATTCAGAACTCTCAGCAAGGCTGAGGACAAACCACAGCTGGTGGCTAAATGTGATGACAGCAACTCGACCAAAACCGAAAGATTTTTAAGAGAGCATCATCTTGACGAGCTGCCACAGCTTTGGAACGTGCTTATCGGCGACATGTCGCTCGTAGGACCACGCCCTGAACGCAAGTACTATATCGACCAGATAATGGAAATAGACAATTCGTATGTGCTAATATATGAAATGAGGCCCGGACTGACATCCGAGGCGACATTATATAATGGCTATACTGACAGCATGGAAAAGATGCTGAAACGTCTGCAGATGGATATTCATTATCTCGAGAACCGCTCGCTGGCGCTCGACTTCAGCATAATAATGCGTACAGCCGCAAGTATAATTAGTGGCAAGAAATTTTAAGTGGAAATTAATTTAATATGAAAAAATATATCATTCTTTTCTTATTCGCACTGCTGTTGCCTTGTTATGCAACAGCACAATCGTCAATGACAGACGAACAGATACTGAAATTTGTAATGAAAGAAAACGCCGAAGGCACATCGCAGGCGCAGATTGTAACAAAACTGATGCAGAAAGGCGTAACTATAGAACAGATCAGGCGCGTAAAAGACAAATATGAACGTCAGGCAAAAAACAAAGGCCTTGGCACCGTAAGCAGCAAAGACTCGGAAGAAGATAACGGACGCCAGAGAAAGAATAACGGAAAGAAAGGCTCAAGCAAAAACGACGATGACGAAGAATCACCGCAATACAGAATAAAAGATACAAGAGAAAAGAAAAAGAGCAAATCAAAAGAAGTTGTCTATGACGAGACAAACGAAGACTGGCTGATGATGCAGGATGAGCTGAACACATTCATCCCTGACACAACGGCCATGCTGGAAAAGCTCCTTGCAGAAAAAAGAAAGAAAAAAGTGTTCGGACGTGATATCTTCAACAACAAGGACCTTACGTTCGAGCCCAACATGAACATCGCCACCCCGCAGAATTACATTTTAGGCCCGGGCGACGCTGTTTATATCGACATATATGGCGCATCACAAAAGACTATAGAAAGCACCGTTTCACCCGACGGAGAAGTAACAATAGAAGGTTTCGGCCCCGTACAGGTAAGCGGTCTGACCGTGGCACAGGCAAATGCACGCCTGCGCTCTACGTTAGGAGCAAGATACAGCAGTTCGAAGATAAAGCTAACTGTTGGTCAGACACGCTCGATAATGATTAACGTGATGGGTGAGGTGAAAAACCCTGGAACCTACACTCTTCCTGCGTTTGCAACAGTATTCCATGCCTTGTATATGGCAGGCGGTACAAACGATATAGGTACGATGCGTAACATCAAGGTATACAGAAATAACCGACTGGTGTCTGTTGTGGACATCTATGACTATATCCTGAACGGAAAACTCACAGGCAACGTCAGACTTGCCGACAACGACGTCATTTCCGTTGGTCCTTACGACTGCTTGGTAAATATTACCGGAAAGGTGAAAAGACCGATGTACTATGAAATGAAGCGAAACGAAAGCGTTGGTACCTTGCTGAAATACGCCGGAGGATTTACAGGAGATGCATATAAGAAATCTGTACGCATTGTCAGAAAGACAGGAAGAGAATATTCTGTCTACAACGTTGATGAATTTGACATGAGTGCATTCCATCTTGCAGACGAGGACTCTGTAAGCGTTGACTCTATCCTGCCCCGCTTCTCTAACATGGTTGAGGTCAAGGGTGCCGTGTTCCGTCCCGGAATGTATCAGGTAGGAGGCGACATCAACAGCGTAAAAACACTTATCGAACACGCCGACGGTCTCCGTGAAGAAGCCTTTACTGCACGTGCCGTAATGCACAGGATGAAGAAAGACCGTACACTCGAGGTCGTTCCTGTTGACGTGGAAGGCATATTGGACGGCACCGTTCCTGACATACCTATACAAAACAATGACGTGCTGTTCATCCCGACTAAACAGGAGATGATGGAGGAACAGACAATCACAATACACGGAGAGGTGCAATACCCGGGTATTTACAGATATGCCGACAACGAAACCCTTGAGGACTTCGTCTTGCAGGCAGGAGGCTTAAAGCAGACAGCCTCAACAGTAAAAGTGGATGTGTCAAGACGAATTGTAAACCCGAAGGCACTGACAACTGACTCAGTCATTGCCCGCACTTACACATTCGCCCTGAAAGACGGTTTTGTGATTGACGGCACACCCGGCTTCAAGCTCATGCCGTTCGACGAAGTGTATGTCCGCAAGAGTCCCGGCTACTACAAGCAGCAGAATGTTGTCGTTGAAGGCGAAGTAATGTTCAGCGGTACATATACGCTCTCTAAGAAGAATCAGCGTCTGAGCGACCTTATAAAGAGTGCCGGCGGCGTTAACGACCGTGGCTATGTTGCAGGTGCACGCCTCGAAAGAAAGGTGAACGAGAGCGAACGCGCACGTATGGAAGCCGTGCTCAAAAAAGCCAAGGAAGAGGCAGAACAAATGGAAATAGAAGCTGCTAAGGAAAACAAGAAAATAGATCTTAAAGACAGCGAGAAAATCAAGAAATTTGAAATACCTGAGTTCTATTCTGTCGGAATAGAATTAGACAAGGCCCTAGCCAACCCCGGATGCGATGCAGATATCGTTTTGCGTGAAGGCGACAAAATCATCGTACCGCAATATAACGGAACAGTAAAGATAAACGGTGCTGTGATGTATCCTAACACCGTAGGTTTCCAGAAGGGCAAGAAGGCTAAATATTACATTAACCAAGCCGGCGGATTCAGCGAAAAGGCAAAGAAGAGCCAGACATACATTGTTTACATGAACGGCACTATTGCAAAGGTTAGCCAAAATGCCAAGCCAAAGCCCGGATGTGAAATTGTTGTACCTGAAAAGGAAATCAACAAGATGACTATTGCTGAAAAGATGACTATCGGAACATCTGTTGCATCAATAGCAACAATGATTGCGACACTGGCAAATATATTGTAAAAAATAAAAAAATGGTTGAGAATATAGAATACAAGCTCAGGGAAATAGACCTGAAAAAGCTTCTTAACAGAATAAAGACACATAAGAAATTATTTATAATAAATCTTTCTGTTGCATTTGTTGTAAGTGCATTCTTAATTTTATGTGTTCCGAGATTCTATGTCTGTGAAGTTAAACTGGCACCAGAAACCACCACTCCAAATATAGGTGGCCTTGGTGCCTTGGCGTCGAGCTTCGGCCTAAACATGTCTAATATGGCAAATCAGGATGCCATTGTGCCAGAACTGTATCCTGACCTGATGGAATCTGCCGACTTTCAGACAAGCATGTTCCCCATTAAAATAAAATCAAATGACGGGAAAATAGAAACTACATATTACGAATATCTTGAGAAGTACCAGAAATCAGCATGGTGGGAAAAGATAATAGGTTTTGTAAAAGACTTGTTTAAAGACGAGGATGCTGAAGGCGGAGCTAGCGCAATGAAAGTCAATCCTTTCAAAATGACAAAAAAGCAAAACGACATAGCCAAACTGGTTGGGCAAAAGATTAAATGTAGCGTTGACAAGAAGACCAGTGTCATCACTATAAACGTAGAGGACCAGGATCCTTTGATCTGTGCCACCATAGCAGACTCTGCAAGGGTAAAACTGCAGCAGTTCATCATAAAGTACAGAACAAACAAGGCACGTATAGACCTGGAGTACACAAAAAATCTGTATCAAGAAGCTAAAAGACAGTATGAACGTGCAAGACAGGTATATGCGGTGTTCTCTGATGCCAATCAGGACTTGGTGCTTGAAAGCTACAAGGCAAAACTGGAAGACCTTGAAAACGAGATGCAGCTGCAGTACAACAACTATCAGCAAATAAGTCAGCAGCTTCAACTTGCAAAAGCGAAATTACAGGAAAGGACGCCTGCGTTCACAACACTACAGTCGGCATCTGTGCCACTTAAGCCTACAGGCCCCAAACGCATGGTGTTTGTTGCGTTCTGTATGATTCTAACATTCATAGGAACATCTGTCTATGTTTTCAAAAAAAATATTTAATGGTAATGAACGCACAGCTTTAATAAAAAAGAACATTGCCGGTTCCATACTTATAAAAGGCTGGAACTGCATTGTTCAATTATTGCTCGTGCCCATTACATTAAATTGTCTGAACCAATACGAATATGGAATTTGGCTTACCATCAATTCCATTTTGTTATGGATAGACCAATTTGACATAGGCCTGGGAAACGGACTCAGAAATAAGCTTGCAGAAGCATTAGCAAAAGGCGACAAGGAAAAAGCCAGAAGGCTTGTCAGCACAACATTCATGATGCTGATCATTATTGTAATACCCATTGTTCTCATTTTAAGAATAATAATTCACAATATTGACCTTCATTCGCTATTGAACATAAACAGCGCCACAGTACCAAACTTAGAGGGTATATTTGTTATTTCCATTGTATTTGTAGGCATAACATTTATCTTCAAATTTATCGGAAATGTCTATCTTGGGCTTCAACTTCCGGCAATAAACAATCTCCTAGTTGTTTCCGGCCAGACGCTGGCACTGATCTGCATATTTGTTTTGTCGCTAATATATAAGCTCACATTATTCGACGTGGCCTGCATCTACACATTGTCGCCCTTGATGGTCTACCTGATTTCGTATCCGCTGACATTTTGCAGATACAAATATCTAAGGCCTTCATTCAGGCTGTTTGATAAAACGGAGCTTAAAGAACTGTTCTCACTAGGAATATTGTTCTTCATTGTTCAGATATCAGGTCTGATAATATTTGCCTCTTCAAACGTACTGATTACGCGCATATTATCTCCGGCAGAAGTTACGCCATACCAGATTTCATACAAATACTTCAGTCTGACGATAATGGTGTTTACAATCATCACCGCACCGCTCTGGTCTGCAACAACTGATGCGTATACAAAGAATGACTGGAAATGGATAAACAACATGATGAATAAGATGAATAAAATAATGCTGGCGTTTCTCGTTCTTCTGATACTGATGCTCGCATCATCTGAATTCATCTATAAAATATGGATTGGCGGTAAAGTTGAAATAGGCTATCTGCTGTCTGCATTAATGGCAATATATATGTGTGTACTTATTTACAGCACATGTTACTCTAACATACTCTTCGGAATAGGAAAAATACGTCTGATTACAATAATAACAGCGTTAGAAGCTATAATATACATCCCGTTGGCTATATTCTTAGGCAACAGATTTGGTCTTTACGGCATCATCAGTGCACTGATATCCGTTAATCTGATATGCACTATATGCAATAAGATTCAGTTTGAAAAGCTGGCAAACAATAAAGCAACGGGAATATGGAATAAGTAAATAAAGGCAAAATGTTGACAAACATAATAATATTAATATTTGTGTTCGCAGGAATGCTGTCTTTTTTCCTGCTGTCACCCAGATTCTGCTCTTATCTTCCAAAACGTCAGATATTCTCACCATGGAATACAACTCTGATTGTATGGATTATAATTCTCACGCTCTATACTTTTGTTCATAAGGAGCTGTATGCTGTTTCTGAACAATTTGTATACGGCTTAACCATTTGGGTATTTACCTTTGTCATTACATCCGCCGTCACCTTTGTAGTTTTCCCTTCATATAAAAAAAGCCCATGGAAAGTATGCGAAAAGAATGTTGACATAATAACATTAATTACGCTGATCCTTGTTCCTATGGCCGTGTATAAAGCTGTGCAACATGCATTTATGCTCGGTTCGCCCGAAGGCCTGTTCTACACGTTAAGAGAACAGGCTGTCAACCCTGAAGAGAACCAGCTTGGCATTGTAAAATATTTTGTATACGTCATAAACACTCTGCTAATCATAGAAATATGCCGCAGCAAAATAAGGAAATGGCGCATGTTGCTTGTCATATCGCTCTGCTTTCTCTTCTTTATTGCGACAATGGGAAAGATGACATTGTTCATGTACATATTTACGAGCCTTTATCTGCTTTATGAGAAAGGAAGAATATCATTAAAGCCTATATTTTGGGGATCAGTGTTTCTTATTGCATTGGTACCGCTGATGTTTATTCTAAGAGGAAGCTCAGACACCGAAACAGATGCCGAGGTTATTGGAGACTTGCTGATAATTTATTCTGTAACATCTATCATCGCATTTGGACAACTGTCTCCATGTTCGTCTACCCAATGGGGTGAAGTAACTCTTCGCTTCTTCTATGGACTTTTTGAATCACTCGGATTCAACATAAACACCCCTCCCCCTATCGTTCAGGAATTCTGTACAACGCCTCTGCCAACTAACGTATATACAATAATGTCTTCATACTTCAAGGACTTTGGGTTTACCGGAATTTTTGTATTTGCCTTGATTGATGGATTAATTATTGGCGCAATATACAAATATTCAAAAACAGGCAACAACCTGATGATGTATCTATATGCCTATATTTTTACATTATTAGTTACCCAGTTTGTTGACGAACAGATATTCCAGGGTTTGTCATCAATCATACAGATGACCGTACTTATCTTTATTTGTCACATCAATTTGAGCTATAATAAGGAGTGATGAAAGATGGATAAATTTACAAGAAACAACAATCCTGCATCAATTGCCGTTGTGGTGGTGATTTACGGGTCGAAATTAACCAGCTGCAACGTATACAATACATTAATAAAAAATAATATAGACAACATAAGCTGTTTGCTTGTTTTTGACAACTCGCAGACAAAACAATACGAAAAGATAGATCTCCCTAATGTGAAATACGAATATGTATGGGATCCTTCCAACCCTGGACTATCCATACATTACAACGAAGCAGCAAGGTATGCCAGACAACACGGATATGAATGGATTTTGTTATCAGACCAAGATACGACATTTCCACCGGAAGCAATGGCTGAATATCAAAAGGCTTTGACGGAGAACCTTGACTGCAGTCTGTTCGTACCCATACACAAGATATCCGGCGACAGATTTCTGTCACCTGTCAGATCGTGTATTTGGAAACAGACGACATGCATAAAACCAGGCATGCATAAAATTAAAGAATATGACATTATAAATAGCGGGATGCTGATAAAAGTCGCCGACTTTATTAAAGTGGGCGGATATAAAGAAGACGTAAGCCTCGACTTTTCTGATTTTCAATTTATTGAAAGACTGAAAAGAGTCACTAAAAACTTCATCGTATTAAACATCGAATGCATACAAGACTTTTCGAATAACGCTGAAGACAAAGCAAAACTTATCAGCCGCTTTAAGAAATATTGCCAAAATGCTGCCAACTTCGAGACCAGAAGCATATATACAAAAGCCAGGATATCGTATCTTGTCTTAAAACATACTATAGCCCTCTCTGTAAGATGTAAGACAACAGAAACGTTCAAAATATTAGTCAAAAGTATAATAAAGAAATAAAGTTGCCATGATTTCAGTCTGCATAGCCACATACAACGGTGAAAAATTCATAAAACAACAATTGACTTCCATACTGGAACAATTAGCCCCCGCCGATGAGATAATCGTATCGGATGATAATTCTAAGGATAATACAAGAAATATAATTGAGGAATTAAATGACGGCAGAATAAAGATTATTGACGGGCCCGGCATGGGTTCACCCACAAAAAATTTTGAGCAGGCACTGAAACATGCTAAAGGAGACTACATCTTCCTTGCCGACCAGGATGATGTATGGAAAGAGGGCAAAGTTTCTATATGTATGAAATATCTTAAAGATTATTGTTGTGTTGTCAGCGATGCAACAGTAACCGACGGTGATTTAAAGGAGACTTCATCTTCTTTTTTCAGGCTCAACAACACAAAATACGGGAAATGGTATAACCTGCTTCTAAAGAACGGATATCTTGGCTGTTGCATGGCTTTCAGAAAAGAACTGCTAAACGCTGCCATACCATTTCCTGAAGACACCCCTATGCATGACATCTGGCTTGGAAATGTCGCAGCATTCAAATTTAATGTATGCTTCATACCCCAAAGTCTTATCCTGTTCAGAAGACATGGGCACAACAGTTCGTCAACAGCAAGAAAAAGCACCTCGTCGTTAAAAGACAAAATAAATTTCAGGTATGCGATATGCAAAGGCCTCATAAAACTGTGACGGACAACCGCTATGATGTTTTGTTACATCTAAAATATTCAAAAATTTGCTCAAAATATTTATTTTGATTAACTTCGCATTTAATTTAGAGATGGCTTAACTGCAGACAATTGAGCCTGTCATGATAAAACTTGCCTAATATACAGAAAATGATTAAAGTATCAATAATAACAACTACATATAATAGTGCCAAAACGGTTGCAAGCACGATAGAATCTGTATTAAGCCAGACATATCCTAACATTGAATATTGGATTATTGACGGGAATTCGTCCGACAGGACATTAGACATAATAAAAAAATATCAGGAACGCTTTAACGGTAGGCTGCATTATCTGTCTGAAAAAGACAAAGGTATATACGATGCAATGAACAAAGGCATCAGCAAAAGTTCGGGAGACATCGTCGGCATTCTCAACTCAGACGACTATTTCACATCAGATGACATCATAGAGAATGTAGTAAAGGCTTTTGCTGACAACAAATTAGATGCTGTCTACGGAGACATACATTTCATCGACGGAAGCAACCCCGACAAAATTGTAAGGTATTATTCGTCTGCCATGTTCAAGCCATTTTGGCTGCGCTTCGGCTTTATGCCCGCACATCCGTCATTTTACGTAAAACGTGAAGTTTATGAAAAATGCGGCAATTATTCGTTAGATTATAAAATAGCATCTGACTATGACATGATGGTCAGGCTATTTCATAAATACCAAATTAGAACAAAGTACCTTAAAAAGGATTTTGTAACGATGCGAACCGGCGGTGTCAGCACTAAAAGCATCAAGAACAGAATACTGATTACGAAAGAAGACGTTAAGGCATGCAAACGTTACGGAATATACACAAATATGTTTTTTATCTCAATAAAGTATCTTTACAAAATATTCGAATTTAAACGCTTTTCTGTAAAATAACTCGGCTGCATGAATTTATAAACGGCAATTTATAATACAGAATATATAAGTCAGCCAAATTGCTCTTTTTTGAGTTCAACTCCATATCCACTTATTTTGTTTTTACGGGCAACAAAAGTTTAATTGCATTTAAACTAAAAAAAATCTGAAAGTAATAGACGTATTTTCATTAAAAGTTATACGAAACACGACCTATTTCAATAAAGACTTTAAGCTAAACCACATCCATAGGTTTCAAATCATTAATCTATTGTTTATGAGTCAAAACTCGGCCACTTTTGATGCAAAAGTGGCCGAGTTTTCTGTTGCAAACAAGTGATTATTTTTGAGCAAATCAGATATTTCGGGCTCGCCGATTTATTTTCTATATTCGGACTGCCGCCATTTTGGCAGAATAAAGCCTGCATATACCGAATAACACAAGCTTTAAAAGACTTATCTACTAATATCCGGCACAATACAAAAAAGAGTATGAACGCTATGAGAAATCATACGCGCCCATACTCCGCCTTATTTCTAATTCAAGCCAGCAAACGTCTATCAGTGAGACGGATGCTCCTGAAGATAGTTCTTAGCCTCTATTGCCGCACGGCAACCGCTTGCAGCAGCTGTGATTGCCTGACGATAGTGAGGATCGGCAACGTCGCCGGCAGCAAATACGCCGGGCACATTGGTGCAAGGAGTATTGCCTATGGTCTTGATATATCCTATCTCGTCGAGGTCGAGCCACTCTTTAAACACATCGCTGTTAGGCTTGTGACCGATAGCAAGGAAGAAGCCGTCGATAGGCAGATCATATTTCTCCTCGTCGGGTTCGCCCTTGCGCTTAACGAGGTGGGCACCCTCAACACCGTTCTCACCATAAAGGCCGAGCGTGTTGTGCTCAAACAGAATTTCTATGTTCTCAGCCTCCTTTACACGGCGCTGCATAACCTCTGATGCACGGAGGAACGGCTTGCGCACAATCATGTAAACCTTCTTTGCAAGACTTGCAAGATAAAGAGCCTCCTCGCATGCTGTGTCGCCGCCGCCTACAACGGCAACAACCTTCTTGCGATAGAAGAAGCCGTCGCATGTGGCACATGCAGACACGCCTTCGCCCTTATATTTCTCCTCGTCAGCCAGTCCGAGATATTTTGCCGAAGCACCTGTGGCAATGATTACAGTGTCGGCAGCAATAACATGTCCGTCGTCTGTTGTCAGCTTGTAAGGAGCCTCGCTCAGGTCGGCCTTAACGATAACGCCGTCGCGCATGTCTGTACCGAAGCGCTCTGCCTGCTGCCTCAAATCCAACATCATCTGATTGCCGTCCACACCCTCGGGATAGCCTGGGAAATTCTCTATCACTGTAGTCTGTGTCAGCTGTCCGCCAACCTGCAGACCGCAATACTCTACCGGATTCAGGTTAGCACGTGCTGCATATATCGCAGCCGTATATCCTGCCGGACCGCTGCCTATGATAAGGCAGCTCACTCTCTCTGCGTTTTCCATATTAATTTATAGTTTTTTTAAAAGACAAAGAAAAGCCAACAATACACCACCATGCCCCATAAGGTTGCACCGCGCTATATCATTGGCTTTTCATTTCATCTTATACAAATATGAATGTATATGTTTTTATTTCTTCAACAGTTCTTCAATCTGCTTCTCTATGTTCTCTATCTTCTCTGTAGGCTCGAAACGTGCCACAACTACACCGTTCTTGGCAACAAGGAACTTTGTGAAGTTCCACTTGATGTCTGCCTTGCTCTTATAGTCGGGATCTGCCTTTGACAGCATATCGTCAAGAATCGGAGCTATAGGATGGCTCATGTCCCATCCGGCAAAGCCCTTCTGGCTTGTAAGATATTTGTACAGAGGATCTGCGTCTTCTCCGTTAACCTTCAGTTTCTTAAAGCGGGGGAACTCTGTGCCATAGTTCAGCTTGCAGAACTCATGTATAGACTCGTCTGTGCCCGGAGCCTGCTGTCCGAACTGGTTGCAGGGGAAATCGAGAATCTCAAATCCCTGGCTGTGATATTTTTCATAAAGTTTCTCCAACTCCTCATACTGCGGTGTGAATCCGCACTTTGTTGCTGTGTTTACAATCAGCAGCACCTCGTTGGAATACTCCTTTAACGATACGTCTTTTCCTTTTCTGTCCTTGACAGTGAAATCATAAACTGTTTTCATCTTTTGTTTTTATCGGTTTATATATAAAATCTTCTACAAACTTTATGCCAAACGCTGCGACAACTGTTTATCAGTAAACTTTTGGCATGATATTTTTATCTTCTGCAAACTTACACAAAAGTTTTGAATATCCCACATCCTTTGAAGAAGTTTTTTGAAATATTTATGTAATTGCACAAAGTCAAAAATACCTTTATATCTGTTTCCGTAATACAGGAATATTTACAAACGACGGCAGGCATACTAAAAATAAGGCGGCTCGGCTATGACAAAATTCAAAAAACTACGTCTTTTATTTGACTTTGCTCTCGCCTTTCACTATCTTTAAATAAGATAGGAGGCGGCTCGGCTATGACAAAATTCAAAAAACTACGTCTTTTATTTGACTTTGCTCTCGCCTTTCACTATCTTTAAATAAGATAGGAGGCGGCTCGGCCAAGACAAAATTCAAAAAACTATGTTTTTTATTTGACTTTGCTCTCGCCTTTCACTATCTTTGTATGTCATTAAAAAAACTATATGTGCCAAAAGCCTGATATGAAACAATATGCTAAACACTACGGCTCTGCCGTTACAAAAGACACAAGACCACAGATAAAGCTGTGCCGCAAAGAGGAATTTGAAAATCTGTGGCCACAGATAAACGATATATTCGACAAGGCGCGGCAATATATGCGCCGCAACGGCAACAACGTGCAGTGGACTAACGGCTATCCGCAGAAACAGACCGTGGCGAGTGATGTTGCCGACGGGTGTTTCTATCTGATATGCCTCAACAGCCGCATTGTGGCATGCTTCTGCATGCGCCCGTCGCCCGAGCCTACTTATGCCAAGATATACAACGGACAATGGCCTAACGACGAGCCTTATAACGTGATACACCGACTTGCGTCTGACGGCACCATAGACGGCATAGCACTGCTTGCCATAAGGTTTGCCCTTGACAAAGGCAACCTGAGAGTGGACACTCACGAACTTAACTCCACGATGATCAGTATCCTAGAGAAAGAAGGATTCATAAGATGCGGCACTATTTACGTTGCCGACGGCACCCCGCGCATAGCATTCCAAAAACAAGGAACAAGACATACAAACCAAATAAACATAATGCCATGAACGAAAATGAATATAATCTGCAAAGATTCGTCGATGCACAGGAAACCGAATATGCAACAGCACTTAGCGAAATACGCAGCGGAGGCAAGCGTAGCCACTGGATATGGTACATATTTCCGCAGCAGAAAGGTCTTGGGCACAGCTACAACTCTGAATATTACGGACTCGACGGCACCGGCGAAGCACGCGCATATCTGGCACACCCGCTGCTCGGAGCGCGACTGCGCGAAATATCAGGCGCACTGCTCGAGCACAAAGGCCGCACCACAATACGAAGACTTATGGGCTCACAAATCGACGTACTGAAGCTGCGCACATGCATGCAGCTGTTTGACAGCATATCGCCAGGCGACATATTTGCCGAAGTACTCGACGCCTTCTTCAATGCCAAAGAGGAATAACCAGTGGCCAGCAATGCGGCAATCAGGGTTTTATCCTGACTCATTACATACCGAAACATATTTAATATAACCATAAAACCAAGCAAAACGATGTTAGCATACACATACATAGAGCGCGGACGGTTTGAACTTAAAGAAAAGCCCGTGCCGCAAATTAAAGACGCGCGCGACGCCATTGTGCGCGTAACCCTCGGAAGCATCTGCACAAGCGACTTGCACATAAAGCACGGCAGCGTGCCGAGGGCCGTGCCCGGTATAACCGTTGGCCACGAGATGGTGGGCATAGTTGAGCAGGTGGGAGCTGAAGTAAGAAACGTTAAGCCGGGCGACCGCGTTACGGTGAACGTTGAAACATTCTGCGGCGAATGTTTCTTCTGCAAGCACGGCTACGTGAACAACTGCGAAGACCCCGACGGAGGCTGGGCGTTAGGTTGCCGCATAGACGGCGGACAGGCAGAATATGTAAGAGTGCCGCACGCCGACAACGGACTCAACCGCATACCCGACAACGTAACAGACGAGCAGGCACTCTTCACAGGCGACATACTTGCCACTGGCTTCTGGGCAGCACGCATATCCGAGATTACGTCAGACGACACAGTAATGATAATAGGTGCCGGTCCGACAGGCATATGCACCCTGCTGTGCGCCATGCTCCATAAGCCACGGCGCATAATCGTCTGCGAGAAGTCGGACGAGCGCATCCGTTTTGTACGCAGTCATTATCCCGATGTACTCGTAACCAAGCCCGAAGACGCCGAAGCCTTTGTAAAAGCCAACAGCTGCCGCGGCGGTGCCGACAAAGTGATTGAAGTGGCAGGAGCCGACGACACTTTCGAACTGGCATGGCGATGCGCACGTCCCAATGCAATAGTTACCGTTGTGGCTCTTTACGACAAGCCGCAGACACTGCCGCTGCCCGACATGTATGGCAAGAACCTTACGTTCAAGACAGGCGGCGTTGACGGTTGCGACTGCGACGAAATTCTGCGTCTGATATCCGAAGGCCACATAGACACCACCCCGCTGATAACCCACCGCTATCCGCTAAACGAGATTGAAGAGGCTTACCGCACGTTTGAAAACAGGCTTGACGGAGTGATAAAGGTGGCAATAACCGAGAAGCAAAGGCCATAGGCAGCGCATGCCTTCACGTTGCCGGCAGGCACAGCTGAAACGGCTCTGCAGCCGACATCTCAAAGAGCCATGAAAAAAGTCTGTAAAAGTGGTTAATCTATCCGTAATCCATATCCTCTACACACAGTTATTTATTGCTAACTTTGCAAAGTGAAAGAAACATTTTGCTAAACATAAAAACGAAGGTAACATGAAGACAATAAAACTGAACAACGGAATAGAGATGCCACAGATAGGCTACGGCGTATATCAGGTTTCGCCCGACGAATGTGAACGTTGCGTTAGCGACGCACTGAAAACAGGCTACAGGATGATTGACACGGCACAGGCCTACCACAACGAGGAAGGTGTGGGACGTGCCGTGAAGAACAGCGGAATTAACCGGTCGGACATTTTCATCGTGAGCAAGGTGTGGATATCCAACTACGGCTACGAAAAGGCAAAAGCATCGATAGACGAGAGTCTGCGCAAGCTGCAGACCGACTACATTGACCTGATGCTTCTTCATCAGCCATTCTGCGACCGCTACGGAGCCTACAGGGCACTCCAGGATGCCTACAGAGAGGGCAAGCTGCGCGCCATAGGCGTGAGCAACTTTTATCCCGACCACTTTATCGACCTGGCCAGCAACGTCGACATTGTGCCTGCGGTCAATCAGGTTGAGACGCATGTGTTCAATCAGCAGACTGAAGCACAGAAGATAATGGAGGAGTTCGGCACACACATCATGTCATGGGGTCCGCTTGCGGAAGGCCGCAACAATCTGTTCAGCAACGAAACTCTCACAAAGACAGGCAACAGTCACGGCAAGAGCGTGGCACAGATTGCATTGCGCTGACTGATTCAGCGTGGCGTGATAATAATACCGAAGTCTGTTCACATAGAGCGCATGGAGCAGAATCTCGACATCTTCAACTTTGAACTTACAGATGAAGAAATGGCAGAGATAGCCACACTCGACACAGGCAAAAGTCTGTTCTTCGACCATCATGATGCCGAAACTACAAAATTGTTTATGAGCTGGCGATAGATCAGAAAATTAGCCGCTCTGATTTTCGGTTGTTATATTTAATTCCGGCAGATTCTCAGCTACGCACAACAACACCCGCGCAAATCAGCCGGAACGTTTGTCTCGTTGATTATCATCCTAACAAAGACACCATAAACAATCAAAGGGGACGTTTTTTGATTCGCTCAAAAAACGCCCCCTTTGATTTTCTTAATTCACAAAAATATTATTTTTCTGCAAGTTTTTCCTTAAACCATCTAACCACGCGGTCGATGACAGGCTGCTGAAACCAGTACATGTCGCCATGCCCGGCGTCTTCAACCTCTACATAGCTTACGTCGTTGTCTGCTTTCTTCAGCGCGTCATACAGCTGCCTGCTCTGCACAGGCGACACCAGTGCGTCTGCCGTGCCGTGCATTATCAGGAACGGAGGCAGTCCCTTGCGTATATGCCCCATCGGACTTGCCTTCATGGCCTTTGCCGTATCGCTAAGAATGCTTGCGCCAGGATAAGAGGCAAACGCCGTTCCGTGAACGAGCAGCGCCTCGGTAACGGCCTTCGATGCATGTATGTCCTGTATCTCCTTTGAATACCCCTCGCCTATGTTCATCAGGTTGCTTATGCCATAAATTGTCGCTGCGGCCTGCACATCCGAACTCTGGTCGAGATAGTCGCCCTGATCATATTCCTTGTCGCCGCCCGTAACACCTACCATCTGTGCAAGATATCCTCCTGCCGAATCGCCTATCACGCCTATGCGCTGAGGGTCGATGCCAAACCGACGGGCATGGGCACGAAGATAGCGGACGGCCGACTTGCCGTCGACCAGCAAAGCCGGAAACATGTCGGGCACGGTGCGATACTCTACTGATGCCACCACAAAGCCGGCCTCAGCCAGAGCCATGCGCATCTCTACATATCTGTCGTGTGCTGCCGAAAGAAATCCGCCGCCGGGATAATATATTATGGCCGGTTTTGGCTTGTCCGTACACGGCACGAGCAAAGTCATCTGCAGCGTGCGGTTGTCTGATGCCGATGTAATCTGCGAATATACTATGCCCGTAACGGCATCAATGCGCCCGCGCTCAATGTTCACCTTCATTGTTTCGTGTACGGCCTGCGCCTGTGCGCACACCGGGGCAGCCATAAGGGCTGCTGCCATGATCAAGTGTTTCTTGCTTTTCATCCTTCAGTCTGTTTATTATTCTGCACGAATGCAAAGATACTAAATTAAACGGAGCTTTAAAAACTTACTCCCCACTATCTCGCGCTACACCGGACAATAAAGCCTTCTGCCGTTATCGCGCCCTCACTTCTGCGCGTCTCTCACAGCACGATTCATCTATGAAAGTAGGCTTTTGGTAACATAAAAATAGGGAAATTCCTAAAAACAATATGGATTTATGCTTGCACAGGCAGACACAATGAATTATATTTGCAACAGAATATTTAAAACAGCGAAACAGAATATTAATAATTTAAAGCGATATATTATGAAAAAGTTTACATCTATCCTTGCTATGATAATGATGGCAGCCATGTCATTGACATTCGTAAGCTGCGACGACGACGAATACATAGCCGACACACTGTGGGGCGTTTGGGAAGGCGACATGTACGTAACGAGCGAGTGGAACGGACACACCTACTACTCTTCTTACTCAATCCTGGCCTTCGACAAGGATCCTTACGAGTATGCTTCGGGCACAGGCTACTGGATTGACTATTACAGCGATGCTCCGTGGGACTATTTCGCAAGCCACATAGAATGGAGAGTGAACAACCGCAACATCGAAATTTACTCACGCGAGGACGACACCTACTTCACAATATACGACTACTCGCTATCTGAAAGCTGGTTCAGCGGAACTATCATAGGCGAATATGGCGACCCCATGCAGTTCAGGCTGCGCAAGACGTCATCACCTAACTGGGGTGACTTCGAATGGGGCTGGGACAGCTGGTATGGCTACTCTTATCCTGACTACTCGCCTTCAACACGTGCTGACGGCAGCAACAACGCCGACAGACCTGTAAGAAAGTTTATGAAGAAGACGGCAGAATAACAAAATCTTTATTATCATATTCTATTCCCCGTAAGCACAGTTGGGTGCTTACGGGGAGTTTTTTATCATAAGACAGCTGTGGCTAAAAGCTTAAACACAAACCGCCTTATGCATATAATTTAATTATAAATTCTCAGTTTTATCATAACCTTATGGATAGCATAAAAAAGTCATAGGATTACGACTAAAAACTCGGCCACTTTTGATGTAAAAGTGACCGAGTTACAATGCATAAACGATAGGTTAATGATTTAAAACATTTACGCATGATTTTGCTTACAATTCGGTTTAGCTATATTGCAATTACAGACACGCGTTAAGCAAAACAATGTGATTTGGTTACGATTTTCAGCATTCCTTTTCTATAACCGGTCTTTTAGCATCTTAAGCAAACCTAAATTCCGAAGCCCAATATGAAGTTGGCACCATTATAATTGTCTATGCCGGCTGTGCGCGAACTGATATGGCGGAATCCCACACCGACGTTCATATGTATTTTTCCGCGCCCTAACTTCATTATCAGCGCAGCGTCGTATATAACATTTTTCCATTCAGAACTAAGTCCTGCTGCCACAGTGCCACGCACTTCGAGAGCCACGGCATCTGCTTTCCATAAAGTATACCCTACTCCACCTCCAAGAGTTTGTGTCCTTGCGTAGCTTTTCAGTTCGTCATAATGCCCATACAGCGTTTCCGTATGCAGGAACAAAGACATACGCGGAAGGAGTTTATAGCCTAAATTTACACTTGGCGAAAGCAGCGTGACGCCATTACACTTAGTTCCGCTAACAACTGCAAAATCAGTCAACAATCTGTCGTAAAACTTTTCCGCATTTGATGCGTTCTGCGCCCCGGCTGATGTCATTACAGCCAAAAGCATAAATAACATGATGATTTTTTTCATAATACTTTTTTTAATTTTGCTACTTCCAAAATTAGTGTTATCCAAAATTACATCCAAACTTTTTCGGCTTATCTTTTCGTGTGTGTTACATTTTTTATTTAGGCATAAAGCATTACACATCAATACTTTAGCGTCTATATTACAGAGTTTGTCAAACTAAAAATGTAACACGATGCAATGATAAAACGTTCATTTTTCTTGCTCAATTGGTATTATTTTCATACCTTTAATCAAAATTCTGAAGCAATGACAAAAATTATACTCTGCCTTATTTTATCCGTTTTAATATTAACAAATTGCAGTAACGACAACGACACACATGAAAAGCTGTCGGAAATAGAAAGACTGATTGAAAAGGAGAAATATGAACTTGCCATGAATAACCTGTCGGACATAAATGTCAAAAGGCTAAACGAAGAAAACAAAGCATATTATGACTTGCTGATGACGCAAGCAAATTTTTGTCTCGACAAACAAACCGATTCAGACTCCTTGATTAATGAAAGCATAAGGTTCTATGAAGAAAACAACAACAAGATTTTACTGGCCAAGGCATATTATTATAAAGGCATAACATGCTATCAAAGGGGCAACAAAAGCGAAGGCATAAACTTAATAAAAAAAGCGGAACACTTGGCCAAAGGAACAAGCGACCTTAACTTCATTACGAAAATATACATCAACTTATCTTTTATAAATATCGACACCGGCAATTATCAAACCGGACTAAGCTATGCAAAAAAGGCTCTTCAAACAGCCCGAAAAGCTAACAACAAAATTCTTGTCGCCTTGTCAATGAATAAGATTAATTTAGCTTTTAATCGTATTGAAGAAGTTGACAGCAGCATAGTATATTCAAAAAAAATAATTCCTTATTTAAAATATTTGAATAACAATGAACATATTGCAGAAATATTGACAAATATAAGTATAAGTTTCATCAACAAAAACATGTATGACGAAGCTATCCGTTATGCGAAAAAGTCTTTGGAAATTAAGCCAAATGCGCACGCATATTATATCATTGGCTCAATTTATTTTGAAAGAGGAGAGAACCGGAAGGCATGGCAACTGCTGAACGACGCACTAAACACTAACGAACTTGAACTTAAGGCAGAAGTGCTGTTATGGATGGCTGACCTTAAAAAAGAAGAGGGAAAATATAAAGAGGCGTCTGAACTTGAAGAAAGGGCTTTGGCCACAAAAGACAGCATAAAGACTAAACAGCAGACAGAACACATGCTCAGTCTGCAAAACAATGCCGAAAGAAAGGCGGCTGATGCGCAAGCCCAAAACAGACTCGTAATTGCCATATCAGCCGTAATGGTTTTGGCAGCGGCTGTAATGATATCCATGCTTGCATATAACCGCCGAAGAAGAAATGCGACAAAACGACAAATTGAGGACATAAGCAGAACGACGGAACAATACAGACAGAAGATAAGCGAACTCGACAAGGAGAAAGACAAGAACGAAAAGGAAATAGAGAAACTGAACAAGAAAATTGAGAGTCTGAAAGAAAGGAGAATGACTATTCTCGGCCACGGACGCATGCTTTACGATGAACTGGAAAAAGGAGGTAAGACCATAACATGGAAAAAGGACGACTATGAGGCCGTGATTGAATATTACAGGACTATAGACCCTAAAACCATAGAAAGCATAGAGCATAACTACAAAAAGCTGACTCCGTATAACATTTTCCTGCTGATAATGATTAACAACGGCAAAACCAACGACGAAATTATGCAAACCACCGGCATATCATACAGCGCACTGAGAACAATGAAACACAGAATAAATAAAGTGAAGAACGAAGAGTGAAGAACAAAGAAACAGTGCTCGACGTTAGTCAATTCAAATGCATAGTAATTGCCAATAAAATCTATACGGCAAAGCTATTGAATTCTTCGTTCTTCACTCTTCATTCTTCACTTAAAACTTTCTATCTCACGCAGTTTTTTTACGGCTTCGCTAACGGTATTAATGCCCGTAACCATCATCATGCGCTTGCCGGCCACTTCCTTCAGATTGCATGTCCGCGGATTATGACCGATATAGTTTAAGACGGTGTCGAACACGTTGCTGCGATAATATGCGCTCATGGGGTTGCTCACAAACTGCATGCGCATCTGTCCCTGACGCAGGATAATCTTCTCACAGCCAAGGCGCTTGCCTATACGGCGCAGCGGAACAACATGCATAAGTTCTTCGCCCTCGTGAGGCACTGGACCGAAACGGTCGACAAGACGAGAACGGTAAGCGTCGAGGTCGGCATCAGTCTGAATATTGTCAAGCTCACGGTAAAGGAGCATACGCTCGCTGCTGCTGGGCACATACTGGTCGGGCAGATACATCTCGAGGTCGCTCTCAATGGCGCAGTCCTCAACAAAGTCGTCGCCCGTAAATGTCTTGCCCTCGGCCATCTCGTCCTCATACATATCGCTGAACTCATCGTTCTTCAGCTCGGTTACAGCCTGATTCAATATCTTCTGATAAGTTTCATATCCAAGGTCTTCCATAAATCCGCTCTGCTCGGCTCCAAGCAGATTGCCGGCTCCGCGGATGTCGAGGTCCTGCATCGACAGGTTAAATCCGCTGCCAAGTTCAGAGAACGTCTCGAGAGCCTCAAGCCGGCGACGGGCCTCCTGCGTAAGTACCGACTTAGGCGGAGCAAGCAGATAACAGAATGCCTTGCGGTTGCCACGGCCGACACGGCCTCGCATCTGATGAAGGTCAGACAGTCCGAAGCGGTGAGCATCGTTGATAATTATGGTGTTGGCGTTGCTTATGTCAATGCCGTTCTCAACGATGGTGGTAGACAGCAGCACGTCGTATTCATAGTTCATGAAGTCCATTATGATCTTCTCGAGTTCCTCGGGCTTCATCTGTCCGTGACCGATGGCCACGCGCGCGTCGGGCACATACTTACGTATCATGGCGGCAAGCTCCGGCAGGTTGCTTATACGGTCGTTAACGAAATACACCTGTCCGTTGCGGCTCATCTCAAAGTTTATGGCATCGGCTATCACTTCCTTGTCAAAGGTGTGCAGCTCGGTGCATATAGGATAGCGGTTGGGTGGCGGAGTCTGCATTATACTCATGTCGCGCGCACCCATCAGCGAAAACTGCAGCGTGCGCGGTATCGGCGTTGCCGACATGGTCAGCGTGTCTACGTTCACTTTCATCTTGCGCAGTTTCTCCTTTGTTGCCACACCAAACTTCTGCTCCTCGTCTATTATGAGCAGTCCTAGGTCTTTAAACTTCACGCTCTTGCCTATCAGCTTGTGCGTACCGACAATGATGTCAATCTTGCCGTCGGCAAGGTCAGTCAGCACCTCACGAGTCTTCTTTGCGCTGCGTGCGCGCGACAGATAATCAACACGCACGGGAAAATCCTTCAGTCGCTTAGAGAACGTCTGATAGTGCTGATAAGCCAGAACGGTGGTGGGCACAAGAACAGCCACCTGCTTAGAGTCGCACGCAGCCTTGAAGGCCGCACGCACAGCCACCTCGGTCTTGCCAAAGCCTACGTCACCGCAAACAAGCCTGTCCATAGGCCTGCGGCTCTCCATGTCGGCCTTAACATCGTTAGTGGCCTTCAGCTGGTCGGGCGTGTCCTCATATATAAAACTGGCTTCAAGCTCATGCTGCATAAACGAGTCGGCACTGAAGGCATAGCCCTGTTCGTGTCGGCGCGCCGCATAGAGCTTTATAAGGTCGCGCGCAATGTCCTTTATCTTCTTCTTGGTGCGCTCCTTCAGCCTGTCCCATGCCCCAGTGCCGAGTGTGCTCAGGCGTGGCGGAGTCTCGCTGTCGCGGCGCTTGTATTTTGATATCTTGTAGAGCGAGTGGATGCTCACGTCCACCTTGTCGTTGTTCTGATAAATGATGCGTATCACCTCCTGATAGCTGTTGCCTGCCGGCACACGCACCAGTCCGGCAAAGCGCCCGATGCCGAAATCCACATGCACGATATAGTCGCCCGGCTCCATCTCCTGCAACTCTTTCATGGTGAGCGCCATCTTGCCGCTGCGTGCGGCGTCAGAGCGCAGACTGTATTTGTGGAAGCGGTCGAATATCTGATGGTCGGTAAAGAAACATGCCGGCATACTGTTGTCGGCAAATCCTTCATGCAGAGTCTTGTCAACAGGCAAGAACTCTATCCGTCCGGCTTTGCCTTCGTCTGCCAGCGTGGTGAAGATGTCTTTCAGGCGTTCGTTCTGCTTGACGCTGTCGGCAAGGATATAAAGTTTATATCCGCGCAGCATATAGTCTTCAAGAGCCTTTGTCAGCAGGTCGAAGTTCTTATGGAACAGCGGCTGAGGCGTCATGTCAAACTTCAGCGTTGCCGTCGGTGTGCCCGTCGGCTTAGTGCCCATCTCCATACGTCTGAAACCAGAAACATCGGTCATAAAGCGTGCTCCGCTTATCAGCATGGAGTCGGCCCTAAGCTCCTTCATCACGGCCTGCTGCTCCATCTCGGTCAGTCCCTCGAGACGTTCTTTCTTAGCCTGCTGCGAAAAGCCGTCATGATAGGTGCGGTCTATAACGTCGCGCACATACAGAATGTCTTTAGCCACAATGATGGTGTCTTCAGGCAGAAAGCGCATGAACGACACTTTCTCGTCGGTCAGCGTTGCCAGTTCGGGCACTATCTCTATGCGCTCGCGCTTGTCGCGCGACAACTGGCTCTGCACTTCAAAGGTGCGTATAGAGTCTATTTCATCGCCGAAAAAGTCGATACGGAAAGGATATTCGCTGCTATATGAGAACACGTCGAGAATGCTTCCGCGCAGGGCAAACTGGCCCGGCTCGTAAACATAGTCAACCTCTGTAAAGCCAAAGTCGCGCAGCGTTCTTTCCAGTTGTATAACGTCGTGCGTGTCGCCTGTGCGCAGCAGCAATGTGCGTTCGTCAAGTTTCTTGCGCGACACGACAAGCTCGCTCAACGCCTCAGGACATGTAACCACATAAAGAGGATGGCCCTCAAGCGGCGCCGACAAGCGGCTGAGCACTTCGGTGCGCAATATCTCGCTGGCCGGATCGCGCTGTCCGTACTTCACCTGACGCCGATAAGATGATGGAAAGAACAACACGTCTGTGTTGCCCATAATCTGAGTAAGGTCGTGATAAAAATAGCCGGCCTCCTCGGCATCGTTAAGAACAAAAAGACACATAGGACTGACACGGCGTGCGGCCGACGCAAACATCATTGGAGCGGCCGACGCAACAAGTCCCTGCAGGAAAACGGTCGGAACAGACTTGTCTTCCAGCAACCTGACCAGTGCCGCAACCTGCGGCGACTTGGCATATAAATCAGAAATTTCCTGTATATTCATCGCGAATCCGCCGACAAAGATACAACATTAAAACGAAACGTGAATACAAATCGAAAGAAGAATGCAAAAGAACAATTCACAATTAGCTGCGCTGAACTTCGTTTCATAATTTATAATTGGCTGCACTGAACTGCATTTCACAATTTAATTAAAACGAGCCATATTTCTTAGCTATTCATCCTTAATAAAAAAGTTTCCGCCATGTCAGAGATTCATCACCTCATTTCATGGCGGAAAAAATTGTGAAACGTGGTTCGGCGTAGCCAATTATGAATCACCATCGTATCTTCCGGCCATCCTGCGTATCACCTCAGCAACTTTTTTACGGAAACTTTCGGGCGATACCACCTCTACATCCGAGCCGCACGACAATATCTCCTGTATCAGGTCGCACGTAGGGCGCATATAATACTCAAACACCGAGTAACCTTCGGCAGTCTCAACTTCCTGCTGCGAATGATGCAAAGGTTGGGAGCGCATATACGACGCATGCATTCCATACACCTTCAGACGGATTTTTACCGGATTGTCGTCACTTATAACTATGCCGAAGCTGTCTTCAAAAAACTTCTCCGGATTAAAGTCCTTGGGATAGACAAACTCCTTGTCGGTGATGTGCATATCTATTATATGGTCTAACGCAAATGTGCGTATAGAACCACATTCGACACACTGCCCCACCGCATACCAATGCTGCTTGAACAACTTTACGCAATAAGGTCTAAAAGTATAACATCCTGTCTCTTCACACCAGTAACACCTATATTCGAGCCGTGCCTCATGTCCGTCGCGCATGGCTTCAAGAATCTTTTCGAGATGCACTTTGTCCGAAGGCATATATTCAAACAATATGCGCTTGTTGAGGTTATGCCCGTCTACAAGCAGATTATTAACCGAAAAGGTGTTCAGCAGCCAGTTTCGCAACCCGTTGTTTTCCAGGTCGTCTACATTCTCGATGTAATAATAGTAGCCTCCTTTTCTGTTGCATTCAATGTTTATGTCGAAAATCTGTTCTATGGCCGCACGCCAGTTGTGGAATGTCCTTAAAGGTATGTCCTGCCCGTCGCTCAGGCTCGACCTGAGCCACCGTTCATTGATTTCCTCAAACGTTATTTTTCGCGAGCGGTAAATTACATCAACAAGCCATATATACTTGTCGAATAGGTCTTTTGTCATAATTAATTGTCTATTTATTTTTTGGTTCTAATATCAATACACAACCGACATCAGCCGTAACAATAACGGCTGACACCGGCAACACAGCATCAACAACAGCCAGCTATTTATTATTTATACGCCAAGCCACAATCCGCAACGTACAAAAAATGTAAGCCGCAACATGCACGTGCCCACAACCATGCAGACAATACTGCAGCCTGTGTACGCCAAACATGCTTATTCATAAGAAACAAAAACCCACAGCCCACCCATTTCTTTCGATTGCAAACAATATCTTACCCAAAAACAAAACCTATCGCTTCTTCTAAGCATAAGCTTATCATTATGCAAATAACAAAGCCCCGCAACATACGGATATAATCACAGAAACTGCCTCAACGGCATCATTATCCTGCCAATATTGTCTGAAATCAAGAAATTACACCATGACATCACCTAACCAAAAGTCCAATTAAGTCTTATATTTCCTAAAAAATATTTTCTTAATGCTGACTCATTTTTTATATATGTGTTTGAAAGTATCATACGAAGTTATTTAATTTTTGTGCAAAAATAAATGCCACTTATGCCAAACCGCAGCATAAGCAGCAAAAATTTTTCGATGAATTATATGTTTTTAATCCATGTCAAGTGAGAAATTCAGGCTGTACCCATACTGTATACACTATACAGCCTGTCTGTATAGGCATGAAAACCGCCTCATACGGCCTACAGCCTCATTCCTCATAATAATATTTGCCGTTGCGCAGACAGTCGCAGAAGATTATCTTGTTGTCATTATATCCGCAGCGCTCCGTAATGTCGTCAACGCGGTTGTGGCCAACAATCTGCGTATATCCATGCAGCGGGTCGGTCAGTTCGCTTATGTCTGCCCAGAATATTCCTCCGATTTTGCCTATGCGTCCTCCCCTGGCATGTCCAAGGCGCAACATGGCGTTAAACTGGACTGACTCGGGATTATTCAGCTGATGCGCTATAGGCTGAGTAAGGTCGCCCTTAAAGTCGTCTACAAACCAGCTGTGCTGTATGCCGGCATGCGTAAATATCCGGTTGCCCTGCTGATAGGCATACTGAAACAGCTCTATGTTGGCGTTGAACATAGCCTCGGCAAACCTCTCTATCTGAAAGTCGTAGCGCGAACCGGGCAGGGCCCTGTCGCAGAAATAATGCAGGTCATGGTTGCCAAGAAGCAGCACCACGTCGTCCATGCGCCGCTTCTTAAGTTCTATGATGTCACGCAGGTTGTCCAGCTGTTGCCTGCGCGTAATGTATTCATACGGGTCGAGATAGTCACCCAGAAACACGATTGTGCAGTCTTCGTGCTCATCAACTATGCTTCTCCATTTTTCAAGACCGTGAACATCTCCTATGGCTACAATAGGTTTCATTTTTCTTCTTTGTTTAGCAATTACACACTCGACTTGTTTTCTTACTCCGTCTTTTATTCATTCTCAGTATATGTGCCACAACATTGCAGTATCACAATATCTCTCTTGCAATCCATGCACAGGCCTCGGCATCAGCAAGGGCATTGTGGTGCATCGTTAGGTCGTAGCCGCAAAGGGCAGCAACAGTATGCAGCTGATGATTCTCTGCACCGGGAAAAGCCCTGCGGGCAGCGGCAAGGGTATCGTAAAAGCAGTAGTCGGGATAATCCATCTGATAAACCTTGAACGCGGCTTTAAGGCAGCCCTCGTCAAAGCCTTTGTTATGAGCCACTAGCGGCAGCCCCTCAATGAGCGGCTCCACCTGCTTCCACACCTCGCTGAACACCGGTGCCTCTTCGGTATCTTCGCGCGTCAGGCCATGCACTCTGCTGCACCAATAGGTGTAATAGTTTGGCTCGGGCTGTATAAGCGAGTAGAACGTGTCGGCAATCTCACCGTCACGCACAACCACCACGCCCACGCTGCACACCGAACTGCGCTCGCCGTTGGCCGTCTCAAAATCTATAGCCGCAAAATCTTTCATCTACACAATACTTGTTTCTGCCGCAAATTTAGCAAATTCTACACTTAAAACGTAAGCTATTTAGTTTTTTAACTCATACAGTTGTAAAGATTTATTTTCTTGTTTCCGGTTTAGCTGTTAATTCTATGCGTTATATCATCGCCCTGTCGTCATCATCCGCCGCCCCATATTCAGGCTCTGTCTCTGCCGCCATCATGCCGCAGTCGTCTTCCGGGAGAGAGTATCTCACGGTGCGGTCGCCAAGATATATATGGTTCAAGGTGTATTCGAGCGACGTCAGCGTCTGTTCACGCCTGTCTGTCTTCAGCTCACACTCCCACACCGTCATGCAGTGCCATCCCATGGCGGCCAGCTCCTGCTGCACCCTTTTGTCGCGCTGCCTGTTGCGGTTTATCTTGGCTGCCCAGAAGTCAACGTTGCTCTTTGGCATCTTGAAATACTTGCACCCTTCATGTCCATGCCAGAAGCAGCCGTTCACAAAAATGCACGTGCGATACTTGCGCAGCACTATGTCTGGATGTCCCGGCAGGCGCGGATGATTCAGCCTGTATCTGAATCCGCGTGAAAACAGATACTTCCTGACTATCATCTCCGGCTTTGTGTTTGCCGAATGTATGGCGGCCATGTTTTTGTGCCGCTGCTCCTTAGTACATCTGTCCATCCCCGCCCCTTTTCGTCAACTGTATGCTGCCGTTTTTGTCCGGCATAATGCCGTAAGCCTTTCAGTACGCCGTTATGACATGTACGGGTTTTCTGCCCTTACTTGTCTAACTGCAAAGATAATATTTTTTTATTCTTCATCAAAAACATCCGTACTTATTTTCTGACGGCAATAAAACAAAACTGCCACAAATGTTCTCATCCATATAAGCCTGCATAAAAAGCCTCATAGAATTTAAAGGCAAAAAACTGAAAGGAAAATGCATATTCTTCATTAAGAAACAATCAGAGAAAGAATCTCCATAAAGAAAACTGTAAGCAAAACAACGAGTATATGTTTCAAATCATTAACCTATCGTTTACGGTCTAAAAACAGGCCACTTTTGATGCAGAAACGGCACAGTTTTTACCGGCAAACAGGCCGGTATTTATGGCTGTCAACTACAGTCAACATTCCAGCCTGTACATTTATGCCGCTGACACATTTTTCTTATGCCGAGTTTAGGTTTACATTAAAGCCAAATCGTTATAAGGATTCGGTCTGTATTTTTGTTTTATATCGTTCTTCGTCATTTTTTTGCAGACACTTTTATAATTTGCTAACGCCGAACAGCGTTTCATAATTAGCTGCGCTGAAAACGAAGTTCGACGTTAGTCTAGTCAATGTTTTACTACAAGAAATAGGAAGTAATCGGATTAAATAAATCCTGATACTCAATTCCGGCAGATTGCAAATCAGCCGGCACAATACCAAACGTAGTGCTTGCGAATGGAAAACACATGGCGCTTTGGCTTTACATTAAGCTGATTTTCATCAGACTCTTCTTGATATAGCGGGCTATGTCAAGAAAAAGCAAACAATAAGACGGGCTGAAAACGTTAATGCACAAAATTGATAAAACTATGTACGGCATAATTACCGATTTCAGTTTAACACCTTGAACTTTTCATTTTCCTTTTTCGCCACATTAGTGAAGAAGGTTATAACATGCGGATAGAAGTTCTCGAAGTTTCCATACTTGTGCTGTTTCTTCTCATATTTTCTCAGCAGGCTCACCAGCTCAGGCATCCATCTGAAGTTGCGCTGAATCTGCTCCGACAACTCCTGTTTCACTTCTTCCGGCTTATAATCATTGTCCAACATATAACAGATTACGGCTGCGCGCACCAGCGATTCGTTTATCATTGTCTTCCAGTTGCCGTATGCCTGCTTTGCCATAGCCCATTTAGACAGCTCAAATATCTCAGTTGCCGCCTGTTCCATATCTTTCACATGACCGGGATATCGTTTCTCATCAAGCAGATAATTTACAAAAGAGTGATTAAACTCATGCACAAGCGTAGGCAGATAGTCCTTGCTGTACATCGGCTTGTCTTCCTTATCAACATAATAGCCCACAACGGCAAACACTTCTTTCTTGTTGCCTCTTACGTGTCTGTTAACTCCATAGTTTCCACCGCCGTTACAAAAGCCAATAATCACAGAAAATACTTCCTGCGGCTCTTTACCATAAAAGGCAGAATACCAGTTTGTGTCAAGATACTTTATCACATTCTCACGATAAGCCTCAAGTCCTTTTTCATACAGGGCTTTATGTGCATTGAAAAAGTCGTTGAACCTTGTATCTTTATAAAAGTTGCCGAGCTGTGTCAAAAACTCCGTCTTGTCCACCTTGCCCCATCTCTTTTCAAGCGTCGGCACTTCTTCGTCTATCAGCGAGAACGTGCCGTTCTGATTATTAAGATGTATCGCCATCGACATCACGGCATCAAAAGATATGCCGTACTTGTTTCTGAGTTCTTTCATATACTGCACAGCCGGATGCTTCGTTTGACTCTTAAAATGTTCATCCATGTCTTTTATATATTGCCCTGCCATGTCCATGTTATATTCAGGATATCCGGCCATACGTGCCAATATACTCATCAGTTCAACATTCTCATTCACCTCAGGTTCTATTGTCTGAGCCTTCGTGTCCAGCGCGTAAACGCAGAAAAGCAAAATACATAATATTATTGTTCTCATAATTTTAGATAATTATTTATGCCGTTATCGTACCATTCATCATACATACCCCCTTTCAGGTGTTTTCAATAAATTTGTCAAGTTATTTTTTGAACAGCTCCAGATGACATTTCCACGTACAGTTATTTGTATTTACAGGCAAAAATAATTTAATATAACCATAACGGCAAGAAAATAGACTTTTATTGTAATTAATTTATTATTTTGTCAATAACATTCTCTGTAACTACAGATAAAGTATTCACACTTAAAAGATACCGGAAATAAAGAACGAATTAAGAAGCACGCCAACTTTAACAAGGTGATAAAAAATAAAATCAAACATAAAAACTATACCTTATGTGAACTAAAGTTATTCATTTTTTCAGAAACAAATCATAGTATTTAACACAAGAACTAGAATCATGATTAAATACTTTCATTTTGTCTTACAATTCATAATGCATCATTTTTTAATACGATCTTATTTAATTTCTAATTTGGCTACAAAATCATATATTTTATGTACATTTGCAGTCATCATAAAAAAACATATTTTTATATGAATCTTATACGTCTCAGACAAATAAATTAAAATAACATGAAAAGATTTTACGTTAAATATATTTTTCTGATTGTATTACTTATATTACCTCTTTATGCTAAAGGACAAAAGTATAATTTTATGCCTATTGATAAAGAATTTGACTCCATTGCAAGTAAATTATGTCGCATGGATTTTGAAAACAATCGTGTTAAAATAGAAATAAAAGACCTTGACAAACTATATAAAATTGCTGAGGAAAAAGGGAACAAACAATTAAAAGCCCGAGCTTTATTTTGGAAAGCCAGGACTATACAGATGAATGCATCGGCCCAACAATGCATACCTTTATTAGAGCAAGCAAAAAAGCTTTGTTCAATCAACTATGACTACGACATGGCATGCATTAATTACCAATTGGCAGGAAACTATGAACGCTACGGAAGATATCTAGAAGCATATAACCTGCTAAAATCAACCATACCTGTTTTTCAAAAATACGAAGATCATTACTTTCTCGGTAATGTATATTTACTTTTTGTACAATTATATTTAGATATTAACGATCCTGAAAACGCCAAAAGCCCACTTATGCTTGCAGGCAAAGAATATGAAAAAGTAAAATTTCCTCTTAACAGAATATATTTTTTTCAAGCTTACTTTGCTGAAGGAGAAAAAAAGTTACAACTATATAAAAAATCTGTTGAAAGTGGCAAAAAAGACTGGGGTATGACATTTCAAGCATTAACGAATATAAGCATGCTTTTCCTCGAAAAGAACCAAATTGACAGCGCAGCTATATATGATAACCATGCATTAAGCATTTTGGAAAAGAATGCTTACGGAAATCTTATTTTTACCACGCTATATAATATTAACCACATAAAGGTTCTATATGCGCAAAAGAAATACTCTGAGGCCTTGACATTGCTTCATGAGCAAGAAAAAATTACAGAAATGTTAAAGGGAGAACAGTTTCTAACCGAAATATATGAAATGCTATGGAAGGTATCAGACAAACTTGGTAAAAAAGATGAAGCATACAAGTACCTTGAGAAATACATGAACGAATATAAAGCAAGAGAAACAGAGATACGAAATCAGGACCTGCCCAAGGCTAAGGCAAGAGAGGCAATCGCGCGAAGCAACGACAGAATAAACCTACTAGAAAAAGATGCCGAGCTAAACCGTACATTAATGTACGTTATGATTCTATCTATAATTATTTTAATACTTGTCGCCGTATCTGTATTTGTATATTTATACCAACGCTATAAAATAAGGAAGATAGAAAACCGAGAATTACGAAACAGCTTACAGCAAGAATCACTTATTTACAGTATAAACCGACAAAATTTTGAAAGAGACATAAAACAAAAAGACTGCGAAATAAGTTCATCAACATTACTTTTAGCAAACAAGAACGAAGTGTTACAACAGATAAGTGACATAACAAAACGATATTCAGAGCAAAACCTGATACCAACGGAGTATGTCAAGCAAATTAATAGTGTCATTGGCGACAGTCTTAAAAATGATGACGAATGGTCTCGTTTTAAGCTTCATTTTGACTCTGTTCATCCTGGATTCTTTGTAAAGTTGAAAGAGATAAGTGCAGAACTTACAGAAAACGATTTAAGATTATGTGCGTATGTCAGAATTGGCATAAGAGCAAAACAGATAGCCGGTATGTTGTCTGTAAGTCCAGACAGTGTTAACAGCAATCGCTACAGATTAAGAAAAAAGCTCGGCTTACAGCACGGAGAAAGTCTTGATGATTTCATACGCAAGATATAACATCTTACTTACAATCCGGCACTATAATAAAAAAGGCACTATAAAATATTTTGCATAAATGGACAAATATTCTATAGTGCCTTACAACAAATACGTCTCAGTTATTCAAATATAACAATGGCATTATTATTTTAAGATTTTCTTACCCTTGTGAATATATATACCTTTACCTGGATAATTCACACGCATGCCATTAACATTATAATACGCATCATCTTCATTTGCGACATTATCATACCTTACTGTATAAATACCGGTTGTAAGTCCATCAATGGCTACCTTATCGGCGTTATCAATTATTCCATTCTTATTTATCAACAACACTATAAGCTCTGTGTTTTTCTTTTCAAGCAAATTCTTTGGTATCTCAAAAGAGCATGAATATGAAAAATGGTCTCCTTCTTTTATTGTTTCCGGTATAACTCCAGATACACCATTATAATCAGGATATATTGTTCTTGCCACATCATTATACCACATCTGATCTGCAGGAATCGTTGACGGAAGGTTTTCAAATCCGCCCATCTCTCCCATTGCGTTATCTGCATAATAATTATTCTGCTCATATCCTGTCGGTTTTCCTTCCGGAACACCAATGTCTTCATTGGTACGATGTACGTTGTTTTCAACGAGAACGTATGCCAAACGATAATCAGCCTTATCTATGTCTGCAGCAAAATAAATGTCCGTATTTGCAATAATCTCATTTGTAGCCTCATCATACGAAGCATTAAGCTGTATACCGCAGTTATTTGTCGAATTATCCATAATCTGCTTATAATATGTTTCCATATCTCCCGGATCAATCGAATACATTGTATTTCGGTTATACACACAACGAGGATACCCAGAAAGATTACATCTTGAGAAAAGCAAGTCATGATAGTCTTCAACACCAAATGACATCGCATCTGTCCATGCTGCACTACTGCAGTGAATAGCGATGCCGATGAATGAGTCCGGATATTTTTCGTTCATCTCTTTCATTGCCACAATACCTCTTACACAATAACCACACCATGTTCCGGTAACCTCTTCTGACACAAGTTTTCTAGGATATGCAGACACACGCCCTTTTACGCCAGTGCTGTCTGTGCCGCTCTTTATCCATACTTCATATTCAGAAGTCTGATTACGCGAGATATTAAATTTCTTGTCTAGGACGAAATCTGTCTTTTTGCCGGGCTCCAGTGTTCCGTCAAACTCCTGTTCATAAGTTTCACCGTTAATTCTATATCCTACTTTATAGGACGTTATGCTTTTTTCCCCTGTGGCAAAAACTTGTCCTGATACAGCCACATCACCATATTGCTGTATCACACGTCCAAGATTTGTCGTCAATCCGACATTAGACTCCACACCAACAAAGATATCATCGACATAAAGACAATTTTTATCCTGACTGTCGTTAACAAAAGCTATATATACAGTTTTTCCTGCATATGCCGAGAGATCTACAACATGTTCAGTCCAGCTGTAGCTTTCTTTTGAAACTTCAAACAAAGGCGCAGACTTGTCAAAGTCTTCAACTGCAGTTCCTTTTTCTGATATATATATTTTATATCCGTCACGATAATCCTTGTCACTAGCTCTCGAGCGCCATGAAAGCACTGTCTTTTCAGATTCTATTGCTATGGCTCCTGTCACCATCCAGTCGTCCGATTTACCTGCATTTTTATACCAAGACGTACTGCATGCCACCATATTGCCGTCATTACCCTCCTCGTATACAACCCATGGAACACCAACAGCAAATCCGAGGTTTTGCATATCCGTTGATGGTGTACGTCCGTCAACATCATGCAAAGTAAAAGCTGACGGCATGCCTTCATCAAACCCTGTACTAAAATAAGTAATCTGTGCCTTCGCACTGCCAGCAAGCAGTAAGGCCGTACATGCAATAATAACATTCTTCTTCATGTTCATAATATTTAGGGTTAATATGTTGCTACTTTTCTAACAGAATTTCCTTTCTTAATGATATAAACACCGGGAACGTTCATATTTTCAACCTTTCTTCCATCGATGGTGAAAATACTTACAGGTGCATTGTCTAAACCATATTTATCATTATCGGGCATCGTTATAGCCGATGACTCGTCTGTATAAACAACCACTTCTTCAGAGAATGCCGATTCAGCATCACTGCTTACAGCTTTTACTGCAAATGCATAATATGATTTTTGCTCCAAATTCTTGAACGTATAATAAAGTTCTTTCACGCCATCAACTGTAACAGTGTCTGTATGCAGGAAGTCTGTATCTTCAACTTCACCCTCAATTACTTCAGGTTCGCCGCTTACCTCAACCACTTTGGCGTCATCAAACAATCCATCGTCTTCACCTCTTACTATTGTTATAGAATCTATTATGGCACGTCCTAAATTAGTGGCAAAAGTAACAGGTGTTTTTGAAATACCGTTGTTGAAACGGAACAAGTATGTACGGCATACGCTGTTTATTCTTGTCTTGCCGCTCATTCCATTTGCGCTGACGCTGAAAACAGGCGTTTCACCAGAAGCAGCCTTTACCGTTACTGCCACCGCGAAATTACCGTCATATCGTTTAAGATTCAACACAGGTGTGATGAGCATACCGCCTTCTGAAACATTTCCAATCTGACACCAGCCGCCTGCCTGATAAACCTTACTTCCTGTCCAGCCTGTTTCAGTTACATAATCATCAATACTTTCACTTATATCTGTAGAATTTGCTGATTCAGAAGTTCCTGATGCCATCATAGAAAAACCTTCCTGCAAAGCAACCTTCTGTTCTGATTTATATCCTAACTTATAAAGGTTGACCACATAACTGCTTGCATGTTCAACCATATCCCAAGACGCTGTAAAACCATCATTGCCATTTACATCCGCCTTGATATTTTTTGGCGTTTTAAGATGGTTTGACATAAAATTGAATACAATAGTCCCATTATCATCACTTATGTCTGTAATCCATTTATCTAAAGTTTCCCCCGTATATGGCTGTGCTGCCGGAGTTGAAATGTCCGTAAAACTGTTATTAGACGAAATAGGATACAAATCCTTTTCCTCTGTATTACCACCGGCAACAGCATTATACGCAAGATGATTATCTGCAGGAACTAAATGGAATCTCGGGTGTGATGTGTCGTCGTTAACACTATTGTTATTCCATACATTTTCATTATAGTCAACATGTGTTATCATGAGTCCTCCTGACGGGATATATCTGTCCCAGCCTTGCTGCTGACGGTTCTCCATGAGATAGAATTCATTTTCATTGCTTGTTGTAAGTATATATGCAGAGTTTGTCTCAGCCAGATGCCCCATCGTAACATTGTCTGTAGGTTCAGTCAGCTCTACTGGAGTCAGCCAGCCCAAAGTCATACGTTCAAATGCATTATATGACGGAGGCGTCTTGCCGTCATTATTATAAGGGCCATACTCCATTATATCATATGAACCAAGTTTATAATCCGTGGCATCTAATGTGTTATAATGATCCGCAAGCCCCAGCACATGGCTGAATTCATGACAAACTGTGCCTATACCTGACGACTGCACACCACTGTTGCCGAAAAGTTCAGACGAACAGGCATACGTGTCAACCGTCTTGCCATCTAGATTCAAATTTATGTTATATGCAGACAAAAGATATTTATGTGGCCAGATTGTATTAGAGCCGCCGCCGGCATGCTGCCCATAACCTGCATAAATAACATATACCATGTCCACCTTTCCGTCACCATCACCATCATATTGCGAAAAGTCTATTTCATATTCTGAGTCTGCCAACTGACATGCCTCTTTTATCATAAGACCTGCATTTTGATCAGTTGTCATAAAACTGTCACTACCATAATATGCCGTATTGTGCGATAGTTTTATAGGACCTACGATATCAAAATGTGGTACGAATACCCCACTTGACTGTGCAATGTAATAGTCTCTCGCAGAGCCTGTAGCTCCATTGTCGCTAAATCCGCTTTCATTGAGCATACGGTCATGAAAGTCCTTGTCAAGAGAAAAATCCTTATCTGCAAATTCTACCAAAAGTACAAGACAACGTCCCTCTCCTATAGTAGGATAATTTCCCACTTTAAAACGAGAGTTGCTGCTATTCTGCTTCATGGCCTTATTCATTCTGTCTGGCCTTGATATATTATTTATCAATTCTGTTGCTTTTTTCAGCTTGCCTACATATCTTATTTCTGTAAGAGAGCGCATATCTGGATTATGCGCCAAAGGCGAATCCTGAATTGTCAGCATATTTTTATCTGTCAAGCTTGCATACCTGTATCCTCCGTCTTCGTCCTGCTTGAGCAGATATCCGTCAGTGCTTATGCATTGATGCCAATGCTCATCACCATTTATATAAAAAGTGATGGTTGTTCCGTCTGGCTGCAAAGCATTTATCGCACCACGATATGCCGGCACTGCTTCCACTGTCATGACATAGATGAAAGCAAAGAATAAAAATTGCAATAATCTTTTCATAGTTCTATTTTTTTAACGTTTAACTGTTTGCAAAGTTACTAATTTAAGATGACTTCATAATAGCAAAATATCACAATTTTTCAGTTACAACGCTCAAAAGTATATAGATAAAAACTGACAGCGGCCATTTTTTATACATTTTGTTACAACAAACAATGTTTTTTATTTATCTTTGTATTGAAAAAATCAGTTAACTGATATAGTATTAATTTAAATTTTAAACACATGAAAAGCAAATTACATTATTATCTTGTGACATCGCTTTGCGTGTTATCTGGAGTCTTATGTCAAGCTTTTGCTTCAGATGTCAAGACGGTTTATGCACTATCTGACAACGAAGAGTTTGGCAAAGGTATCTATACATTTGAATTGAGTGATACCCTCAAAAACGTAAGTCTGTTTCAAACAATGACCTACAATATGGTCTGTGGCGGACAGATTGTAGACAACACCTATTATTATTTTGAATACGAACAAGTTTATAATGGTATCAAAGTCCACGGTCTTTGGGCTTTTGACATGGAAAGTAAAACGCAGAGACAGATTGCTGATTACGGTGGCGTAAATAACGGACAAGCAGTAAGCAACTTTTCGTATGACTATCAGAGCGGAACGATGTATGGCCTTAACAGTTTCAACGGTGGCGACGGTCTTGTTAAGCTTGACCTCGAAACCGGTACTATAACAAATGTAGGAACCTTAACTTATGACGTCATCAATTCTGCTGCACAAGCATCAGACATGGAAGAACACATGCACGTGATGACATCTACCTATGACGGAGAAATGTATGGCATAAGCTACTGGGGATCTTTATACAAAATTAATCAGCACACATGCGAATGCCAATATATAGGAACACTTGACTATAACCCAGGTGATGCCTTCATGTATAGTGGTGACTGCCTGTTTTATGACAACGACAGCGGACAACTTTATCTAAGATTCACCACTTATAATTGGTCTACATCATCATGGATTTACGATGCAGTCATGATTGACACGAAAACAGCACATGTAACTCCATTTGCGAAGTTTAAGGACAACAAGGAATCTTCTCTAATGGGTATATCAGTACCTTTCACTGTAGCTGAAGCCAGCGCTCCGGCAAAAGTGCAAAATCTTAGCATCACAAGAGGCCAAAATGGTGCGCTCACAGCAACACTTGAGTGGGACAACCCGTCAAAGACATATGGCAGAGGAGGTACACTTGAGGAGCTTAGCTATGTGCTTGTGCTGAGAGACGGTGTTAAAGTAGACTCTATCGTCAACCCGGCAATAGGAGGTCATCAGACATGGACTGACAATAACATCACAGAACGTGGATACTACACATACAGAATAATTCCGGGCAACAGCATTGGCCGCGGAGACAGAGCCAGCGTAGGCTCATATGTCGGAAAAGGTGATCCTCTAGGAGTTACCGACGTCAAGCTTCTTGCCGACGGCGATAAAGCCAAACTCTCATGGACCGCACCTACAGAGGGCAAGCTGAGCTCATATATCGACGTAAATACTCTGAATTATGATGTTATCAGATTTAAGAACAGCAGTCTTGAAGGCGAAAAGGTTGCAACAGCAATAAAAGAGACATCATTCACAGACGAGACTCTGACAGAAATGGGAAGATATACCTATGCCATAGTTCCGCATACAGACAATGCCACCGGCGACAGCGTAAGATCAGAAACAGTTATCCTCGGACCGGCATACACAAGCCCTATTACCTTTGAATTTAACAATCTCGATGAGTTCAAACTATGGACAACTATAGACGCTAACGGCAATTATGAAACATGGGCATGGTCAGACGGAATGTTCGGCACATTAAAAGGAGCAACATGTTCATATAATTATGATGAGGTTGTCGCTGCAGACTGGCTGATATCACCGCGCATAAAGTTTGAAGCAGGCAAGAGATATAAGGTTACATTCGATGCACTGCCAGGAAGCAATAAAGTAATGGAGACACTGGCCGTATCATTCGGACAGGGAACAGACATAGCTTCACAGGACAGCATCAACCAGTTTGAAATCGTATCTGATCAGGTTGTAAGCCTGCGCGCAAATCTTCCTGAGATTAAAGCTACAGGAGAATACAACATCGGTTTCTTATACCGCACATATTACGCAAACTATAAGCTGAGTGTCGGCAATATACAGGTAAGTGAAGACCACGAAGGGTATGTTGAGGGTATAATAACCTGTGACGGCAAACCCGTAGCAGGAGCAACAGTCATCACTAATGGCGGAAAATTTAAATCTGTTACAGACAATGAAGGCAAATACCGTCTAGAGTATCTCCCCGAAGGAAACTACGACATAGACGTACAGGCCCTAGGATATGAAAATGCATCAGCATCAGCATCAGTAACCGAACACAATGTTACTCAATGCGACATCGAAATGACCGCACGGCCTACATACAAGATCAGCGGTACTGTTGTCGATGTTGCAGACGAACCGGTAGCAGGTGCAAAGGTTGTTCTGAGCGGATACGACAACAAAGAAACAGAAACAGCCACAGACGGAACATTCAGCTTTGCTGACGTATTCAAAGACGATAACTACGCTGTAAGTATAACAAAGAATAAGCTTCTCGAGGGAACTAAGAACTTTGGAGTTGAAAGCGACACAGACCTTGGTACAATAACACTTCTTGACAACCAGAAGCCAGCCGGCAAGGTTACTGTCATTGAAGACGGAACCTCTGCTAATGTAACATGGAACGCTCCTTCCAACGACGCAGTATTGCAGCGCATTGACGACGGAACCCTGACCACATCAGTTGGAATTGGAACTGCAACAGAAAATTCGATGTTCGGTGTTGTAAAACGCGAACCTTCAAGCATACACGGAGTAGAATTCTTTGTTAACTCAGCTTCTAGTATGTACAGCGTACGTCTGAGCATCTTCGATCTTGACGAAAACGGAGAGCCAACCGACAAGTTGCTCTACCAGAACACCTATGTACAGGCTACAGACGGACAGTGGAACTCATACACACTGCCAGCTCCAGTAGACGCCCCCAACGGCTATTATCTGGCTATATCTAACTCTAATTACGTTGGCATGACTGTCGGCATTGACGGTGCCGGAGACAAAGAGAAGTATCCTTTCGTGGAAGGCGTAAACTGCTTCACTGCTGATTATACTACGGGAGAGTATCTTTATCTTGAAGGACAGGCTGACGAAAGATTCCACAACAACTTCCTCATTCGTCCTATAGCCGCTCCGTTCACAGTGCCTGAAGACTCTACAGAATTCAAGTCTGCTGCAAACAATACGAAACGTTTCGTATACAGAAACAGCGCTGACAACAACGCTACTTACGTTGAGCTTGAGTCAAGAGACTGTGATGTTCAGCCTAATCTTGATGAATCTCCAATGATGAAGACTCCGCAGAGCCGCATACGCTATAATGTCTACAGAATGAAGTCATCAGACATTGCCAACGAGGCAAACTGGAAGCTGCTTTCTGAAAATCAGCAGGCACGCAGTTATGAAGACAAAGACTGGCAAAGCATGGAACAAGGCGTTTACGCTTATGCGGTAAAAGCGGTATACACAGGTGGCGATCTTGCAACAGCGTCTGTTTCAGACACTATCGGAAATAAAATGAACACTGATATTACATTCCGTATAACTACAGATACTCCTGAAAATGAGGCTTACGGCGCACATGTCGTTATTTCAGACGGAATTCACCAGTACACAGGCACAGCCGATGATGCAGGAGTCGTTGTGATAGAGAATGTATGGAAGAGCATCTATGACATGAGCATCGTCCTCGACGGCTTCAACACGCATACTGATAAGATAAATGTAAGCACTGACGACTCTTACGAATTTGTATATAACATCACTGAAAATAGAGTTAAGCCTTACAACCTGATAATTGAGGAGGGTGCCAACGGCAATGAGCGCGTATTTATGTGGAATTATCCTAACGTGTTCTTTGATGACTTTGAAAGCCATGAAGACTTCGCAATAAACTCTCCGGGCGCTATCGGATGGCAGTATATCGACGGCGATGGTTGCGAGACTGGCGGACTCATGGGATATGAATGGCCGAGTATATTTGAGCCTATGGCATACATGGTTTTCAACCAGAGCGCTACTACGCCTTCATCTACAGATATATCTTATCTTGCACCATACAACGGAAGCAAATGCCAGACAGCATGGGCTTCTTATGGAGACTCTAATGACGACTGGATGATCACTCCTAAGCTCTACTTCAAGGAAGACTTCAAGTTCACATTCTATGCTGCAAGCGCAGACTATTCTTATCTTGAAAACTTTGAGGTTCTGTATTCAACAACCAATATGCAGCCGGAAAGCTTTGTAAAGGTACAGGAGGCAACTGAGGCACAGAGCTATTGGATGCAATATTCATATGACATACCAAAAGAAGCCAAATATGTGGCAATACGCTGCATATCAGACCAAAAACGCGTATTCCGCATTGACGATGTACGCTACGGACTCGCAGATGCATTGGCTGCACCAGCTTACATAAGCAGAAATACAGGTTATAAATCTCCGTCTCTGCGTTCTCCTTCTTTAGACGGTTTATATGAGGTTTACCTTGACGGCAATAAGGTTGCTCAACAAGATGCTACTACATACACGTTCACAAACCTTAGTGCAGGCAATCACACTGCAGGCGTGATAGCATCTTACACTTCAGGAAAGACAGAAATGAGCACTATCGACTTCTCTGTTGACGCTAGTGGCATTGTTTCTGTTGAGAATGGCGGCTTTAACATCTCTGCTGACGGACGCTCTATTACTGTTAACGGAGAATACGACTACATCGAAGTATTCTCAACAGGCGGAATGGCAGTCGCTGCCACCGAGGTTGCTCCAGGCAGTTACAGCCTTGGCAATGTTCCGGCAGGTGTTTACATCGTTAAAGTTTACATCGACGGTAATGTAAATACAATGAAGTTTGTCGTTAAATAACAATTTCACAAATAGTTTTCATAGGGGTTGTGCGCAAAATAGGCACAGCCCCTATTTTTCATCCAAATCGCTTATTATAATCCGGTCTGTATTTTGGCTTTACATTAAGCGGATTTTCGTAAGATTTTTCTTGATATAACGGGCTATGTCAAGAAAAAGCAAACAATAAGACGGGCTGAAAACATTAATGCACAAAATTGATAAAACTATGTGCGGTCTAATGACCAAATTACATTACATCTCTGTTACTGCTGTACAAAAGTTTCGTTTTCCGTTTTATTTCTTAAATTTATTACGCTATCTTTGCAGCATCATGAGATGCCGGTGCCGTCAGCATCACTGAAACAATGGCTCTTTTGCAACAGAGCCGCGAACGAAATAAGTCAGACAAAAGAATATACACTGAAACATGGGAAACATAAAAAAGACATTTCTCCACAAGACATTACGCATAGCAACATTATTTATTGGCGGAATAGCCATAGGCTTCGGGGTTGGTTTCGTCATAGGCAAAATCATCAAGCCTGCGCTTCATGCCGACATATCAGCCGCCGACGTGTTTCTCACGATACTCCTGGCAGCGATATTCTTCATCTTATCTTTCATCATACACATCGTCATCCACGAAGCAGGCCACATGCTTGCTGCCATGGCGCGCGGCTGGAAGTTTCTGTCGTTTATGATCATGGGCGTTGTCCTGAGCCGTCGCGACGGCCGTTTCCGCCTGTCACGCTTCAGTATGGCCGGAGCCGCAGGCCAGTGTCTTATGCTGCCGCCCGAAAACGGCGACACACCCTTCGGCATAGCCCTATATAATGCTGGCGGCGTGTTGGCCAACCTTATGCTCACGGTGATTGCATCTGTCATTATGTTCATGCCGTCGGCACATCATTCGCTCGTCACAACGGTCTTTCTGCTGTGCATCATCATCTCCGGACTGTATCTCATTGTCATGAACGGCATCCCGAACAAGCTGGCCGGACTGCCCAACGACGGTCTCAACATGCTCAATCTTCACAAAGACGAGTTTTCCACGATGGTGTTTCTGCGCTCCATGCGCCTCATCGGATATCTTATGCAAAACGACACATCACGGCTTGAGGCCATGACATACATGTGCGACGACCGCGACATCAACTTCAGCAACCCCATACACGTCATGGCACTTTCGTCCGACTTATCGTTAGCCATGCTGCACATGGACTTCGACAAGGCCAACGCCATCATGCAGCGCGCCGAGCCGCACATGAGCCGGATGGTTACTATCTACCGCAACGAACTGACCTTGGAACGCATTTACCTCACGCTGATACGTCCCCACTATCCCGAAGACATCAACAGGCTGCTGGACAAGTCAATCAGCAAATACCTGCAAGTGCAGTCTGTCTTCCGTCCTTCAGCCCTGCGCGTTCAATACGCCCTCGCCATGATACACGAGGCAGATAGCAGCAAGGCCGAAAAGATATACGAGAAGTTTCAGCGTGTAAGCCGTAAATATTACATTCAGGGCGAAGCAGAATACGAACAGCAGCTTGTTGATTTTGTCAGAAGCGGCAGATATCTGCAACAATTATCTTTCACGCGGATGATAGGTTAAAACCTGCTTTTATCAAAGATAAATGACCATAAGGTCATCACCTGACACCATCAATATGAAATGCTCCTCATCTTGCCCCAATTTACAGAAGTTTTACCATTCTTGTTCCAAAGACATTCCCTCACTGTTATGACCCTGCTTTCTGTATCTATGCATACCACCTGATATGAAAGCAGGCTTTCATCGTCTGCCGACAACTCTCCCTTCATCGGCGAGTCAACCCTGAACACAGGCAAGGATATGCTTCCCTCCGTGCCCTTCCAGTCATAGAATTCATTATAGTTGCAGTCTCCGTGGAAATATGCCTTTATCTGAGGATGAGACTTAAAAAACCTCTCCAGCCTGTTCCAGTTGCCAACAGGCCTCATGTCAATGGCATTTACGCTACACGTATCGCCCAACAGATTTTCAAATTTATCCTTACTGTTTATGTCATACGGAAAGTTAGGATTTGTAAAGTGTTTGGCATCAGCCTCAACCGGATCATGTGCGAAGAGTATTGTGGATGTTGTTGGGTCATCTTTAAATATGCTGTCTAACCAACTACGCATAAAGCCGTCCGGCCATATCCCCACAAAGGCAAACCGGAGATTGTCTTTTATAAAAGTGTAATGAACTTTATTGGCTGTATAATCAAAAGACGAAATTTTCTGACAGCCAAATTCCGGCATGTTATGATTGTATATTTCTATAGCACTTGTTTCATCCTTGGCAGGTGTAAGCGCCTTCGGATATCCTATGGCATTTGATATGTCATGATTACCGGGAACAAGATATATGGGACATCCGAGGGTTTCTATCCAGTCTTTTTCAAACTGCCTCCATGATCTGCATGCCTGCCACACCCCATCATGCATTCTGTTCGATATATCGCCAGTACACACAACAAAATCCGGCTCGCCAAACTTTGTTCCCTCACCTACTCCTCCGTCAGAGGGCAAATCTGTTTTATTGAGCAGACAAAACGACTTCACCATCTCGCCAATGACCTTATAGGCATCAACCTTCTCTCCCCGAAACTGTCGCTTTATTCCGTAGTGAAGGTCAGAACAATAAATAAATCTTATCTCATGGCCGTTTGCGGCAAATGCACTGACAACACCTACGAGGCATACAAAATAAAATAATATTATGCGTCTAAGTTTCATAATAACTTTAACTATTTTCAAAATTCAACCTGTAACTGCAATCAAATTATAATTATGAATAAGTTCGTAATTTTATAATGCCAAAACTCTCTCTCTATTCTTCAGGCTCAGTTGCGCTGATTTATCATCAACCAATTACAGGGCCGTATAAACGAGCCGGCCATTGATCCGTTCCGACTTCATTACATAAATCTTGCTTACAGTCATGCTTTCGCTCTCCACGTCGATGTCAAGAGGCATTTCCGACGGTTGGCGCACAAGGGTGATATGCGGACTGAACTTACCCTTTGCATAGTCAATGCCGCGTTGGTCAAGATTGCGTCTCAGCTGTTGCGCTATAGCCTTCACCTTGTCCTCGCCTTCTATGCCGAGCCACACCACCCTGCTTCTGCCGTTAAAGCATCCCATCTTGCCCGTTCTGATTACAAACGGCTCAAACTTAACGGCATCAACAGCGGCCTTTATCTCCTCCACCCTTTCCGTCTCGCCGATAAATGCCAACGTAAGATGCAGGTTCTCCGGCTGCGTATAGTTGCCCCTTACTCCATATTCCTTCAGTCCATCCTGTACATCCAATATTGAAGACTTGAACGCTTCAGTAAATCGTATTGCGATAAATATTCTCATGTCATTATAATTTTATACATATGCCGGCAACAAAGTGACATTAAGATGTACACACCCGCCCTGCACATTAATTAGATTTTATCCACGTGTGGTTATTTGTATTTAACTCACATTTATATTACAGCTTAAAGTCCTTACGCTCTATATCTGCTCTGAATCCTTCTTCAGATACATTTTCCTTGCTTCCTGCTCTACCTCGTTCATGATACGTCTGATGTTCTATCATATCAGATTGTGAACACGTGTGTTCACAATCTCCGGATTCTTGATATGCAAATATAATTTGCGGTAATACACCAAATTGCGTTTACTATAGTTATTTTCGCATATAACGGAAATCCGTTCTGCCGGATTAGCTCAATGTTTTAAACAAATAATAATAGAATACAAAATTATAGAATCTTTCTGTATTGCGGATGCCTTTTGCAGAACTTTTTTTGACGCTCATATAGAGAAACATCAACTGATTACATCTTACATACAGAAGTCTCAATACGTTCCATAGGAGTGATAGTTACAGTAAATTTGCTTTCAATATCCGATGCAGTATATTCACAATTATGATATTCGGCACTTTCTAAATTAATTGGTATGAGTAATCATTTTGAACATAGGAAAAGAAATTACTGTAAACTCAACTCTCTGAAAATCAATGATTACATATATATTCTTGCACTTCGTACTATTCCGATTTTTTGCAGCCAAAACTTCAATACAAATATAGTGAAATTTGGATAAAAACAATTCGAAAATCTAAGAATTACAATCTGCCTTTATAATTTAATGATAAAGTTTTTCAAAAAAATTAGTTTTATTCTCAAAAATTGCATAGCTTTGCGTTTATAACATTCACAATATTGAAGATTAACAACTAAAAACAAGCATAACTATCATCATAATGATATATAAATAAGAATAATATGGTAGACTTTTATGAATACTCTACGCCTGAGCTTGTAAGGCTATTAGGCAACAGATTCAAAGAATATAGAATCCGTTGCAATCTTACTCAGAAAGATGTTTCAGAGCAGTCAGGCATTGGCCTTACAACCATACACAAATTTGAAAATGGTACTGCAGGCAATATTTCGTTGTCAACATTTATCTTGCTGCTGAAAGTAGTCGGTCAGATTAACACGATAGACAACCTTCTTCCTGAGTTGCCTGAATCTCCTTATCTGATGCGTAAGGATGATAAAAAGGCGCAACGTGTCAGACACTCTAAATAACGTAAACTTATGGTACAGTTGTTAAAAGTAATCCTTTGGGATGAGGAAATTGGCAGATTGGCTTGGGATGCCAGACGTAGGTTATCATATTTTATGTATAATCCGTCCTTTCAGAAGAAAGGTCTCAATATTTCTCCATTAGTAGCACCCGTGGATGGAGGCACTATAAGATATTTTGTGTAAATGGAAAATATTTTATAATGCAGCCTTGATATCCTTTTGCAGAACTTTTTTGACGCTCTAATAAGGAAACATACGCTGATTACATCAGCAGTCTGCCGTTATCGTTCCACTCACCATACATAACGCCATTTCGGGTGTTTTCTATAAATTTATCAAGCCGTTTTCTGAACAGCTCGGGCTGACGTTTCTTTATCTGGATGGTGTCAATGCGCACACGCTTATACAGCTCGGGCAGGCGGCAGAAATTCTGCCACACCACAGGGTCCGACTTCAATTCTTTCATTACATCATCGTCTATCACAAAGCCCTTGTCCGTCATACCCGGCAATGCGGCTCTGCCGGCATCTGTCATCAGTCCGAGCCGTTCCATCCTGCGACATCTTTCCTTGTTCAGTTCCGACCAGTTGCTGCGCCGCTTTCTCGGGCACAGCCTCTGTGCCGTCACCCCGTCTGCCAGCTTCTTTGTCGTGCTGTCTATCCATCCGAAGCACATCGCCTCTTCTACAGCATCTATATACCAGAACGTGCCGTCGTCAACTGGTCTTCCACGTTTCACCACTACCCAACATTCCGGCTCCTTATCATGATTCTGCATAAGCCATTCGCGCAGTTCAGCACGAGACTTGACGTTCAGCAAATTATTTATTGTCATATACTATCTTTGTTCAAACACGCATACTGATAACAACAGGCTTAACTTACATACAAGTTGCCTATAATATAATTAATTATTTCCTTTTATTTCACTACTCTTAAACTCTTCCGATTGTTTAATTTTTATCATGTCAATAAATCCTTGATCTTTTCGACGCCATCTACGTACAACGTAATCATTAAAATTATATTTTCTTAGATCCAGATTATCCGCATGGTCTGATATTATAACCTGAGGCATAAATCCATATTTATTTTGCATAGAATATAATGTATTAACAATTTGAATAAAAAGATTTGTAACTGCTCGCAAGTCATCATCTGCCTCTTTCCCTTCTTTCTGTTTTAAATCCTTTGCATTAAATTCAGGTGCTGTATCTATTGTTGCAGGAAAATAAACCTGGCTAGGTTGGTCAAGGAACAAAATTGTTGGAACAGTTGATTTATCTCCTAATGATACAAAGAATTCTAGAATACCGAAAAATAAGCAAATATGTGAATATAACCAATTTGCACCACTTCCCATATTTCTTAAATAAACTTTTGTCCCATTGTTTTTCAAATGATACAATTCAAACGTATGAATGTCAAAATGCAGATTTATTGGCTGATAAGAACTTTCAAAATCAAGATTTTTACCCATATCATTCATTGCCTTATTGATAAATCTTTCTGCATTTTCCAACTTTTGTTGTACATTATATCTTGTCTGCAGAATATATTCCAGTTGCTTGATTTGTCTTTTAGTTTCTTCAATTTTTTGCTGTCAAATTGAATGAACATGTTTTTTGTCCATTCCAATTCGTTTTCAATTCTAAGTTTTAATTTTAGCGATTGCTCTTCCAATGACTTGTTTTTCTCTAACTTATTGTTTATTTCTATAATTCTATTTATTTTGGCATTAATCTTCCTCAATTCTGAATTTATTAAAGATATTTCTTTTTCGCATTCGCGTTTTTGCGGCAAGAATGAATCTTCTCTTTGAGGTGATTTCCTTAACTCTTCGTTTAGCCATTCAATAGCAATCTTTAATTTATTGGCTGCATCTTCTGTTGCATTTGACTTATGATGACAGAAAGGGCATACAGTTTTTCCTTTTATTGCTTCCGTAATAGGTTGGTATTTGTCTATCTTTTCAGCGTAGTTTTTAACATAATTAATTGAAGAGTTTATATTTTCTAATTTTAGAGATAGTCTTCTTCTTTGTGCCAATAAATCATTCTTTTGTTGTCTCAATTTTAAATACAATTTCTTATACTCATCAGAATCTTCATTTACTTCGATTTTAATTTCCTCCAACTCATCAATATAGATTTGTGGCGCACTTAACATGTGAACACTAGTAATCTTAGGGAATAATTCATATCCGCTAATCGAAAGATATTCAGCTCTGAGCCCGTCAATCTTTATAGCCCTTTCGTTTTTCTGCGATTCAAAGTTGCTAAACTCTCTGTTGAATTTCTCTAATTCTAGGCGTTTTTCTTCTAACTCTCTGTTGATAATATAGTATTGTTGATCAACGAATCCAGCAAATATTTTAAACTCATCAATCACTTTTTCCCTTTTTTCTTTTTCATCAAAACGATAGAATAGCGAATGTTTGTTTGCGATCAAATTCTGATGCTGAAGCATGAAAGAAACCATATTGCGGAATGATGGCCTACCTTTTTTGGCTTTGAATTTCAACGCTTCTTCGCTTTCGTCGGTATCGGAAATGTTAATTCCAAAGAATCGACCAAGCTCATCTCTAAAACTTTTTAATTGAACAAAATATTCCTGCTTAAAATAATCTCTATCAAGATGTTCAATATCAATTTCATCTGTCTCAATTTTATAAAAAGCCTCAGTTGATTTTTTATTTTGTGTACGAGCAATAACCAGGTATGTCTCTTTTGCATGTATAACAACAAAATATAATTCAGCATTGTCAGTTATCACACCTTCAGGAATCGTGTTTTCGGAATTGCCCGTACAATAGTCAAACAATTCGATAATCGCACTTTTACCCGTAGAAGAACGTCCTGTTATGATATTAAGTCCTTCTTTCAAACTGATGTAATGACAGTTGTCTGATTTGTCTATTACACCAAGATATTTAATATAGCTTCTCATAATCTGTAAATTCCAAATGCATAATATGTGTTTATAACATTTCGTGTAAATATTTTATGTAGTTGCGATGCAAGATTGAGACTTTTTGACAATCCGCAATCTGTTTGAAGATTATTATCTACTAAAACTGTTACACTCAAATCGTCATTTATTTTTATATATCCGCACTCCAACGCATATTGAAGACAGCGATTAGTAATATCTTTGAAATATTCGAACCGTTCTTCGAATCCTGCCATTATTTCTTTATCATTTGTTATTCTGCTTAGTCTAGATGCTCTCGAAATAGTAGTGATTTTCTTTAAAAAATCAGAGTTCAAGACCAATGGAAATACAAAATATGCTAAAAGAATATTTTTGTTCTTTGGCTGCAGATTCCTATAAAATGAGACAAGAATCGGCGTAAGGATAAAAATATTACTTTGTAGAGTGGATATGTTTTCAATAAGCTTACTCATATTTATGTTATTTTAAAAGCCAAACAATGTCATCCTTATCATTTGCAAGTATTTGCATAACTCCATTATGAAAATATGAAGGCACAGAATTGTAAGTGTGAAATGTACCATCGTTTGCCAATGTTACATTATCATATAGGTCCTGAGATCTTTCCATGGTGTCTTTTATTTCGCAATTTCTAATTGCCTTACGATATTCTGTTCTATATCGTTTTTCTACAGAATTTTCATATTCTTCAAATTGAGTTCTTATCGCTAATGATTCTCTCAGTTCTTGTTCTATTAATAAAACCGTATGCACATAGTCACCTACTGCATCAGGAATAACTACTTCATATTCTATATCTTTTATCTTCCTAACAAATGCATATTCTTCATATTCTTCATGTTTTATATCTTTCAATTTTAATTTATCTGGAAACACTACAGTATTTTCTCTTAACTTTTCTGCAATTTCCTGCGCTTCTTTCTCAAATGCTTCATTGGAAATAGTCCAAATCTTTTGTGGTCTGATAATCCAACCAAGTAAAGAATTAATGTATTTCTCTTTTTGAATATTGGGAATAGATTTGTCTCGGTTTAGGAGACTCTTGTAAAACTGCTCGTCATTTGTGTCCAAACAATCAATAAAGAGCTTTTTTGCGATTTCTGCCAATCGTTTACTTTTCGATGCATCAAATATGTCATCCATCATTGATGTCAGTTTCTCAGACTTCCTCTTCTTTGTGTCAAAATGTTCTTTTATGCGATTAAGCGTCTTTAATTTATCTTCTAATCCTTTTTTATTCCAACCTCCCCATTCGGATTTTTTTCCTGCCTTTTGAGTTGTTAGCAAAAATAATGAACTAAACTTTTCTATAGGAAAATTATCTCGCATCCAATTATGAATAGTGTTCCAAACATTCTCATCTAAATCAGTTAAATCTGTTTTATAACATTTTGATTCAATCTGTGTAGGATTATCTCCACCCAACACAGAAACATCACCAAACGTTTCAATATAAACAGACTCTCCTTCATGCATTTCAAAACATCTATCTAATGCAACAAGGAACTGAAATACAATACCCTTTAACGTTGGTGTCGAATCAAAACTTAGTTTTTTCATTATATCCTGTCTTTTAAATAACCATTTCTGTCTTTTAATATGTCTAGCAATAATAGGTTAGAAGGACAATTATAGTTCTGGCACACATAAGAATACGCTTTATATATTGAATCAAATCCTTCGTTTAATACAGTATCAGTTCCATCTACTACTATTTTGCAGATTTCGCATTTGCTATAATAAGAAATGCGCCGTTGTCCATTGTATTCTAATAATTGGATCGGTTCTCTCCTTCTCATAGACACAAGACATTTTTTACCATCTAGAGCTTGATATTCAAAATAGAAATCTTGTTTACATTTTATTGTCTTTGCTCTATTTATTTGAGCTAATAATGCAATAGCCTGCTTACATATTTTAACTTCATTCCGATAAAATGGTGAAGTTATATCATTATGGGCAGTAGAATTCAAAAATAAATCTTTATATATTTTTAAATCCTTAAATGGAGTATAATCAATATTCTCGAAACGACAAAACTCTTCAAGTGAACCTATTAGTTCATCCAAATTTTTTGAGATACTTTGTTTTGTCCTTGGCTCTTCTTTAACTCTATACGACTCAGGTAGCAATTCATTTAAACAACATTCACATTCTTTTCTAAGGAGAATTCCACAAAGAAAATAGTCATGACATTTATATGCGTCCTCAATTTTTTCTATCTTTGTTTTATCATCAGGCACATAATTAGGTTCGTTTGGCATAATAGAATCATCTATATAGATTCCTCCAAACAACCATTCTGAACTTTTATATTGAGTTTCAATTATACGTTTCAACGTATGGTAAAAAAGCCTATCGTGTGTAAATACATATAATGTATATTTTGAAGCAACTACGTCTAGTAAATATCTAATAACTTTCATCCGATTACTCATATCAAGACTAATGAGCATATCATCCAGGGCCAAAAATCGACCATCGGGAGCAGCCACTAAATCTAACAATGAGAATCTTATTGATAGAATTATTGCTGTCAATTTAGCTTCATTAAGCTGTGTTTGAGGCTTTTCTATATCACCCCATGTCCCGTCATCGTTCTTTTCTTTAATTGTCAGTCTAATAACAGGGGGCAGAATTTCTAATTTGCTGCTAACACATTCTTCTATTAACCTGTGAGCTATAGTTGTTTGGTGATATCTGTATCCATACCTCAACCAATAAGATTTATCTTGTTGAGGAATTTTATCCTGATTATTCTCATAATTGAGTTCTATGGATAATTCTCTATCGTCTAACTCTCTGAAATGATTATTATATATATTACTTACTAATGATGGAGCATTTATATTATCTTTATGATTAATCATTTCAATGATTCTCAAAACCTCCTGATTAAATTTTTCAATGAGTCTATCGTATTCAGGATCAATTCTTCGCCCTCTACCTCTTCTTTGAATTTTAGCAACAACCTCATCATAAAGTTCACTGATATATTTAGAACCGTCATTGGTAAATGTAAATGGTAATATATCTTTAATAAAAACAGGGAATAGATCTATATATTGAGAGTTACGAAAACTAAAACTATTAAACAGGAATTTATGATTAATAAAAACACATTCAGCATTCATATCTCTTAAAGGAGAGATAGCTTGTGCGGGAAGTTCTTTATATCCATTTTTTGATAAATGATATTTTGTATTACTTCCCTCTAACTCTATTTCAATATATGGATCTGCTGTTGTTGTATCTTTATTTACAAGACTCTCAGGGTTGTTTTTATCAAAATATATAGCACCCTTGTCGTGGTATTGACTTTGTAGAAGTGCATGTAAAGCGTAATAAATAGAAGATTTTCCACTTCCATTTTCACCATACATAAGTAAATTCTTCCCATCAAGAATTAATTCAAATTCTTTTGGGAAAGCCTTGAATCCGTCTATTTTTATTTTAGATATTGCTGCCATATCAATGCTGTATTATTGGTTTTAGAAATTCTTGACTGCGTGAAACAAAAAGTTTTAGCCTTGTTCTCACAGGATTGTCTGTCATGAAAATGCTACTATGAACAGAAATAATAGTATTATTCTTATCTTCATCAGAAAGTCCATCTATTGGTATGATCTTCTGATACAGATAGCTCATAATATCTATTTCACGTTCTTTCATGTGTTCTCTAAAAAATAATTCATAAACACAACCATCTATGATTTTCTCAAATAGATCTACAAACATTGAATTTATGGAAACAAATGGTTCTATCTGTTTGGGATTCTTTAAGAATACCAAGTAATCATATAATATTGACAATAGGTTCTGTTCTTCTATTGTAGCATCGGGTATATAGAGTTTTCGAACATTAGCTGGTTTAACTTGAGCAAAAGTTCGTCCTTCTTCTTGAGTTAGATTCTTATATAAATAATCTGTAAGAGTAGAGTTTAGAACTGCTACTATATACTTATAGCAATATTGGTCCGTATTCTTTTTAAAAACCAGAATACTATCTAATACATAGAAACTACTATCATCATAAACGCAACGAATGCTATCTGATGTTTGGCGCATTATGATCTTAGGTTCTTCAAATAATTTTTTATATCTAGGCCAATGCAAACACCACCAAGGAAGTGTTCCTTTTACTGTTTCACGTTTTCCTGATAACTTAACCTGATGGGGTAATAAATATTTATAGATATTATCATACTTATAGATATCAATATCTTTTGTCGTATAGATTATAACATGATTCTTATCATTAATCAGGTAATTATCTATTTCCGCACCAACAAGAACTTTATGTAAAATTTCTTTTTCTAGATGTAATTCTTCCGATTCTTCTGTACTGATTCTAAATATCTTATCTCCACCAGAAGATATTCCACTTGCCATTTCTTCAGCAATAGAATCAATCAATACCCCGTGTCGCTTAATTTCGTTGATAATTCTAATATTTACATTTGATAATCCAAGAACATATGATGGTACTGTTTTTATTAATTCTATTGATATTGATTCATAATCCTTGTTCCATTCAATATCACTAATATTATATTTTCTATAATCGGAATATTCAATATCATAAATTTCGTTTCTTTTTGATTTTGCAATAAAAATACAAGTAGGCACATCGGCATTTTCAAATGTATTATCTCCTAAATTTATAGCCCTAATAAGTTGGTGATTAAACAATATAAGAGAACGAGTCTTTTCATTTTCATTTTGAAAAAACATGTTATTAGGAACAATATAAGAAACAATGCCATTAGAATTCACTAATCTAAAAGCCAACGAAATAAAATAGCAATATGTCTCTGGTGTACGCATGTGTACATCAGAATAATATTCCTTAAACAAGTTTTTTTCTATGGGTAATAGTTTAGCTCCAAATGGAGGATTGCCAATAATAATGTCGAATCCTAAAAACATTCCCTTATCATCCAATAATGCAGGAAATTCAAAACGCCATTCAAAAGAATGCTCATAAATTTTATTGTTTTTAATATCCTCATGCTCTTTTTCTATTTGGACTAATAGCTTTCGTAATTTTTTTACTTCATTCTTTTCCTCTTTTGTCCTTTCTCCGAGAAGTAACGGCGTTTCCAGATTAAAGATTTTCGTCTTTATCTTCTTTACTTTCAATAATTCTTTGTCCGATAAATTTGAGCGAAATGCAGTTTTTACCTGTTCAATAATATTTTTGAATTCATCTTTTTCTTTATGATCTGATGTCTCAGTATATTTATATACCTTTTCCTTGTATTTGGAAAGAGACATTTTCTCATCATCGGATTTGTTTTTATTATATTCAGTAAAGACATTCTCAATAGGTACGTCAAGCGAAAACCTATGTAATATAGAGTTTCCACAAGTAATCTTATAATCCAAGTTTGGAAGCGGCTGTGGTTCATCTGCATCAACCACCAATGCCAACCAAAAGCGCAAACGTGCAATGTCTACAGCACCCTGCTCTATATCAACACCAAAGATGTTGTTCTGAATGATTTCACGTTTTGTTTCGGTTGAATCAAAGCTCCCTTTTGGCTCAGCATGCGGCTGCAAATTATGAATAGCATAATACAAGACATACAATATACCCATTGGGAAAGCACCAGAACCGATGGCAGGGTCGCATACTTTTACCTCTTTGAGTAGTTTCATAAATCGTGATGCAACATCCTTTGTTTGAAGTATAGGCATAACGATTCCATTGTTTATCAACTGCTCTATCGGTTTGGCATATTGTTCATCAGGTTCGTGAGCTTTCAAATACTGAATTACACTCTGACGGCACATATAATGCACTATTTCCTTTGGAGTATAGAATGCCCCTTTATCCTTATTGTCTTCCAAAAGATTCTCAAAGATATGCCCTAACATCTCCGGATCGATACCCACCTCACTATCATCAGGATCGTTTTCATCTATAGTGAAATTATACATATCGAAGAAATCTATAAGTTCCTTAAAATAAGAGTAAGGAAAGTCTATATCCAATCTATCGATGTTATCTTTCTCGAACAAGCCACCATTTAGGTATGGAATCTTGATATTGTCACCCAACCGTTTATCCGCAATATCACCATTCCTTTTTTCATTCAATGTGTTGAAAAATAAATATTCAAGAACTTCTGTAAGCAGACGATTGTGTCCTTCATAGTGTTCAATTAAATGAGCAAGATAATTTTTATCACCACCTGTCCAATCCGGCCTTGAGGCAGGAACACCCATCCAACCTTTTTTCTGAAGGAACTGTAAGAACACTATACGCCCAAGCAGTTTCTTGACATAATCACGATTAGGTTTAGTATCAGAAAGTTGTTGCAGGAACTTGTTATACTGTGCCTTGTATCCGGCAAAGAATTCTTTGTTCAATCGCTCAACAGAGAATGCTTCTGTCACGTCCGCCAAATAGATTGAACTGTTTTTCCTTTTAGAAACCAACTCATACAGACGGTCTGCAGCTGTCCTGCATGGCTCGTTTTTACCTAAAAGGAACGTGTATCTTTTAGGGGCTGTTTCAGATTTTACAAGTTCTCCGTATTCGTTGAACGATGTCTGCTTTGCAATGAAAGTCAAACGATAGTCAGGAACATTTTTAGAATAATAGAAAGCTAAAGCACCATGAATGATTGACTGATCAATGGTCTTAGCCGCTATGTCACGCAATCCTTTACGATTACGTTCAATAAGCACGTTATCTTTTACCTCAAATACATAAATAGCCAACGAACGTCCGTCATCAAGACGAATCATACCAGTCTGACCTCCCTCTTTAACCAAATCATGGGAAATTTGATTGATTTGAGTAAAGTATTCAACTTTTGGGAACATTTCAGTCAATATGTTCTTCCATTGTTCAAAGTCAAATACAGAAGATAGTATATTTTTAAGCTTCGATTTATCCATAATTATTTATATTTCAAGTTTTTATTCAAACAGATTTATATCATCTTATTCATTTAATATTGTCATCTGTTGAATTGTTATTTTATTTCTTATTTCTAATATTTTATGAAGTAAAAAAATCATATTGCAAAACTCTCAGAAATTATTATTTCCGGCATTAAATCTTTTTTCACTTTCATGTTATTTACAGCCTGAGCACCATGAGTGTTCAGTTCAATATGCTCAATAGGATAAGATGTAATGATCTTCATGAGTTTTTCCAACAATACAACTATTTTAACCGGTGTTTTCTTTGTTGCACTTTGCAACTTATTTATATCACGCTGCAACTGCTGGAATTTTCCAGTTGAGATTGCACGTTGAGCCTTTCTTATCAAAACAACCTCTTCATCGGTTATGTTAGGAACACTCACAAAGCCGTCAAGATAAGCCAATGCTTTCTTCTCATTCGGTCCTTGATTGTTAACCACTTTCTTGGTGGCAGCCTTAGCCGCTTCTTCTTTTTCTGAAAAAACTTCTATAGCTTTTGCCACTTGTTCATGATGTTTGTCATGCAAAGGAATAGCTTTCTCGTCCACCCTTGCCTCAAATTCTTTCACAGCTTCAAGGAATGTGAGTTCCTCAATGCTTCCGTCTTCACGGACGAAAGTAAAGGCATCCCTTCGTTTATTGCGAATAAACGTGATAGTACTCATAGGGATAAGTTTGCTCTTTCTGCCAACACGGGCTCTTAAAGGCATCTTATTTATCCGTTTTATTAAATCAGGATCATCTTCTTTCAACTTCCTTAACCACATAAGATAGCGTAATTTTTCATCCCGTTCTTCATCGACATTCTTGTCAAACAATCCAAAACTTTCAGGATTTTCGTCTGTAGAATAAATCTGACTATCTTCGCCGAGTGCAGCATGAAAGGCAAAAAGTTTCATCTTGGCTTTCTTCTCCAACTCTATATCATTATTAACATTAGTTGTTGGGAAAAAGTTGAATATGTGCACTTCTTTTGCAGTACTTCCTATACGGTTTACACGTCCGATTCGTTGCATCAACCTAGTAGAGTTCCAAGGCGTATCGTAATTGACTATTACATTTGCACGATGCAAATTTACACCCTCTGCCAGCACCTCCGTAGAAATGACAATATTATAATCGTTCTTCTTTTCCCCTTTATAATTGGCATCGAAATTAGCTTCAAGAACAGGCATCTTATCGTTCCTGTTATCACTCTGAACAGTCAAGATACGATTGTATCCGTTTGCTTTCAATGCATCAGACAAATATTTGGTTGTCTCTTTACTTTCTGAAAAGATGACAAGCTTGCCTTCCTGATTGATGGACTTATCAAAAAGTTCATTTTTCAGATATTTGTTGATAAAAGCCTCCAACTTAGGATCGTATGTTATTTTGTCCCATGCGTCTACCAAATCTTTCAATATCCGTCCATCATCTTCCAATCCTTCTTTAAAGCCATCCACAAAATCATCTGGTGTACAAACTTCTATGGTCGGATCTGTATATTGTGCTTCTTCTATCTGCTCTATCAGTTCGTCTTCTTTTCCTTCACTCAACAGTTCATTAACATTCAAGTTGGGGGCAATGTATATTACTCCTTTTTCAAACATATCAAGCATAATTTTATTTGCCTGATAATACCTTCTCAAAGACTGCTTAAAAGCATAAAAACTACTATCTATTCGTTTGACAAGAAGTGTTTTCATAATAGTTGCCAATTGAACAGATATCATATCAGCCTTATTGTATTTAGCTTTCTTTTTCGGCCTGAGATATTTTATAGCCTGATACCGATAGTATTTTAAGGCATTTTCTCCATTACCGCCCAAAGACCTAATAGTATCATCATACAATTTATCAAGTACTTCATCTAATTGATAATACATCTTATGGGGAGGCATAACATCAGGGAAATGAACATTTTGTTCTTCTAAATCCTTTCTGTATGCATCATTTTCCATCAAGTCTGTGCGTGTACGGCGCACTGTTAACGGCTCAACAACCTTAATTCGAATCTTTTCATAAATTGCTTTTATGCCATTAGATATAACATCAATATCTTTTTGTTTCTTTAGTTTCTTATATTTATCAATCTGCTCACGGAAGAAACGCTGCAAATTTCCTTCTTCCAAGGTGCTGTCTTTAGAATCCTGAAACAGATAAACCAGGTTTGCGATATCTTCAGGCTTATTATTTAATGGAGTTGCAGATACAAGTATAACCTTCTTGTCATGCAGACTACCATCAGCATATTGTGTTTTAGTCTTACATAATTTCTGCAATTCATTATACATTGAGGCTGTATCACTTCTAAACTTGTGGGCTTCGTCTACAATTATCAAATCGTATAATGACGGATTTTTCAATTTATGCAAACTCCCGTTTGTAACAATAGTATAATTATCAAGTTTAAATTCAGCCAATGTTCTTTCCCATCCTTCCTTCATCGCAGGCGGAACAATAACCAATGTATGGGAACGATGCATTGGAAAACCGTTCGCAAAGAAAAATTTCTTCGCTATAAGTGCAGAAACAATAGTTTTTCCTAATCCAACTACATCAGAAAGGAAAAAACCATTGTGTTTCATCATCTTTGAATATCCGTCATTCACGGCATCAATCTGATAAGATAGTTTTTTATAACCCTTAGGCAAATCGGATACAGAGTTGGGATCAAAGTCTATACTTTTACCGAAATATTCTAACAGAAATTTCAGATAAACCTCGTATGGGGTGAAATTTGTATTAAGGTATGACTCTTCCTTTATCTGCTCGATATGCTTTATATCTATTGCAACAGATTCTGCCCACAATTTTTCAAATGTTTCCGTAGCAAATTTAATATCATCATCATATCTGAGTTCTACGTTAAATTCAAAATTTTTCTCTAGTCCAGCCTCTGTAAGATTGCTAGAACCAGTGATAACTGAACCATAGCCGTGAGGGTGATAAACCTCCTCACGGAATATATATATCTTAGCATGGATGTTCTGCTTTGGATGAATACGCATTTCTATTCTCCCTGAAGTTATGTCTTCAATGAATTGATACATACCATCCTCAACATCCTTATCATACTTAGCTTCTTGAATATTCTTTTTTATATCATTAAAGAATTCTTCCTGCGACTGTTCTTCATTCGGATTAAATAACAATCCCTGCTGATTTGCCTGATACGTTAACTTATCAACATTTATACCCACCAAAATCCTAATATGTGGTGTTTGCTGAATAAACTTACGGATTCTGAAATATCCGGAAGCTCTAAAATAACCTACAAGCGCATCAAAAAAATACACTTTCTTATATTTAAACACACCCTCTATTTTTTCAAGAAGTGTATTCTCTTTTTCATTAGTGAAGAAATTAGTCCCCATGTTTAGATATCAAATAAAACTCACGTAACCTTATACTCAACAAATCAGATTTAGTTGAATGAATTTTCCATTGCAGGAAAGAATCTAGTAACGCAGAATTAAAGATTTAGATTATACTGCAAATTTAACAAATATCTTCGAGAAAGCCCCACTTATTAATAAAAAAATGCAATATCAGCAGCAACTTCAATCCATCTTATAGAATAAATACAAGCACTATAAAAAAATAGGATACATAGATAAACCCTAATAGTTCAATTTTATTGTAATGTACAATTCATCGTAACAATAAATATTATCTTTGCCGGCACCTTATTTGCCTAAATGCGAAATTTGCATAACGTGCTGGCTTTTCACGCGAAAACATTTTGAGATGATGACATCTAAAGAATAAAAGGAGGTTTCACTCTATCAATACGCAAAAAATGCGTGTTGTTCTTATTCTCCACTTCGCGGATATAATCCGCCCAAGCGCTTGTAGTTTGTCTTACTCATAATTGTTCTTGTTTATCAGGTTTACAACTACTTTCACCATCACGTCTTTTTCTTCCGTGCGGCTCTCGGCTATCATCAGCGTAAGGGCAACAAGAGTGTTATCGGCAATGCGCTTCGTGCCGTCAGGATTATAGAGAATGCCGTTACCTGCCATAAACCATAAGAAGAGTGTTGCAGCTATACTCTGCCCAATAAGGTAACAAGCTGCTTCAGCTCCGTATAGCGTTGTTCTGTCAGAGCTTTATTGACGGCATAACCTTTAATTAAATATTCTTTCAGCACTTTGTTTGCCCATCGGCGAAAGTCCACACCTTTTTTTGATTTGACCCGATAACCGACAGAAATGATGACATCAAGGTTATAGAAACGTACATCATGTGTCTGGCTTTTACCTTTTATCGCACCATGTTCTGTGGTTGTCGCAAAATTTGCGACAACCACTTCGCCAGCTAGTTCTTCTTTTATGGCATTGGCTATATGCTTACGGATTGTTTTTGAATCGCGCCCAAACAGTTCGGCTATCTGATAAGCATTCAGCCATACCGTATCTTGGTCTATTCTGACCTCAAGCTGTGTTTCTCCGTCTTCTGAACTATCCACCTTATTATTTCCCAAAAACAAACCTATGACTTACGCATAAAAAACCTATGACTTTTGATGCAAAAGTGGCCGAGTTACGAGGCAAAACTCAGCCATTAACAGTTTAGAAGTAAATGCATTGAACTTGCTTAACAAGAAGCCACATACAAAGACACAATCTTTCAATTTAAAACATAAAACAACGCAAATGCTTACGATTTTTCGGAACTGTTTTTATGATGCGAATGTATGGACATGAAAAGGCGAGCGGACTGGAGAGCTGACAAATATTAATCGGGCGATTGGGGATAAGAAGTGACGCTCATGTCAATGTTACGGACGACGGGGCGACTATGGTTCATGGTATTGCAATTGATAAAAAAGTCATAAATAATGTTACGCAAAACGTGATGTAATAAAGCAAATTGACTGAAAAACGTCATTTTAAAAGGCAAGGACGAAAAATAATGGCTCCGTTGGCAAATTTTTATTTTGTAGTTATGCCAATTTGCATTATCTTTGCATAAGATAAGCTGCATCTCGGCATAACATTCAAGCAAGACTTGATGATTCTGCTCTCGGTTTGCATTATCTCTGCAATAAGATAAGCTGCATCTCGGCATAACATACAAGCAAGCTTGATGATTCTGCTCGCGGTTTGCATTATCTTTGCATAAGATAAGCGGCATCTAGGCATAACATTCAAGCAAGACTTGATGATTCTGCTCTCGATTTGCATTATCTCTGCAATAAGATAAGCGGCAGACAGGACTGACCGGGGAGACAGGACGCACGGACACGACTGAGAGCTGCTTTATCTGAAGAAGAAGACAACAACGTTGAAGGCTCCATGACGACGCCAGCCGGAGGGAGACAAGACATATATAGCACGCATAAACAAAAGACATTCAGGACATGAACAAAAGCGACAGCATAGTCATTATACCTACGTATAACGAGAAAGAGAACATCGAGAAGATTATAAGGGCGGTGTTCTCGCTTGAAAAATGTTTTAATATTCTCGTAATAGACGACGGCTCGCCCGACGGCACCGCGGCTATAGTTCACCGACTGATGGAGAGCGAGTTTGCCGACCGTCTGTTTATCATTGAGCGCAGCGGCAAACTGGGCCTAGGCACGGCATACATAACGGGCTTTAAATGGGCCCTGGAGCACGGATATGACTATATATTCGAGATGGACGCCGACTTCAGTCACGACCCCAACGACCTGCCGCGCCTCTATTCGGCATGTCACGACGAGGGCTACGACGTTGCCATAGGCTCGCGCTACGTGAGCGGAGTGAACGTGGTGAACTGGCCTATAGGACGAGTGCTGATGAGCTATTTTGCATCTAAGTATGTGCGCATGGTGACGGGCTTCAAGGTGCATGACACCACTGCGGGATTTAAGTGCTACAAGCGCCGCGTGCTCGAGACCATTGAGCTGGACAAGATACGCTTCAAGGGCTACGGCTTCCAGATAGAGATGAAGTTTACGGCATACAAGATAGGCTTCAAGATTAAGGAAGTGCCTGTGATATTCGTCAACAGACGTGAAGGCGTGTCGAAGATGAGCGGCGGCATATTCGGCGAGGCTTTCTTCGGCGTGATGCGTCTGCGCTGGGACGGATGGACACGCAAGTATCCCAAGATTAAAGACTGACAGCAGGAAGGGACATGCAGCAGGGCCGCTGCCCTGCTGCAACACCATAACCACAACAACGCTGCTGCGCAAAAACGGCCTGTACGGACGCAAGGCGATACAGCCATAAAGCGCAAGCCGCGCAATATCAGAAGACGAGCAAGGGGAAAGAGCGCCCCGGCTTATCAGACACGACAACGCTCACCGAGGCAGACTAGGCTGCCACTGATGCAGCAGGCATCACAGACAGGTTAACCGCAAATATTATTCTAACGAAAAAACGATAAAAACAACTAACAATGAGATACATCTACCGAATATATCAAATATGCATCGCGCTGCCGATAATACTCGTGCTCACCATACTTACGTCGCTCACCACGAGCGTGGGCTGCGTGCTTGGCAACGGTCACTTCTGGGGCTACTATCCGCCTAAGCTGTGGGCAGCAGCCATACTCAAGGTGCTGTTTCTGCCGGTAAAGGTTGTGGGACGCGAGAACCTGAAGCACAACGAGTCGTATGTGTTTGTGAGCAACCATCAGGGCTCGTTCGACATATTTCTGATATTCGGTCATCTGGGACGCAACTTCAAATGGATGATGAAGCACCAGCTGCGCAAGATTCCTCTCGTTGGCTTTGCCTGCGAGATGTCTCACCAGATATTTGTAGACAAGCGCGGCCCGAGCAAGGTAAAGGAGACATACGACAAGGCACGCCACACGCTGAAAGACGGAATGAGCGTGGTGGTGTTCCCCGAAGGCTCGCGCACGTTTACAGGGCATATGGGTACGTTTAAGCGTGGCGCCTTCATGCTTGCCGACGAGCTTCAGCTGCCCGTAGTGCCGCTGACCATCAACGGCTCTTTCGACGTGCTGCCAAGGACAAACAAATGGTTTTGGGTGAAATGGCATCCGCTGACACTGACTATCCATAAGCCGATATATCCCGAAGGACAGGGTGCCGAAGACATAAGCAAGCGCATGGACATAAGCTATAAGGAGATTATGGCCGGCCTAACTCCGAAATATCAGGGGTATGTGAAGAATCCGAATCAGTAGATTCGTTTTAAGTAGTTAAAGTAGTTAGAGGAGTTATCGCCAACGGAGTTGGCTAGGAGCATATTTAAGTGAAGAACTAAGAGTGAAGAGTGAAAAATCCAAATGCAAACGTATTGCTTACAAGTAGAAACCACAATACATTTGGATTTTTCGTTTTTCACTTTTAACTTTTCACGTTCGTAAGACGCACCACGTTGCTATTGTGCCGGCGGATCTGCGCTCCGCCGGAATTGAATATAAGGATTTATTTAATCCGCTAAAAATTAAGACGCACTACGTTTGGTAATGTTCCGGGGAATTTTCAATTGTCGTGCAAGTGAGAGCAGAAGCAAATCTCATTTGGTTATGCCGAGAGCAGCCGACAATCAATGAAATTAATCCGCCGGTAAGAAGTATAAGAAACAGAGTTCAGCGTTAGCCAATTTTCAATCCGCTAACTTCCTTTTTCACATTATATCACAATTTTACGCTAACATTGGTATTGGATTTTTAGCTTTTCGTTTTTCATTTAAATTAGCGGTATTTTAAGCGGATCAGGAAATTAGCTGCGCTGAACTTCGTTTCTTATATTCGATTCCGGCGGAGCGCAGATCCGCCGGCACAATAGCAACGTAGTGCGAATCAACAAAGCATTTGACTCTAACTACTAGCCAACTCCGTTGGCGATAACTACTCTAACTCCTTTAACTCCAAATGACAATACCCAACAATGCAATTGGATTGACTAAAGTCGAACTTTGTTTTTTCACTTTTAATTTTTCATTTTTATTTGCACTTTTGCGCCAGCTCTTCACTTAAGCCCCTTCCTGTGCAGCGTAATAACCGATATCTCGTGGCTTGCTCCGAAGCGGAAGGGGATGAAGCCGCCGGTGCCTACAGACACGTTGATGGCACGGTTGCCTTCATGATACAGACCGCCCCACTCTCTATACATCAGTCTGGCCGGCGACATGCCGAAGACGCTGAACTGCATGGCGTGAGTGTGACCGCTCAAAGTAAGCTGCGCCTTGCTGTCAGGCAGGATTTCCTTGCGCCACAGACGCGGATCGTGAGCAAGCATAAGCACAAAGTTTGAACTGTCTACTCCGGCCATCGCCCTCTTAAGGTCTGTACGCTTTGGCTCACCGCCACGGCCGTCGTTCTCAACGCCTGCAACAATTATCGAGTCGTTGCCGCGCTTAACGGTCTTGTTCTCGTTGAGCAATAGCGTCCAGCCAAATTCACGCTCACGACTGATAATCTCACGCTCATTGGCCACCTTAACAACGTCGTCGGCCTTGATATAGTCAGAATAGTCGTGATTGCCGAGAACAGAATAAACACCGTCCTTGGCGCTAAGGCTGCTCAGAAGCGGAATAAACTCGTAAAGTTCCTCGGGCGACATATTCTGCAAATCGCCCGTAAACACTATCATGTCGGCCTTCTGAGCGTTGATGCTGTCGACAATACGCTCAAACACCTTCTTGTCCTTTCCGCGGTAAGTGCCGAGATGGGCATCGCTAAACTGCACTATGCGATAGCCGTCGAAGGCCTGAGGCAGGTCGGCAGAATAAAAGTCTTCATGGCGTATGTCTAGCTTCCGGAAGCCTATGGTGCTGCCGTAGACCACGATATATATCTGACCTATGGCCAGCAGCAGTCCGACAAGGTTGCCCCAGTTGTTCTTTGTGTGATGATAGCGGCAATGTCCCCAGCCGAGCAACGAGCATACGGCGAAGATAAACTTGGGGATGGCCAGCACACCGAAAAGAAACAGATAAACGTTGAGCAACTCGATGCGCTCGGGCGCAAAGTCGCGCGAGAACGTAAGCACCAGCGTATAGACAAAGAGAATGATCCCCGGAGTCCACCACAACAGGCGCTGCCACCACAAATACCTGGTCTTACGGCGCAGCAGTCTTCTGTCGATGTAGATGTCAGACAGGATTATCATCAACACCAAAAGCACGAATATCCTTGCAATCATTTTTTCAGAAGATTAATTTTTAACTAAACATCAACTACAGCCCCTTATCTGAAGGCTATCTCCTCACCACGGCAAGAGTCGAGGAAACGTCCGTCGTCGTAGACATGCACGCCGTTGCAGAACGTGTGAACCACGCGCCAGTTGAACGTATGTCCCTCCATAGGGCTCCATCCGCACTTGCTCTGTATGACGTCTTTCGTAACCGTCCACGGACTGCCGGGGCGCACAACAACGACATCGGCCTTATAGCCCTTGCGGAGAAAACCGCGCCCTCGCACATCAAAAAGGCGTGCGGGATTGTGGCACATAAGCTCTACGAGCCGTTCTATCGGCATAACCTTATTATCTACAAGCTCGAGCATGGACACGAGCGAGAACTGTATCATGGGCATGCCTGAGGCTGCACGGGCGCATCCGCCCTGCTTGTCGGCCCACTGATGGGGGGCATGGTCGGTGCCTATTACTGATATGCGGCCGTCGGAGAGCGCACGCCTCAGAGCGTCGCGGTCGGCAAGTGTCTTTACAGCCGGGTTGCACTTTATCCTTGTGCCAAGCGTGGCATAGTCGGCGTCAGAGAAAAACAGATGGGCAACCACAGCCTCAGCCGTTATATCAGGCATGGCATCGTGCCACGGCTCAAACAGCTGCAGCTCGCGAGCCGTTGTAAGATGAGCCACATGAAGACGCGCACCATGCTTGCGCGCCATGCTTACGGCAAGCTCTGTAGACTTATAGCAAGCCTCCTCACTGCGTATCTGCGGATGCAGGGCCACGTCGGGATCGTCGCCGTGAGCAGCCTTTGCAGCAGCCATGTTGGCATTGATTATGCCGGTGTCCTCACAATGTGTCATGACGGGGACACGGGCTTCGCTGAATATGCGTTCGAGAGCCTCACGGCGATCCACGAGCATGTTGCCCGTTGACGAGCCCATAAACAGCTTTATGCCGGGCACACGATGAACGTCGAGCCGGCTGAACAGGTCAACATTGTCGTTGGTTGCACCGAAGAAGAACGAATAGTTGACGTGGCTCTTTGCCGCCGCCAATGAGCGCTTCTTTTCGAGAGCCTCAAGCGTAGTGGTCTGCGGCACGGTGTTAGGCATGTCGAAATAAGACGTAACACCGCCATAGGCCGCAGCACGGCTCTCAGAACTTATGTCGGCCTTTGCCGTAAGGCCTGGCTCACGAAAATGCACATGGTCGTCGATAACGCCCGGAAGCACGTAGCACCCCGAAGCATCAACCACCTTATCAAAATGTTCACTGCCAGAAATAAAATTGTCTTGGAGAATGTCTGATATCAAACCATTCTCCAAGACAACCGAGCCACGGAACGACTTTCCCTCGTTGACCAGCGTGGCGTCTTTTATCAATAATCTCATAATATCTTTTAAAGCCCCTGTATATGTTCCTTTTTTGCGGTTAAGCCTGACTCCCTTGTCACTCTGCTCCTTCAACAGCCTCGCTCAGAGAGTCTTCTGATCCCGGCTGTGCCAGTTCGTTGGGCGTAGGAGGCGCCAGCGTCGGGTCGTCTGTTCCGTCGGGCATTGCCGTACCGTTCATTATAGCCTGGTTCTGCTGTGCCTTGCGGTAATAGTCGCGCACGTAAGGATCGTTCTTGAAGTTGTCAGTTGCCTTGCTCATTATATCCTCAATCCAGGGTGAAAGCTCGGGATATCTGTGGCCGGCTGTAATCATGAAGAACACGCCCGGACCCAGCACGTTGTCGAAATTCTCAACGATGAACGACGTTACGAGCTTGTCTTCCTTCTCAACAATCTGTGCAGCCTTCTGCGACAGCTTTGCGTTCACCTCGTTGATGTCGTGTCCGTCCATTATGGCCTGACTCTGCAGGTGGCCCAGTTCGCCTACCTCGCTCTCCAGCTGGTTGTACTTCTCGATAAACTTAAACAGCTTGTCGTTAAGCGGCGTTCCGCTCACCTTCTGCTGCGTGTTGTCTATCTTTATCTGTATTTCGCCGCTCTCGAGCACCACCGGCATAAGACTCTCATCGTCCATGAAGAGAGTTGCTATACGCGTAGAATCGAGCGCCCCCGAAAAATGAAACTGTCCGTGAACGATGTCGCAAGAGTCGATATTCTTCAGGTCGTCGCCTTCATAAACCTTAAGAAACAGCATACGGCCGTCTAACGTAGGAACATTAGATGAACCTTGAATGTTGTAAGAGTTTACACACGACGTAAACACGGCAAAAGCCCCCAGAAGAGTTAAAAGAGTCTTAACCATAACCTTATTTTGTAATATTAGCACAAAATTACAACGTATTATCGATGTAAGAAAAATTTTTCATGCAATTTAAAATAAATACACTGACTTTTAGAGTTTTTTTGCCTCTTTAGCCAGCTCGCCTGATATTCTGTGAGTTGTATAAATCTCAAGCATGGCAGCAACGAGGAGCAGGAGCACCCAGTTGTTGTGAACATAAGTGACGTAATTGAAGTATCCGTCGGGCGAAAGCTTGAGGAACAAGGGCAGCAGCAGGCCATAAGAGTTTTCGACCATCAGCAGTGCCGAAAGAATAAACAGCACGTCGCCCGTAACCATGATACGGCGCAGACGCCTGATGGTGAAGTTGTTGCCGCTGTAGGTCTGCATCATCTGCATAGAAGCAAAGCACAAGGCACCCACAAGAAATATCCACGAAGCCATGAGCATCGTGCCAAAGACATAAAGTCCGGCACCGGCCACCATGAGCACCGCACCCGAAAGCAGAACAATAGTCTGCAGTTTATTTAGCTGTTTCATCGTTATCTGTTACTGGTTTTTGGTCATCACTAAGCACGAATATATCCTCGTCGTCGGCTTTCATAAAGTAGTTCTCGCGAGCTATCTTTGTGATGGCCTTGGGGTTGCGCTTCAGTTCCTTTATCTTCTGTTCGTCCTGCTCATACTGCATGTTGTAGGCATCAATCTGCTCCTTCAGCTCGCTCACGAGTATTCTATTGCGCACATGCTTCAGCAGGCTGTTCTCATCGAGGAACCCGACAATGAGAACACCGAAAATTATCACAATCCAATATTTGTTGTGACTTATAAAATTCAGAATAGGATATAAACGTCTGCTCATTAAATTTACACGGTTTCGTTACGCAACGGCAACAGTACACACGACATATAAACGGGCTTTAGCCGCCGTAACGCTGCATATTTTTGTGCAAAGATAATGCAAGTTGGGAATATAACAAAATAATAAAGGTCTTTTAACCCAAATCAGTCATTAGGATTCGGTCGGGATTTTTGCTCTATATTGAGCGGATTTTCGTTAGATTTTTCGCAGTCATAACGGGCTATGTCAAGAAAAATCTGACTAAAAGACGCTAATAGAAACAAAAAGACCGGCTGAAAGCATCAATGCACAAAACTGGTAAAGTAATATGCGGTCTAATGACCGATTTGGGTTAAATTGTAACAAACAAATGTATCGCGTGGTGTCATTTTGAACCGGTACAGACACCCATCAATGACACAATACTGCGACATACGGCCGTATTTAAGTTTATTTGAAAGCAAAAGAGCGTATTTATATCACACGGCAATCTTCAGCGGCAACAATAAATACGGCAAACGGAAAGACGGACATGGGCCGCTATACACTAAATAATGCCATAAAAAGGCTGGCATAAAGGGGAATACTGACGACAACGCATCAGATATAAATCAACAATGCATCTGAACCGTGACGTCTGTTTCAAGACAAATCAGAAGCGCGTGAGCTGCAGCGTGGCATAATCTGAGCGCAATACAAGATTGTCGCCGTCGGCAACCACCACATCAAAGGTTGTCTCAGTAGAATTGATTCCGAACGGCAGCAGGTCTTCCACGGTAGCGTCAACACCGTTGTCGCTCGTAGCAGCCCTCTGCTTAAAGTCTTTCATCACCACCTTTGTCTCTCCGTCCTCATAGCCGAAGCGGCCTATGTATGTGCCGTAACCGTTGGGACCCTGCTTCTCGGACACCTCAACCACGTATCTCGTTATGCTGTAATAAAGGCGCGTACACTCGTGCATGCGTCCGTCGGCCCTCGTCTCAAAGCGTTCCAGTTTCCAGAATCCTTCTATATCGCTGTTTACAGGCTCCTTAAAGTCGCAGCCCGACATAGCCAGAGCCATGACGGCAGCAACGATCCATCCTATTATCTTGACCATAAAACTCCTGTTTTGGTTATTGTTATCATGCAGCCCATGCTGTCGCCTATATAGCTGCCCTTGTCGTATCCGCAGGCCAGTCTGAAGTTCCATCCCGCAGCCTTGCGCGGACTGTATGCCACTTCTGCCAGCGTGCTTCCATGACGCATCATGCGGTCGAGCGGCACTTTGTATGTTCCCCAATGGCGCATGTACGACAGCAGCAGGCGATACGACCACTCGTCAGACGGATTGCCGCCAATGCCTATATGGTGGGCCTTTACGCGGTTGCTCCTGAACATATTGGTTCCGTCGGCATTATATATTGGTCCGGGCAGAAACGGATGGCCCATTCCCATACCCCAGTGTTGCCAGTTGTAGTCGTGGTTATAGTAGTTGTCGCCGCCGCTCATCTGTATCTCATGAAACGAACCGCCAACACCGTCATAAAGCAGCGGTCCGGTCTGATCGGTTGTGCACAGCCCTTCCCACAGCAGAGTTGACACAAAAGGATTCTCCGGCAACGTTAGTTCCACGCCTATATGTCCGTCTTTCCAGCGTCCATACTGCCACGTTAGCTGCGAGTGGTCATCGAAATAATGCTCGTAATAGCATCTCAGCTTCCATGTCGGCGCCGTATAGTTGAGCGCAAAGTTCCAGCTTCCCACATGGTTGCCCTCCACGTTCTGCAGCGTGCTCTCCTGTATAGGTATGATGGCCTTCAGATATTCTTTTATCCCGCCGGGCATCTTTGCCACACACGTTGTGGTTCCGTCGTCATTCTTGCGCCACTTGCTTCCGCCAAACTGCGCCGCCTCGATCATTCCGATTTCCATCGTAACTGGTATCTTCTTTGGATTTCCCACTCTAAGCATAGCCGACTTGCTGTGATATATCACACCTCTGGTGAACGTCTCGCCTGGCTTTACAAAGTCCGACCGCCAGTCGCCGTCTGTCAGCCATCCGTAGCCGAAATGAAACTTGGCAGCCACCCATCCTTTGGTGTAAGGCAGATTCTGATATTCCTTCACCTCAAGACGCACCTGCGGCACAGGACGTGCCCCCGGACCTTCAACCATCATGCCGCTGCTTAGCCTCATGTTCTTGTCCAGCGGAAAGGCTTCGCGCTCCTTGCTGCCTATGCTCAGCGTTATATTGCGCCATGACACATCGACAAAAGCCTGCTGAACGACAAAGTCTGAAGTCTGATTAACGGCTCCGGCCAAGTCGAGTCCTGCCTCCAGACGCCAGTCGGCACCAAACATTCCGGCATAGTCTACACCCGCTCTGAGATATCCGCTGCACGGCTCTACACCCGACAGGCCATAGCGGTTGGCCGTAAACCACATAGGGGCATAGTCGCCCGTAGACACATTGGCCGACGTCTCCAGCTTATATCTCAGCGTGTCGCCTCCGGCAAATGCCGCGGCAAGAGGCAACATACTCAGCAATAATAACAGTTTAAGCGATTTCATCAGAATTAATCTTTCACCTTAACTAAACACCTTGATGCTCTTTATCTAAAAGGCATGCTACATATTATAAATCTAGTTATACCGTTGTCCTGCAAACATCCATGAGCCTTCTTTACGCAAGTATTAAGGCAATTAACATGCCCGTTCTTACCAGACATGGCACAGTTGTCCTATTGTTACAATAAGTCAAGATATGCAGGAATGGTTTGAAGGACACCAATAATCTAGTTACATTTGATTTTCAGGGCGCAAAATTACAATAAAAAACCTGACAGATAAAAATATTTTTGTTAAAAACATAGTAATATTTTTAAAATATACGCACTTGTATGCTTGCATTTTGCACACTCTACTTAACATAATCGGGACACATTCTGCTCACGCACATTACAAAATGCAATATGGCGACACTACACAAACGGCACAAGCTAAATAAGAGACAAAATAAAAGCAGCCACGAACAATGGCTGCATATAAGACAAAAAGTGCGCAATGCGGCATAACACCTTATGCCGCGATTGCGCAAAAGCTATATTTATTACTAACATCTAATACTTTCCGCAGGCTGTTTGCCGGCCTGTGGTCAGAAGCCTATTTCCTGCCCTCGGGCAAACACGCGGCGTATCACAGGCGACGTGTAGGCATAAGGGATGTAGTCAATCGAAGGTATCGGCTCTGTTATAAAGAAGTTAGCCACCTTGCCCACGGCTATCGAACCGTAGTCGCGGCTGAGCCCCATAGCATAAGCCGAGTTTATCGTGGCGGCATTGATGGCCTCTGCAGGCAGCAGTCTCAGCTTGATGCATGCCAGAGACACAATAAACTTCATGTCGCCCGACGGAGTTGATCCGGGATTATAGTCGCTGGCAACGGCTACGCCAAGTCCGGCGTCAACCATCTTACGTGCCAGTGCATAAGGCAGATTAAGGAAGAACGACGTGCCGGGCAGCACCGTAGGCATAGTGCCGCTGCCGCGCAGCAGCTCTATCTCCTCTTCGGTCATGCTCTCCAGATGGTCTACAGACAAGGCATTGCGCTTCACGCCTACCTCTACACCGCCCGACGATGCCAGTTCGTCGGCATGTATCTTGGGCAGCATTCCCCATTTTGCTCCGGCCTCAAGTATGCGGTCGGTCTCTTCTGGGGTAAAGAAGCCTTCGTCGCAGAACACGTCTACATAGTCGGCAAGATGCTCGCGCCCTACCTCTGGTATCATCTCCTCTACAACAAGACGTACATATTCGTCCTGGGTGTACTGGCGTCCTACTGCATGCGCACCAAGGAAGGTAGACACCACCTTTATAGGTGCCGTCTCCTTTATGCGCTTTATCACGCGCAGCATCTTCAGCTCGTCTTCGGTGTTAAGGCCGTAGCCGCTCTTTATCTCAACGCAGCCCGTACCCTTCATCACCACCTCGCGCACACGCCTCATGGCCTGCTCATAGAGCTGGTCCTCTGTCATGGTGTGCAGCAGGTCGGCTGAGTTGAGTATGCCTCCGCCGCGTTTGGCTATCTCGGCATAGCTCAGACCTCTTATCTTGTCGACAAACTCGCCCTCGCGACTTCCCGCATACACTATGTGGGTATGCGGGTCGCACCATGACGGCATCAGCGTTCCGCCTTCGGCGTCGACAACGGTGTCTGCAGCAGCTTCAGCATCCGTCAGACTGTCCATCGTGCCGAATCCGGTTATCAGTCCGTCTTCGGCAGTCAGATAGGCGTCGTTTATCTGCTCCAGCGTCTGCATCTCGCTGCCCTGCAGCCTCAGCTTGCCGTGCCGGTCTATTCCGGCCAGTGTCTTTATATTCTTTACAAGCAGTCTCATCGGCTTGATTATTTTACGTTTTCCTTAGCGTCATGCTTATTCGGCATGCTCTCTCAGGAAGTCAATAGAGTTCTTTATGTGAGGATACATCACTTCGTCGTTCACGATGAATGGCACTACCTTGCGGTATTCATCATGCAGCTTCTCGATTACAGGCGACGACTTCAGCGGACGTCTGAACTCAAGAGCCTGAGCAGCATTAAACAGCTCTATTGCCAGCACACGCTCCGTGTTGAGCACCACCTTATAGAGCTTTATTGCAGCGTTGGCACCCATGCTCACATGGTCTTCCTGACCCTGGCTCGAAGGTATGCTGTCTACTGATGCAGGCGAGCACAGATTCTTGTTAAGGCTTACTATTGACGCAGCTGTATATTGTGTAATCATAAATCCGCTGTTTACGCCTGGAGTTGCAACGAGGAAGCTTGGCAAGTCTCTTGTGCCCGACACGAGCTTGTAGATTCGTCTTTCTGATATATTAGCCAGTTCGCTCAGTGCCATTGCAAGGAAGTCCATTGGCAGTGCGATAGGCTCTCCGTGGAAGTTTCCGGCTGAGATAATCAGGTCTTCGTCAGGACATACAGTCGGGTTGTCTGTTGCCGAGTTGATTTCAGTGTCGATCACTGACTTAACGTATGCCATTGAGTCCTTGGCTGCGCCATGAACCTGCGGAATGCAGCGGAACGAATACGGGTCCTGAACATACGATTTGGGCTTCTCTATTATCTCGCTGCCCTCAAGCAGTTGCCTCATGTTTGCGGCTGTCTGTATCTGACCCTTGTGAGGTCTTACCTGATGTACGGCGTCTGTGAAAGGAGACACCAGTCCATAATATGCGTCGAGCGACATGGCAGCAATCTTGTCAGCCCATTTGCTCAGGCGTTCGCCCTGCAGCAATGCCCATACGGCAAACGAACTCATGTTCTGTGTTCCGTTGAGCAGAGCCAGACCTTCTTTAGATCCGAGCTGTATCGGCTCCCATCCGTTCTCCTTCAGCATCTCTGCTCCTGTCATCACCTTACCCTTATACTCTACGTCACCGAGTCCTACGAGCGGCAGACAGAGGTGTGCCAGAGGCACAAGGTCGCCGGATGCGCCAAGTGAGCCTTGCATGTAGACAATAGGATAAACATCGTTGTTGAAGAAGTCGACAAGTCTCTCTACGGTATCAAGCTTGCAGCCTGAGTATCCATAGCTCAGCGACTGTATCTTCAGCAGCAGCATTATCTTTACTATATCGTTAGGCACGCGGTCGCCTGTGCCGCATGCATGCGACATCATCAGGTTTATCTGCAACTGCGAAAGCTGGTCGTTGCCGATAGACACGTTGCAGAGAGAGCCGAATCCTGTTGTTACGCCATAGATAGGCTTCTCTGTCTCTTCTATCTTCTTGTCGAGATATTCACGGCAGCGTACGATGCGCTTGCGTGCGTCTTCACTAAGTTCGAGTTTATAACCTTTTTCTATTATCTCACCGATACGTTCAATCGTGAGATGTTCTGCTGATATTTGGTGAATCATTGTGTATTTAAATTTAAAGTTATGTGTGTGTGTTTAGGAGTTAAAGAAGTTAGAGTAGTTAAAGGAGTTAAAGTCATATGTCTTGTGGACACACAATTATAAATTATAATTCATAATTGACTAACGCCTAATCTTGTTTCATAATCAGGACATTGTTTCTTAGTCCTTAATTATTTACTTAATTACTTCAAGGCATTTGACTTTAACTACTTTAACTCCTTCTAACTACTTTAACTACCGTATTTACTTCACTGCGTTATCTATTATCTCATCATCCACGAAGTTAGGCATCGTAACCTTCAGGTTCGGGGTGCGTGCCATTTCGCGCTCAATGCTGTGTATAGAGCCTTCGTTGCGTGCCCAGCTGCGGCGTGCAATACCGTTGTTTACGTCCCAGAACAGCATTTCGCGTATGTGGCGTGCGCTGTCTTCGCCTCCGTCTATCATCATGCCGAAGCCGCCGTTGATAACTTCTCCCCAGCCTACTCCGCCACCATTATGGATAGATACCCATGTGGCACCTCTGAACGAGTCGCCTATAACGTTCTGAACAGCCATGTCGGCACAGAACTGCGAACCGTCGTATATGTTACTTGTCTCACGGAACGGAGAGTCTGTTCCTGATACGTCGTGATGGTCGCGGCCAAGCACTACCGGACGTGTTATCTCGCCCTTCTTTATTGCCTCGTTGAATGCCAGAGCTATCTTTGCGCGGCCTTCGGCGTCGGCATACAATATACGTGCCTGTGAGCCTACTACGAGATGGTTGCGGCCGGCCTCCTTTATCCAGTGGATGTTGTCTTCCATCTGGTGCTGTATCTCCTCCGGTGCTGTCTTGCATATCTCCTCGAGCACCTCTACAGCCAGACGGTCGGTTACAGCCAGGTCTTCGGGCTTGCCTGATGTACATACCCATCTGAACGGACCGAAGCCGTAGTCGAAGAACATCGGACCCATGATGTCCTGAACGTATGAAGGATATCTGAACTTGCCGTCGGCAGCCATGATGTCGGCTCCAGCACGCTCTGACTGCAGCAGGAATGCGTTTCCGTAGTCGAAGAAGTACATGCCGCGCTCTGTCAGCTTGTTGATTGCAGCAACCTGCCTGCGCAGAGATGCCTGCACACGCTCACGGAACAGTTCAGGATTCTCTGCCATCATCTGCTTCGACTCCTCAAATGTCATGTCAACAGGATAATATCCTCCTGCCCACGGGTTGTGCAGTGATGTCTGGTCGCTGCCAAGGTCTACCTTTATGTTTTCTTCTGCCAGGCGCTCCCACAGGTCAACCACGTTGCCCACGTATGCCATAGACACAGTCTTGCGCTCCTCTACGGCCTTTCTTATTGCCAGTATCAGTTCGTTCAGGTCAGAGTGCAGTTCGTCCACCCAGCCCTGATCATAGCGTTTCTGTGCAGCCTTAGGATTAATCTCGGCAACAACGCTGACCACTCCGGCAATGTTTCCTGCCTTAGGCTGTGCACCTGACATACCGCCAAGACCTGACGACACGAACAGCATGCCGTGTATGTCCTTGCGGCCCGGTTCTTTCTTCATCTGCATGCGTGCAGCGTTGAGCACGGTTATCGTTGTGCCGTGAACGATGCCCTGCGGACCGATATACATATACGATCCGGCTGTCATCTGTCCATACTGGCTGACGCCAAGTGCGTTCATGCGCTCCCAGTCGTCTGGCTTTGAGTAGTTAGGTATCACCATACCGTTTGTAACAACCACTCTCGGAGCATTCTTGTGCGACGGGAAGAGTCCCAGCGGATGACCTGAATACATCACGAGTGTCTGCTCGTCTGTCATCTCGCTCAGATACTTCATAGTCAGCAGATACTGTGCCCAGTTCTGGAATGCGGCACCGTTGCCTCCGTATACGATAAGCTCATGAGGATGCTGAGCCACTGCCGGGTTCAGGTTGTTCTGTATCATGAGCATGATGGCAGCAGCCTGTTCCGACTTGTGCGGATACTCGTCAATGCTGCGTGCATACATGTCGTATGTAGGTCTGAATCTGTACATATATATGCGTCCGTAGTCGCGCAGCTCGGCAGCAAACTCCGGTGCAAGTGTCTTGTGGAATTTCTTAGGGAAATATCTCAGGGCATTGCGCAGTGCAAGCTTCTTTTCGTCTTCTGTAAGTATCTCCTTACGCTTTGGCGCATGGTTCACTTCTTTGTCATACTCACGCGGCTCCGGCAGCACGTCTGGTATGCCGGCACGTATCGCCGCCTTAAATTCCTCGTTTGTCATAATATTTAGGATTTTTCTGTTGTTTATTCGTTATGTTTCTCTCGGTCTTGCCTCAATCAGTTTCCGCTGATTACCCGCTCAACCATCTGCATTATCTCAGCCTCCTGCTTTGTAGCCTCAGCCATCAGCGCCTCAGCCTCACCTATCAGAGCCTTGGCTGCATCCTGGTCTTTCAGCGACGAAGCGTTTATCTTGACGTTCAGTCCGGCACCCATCACGGCTGCTCTTGCTGCCAGTGCGCCAACGCCTGCGTCAGATACGCTGTTCGGGTTGCCGGTCTCTACCATTGCCCTGCACAGTTCAAACACCTGTGCCGATGTCTTCATTGTCTCCAGCGGCACCTGTGCAGCAAACAGTGTTGCCTTCTGTATAGCCTCTGAGCGCAGCTGCTTCTCTTCGTCTGTTCCTTTCGGCATTCCGAAGGCTGCCATTATGCGGTTAAAGGCCTCTGTGTCGTCGTCAACGAGGCGCAGCAGCTCTGTCTCGAGCACCATGCCCTTGTCTGCCCACTGGCTGAACTCGTTCCAGCGGTCGTCCCATCCGGGCTTGTGTGCCGACAGGTTAGCCACCATCGTTGCCAGTGCAGCGCCCAGTGCTCCCATGTATGCAGCCACTGATCCGCCGCCGGGTGCAGGAGATTCTCTTGCTGTCTCGTCAGCAAATCCTTTCACTGTCAGCGCCGTCAGTCTCTTTGCCTTCTTCTGGTCGGCCTCGAGCAGCATCTCCACAACCTTCTCCTCGGGTACAAACGGACGCAGGTCGTCGAGTCCCATCGACTTCACGGCTATGTTCATTATGTCTTCTTCAGGAATGCCTGTCGATCTGTGCTGTTTCTCAAGGAAATACTTTCCGGCGTCTACAATAGAGCGTTTTGGCACAAGACCTACGATTTCTGTTCCCGTTACTCTCAGTCCTCTGTTCTGAGCGCAGCGGCACACCTCGTCGAATGCCACATGCAGCGGCGTAACGTTGATGTTAGTTATGTTCATTGACACCTGTGCGATGCCGTATTCCTCGATAAACCATCCTATGGCCTTTGTCGACTTCAGCGTACCGGGCTGCATTATCGTCTTTCCGTCTGCGTCTTTCTTCACCTTGCCTGTTATCGGGTTGCCTTCGCGCACCGGTCTTCCCTTCTCTCTCACGTCAAAGGCCACTGCGTTTGCCCTGCGTGTAGATGTGGTGTTAAGGTTAAAGTTTACGGCAATCAGGAAGTCGCGTGCTCCTACAGCCGTACATCCCGTGCGTGCCACGCCCTCGTCAAAGGGTCTTGCACCGAAGTCGGGAACCTTGTCGGCGTCGCCCATCTTCTCCGGCAGCGCCTCATACTCACCGGCTCTGCACACGGCCAGATTGCGTCTTTCAGGTTTCAGAGCGGCCTCTTCATAGCAGTAGCATGGTATCTGCAGCTCGTCGGCAATGCGCTTTGCCAGTTTTCTTGCCAGCTCGGCACACTCTTCAAGAGTTATTCCGCTTACCGGCACCAGCGGCAGCACGTCTGTAGCGCCCATACGCGGATGAGCACCGTGATGCTTGCGCATGTCTATAAGTTCACCGGCCTTCTTAACAGCCTTGAAAGCAGCCTCGACAACAGCCTCGGGCTCACCAACAAAAGTAACCACCGTGCGGTTAGTAGCCTCACCCGGGTCAACATCGAACAGTTTTACGCCGCCGGCTTCCTCAATCACATCGGTAATCTGTTTTATAACATTCTTGTCGCGTCCTTCGCTGAAGTTGGGCACGCACTCCACAATCTGTTTTATCTTTGCCATAGTATTATTAAAATATTGTATAGTTTCTTTATGTTTTTCTTATTAGATGCATGGCAGAATGTTGCTGCCGGCCGTCGCCTCAAAGACGCCACAACATGCCGCAAACCTTCTCTCTGCCTTTACAAAGATAGGATTTTAGAATAAAAGTCGCAAAAAATATGGGTTAAAAATACAAAGATTATTTCATTAAATTTTAAGGCTGGCCGCCGCCTCACGCCGTCTTAAAATATCAATTTAAAACAAAAGACGGCGATATCAAAACACTATCCCCACTCATTCGCAGAAACAGCTTTAAACATTGCAGTTTACAGCCACGATTACTTACAATACGCCATTTCATCTTTCATCATACATTTATGCCGCCAGACGCCATCAGTCCTCACATTTTTAGTCTTTTTTCAGCGCATCATGTCCCGTCATCACGCCCTCACATCTGACACATTTCTCATTCCTCACCCCATAATCACACAAAAATAAACGGCTCTTCATCCGAAAAGCCGTCAACATCATATAATAACATAACAATTTGCATCCCCTCCCCGTTCGTCATACCATCCATGTCATAAGGGTATTTTTAGCGGATTAAATAAATCCTTATATTCAATTCCGGCGGAGCACAGATCCGCCGGCACAATAGCAACGTAATGCGTCTTACGAAAGTGAAAAGTTAAAGTGAAAAACGAAAAATCCAAATGTATTGTGGTTTCTACTTGTAAGCATTACGTTTGCAATTGGATTTTTCACTCTTCACTCTTAGTTCTTCACTTAAATATGCTCCTAGCTCACCTTAGTGAGCGATAACTTCTCTAACTACTTTAACTCCCAAAAACAATAGCACTGATCCGCCGGCACAATACCATGTCATTAGGAATCCAAATGCTAACGTAGTGCGTGCAACAAGAACCAACAAAGCTAATGTGCCGGCTGATTTGCAATCTGCCGGAATTGAATATAAGAAACGAAGTTCAGCGCAGCTAATTTCCTGATCCGCTTAAAATACCGCTAATTTAAGTGAAAAGTGAAAAATGAAAAGTTAAAAATCCAATAGCCAATGTTAGCATAAAATTGTGATATAATGTGAAATAGGAAGTTAGCGGATTAAATAAATCCTTATATTCAATTCCGGCAGATTAATTCTATTGATTGTCGGCTGCGCTCGGCATAACCAAATGAAATTTGCTTCTGCTCTCACTTGCACGACAATTGCAGATCCGCCGGCACAATAGCAAACGTAGTGCGTGCGCTTCGTCGATTATTGTCAATTGTATTACATTGAATAGAATCAACAAGGCATTTGGCTTTAACTACTAGCCAACTCCGTTGGCGATAACTCCTTTAACTACTTTAACTCCAAATGATAATACCAACAAATCACATGGATTTTTCACTTTTAATTTTTCATTTTTATTTGCGCTCCGCGCCTGCTCTTCACTCTTCCCTCTTCACTCTTCACTTAAATCAGTAGTTCTTATTATCAATATACACCTCGAGCAGCTTCGACACGCGGTCTTCGTTGTTCGGCACAACGTCCATGTCGGCAACGCAGGCAGGCACGAGACAGCTCATGCCCTTTGTCAGATGCACCTGCTTTATCTCAGGCTCCTCGCCTTTCCACGACCTTATCACGATGTCGCTGCTGCCCTCAAGACACATATACACCACGAAGCTGTCATACTTATACAGTTTTCTGTGGAAGGCACGGTTCACCTCCAGCAGCTTCACCGTAAAGAACCTGTTCTCCGCCAGCAGCACCGGATAGTTCATCTTGCGCGTGTAGTGCGTGCGGTAGTCGTCCTCCACCTTATAGTCCAGCGCCTCCGATGCCAGCGCCGTGTGCAATGCCCTTGGCTTGCCGTCAAGTCCCGGACGGTTATAGTCGAATATGCGGTATGTCAGGTCAGAGCTCTGCTGCACCTCAGCCAGCAGCGTACCGCTGCATATCGCATGGATGCGTCCCGACGGAATGTAGAACACGTCGCCCTCCTTCACGTCGTGCGATGCCAGCACGTCACAGATGCTGCCGTCCTCTATGCGCTTGCTGTATTCATATTTCGATATCAGACTCTTAAAGCCGCTGTAGAGCTTAGCTCCCGGCTTTGTGTCCATAATATACCACATCTCCGTCTTGCCGAACGAATCGTGATATTTACGTGCCATCTCGTCGTTGGGATGCACCTGTATCGACAAGTCCTTCGCAGCGTCGATAAACTTTATCAGCAGCGGAAACGTCTCGCCGTACATGTCATACACCGTGCGTCCTATCAGCTCTTCCTTATATTCCGTCACAAGTTCGTTAAGCTTGCGTCCTTGCAGTGAGCCGTTGCCCACTACCGACTCCTTGCCCGGCACGGCACTTATCTCCCAGCTCTCGCCTATAGGCGTAGGGTCATTGTCTTCTATGCCCTTAAGTTTCTTCAGCAGGCTTCCGCCCCATATTTTCGAAAAGAAGTTGTTTCTAAATAATAATGGATAAAGCATGGTTTAGTTATTTAATTGTTAGTATCTCTGTTCAATCTTACGGCGAGCCCTGTCGCCATATCAACGCGCCATCCGCCCTTCATGCAGCCAGCATCTCCGGGCTTCACCACGCCACACAGTACATCCGCGATAAGTCTCAGCACACACCACGCCCGCCGTCCTTTGCCGGCTTGCCCATCAGTCACCAATGTCTGGTTGCAGAATACATAATACATTTCTTTCATAGTGCCAAAACAATTTATTAACAGTCCCGAAAACTTATCCGGACATTACAGAAATGCAAAGATAGTGAAAGGTGAGTGAAAAGACAAATAAAAAACGTAGTTTTTATTTTTGACATTTCCGAACCGAATCCTATCTTATTCAAAGATAGTGAAAGGCGAGAGCAATACAAAATGAAAAAACATATTTTTTTATTTTTATTGCCGAGACGCAGTTCGTGCGAATTGTTTCGCACGAAAATGAAAAATTAAAAAGTAAAAATTCATGTGCATTGTGGATTTTTTGTAGGAGTTAAAGTCAATTGCAAACGTAGTGCTTATTTAAGTGAAGAGCAGGCTGTAAGCACAAGTAAAAATTAAACAGCATTACTCAGGGTTGATTGTAGGGACGTACCCCAGGTGCGTCCAACTGATAAAACCCTGTATTTCAACGATTTACGATATAACAAAAATGCTAAATGAAAGGTGGACGCACCTGGGGTACGTCCCTACATTGCGCCACTAGGGAAACAATCCACTAGTCTTGTGGCTATCGTTCATAGCGCGACCGAATCGCCAACCTAACGCAGTTCAGCGCAAGCTAATTGTGAATTACCATTAGTAGTTAAGTCCGAAAGCCCAGAGAGGTATCACGTTTGCGTATCCGCTTTCAATATCGTCTTTCACGATGTAGCCGTCGTCTGCACTTTCTATCTGTTTTTGTCCTTTTTTCCGTCCTCCAATTTCAAACACCTTGCCGTCTATCTCAAAATCTGAGATGTCAGAACTTCTCACGTCGTTACATACCCTTGTCTGGTCCATAAAGAACGTCTCTCTTACGTTTCCTATATCAGCACGTTCCGGTGCAAGGGTATAAATCAGGTTCGTGTTGTCAAGATACAGTTTCTCCACTTTGCCTAGGCCTCTCAGTCCTCCGGTTGCATTACGCAGCTGACTTATCATTCCGGCACGTTCCATGTATATCAGATAGTCAGGAATGTCATTTCTGCTGATACCAGTAACATCAGCCAGTTTCTGCATCACAGGCTTAAAAGGAACACTTTTAGATACAACCATTATCAGACTCTTCAGTTTTCTGCCCACAGATATGTTGGTCTTTATGTGCATTGGTATGTCTATTTCCATCGTCTGGTTTATCACCTGCATCAGCTCAATTTCAAATTCAGCGTCGCGTCCGAACGGATAATAGCCTCTTTTAAGATAATCATGAAAAAGTGGAAGGGGATGTTCTACACCACTAATCACTGCTTTGTGCGTAAGTATGTCTTTCAGACTGTAAACTGGTACGTCTATACTATGAAATAGGCGCAAATATTCTCTGAACGACAACCCCTGCATCTCATAAATAGGCATACGTCTGCTAAGATCTGCCATGCCCTTATAAATGTCAAGTATCGAAGAGCCGGAGATCACAATCTGCAAGTCGTCATAACTGTCATAAATCTGTTTCAGCTCTCTCGACCATCCTTCATATTTGTGAATCTCGTCGATAAACAGGTGTTTGCCTCCCATCTTTACAAAACGGTCAGCCAGGTCAACAAGTTTGTGTTCTGCAAAATAAAGATTGTCAGCCGATACATACAGCGTATCTTTTGTGTCCAAATTCTGTTTGATATATTGCAGCAGCATAGTAGACTTGCCTACGCCTCGTGGGCCGACAAGTCCGAAAGCTCTACTTTCCCATTTTATCTGGTTATATTTATATCTGAAAAACTCCACCGGAGTATTTTTCAGTTTTCTATAGAAAAATTCATACAGCCTTTCCATACCTATCCTATTTTATATCATGACAAATATACTGTATTTTACAGGAATTGCACAAAATAAATGCAGAATTCTACCAAAATTGCATGAAATTAATGCAGAATTCCATTAAACTTGCACGAAATAAATGCAAACATAGTGATTGTTTAAGTGAATAATGAAAAGTGAAAAACGAAAAATCCAATTGCAAACGTAGTTCTTGCGATAAGAATCAACATGGCATATGACTCTAACTACTAACTCACCCAGGTGAGCGATAACTACTTCAACTCCTTTAACTCCAAATGACATGTGCCATTTCGACACTTAGCCATACAACGCAAAAGAGGTCATGCCACTACCCCGTCAGGAATAATGGCATGACCTCTTTATGTATAAAGATAGTGAACAGGAGACTGTATTAACAGCCTTATGGCCTATGGAGCTACTACATGTGCGTTGCATATTATTATCGCACGCACTACGTTAGCATATGGCTCTAACTCCTAGCCAACTCCGTTAGTGATAACTACTATAACTACTTTAACTACCTAGAAACAAAATAGGAAGTAATCAGATTGCAAATCTTTATATTCAATTCCGGCGGAGCGCAGATCCGCCGGCACAATAGCAACGTAGTGCATCTTACGAATGTGAAAAGTTAAAAGTGAAAAACGAAAAATCCAAATGCAAACGTAGTTTTTGCGACAAGAATCCACAAAGCTTTTGACTCTAACTCCTAGCCAACTTGTTGGCGATAACTCCTTTAACTACTTTAACTCCAAATTACATGTGCCATTTCGACACTTAGCCATACAACGCAAAAGAGGTCATGCCACTACCCCGTCAGGAATAATGGCATGACCTCTTTATGTATAAAGATAGTGAACAGGAGACTGTATTAACAGCCTTATGGCCTATGGAGCTACTACATGTGCGTTGCATATTATTATCGCACGCACTACGTTAGCATATGGCTCTAACTCCTAGCCAACTCCGTTGGCGATAACTACTATAACTACTTTAACTACCTAAAAACAAAATAGGAAGTAATCGGATTAAATAAATCCTTATATTCAATTCCGGCGGAGCGCAGATCCGCCGGCACAATAGCTTTGTTGGTTATTGTCGCAAGCACTACGCGAATTTATGATAAGAATCCACAAAACATTTGACTTTAACTCCTAGCCAACTTGTTGGCGATAACTCCTCTAACTACTTTAACTCCAAATTACAATATACCCCTCTTACCTCCTTCGCTATCTTGTCCCAGTCATACTTTGCCATGTCGTAGTCTATGTGCTGTGGCTCACGGCTTATCACCTGTTCCAGTTTCTTCGCCAGCTCATCCACGTTGCCCACCGGGAAGTAGTCGTCTTTGTCAAGGCCCACCTCCAGGTTCGCCGGTATGTCGCTCACTATCACCTTCACGCCGTAGCTCATGGCTTCAAGCAACGCTATCGGCAAGCCCTCATGGCTCGACGGCAGACAGTAGCACATGCAGTTAGTCAGCAGCGAGTGCAGCTTACGGCCCTTCACAAACCCCGTCAGCACCACGCCGTTCTTCCTCGCCATCTCTTTCAGTCCCCTTGAGTAGTCGTCCTCAAAGTCCGTGTCACCAGCCAGCACCAGCTTTATGTCATCGTCGCCGCCGTCTTTATTTTTTAATTTTTCGTTCTTAATTCTCCCGAACGCTTCCACCAGATGGTGCAGGTTCTTTTCCGGCACAAAGCGACACATGCCCAATATGTAGCGTCCCTTCCTTATGCCCAGTTCCTCAAAATACTCGGGATAGTCGCATACCTCAGGCTCCGACACGCCGTTATATATCAGATGCACGTTCTTTGTACGTCCGTATTTCTCCTTAATCAGGTTGCGTATCACGTCGCTGATCACTATTACGTCGTCAGCAAACATACACCCCATGCGCTCACCCAGCTTCAGCACCGCTTTGGCTGCCCTGCCCCATTTGTCCCTATCGTAGTCAGGACCGTGATGCGTAAACACCACCTTCATGCCCAGCATCTTGGCGTATGGCACCAGCAGAGCCGGCCCTATGGCGTGTATGTGCAGTATGTCTGCCCCCAGTTTCTTCGCCTTGTTTATGGCTCTGTACGTATGTATAATGGCTTCAAACGACTTCTTTTTCGGTGTCTCAATGTCCACCAGCTTTACGCCTTTCCATTCTTTCAGACCGTCGCTGACATAGCTTTTACGCCTTATCACCGTTACGTCTTCGCCCATGGCTGCAATTCTCGGAAACAGTTCCTCACAGTGCGTCTCCACTCCGCCCATGACATTAGGAATGCCACGGGTACCGGTAACAACTATTTTCATAAAATTTTCCGGATTAAAAATAAATCATTACTTTTGCCTCGTCATAAGCAAAAGTCCATGTCAAAGTTTTTTCTCAATATAAAAGAATCAGCCCAACACGCCGGCATAATTCTTCTTTCCTGCCTCTCCGCCCTTTGGCTGCTGATAAAAGGTAGAAGGATCAAATAAGTTATTACGATAGTAAAAAAACAAAAAGTGAAGAGTGAAAAATCCAAAGGCAATCGCTTTGGCAAAGAATCGCTTTTGATAGAATGAATATTTAACCTTTACTTTTTAGTTTCCATTAATGAGAAAGCCTGAAAGGCTGCACTTTTATAACTGTGGGTTACTACCCACGGCTAACGTCTTAATGCGAAACAGGCACCCGAAGTGGTGCTACTTTCATATTTCTACAAACAAAGCATATGGATTTTTCACTCTTCACTCTTCGTTCTTCACTTAAACACGCTCTTCACTTAAATTATTATCTGTCAAAGTTCAAGTCTCCCTGTTGCGGGTCTTGTCCTACTTCGCAGTATTTAAAGTCTAAGCAGGCTGGTTTGCCCTGCATTGAGCGTAGTTTGTTCTTCAAAGCCCACTTCAGCGGATACTTTATATATTTGTGCATCACAGGACTTGCCGTGCCAACCATCCAGCAGTTCTTCGGACATTTACGCACCTTTGCACGCACTCTGGCAGCCTGTTCGCTGTTCCATATTGTCATAAAGTCGGCATCGTGTATGTTACCCATGCTCCAGCTCTTCGGCGTGTCGCTTCCTGCCGGTTTCAGTTTGTCGTTCGACACGTTGTTAGGATCTGCAGCCAGTTTCTCGTTATATTCTGCCACAGTCATGTCGTCGCCGTCCAGCTTTGTCTTATTTCCGGCGTTCTTGTCGTCCATTCTTGTCTCCAGTCCGTTACACGGCATCACCTCTCCCCACGGGTCAATAAAGAAGTTAGCCGTACCGGCCTCACATGGCAGCATGCGGCGGTTACCTTCAATATAGTTTATCAGTCCCATGTTAAACCATGCACGGAACCAGCTCTTCGGGCTCTTCTCCTTCAGCTGCCAGTCGATGAGTTTCCTGAAGTTTCCGCACACCTCGTCATGGTTTGTTATCTTGTTATCCCCCTTATGGAAATAATAAGAATTGTGGAAAGCAGCAGTTGCAAACTCCAGTCCCATTGACAGAGAGAGCTGATATAGTTTGAGCATGTCTCCCGAGTTATAGTTGCTCACAGTACAACCAAAACCAATATCCTTCAAACCCATACCCTGAAGAGTCTTTAATGTCTTGATAGCTTTGTCAAAAGTTCCCTGACGGCCTCTAAGTTCATCATTCTTCTCTGCAAGTCCTTCAATAGATATGCGAATACCGATGTTAGGAAATTTTTTAGCCAAAGCTATTACCCTATCCTGAAACCATCCCGACGTAGATATCACAATGCGGTCAGTATGCTTATAGCACTCTTCAACTATTTCATCCAGGTCTTCACGGATGAAGGGTTCACCACCTGTCAGGTTTATGAATTTTAATTTGGGAAGCGAACGAAGGTCAGAGGCTTTTAATTCCTCTTTCTTATCAGTAGGATTTTTCCAAATGTTACACATCACGCAACGCATCGGGCAGCGATACGTCAGAATAATACTTGCGTCTGTAGGACGCGGCACATTCATGTTTGCCATAATCTTTTTACTTTATATTGTATTTAAATAAGATGCAGAATTATAAAATATAATTTAGGAGTTAAGGAGCATGGAGTTGAATTCACAATTAGCTAACGCTGAACGATGTTTCATAATTCACAATTCATAATTGGGTTAGACCGAACTGCGTTTCATAATTAGCTAACGCTGAACTGCTTTTGTTATGTGTCTTGTTGATTCTTGTCGCAAGCACTACGTTGGCTATTGGATTGACTAACGTCGAACTTTGTTTCTTCATTCTTCGTTCTTCACTATTCACTTATATACCTTTATTATCCTCTCATAATAGCTTTCGCTGTTATATCTCTTTTGTGAAGTCAGGGCTATATCTTTATAGTCGAATGTGTGGTGCCACATGGCTTCAATCTTGTTTGTCAGATCATCCACGCTGCGGCTTTCAAAGGTCATGCCTGTTACGCCGTTTTCTATCAGTTCAGGTATTCCGCCTATACGTGCGCCCAGCACCGGCGTACCCAGACATTGCGCCTCAATCACCGACAGCGGGTTATTCTCATACCATTCTGACGGTATCACCGTGAAGCGCGCCTTACCCACAATGCTCTTTATCTCGTCCCACTGCTTATAGCCCAGGAACTCAACATTTGCTTTTAATTTTTCACTTTTAATTTTTAAATCTTCTTCAAGCGGTCCTCCTCCAATCACTTTCAGCTTATACGGCAGGTTCTTTGCTGCCTCTATCAGCGTGTTCACGCCCTTTTCGTGGCTCAGTCGTCCCACGTAGCAGTAATAGTCTTCCTTGCCGTATTCGTCTTTCTTGCATTTGTCCACGTCAATAAAGTTGCACAGCGTCATCAGCTTCTTCTTGTCAAATCCGCCCTGTGCCATTTTCTCTGCCATAAACTGGCTGGGACATACAAACACATCCGTGCAGGCTTCCAGTCGCTCCCTGTTCCATTTTACGGCCTCTTTATATCCTATCATCGATGCCAACGCAGAGCCTTTCATGCACTTATACATTTTGCAGCTACTCTTGTCGCCGTTGAAGCACAGCTCACATATATCGGTGCCGTTGCGCAGACAGTCGTATCTGGGGCATAGCAGCTTATAGTCGTGCAGAGTCCACACCACCTTTATCCCACGTTTATGCGCCAGTTCTGCCATCACGGGCGACAGCTGTGTGTGTATGTTGTTAAGATGCACCACGTCCGGCTTAAAGTCGTCCAGCAACCCGTTAAACTTCATCTTCACCTCGTTAGAGCCGAACGGACGTGTAAATGCCATCAGCTTACTCATGTTCTGCGGAAAATATTTGCTCCATGGCGTACTTATATTTTCCGGATAGTCCATAGCAAACACTGCCACTTCATGACCATGCTGCTTTAACAGCTGCTCTAAGTTGAGCATGTATATGCAATCACCGCCACGGCGGTAATAGAATTTATTGGAAAGTAAGATCTTCATTGTTGTATTTTATTTCAGTAGCTTATCTATAGTTTTTGGAAATACAATAAATTTGATTATATGTGAAAAAACTATTGCTCCAATAATTGTTGCCAAAAATGTACTTATGTATAATAAATTATTATTGTCGATAATATTTTCTAGATGACACTTTTCAATAACTCTATAGAACATCATGTGGCAAAGGTATATTTCTAAGCTGATTTTGCTTATATATGATACAAATTTATTATTTAAAATCTTGTCATGCGAGCCTATAGCATACATTAGCCAAAAAGAAAATACTATTAAATCTGGTATTATAAATAAGTCTATGTTATTAAAGATAAATTTAAAAATTGTCAATAATATACATATAGTCAATGTTAAATAATAGTTCTTTGAGACTAATTCATATATTTTATCTTTATATAAATAGATGAGACCTCCACATATAAAAAATGGTGCACTATATATTATATTTACTCTGTCTATTTTCTTAACAACAAAATCAGATGTTGAAAAATAGTTTATTGCTATATAACAAAATATTAATGATATAAAAAGAACAAAAAAGCCCCGTTTTTTATTGTCTAATAAGAATGTAAAAAATGGGAATAGCAAATAAAAAGTAAAAACTGTACCAATAAACCAGCCTACACCGACAATACTTATATTTGGATTTGGTAATAAATTAAAACATAAAGTTAGATTGGCAAAGCCTTCACATAAGGCACTATAATTATGATCTATGATTACAGATATAATAACCATTAATCCAAAAAATGGCAATAATCTTTAATGAATGTCCGCAAGTTGCCAATCAATAAATTCGATGTTTAAAGTTCGCCCTAT
>ENA-ORUM01000089-ORUM01000089.1-human-gut-metagenome-genome-assembly--contig:-NODE-89-length-131550-cov-14.406920_pt1 | contig 131550 bp, 132 predicted proteins | sample MGYA00242083_ERZ509217 | MGnify/ENA primary metagenome ERZ509217 (study PRJEB26280, sample SAMEA2338831) | human gut metagenome | biome: human gut; feature: human-associated habitat; material...
AAGCGGTACGCGAGCTGGGTTCAGAACGTCGTGAGACAGTTCGGTCCCTATCTGTTGTGGGCGCAGGAGATTTGAGGAGAGCTGTCCTTAGTACGAGAGGACCGGGATGGACCTACCTCTGGTGCACCGGTTGTCGCGCCAGCGGCACAGCCGGGTAGCTAAGTAGGGAAAGGATAAGCGCTGAAAGCATCTAAGCACGAAACCTACTCCAAGATGAGATCTCCCATTCGCAAGAAGTAAGACCCCTTAAAGACGATAAGGTAGATAGGCCGGAGATGGAAGTGTAGCGATACACGGAGTTGACCGGTACTAATCGGTCGAGGACTTAATCAGAGATGTCTTGAGCATGTTGTTTAGTTTTGAGGGAGCGATCCTTCAAAAGAACGATCCGGTGACGATAGCGAAGTGGAACCACCTGAACTCATACCGAACTCAGAAGTTAAGCACTTCAGCGGCGACAATAGTTGGGCCTGCCCCTGCCAAGATAGCACGTTGCCGGGTCATTTTTTTATATATGGAACTTATTATGGATCATTTTGAAAAGGAGCAGCTTGCGATTTCAATCTGCCGAAATTGTAAAGATAAGACATTTATATATAAGGGAGCCGTTAAAGATTGGATCAATCAGATCGGCTCTTTTTCCATTGTTTATGATGAGAATTGTTGTGGAGCGACACAGAATGTTCTTTTTTGTTTTGTAGGCCAAGATACTTCCATTCTTTTAACGGCTGAAGCATTTTTAGATTTTTTTGATCAATGTGAACCAGAATAACACATTTTATTTTCAATATTTTTCAAAAATATATTCATTTTTTTCTGCTGTTGTTCCATCTATTTCATTGTTATAATAGCCAAGGTAATGATGGGGGAATTTAGAAATGAAAAGTGAGACAGTAAGAGAATTTTCTTTGATAACCTTTGCGATGTTTATTATATCGATTTCAATTTATTTCTTTTTGATACCCAGTGGTATTGTCGTAGGAAGTATTTCAGGTTTGGCCATGGTATTAAATCAATTGTTACCTTTATCTATCTCTATATTGACTTTGATTTTAAACATGGGACTTTTAGTGATCGGTTTTTTGTTCATTGGAAAAGAATTTGGTGCCAAAACAGTTTATACATCAATATTATTACCTGTTTTCTTAGCTGTATTTGAAATTCTGTTTCCTTTAAGTGAATCAATTACTGGTAATAATGTATATGACTTGGTTACTTATACATTGATCATCGCATTTGGTCAGGCGATTTTGTTTAATGTGAATGCATCCAGTGGAGGATTGGATATTGTAGGAAAAATCGTCAGCAAATATACGCATATGGAAATTGGTAAAGCTTTGATGCTTTCTGGCTTTATTACTTCTATGACCTCGATTCTTGTTTATGATGTCGGGACGCTTGTGGTCAGCTTGATTGGGACCTATGCCAACGGACAAGCTATTGATTACTTTATCGACGGATTTCATAAAAAGAAAAAAATCTGTATTCTATCTGAAGAATATCCGGTTATACAAGATTACATCATGAATTCGATGAATCGTGGGGTGACTCTATATAAAGCCGTAGGTGGTTTTAAAAAAGAGGAACGTGTAGAATTGGTAACGATCATGACGAGCAATGAATATAAAAAGCTGCTGGATTATCTGCATAAAAGCAATTTTCAAGCTTTTGTGACCGTTTCTACAGTCAATGAAGTCATCGGTGCATGGAACATCAATAAACGAAAACTGAGATAAGCACATTGCGTGCTTTTTTTCTTTTGGTATAATCAAGAAGACTATATATCAATATTTATAGGATTAAAAGAAAGGATACGTATGAAAATTAGACAATGGCTTATTTTGTTGTCAGGGATTCTCATTATCTGGTCCTTGGCCTCACTGGGAATTGATAATTCCATTATCTTGCCGACACCGTATGAGGTTTTGACACAGATGACAGAGCAAATGCAGGATATAAAATTATATGAATCATTAGCCATGACTTTTTTTCGTGTACTTTTTTCGGTGCTTATTTCTTCGGTGATTGCGTTTTTCCTGGCTTTTCTTTCCAATCGTTTTAAAACCTTTGCCCAATATTTTGAGCCCATCCTTTTATTTCTAAGAAGTATTCCCAATGTAACTTTTGTGATCTTATTGTTGTTTTGGGTGAGCCGAGAGATCAGCATTTATATTGTTTCTTTTCTACTTTTGTTTCCGATCTTTTATCAAAATCTTTTTGAAGCAATTCAAGATATAAGCCAATCCTGGAAAAACATTTTTCAAATCTATCCACAAAGCTGGTTCAAAAAGATACAAATGGTTTATTTACCATTGCTTCGTCCTGCTATGGCTTCCAGCTGGATTACTTGTTCATCGCTTGGTTTTAAAGTGGTTGTTATGGCGGAAATCATGACATCGGTTTCCTTGGGAATTGGGGCAAATATGCAATACGATCGATTGAATGTGAATTTAGCCGGAGTAATGGCCTGGACAATTTGGCTATTGATTTGTGTATGTATTTTTAATAAACTATTAAAGAAAGTTTTAGAAAGGCTTTTTGGGTAAGGGGGCAGTTACATGATCAGTATTTTGGTACCTGTATATAATGTAGAAAACTACTTATCTCACTGTCTGGATTCTATACTTGCACAAACTTATAAAGATATTGAAATTGTGATGGTCAATGACGGATCGACCGATCATTCCAAATATATCGCATCTTCATATGCGAACCGCTATTCGTTTATTCATCTGTATAACTATGAGAATGCAGGGATCTCAACAACACGCAATCGTCTATTGCGTCATGCGAAGGGAGAATACGTATTCTTTGTAGATAGTGACGATTATATCGCACCGCAAACTTTACAGGCGATGATGCACCATATGGAAGCTTATAACTGTGATATCGTATGTTGTGGTTATACGATGGATTATCGCTTTGGGGCTTTATATCGCAAGGTGGGGACAAAGAAGGTCATGACAAAACAAGAGGCTTTGCATTCGCTTGCGGAAAATAAAGGGATGAACAATTATCCATGGGGCAAGCTTTATAAGAAAAAATGCTTTTCCAATGTCAGCTTTCCGGAGTTTATGCGTGGCTTTGAGGATACATATACTGTTTTTAAAGCCTTGTGCAATGCCGATACGATAGGCTGTATATCCAAACGATATTATCATTATGTCCAGCACCAGGGCTCATTGACCCATCGTATGAATCTGGAAACGGCATACGATATGCGTAAAGCGTATGAATATCAGGAAAGTTGTCTGCGACGCTGGTATCCGGAAGAAGATTTCCATTTTGATGTTCATCTAGTCAACAGTGATTTTGTGATCTTATATACGATTTTTGCGTATTATACTAAAAAAGATGATCCACAATTTGTGCCCGCTGTGATCAACTGGAAGAAAGTCAATCCTTTTGTGCATGTGGCTTACGAACTGTGCCGGGGAATTTGTTCCTTACGATTTGGTTGGGCTAAGACAAAGACACAGGAGTTTAACAAATGGCTGTAAGAGAAGCGACGATACAAGATATCGATGTGCTCATGGAGATTTATGAAACAGCTAGACGTTTCATGGCTGAAAATGGAAATCCGACTCAGTGGCCACAAGGATATCCCAGTAAAAAAATTCTTTTGAAGGATATGGCCGCAAAACAACTTTATGTGTATGAGCAAAATGGAGAAATAGAAGGAGCTTTCGTGTTCTTTATTGGGGAAGATCCCAGCTATGCTAAAATTGATGGGAAATGGTTGAATGAGGAGCCTTATGGTGTGATTCATCGCATCGCATCACGGCAAAGGGTGCCTCATGTTGGACAATCGATTTTGAATTATTGTTTTACCAAAATAAAGAATCTTCGAATAGATACGCATGAGGATAATATTCCCATGCAGAATATGTTAAAGAAAAACGGCTTTGTGTATGTAGGAGACATCGAACTGCTTTCCATTCACGAAAGTCGTATGGCCTTTCAGGCTGTAAAAGAATAAGATGGAGTGAGAAAAATGGCTTTTGAATCTTTAAGTGAACGCCTTGGAAAGGCACTAAAAAATATAACTGGACAGGGGAAGCTGACAGAATCCAATATGAACGACATGTTGAAGGAAGTGCGCATGTCTTTATTGGAAGCGGATGTCAACTACAATGTCGTTAAAGAATTTATTGAAAATGTAAAACAGAAAGCATTAGGGCAGGAAGTCATCGATTCGGTCAATCCGGGGCAAATGGTTGTTAAGATCGTTCATGATGAAATTCAGGAATTACTGGGAAGTGCCGATGCTCGATTAAATTTGAAAAAAAGCGGAGTATCGACTTTAATGATGGTCGGTCTGCAGGGGACCGGTAAAACAACTGCCAGTGCCAAAATTGCTCGTTTCTGTAAAGAGAAGCTGAAAAAACGAGTGTTATTGGTTGCCTGTGACGTTGTTCGTCCGGCAGCTATCGAACAGTTGGAGACATTGGGAAAATCAATCGATGTTGAAGTCTTTAGCTTAGGAACCCAGGTCAGTGCTGTTGAAACAGCTCGCCAGGCGATGGGCTATGCATATGATCGACAAAAAGATCTTGTGATCTTTGATACGGCCGGTCGTTTACACGTAGATGAAGAGCTGATGCAGGAGCTTTCTCAAATGAAGGCACTTGTACAGCCGGATGATATCTTATTGACAGTGGATGCGATGACCGGTCAGGATATCGTAACGGTTGCCAGAGAATTTAACGAGCAGCTTTCTATCACAGGTTTGGTTGTGACCAAGATGGATGGCGATGCCCGTGGTGGTGGTTTGTTGTCTGTTCGCAGCATTACCAATGTTCCGGTTCTATTTGTATCCAATGGAGAAAAGGTAGAGGACTTAGAGGAATTTCATCCGGATCGTATGGCGGATCGTATCCTGGGTATGGGAGATATCGTTACCTTAGTGGAACAGGCGCAGGAAAAGCTGGATATGGACATCCAACAAAAAACGGCCAATCGTATGGCACAGGGGATCTTCACCTTCAATGATATGTTGGATCAATTTGGCCAGATGCAGAAAATGGGATCGATGCAGAACATGTTAAAGATGATTCCGGGATTAGGCAAAATGGTCAAACAGTTGGATGATGAAAAAATGAATGATTCCATGAAAAAATCGCAGGCAATCATTCAGTCTATGACACCATATGAAAGAGAAAATCCGTCTTGTTTAAAGGCCAGCCGAAAGAATCGTATTGCCAAGGGGGCCGGTGTTAAGGTCATGGAAGTCAATCGATTGATCTCGCAGCTGGAACAAATGCAGATGATGACAAAAATGATGTCCGGTGGCGGTATGCCTAACTTGTCAGCTCTCCAAAACATGCAGCGCGGCGGTGGTATGCAGGGAGCCAGCAAACATGCCGGAAGCAAGAAACAGAAAAAAAGCAAAAAGAAGAAAAAGAAAAAATAAGTGTCAAGTAAAAATGCTTGACACTTTTATTTTGCTATGGTACATTTATCAGGCAAAAGAAAAGGAAGGTATTTGAAATGGTTAAATTACGTTTAAAAAGAATGGGTAAAAAGGGTCGTCCTTTCTACCGTATCGTAGCTGCAGATTCAAGAAGTCCTCGTGATGGACGTATCATTGAAGAAATTGGTACATACAATCCAATCGCTTCTGAAAATCAGGTGACAGTCAACAAAGAATTAGCTATGAAATGGTTACAGAACGGTGCTAAACCTAGCGATACAGTTCGTTCAATTCTTTCTAAAGAAGGCATTATGAAAGAATTCCACGAAACAAAAATGGTTAAGAAGTAATGACAGATCTGGAAAAGACATTGATGGATCTTTGTCTTCCTTTAGTGGATGACAAACAGGCACTGTCTGTCAAAACAATGACCAGCACCAATGATAACGAAGTCTTGTTGTATGTATATGCCAACAGTGAAGATGTAGCGCGTTTGATTGGTCGCAAAGGTATGATGGCCAGCAGTCTTCGTCAAATGATGTCGATTGCGGCGCGTGATATCAAAAAAAGAATTTCTGTGAAATTCGAAGCATACTAGGATGTGAAAACATCCTAATTTTTTTAAGGGTGAAATAGATGATCAAAGTAGGAACAATTATCAATACACATGGGTTAAAAGGCGAATGTAAGATTTATCTGGTAACAGATGATGTAAAAGATCGTTTTGCCAAGGGAAGGATCCTGCACCTATCGGATGGAAAAAAGTTGACCGTTTCTTCCTTTCGTATGCAGAAGGGATTTGGTTATGCGAAATTTGAAGAGATCAAGGACATCAATGATGCTGAAAAATTGAAAACGTTTGATCTTTTGATTGCCAAAGAAGATTTGCCTCCATTGGAAAAAGGAACTTATTATTATCATGAATTGATGGATTGTACCGTATATGATGATAAAGGCGATGAATGTGGAATTGTCAGTGATATTTTAGAAACCGGGAAACATATCGTCCTGCGTATTTCCAAAGATCAGGATTCATTTTTGCTTCCTTTTGTGCCGGCATTTATTTTAGAAGTTGATCCAGAGACGAAAAAGATCATCTTTAAAGACATGGAGGGGCTTCGATGAAAATAACGGTCTTGACTTTGTTTCCTGATTATTTTCGCTCTTTGTTGGAAACAAGCATTATCAAAAGAGCTAAAGACAAGGAACTTTTCGAGTTTGAATGTATCGATTTTCGTACCTTTACGAAAGAAAAGCATGGTCATGTCGATGATACCCCTTATGGCGGAGGTGCCGGCATGGTGTTGATGTGTCAGCCTATTTTGGATGCTTTGGCCAGTGTACGAACCCCAAAAAGCACGGTGATCCTTTTAACCCCACAGGGAAAGACTTTCTCTCAATCGGTTGCCAAAGAGCTATCTTTACAAGAGCATTTAATCTTTATTTGCGGACATTATGAAGGCTTTGACGAACGTATTCGCGATTATGTCGATGTTCAGTTGTCTTTAGGTGATTTTGTTCTTACAGGAGGGGAACCGGCCTGCGTGGTCATGTGTGATGCGATCTTACGCTTACTGCCGGGTACGATTCGACAGGATAGCTGGGAAGATGATTCCTTTTCCGATGGTTTATTGGAATATCCACAATATACGCGCCCGGAGGTCTATGAAGGAAAAAGAGTTCCGGAAGTTTTACTAAGCGGTCATCATGCCAATATTAAAAAATGGCGTCACCAGATGGCTTTAAAAAATACATGGAAGCATCGTCCGGATCTTTTAAAGGAAAAAGAGCTTTCAAAAGAAGATCAGGAGTTTCTTTCAAATCTTCTTGAAAACAAAGAGGAAGTATGCTAGTATTTTAAAGCATTATTGCACGGTTTTGTTCCGCTGACACTTTACGTGTGAATGAACAAGGATGCCGTATGGAAGAAAAGGAGGAAAAAAGATGAACTTAAATTTAGTCAATGAAATCACGAAATCACAGTTAAAAAGTGATATTCCTTCATTCCGCTCTGGAAGTACTGTTCGTGTACACGTACGTATCAAAGAGGGTGACAAAAGCCGTATTCAGGTTTTTGAAGGAGTTGTTATCGAACGCGTTGGTGGAGGAATCGCAGAAACTTTCACTGTACGTAAGATGTCTAATGGGGTTGGAGTAGAACGTAAATTCCCTTTACATTCACCAATCATCGATAAGATCGAAGTCGTTCGTAACGGTAAGGTTCGTCGTAACAAATTGCATTATTTGCGTGGACGTTCTGGTAAGGCGGCTCGTCTTAAAGAAGTACGCTAAGAAAAGTGCCGAGAAATCGGCATTTTTTATTTGGGGGCTTTAGTGTATAATACCTGTATGTAATGAAAAGGGGTTTCAGAATGAGAAAAGCAAGTAAACGTGAAAAGAAAGCGATTTATCGATATAACGAAGAGGACGAAAGAACACTTTTAGAAGATATATTAGGGTTTGTCAAAGTTTTTGCGATCACCGCTATTGTTATTTTAGTCTTTATGAATTTTATTGCGCATCCGATTAAAGTGAATGGAAAAAGTATGGATCCTACTTTGGAGGACGGTGAATTTGGTTTTACCAGTCTAGCTAGCGTCTGGCTGAATCAGATCAATCGATATGATATCGTTGTGGTTACTACCCAGCAGGATATGACCGATTCACAAACCGGCGAAACGACCAATGAAACGATTCAGATCGTTAAGCGTGTAATCGGAATGCCGGGAGATACGGTATCTTGTATTGATGATGAAATCTATATCAACGGGGCAAAACTGGATGAAGACTATATCGATCCGGATTATATCAAGGAATGTCGTGAAAAATATGGTTATTTTAACCAGATTGAGCAAATTTCAACCGATGATGAAGGAAGAACGGTTGTGGATTATGTCGATTTTCCGGAAGTGACTTTGGGAGAAGATGAATATTTTGTCATGGGAGATAACCGTCCGGTTTCAAAAGATTCTCGTGACAGTGCTATCGGTGTTATTCAGCGTAACCAAATCTATGGTGTAGGCGTCTTAGTTCTTTATCCATTTGATGAACTGGGATTGAAAGGATAGAGCGTATGTCGAATCAAAATCCGATTCAATGGTTTCCCGGTCATATGACCAAGGCCAAACGGCAAATGGAAGAGAATTTGAAGAAGGTTGATTTTGTGATTGAAATTCGGGATGCCCGTATTCCCGATTCCAGCAAGAATCCAATGTTGGATGAACTGATTCAAAATAAACCGCGTCTGATCCTTTTGTCAAAAAAAGATAAAGCGGATTCGGCTGCCACCAAAGAATGGATTCAAAAACTGCATTCTCAGGGGCATCAAGTCTTAGCCCTGGATTTGATCAAGGATTCGTATTTTAAGGCTTTGGTACAGGCAGCGCAGACGACTTGTCAAAAAATTATTGATAAACAAAAAAGACGAGGCATTCGTCCCAGAGCTTTACGCGCCATGGTTTGTGGGATTCCCAATGTAGGGAAAAGTACCTTTATCAATACGATGGCCAAGCGAAAAGCAGCACAGACGGCCGATCGTCCGGGTGTGACAAAATCCCTGCAGTGGATCAAGTTAGGGCAGTCTCTGGAATTATTAGATACGCCGGGCGTATTATGGCCAAAGTTTGAAGATCCTAATACCGGTATGCGTCTTGCGATTTTAGGGTCGGTTCGAGATGAAGTAGTCAATATGCAGGAACTTGCTATTTACGCCTGCCGATGGCTGCAGGAAACAAAACCGGGCCTTTTGGCAAGCCTGTATCAGATCGAAGAACAAAAGGATCCTTGGCAGACCTTGGAAAAAATTGCCTTAAAACGAGGGTATCTTCAAAAAGGAAGCATTGATGAAAATCGCCTTGTTCGCTCTTTTATCAAAGATATTCGCGAAGATAAATTAGGTCCTTTGACTTGGGAGTTTCCTCATGATTGAACAACCTTTGGAAAAGGAACTCTGGCAAACCTATGATTCCATCGTAGGTATTGATGAGGCTGGAAGAGGACCTATTGCCGGTCCGCTGGTCGTTGCCGGCTGTGTTTTTGAAAAAGGATATTGGCATCCGGACATCGATGATTCTAAAAAGCTGACTGAAAAAAAGCGGGAACAGCTTTTTCAGGTAATTCAAGAAGATGCCTTATGGTTTTCGATAGAGGTCATTTCTGAAAAAGAGATCGATCAAAAAAACATTTATAAAGCTACTCAGGATGCGATGCTTGCGATTGCGCAAAGTGCTGATTGTGCTTACTGCTTGACGGATGCGATGAAGCTTCCAGGTTATTTAAAGCCATATGAAGCCATTATAAAAGGAGACTCTAAATCAGTATCGATTGCGGCTGCCAGCATTCTAGCTAAAGTCACCAGAGATCATATCATGATGGAACTGGATCAGAGGTATCCTGAATATGGATTTAAGAAACATAAGGGATATCCGACCAAAGCACACTTGGAGGCTTTAGAAAAATATGGTGTATTGCCATGTCATCGAAAATCGTATGGGCCGGTCAAAGAAAAATTGGAAATAAAGCTATTTTGATAGAAAAATTAAAATTTTTTCTATCTTTTTTATTTTTTTATCGTATTAAATAGTATGAAGAAAAATTTAAGAGATGCGATTTTATGGTATGCCATTCAAAATGATGGCGATTGGAAACAAATTGCTCATTGCCTACAGGTAAAAGCACCTTATAAAAAAGTGGAGTATGCGTATCCCTTTGTCACTAGGGCCGATAAGGAATATCCAAGATGCTTTTTAAAGCTGCGTTATCCACCATGGATCCTTTTTTATCAGGGAAAGCTTTCTTATTTATCGAAAAAATGTGTGGGAATCATCGGAGCCAGAGATTGCACGGATCAAGCTTTAAAAAATACCAGAGAAGTGGTGAATATTCTAAAGAAAAAATATGTGATCGTCTCAGGGCTTGCCAAAGGAATTGATGCGATGGCCCATAAGAGTGCTTTTGATCAAAGAACAATTGGAATCATTGGGTGTGGAATCGATCGTATTTATCCTAAAGAAAACCAGAATTTATATCAGAGCATGGCCAATCAACATTTGATCCTTAGTGAATATCCCATGCAGACAGCGCCAAAGGCTCATCATTTTCCCTGGAGAAACCGTTTGATTGCGGCTTGTTCTTCATCCATCGTCGTTATTCAGGCACGATGTAAAAGTGGAACCATGCATACGGTCAATGAATGTCTGGAGCTTTCCAAGCCAGTCTATTGTTTACCCAGTGCCTATGAAGATAAAGTCTATCAGGGGTGTAATGTCTTGATTCAAAACGGAGCATTGAGCATCGTACAGGAACAAGACTTGTATGAAATATAATTGACAAAACACTTTTTTTATTGTTTGATATCTAACGAACCATAGGAGGATAGATATGGGGAAAAATTTAGTCATTGTGGAATCGCCTTCCAAATCGAAGACGATTGAAAAATATTTAGGTAAAGATTTTAAAGTAGTATCGAGCAAGGGACATATCTGTGACCTTGCAACATCCGGAAAAGAAGGACTTGGTATCGATGTAGATCATGACTTTACTCCGACTTATACGATCAGTAAAGATAAAAAAGATGTGGTAAAGGAATTGAAGGATCTCACGAAAAAAAGTGATTCTGTCTATCTGGCAAGCGACCCGGACCGTGAAGGAGAAGCGATCGCATGGCATTTGGCAAGAGTTTTGGATCTGGATATTGATACGACAAATCGTATTATCTTTCATGAGATCACTAAACCGGCCGTATTGGAAGCTATCAAAGAGCCAACACACATTGATATGGATCTGGTGCATTCACAGGAAACTAGAAGAATGCTGGATCGAATCATCGGTTTTAAACTGAGCAAGCTTCTACAAAATAAGATCCAGTCAAAATCAGCTGGTCGTGTACAGTCAGTTGCGTTACATCTTATCGTTTTAAAGGAAAAGGAAATTCAGGCGTTTAAATCTGAAGAGTACTGGAGCATTCATGCGACGTTAAAAAAGGGAAGACAATCGTTTGAAGCGCTTTTGAATAAAGTAGACGGAAAGAAACCGAAGCTGAAAAATGAAGAACAGGCACAGGAAATCGTAGAACGATGCAAAGCTCCTTTTACGATTTCTTCTTTGACGACACGTTCTCGCAAAAAACAGGCTCGATTACCATTTACTACTTCAACGCTGCAGCAGGAAGCCAGTACAAAGCTCGGTTTTGGTGCGCGTCGGACGATGAGTATTGCCCAAAAGCTGTATGAAGGTATCGACCTGGGTGGTCAGATGGAAGGTTTGATCACGTATATGCGTAGTGATTCCACTCGATTAAGTGACATCTTTGTCAAAGATGCGATGCAGCAGATCGAGCAGGAATACGGAAAAGAATATGTGGGAAAGCTTCATGCGAAAAATGCTAAAAACGCACAGGATGCACATGAAGCGATTCGACCGACCAATGTTTTAAATACGCCGCAAAGAATCAAACCTTACTTGACCAATGAACAGTACCGTCTTTATGAAATGATTTATGCCAGAACGATGGCTTATCTGATGAGTGATGCGGTTTTTAGTGTGACCAATGTAAAATTAAACTGCAACGGTTGTGAATATGCGGCATCCGGTTCCATCTTAACCTTTGATGGTTATTTAAAGGTCTATGATAAATATGAGAAACAAAAAGATGATCTTTTACCGGCTTTGACAAAGGAAGATGTCTTTGAAGATGTACCTGTTGATGCTAAACAGCATTTTACCGAACCACCGGCTCGCTATACGGAAGCAAAATTGATCAAGGAGCTGGAGGAAAAATCCATTGGTCGTCCAAGCACTTATGCGATGATCATTGATACACTGCAAAAAAGAGGCTATGCCGAACTCAAGGCCGATCCAAACAAGACAACGAAGACAAAAGTTTTCTTTCCAAGTGAACAGGGTATGTTGACGGATGAAAAACTGCAGGAATATTTTAAAAGTGTGATCAATGTCGAATATACGGCCAATATGGAAAATACATTGGATGAAATTGCGGAAGGACAGATCGACCCGATTGCCTATATGCATACTTTTTATGATGAATTTGCCCCTTTAGTGCAATCAGCTTATGAAAAGATGCCTAAAAAAGAACTGGAGCGAGTGGGGCGTACCTGCCCGGAATGTGGTGGTGAACTTGTCTATCGTAACGGAAAATATGGTAAGTTTATATCTTGTATCAATTTTCCAAAATGTCGCTATACAGAAAGTGAGCAGGATGAACAGACTGCACCGGAAGGACAGGAAGAGAAATTCTGCCCGAACTGTGGGGCTAAGATGGTCATCAAAAAAGGTCGTTATGGACCTTTCTGGGCTTGTTCAAACTACCCGGAATGTAAAACAATCGTACCATTAAAGGAAAAGGCTAAACCGGAACCGACAGGAGAAAAATGTCTGGAGTGTGGTCATGATCTGGTAAAGCGTAAATCGCGTTTTGGAACGACCTTTATCGGTTGCAGTAACTATCCAAAGTGTCGCTATATCAAAAAAGAAACAAAGAAAAAGGAAGAAAAGTCATGAAAGAAGTAACGATCATCGGTGCCGGATTAGCCGGTTGTGAAGCGGCCTGGCAATGTGCTAAAAGAGGCATACAGGTTCATTTGATCGAAATGCGACCTACTAAGAAAAGCCCTGCATTTCATACAGGAAATTTTGCGGAGCTTGTCTGTTCTAACTCTCTTCGTTCCAATGCGTTAAATAATGCTGTAGGTATTTTAAAGGAAGAATTACGAATCTTAGATTCTTTGATTTTAAAGACAGCGGATGAAACAAGTGTTCCGGCCGGCAGTGCTTTAGCTGTTGATCGTACGCTTTTTTCAGAACTGATCACAAAAGCAATCAAAGAGCATCCTAATGTTCGTGTAACCGAAAAGGAAGTGACCGAATTTCCGGATGGACCGGTCATCATTGCTACCGGCCCTTTGACAAGTGATGCCTTTGCGAAAACAATTGATGAATATCTGGAAACAGAACCTATGCACTTCTATGATGCGGCAGCACCAATCGTAGAGAAAGATTCCATCGATTTTTCAAAGGCTTATTTTAAATCTCGATATGATAAAGGAGAGGCCAGTTATATCAACTGTCCGATGAATGCAGAAGAATTTGATTGTTTTTATGAGGCGCTGATTCATGCGGAATGTGTAAAAATGCATGATTTTGAACTGAAGGTGTTTGAAGGCTGTATGCCGATTGAAGAAATGGCACGCCGCGGTAAGAAAACGATGCTGTTTGGTCCGTTAAAGCCGGTTGGATTGGAAAAGGATGAAAACCATCATCCTGTTGCGGTTGTACAGCTGCGTCAGGATAATGTGGCCGGTTCCTTATATAATATAGTAGGGTTTCAGACACATTTGACTTGGCCTGAACAGCGAAGAGTATTTTCTTTGATCCCGGGATTGGAGAATCTTCGTATTACTCGTTATGGTGTTATGCATCGAAATTCCTTCTTATGCGCACCAAGGGTTTTAAAGGAAACATATCAGTCCAAAAAGCGGGAAGATCTTTTCTTTGCCGGACAGCTGACCGGTGTGGAAGGCTATGTGGAATCTTGTGCCAGCGGTTTGATTGCGGGTATCAATATGGCTCGTTATCTGGAAGGTAAAGAACCGATTGTTTTTGGTAATACGTGTATCATGGGCAGTCAGGCTCATTATATTACACATTGTACACCAGAGCATTTTCAGCCGATGAATGCGAATTTTGGCATTGTAGAATTAAAAGAAAAATGTAAGAAGAACATGCGAAAGGAAAAAATCTGCCAGCAGGCATTATCTCGCATCGAGCAGATCAAAGAGATGTTAGATGAATGAGCTGATTGATCGCTTTCTTCAATATATTTATCATCGTCATTCTCAATCTGAGAAGACCGTTGATGCCTATCGTAGAGATTTGTTTCAATTTCGTGATTATTTGTTGAGTCAGGGAATTGAAAGCTTTGAGGAAGTTGATCGTTTGGTCTTTATGGAATTTTTAGCTTCCTGTCGAGAATTACCGGATGGAAGAGTAGCTAAAAACGCAACTATTGCCAGAAAGTTAAGTACGTATCGATCTTTCTATCATTATTTAAATGAATATATCGGAATACAGACCAACCCTTTGGTCTCGATTCATTCTCCTAAGAATACAAGAAAGATTCCTGAGTTTTTGTTCCTGTCAGAAATCCAGTATTTTTTAGAAACGTATGATACAAGCAAACCGGTAAAGTGTCGCGACCAGATGTTGTTTACAGTGCTATATGCCTGTGGCCTTCGTGTACAGGAAATCGTAAATCTGACATGGGAGGATATTCATCTTCAGGAGCGTTTTATGCGTATTCGAGGAAAAGGTGATAAAGAGCGTCTGGTGCCTTTTTATAAAGATATGATTGAACAACTTCGTCATTACAAACTGTTTTTCTGGGAAAAGACGGCAAAACATACTGATGCGGTATTTGTGTCTCTTCGCGGAAAACCAATGACAACACGAGCCGTACAGATGTTGATGCGTCAACATGCCGAGGAAATAGGCATATCCAATAATCTGCATCCGCATATGTTTCGTCACAGCTTCGCCACACATTTACTGGATAACGGTGCTGACATCCGCATCGTGCAGGAATTGTTAGGGCATTCCAGTCTTTCAACGACTCAGATCTATACACATGTTTCAACGAAAAAACTGCAGAAAGAGTATGAAAAATCACACCCTTTGGCAAATCATTCAATAAAAGGGTAGATTTCATGTAAATATATTGAATTTGCGAATTTGTCATGCTAATATAAATGAGCGTGCAAGCGCGAATACACACATCATGGATTCGAATGCCCGTGCAATTTATTGTTGCATTCGTTGGAAATGATGGAGGAGTAACGGAAAGGAAGGACTATTATGTCAATTGTATCAATGAAGAAATTGTTGGAGAATGGTGTACATTTCGGACATCAGACTCGCCGCTGGAATCCAAAGATGAAACCATACATCTACACCAGCCGTAACGGGGTTTATATCGTAGATTTAAACCAGACGATCGAACAGATCGAAGAAGCATATGCGAAATTAAAAGAAATCAGTGAAAACGGTGGAAAGGTTCTGTTTGTCGGAACAAAGAAACAGGCTGCTGACGTTATCGAGGAACAGGCTTTACGTTCTGGTTCTTTCTATGTAAACAAACGTTGGTTAGGTGGTTTGTTAACAAACTTCCGTACAATTCAGAAGCGTGTTAAACGTTTGGTTGAAATCGAAGAAATGGAAGCCAGTGGAAAAATCGAAGTATATACGAAAAAGGAACAGGCGAATCTTCGTAAGGAAAAAGCTAAATTGGAAAGCAGCTTAGGTGGAATCAAAGAAATGAAAAAATTGCCAGATGCAGTATTCATTATCGATCCAAAGGAAGAACACAACGCTGTTGCGGAAGCTAAGAAATTAGGTATTCCGGTATTTGCAATGTTGGATACAAACTGTGATCCAGATGATGCAACATATCCAATTGCTTCTAATGATGATGCAGCTCGTTCTATCAAATTAGTTACTACAATCTTGGCAGATGCTATTGTAGATGCTAAAGGTGGCGTTTTAGAATTAGCTTATCTGGATAACACAGAAGATGATGTAACAATGGATGACGTTATCAAAAACGTTGAACAGCAGATTGCCGAAAACGAAAGACGTCGTCGTCAGCGTATTGAAGAAAAGAGAAAGAGAAACTTCGAAAGAAGAAACCGTCGTTTCAACAAACAGGCTCCTAAAGAAGAAGCTAAAACAGAAGTAAAAGAAGAAGCACCGGCTGAACAGCCAGCTGCTGAATAATCAAACAGGAGGAAAAATCATGGCTATTACCGCAAGTCAAGTAAAAGAATTACGTGAAAAAACCGGCGCAGGAATGATGGACTGTAAAAAAGCCCTGACTGAATGCGATGGAGATATGGCTAAAGCTGTTGACTGGCTGCGTGAAAAAGGTATGTCTAAGGCTGAAAAGAAAGCCGGACGTATCGCAGCAGAAGGTTTGACTCGTGTAGCTGCACAGGGAAACCATGCGGTTATTTTCGAAGTCAACTCTGAAACAGACTTTGTTGCCAAGAATGAACAGTTCTTGCATGTATTGGATGTATTACAGGCAAGCTTATTAGAAACAAAACCTGCTTCTTTAGAAGAAGCGTTAAAGGTATCTACACCAGAAGGTACTGTAGAAGAAGTAATTACAAACGCTACTGCTACGATCGGTGAAAAGATTTCTTTCCGTCGTATCGATGTTGTAGAAAAGAAAGATGATGAAATTTTTGGAACTTACATGCACATGGGTGGAAAAATTTCAGCTGTTGTTGTATTGAAGGGTACACAGGATGCACAGATCGCAAAGAACATTGCTATGCAAGTTGCTTCTATGTCTCCGGTTTATGTAAGTCAGTCTGAAATTCCTTCAGATGTTGTAGAACATGAACGTGAATTACAGATGCAGATGATGCAGAACGATCCTAAGATGGCTGGTAAACCTGAAAAAGTATTACAGGGTATCTTAAAAGGAAAAGTTGACAAACACTTTAAAGATCTTTGCTTGAATGATCAGGAATACTTCTTGGAACCAAAACAAAAAGTATCTCAGTTCTTGAAAGAAAACGGAGCTGAAGCTGTATGCTTCGTACGTTATCAGGCTGGTGAAGGTATCGAAAAGAAAGAAGAAAACTTCGCTGAAGAAGTTATGTCACAAATTAAGGGCTAATTGAATTAGCTCTTTTTTTATGAAATGAAAATATGATGTAAGAAATTGAAAATTATTCTTGAAAATCACTTTCAAAAATGTATAATAATGTACATAAGTTGTGAAGAGAAGGAGTACAGAGACTTTTATTTTAAGAGAATTGGCGGATGGTGCAAGCCATAAAGAGAAGCTCTGGAACGTGTCTTGGAACTTCTATGTCGAAACATTATAGTGAGGCATAGACGCGATCCGCGTTAACGATAAGGTGTCATTTACATAGTGTAGATGGAAATAAGGTGGTACCGCGTATTCACGTCCTTTGAAGAAAAGGACGTTTTTTTATAGATGGGAGTGAGAACGATGTCTGAAAAAGTCCGACGATGTGGGTGTCGTTTATATAGCTTGAATGAATTTAAAGATGGAGGAGAATAACATGGAAAAGAAAAAATACAACAAAATCGTTTTAGCATATTCAGGAGGATTAGATACATCGGTATTGATTCCCTGGTTAAAAGAAAATTATGGAGCTGAGATCATTGCGGTCAGCGGAAATGTAGGACAAGGTACAGAATTGGATGGTTTGGAAGAAAAAGCTTTAAAAACCGGAGCCAGTAAGTTATACATTGAAGATTTAACGGATGAATTTGTGAATGATTATGTGATTCCAACGATGCAGGCAGGTGCTACTTATGAACAATATTTACTTGGAACCAGCTTTGCCCGTCCGATCATTGCGAAAAGAATTGTAGAGATTGCGAAAAAAGAAGGGGCGGATGCGATCTGTCATGGATGTACCGGAAAAGGAAACGATCAGGTACGTTTTGAACTGGCTATTCAGGCTTTTGCACCGGAAATTGATATCATTGCGCCATGGCGGTTCTGGGAATTGAATTCTCGTGAAAAGGAAATCGCTTATGCCGAAGCACACAACATTCCGTTAAAGATCAATAAAGAAACCAACTACTCCAAAGATAAGAACTTATGGCATTTAAGTCATGAAGGTTTGGATCTGGAAGATCCAGCCAACGAAGCACCGATCAATAAACCGGGCTTCCTGGAAATGAGCGTTTCTCCGGAACAGGCACCGGATGTACCAACAAACGTAACGATTCACTTTGAAAAAGGGGTACCTACCTCGGTTGATGGTGTAGAGATGACACCGACACAAATCATTGAGAAATTAAATGAGGTTGGCGGTGCCAATGGTTGTGGAATTTTAGATATCGTTGAAAATAGACTGGTTGGTATGAAGAGTCGTGGTGTTTATGAAACACCGGGCGGTACAGTACTGTATAAAGCTCATGAAAAACTGGAAGAAATCACACTGGATAAAGAAACACAGCACTATAAACAATCGCTGGCTTTAAAGTTTGCCGATCTGGTTTATAACGGACAATGGTACACACCGCTTAGAAAAGCGATGACAGCTTTTGTGACCAGTACACAGGAAACCGTAACAGGGGATGTGACTTTAAAATTATATAAGGGAAATATCATTCCGGTTTCTGTAACAAGTCCATATTCTTTATACAGTGCCGGTATGGCCACTTTTGATGAAGATGATTGCTATGACCAGAGTGATTCTGCCGGATTCATTCATCTGTTTGGTTTGCCGTTGAAGGTAAGAGCCTTAAAGGCAAAAGAAGTTGAAGATTTTCCGGGAGTGGAATAATGAGTAAGCTTTGGACCGGACGTTTTTCAAAAGAGACGGATGCGCTGTTAGATCAATTAAACGCATCCCTTCCTTTTGATAAAAGATTATACAGACAAGATATTCAAGGCTCTATGGCACATGCCAAAATGCTTGGCAAACAAGGAATCATTTCGTCTGAAGACCAGGAATTGATTCAATCGGGGTTAGAGTCCATCTTAAAGGATATTGAATCCGGTATGCTTGTTATCTGTAACGCAGAAGATATTCATTCGTTTGTCGAACAGGAGCTGACCAAACGAATCGGTGATGCCGGAAAAAGATTACATACCGCAAGATCGAGAAATGATCAAGTTGCTTTAGATTTGAGGCTGTTTACCAAAGAGCAGGTTACTATTCTATCCGATTTGGTCTTATCGATGTTACAGGCTCTCTGTACAAAATCCAAAGAGCATTTAACGACCGTAATGCCAGGTTATACACACTTACAAAGAGCACAACCGGTGACCGTGGCGCATGTGTGGATGGCTTATGCCAATATGTTAAAAAGAGATCATAAGCGATTGATGAATGCTTTAGAGTTGATGGATGAGATGCCGCTTGGATCTGGTGCATTAGCCGGAACCACGTATCCGATCGATCGAGACTATACTTGTGCTCTGTTAGGATTTCGGTGTCCAACAGATAACTCGATGGATGGTGTCAGTGACCGAGATTACTGCATGGAGATCGGCAATGCCTGTTCGATCTTGATGATGCATCTTTCCAGAATGTGTGAAGAGATGATCTTATGGTGTTCCGGTGAATTTGGCTTTATGGAACTCGATGATGCCTTTTCAACAGGTTCGAGTATCATGCCACAAAAGAAGAATCCGGATGTATGTGAATTGATCCGTGGCAAAACCGGGCGTGTCTATGGAGATCTGATGACACTGTTGACTATGCAGAAAGGATTGTCACTTGCCTACAATAAAGATATGCAGGAGGATAAAGAAGCTTTCTTTGATATCCTGGATACCACGATTCACTCGATGCAGGTCATGATTCCAATGTTTGAGACGGCTGTTATTCACAAGGAAAAAATGCATCAGGCGGCCTTGGGTGGCTTTATCAATGCGACTGATTGTGCCGATTATCTGACAAAAAAAGGTATGCCATTTCGAGATGCGTATAAGTGTGTAGGCCAACTGGTTGCTTATTGTATTGAAAACAAAAAAGCGTTAAACGATTTAACACTTACAGAGTTTCAAAAATATTCCGCACTCTTTAGTGAAGATGTTTATACGGCCATAGATCTGCAGACTTGTCTGGCACAGCGAAAGAGCCTAGGTGGCCCGGCACCGGAAGAGGTCAGTCGCCAGATTAAAAAGATCGAAGAATTTTTAAGTGAGAGTGGTTTTCATGAATAAGCCGAAGATTTATATTGATGGACAGGCCGGTACGACCGGTCTGGAAATCGTAAAGCGCTTATCAAATCGAGAAGATATTGAACTTTTAAAAATACCGGACGATAAAAGACATGATGATGTCGTACGAAAAGAATACATGAAAGAAGCAGACCTGGTGTTTTTATGCTTGCCGGATGCTGCCAGTATCGAAGCAATGAAACTCATGGACGATAAAACGAAAGTCATCGATGCTTCCACGGCGCATCGTACCGATCCGGATTGGGTCTATGGTTTTCCGGAATTATCAAATCAACAGAAACAAAAGATCAAGTCAAGTTATCGAGTGGCTAATCCCGGATGTCACGCAACAGGTTTTATCAGCATTGTCTATCCTTTGATGAAACATCAGTTCATTCAAAAGGATACGTTGCTATCGTGCACATCTTTGACCGGATATTCAGGTGGTGGGAAATCGATGATTGCCCAATATGAGACGGATAAAACATCGGATTTATATGCTCCCAGACTCTATGGTCTTTCTTTACAGCACAAGCATTTAAAGGAAATGAAACAAATCTGTCATTTAGAAAAAACACCTTTATTTTGTCCGGTAGTCGATGATTATTATCGAGGCATGTTGACAACAATCATGATCGAGGGCAATAAAGAAGAAATTGCTCAACTGTATCAAGATTTTTATCAAGATACTTTTATTGAAGTCACAAAGGATGAAGACACTTACCTCTCAGCCAATTTATATGCCCAAAAGGATAACTTGAAGATTTGTATTCATGGTAATGATCGACAAGTGATGATCAGTGCTTTGTTTGATAATTTAGGTAAAGGGGCCAGTGGAGCCGCCATTCAAAATATGAATTTAATGTTAGGATTCGAAGAATATAAAGGATTATCTTACTAGGAAGGAGCATCGAAATGGAATTGATACAAGGAGGCGTTTGCGCTTCAAAAGGTTTTTTGGCAGGAGCGGTGCATTGTGGTGTGCGTAAATCACAGTCCAAGCTGGATCTTACGGTAATCTATTCGAAAAAGCCTTGTGCGGCTGCAGCCGTCTATACGACCAATCAAGTTAAGGCCGATTGTTTAAAGTTGACCAAAGAACATTTATCAAACGGTAAAGCACAGGCTATTATCTGTAATTCAGGGAATGCGAATGCATGTGCTCCTTTTGGAAAAGAAAATGCCTTAAAGGAAGCTGTTGCCTGTGCCAAATTAACACAGTTAGATACCGAGGATGTCATTGTCGCCAGTACCGGTGTAATTGGGCAAACCTTACCGATCGAAGCTATCGAACGAGGTGCCATGCAGATTGAGCTTAAAGAAAATAATTCATTGGAAGCAGCGCAGGCTATCATGACAACAGACACTAAAACAAAAAGCTGTGCAGTTTCTTTTGAATTGGACGGAATTCGTGTTCATTTAGGCGGAATCTGCAAAGGATCTGGAATGATTCATCCAAATATGGGAACGATGTTAGCTTTTATTACCAGCGATGTGGATATCGAATCTTCTATGTTGGAAAAAGCGTTACAGGAAATCACTAAGAAGACTTTTAATCGAATCAGTGTAGATGGAGATACTTCTACCAATGATATGTGTGTGGTTTTGGCTAATGGCATGGCCAAAAACAAACCGATTCAAACGGAAGGCGAAGCCTATGATACGTTTAAAAAGGCGTTACATACGGTCATGGAAAATCTAGCGATACAAATTGCCAGTGATGGAGAAGGTGCCAGTCGCTTGTTGAGTGTGACCGTATATGATGCACAAAGCGAAGAACAGGCTGAAAAGCTTGCCAAATCTGTTGCCTCCAGTACATTATTTAAAGCGGCTATGTTTGGCAGTGATGCCAACTGGGGGCGTGTTCTTTGTGCCATGGGGTATTCACAGGCAGCCTTTGATCCGGAAATCGTAGATGTGACATTTGCCTCAAAATTTGGCAAGATTCAAGTATGTCAGAGTGGTAAAGCACTGGATTTTGATGAAGAACAAGCCAAAAAAATTCTTAAGACAGATTCCGTTCAAGTTTTGATCGATCTGCATCAAGGGGATGAGGTTGTTACGTGCTGGGGTTGTGATCTGACGTATGATTATGTAAAGATAAATGGAGATTATAGAACATGAAACCAGAAACACAAGCACAAGTTTTGGTAGAGGCCTTGCCTTATATCCAAAAATATAGAGGAAAAACGATCGTTATTAAATATGGCGGAAATGCGATGATCGATGAAGCGCTGAAAATGGCGGTCATTCAGGATGTCGTGTTATTAAACATGGTCGGTGTCCATGTGGTTTTGGTTCATGGTGGAGGACCGGAAATTTCCAATTTATTGGAAAAAGTCGGTAAAGAAACACAATTTATCAATGGCCTTCGCTATACCGATGCGGAAACAATGGAATTTGTACAGATGGCCTTATGTGGAAAAGTCAATAAAGATTTAGTCTCCCTTTTAGAAAAAGCCGGCGGAAAAGCGGTCGGTCTTTCCGGATTGGATGCTTCCATATTTAAAGCTTTACGCCATACCGATATTTATCGTACGGATTATGGATATGTAGGCGATATCATCAAAGTAGATGCTTCTTTAGTGCAGGAGTTACTTGATAAAGGCTATATTCCAGTTTTAAGCAGTATTGCTTCCGGCTATGATGATGACGTAAGCTACAATATCAATGCCGATTTGGCAGCAGAAAAAATTGCCATTGCCTTAAAGGCTGAGAAGTTTATCCTGCTGACTAATGTTAGTGGTGTCATGGAGGATATAGAAGATCCGGAGAGCCTGATTCCTTCGATTCAAGTTTCAAAGGTACGATCCCTGGAAAAAGAAGGTATTATTTCCGGAGGGATGATTCCTAAAGTACAGTGTTGTGTTGAGGCAGTACGTCAGGGAATTCATTCTGCCAATATACAAGACGGACGCATCCCACATTCGATCCTCATTGAGTTATTTAGCGATCAAGGTGTGGGTACGATGTTCTATTAGGAGACCATCATGAATTTAGAAGAGATAAAAACATTGGAAAAACAATATGTGATGCAGACCTATGCGCGCAATGACTTATTTTTGGTCAAAGGGCAAGGATGTTTGTTATATGATGATCAAGGAAGCAGCTACATCGATATGACATCCGGTATCGGTGTCAATTGCCTGGGACATAATCATCCGGCATTGGTAGAAGCATTACACGATCAAAGTCAAAAGCTTATGCACACTTCCAATCTGTATTACACTGAACCAATGGTACAGGTAGCCAAAGAGTTAGTGGAATCAACCGGAATGTCAAAAGTGTTCTTTGCCAATTCAGGAGCAGAAGCCAATGAAGGTGTCATCAAGCTGGCACGTAAATACTCCAGTGATCGCTATGGACAACATCGATATAAAGTATTAAGTCTGGTGCAGTCTTTTCATGGAAGAACGATGATGACATTAACGGCAACCGGTCAGGATAAATTTCATCAGTATTTTTATCCGTTTCCGGATGGCTTTGAATATGTTATTGCCAATGATATTGAAGATTTCAAACAAAAGCTGGACGATTCTGTATGCCTTGTCTTGATGGAAATGATTCAGGGAGAAGGCGGTGTATTACCACTTGATAAAACTTTCGTGCAGGAAGTCACAAAACTTTGTCATCAAAAGGATGTGCTGGTAGCTGTTGATGAAGTGCAAACCGGAATCGGTCGAACCGGAAGCTTATTCTGTTATCAACAATATGAAATTCAACCGGATATTGTTTCGATGGCTAAAGGCTTAGGCGGCGGCCTTCCGATTGGAGGCATCATGACCAATGAAAAATGTTCAACCGTCTTACAGGCCGGCATGCATGGTTCGACATTTGGTGGGAATTTAATGAGTACAAGAGCAGCTATGACGGTTTTATCGATCGTTAATCAAAAGGAATTTTTGGAAAGCGTGAAAGAAAAAGGACAGTATTTCATGGATGCCCTACAAAACATACAAAGCCCGGATATTTTAGAAGTGCGTGGTATAGGACTGATGATCGGGGTAGTTGTGGATGAAAAGAAACGAGCCGGTTTTGTCAAGAAACTTCAAAAGAAGGGTGTACTTGTCTTAACAGCAGGATCACAGGCCATTCGTCTTTTGCCACCATTGATCATTTCTAAAGAAGAACTGGATCAGGTGATTCAGGCATTTCAGGAGGTATTTTCATGAAACATTTACTTACAATGCAAGATTTGAACAAAGAAGAGATCCTTCAGATTTTGGATTTGGCCGATCAGTTAAAATATGAAAGAAAACATCAGATTCCACATCGGCATCTGGAAGGCAAAAGTGTAGGTCTGATCTTCCAAAAATCAAGTACCCGGACACGTGTTTCCTTTGAAACCGGTATTTATCAGTTGGGTGGACAGCCTTTGTTTTTGTCAAGTCGTGATTTACAGATCGGACGAGGAGAGCCGGTGCAAGATACGGCCCGTGTTCTTTCCCGGTATTTGGATATGATCATGATTCGGACCTTTGACCAAAAAGAAGTAGAAGATCTGGCAAAATATGGAAGCATCCCTGTCATCAATGGCTTGACTGATTACAGCCATCCTTGCCAGGTACTGGCTGATCTCATGACGATTCGTGAGCGTTATGGAATACTGGAAGGATTAAAAATGTGTTATATTGGTGATGGCGATAATATGGCGAATTCTTTGATCGTCGGAGGGTTGCTTGTCGGTATGCAGGTCAGTGTGGCAACACCGGTTGATTATAAACCGGATGCCAAAGTGATGGATTTTGCCAAAGACTATGCGACATTTAGCTGGACATCCGAGCCTAAAGAAGCCATCAAAGATGCGGATGTTGTGATTACCGATACCTGGGCCAGCATGGGAATGGAAGAAGAAAAGGAAATTCGCCAAAAGGCGTTTCAGGGCTATACGGTTGATGATGATTTAATGGCATTGGCCAAGCCACAAGCCATGGTTCAACATTGTTTGCCGGCTTATCGTGGTCAGGAAATCACAGAAAAAGTCTTTGAGGATCATGCCGATGAAATCTTTGAAGAAGCCGAAAATCGCTTACATGCACAAAAGGCCGTCATGGTCTTATTGATGAAGGGAGAAAAAGCTTGAAGTTAACACCAGAAGATCGAACGAATGTTCAAAACGGGAATGGTACGGTTCATTTTGAACACATTCTAACCAGTGAAGAAATGAAAGGTATGAACAAGATGTATGCCCAGGTTACATTAAAGCCTGGATGCTCTATCGGATATCATACACATATCGGAAATGGTGAGGATTATTATATCCTTAAAGGGAAAGCGCTTGTCAACGATAATCAGGAAAGAGAAGTAACGCTTTTACCGGGTGAACATTTATATTGTCCGGATGGGAAGGGACATTCTATTTCGAATCCGGGAAGTGAAGATCTAGTCTTTATGGCATTGATCATTAATTCAAAACCACAATAAAAGAGCACGATGTGCTCTTTTATGCGTTTTTGACAATTTGAATATAGGCCTGGATCCCCTGCAATAAGATTTCTTCATCAAAATCAAAATGTGAATTGTGAAGGGGAATATTTGTTCCTGTGCCTAAAAAGAAGAAGACGCCCGGTACATATTGTTGATACCAGCTGAAGTCCTCGGAAATCATTTCATGGGTATCTAAAATCAATAGAGAATCCAGGATCGTATGTACCTTTCGTACAAGCTTTTTATCGTTGAATACGACAGGATAGCCCTCACTGATGGAAAACTCGAATCTAGCTTCTTGATATGCTTTTGCACAACTATATAGCTGTTCCTTTAGATATTGGTAGATATCCTCATCTAAGGAGCGCATCGTACCTTCTAAATGACAATGATCACTGACTACATTTCGTACTGTTCCGCTTTCTATTCTTCCAAAGCGAAGTAATCGGGCATACTTTGGATCAATCTGGGATTCCATTTGATAGAGGTCTAGAAGATAACGGGCACCGATTTCCAGAGCGTCGATTCCTTCTTTATATTTGGCCGCATGACTGGTCTTTCCGAAGATATCGATGTTTACCTCACTGCTTCTTGCCATCATAGGCCCCGGGATTGTGGCAATCTGACCGGCAGGAAGAAAGGGCCAAAGGTGTGTGCCATAGATTTCTTTGACTTTATATTTTTCTAAGATACCTTGTTGACACAAAAGCTTGGCACCGCCGGGTGATTCTTCTCCGGGTTGAAAGATCAACAGTACATTACAGGAAAGCTCTTTATAAAAGGTATTGAGTTCCTGGGCAAATCCCAGCAACAAGGCCATATGGCCATCATGTCCACAAGCATGCATACATCCTTCATGTCCGCTTTTAAAAGGAACCTCTGTCATCTCTTTAACAGGAAGAGCATCCATATCACTGCGAAATGCAATCGTAATTGGCTTTTGGTTGTCAAAATAGGCTACAACAGCACTTTCAATCAGTGATTCGATCTGGCAATCCAGCCCATCTAAAGCTTGCAGGATATATTGCTTGGTCTTGGGCAGTACAAGTTCTAACTCAGGAATCTGATGAAGATCCCTTCTATATTTTCTCACTTTTTCTAACATAGAGTTATTTTATCGAAAAATTTGAAAATTTTCAAAAACTATTTACATTTTCTTTCATATTATGTATAATTCTTTCATGATAGAGGCGCAAAGACGATGAAAAAATGGAAAGCCGGCAGGCATTTGATCCATTTTGGGGGCAACTTTGCCGAACTGTTTTTTCAGGCATGAACAAACGGTGGGCCGATAAAGAATATTTATCGGACTGTCTACGGATGTAGGAGGGCTATCGCACGATTTTGATCGTACCGACAGGATAGTCTATCCTGTCTTTTTTCATAGGAGGGCTTGAGTATGGATGCCGTTTTAAAGATTGGCGGAGTTCCGGTTACCGAATTAAAAGAAAGATATGGAACACCGCTCTATGTATATGATGAAGAAAAACTGCTTCATCAATGCAGGCAATATAGTCAATATTTTAGCTGCGATGCCTTTGATACCGAAGTGCTTTATGCGTCCAAGGCATTTAGCTGTATAGAAATGCTTCGTCTAGTTAAAAATCAGGGACTCAGTGTTGATGTTGTGTCAATGGGAGAGCTGTTTACCGCATTAAAAGCCGGTATATCACCTGATCGCATCTATTTTCATGGCAACAATAAGACTTTGGAAGAGATTCAATATGCGCTGGATAATCATGTTCAAACGTTTATTGTCGACAATTTACAGGAAGCGTATTTATTGGTGGAAGAGATGAAAACAAGAGATTATGTTCTGCATGTTTTATTACGAATCAATCCTTGTATTGAAGCCCATACGCATGCTTATATTCAAACGGCCAATATAGATTCCAAATTTGGCATTCATTTAGAATCGATATCGCAAATTGTAGATCTGATCCAAACACTGAAACAATCGAATCATATTGTCTTTGATGGATTTCATGCACATATTGGATCGCAAATCTTTGAAAAAGAAGCTTTTGTCAAAGAAATCGAAACGATGTTTTCTTTAATCGATACAATGCAGAAAAAGGGTATTTTATGTAATACTTTGAATTTAGGTGGTGGCTTTGCCGTACATTATACCGATGAAGATCAACCGATTCCGATTTCCGTTTTCAGTTCTGTGATTTTGGAAACCTGTCAGAAGATGCAGGAATTGTATCATACAAACATTCAGAAAATCTTAATCGAACCGGGACGAAGTATCGTTGCCGAAGCGGGATCGACTTTATATACAGTCGGTTTTATTAAAAAGACACCACATAAAAAATATGTATTTGTAGATGGCGGTATGTCTGATAATATTCGTCCCAGCTTATATCAGGCAAAGTATGAGGCCGATATTGTCAATCATATGGATCAAAAGAAAACCGAAATAGTTTGTGTAGCCGGAAAGTGTTGTGAATCAGGAGATATCTTGATCGATTCCATTGCCTTGTCGCCCTGTGACAGCGGTGATCTTTTGATGGTCTATTCGACCGGTGCTTATGGTTTCAGCATGTTTAATAACTACAATCGAAATTTACGTCCGGCCGTTGTTTTTGTCAAAGAAGGGAACAGTCGCTTGGTTGTAAAACGAGAAACGCTGCAAGAGCTTGTGAGAGGGGATGTGTGTGATGAAGATCCCGTTTAGAAAATATCATGGATGTGGAAATGATTTTATCATCGTACAGGAAGAAGAAATTTATCCGGAGCTGTTACAAGATTTGATCGTACAAAGCTGTGATCGACATACGGGGATCGGCGCCGATGGATTTATCGTTGTCCGAAAAGAACCGCTGGAGATGTTGTATTATAACCAGGATGGATCTCGGGCACCGATGTGTGGAAACGGGATACGCTGTTTTTCACAGTTCTGTATTGATGAAGGCATCGTTCATAAAAAAGAGTTTGTGGTAACAACATTGGCTGATGATAAGATCATTCGTGTTTTAGATGATCAGACCTTTCAGGTGAATATGTCCAAGCCCGAGTTTGATGATCTAAGCCTTACCGGTACCTCGAAAAGAATCTGGGATGACTTGTACACCATTGAAGATCGGCACTACCGATTACATACACTTTTTCAAAGTACGATCCATACAGTTGTCTTTGTCGATGAATTGAATGAAGAGTGGATGCGAAAGGATGGAAAGATCATTTGTGAAGATCCGATGTTTTCATTACAAACCAATGTCAATTTTGTCCAGTGTATCGATCCAACTCATATACAGATGCAGACCTATGAGCGAGGATGCGGCATGACGTTAGCGTGTGGAACAGGGGCCTGCGCCAGTGTGGTTTGTGCTTATCAATTAGGCAAATGTAAAGATAGTGTGGAAGTCCTGCTTCCAAAAGGACATTTAAAAATTCATATTGATACAAACGGGGATGTATATATGACAGGAAATGCACAGTGCATTGCGAAAGGAGAATATGTCTATGAAACCAATTAAGGGTAGTATTGTGGCGATGGTCACACCGTTTAAAGAAGATGAAAGCGTTGATTTTAAACGATTGGAACAAACAATCGAATATCAGATCAAAAATGGTACGGATGGCATTCTGGTTTTGGGCACGACCGGAGAAAGTACGACCATGACGCATGAAGAAGATGATGAGGTGGCTCTTTTTACCATTGAAAAGGTCAATGGAAGAATTCCGGTTATCGTCGGAGCCGGTTCCAACAGCACACAGACACAGTTAGAAAAAAGTATCAAATATTCAAAGATGGGAGCCGATGCGTTATTGTTGATTTCTCCCTACTACAACAAGGCAAACACACAAGGGATGATTCGACATTTTACTGTTTGCGCGGATGCGGTCGATTGTCCGGTCATCCTCTATAACATTCCGGGAAGAACCGGTTGTTCGATTTCCGAAGAAGTTGTCAAAGTATTAAGTAAGCATCCAAATATTTGCGGAATTAAAGAAGCCAGTGGAAATATTTCTTATGCGACTTCAATCGCTCGTTATCTAAGTGATGATTTTGCGATGTATTCCGGAAATGACGATATGATCACCAGCTTACTATCTATTGGTGCCAGTGGAGTCATCAGTGTCTTAAGTAACATTTTGCCTAAACAGACACACGATATGGTTTCTTTGTTCCATGAAGGAAAAGTCAAAGAAAGTCTGCAGCTGCAGTTAAAGTATCTGGATGTCATTCATGCCTTATTCTGTGAAGTCAATCCGATTCCGGTCAAAGAGGCGATGCGTTTAATGAATATGTCGGTGGGCGGTTATCGTTTGCCGCTTTGTGAAATGGCGCCGGAAAACCAGAAACGTTTACACAAGGCACTTAAGGAGGCTGGTTTATGCGAGTAGCCATTATTGGAAAAGGAAAGATGGGAACTTTATTGGCACAAACAGCCCAAGCTAAAGGAATGCAGGTAGTCGGACTCTTTGATATTACCGATAAGGAAATTTTATTGAGCCAAACGGTCGATCTGGTGATTGATTTCAGTCATCGTGATAATTTAGATTGGGTCATTGACTATGTGCAGAAAACACATGCCGCCCTGGTTTATGGTACGACTGGTTTAAACGATGAAGATAAAGAAAAACTAAAAGCAGCATCCAAACAAAATGTGGTTTTCTACTCTGCCAATTATTCTATTGGGATTGCGGTTTTGACCAAGGTAATCAAAGAAATCACGCCGCTTTTAGAAGCTGATTTTGATATGGAGATTATTGAAAAACATCACAATCAAAAAAAAGATGCACCAAGTGGGACAGCCTTACAGCTTTTAGAGGCAATCGATCCGCAAAATGCTTATACACATCAGTTTGGCCGCGTTGGGATGGTAGGTGCCCGTCAAAAAGAAATTGGTATTCATGCGGTTCGTGGAGGAACTTTAGCCGGTGAACACTCTGTTTTATATTTAGGGCAGGATGAAGTGTTGGAGTTTACCCACCAGGCAACCAGCCGTCAAATTTTTGTCAATGGTGCTATCAAAGCAGCTATGTATGTATCAGATAAAAAAGCAGGCTGGTACACGATGGAAGATATGATGAAAGGATAGAAGTATGGAAGCGCAGGAAATTATTGATTTTATACACAATGCCGAAAAGAAAACACCAGTCAAAGTAATCTTTAACAGTGATAAAGATATTTACTGGAACAATTGTAGAGTCTTTGGCAATATCGTTTACGGAGATTGGAAAGATATTAAACCCGTTTTGGGCTCGTATCCGGAACTGGACTATGTGATTGAAAACGATTGTCGCAACAGTGCTGTTCCTTTGTTGGATTTAAAGAACATACAAGCTAGAATTGAACCCGGGGCTATTATTCGTGATCAGGTAGAAATTGGAAACAATGCGGTTATTATGATGGGGGCCATCATCAATATTGGAGCTGTAATTGGTGACAATACAATGATCGATATGGGCGCTGTACTTGGCGGTCGAGCTACGGTTGGAAAGAATTGTCATATCGGAGCCGGAGCTGTGTTGGCCGGTGTTGTCGAACCAGCCAGTGCTACACCGGTTATCGTTGATGACGATGTATTGATCGGTGCCAATGCGGTTGTGATCGAAGGCGTACATATCGGGAAAGGTTCAGTAGTGGCAGCTGGTGCTGTTGTCATAGAAGATGTACCGGAAAATGTGGTCGTAGCCGGAACTCCAGCCAGAGTCATCAAACAAAAGGATCAAAAGGCAACCGATAAAACCGCTTTAGTACAAGCATTACGATCCTTATAATAGAACACAAAACAGTCAATCATGGCTGTTTTTTTCTTATGGATAAAAGAGATTTCTGAAAAATCATAGATTAAAATCTTAAAGTTTTTTAGAACACTTTTATTCCATGTTTTCGCTCTATAAAATTTATTAAGAAAAAAGTAAGTGAGTTTTATAAATTAGTTCTCACTTACTTTTTTTATAACTTTTTTTCATACCTTTTTGGTTGTTTTTACGTAATTAATATTAGAAATAAGGAGGATATTCAAAATGGTAGAAAATTATGAACTGGAACATGTGATCCAGAAACAGAAACGTCTGTATGACGAGCAGTGTAAGAAAATCCTATCGTTTAAACCGATATTGGCTTAGCTTTTTCAGTGCTGTCTGGAAGAATGTAAGGATATGAGCCTGGAAGAGATACAGGATCTGCTGGATGAAGAACAACCCCATGAAAAGATGATCAGCCGAAACGTGGAAGATCAAAGTGTGGCCGGAAGCATGGTACGTTATGACCTGTTGTATAAGGTTCGAAATCCTTTGAACAATCAATTTTTGTGGATCAATATTGAGCCACAGGGAATGGATCCCGGTGCCTATGATCTGTTTCATCGAGCCTTTTACTATGGTGCAAGAATGGTGGGACGACCAAGAAATGATCCGGAAGGTTTCAGGGAAGATGACTTTGACAACATACAAAAAATAATTACTCTTTGGATTTGTTTACAACATGCGAAATATAAAAATGATACGATCAATAAGTATGTGCTTGAAGAAAAGTGCATACTGGGACAGTTGAAACACTCTAAAGATTTTTATGACTTGATAGAGATACAGGTGATGTATCCCCGGCAATACCAGTGATGAAAAGACGATGGAAGAGATACTGGATGGCGAAAAGAATGTGATGGAGTATCTCAAGCTTTTGTTTATATCGAAAAGAGAATATGAGCAAAGAAAAGAAATCCTATTGAAAAAGTATGGTATAATATTGAAAAAGGAAGTAGAAAGTGAGATGAGAAGGATGTGTACATTCAGCGATGCGGTATGGGAAAGAGGAAAAAATGAAGGAATCTTGTCAAATTCGATAAAGAATATACAAAATTTAATTCAAAATCATGTTGTCTCAAGCATTGAAGAAGCTATGGACTTATTAGGGGTAGAAGCTTCATTAAGACCAAGTATTCTACAATCGATACAGATACATTAGAAATCAATATAGCATATATCATTTAGAAAATGGGTATTATTAAAGAATAGAGGGTCACGATATTTTGACTCTCTGTTTTTGGCTTAAATGACATATTTTTGGGGTTATTGTAATTAATATTTCAACAGTTAAAAAGTTTTAGTAAAAGGAATACACGATGTTGGATTTTAAGAAAAATGTGCTCAATTAGAATGAATATCTTTTTGTATATTTTGTGAAACTCGCATTCTTGTCATTCTAATGACTTCCACTTTCTTTTGGTCTTTGCTTAGTGTATAATTCTATTGAATTGAATTATTGGGGAGATCATCTATGTATAAACGTGTATTATTAAAGCTAAGCGGGGAGGCTTTATCCGGTCATGGACAATCCTTAGATCCGGAAGTGCTTAAAAATCTCGCAAAAGAATTAAAAGAAGTACAGAGCCTAGGTGTTGAACTGGCCATTGTTGTTGGTGGTGGAAACTTTATCCGCGGTAAAATGATGGCAGACTTAGGTATGGATCGAGTACAGGCTGATTACATGGGCATGTTAGGAACCGTGATCAACGCGTTAGCCGTTCAAAATGCTTTAGAGCAGGAAGGTGTACAGACAAGAGTACAAACTGCTGTGGAAATGCAGAAAGTGGCAGAACCGTTCATTTTACGTCGTGCCATTCGTCATTTGGAAAAAGGACGTATCGTGATTTTCGGCGCTGGTACCGGTTCACCGTATTTTTCAACGGATACGACAGCTGCACTTCGTGCCAGTGAAATTGATGCCGATGTCATCTTGATGGCTAAAAATGGCGTGGATGGAGTCTATGATTGCGATCCGAAGAAGAATCCGGAAGCTAAGCGTTTTGATACGTTGAACTACCTTGATGTACTTAATAAAGGATTACAGGTCATGGATTCAACGGCAATCAGTATGTGTATGGATAATGATATTGATCTGGTCGTATTTAATATGAACGAACCAGGAAATATAATGAACGCGGTGACTCAGAAAGTATCGGGAACCGTTGTTACAAAAAAGAAATAGGAGTAGTTTATGAGTGATTATTTAGAAAATGCAGAAGTGAAAATGATGTCCGCTATTGAAAATCTAGAATCGAATCTTCGTACGATTCGTACCGGACGTGCCAGTGCGCAGATGTTGGATCGTGTACAGGTGGATTATTACGGATCACCAACACCGATCAACCAGATGGCACAGATTCAGGTCGTAGAAGGAACACAGCTTGTGATTCGTCCATACGATCGTCAGATCATCAAAGGTATTTCCAGTGCCATTCAGGCAGCTAACTTAGGATTAAACCCGCAGGCAGAAGCAGACTGTATTCGTATTCAGGTGCCGGCTTTAACAGAAGATCGTCGTAAAGAACTGGCCAAAGAAGCACAAAAATATGGAGAAGAAGCAAAGGTTGCGATTCGTAACATTCGTCGTGATACAAACGATTTGATCAAGAAAGATAAAGAAGAAACGGAAGATGATCGTAAGGCGAATTTGGAGGAATCTCAAAAATTAACCGATCGTTTTGTCAAAGATATTGAAAAAATCGTTGATGAAAAGAAAAAAGAAATTTTAAACGTGTAATAAGATTGCCCAATGTGCATTGGGCAAATTTTTTTAGGAGGGTTCGATATGAGTTTTCCCAAAACGATTGCCATCATCATGGATGGAAATGGTCGTTGGGCCAAGGCAAAGGGCTTGCCTAGAACGGCAGGGCATAAACAAGGAGCTGATACGATTCGTACTGTAGCATTACATGCGAATAAAATCGGTGTTGAAAAACTGATCTTATATGCGTTTTCAACGGAAAACTGGAAACGTCCTGAGGAAGAAGTCAGCTATCTTTGTAAATTGCCGGGAATTTTCTTTAATCGTTTTATAAAGGATCTGATGATCAATAACATACGAGTTACTTTTGTCGGAGAATTGGAACGCTTCCCAGTTGAAACGCAGAAAGTGATTTTAAAAGCCGTAAATCAGACAAAGGAAAATACGGGACTGGAGCTTTGTATTGCGATCAATTATGGTTCTCGTCGTGAGATTCTTTTGGCAGTGCAGAAATATACACAGGATGTTTTGGAGCAGAAACGAGCAAATGATTTGACAGAAGAAGAGTTTGCGCAATATTTGATGGTTCCGGAAGAGATTGATCTTTTGATTCGTACCAGTGGGGAATTGCGAATCTCAAACTTTTTGTTGTGGCAGATTGCTTATTCGGAATTGATTTTTACATCGGTTGCCTGGCCCGATTTTGATGAAAAGGCACTGGATGACTGCATTCGCAAATTTGCATCCAGAGATCGCCGTTTTGGAGGATTGACCTCATGAAAACGCGCATCGTTACAGCAATATTGATCATATTAGTTTGTATCTTGCCGGTAGCCTTGGGTGGAATTCCTCTGGAAATTTTAGCGTTATTGATTTTGACAGGGAGTCTTTACGAATGGCTTTGTCCACAAGCTGAATTTCGCAAATGGCCTTTATTTGTACCTGTTAGTCTATTAGTATTGACGATTGCTTCGCGTTTTATTCCGCAATCGTACCAGTTTGCGTATTGGATCCTTTGCCTGGTGTATCTTTGGGGACTGCCTATCTTTTTGGAATCTTATACGATTGGTAATGCGTTTGTCGCTATTTCATTCTTTGTGATCTTTTCGTTGATCTATCAATGTATTGGACTCCTTCAGGAAAATCATTTATACTTAATCACAATCGTATTTGCCACGTATGGCAGTGATACGGGAGCCTGGTTTTTTGGCCGACGCTATGGCAGACATAAGATGAACCCGCGTATATCTCCTAAAAAAAGCTGGGAAGGCTTTGTAGGCGGTATTATCAGTGGATTTATTATAGGATGGATTCCTACCTTCTTCTTTTTAGATCAAGTTTCAGTGGTTTTAGTATTCTTATTATGTCTTTTATGCCCTGTTGTTGCGGAATTCGGAGATCTTTGTTTTAGTGCCATCAAGCGCTTTTATCATATCAAAGATTTTTCGAAGTTGTTGCCAGGTCATGGCGGCATACTCGATCGAGTAGATTCTTTATTGATGAATGTACTTTTATTTGGTGTGCTCACTTCAACGTTCTTTATGTAGGAGGAATGAAATGCAGCTTGTTATTGGGTTGATTGCCTTTTTCTTTATGTTGAGCGTGATCGTGCTCATTCATGAACTCGGTCATTTTATGGTTGCCAGACATTTTGGTGTCTTTTGTAAAGAGTTTTCTATCGGTATGGGACCTTTGTTGTATGCCAGACAAGGTAAGGAAACACAGTTTTCCATTCGTGCCATTCCTTTTGGTGGTTATGTAATGATGGCCGGTGAAGAAGATGGATCACAGGACGAGGAAGATGACTGGTTAAAAAATGTACCGGATGAAAAGCGTTTAAATCATAAACCACGTTGGCAGCAGATTTTAGTTATGGTAGCCGGCGTTTGTATGAATGTAGTTTTGGCATGGGTTTTATTTGTCGGGTTATCCATGACACAAGGATATGTGGTAGAAGAACCTATTGCACAAGTTTATGAAGTTGTAGAAGGTTCACCGGCACAGGAAGCCGGACTACAGCCAGGCGATACGATCGTTAAAGCGGCGGATGGCGAAGATACCATTGAACCAGAAACGCAATATGATTTTTTAGAATGGCTGCAGTATCACCATGGAAATCTGGAACTGAGTGTAAAACGCGATGATCAAACTCTAACTGTGCCTATTACACCACAGCTGGACGAAGAATCCAATACTTATACTTTAGGTTATGTGGTACAGGCATATGCACAACCGATTCCTTGGTATCAGGGTTTCTATTATGGTACGCTGGATATGTTGGATTCCAGTACCGCCATATTCAGTGCTTTAGCGCATCTGATTCAAGGAGAAGGCTTACAGAATTTATCCGGGCCGGTTGGTATTGCCCAAGTCACAACACAGGCTACTTCAATGGGATTACGCTCGTATTTAAGTCTGTTTGCATTGATTTCATTAAACATCGGTATCTTTAATATCTTACCGATTCCGGCAATGGATGGTGGACGTATTTTGATCTTACTTTTAGAAAAGCTGTTTAGAAGAAAGATCAACACAAAAATCGTGGAAAATATTATTGTTGCCAGCTTTGTGTTATTGATCGGATTATTCGTCTTTGCGACATATAACGATATCATTCGCTTATTTTAGGGACTTCATGTCCCTTTTTTTATGGGATAGAAAAAGACACCGTTAGGTGCCTAAATCATAAAATAGAGAATCGCAATCAAGTGACAGATCGATGCCAGAATGATAAAGATGTGCCATACGAAGTGATTAAACTTTCTTTGCGGATGTCCGTAAAAATAAGTTCCAATCGTATAAAGTACGCCGCCAGCTAAGATTAATAAGAAGAACGGCAGGGAACACTTTTGTATCAATGCCGGTAAGATAAAGATTGCCATCCATCCCATCGTCATATAGATCGTCATCGACAATACTTTGTGATTGGTATTGGAGATGGATTTTAAAAGCACACCGGCGATAACCATGAGCCATTCGATAGCTAAGACCGTATATCCAATCCAGTTATTCATCAAGCTTAAACATACCGGTGTATAGGTTCCGGCAATGGCCAAAAGAATCATAATGTGATCTAATTTTCGAAAAACTAGTTTATGAGTCGTATCATGTGGCATGCTGTGATAAAGACAGGAGCCTAAAAACATAAAGATCATGCAAATTATGAATATGGAAATACCTGTGGCATGCAAAGCGCCTGCCTGCAGATAAGCGCGTATGGCGTAATAAGGTAATGCGAATAATAAGAGCAGGGCCATGACCCCATGACTGACTGAATTGCCCACTTCTTCGCCAAAAGAAAGTGGGAATACATTTTTCATGCTTTCTTTCATTTTCTTTTTCATACCCACTATTTTAAAAAGGTTAGTGTTAAAAATCAAGGGAAAGATTGTCGATTTTTAGGGTGCTTTTTGATACAATGTTAAAGTTAGGATGAAGGTGAGTTATGTTTTTAAAGCGGATTGAGATACAAGGATTCAAAAGTTTTGCGGATAAAACGATATTACAATTTGATCATAATATAACCGGTATCGTAGGGCCAAACGGCTGTGGGAAGAGTAATGTCAACGATGCGATACGCTGGGTATTGGGAGAGCAGAGTACCAAAAGTCTTCGTTCCGGTACCAGTATGACCGATATCATTTTCAGTGGAAGTGAATATCGCAAACCGGTTAATATGGCAAAGGTAACACTGGTTTTTGATAATACGACCAAGGTGTTCGACTCGCCTTTTGAAGAAATCGAGATCACAAGACAATTGCAGCGTTCAACCAATGAATCAAGCTATTTTATCAATAAAACGCCTTGTCGTTTGAAAGACATCAATGATCTGGTGATGGATACGGGTTTAGGGCGAGATTCTTTAAGTATCATTACGCAGGGAAATATCAGTTCATTTGCCGATGCCAAACCGGAAGAAAGACGATCGTTGTTTGAAGAAGCTGCCGGGGTTGCCAAATATAAAAAGCGTAAAAAAGTTTCTTTGCAGAAGCTGGAAAAAACTAAGGAGAACTTAGATCGCTTACAAGATATTTTAGATGAACTGGAACATCAGTTAGGACCTTTGGAAAAGCAGGCAAAAAAGGCTAAGCAGTACAAAACGTATAAAGAGGAATTGTCTTCCATTGAAATCAGCGTGTTAGTCGAAGAAATTGAAGCCTTAAATGAAGAAATCGAAACGATCAAAAATACATTATTTGAAAATAATACGATTCATGTATCCAAGGAAGCCAGCTTGGATCAGCAGGAAATTGATATACAGGAATTACGAAAGGAAATGCATGCCCTGGATCGTCAGATCAATGATCTACAGGGAGAATACACCAAAGCGATGGAAGAAAGCTATCAGCTTGAAAAACGCAAGGTCGAGCTGGATGAAAAACGAAAATATCGTTTACGTCAGGCGGATGCGTTAGAGAGAAAAGATGAGCTTTCACAAATGGTGCAGGAAGCCCGCTTTGAGTTTGAAGATCGTAAAAATCGTCTGCAGCGATTACAGGCAGAATTAGAACTTCATACTAAGAGCTTAAATATGCTGAAACAAAAATCGGGTGAGATCATCCAGCAGAATGTGGAAGAGCAACAAGTTCTTCAACAGCTAAAAAACCGCCAACAAGTCCTGGAAAACATGATTCGTCAGCCTTTTACGCATCAACAAGGTGTTAAAGCGGTCTTATCCGCACGACATTCATTATCCGGAATCTTAGGGGTTGTCAGTGAATTGTTGATTGCACAGGATGATCGAGCCAATGCGATCAGTTCGGCTCTGCAAGCCAGTATTTATCATATCGTTACCAAAGATGAAGCCAGTGCCAGAGAGGCTATTGGGTACTTGAAACGAAATCGCAGTGGCCGTGCCACCTTTTTGCCATTGGATATCATGCGTCCTCGTTATCCATCCAAAGAGCAGAAAGTCATTGCTTCGCAATCCAAAGGGTATTTAGGCTGGGCTAACGAAAGTGTTGAGTGTAAGGAAATTTTTAATGATCTAAGAGATCGTTTGTTGGGAAATGTATTGATCATCGATAATCTGGTTAATGCCAATGAATGTGCCAAACGATTACGTTATCAAGTCAAGATCGTGACCTTAGATGGAGATATCGTTCATGCCGGTGGTAGTATGACCGGAGGGGCCAATCGTCACCAAAGCACACCGGTGACGGCACAACATGAACTGAACCGCTTAAAAGAGCAGATTGAAGGACAGAAGATCAAAGTGGCTCATATTTCGGAAGAAAACCGTTTGATTGAAAGTAAGATGGATAATGAAACGGATACTTGTATGCAGCTGCAGATTGAAGTCGCAAAGCTGGAAAATATTTTTCAGACGAAAAAGGAAAAATATGAATCTTTGCAGGCGGAATATAATGAGCTGGTTCCACAGGAAAACACACAGGATCTACAGGAAGATGATATTGTTGTTTTGATGTCAAAAATGCATGCCCGCATTGATGAGATCACTTCGTCGATTTCTTCTTTGCGAAAACGCCGCTACGATAAAGGAAGCATGGTGGAGCAGCTGGAAAATCAGATGCGTATGACAAGGCGTGAAATGAATGCCCTGCAGGCGGAGATTCATGATGCGGAGCTGCAGCAGGCTAAAAAACAGGCGTATTTGGAAAGCGCGTTAAATCGTTTGAATGCGGACTATCAGATGACTTATGAATATGCTTGTGAACAGCGCAAGGAAATCGATATCGAGAAAGCAAAAGATCGCGTCGTAGAACTTCGCCAGGCCATCAATCGTCTGGGGAATGTGAATTTAGATGCGCCGCAACAATACTCGGAAATCAAGGAACGTTTTGATTTTATGCAGGGTCAAAAAGCAGACCTGGAACAAGCCTCTGCCCAGATTTTGCAGGCCATTGATGAAATGGATGAAACGATGAAGGTACAGTTTACGGAAATGTTCCACAAGATCAATCAGGAGCTGGACGGTATCTTTAAAGCAATGTTTGGCGGTGGGAAGGCTCGCTTATCCATGGTCGATCCCCAGGATGTGTTGAATACGGGAATCGAAATCGATGTACAGCCTCCGGGAAAGATGGTCAAAAACCTACAGTCTTTTTCCGGTGGTGAAAAAGCATTGATTGCGATCAGTGTCTTATTTGCCATTTTGCAGGCAAGAACGATGCCTTTGTGTATTTTCGATGAAGTTGAAGCGGCTCTTGACCAGGCCAATGTCGAACGTTTTGCGAAATATTTATCACATTTCAGCGATCGTTCACAGTTTATCGTTGTAACACATCGTCCGGGAACGATGGAACAATGTGAAATGTTGTATGGGATTACGATGCAAAAAGACGGTGTTTCTAAATTATTAAAGGTACAGCTCAAAGATGCGGTACATATCCTGGAAAAGGAGGAAAATTAGAATGGCATTTTTTCAATCCATTAAAGAAGCCTTTGTCAAAAATAAAGATAAGGATAAATACTTATCCGGTTTAGGAAGATCACGTAAAAGCTTTGGAGATCGACTACGTGCCTTGTCCAACAGCTTTAATGGTGTTAATGATGAGTTACTGGAACAAATCATGATCATCCTATTGGAAAGTGATGTCGGTATTCATACGGCACAAAAGGTTGTGGATCAGTTTGAGGAGAGCGCTTCTCATATTCGCGATTATGATTCTATGGAAGATTATTTTATCAGCATCCTACATGACTTTTATAATCAGGAAAGCGATGAAGATATTCAGTATAATGAGAATGGACCTACGGTAATTTTTATGGTGGGTGTCAATGGTTCAGGAAAAACGACCAGCTCGGCTAAGCTGATCAAATATTACCAGGATCAAAATCTTTCCGTTGCAGTGGCAGCGGCTGATACATTTCGTGCCGGTGCGGTCGATCAGATCGCCACATGGGCCGATAGATTAGGGGTTCCGTGTATCAAAGGAAAACCAAACCAAGATCCCAGCTCTGTTTTGGTCGATGCATGTCGCTATGCCAAAGAACATCAAATTGATATCTTGTTGGCGGATACGGCCGGTCGTTTACAGACCAAAACCAATCTGATGAAAGAATTAAGCAAGATGGTTCGTGTCTGTGATCGTGAAATCGAAGGAGCGCCACATGAAGTATGGCTGGTACTGGATGCGACCACCGGTCAAAATGGTATTTCACAAGCCAAGGAGTTTTTGGAGGCGACTTCAGTATCCGGTATTATCCTGACCAAAATGGATGGTACCGCAAAAGGTGGGGTCGTATTGGCCATTCGCGACAGTCTGCATATTCCGGTACGCTTTTTAGGTTTAGGTGAAAAGCCGGAGGATTTAAAACCATTTGAGATCAACAGTTACTTGATGGGTATCACAAAAGGACTGGAATCGGATGAATAGATTAGAATCCAATGTATTATTTGATATTTACGGTGATTTGTTGACAAAGCGTCAAAAAGAGATTTGTTCGCTGTATTTTGAAGAAGATTTTTCTTACACAGAAATCAGTGAGGCCCTGGAAATATCCAGAGCCGCTGTACAGGACAGTTTAAAAAAATCGATGCAGCAGCTACATAAATACGAAGACATCATTCAATATGTATCAAAAAGAAAACGTATTGTTTCTCTTTTAAAAGATTTGGATGATGATAAGATAAAAGAGGAAATATTGAGCATATTATAGGAGGTAATAAAACATGCCAATCGTAATGAGTGTCAATGCCGGAAGCAGTTCGTTGAAGTTTCAGGTATTCCAAATGCCGGAAGAAAAAGTATTAGCGCAGGGAAACATTGAAAGAATCGGATTAAACGATTCCATTGTAGGAATGAAGTTTAACGATCAGAAAGTCGAAGAAGTCTTAGATATCCCGGATCATGGGGTAGCTGTTTCCAAGCTTATGGAAGTTTTGATCAAGTATCACATTGTAGAAAGCTTGGAAGATATCAAAGCTATTGGTCATCGTATGGTTCATGGTGGAGAATACTATGATCATTCGGTACCGGAAAGTAAAGAAGCCGAAGATAAGATTGATGAATTAAAGGTGCTCGCACCTTTGCACAACCCGGCTGGTTTACTAGGTTATCGTTCTTTTAAGAAGGCTTTGCCGGAATGTAAGCATACCTTTGTCTTTGATACAGCCTTCCATCAAAGCATGCCGGAAGAAAACTATATCTATCCGATTCCTTATGAATATTATGAAAAAGATGAAATTCGTCGTTATGGAATGCATGGTACCAGTCACCTGTATTTAACACATCGATTGGCAGAAATTAAGAATAAACCAGTGGAGGAAATGAACATCATCACATGTCATTTAGGAAACGGTGCCAGTATTACGGCTGTCAAAAACGGTAAGTCCTTTAAAACCAGTATGGGCTTTACACCGCTTTCCGGTGTCATGATGGGAACGCGTTGTGGTGATATCGATCCTGCCATCATCATGTTTTTGGAAAAGAAATATGGTTATACACCAGATGAAATGGATACGATCTTAAATAAAAAATCCGGAATGCTTGGTGTATCAGGTATCAGCAGTGACGGACGTGATGTAGAAGCCGCTGCCGAAGCCGGAAACAAAAGAGCAATCCTGACACAGAAAATCTATGTCAATTCCATCGTTGAAACTGTCAGTGGTTACTTTGGTTTGATGGGTGGTGCGGATGCGATCGTCTTTGCCGGCGGTATCGGTGAAAATGACTCTGTGATGCGTCAAAAAATCTGCGATCGTTTGTCTGTTTTAGGCGTTAAGGTGCCGGAAGACTTAAATATGGGTGTTCGCGGTATTGAAAAGAAATTAAGCAGTGATGATTCTAAGATCAGCGTATGGCTGATTCCAACTAATGAAGAACTTGTGATGGCAAGAGATGCTTATGCCAACCTTTGCGATGAAAAATAAGATCTTCTCATTGATCGAACAATACGATTCCATCATTTTGTTTCGTCATGTCCTGCCGGATATGGATGCCTTGGGCAGCCAGTTTGGTTTGGCTTATTGGCTTAAAAAAACTTATCCGCAAAAACAGATTTATGTCACCGGAAGCGCGAATGCCTTATCGAAGGAACTTCAGCTTTCTTTTGATACCATTGCGGATGATACTTATGCAAGATCGCTTGGAATCTTGTTGGATGCTTCAACAGCCAACAGGGTAGATGATGAAAACTACAAGCTTTGTGATTTTACGATTCGTATTGATCATCATATAAAGACCGAAAGCTTTTGTGATTTGGAATGGATCGATGAAAAGGCCAGTGCGACCTGTGAAATGTTAGGATTGCTGCTGATGGAAAAAGATTGTTCGAAAGAGGCAGCGCAGATGTTGTATCAGGGAATGGTTGCCGATAATGTTCGATTTACGACCACCAGCGTGCGCAGGGAAACTTTTCAGGCAGCAGGCTTCTTATTTGAGAAGGGCGCCGATGTAGTACAGGCCGATCGTATCAATTTTTCCAGTACGCTGGAAGACTTTCAGTATGAAACGATGATTCGCAACAAGGCAAAAGTATCACAAAAATGTATGACGGCAATTATGGAAACTGCAGAATATTTACCGCTCATGAAAACCTTTGCGAAAGCCAAAGAAAAGGTCTATGCGTTAAGCGGTGTTTCTTCAATTGAAATATGGGCTTTGTTTACGCGTATGGAAGATGGTGTGCACTACAGCGCATCTTTACGCTCCAAAACGATCGATATTCGCGATATTGCCCAGGCCTTTCATGGCGGTGGTCATGCCTGTGCCTGCGGTATCAAAAACCTGACCATTGAGCAGGTTCATGAAATTATCGATCAGCTTGCGATACGAAGTACAATGTAAAGTGTTCAGTTCATTTGAACACTTTTTTCATTTCCTGTACAATGAAAAAAAAGAAAGGAGGTTCTTCTATGGTTCATTTACATGCCCGCAGTTGTTACAGCCTTTTAGAATCCAGTCTGCGTGTGGAAAGACTGGTTGATCAAAGTGCGGCGTTGGGATATCGACATGTGGCATTAACGGATAAAGATGCGATGTTTGCCACGATGAAGTTTTATAAATATGCTTTATCAAAAAATATACATCCCATTCTTGGACTGGAGCTGGATGTACAGATGAAACAGGGACCTTCTACTTTTATCCTGCTTGCGAAAAACGATCGCGGCCTGCAGGATTTGTATGCGCTATCGACACAGAGAATGCAGATACAGAATACTGTAACCTTTGAAGAATTATGTAAGCGAAGTGCAGATTGTGTCGTAATTTCCTGCGGCATACAAGATCATGACATCCTCAATGGCTGGATCTTACATGATGATACAGAAAAGCTGAAAGAGTATTTTATAACGTGTAAAAACAGTTTCCCTTGTTTTTATGCCGGTATTGCCTGTAATGATTCCGGTTTTTGGCGAGCTAAAAATATCGAATTAAAGAAATTGTATCGTTCTTTATCCATCCCGACTTGTGCTTTATCGTATATTCTTTATGAAAAAAAAGAGGATGTCAAACAATTGCGTATCTTAAAAGCTATTCAAAAACAGGCACGCATACATGATCAAAACTTAAATGTTTTAAACGATCGTTATATTCGCTCCATGAAGGAGATGGAATCTTTATATGATCCTGAGGATCTTCAAAATACCGAAGAAATTGCCAAGATGTGCAATGTGCAGATGGCTATGGAAAAAAGCCATTTACCGGTCTTTCAAAATAAATTAGGCATTGACTCGTCTTCTTTTTTGATCAAGCTGTGTAAGGCCGGACTACAAAAGAGACTGCATAAAAAAGAGAATGAAGTCTATACAAAACGACTGGAATATGAATTATCTGTGATTACACGGATGGGCTTTACTAACTATTTTTTGATCGTCTATGATTTTATTCGTTTTGCCCGCACAAAGGGCATTTATGTCGGACCGGGGCGAGGCAGTGCAGCCGGTTCTCTGGTTGCATATTGTTTAGGAATCACGCACATCGACCCCATTCAGAATCATTTATTGTTTGAACGTTTTTTAAATCCCGATCGTGTTTCTATGCCGGATATTGATACCGATTTTCCCGATGATCGTCGCGATGAGGTCATTGAATATGTCAAAAACTTGTACGGTGAGCAGCATGTCTGTCATATTGTGACATTCAACACATTAAAGGCAAAACAGGTCTTACGAGATGTAGGTCGGGTGTATTCAATTTCTTCTTCCAAAATTGATTCCTTGACCAAATTAATTCGAAACGTACCCAATATGACGCTGCGACAGGCCTATCAGGAAAATACAAAGTTTCAATCTTTAGTTCAAAAAGATGATCTTTTAAAAGAATTGTATTATAACTGTCTGGCTTTAGAAGGCTTGCCACGCCATATTTCCTTACATGCCGCCGGTATTGTTTTAAGCGATCAGCCGATTACTAATGTATGTCCTAAAGTACAGGTGGATGCGGATAATCAGGCTACCCAGTTTACTATGGAATATCTGGAAGAACTGGGCTTGATCAAAATGGATTTTCTGGGCTTAAGAAATTTGACAACGATTGATCAAATCGTTAAACAAATTCAAAAAAAGACACACCAGCCTTTTGATATCTTAAAGATTCCATTAAACGATCAAAGAACGTATCAGTTATTGGCAAGAGCCGATACCCTGGGTGTTTTTCAGTTGGAGAGTTCAGGCATTCAAAGTTTGCTTAGAAAAATGAAGCCATCACGGTTTGAAGATATCTGTGCGGTACTGGCCTTATATCGTCCAAGTGCCATGCATAATATTGATCTATATATTGCGCGTAAAGAAGACCCTCGAAAGATCGAATATCCTCATCCTTTGACCAAGCCGATCTTGGAGGAAACCTATGGCATCATGATCTATCAGGAGCAGGTCATGCAGATCGCAAGGGCGATTGGTAATTTAAGTCTGGCACAGGCCGATTCTTTGCGTAAGGCGATGTCTAAGAAAAATCATGAGCAGATGGAAAGCTATAAGGAATTGTTCATTCAAGGTGCTTTGCAGCATCAATGTACGTTTAAACAGGCCAATGGCTTGTTTGATACCATGGCCCAGTTTGCCAGCTATGGCTTTAATAAATCACACAGCTATGCCTATGCTCTGATTGCCTATCAAATGGCGTATTTAAAGGCTAATTATCCTTTATATTTTTATCAGTGTTTATTAGACAGTGTGATTGGTTCGGAAACAAAAACCAATCAGTATCGGCAGGAATGTATGCATCGACATGTTAAGATCTTATGTGTGGATGTCAATGCTTCACAGGATCATTATCATATTGAAAATCAGGCATTGCGTATGCCGCTGCAGGTATTAAAAGGAATCGGACAATCTATTTATCCGATCATCTTAAAAGAGCGTCAGAATGGAGTGTATAAAGATTATATTGATTTTGTCGTTCGATGCAATGCCAGAAAACTGACCGAATCCAGCATGCGCATTTTGATCGATGGTGGAGCTTTAGATTCCCTTGGACTCAATCGTGCTACCATGCATGAAAATTTAGGACGAGTTCTAGTCTATGCCGATTTAGTACGAACTGAAGCGATGGGACAGATTTCCTTTGATTTTTCAGTTGTCTCTAAGCCTAATTTGATCAAGGTCAAAGAAAATAAAATGGAGCGAGCCAGGAAAGAGTTCATGGTCTATGGCTTTTATTTAAGCCAACATCCGGTACAACAGTTACGACAGGAAACATTTAAACAATGTATTCCTTTTTCACAGGCTGAAAATAAAAATGGCTTTATGCAGGTAATTGGGCGAGTGACCAGCTTTCGTACCCATACGACAAAGCAGGGAGAGCTTATGTGCTTTGTATCACTGGAAGATGAAACCGGAAAGATCGATATCGTACTGATGCCGGCTGTATATGCGAAGGAAAAAGATCAAATTGCTAAAGATCGTATCGTCTTTGTGCAGGGAAATAAAAATCGCCCTCAGTCGATCATAGCACGAAAACTTCGCTGTATCGATGCGGAAAGCTAAAGAAAGAAGAGGTCTATTTTGAAAGATATTTTTGATAACACGACCATTTATAAGAATGAATTATTAAAAAAATACACATATACAAAGACAGGAGGACCGGCGGATTATTTAGCCTTACCGGAAACGATCGAAGAGCTTTGTGACTGCATTACTTATGCCAAAACAAAGAAAATACCTTACCTTGTCTTAGGAAATGCCAGCAATCTGATCGTACGGGATCAGGGTATCGAAGGCTTAGTCATCTTAACGACACAACTAAAACAGATCCATGTCAAGGAAAATCGAATCGTTTCCCAGGCCGGAGCCAGCTTGAAAGCGGTCTGTGCCAGGGCTTGCGAATATGCACTTAGCGGCTTGGAATTTGCCTGTGGCATACCGGGAAGCATCGGTGGAGCTGTTTATATGAATGCCGGTGCTTATGATGGACAGATTGATGAAGTCTTTTACAGTGCCACGGTTTTAACGGAAAAAGGAACGATTGAAACATGGACAAAAGAACACATGGATTTTTCGTATCGTCACAGCATTTTACAGGAAAGAAAAGCGATTGTATTAGAGGCAGAATTTCAACTGACTCCTGGTGATCCGTCAAAAATTCAAGAAAAAATGGATCATTTAATGGAGCTTAGACGCAGTAAACAACCTTTAGAATATCCATCCTGCGGCAGTGTCTTTAAACGGCCCAAAGGACATTATACCGGCGCTTTGATTCAACAGGCCGGACTGCAGGGATTAAAGTGGGGTGGAGCGCAGATCTCTGAAAAACATGCCGGCTTTATTGTGAACATCGATCATGCGACCGGAAAAGATTATGAGGAATTGATTGCCTATATACAAAAAGTGATCGATCAAAAATTTGGTGTACATTTAGAACCGGAAGTTCGAATCATAGGCAGAAGATAAATAAAGAGAGGTAGGAAACCATGAGAGTAAAAGTTGATATTGATCAAGCATTATTTACGCAATATAGAGATATCCGTTTAGGTTGTATTTAATTTGATGCGATGGTTCAGGAATCCCAGCCAAAATTCTGGGAACATGTAGATAATGATATGATACCCGGCATAAGACAGTCTTTAGAGGGAAAGGAATGGAATTAAATTCCCGGTGTTAAAGGAAGTCGTTTGGCGTATAAGGCTTTTGGAAGAAACCCAGGCAGGTATCGGGTTTCTTCGGAGGCTTTATTACGCAGGGTATGACGTTTAGATCCTTTGTACCGTATTAATACAGTTGTCGATGTCAATAATCTGATTTCAATACAAAGTGGCCTGTCTGTTGGATCATATGATATAGAACAGATCAAGGGCGATGTTCTTCTTCGTAAAGCCGGTTTCCAGGAAGGCTATATAGGGATTGGAAAATCATTTATCGACATGGAAAATATGCTGGTGCTTGCGGATCAGGAAGGAATCTTCGGTTCTTCCTTGTCTGATTCTATCCGTACCATGGTGACAATGCGATCTCAACATATTTTAAGCGTTATCTATTGTTTTGAAGCAGAGCTTGATCTCTCATCACTTTTGGATACATCCAAACTTTTGCTTGCGGAATATGCCGGGGCAAAGAATGTTGAAACATGGATCGTCTGATCTCGCGTTCGAAGGATAGATTTCTAAGGAAATAAATGGATTCTTTCTTGACGAAGACGATCAGATTTTATATACTACCTATGTTGCAGATTCTGTTCTGATCTTGCAACCGCACAAAAAAGGTAAAAAGTGAGAAATCCACCTTCATGGCGAGTATCAGGAACATAGAATAGGAGGTGCTTGCATGTACGCAATTATTGAAACAGGCGGAAAACAGATCAAAGTTGAAAAAGATGCTGTGATCTTCGTAGAAAAATTAGATGCTAACGAAGGAGATACAGTTACATTCGATAAGGTTTTATTCGCTGATGGAAAATTTGGTAAACCTTATGTAGAAGGTGCTAAAGTTACAGGAACTGTTGAAAAACAGGGTAAAGGTAAGAAAATTACGATTGTAAAATATAAACCTAAAAAATCTTCTACACGTAGAAAACAGGGACACCGTCAACCTTACACTCGTGTTAAGATCGAAGCAATCGAGGCTTAATTATGATCAAGGTCATCCTGACATATCATAAGGATCAGGTGTCAAGTATTCAGATTACCGGACATGCGCAAAGCGGTCCCTATGGACAGGATATCGTGTGTGCCGGAGTCAGTGTTGCAAGTATCGGTGCTTTAAATGCACTGGATGTATTATGTCATGAAGATTGTGCCCTGCAGATGCAGGATAATCGGATTGATATTCAGGTTTTAAATCATACGGATAAGGTTCAAAATTCTCTGGATTTTCTAAGAATTCAACTGGAAACAGTAAGCGAACAATATCCGCAATCCATTCAAATCACAAGAAAAGAGGTGTAAGTATGCGTTTTAGTTTAGATATTCAGTATTTCGCTTCTAAAAAGGGAGTTGGTTCTACTAAGAACGGTCGTGATTCCCATTCGAAACGTTTAGGGGCAAAAGTAGCCGATGGTCAGTCTTGTCATGCCGGAAGCGTTATCTATCGTCAGCGTGGTACAAAGATTCATCCGGGAACGAATGTAGGACGTGGTGCTGATGACACATTGTTCGCAATGGTCAGCGGTGTTGTACGCTACGAACGTCTTGGTAAGGATAAGAAGAAAGTTTCTGTTTATCCACAGGCATAGTTGATAAGATCCCTTCGGGGATCTTTTTTCAAGAAGGAGGAAATCTTATGTTCGTTGATCAGGTCAAAATACATGTACAGGCGGGAAAAGGCGGTGACGGTATCGTTAGCTTTCGTCATGAAAAATATGTAGCTTACGGTGGTCCTTTTGGCGGCGACGGCGGAAATGGCGGCAGTGTCATCTTTCAGGCGGATCCGGGTATGACAACTTTGCTGGATCTGCGCTATCATCGAAAAATCAAGGCCACTCCCGGTGAAAAAGGAAAAAATAAAAAGATGCATGGGGCCAATGGGGAAGATAAGATTGTCAAAGTTCCTTTAGGTACGATCGTCAAAAGAGAAGATACCGGACAGATTATTGCCGATCTAACCGAGCCACATCAGCAGCAAGTCATTGCCAAAGGCGGTAAAGGCGGTCGCGGCAATTATCATTTTAAATCCAGCCGGAATACCGCACCAAAATATGCGGAGTTAGGAACGCTGGGGGAAGAATTTGACTGCATTGTGGAGCTTCGTGTATTAGCAGATGTTGGTCTTGTCGGTTTTCCAAGCGTTGGGAAATCCACTTTATTGGATGCGGTATCCAGAGCAAAGCCGGAAATTGGTGATTATCCGTTTACAACGATTTCGCCCAATGTCGGTGTCGTACAGACTAGAGATGGCCGCAGCTTTATCATGGCCGATCTGCCTGGCTTGATTGAAGGAGCCAGTACCGGAAAGGGTTTAGGACATCAGTTCTTACGGCATATTGAACGTTGTCGTGTTATCGTGCATGTCGTTGATATGGGAGCCGAAGAAGGCCGTGATCCATTGGAAGATTATAAGATCATTAACGATGAGCTTGGATCTTATCAAATTCGTTTACTGGAAAGACCACAAATTGTAGTAGCAAATAAAATGGATCTGGAACATGCCGAAGAAAACTTAAAGCGCTTTAAAGAAGCTTATCCGGATGTTACGGTATATCCGACTACCACTATCATTCATGAAGGAATCGAGCCGGTTTTGACAAAGGCAGCCGATCTTTTGGCGGTAACTCCGGCCTTTGCCATCACCGATGGTGAAATGAAAAACGATGGTGTTGTTTATACCTTTGAAGAGAAAAAGAGCGATCTTCAAATTCAACAAGTGGATTCTCATGTATGGGAAGTTTCCGGGCCAAGAGTGGAAAGAGTCTTTGATATTCAAAAACTGAATACCGAAGAAGACTACTTTGAATTTGCCAATAAAATGCGTTATCTTGGTATTGATAAGGCATTGCGCGAGGCTGGATGTGAAGATGGCGATACTGTACAGTTATTAGGCTATGAATTTGAATTTGTCGAAAGTTAAAAACTATTTGCATAAAATGAATCGATCGGAATATGGGATGATTTCTGTATTCCGATTTTTTACATCCTCTTCTTATATGTAAATACAAAGACAATGTGCATTCTTTTTATAGGAATGAGAAAAGATATGCTAGAATATACATAGTTTTAAAGGAGACACTTTATGAAATTAATATCATGGAATGTAAATGGAATCAGAGCTTGTATCAATAAAGGTTTTATCGATATCGTAGATACACTGGATGCCGATATTTTTTGTTTACAGGAAACAAAGGCACAGCCGGAGCAGATTGAAATATCTAAAGAATTATATCCCTATCAGTATGCATATAGTGCTGTTCGAAAAGGTTATAGCGGGACTATGATTTTGTCTAGAAAGGAGCCGCTTTCGGTTTCTTATGGTCTGCAGATTGAAGAACATGATCAGGAAGGTCGTGTCATCACGGCTGAATTTGAAAACTTTTATTTAGTGACGGTTTATACACCAAATTCCGGAGATGGACTAAAGCGTTTAGATTATCGCATGGAATGGGATAGAGCATTCAGTTCGTATATTCAATCGTTGGATAAGCCTGTTGTGATCTGTGGTGATCTTAATGTGGCCAATGAAGAAATAGATATCAAAAATCCTAAGACAAATCGAAGAAATGCAGGCTTTACCGATGAGGAGCGAGATAGCTTTAAAGCTAACCTCTTACCGTATTTAAAGGATACGTTCCGTACCTTATACCCAGACAAAGTGCAATATTCCTGGTGGAGCTATCGTTTTAATGCTCGTAAAAACAATGCCGGGTGGCGCATTGATTATTGGCTGGTAAGTCCGGAACTGATGGAAAAAGTAGAAGATTCTAAAATATTAACAGATATTTATGGTAGTGATCATTGTCCAATCGAATTGGATATTACACTGTAAAGGGAGGATTTTCTTTTGATAGCATTTATACAGGGACCGGTACGACTCATACGAAATGATACGATCGTTTTAGATGTACAGGGTGTAGGATATGAGGTCTATGTGAGCCATCCTTACAATTTTAAATTGGGAGAAGATCAGTTTTTATACACCTATCAGCATGTGCGGGAGGATGCGATCCTTTTATTTGGGTTCGTACATGAAAAGGATTATGAAGTCTTTATGCGTTTGATCAATGTAAAAGGAATCGGACCGCGTACGGCATTAAATATGTTAGGAGCCTGTTCAGGAAAAGAGATGATACAGGCCATCGAAGAAGATGACGTAAAGCGATTAAAGGCATTGCCGGGTATCGGGGCAAAGACGGCATCACAAATCGTTCTTGATCTAAAGGGAAAATTTGTATCGGCCATTGAAGAAGAAAGTGTGGATACAAATCCTGTCTGGGAAGAAGTTAAAGAGGCGCTTTTATCCCTTGGTTATAAAGGAAATCAGCTGACAGGGGTAAAAAAAGAATTGGCTTCACAGGATATCAGTGTGGATGCGATGCTTCGTAAGGCATTGGCTTTGCTTGCGAAAAGAAATGGGGTATAAATTTGGATAGAGAAATGGATGCACATATGCAGGAGCAGGACAACTTTGAAAAAACGCTTCGTCCCAGCACCTTGCAGGAATATATCGGCCAGAAAGATTTAAAACAGAATCTCAGTGTTTTTATCCGTGCTGCCAAACAGCGTCAGGAAGCCCTGGATCATGTTTTATTGTATGGGCCGCCGGGATTGGGAAAAACAACATTGGCTTATATCCTGGCCAATGAAATGCATGGAAACATCAAAACGACAAGTGGTCCCAGCATTGAAAAAAGTGGAGATTTAGCGGCCATTTTGACGACTTTAGAGCCAGGCGATGTATTGTTTATCGACGAGATACACCGCTTGCCAAAACAGGTGGAAGAAGTGTTGTATCCGGCCATGGAAGATTATTGTCTGGATATTTTAGTGGGGAAGGATAGTGCCACTGTACACAATATCCGTCTGACCTTACCGCCTTTTACTTTGGTGGGAGCTACAACCAGAGCCGGCGATTTAAGTGCACCTTTGCGTGATCGTTTTGGTATCGTATCGCAGTTAGAATATTATGCATTGGAGGATTTAGAAAAGATCGTAAATCGAACCAGTCATGTGATGGATACTACGATCGATCCGGAGGCCACACATGAAATTGCCTTGCGCTCTCGCGGCACACCGCGTATTGCCAATCGTTTATTTCGAAGAGTACGGGATTTTGCGCAGGTCTATAATGAAGGAATCGTTTCACTGGATGTGGCCAAGGATGCTTTGGATCGTTTAAAGGTCGATCATCTGGGGCTGGACGCAGTCGATCATAAATACTTACGTGGTATTATCGAACGCTTTAAAGGTGGCCCTGTAGGTTTGGAAGCGATTGCCTCCAGCATTGGAGAAGAACCGATGACCCTGGAAGATGTGTACGAGCCTTATTTGTTGCAGATTGGTTTTATCAACCGAACACCAAGAGGTCGTGTGGCAACACCAAAGGCTTATGAGCATCTACAAATCAGCTATCAAAATCCTTTGTTTGAATAAGTCGGAAAAACCGACTTTTTCTTTTTGTCCTTTCCAAGCTTTTGTACCATAAAATATTAGGAAGCGTGCTATAATAGTTGCATGGCAAATTTAACAACATTTTCAGAAAAAGTTTTACGATATTTAGAACCGGATGAAAACCGGTGGTCTTACTGGCTTGAAAAACAAGAGCTTCAAGCCGTCAGCGATGCCTCTTGTATGCATGCATTTGTGGATTGTATTAAAAATGCGCGAGAACAAAACAAGAAAGTGATTGTCTGTGGAGATTATGACTGCGATGGTATTCTGGCAACGACAATCATGGTGGATGGCTTGCAGAAGTATGGCTTAGAAGTCGGATTCTATATTCCGAACAGAATCAAGGAAGGATATGGGCTTAACTGCAACACTGTCTCATTGGCTCATAAAAAAGGCTACGAGTTGTTAGTGACGGTTGATAATGGGGTCAAGGCGCACGATGCACTTTCACTTGCCAAAGAAAGTGGTATGGAAACAATTGTAACCGATCATCATCGAATTGAGGAAGAGATTTGTTGTGATGTACTTGTGCATCCTACAAAAATGGAGGAGTCTTTTTCAACGCTATGTGGTGCGGCTGTTGCCTATGAGTGCATACGGGCACTAGGTGTCGATACACCTTATCACTTGATTCTGGCATCCATCGCCAGCATCGGTGATGTTATGCCGGTAACCCATCAGACAAGAGCATTGATTCAAAATGGCTTACAGCTTTTAAATACATCAAAAGAAAAACATACTTATATCTTGGCCAATGATGGCATGTTGAATGAAACTAGCGTTGGTTTTCAGATCGTGCCTAAATTAAATGCGATTGGTCGTTTAAGCAATATGGCCAATGTGAACAATGCGGTTCGTTATTTTCTAAATCAGGATGAACGAGAGATTCGTCGGTTCTACGATCAGATCGTTCACGTCAATGATATGCGCAAACAAATCAGTACAAAGATGACAGATTGTGCTTTGCGTAAGTGTACCCCGCAGGATCCTGTCTTACTGGTCAGTGATCCAAGCTTTCATGAGGGCATCATCGGTCTTGTGGCCGGCTCTTTATGCAGTCAGTTTCAAAAGCCGGCTATCGTGCTGGCACAAAATACGGATAGCTATAAAGCCAGTATGCGTTCCCCGGAAGGTTTTGACTGTATGGATTTTTTATCCGGGTTTGACGATTTTAGAGCCTTGGGTGGTCATACACAGGCAGCTGGTTTTTCTCTGGATCTACAAAGCTTTCCGGCATTTGTCAAATATGTCAAAAAAGCCGGAGCAGCTTTTCATTGGACGCCTTTAAAAAAGAATACTCTGCACATCGAACCGGAAGATATCACAACGCAGTCTGTACAGAGTCTGGATGCTTTACGACCGTTTGGACCGGGTTTTCAGCTACCGGCTTTTGAAATTTCGCCAGTCAACATCAAATCAGTTTATGATCTAAGCAATGGAAAGCATCGACGGTTTACGCTGCAAAGCGGCTTACAGTGTTTATGTTTTAACATCTCGCCAGCCGATAAGGCAAAAAGTGTAAATTCAATCAGGGGATTTGTCGGTTCACCGCAAATCAATTATTATAGAGGCTCAAAACGAGTCAGCTTTATCATAGATCAAATTCTCTATAAGTGAAATGTCATTGTTTCAGTGTAGGGATTCATGTAAAATAGAAGTAATTTAAAGGAGATCACATATGGATATTAAACAATACATTGCCAGTATTCCCGGCTTTCCCAAGGAAGGTATCATTTTTCGGGACGTAACACCGATCTTGAAAAATCCGGATTGTATGAAATACGTTACTGAAAAACTTTCGGCATTTGCCAAAGAGGTAAAGGCAGACTTGATCATTGCCCCGGAGGCACGAGGTTTCTTTTTCGGTATTCCGGTGGCCTTGGAATGTCATGTTGGTTTTGCACCGGTACGAAAACCCGGTAAGTTGCCAAGGGAAACAATGTCACAGTCATATCAGCTGGAATATGGTGTGGATGAGCTGCAAATGCATGTTGATGCCATTCAAAAAGGAATGCGTGTTGTCATCATTGATGATTTATTAGCTACCGGAGGTACGGTAGAAGCGATGATCAAGATGGTGGAATCCAAACAGGCAGTCGTGGCAGGAATTGGATTTGTGATCGAATTGGATGATTTAAAAGGTAAAGAAAAATTTAAGGATATACCGGTGTTTTCTCTGACACATTTTGAAGGAGAATAGGGATCAAAGAAAGGAGACTTTGGTGTGGCACATAAAAAAGAAGTGACATTTGATGAATGTCTAAAACAAATCAAGACCTACATCAAACGTCCGGAAAATATAGATCTGATTGTTAGGGCTTATCAGTTTGCCCAAAAACATCATGAGGGGCAGTTTCGAAAAAGTGGGGCTCCTTATGTGACACATGTCATACAAGTGGCTAATACACTGGCTGAGATGCATTGTGGGCCAAAGACGATTGCGGCCGGCCTTTTGCATGATACGGTGGAAGACTGTGCCGATGTAACGGATGATACGATTCGTCAGGAATTTGGTGCTGAGATCCAAACGATGGTGGATGCCGTTACGAAGATCGGAAATATTCAGTTCAAGGATGAAAAAGAATACCAGGCAAACAACCATCGAAAGCTTTTTATTGCGATGGCTAAGGATATTCGCGTAATCTTGATCAAGCTGGCAGACCGTTTGCACAATATGCGAACGCTGGAATATATGAAACCGGAAAAGCAGCAGAAGATCGCCAGAGAAACCCTGAGTGTTTATGCGCCCATCGCCCATCGTTTAGGTATCAGTTCAATCAAAAACGAACTGGAAGATCTATCCTTTAAGTATATCGATCCGAAAAAGTATAACGAGATCAAAGGTCTTGTCAAACAAAGAGAAGAAGAGCGAAACGAACAAGTTCAAATGATGATCAAAGACATTACAACGATATTGGATACGTATAATATTAAATATCGCATTTTTGGACGTTCTAAACATTTTTACAGCATCTATAAAAAGATGGTGACCAAAAACAAACGGTTTGAAGAGATCCTGGATCTTTTGGCCATTCGTATCGTGACAGATACCGTAACACATTGTTATGAAATTTTGGGCTATATCCATGCGACCTATCGTCCGATTCCCGGACGTTTTAAAGATTATATAGCCATGCCCAAGGCAAATATGTATCAGTCTTTGCACACAACGATCGTAGAGCCTCAACACGGTAATATTTTTGAAATCCAGATTCGTACGGAAGATATGGATGCGATTGCCGAGCGTGGTGTTGCGGCCCACTGGCGCTATAAGGAAAAGCCAAATTCCGTGCCGGAAATCGAACAAAAAGAAATCGAAGACAAGCTTTCCTGGTTCCGTGATTTTTCCATGATGACTGATGAGGAAAGTGAAGATCCGTTAGAATATATGAATGTGCTTCAAAAAGATATTTTTGAAGCCAATGTCTATTGTCTGACACCAAGAGGGAAGGTCATTGCTTTACCAAGTGGTTCAACACCCATCGATTTTGCTTATCGTGTACATACAGAAGTCGGTCATAAGACGGTGGGAGCTACAGTCAATGGTGCCATCGTTCCCTTAAATACCCCATTAAAAACCGGCGATGTTGTCGATATTTTAACCAATAACAATTCACCGGGACCATCAAAGGACTGGATCAAGATTGTTAAAAGCGGTCATGCTCGTAATAAGATTCGTTCCTTTTTACAGCGCCAGGAACAAAGTGACCGGCGGGAAGTCATCAAAAAAGGACAGGAGATGTTGCAGGAGGAATTCAAAAAGGAAAAGCTGGATGAGTCCTATCTGCAGCCAAAGCGTATAGAAGGCATCTTACATTCTTTATCGTTTAAAGCACTGGATGATCTTTATGTGGCGATTGCCAATAAACGGGTTTCTGTACAGGCGGTCGTGGATCGACTTGTCAAAAATCGTCAGTCGGCTCTAAGCGATGAAGAAATTGTTAAACAGTTTAATAAAGCGTTACCAAAAGAACAAAAAGCCACAAGCTGTGGTGTTATCGTTCCGGGTATCGATACGATTGCGGTTTCTCTGGCCAACTGTTGTTCACCGATTCCGGGTGATGCGATCGTAGGTTATATCTCAAAAGGGCAGGGTGTTAAAGTACATCGTGCTGATTGTCCAAACATTGCCAATGAGAAAAAACGTCTGATTCCGGTAAGCTGGGCAGAGCATATCGATGAAAAACGCTACGAGGTGAAACTGATCGTTTACAGTGATGATCGTAATTTCCTTTTAAGCGATATCGTGACAACACTACAACAATGCAACGCGTATTTACGCCATGTAGATTCCTGTGTTGATGAAAACAATCTAACAGCTACGACTAAGCTTGCGATCACGGTGCAGGATGCCGATCATTTAAAAGTGATCATGACCAATCTAAAAAAAGTTCGCAGTGTCACCGACGTCATACGAACGATTCAATAGCTATGAAACGATATGTTTTGTAGCTTTTTTCTTTTTATATTCGATAGAAATATAGATGCATCGTGATGCGATCTCACGAAGGATGTGTTTGGGCTTATGATCCGGATACCAGAGACCGCTGTATTCTTTAAAAAAACTTTTTCCGATGGCGCAGGCACGTCGAATATGCGTGCCGCTGGACAAAATCAAAACCGGGACATCACCGATCTTCTCTTTCGTGAACTGAAAATTTTCCCAAGTGTTTCTAGCTTTTGTCTCACATACAATCGGCATAGCAATGCGCTTTCGAATGTATTTTTCCATTTGAAGGCTTTCTACATATTGATTTTTGACAGCACCGCCGGAAATGATCAATGTATCAAAATAACCCTTTTTGTAAGCTTCCATTGCCAGCTCACATCGGCGAATCTGGCTGGTTGCATACGAACCGTCATTGTGACTGGGACATCCTAATAAAAGAGCATAGGGGTAATTTTCCTTTCGTCTAGGTATGGCAGGAAAATAATGAAGATACACCAGCAGCAAGCATACTACAAATAAAATGAACAAAACCAAAAGCATTTTAACGATCATAGATGAGCACCGGCCTTTCCGGAATAGGATGTTTTAAAACACTGTTATACAATGCCCATGTCTTTTGATGGATCGCTTGAAGAAAAGGATCCATCTGATTAAAACGTGTAATGATATTGGATGCATCACATTGTTTCAAGCAGGCTTGTCCGATGGAATCAAATCCTAAAACCTTAAGTTTATAGAAAGATGTCTCCTTCATCTCTTCTTTCTTAATTTGTAAAAGAATCATCAAACACGTTCTTTGTATTCGGGCACGTGTATATGTTTTTGTGATGGCAGCCTCTAAAAAGGAAGACCAGTTGGATGCGCTTTGTGCCACAGCTTTTAAACGATTTTCAATGCCTTCGGTTACCAGATGTATCTTTCTTAGATCTTCGGCATCCATCATTTGTAAAAGAAGACGTAAAGAAGGATAATACGAATCCCAGGATTGTTCTTTCAAAAACAGGGAATCGTAGAATTCTTTTTTTCCGGAAAAGAAATCAGAACGGGTCTGCGTTGCGCTTTTATAGGCAGGATTTCTATGAATCGTTACCGGTTCAATGTGGTATAAATCACAATAACGGATATATTGCATTCCTAATATATCATTAGGCTGGATATCCAAATCCTGGTTTATGTTTAAACTTTTTGAAGGGTCAGCAGAAATTTCCTTTTGTCTCGTTAAAAGATGTCGCAAATAAGCAACATCGTTTGTTTCGGATCCGAAACAAAGTGTATCGATTGGAAGGCAGGATAGTGCCTGTAAATTGTATTTGGCAAAATAATCCGCACTCTGCGCTCCAAAACAAACCGGGCATTCTAAAACCAAATTTGCTCCATATTGCAGAGCAAGCTCAGTTTTATCATAAGGCGTTAGCAGGGATGGTAAACCACGTTGCGAAAAGCAGCCTGTAAGGATAACAACTAAACAATCGCATTGAGTAATTTCCTTTGCTTTTTGAATGTGATAGATATGCCCCTGGTGAAATGGATTGTATTCGGCAATGATTCCTGTAATTTTCATGATAATATCTTACCATTTAAGTTGACTTTCGTCAGGTGTTTTATTATAATATCAAATGCGACATGAGGTGGAGATCGTGAAATTTCAAAAAATTGATTTTCAAAATGCGAAAAATGGAATCGTTCATATCGATGAGAGAATCTCTGTGGAAGAAAATGATTTTCTGCGTCATACTCAAGTCAAATCCATTCCAGAGGTACATATAACTGGTACTTTACAGTTTGACCAATCTTCTTTGGTTTTTTCCAATTTGGAACTGGATGGAGTGATGATCGTTCCAGATTCCATTACTCTGGAAGACCTAGAAGTGACATTTGACACAACGTCGCAAGTAACCTATTCATTTGAACCGGTCGATCCGGATGAAGACGAGATCATCGTTGTCAAAAAGGATACGATCGATATAAACCCGGAGATCTTACAGGCAGTGATTTATGAAGCGCCTATGCACATTACCAACTGTCCAAGAGATAAATATCCAAAGGGTGATGGATGGCAAGTCCTGTCGGATCAGGATCCTAAAGAGGAGAAAATCGATCCCAGATGGGCAAAGTTAAATGAATTCAAACTGGATGATGACTAGGAGGTGTAACCATGGCTGTTCAACAGAGAAGAGGATCAAAAACACGTAAGGCAAAACGTAGAACTCACTACAAATTGAGTAAACCGGCATTAACACGTTGTCCAAATTGTGGTGAATATAAACTTGCACATAAAATGTGTTCTTGTGGAGAATACAACGGTAAAAAAATTATCGAAGGTTAATCAATAAGCTGGCTTTGTCAGCTTCTATTTTGGGGTGTTAGCTCAGCTGGGAGAGCGCTACGCTGGCAGCGTAGAGGTCAGGGGTTCGAACCCCCTACGCTCCACCATGATTTTTAAACACATTTATTAGTTAAATTGTCTATATTTCATGTACATTTAGTGCAAATTAGATGTTTGTCTGTATTTCGCAGACGAACATCTTTTTCTTTATTCTACGCTCCACCATATGCAGATAAGTCCTGTATGTAAAAGGGCTTTTTCTTTTTATTTATTTAATATACTAGTTGAAGTGAACCCGGAAAGTTGAATAACCAATTGAAGGAATCGCTTCTTTGTTTACTGTTTTTTAGAATTGGTGTATAAAAATTGATTTTAATCTCTATAATATATATAGAATATATGAAAAAAGAGGGACTGTTATGTATGATGTAATCATTATTGGAGCGGGTATTGTTGGATGTGCTATTGCTCGTGACTTATCGCAATATAATGTAAAAGTAGCTGTATTAGAAGCAAGCAATGATATCGCAATGGGTGCCACAAAGGCAAACTCTGCCATTGTCCATGGAGGCTATGCAGAAAGTCATGATAAAATTAAAGGACGATTATGTTTTAAAGGACGTCAGCAATTTCGGAAATTGAATGAAGAGTTGAATTTTGGATTTTCTATGACAGGATCGCTGGTTCTGGCTTTTTCGGATTCAGATTTCCCTAAATTGGAAGCGCTAAAAACCAATGGAATTAAAAATGGTCTTACCGATTTGGAAATTTGGAATCATGAACAAATTTTAGTAAAGGAACCAAATATCAATCGTGAGGTTCGTTATGCTTTATATTGTGATGGAGCCGGTATAACATCTCCTTATGAAATGGCCATTGCTTTAATGGAGAACGCGATTCATAACGGAGTCAAGCTGTATTTAAATACACCTTGTACAAACATTCAAAAGGAAAGGAATATTTTCCATGTGAAAAGTGCAAATCATGTCTTTAATAGTTCTGTTGTCATCAATGCCAGTGGATTGTCGAGTCAATTAATTTCAAATATGGTTGGAATTGATAATTTCACAATTACACCACGCAGTGGACAATATCTATTGTTTGCCAGAGGAACCGGGAAGCTGGTTCATCATGTATTATTTCAAATGCCTAGTAAAATGGGAAAGGGAATTTTAGTTACTCCGACTTATCATGGGAATTTACTATTAGGCCCCGATGCCATTGATGAGAGTGGAATCAATAAGGCAACTGATGTAAACCGTTTGATTCATATTTATCAGCAAGCCAAACAAACCACACCGCATATCGATCCCACTCAGTTCATTCGATCTTTTGCCGGTATTCGGGCCGTATCAAGTACGGATGACTTTATTTTGGGCGAAAGTACGGTTTCCGGATTTATTCAATGCGCAGGAATTCAATCGCCGGGGTTAACAAGTTCTCCTGCGATTGCCGACTATATTGTTGGGCTTATTGATGAAAAGTATATAAAATTAAATCGAAAGACAAACTTTGATCCCTATAGAAAACCGATTATTGAAAAAAAGGAACTTCGATCTATGAAGGAAATTGCACCTTTAGTGGCTTTAGATCGTGGAGATAATCGTATAGTTTGTCGTTGTGAACAAGTAGATGAGAAAACAATTCGTGATGCGATGACCCGTGAAATTCCGGTTACAACAATCGATGGAATAAAACGAAGGACACGAGCTGGCATGGGTTTTTGTCAAGGAACATTTTGCAGGCCCAGAGTAAAAGCGTTAATGGAAGAAATTTTAGGACACGAAATAAATGATGAGTTCGATGTAGAACATAGTGGTATCAATCGAGTGGGTAAAAGTGAATTCTTAGATTTTTTATCCAAGGAGACAAAATAATCAGTCAGATGCTTAGAATCATTTGTTTATTTGTATAAATTGTAACCATTCCATGATAAATTTTTTTTAAACAGAGACATATGGTAAGCGATTCTCTCGTTTGGCATTTGACATCCGACTATATTTATCATTAGACTTTGATGTGTTTTTTATGTATAATCTCGTTTTCGACAGTTTTAAAGATAAAAAGTAGCCAATTTCCCTTTAAATAAAGGACTTTTGACTACTTTTCTATTATTTATTATGTTATATGTGTTTTGTTTTATGTATTAAACTTTCTAATGTCGGTTTCAAATAATATTCTTTATCCAGCCCTAATGGAATGAGTCCCATCATCGCTTCCAATGCTTCAGAATTTGTATACAGGGATTTATAAATGAGTCCATCCAAGTCTGTGACATTCATATTTTTTAATGTTTTTATAATCTGCTGCCCTGTTAGATGTGTACCCTTTCGGTCTAATTGTACTTCCAACAGCCGATATATAAGTAGAGCGGTATAACAGATCATAAAATGGGCTATGATTCTTTCTTTCAATCGATGATTGATGGGACGGCCGCTAAAATCCGTTTTTAATATGCGGAAACATTCTTCGATTTTAAATCGGTTTCCAGAGATTTTAAGAATTTCTTTTACATCTTTATCAAAGACATTGGTTGCCACTATATAATAGCCATCATATTGCTCTTCTTCACGAATTTTGTCTTCATCTAAAATATAACTCGTTTTATGACCGCTTTCTTTTTTGATGAATCGTCGGAAATCATTGGCTCCTTTTTTATAGGAATCAGGATCCATGTTCTTTAATAATTTCTTGGCACGTTCAATTTGCCCATCTCGAATCTTTCTTTGATATTCCAACATCTTCCGTGAAAAGGTTACTATAATTTTTTGTTCTAATGTTGCCTTGGCTTTTACCATGCGTGTTTTGCCGTTTTTATAGATCTTTTTTTCATAGAATTCCATGATCAGTTCCTTGGAAGCGTCTATTTCCTTATAGGCTTTGTCCTGATAAAGAGATAGATTGCTGGTGGGATCAAAGTCTCTCATAGTTTGAATGTGTATTGGTTTTCTATTGGATAAAAGACGATAATCATAATCGTTGAATATCGCTTTTTTTAATGTTTCTGGCAGTTTCTTAAAAGACTGGGTCACAATAAAACGGCGACCACCCATGGAATTGAACTTTCGAATAGGATAGGACCCTAGACCTGCATCTGCACAATAAATAAAATCGCTATTTTCCATCATTTTGATGAGCTTTTTTTCCAGTGGTAGGGCGGTTAGCTGCTCCGATTGATTTCCACTGGTTAAACACATGGAAAGGGGAATCCCGTCATTATCTATAAATAATCCCATTTGCACTAACGGGTTGGGACGGTGCTCCTTTGACATTCCATATTTTCGGAATCCGTCGATGATTTCACCCGTATATTCATCGTAGATATCCTCATCGGCTCTTTCGATTTCAAAGTAATAGTTGGTACAGTCGTAGTAACACACGGTTGTGTCTCTGGTGATGACTTTATCTGTTGCCTTATATAAATAGGTGATATATTCTTCGTAATGATCACTTAACACATCCATAAAACGTAAAACATGTTGATAGTCAAAAGACGGTTTTTCAAAATAATTCGATAAATTGAGGACTGTTTGGAGTTTAGACTGCGGACAGAGAATACGATCCACTGTCAAAAACCGAAAAATCTGGTCCATGTCAAACTGAGATCGATACGATTTTTCCAGTTGATGAAAATACGAATTTAATCCCAGGTTTCTATATATTTGATTCAGGATAAGATATCCGATATTGAGAGTCGTGGAATGAGAGAAGCTGTCCGGACTTTTCTCTAGTTGTTTTTCTAAATTTATAACCAGGTTAAGGCTGCGGATATCTTTTTCTTCATTCATTTTTTTGACAACCGAACGAGCATAGGCAAGAGGATCATGGTGCTCTTTTAACAGCTCTGAATGTTTTCCGATCTTAGAAATGTTTTTTGAGGTTACTTTCTTTCCCTTACGGATTCCAATCTGAACATAATAGGTAGGATCGGAAAGACGTTTATCATAATACAGTTTCATAGAAGCCTCCAGTACTACCGGTATTATATCAAAGAGATGCTGCACATGCAACACATGCAACTAAAATTTAATAGACTTGACAACAGAAAAATAAAAAATCGCCTTTATGTAAAGGCGATATGAATGTTTTGTAGTTCTAGTATGAGGGGATAACTGTCGAAAACCCGATCGAAAGACAAACTTTGATCCCTATAGAAAACCGATTATTGAAAAAAAGGAACTTCGATCTATGAAGGAAATTGCACCTTTAGTGGCTTTAGATCGTGGAGATAATCGTATAGTTTGTCGTTGTGAACAAGTAGATGAGAAAACAATTCGTGATGCGATGACCCGTGAAATTCCGGTTACAACAATCGATGGAATAAAACGAAGGACACGAGCTGGCATGGGTTTTTGTCAAGGAACATTTTGCAGGCCCAGAGTAAAAGCGTTAATGGAAGAAATTTTAGGACACGAAATAAATGATGAGTTCGATGTAGAACATAGTGGTATCAATCGAGTGGGTAAAAGTGAATTCTTAGATTTTTTATCCAAGGAGACAAAATAATCAGTCAGATGCTTAGAATCATTTGTTTATTTGTATAAATTGTAACCATTCCATGATAAATTTTTTTTAAACAGAGACATATGGTAAGCGATTCTCTCGTTTGGCATTTGACATCCGACTATATTTATCATTAGACTTTGATGTGTTTTTTATGTATAATAGATATGGTTTTTCGTTTAAAAACTTAACTAGGATTAGGAGGTATGAGTATGGATCCAATAACCGCTCTTATCTCAGGGATCATAGGTCTGTGTGTTGGCGGCGGTGGAATGATCGTCTACAACAAAGCAGGGTTTAATAAAAATCAGCAAGAAGCAGAACGAATTTTAAAAGATGCCGAATCAGAAGCGCAGGCAAAACTGAAACAGGCAGTCTTGGATGGTAAAACACAGGCTCACGATTTAAAGATCGAAGCAGAAAAAGACATCAAAGAAAGAAGACAGGAAGTACAAAACCTGGAAAACAAGTTATTGCGTAGAGAAGATAACTTGAATTTTCGTGATGAAGCTTTAAATCAAAAAGAGCGTCAGATTACCGAAAAAATGCAGAAAGTGACTGATAAACTATCATCCTTAGAGAACAAAGAGAAAAAGCTGCAGGAACAAATCGATAACCAGATCGTGGTTTTGGAAGGTGTAGCTAAGATGTCGCAGCAGGATGCCCGCAAGGAATTATTCTCTGTTGTGGAAAAGAAGATGGAGCATGAAACAATTGCGTACATCAAAGACAAGGAAGAAGAAGCCAAGGCAACGGCGCAGCAAAAAGCGCAGAATATTATTGCCTTAGCGATCGAGCGTATGTCACAGCAGGAAACACAGGAGCGTACGGTCAGCGTTGTCAGCATTCCCGGCGAAGAGATGAAGGGTCGAATCATCGGACGTGAAGGTCGTAACATTCGTGCTTTTGAACAGGCAACGGGTGTAGAATTAAACATTGATGATACACCGGATTTGATTACGATCACTTGTTTTAATCCGGTTCGTCGTGAAGTCGCACGATTGGCTTTGGAGCATTTGATTCGTGATGGACGTATTCAGCCGGGTCGTATTGAAGAAGTGGTAAAGAAATACCAGCAGGAAATCGATCAGGAGATCATGAATGCGGGAGAAGATGCCATCTTTAAGTTAGGAATCGGAAAAATCGATCGTGAGATCGTAAAACTGATTGGTACGATGAAGTATCGTTATTCGTATGGACAGAATGCGTTACAGCATTCGATTGAGGTGGCTTACTTAGCAGGCGCTATGGCTGCCGAGCTGGGCTTGAATCAGCAGATGGCTAAGCGTGCCGGCTTACTGCATGACATAGGAAAGGCTTTGAACATCGAACAGCAGGATGGCTCTCATGTAGAACTGGGTTATAAGTTCTGTAAGAAGCATGGTGAAAAGGAAATTGTATTAAATGCCATTCTCTCTCATCATGGGGATGTGGAACCGAAGTTCTTGACAAGCCATTTAGTCATTGCGGCTGATACGATCAGCGCAGCACGTCCGGGTGCACGAAAAGAGAGCGCTCAGGCTTACATCGATCGTTTGGAAAATCTGGAAAAGATCGCAACTTCGTATGAAGGTGTACAAAACGCTTTTGCGATCCAGGCAGGACGTGAAATTCGCGTTATGGTAAATCCGGAATCTGTGGATGACTTGACTTGTGTAAAACTGGCACGTGAGATTCGTGATCAGATTGAATCGGAATTAACGTATCCGGGACAGATCAAAGTCAATGTGATTCGTGAGATTCGTGCTCAGGAATTGGCAAAATAGAACAAGAAATGACGGACGTTACAGCGTCCGTCATAGCTTTAATTACCAGTAAGTTTTTACTTACTACTTTGGCTTGAAACCCCTAAATTTAACGTCTATACTATACATGAAGTTAAATAAGGAGGAACATTAAAAATGGCTGTTACTATTGATAAAGACGCTTGCATCGGATGTGCTGCATGTGTTGGTGGATGTCCAGTTGGGGCACTTTCTATGGACGATGAAGGTAAATCTACTTGTGATGAAGCTACTTGCATCGACTGTGGTTCTTGTGTAGGAACTTGCCCTGTTGGAGCTATTTCTCAGTAATTATCTGTAGAGACTAAGCCAAGCCAAAGTGCTTGGTTTTTTTAATGGAGGAAAGAAAATGAAAATAAGACCAGAGTGGATGCTTCCGGATTTGGAAGCGGCTCGTAAGCGAACGAAACTGCCTACGCCTCGCATTGATTCCTTTATCATACCGGAAGAGGCAAAGTGGATCGGACGTAATAAAAAATACTATATTTCAACGTATGGCTGTCAGGCCAATGAAAGAGATAGTGAAACCTTGGCCGGTATTTTGGATGCGTTAGGGTTTGAGCGTTCCCTGGAACCGGATCATGTCGATGTTATTTTGATCAACACATGTGCTATTCGCCAAAATGCCACGGATAAGGTGTTGGGAGAAATCGGAAATTTTAAACGTTTTTATTATGAAAATAAAGATCTTGTGATCGGTGTGTGCGGATGCATGTCGCAGGAAGAAGGCTTTGTCGAAAATCTACTGTCAAAATATCCTCAGGTACGCTTGATATTTGGTACGCATAATATTCAGAATTTACCGGAGATGTTATATAGTGTAATTCATGAGGGAAAACGTGTGGTTGAGATTTACTCCAAAGAAGGGGAGGTTTATGAAAATCTTCCGGTACATCGTTTTGGAAAGTTTAAGGCCTGGGTCAATATTATGTACGGCTGTGATAAATTCTGTACGTATTGTATCGTTCCTTATACACGTGGAAAGCAGCGTTCTCGTACTATGGAACAAATCTTAAGTGAAGTCAGAGAATTAAAAGAGCAGGGATATAAAGAAATTACGTTATTGGGACAGAATGTCAATGCCTATGGAAAGGATATTGATCCGAATATCAATTTTGCGATCTTGTTGGAAGAATGTGCGAAGATCGGTATTCCACGTATTCGCTTTACTACCAGCCATCCGTGGGATTTTTCCGATGATATGATCGATGTGATCGCCAAATATGATAATGTGATGCCTTTTGTGCATTTACCGCTGCAGTCTGGTGATTCGGAAGTTTTACGTATGATGGGACGTCGCTATACGAAAGAATCGTATATGGAATTGTTCTATAAAATCAAGGAACGAATTCCAAATGTCTCAGTCAGTACGGATATCATTGTGGGTTTCCCAAATGAAACTGATGAACAGTTTGAAAATACGATCAAGGTCATGGAAGAGTGCAAATTTGATAATGCGTTTACGTTTATCTTCTCCGCGCGTCCGGGTACACCGGCAGCTCGTATGAAAGATTCGATCGATATAGAAACAAAATCAAAACGTCTGGCTCGTCTAAACAAGGTTTGGAATGCCTATGCCTTAGAAAAGAATAAAGCCTATGAAGGACGAATTGTGGAAGTTTTGGTCGATGGCACCAGCAAGAAGGATGAGCATGTCTATTCGGGATATACCGATACAAATAAGCTGGTGAACTTTACCGGAGAAAATATCGAACCGGGACAGTTTGTCAAAGTACGTATCAAAACCGGAAAAACATTCTCTTTGGATGGAGAGGCAATATGATATAATAAGAAAAAGAATGATTAGATTAGAAACGAGGGCTTATGAAAAACAAAAATAATAAAGAAATCAGCTCTGTGAATGAAAGAATCCGTATCTTTTGTTTAGGAGGATTGGATGAAGATGGTAAGAATATGATGGTCGTAGAAGTCGATCAGGATATTTATATCATCGAAGCCGGAATTAAATTTCCGGAAGAAAAAGAATCGCTGGGGATTGAATTTATCGTACAGGATTTTACGTATTTGATTGAAAATCAAGATCGTATCGCCGGTATTTTTATTACGCATGGACATGATGATGTCATGGGTGCTTTGCCGTATCTGATGAAAAATGTCAAAGCTAATATCTATACATCACCATTAGCCTCTAAGGCGATTCATAAGGTATTCAAAAAAGAACGAATTACCGGTAGCAAGATTTATACGATCAAACGACACGATCAAAGAAAGATCGGAACACATAAGGTCGTGTTCTTTCCGGTAACACATGCCTATCCGGGTACGTTTGGTCTGGCTATTTCAAGCAGTCAGGGATATATCGTTTATTCCGGTGAGTTTATCGAAGATTACGATGATCTGCATGACAGTTATCGTGGCGATTTTACAACTTGTTCTAAGCTGGGAAATGAAGGTGTACTGGTTCTTTTACAGGAAAGTAAAGGTGCAGAGCGCTCCGGCCATACGGCACCGAATCATCGCATTACGGAAAAATTCTCTCAGGTTTTGGAACAGACCGATCATAACCGTGTTTTTGTGAGTGTCTATACGCAAAGTGTGTATCGTATTCAGGAAATCATCGAGTGTTGTATTCAATACGATCGCCCTATGATCTTTTATTCTAAAGAACTGAGAGAATTGGTTACGAATTTAGAAGATTTCAATGTATCGATTCCGAATAAACTGGTGTTAGATCCATCCTATATCAAGGAAGCACCGGATAATGTTGTGGTGATTATCAGCGGACAGGGAAAATCTTTATTCAAGACCATGTCCAACATTGCCAATAATGAAGTGGAAGATATCGTCTTCACTCAAAACGATGTGATCGTAATCGCATCACCGGTGATTCCGGGTGTGGAAAAAGTCTTTAAATCGATGGAAAACGATATTTATAAGGAAGAGGGAAGAATTCTTGTATTGGATCGAAATGTATTAAGCATGCACCCTTCTAAAGAAGACTTAAAGATGATGCTCTTTTTGATGAAACCAAAATATTACATTCCGGTCAAAGGAGAGTATCGTCATTTGTACATGAACTCGGAAATTGCACTGGAAATGGGCTATAAACCAAGTCAGATCATTTTACTGGATAATGGGCAGGTCGCAACATTTGAAAACCAGAAATTGCGTTCCTGTTCTATGGAACTGGAACTACACGATGTGATGATCGACGGTAAGGAAAACTGGGATATGGCCGGTGTGGTTTTAAAGGATCGTGAAATTCTTTCTACTGATGGTGTCATGATTCTGGCCATCGGTTTAGATGCCAAGACAAAGAAGATCATTAACGGGCCGGATATTCAAACACGTGGCTTGATCTATGTCAAAGATGCAGAATATATCACCACGGATGTCGGAAAGATCTTAGAGGATACGATTCAGGAAGCGGTGGCGAATAAAACGTATGATAATTTGACAACGCGTAATGAAATCCGGGATAAGATTTCAAAATATTTGTACAAACAGACCGCTAAAAGACCAATGGTCTTACCGGTTATCTTGGAAATCAACAATCAGTAAAAGGAGTTGATGAAATTGGCTAATGCCAGAACAAAAAAAACATCAAATCGTAAAAAAACATCGACAAAACGAAAGACACAGGCGTCCAAGACACAATCGAACCTTGTTCGCGTGTGTCTTCTGCTTTCTCTTATTGCGATCAGCATCATTGCATTTTTTCAGCTGGGTATTGTAGGAACCTTCTTTTATCATTTGGCTAATTTATTACTGGGTTCATTAGCAAGCATTTTTTACATGCTTTTGATTTTGGGAAGTCTATTGGTCTTTATACGTTTTGATCTTCAGCAAATCCCTGCCCGATACTATGTCGGCGTGCTCTTCTTATTTATCGCATGGTTGATGTTGGAAGGGTTGAATGAAGTCGTCAATCAGGAAAGCTGGAGTGTATTGCGTGGGATCGGATCAAATGTTTTTTCTATTTTATCGGGTTCGGCTTTGACCAAAAGCGGATTGATCGGTGCTTTATTGATCGGTATCTTTTACAGCTTGTTCGATGCGACAGGATGTATCGTTTTGATCGTGTTGTTTATCATTCTCGCATTCAGCTTGTTTGGATATGATTCTATACGCATGTTGATAGAAAATAAACGTGCACAAAAGAAGACACAGACCAAAAAATCGAAACCAACAAAAACTAAGCCGAAAGAAGAAGTAGTATTGAATGATTCCATGTTTCTGGAGGCTGATCCGGAAGAGTCAAGCTTATTTGTGGCTGATGATATGGATGAACCGGCTATTCATACCATTGAACCGGATATCATAGAAAAAGCAGAGCCTGTTGTAGAAGCCAAAGAAGTTATTGATCAACCTGCAGAGTATATTGCGGATGAGGAAAAGGCATATGCGAATTATCGCTTGCCAAGACTTTCTATCTTAAATGAAATTGAGAAAAAATCCAAGAATAATGTCAATGTGCAGTCAGCAAAGCAACAAGGTCAGAAATTGATGGAAATTCTGCATGAATTTGGCGTTAATGCGACTCTGGTGCAAATTCATATCGGGCCCAGTGTCACAAAATTTGAAGTACGTCCGGAGCTGGGTGTGCGTGTCAATCGCATCAGTAATCTGCAATATGATATAAAAATGGCTCTGGCCGCAAAAGATATTCGTATTGAAGCGCCAATTCCGGGGAAAAGTGCCGTAGGTATCGAAATACCAAACGTAGAGAAAACAACCGTACAGATGAAAGAGCTTGTCAAAAGCATTCCGGATTCTTTAAAAGATAAAAAGCTTTTATTCTGTTTGGGAAAAGATTTGATGGGAAACTGTGTTTATGGTGAATTGAATAAAATGCCGCATCTATTGATTGCGGGTGCTACAGGTTCCGGAAAATCCGTCTGTGTTAACTCTATTATTTCATCGATTTTGTTGCGAACCAGACCGGATGAAGTAAAAATGGTATTGATCGATCCTAAAAAGGTGGAATTTACCCCTTATAACGATGTACCACATCTTTTAGCGCCGGTTATCACGGATGGTGACTTGGCCAATAAAGCGTTAAAAGTCATCGTCCAGATCATGGAACACCGCTATGACTTGTTTGGCCATTTGGGTGTAAGAAATATTCAATCTTACAATGAACATGTCACAAACCATCCGGATGACAGTCTAAAGAAATTACCGCGTATCGTGGTTATTATCGATGAGTTGGCCGATTTGATGTTGGTTGCCGCAAAGGAAGTGGAATCCAGTATTCAGCGCATCACACAGCTTGCCAGAGCCGCCGGTATTCACTTGATTGTTGCGACACAAAGACCTAGTGTTGATGTGATCACAGGTATCATTAAGGCCAATATCCCATCCAGAATTGCCTTTGCGGTTAGTTCTTCAACCGATTCTCGAACGATTTTAGATCAATCCGGGGCAGAACGCTTGCTTGGATATGGAGATATGTTGTATCTTCCTAATGGGGAGACAAGTCCAAAACGAATACAGGGGGTCTTTATCAAAGATGAGGAAGTCAACCGTATTTCAGCCTATGTCAAGTCACAGGCCAGTCCTCATTATGACGATGCCTTTATTCAGCTCAAAGATCTGCAGTCACAGGGACAGGAAGTCGGATCCGAATGTGCCGATCCACTCTATGATCAAGTCAAAAACTTTGTCGTACAGTCACGCAGAGCCAGTACTTCCTTGATTCAGAGAAAGTTCTCGGTAGGCTATTCGCGTGCTGCTCGTTTGATCGATGCCTTAGAGGACCAGGGAGTAATTGGCCCAGCCAATGGTTCCAAGCCAAGAAAGATCTTAGTGCAGAATACTTTGGAAGACCCCGAAGAATAGGAGATGTAGTAATGAACGTTTTTTTGAATTCCACAGGGAAACAGGAAGGATGCGATTGTGTATCCAAAGCCGTTATGTTAGGTGATTTTGTATATGTCAGCGCACAAACCGGCAACGGAGAAACAATAGAAGAACAGACTTTGACCGCATGCAATAAAGTATTGGATGCGATCGAGGATTTTGGTTTACAGATGCATCACTTAGTAAAATTTACCGTATATCTTACAGATATCCAAAATAAAACATCCTTTTTACAGGCTTTCAAAAACTTTGTGGAAGCACCTTTTCCGGCCTGCAGCTTTGTCGAGGTCAACAATCTGGAAGAGAATGCGCTGGTATCAATTGAAGCCTTAGGGGTAAATACTTTACGTTATGAACACCAACAAAAGGAAAGTGCCTGCTCTAACGGCTGTCATGGATGCAATGGCGGTTGTCACGATTAGACATCCAAACGTCTTAAATAACGAAATATTTGACGCATCTGTTTTTGAACACGATGCGGCTCTTCACACTCTAAACATGTATGATCTTTAAAATGGATCGTACATGTTTTTTTGTTGTAGGTCACAAAATCAATCTTTTCGTAACAAATCCAAATGTTCTTAGGATCATCTAAAGGTTTGATTGGAAAAAAGATACAATGCGGTTTTTCCTGAACGATGACAGGAATATACTGTTTTTGGTTCATCTGGTTCGCATAGGCCGTTTTTCGCCCTTTTAAAGTGGAACCATGACGTAGGCACTCCTGGTCAAAATAACGATGAACGCTGGAGCAGGGCTCATATTCTATTTGTTCTTCTGCGACCTTACAAACAGAACTGTTCGCATAATTGTAATATAGATAGTTTGTCATAAAAAAACACCTCATTCTTAGAGTAATGAAGTGTTCTTACCAATATCTTACTTTTTAGAATTTTAGAGCCAGGAAATTTTATTTTCCGTTGCGTTCATAATCTTTTGAATATTGGAACGATGGCGATAAATGATCAAAAACATCATGATCCATGAAGCTAAAACGATAAAAATAGGATTCAGCTCTAATGAAAGAACGCGGGCACTGATATACATACAGCTGGCAATCGATGCACAAATGCTGGCCAATGATACATATTTAAAAATAAAGAGAATGATTAAAAACATGCCTAATGGAACCAGGGCATAGCTGATATCATGGAAAGTAAAAAACCATAAGGAAACTAAGAAACCAAACATCGTACTGACTGCTTTTCCACCCTTAAAGTGCGCAAATACAGGATAACAGTGTCCGATACAACAAGCTACACCGCACCAGATGCTGCAGGAGCCATCAATCAAGCTTGCCAGACCCATGGCCAATACCACCTTTAAAATATCACAGGCAATAACGGAAATTCCGGCATTTCTTCCTAATACACGTCCGGCATTGGTACCTCCTAAGTTTCCAGACCCATATTGACGAATATCGGTTTTATAGAAAACCTTGCCAATGACCAATGCGAAGGGAATGGAACCTAAAAGATAGCCCAGTAAAATACAAAGAATCAAATATAAAAAATTCATAATCTCTCACCTTTTCAACAATTTTATTCTAAACAGTTTTATAGGAAATGTAAATTATATTTCGTTGATTGTACTATAATACATATGTTTAGATTCTAAACAACTATTGAATTATCAGATCATTCTGCTATGATATGAAGAAGAAGGAGTAAGTTTATGCATCCATTAATTGAACTTATTAAAAAAGATATGGTTCCGGCATTAGGAGTCACGGAACCAGGGTGTATTGCCTTTGCGGTTGCGAAGGCAAAGAGTTATTTAACAAGTAAACCAGAAAGAGTAGTTTTATCGTTAAATAGCGGTCTATATAAAAATGCTTATACTTGCGGTATTCCCAACAGTTCTCATTATGGGATAAAATATGCTGCGGCATTTGGTTTAATCATGGCAGATTCTCAAAAAGGCTTGCAGGCTTTGGAAGGAATTACTCCGGATGACGACCGTAAGGCAGAACAATTAATTCAGAAAGATCGAATAATTGTAAAACTTAGTGGTATTTCCAGTGCATTATACTGTCAGGCAACTGTATATTCTAAACATGAAGAGTGTACAGTAACCATCGAGCAGTCGCATACAAATATCACATCCATTCGATTGAATGGGCAATATATTTTTCATAATGTCATTCAAAACAGGCAAGATACAACACCGCTTATTCATCAATATTCTGTAAAAGATATATGGGAAGCAGTTCGATCTTTTTCAGAGGAAGAATTATCTTTCATTCAAAAAGCATTTGATATGAACATGTCTTTATTTAAAGAAGGACTCCAATCTCAGAAGACTGTTATTTTACATCAATTATATAGAATGAATGAAAATACAATCTTTTCAAAAGATGTGCAAAAAAGTGCCTCTTTATTGTGTAATGGTGCTATTGAAGCTCGTGTTTTGGGATTGGAGGCGCCTGCAATGAGTATAACAGGATCCGGTGCTCATGGAATTATAGCAACTTTGCCTCTTTATGCTTACTCTGTTTTAAATCATTGTACGAATAAACAGCTGTATCAGGCAACAGCATTGAGCTATTTGATTTGTATGTATATCAAGGAATATTCAGGTAAACTTTCAGCGTTTTGTGGCTGTGGGATTGCGGCTGGAACCGTAATGGCTTGTGGCTTAGTGTATCTTCAACAGGGAAATAAAGAACAAATCGATCATGTTCTTCGAAACATGGCATCGAGCATTACAGGTATGATTTGTGATGGGGGAAACCATGGCTGTGTGATGAAAGGAATGGCTGCTGTTGATATAGCTTTTGAAAGTGCACAATTGGCAATGGCTGATGTTTCAATCGAATCTGTTCATGGAATTAATGGAATGTCGATTGAAGATACTTTAAAAAATATGGGTGAAATTGCTGATCCCGGAATGAGAGAAACAGAGAAGGTTATTGTGGATATTTTGAAAAAGAAATAATAGTTTTGATTTTAGATGAATACAAAAAAGGTTTATCCGTTTTAAATAGATAAACCAATGTATCCTTTAACAAAGTTTCGTTGTCATGATTCAGATTAAAGGAATTTTATTTAAAATCATTTTTTATACAAGTTATATATTGTTTTAACACTTTATAAAAACTTTGTATATCTTGTTCACTGCATGTTTCTAAGAGTTGATCGTATGTCTTTTTTATATCTTTCGTATCATACAATTTGTGTGATTGTGAAAGTTGATCTCCTTTCTCCGTAACATATAAATAGTTTATTTTTCGATCTTTAGAAGAGTTTTCTTTACGAATATAACCCTTTTCCAGAAGATTTTTTACAGTTTGTGAAACGGCACCTTTTGTCTTATTCCAAAAGCGGGCAACTTCGCTGACAGTAGTCCCCGGATGTTCTTCAATGAAAGTGGTTGTATGAGCTTCCATCATACTTACTTGTTCACCGGTTCCATAATCATGTTTGGCTAGAATATAGTTATAATATAAAATTACAAATTGATAGACGTAATCGTGTTGTTGGTTTAATTCTTTATATTGTAAGTTAATCTCATTTTTATGCATTTTTAACACTCCCAAGATGTCTTTATTATCGCATAAAAAGAAAAAAGGTACAAATACACAATCTTTTTGTTTAGAATCTAAATAAAAGTATTGACTCCATAGATTGAAAGCGCTATCATCTAAATAGATAGTATAGTTCCTAAACAACTAAAGGAGGATTTTATGAACTATAATTTTGATAAAATCATAGATCGTTCCAAGAATCATGCAGCGAAGTATGATGAACGAATCAAAAAGTTTGGTACAGAGGATGTCATTCCTCTATGGGTGGCAGATATGGATTTCAAGACCGCACAGCCGATCATTGATGCTCTGGAATCACGGGCCAAAGAAGGCATATGGGGTTATACCTCCAGAGATGATTCTTATTTTGAAGCCTATGCCAAATGGCAGGAGAAACGTCATGGCTGGAAACCGGATGTCAGGAAAATGTCCTACGCGTTAGGTGTGGTTCCTTCTTTGAGTGCTATCGTCAAGCTTTTTAGTCCGTTGAGTGGAAAAGTCATGATCCAGACACCGGTCTATCCGGAATTCTACGATGTCGTTGAAGCATGGGATCGTACGGTGATTGAAAACCGTCTGGTGGAAGAAAACGGAAACTGGTCCATTGACTGGAAGGATTTTGAAGAAAAGGCAAGACAGGCGTCTCTGTTTATCTTATGCTCACCGCATAATCCCTTAGGCATCGTTTGGGAAAGAAAGGATCTGGAACGGATGTTTTCCATCTGTAAGAAGTATTCGGTTCCGGTTGTATCGGATGAGATTCATTCGGATCTTGTCTTCCATGGAAAGAAACATATTCCATCGGCTCTGATCGATCCGGATGTGATCACGTGTATTTCGTGTACGAAGACCTTCAATCTGGCCGGTCTGCAGGCCTGTACGGTCGTATTCAGTGATGAAAGACAGAAGGAAGTGTTTGATCGATACTGGGCCAGGATGGATATTCACCGCAACAACGCATTCAGTCTGATTGCGATGGAAACAGCCTTGAATGAAGGGGAAGAATGGCTGGATCAACTGCTTGCTTATCTAAGTGACAACATTGATTTTGTTGTGGAGTACTGCAGAAATCACATTCCATGTATCAAGCCCATGCGACCAGATGCGACCTATCTGGTATGGCTGGATTGTCGTGATTTGCATTTGAATCAGGAAGAACTGAATGCCTTCTTTATTCAGGAAGCCAAATTAGGTTTGAATAACGGCGGTGACTTTGAAAGAGGACTGGAAGGCTATATGCGATTGAATGTAGCCTGTTCAAGAAGTGTGTTAAGACAGGCAATGAAGCAGTTAGAAAAGGCGGTAAACAGTAGAAATGAAAGAAAGTAAGTTCTGGAAGCAATATGGCTCCGTTCTGTTATTGTTGGGTGGAATTCTGATCGGTTCTTTGATTGGAATCTTCAGTCCAGATACAGGAAAGATTTTAAAACCTCTAGGTGATATCTTTATCAATTTGTTATTTACGATCGTTGTGCCTTTGGTCTTTATATCGATTACGGCAGCCGTGGGAACCATGGTAAACCGTAAGCGGCTAGGTAAGATTTTGGAAAGTACGTTAGTGACTTTTATCGTTACGGGTTTATTCGCATCAGCCCTTGTCCTGATCTGGGTGCAGTTTTTTAGTCCGGCATCCGGTGGGGCTATCGAATTGAGTACGACAGAAATCGATAAGACACAAAGTGTTTCTGAATTGATTGTATCCACTTTGACAGTTTCTGATTTTTATCAGCTGTTGGATAAATCACATATGCTGGCGCTGATCATCTTTGCGATTTTGTTTGGGTTGTGTGTATCCATGAGCGGTGGTGATGAAAGTCCGGTTGGAAAGTTGTTAAAGAATTTAAATGAGATCATTATGCGTTTTGTCGGCATCATTATGAAACTTGCACCGATTGGATTAGGCGCTTACTTTGCGAACTTGATTGCCGAGTATGGTCCACAGCTGTTGGGCGATTATGGTCGCAGCATGATCGTATATTATCCTTTATGTCTTTTATATGTTCTTATTTTTTATCCTTTATACGCATATTTCTCCGGCGGTAAGGAAGGAGTTAAGCGCATGTTTAAGCATATCTTTACACCGGCAATCACAGCCTTTGCGACTCAAAGTTCGGCTGCAACATTACCGGTCAATAAGGAAGCTTGTGAAAAGATCGGTGTACCATCGGATATCAGTGATATTGTCTTACCGATGGGATGCACGATGCATATGGATGGTTCGGTATTAAGCTCGATCACAAAGATCGTATTTTTATTCGCAACCTTTAATCTACCATTTACCGGCATTGACACCTATGCGATGTCGATCTTGGTAGCCATCTGTTCTGCCTTTGTACTTTCAGGTGCACCGGGTGGTGGCCTAGTAGGAGAGGTCTTGATCGTATCGATGTTTGGCTTTCCACCGGAAGCCTTTCCATTGATCGCAACTCTGGGCTTCTTGTTTGATCCTATGGCAACGGCTTTAAATGCCAGTGGAGATACGATTGCCAGCATGATCGTAACTCGTTTGGTCGAAGGGAAAAACTGGCTTATACAACATTCAACAAATGGTTCTAAGTAAAAAAGAGTCTATAGAAAAGCTTATCCTTGGCGATAGGCTTTTCTTTTTCTTCATAAAATGATCAAAAATCGCCTTGAAATCTAGAATTTGACATTTTTTATGCAGAAAACTTTGATATAATTAAAGCTATGCGAAAGGATGATCAGATGCCAGATAAGACATATGATGAGAATAGTATTGTGATCCTGGAAGGACTGGAAGCAGTCCGCAAACGTCCGGGTATGTATATTGGTTCTACGGATTCCAGAGGTCTTCACCACCTGGTTTGGGAAATCGTCGATAATGCGATTGACGAGGCTTTGAATGGCTATGGAAATCAGATCCATATTACATTGAATGCCGATGGCAGTGTTACGGTAGAAGATCATGGACGTGGAATGCCTGTCGGAAAACATAAGTCCGGTGTCAGCACCTTAGAAGTTATTTTTACGGTGCTTCATGCCGGTGGTAAATTTACCAGCAGTGGAGGCTATCAAAGTGCCGGTGGTTTGCATGGTGTAGGGGCCAGTGTTGTGAACGCATTGTGTTCCTGGTGTAAAGTAACGGTGCATGATGGTAAAAATGTATGGTCTATGTTGTTTGAAGATGGGGGAAAGAAAGTCGGAAAGCTGGAGAAGATCGGTAAGACCAATCGTACCGGAAGTACTGTACAGTTCTTACCGGATACTCACATCTTTAAACAAAATCGCTTTTCCTTCTCCAAGATCTGTGAACGCGCACAGGAAGATGCTTTCCTTTTAGAAGGCTTAGAGATGAAAGTGACCGATCTTCGAAAAGAAAAACGGGAAATGGTCTATCAGTATGAAAATGGCTTACAGGCTTTTATCGAGGAAATTGATAAAGATCATACACCGATGCACGATCCAATCAGCTTTGAAGGCAACAATAATGGCATACAAGTGCGTGGTTGTTTTCAATATACCGATGATTATCAGGAAAATGTATTCAGCTTTACCAACATGGTTCGTACACGGGATGGCGGAAGTCATGAAACCGGTGCGAAACAGGCTTTTACCAAAGTGTTCAACGAATATGCCCGTAAAAATGGTTTCTTAAAAGAGAAGGATAAAAGTTTTGATGGCAGTGATGTTCGGGAAGGCTTAACGCTTGTCATCAATCTGACGATTCCGGAAAATCTTCTTCAGTTTGAAGGACAGACAAAAGAGAAATTGGGAACACCGGAGGCAAAATCAGCTACGGATGCGATCGTCAGTGAAAACTTACGTTATTTCTTAGAGGAAAATAAAGAAACGGCACAGGCGCTGGTGCGAAAAATTGTAAAGGCGGCCAATGCGCGTAATGCGGCTCGCAAGGCCAGAGAGGAAGCGCGTAAAGGCAAAGGCAAACAGAAGGCAGAAAGAGTATTGTCCGGAAAGCTTGCCAGTGCGCAAAGCAAGGATGCCCGAAGAAAGGAGCTGTACCTTGTCGAAGGTGATTCGGCCGGGGGTAGTGCCAAACAAGGTAGAGATTCAAAATATCAGGCCATCCTACCATTAAGAGGAAAGGTATTAAATACCGAAAAGGCATCTTTGGAAAACATTGAGAAAAATGAAGAATTGAATACGATCATTCATGCCCTGGGAGCCGGTGTCGGAAAAGATTTTACCGCCGAAGATTCCAATTACTATAAGGTCATCATCATGACCGATGCAGATGATGATGGGGCGCATATTCAAAATCTTTTATTGACATTCTTTTATCGCTATATGCGCGATCTGATCGATAAAGAGATGTTATATATCGCCTTGCCACCTTTATATCGGATTGCCAAAGGGAAGAATGAATACTATCTATACACGGATGAAGAACTGGATGAAAAGAAAAAAGAGCTCAAAAACGGCTATACCATCACCCGTTATAAAGGTCTTGGTGAAATGAATGCCACGCAGTTATGGGATACGACCATGAATCCGGCTACGCGTACCTTGATTTGTGTGACGATAGAAAATGCGGTCATGGCTGAGCGTCGTGTCCATGAACTGATGGGAGATAAAGCCGAGCTTCGTCGTAACTGGATCGAAGACAATGTCGTATTCACATTGGAAGATGATTATGTAAAGGAGGTACGCCATGACTAAGGCAAATACAGTGGAAGAACATCATATCTTAAAAAATTCACTGGAAGATATCATGGCGGATCGCTTTGCCCGATATTCCAAATACATCATTCAGGAGCGTGCCCTGCCCGATGCCAGGGATGGTTTAAAGCCGGTGCAGAGACGTATTTTATATGCGATGTATGAAGATGGAAACACCTACAATAAGCCTTATCGCAAAAGTGCCAAAACTGTCGGTAACGTCATCGGTAATTACCACCCGCATGGGGATAGTTCCGTTTATGACGCGATGGTACGATTATCACAATCTTGGAAAATTGCCGATCCTTTGATCGATATGCAGGGAAATAACGGTTCTATTGACGATGATCCGGCGGCTGCGATGCGATACACGGAAGCTAGACTTTCCAAACTTTCGGATTATTTGTTGCAGGATATTGAAAAGGATACGGTAGAATGGGCTCCCAACTTTTCGGACGAAAAGATGGAACCGACAGTTTTGCCGGCTCGTTATCCCAACTTGCTGGTGAATGGAATCACGGGTATTGCGGCAGGCTATGCGACCAATATACCACCCCATAATTTAAATGAAGTTGTTGAAGCGGCTATATATCGCATTCAACGTCCTCAGTGTACTCTTGATGAGCTGATGCAGATTGTAAAAGGCCCCGATTTCCCGACGGGTGGTATCGTTATGGGCATTGAGGGAATCAAAGAAGCTTTTTCAAAAGGAAAAGGAAAAGTCATGATTCGATCCAAAGTGCATGTGGAACAGACACGAACAATCAAACAACTGGTTGTTACCGAAATTCCATATGAAGTGATCAAAAGTCAGCTGGTCAAGAAGATCGATGATATTCGAATCAATAAAAAAGTCGATGGTATCTTAGATGTACGTGATGAAAGTGATCGTAATGGATTGCGCATTGTCATCGACTTAAAGAAAGATTGTGCCGATGAAACGATCTTGAATTATCTTTATAAGAATACCGATCTTCAGATTTCTTATAACTATAATGTGATTGCCATTGTCAATAAGGCACCGGTATTGATGTCTTTGCCGATGGCGCTGGATGCCTTTATTCAACATCGGGAAGATGTAGTGTTAAGGCGAAGTCATTATGATTTAAAGGCTAAAAAGGAACGAGCGCATATCTTGGAAGGCTTGATCAAAGCGGTCAGTGTCATGGATGAGATTATTTCCATCATTCGTTCCTCTAAAGATAAGGCCGATGCCAAAAACAATCTGATTTCTCGCTTTGGCTTTTCCAAAGAACAGGCAGAAGCTATTGTCATCATGCGTTTATATCGTTTGACACATACGGATATTAAAGAATTGCAGGATGAATACGATGCGCTTTTAAAGGATATTCAACGTTTGGAAGGTATCGTATCGGATAAGAAAAAGCTGCATGCATTGCTTGTCAAAGAATTAAAAGAAGTCAATACGACTTTTAAGACCGAAAGACGCAGTGAGATTCAAAATGATATTCAAGAGATCGTCATTGATGAAAAAGCTATGATTGCGGATGAACAAGTCATGGTGACAATGACACATGATGGGTATGTCAAACGTGTCAGTCTGCGTTCTTACAATGCGTCACCGGATAGCCTGAGTGGTCATAAGGATGGCGATTTTATCGTATGCAGTGGCCAGGCCAGCACCTTACAGACACTCTTGTTTTTTACCAATCGCGGAACCTATGGGTATTTACCGGTCTATACCTTGGAAGAAGCCAAGTGGAAGGATCTGGGAAAACATATCAGCAGTTATTTGAAAATCGATTCTTCGGAAAAAATCGTTCAGGCCTATTTGATCGATCATTTTGATAAACATGTAGAGATGGTCTTTGCCTCGGCTTTAGGTATGATCAAGCGAACTTCTTTAAAAGATCTGCAGGTTTCTCGTGCCAATAAAACGATGGTCTGCATGAAAGTTGGATCAGCCGATGAAATGATTTCGGCAAAAGCATCCATGACACAAACGGATCAGATCGTGTTGGTGACAAAAAATGGTTTTGGTTTGACGTATCCGGTTGAACAAGTACCGCAGGTATCGGCAAAATCCAAAGGTGTTAAATCAATCAATCTGACAAGGGACGATTGTGTGGAAGATATGCTTGTCTGTCGTGACTTGCAGGGACAAATTCTATTTATGACAAGCGAAGGGCAGATGAAACGTGTCAAGATGGATCAGATTGCCCAGTTTAATCGACCGGCTAAAGGAAACCGCATTTGTAAGCTGATCAAATCAAATCCAAGTCATCTATATAAAATGAAGGAGATTCGTGATCTACAAAAGGAAATCGTGCTGGAAAGTGAAGAGCTTCTTCGCTTTGTACCGGCATCCATTTCTTTGATGTCGGTAGAATCAACGTTCTCGAATCCATTTGGTAAGCTGGAAGCTTATACGATTCCTGAGAATCTGGATTGTATTGAGGAAGGAAACTGGTCAGAGGAAGAAAGTGAACAGCTTTCACTTTTTGAGGTATAAGCATGTCCAGAAAAAATGCGAGTTCCATCTGTATCTTGGTGGCAGCCATCTGGGGCGGTGGTTTCATTGCGACCGATGCCGCTTTGGCCACCTTTGATCCGTTTACCGTTTTATTGATTCGCTTTTTAGGTGCCAGTCTTGTGTGCTGGCTCATAGTAGGAATTCAAAAAATACGCATTACCAAAGCCGGTGTATTAAAAGGGGCTTTATCAGGTATTTTCTTGTATTTGGCCTTTGCCTTTCAAACCTTTGGTTTAGATATGACCAATACCGGTCAAAATGCTTTTTTAACGGCGGTCAATGTGGTCATGGTACCTTATATCGCCTGGCTCATCTTTAAGAAAAGACCACAGTTCATGCAGGTATTTGCCAGCTTGATCTGTCTGATTGGTATTGGATGTCTTTCTCTATCAAAGGGGCAGTTTCACTTTTCTTTTGGAGATGGTTTATCACTGATGTGTGCCTTCTTTTTTGCTTGTCACTTTATCTCTTTGGAGTATTCGACAAAAGGACAGGATGTGCGACTTATCAATGCGGTTCAAATGTCAGTGGCTGCATTAGTGTCTATTCCAGGTGCCTTATGTTTGGAAGCGATGCCTTCACACATCTCCTCGATGGCCATTTTCAGCTGCCTTTATATGATTTTGATTGCCACATGGCTTGCATTTCAATTACAAACTCTGGCGCAAAAATATATCGATTCTTCCAGTGCCAGTGTGCTTCTTTGTACAGAATCTTTATTTGCCAATATTTTTGGATTTGCATTGTTGCACGAAGAAAAGACGTGGATCATGATCTTTGGTGGTTTATTGATTTTTCTGTCGGTTATCTTAGTAGAAGGGGAATCTCTGTTTGATAAAAATAGAATTTTCAAACGGTTGTCAAAAGAATAAAAAAATAGTAATATAAAGTATGTAAATAGTGAGGATGGATTAAATATGGATTGGTTAAGTACAATACTTTACACCTTAGTTGGGGTTGTTATTGGCGGGATTTTAGGTTTTTATTTCACAAAGAAAAAGTTTGAAAAAGAATTAAAGGAAAATCCACCGATCAATGAAAAGATGATTCGTGCTATGTTCTTACAAATGGGTCGTAAACCTAGTGAAGCGCAGATTCGTCAGATCATGAAATCAGTTAACCAAAACAGATAGCGAAGAGGAAACTCTTCGTTTTTCTTTTATGCAAATAATATGTGATAATGATGATGGTAATAGGGGAATATGGGAAAATTTGTGAATAACTATTGCGAAATCGCTTTAATTTTCTTAAAATAAGGATGAATGTACCACTGTATAAAAATAGTATAGCTATATAATGAATACAAATACGAGCTGTTTTTATACAGGCAACATGATCACTTATATACAGGTGAGTAGATAGGAGGTTAATATGGTAGGAATTATCCTAGCGAGTCATGGGGAATTTGCCGAAGGGATTCATCAGTCCGGATCTATGATCTTTGGCGATCAGGCAAATGTCAAACCTTGCATTTTAAAACCAAGCGAGGGACCTCAGGATATTCGCAAAAAAATGGAAGACGCGATTGCTTCCTTTGATCAACAGGATGAGATTTTATTCCTGGTGGATCTTTGGGGCGGAACGCCTTTCAATCAGGCAAGTGCTTTAAAAGACGGGCATGAAAACTGGGCTATCGTAACCGGTTTGAATCTGCCTATGTTGATTGAAGCCTATGCATCCAGAATGAGCATGGACACAGCTCATGAAATTGCGATGCACATTGCCAAGACGGCAAAAGAGGGTGTTCGCATTCAACCGGAAGATCTGGAACCGGTGGAAGAAGAAAAAGAGCAGAGTGCGGCTCCTGTCATGCAGCAGGCCATTCCGGAAGGAACCGTGCTGGGTGATGGACATATCAAATATGTATTAGCTCGAATCGATACCCGTTTATTGCACGGACAGGTGGCAACAACATGGACAAAATCAACCAATCCGGATCGTATCATCGTTGTTTCTGATAATGTAGCACACGATGAATTGCGAAAAAACATGATCATACAGGCTGCTCCTCCGGGAGTTAAGGCACATGTTGTACCGATTGATAAGATGATTGCTGTGGCTAAGGATCCTCGTTTTGGTGCAACCAAAGCGTTGTTGTTGTTTGAAACACCACAGGATGCCCTAAAAGCAATTCAGGGTGGTGTGGATATCAAAACATTAAATGTAGGTTCCATGGCACATTCACAGGGAAAAGTTGCGGTTACGAAGGCTTTAGCTTTTGATAAAGACGATGTAAAGACCATGCGTGAGATTGAAAAGCTGGGTGTTAAATTTGATGTCCGTAAAGTTCCGGCCGACAGCCCGGAAAATATGGATGCGATCTTGAAAAAAGCAGAAGCTGAACTTGGATAAGATTGTTTTTGGAGGTTAATATGAATATTATTACAGTGATTCTCATTGTCATTGTAGCCTTATTAGCGGGTATGGAAGGAATTTTGGATGAATTCCAGTTCCATCAGCCTTTGGTTGCATGTACATTGGTCGGACTTGTAACAGGTCACTTAACAGAAGGGATCATGTTGGCGGGAAATCTTCAGCTGATGGCTTTAGGATGGGCCAACGTTGGAGCTGCTGTGGCACCGGATGCTGCTTTGGCATCGGTTGCCTCTGCCATTATCATGGTGCTTGGTTTAGACGGAGCTACCGATGTAAACAGTGTTATTTCTACATCCATCGCGGTTGCGGTTCCTTTGTCAGTAGCTGGATTGTTCTTAACGATGATTTGTCGTACGCTGGCCATTCCTATCGTACATATTATGGATGGTGCGGCTGAAAAAGGAAGCTTTAAAACGATTGAAATCTGGCAATATATCGCCATTTTGATGCAGGGACTTCGTATTGCGATCCCGGCAGCTATCTTGTGCTTTGTTCCATCGGATATCGTTACCAGTGCTTTACAGGCAATGCCGGCATGGTTGAATAATGGTATGACCGTTGGTGGTGGTATGGTTGCCGCTGTTGGATATGCCATGGTCATCAACATGATGGCTACAAAGGAAACTTGGCCATTCTTCGCCTTAGGTTTCACACTGGCTTGTATCCAGGAGATCACATTGATCGGTCTGGGTGTCATTGGTGTTGCCTTAGCTTTGATTTATCTGGCATTGAAGGAAAGCGGAGGTTCCGGTGGAAACGCCTCCAATACAGGTGACCCGTTAGGGGATATCCTGAATGATTACTAGGATCGAAAGGAGAGATTAGTATGGCAGAAAAAATTGTTTTATCTAAAAAAGATCGTATGAAAGTTTGTTGGCGTCATCAGTTTCTTCAGGGATCCTGGAACTATGAACGTATGCAGAACGGTGGATGGTGCTATTCCATCATTCCGGCTATCAAGAAACTATATACAAACAAAGAAGATCAGATTTCCGCATTAAAGCGTCATATGGAATTCTATAATACCCATCCTTATGTATCTTCTCCGGTCATGGGTGTTACTTTGGCCATGGAAGAAGAACGTGCCAATGGTGCACCAATTGATGATGTGGCAATCCAGGGTGTTAAGGTTGGTATGATGGGACCATTGGCTGGTGTCGGTGACCCGGCTTTCTGGTTTACCATGCGTCCAATCTTAGGGGCTTTAGGTGCTTCTTTTGCCCTGAGCGGTAATTTGTTAGGACCTGTATTATTCTTTGTATTATGGAATGTGATTCGTTTTGCGTTCATGTGGTACACGCAGGAGTTTGGCTATAAAGTAGGAACTTCAATCACCAAAGACTTGTCCGGTGGATTGTTAGGAAAGATTACGCAGGGAGCCAGTATCCTTGGTATGTTTGTCATTGGTGGCCTGGTTCAGCGTTGGGTCAGCATCACTTTAACACCGGTTGTATCTACCGTTGCCAATGATGAAGTTAATATCATCGACTTCTCTAAATTTGACGGTACCGGTGAATCTTTACAGGCCATTTTACGTGAATATGACAGTGGAAAATTCTTGTATGATACAACATCGACTACATTACAAGATAACTTAAACTCATTAACACCAGGTTTACTGGCGGTATTATTGACTTTGTTTATCTGCTGGCTATTGAAAAAGAACATTTCGCCGATCGTTATTATCATTGGACTTTTCATTGTTGGTATCATTGGTGTTCTTTGCGGATTCATGTAGGATGTATAAAAGTCCGGTTTTTGCCGGACTTCTTCTTTTTGAGGTGATACGATGGTTCAATCAATGAATACAAAAGCAGAGTTGACGGTCAAGGGAAGCTGCTTTATGGGCTTGACCAGTACCGGTAAGATCATGGTCGGTGATAAAGCGTTTGAATATTATAACGATCGTAAGGTCGAAGACTACATTCAAATTCCCTGGGAGGAAATCGACTATTTAGCCGCATCGGTTTATTTTAAACGCTATATCAATCGTTTTGCGATCTTTACGAAAAGTGATGGGAGTTTCTCTTTTTCAGCGGGGAAACGCAATAAAGAGCTTCTTCGTGCGATTCGTAATCATATGCCTTCAGATAAAATGGTACAGTCCCTTGGTTTCTTTACTGTTTTAAAAAGAGGTATTCATAATCTTCTGCATAGAAAAAACAGGCCGTGACCTGTTTTTTTTATCGTATATAGTCTTGTATCCTTTTCTTTAGTGTTGTTTGTCGAATCCTGCGATTTTTTAAACGTACCTGTTTTTCAAAAACATAGCGTTGTCCAATGATGAAAAGCTGTTTTTTGGCACGAGATATCCCCGTATATAACAAGCGCTTTTCCAACATGTGCAAAGAGTTTTGATCGACCACACAACAAACCGTGTCATATTCGCTGCCTTGGGCCTTATGAACACTGATGCAGTAGGCATGTTTGAGATAATAGAGAAAATCATACGTAAAATCTACGATTCGATTGCCAAAATCCACGCTGATTCTTTGATTTGCTTTTGAAGAATTATCGATTTCGATGATATATCCAATATCGCCGTTATATACATCTTCCTCTGGAAGATTTTTTAGTAACATGACCTTATCGTCTTCACGAAAGGTAGTTGTACCGACCTTTAGCTCCTGCTTGTTTATCGAGGCTGGATTAAATTGCTCCTGCATCGCCACATTGATCGCATCGATGCCGGCAGCCCCTTTATACATCGGTGATAAGATCTGAAAATCATCCAGATTCATATCTTTTGTGAGTCCTTGTATCATTGGCAGGATCCTTTGTGAACTTTCTTCGATAAAGTTGACTCCATCTTCATAGGTACATGTAGTTTCCTCGCGGATTTCTTTAGCCAGTGTAACAATACCAGAACCATTTTTTTGACGAAAGATTTTTTCCAGATGAATGACCGGAAAGACATGACTTGAAATGATATCTTCAAATACTTTTCCCGGTCCAACACTTTCCAGCTGATCTTCATCACCGATCATTAATATTCGTGCATGATCCGGTAGGGCTTTTAATAAACTGCAGAAAAGATGGGTATCGACCATACTGAATTCATCGATGATCAATACATCCAGTTCTAGGGGATCGTTTTCATCTTTGGCAAAGGTATTATCATCTTTGTTCCATTTTAAAAGGGAATGAATGGTTTTACTGTCCGCATAAGCCAGTTGACTCAAACGCTTGCTGGCACGACCGGTTGGAGCACAAAGCTGTATCTTTGAATCCGGATAGAAGGCATTGTATAAAGCCAGAATCCCTTTAACAGTCGTTGTTTTTCCGGTACCCGGTCCACCATTGATGATACAAATGCTGTGATTAAAAAAAGTTTCAATGGCTTGTTTTTGTACACTGTCGTATTGAAGGTTATAAGCAAATTCCACTTCTTCTATTTTTTTATCTAAATCTTTTTTGGAAAGGGTGTCTACTTTAAACTGGTGATGGGATAAGATTTTGGCAATTTCAATTTCCTCATCATATAAACCAAACGGATAAACTTTGTTGTCATCGACATAAAGACTTTTATGCAGAGATAAGCGATCTAAGATTTCATCCAATAATTCGATCGAACAATTTGGCAAACGTTCCAAAAGGGAAGTCTTAAAAATATATGTGTTTCCGGTTGCCATGCTTAGATTTCTTGTCAGTTCATAGACATAGGCATCCATACGACGAGTATCTTTTTTATCCATTTCAAGGCCATCGGCTAACTTTAAGGCTGATCGATAGCCAAAACCATAAATTTCATAGTAAGGGCGAAAACAATCTTCTTCAATCACATCTAAAACATTGTCATAGGCTTGTTCCAACAGTTCGATCTTTTTTTGATCCAATCCCAGTTCCATAAGACGGACATAAGTTTCGTTAAAGCCGTCAAAGGATTGTAAACCTTCCTTGATGATCTCCTTTTTTTTGGCATTTAGACCGGGAACCATATCGAGTTTTTCGGGATCTTCGATGATATGATGCAGACATTCCTCTCCCAATGTGTCATAGATGGCCTGTGCTGTCTTTTTACCAATGGTAGGAAAGGCATCGCTGGTCAAAAAATGAAGAATAGCTCGTTCTTTTTTTGGAAGAACATTCTGCGCACTAAGTATTTGAAATTGAGAACCATACTTTGGATGCGTAATGTAGCGGCCAACCAATTCATACTCCTGATCCTCAATCGGGTTTTGCAGGCGGCCGGCTCCGGTAAAAGTATGATATGTTTCCGTCTCAGAAAAAGAACCCACAACATAGTGGGTTTCCTGGTTTTCGAATATGATAAAATCCAAACTGGCTTTTATGGTTTGTTTATCCACTGATTTTCTCCTTATATGTTTGAATAATTTTCTCGTTTAAATCTTCATCACCCGCAAAGACTTGTTCAATAACACCGCCACCCAGACAAATATGTCCATGATAGAAGACAGCTTCCTGTCCCACGGTTACCGATGCGATCTTTTGCGGATATCGAATCATTGCACTATCTTTGTCAAAAGAAACAATTTCAATATCCTGATCAGCCTGACGATATCGAAATTTACAGGTCAGCTTGGTTGGGATTTCTTTTAAATCCGGTACTAACCAGTTAATGCTTTTAACGATGCAGGAATCCGAATAGAGCCATTCTCTATGATTGGTATGACATACAAAGAGAATGTTTTTGTGAACATCCTTTCCACAGACAAACCACGGGCCTTTTTCATGGTCGATATGAAGGCCTTTTCTTTGACCGATCGTATAGTATAGAACACCACAGTGTCTGGCAATCTTCTTTCCGGTGTCGATATCTACGATATCACCTTCTTTATTGGGAAGGTAGTTGGAAAGAAACTGTCTGAAATTTCTTTCACCGATAAAACAAATTCCGGTACTGTCTTTTTTTGTGGCAACACTTTCTAAATGTAGCTGATCGGCCAGTTTTCGAACTTCCGGTTTAATTAGATTCCCAATAGGGAATAGCGTTTTTGCCAATGCTTTTTCCGGCACCTGACACAAAAAGTAAGTTTGATCTTTGTTTTGATCGGCAGCACGTGTTAGATAGGTAAATCCATCTTTGGTTTCGTTTGAACAATAGTGGCCGGTAGCCACTTTATCAAATCCATGTTTCATGGCATAGTCAAAAAAAGCGTCAAACTTAATATATTTATTACAAAGAATATCCGGATTGGGTGTACGTCCTTTTTCATATTCATTTAAGAAGGTTTGAAAAACAGAATCCCAATATTCTTTAATAAAATCAACGCGTAATAACGGCAGGTCTAAATGTTCAGCCACCGCCTTGGCATCCATGTAGTCCTGCTCCTGCGGGCATACATCATTTTGTATGGTAGGATTGCCTTCAATATCATTATTGGCAAACGCATCCCAATTTCGCATGAAACAACATGTTACATCATAACCTTGTTCTTTTAATATATAGGCGGCAATGGCAGAATCTACGCCGCCGCTTAATCCAACTAGTACTTTTTCCATAGGCCCATTATAGAGAAATTCAGTGGAATTTTCAAATGCTTCTTCGGCTTGTTTTCAGCTTTTGAAAAAAAAGGTATTGATTTCTATTTTTGAATTCGTTATAATAGACAAGCAACAGCGATAAAGAGATTTCCCCGGGTGGTGAAATTGGTAGACGCAGTGGACTCAAAATCCACCGGTAGCGATACCGTGCCAGTTCGAGTCTGGCCTCGGGGACCATTTAAAAGATTAGAACAAATCATATGGATTTGTTCTTTTTTATTATCACAAAAAAAGTCACACGTTAATGTGTGGCTTTTTCAGAAGATACCATATGAAGTTTTGATAAAAGAGGGTAGCCAACGATCGCAACCAGAAATCCCATGGCAGCCTGAAATAAGTTACCCCACACACTGGCAAGACCTAACCATACACTTTGGTTAACTATCGAATCGGCTATAAAATAACCACCGATCATGATCATAGAGCCAATCAGGTACCAAAGTATGCGATACATCGGCCTATCATTTTTTTGTAACAGATACGCAACGATAAAACCTTCCAGCCCTTTAATGATCAGAGTGAAAATAAAGTAGTATCCATAACCTCCGGTTACATCAGCCAGACCACTGCCTAACCCACCAACAAGAAATGATAAACCGGGATTTAAAATTGAAGCAAATAAAAGGATAAATCCATCACCCATATTAACATATCCCTGCATCGCATTGGGAATACGAATCAAGATCGTTGCGACAAATACAATGGCAATTCCTAAGGCACTGAGCACAATTTGTTGAATTTGTTTGTTTGTTTTCATATCTATCTCATTCCTTCCTTTGTCTCTATTTTACGAATAAAGTGTCTTTTATAAAATATACAATTATGTTAAATTTTAAGGGGACAGTTTATGAAACGATATATGCAGGTCTATAACAAATTTGTAGAGGATATCAAAAAAGGATATTTAAAATACGGAGATGCACTTCCCAGTATTCGTAAAAGTGTGCAGATCTTCGGCTTTTCAAAAACTAGCATTGAAAGAGGTTATGAACAACTAGTATTGGATGGTTATATTATCAGCGAGGCACAAAAGGGATTTATCGTGGATATCAAGCCTTATCAGCTTCATCGCCAACAAATCATAGCAGAGGTTTCAAATTCAGACATACCGAAACAATACTTATATGATTTTAGAAGTCATGCCGTCAGTCAGGATAGCTTTGATCTTAGAATCTGGAAACGATATATGAAAGATGTCTTCCAAGATACGCCGTTGATTTCAACCTATGGAGATAAACAGGGCGAACAAGAATTGCGGACCGCCCTTAGTGAGTATGCTTATCATAATCGAGGAATCTTGGCGACTGGTGCTCAGATTTTAGTAGGATCTGGATTTCAATCATTGTTGTTTGATTTTTGTTCACTGTTGGAAAAACCGGTTTCGATCGCAATGGAAGAAGGTGTATCCAAAGAAGTCAACCATGTGTTTACATCCTTTGGATTTGATTGTCACTTTTTATCCAAAGAAAGATATATAGAGGAATTATCTTTACTGGATATTGATATTTTATATATCAATACGGCTTGTTTTGGACGTGATTTTGCACCACTTTCGAATTCTATGCGGGATACGATCTTACATCTATCCTATGATAAAAGCTTTTTAATTCTGGAAGATGACTATAATGGGGAATTGACCTATCATTCCAAACCCAGACAGGCTTTACAATCTGCCAGTGTCATGGATAATGTAATCTATTTCAGTTCCTTTTCAAGACTCTTATTGCCATCCTTACGTCTAAGCTATATGATCTTAAATACAAAGTTTCAATACGCTCATCAACAGTTTAAAGATTCATTTGGCCCGACCGCTTCCAAGCTGGAACAGCTGGTACTGGCAAGATATATCGCCAATGGATATTTGGAAAAACATGTGCGCAAGCTAAAAAGAGAGTATGCGAAAAAAGAGCAGATCACGCATGATCTTCTTTCTTCCGCCGGATTTTCTGTCCTTTTGCAGGAGGCGTATTTTAGCTATCAGATCGATATTTCACATTGTGATGTCTTTGCGATCATAAAGACTTGTGAAGAAAAAGGAATCGGTATCGATACACCGACAAAAGATCGTCTGATCGTTTCTTTTGCGTATTTAGATAGAGATCGTCTGCAGGAAGGGTTGAAGTTACTTGTCAAAATCTTAAAAGAATGCTAGAATTTGAGAGCTTGATGATGAAAAAGATAAGTAGAAGAGAATTTGGACAGTTAGAGATAAGGCGTTTGGTGCAAGCCTTACAATAAGACTCTTTGAAGCTACTTTGGAGTGAAGCCGTATTCTGCGTTAAAGAAGAATTAAGGGCGTTTTCCAACAGGAAGACGAACTAGGATGGTACCGCGTTGATAACGTTCCTAGAGATAGGGACGTTTTTTTATTGGAGGAAAGAAATGAAACAGTTAAGTGGAAATCAAATTCGACAGATGTTCCTGGACTACTTTAAAGAAAAAGGACATATGATCGAACCGGGCGCCAGCTTGATCCCCAACAATGATCCAACTTTATTATGGATCAATGCGGGAGTTGCCGCTTTGAAAAAGTATTTTGACGGAAGTGAAAAACCGCGTTGTAATCGCATTGCCAATGCACAGAAGAGCATTCGTACCAACGATATTGAAAATGTAGGGAAAACAGCACGTCATCATACATTCTTTGAAATGTTGGGAAACTTTAGTATTGGAGATTACTTTAAAGAAGAAGCCATTCCTTTCGCATGGGAATTCTTGACGAGTGAAAAATGGATGGGTATCGATAAAAATCGTTTGTATGTTTCGGTTTATACAGATGATGAGGATGCGTATCGCATTTGGACTGAAAAATGTGGTGTAGATCCAAAACACATCTTGAAAACGGATGATAACTTCTGGGAAATCGGGAAAGGACCGGGTGGACCGGATTCTGAGATTTTCTTTGATCGTGGTGAAAAATACGATCCGGAAGACTTGGGAGAACGTCTGTTCTTTGAAGAACAGGAAAATGATCGATATGTCGAAGTATGGAATATCGTATTCTCTCAATATGATTGTGATCCTTCTATCGATCGAAAAGATTATAAAGAATTGCCACAGAAAAATATTGATACCGGTATGGGCCTGGAGCGTTTGGTTGCCTTGATTCAGGATGGTGAAACAAACTTTGATACCGATTTATTCTTACCAATCATTCATGCGACTGAAAAACTGGCCAAACATCCATACGAGGGTGAATATAAAATGGCTTATCGTGTCATTGCCGATCACATTCGTACCGTAACTTTTGCGTTAAGTGATGGTGCCAACTTCTCAAACAGTGGTCGTGGCTATGTTCTTCGTCGTGTGCTTCGTAGAGCGGTTCGCTATGGCTTGAAGTTAGGATTAGAGGATGCCTTCTTATATAAACTGGTTCCGGTTGTTGCCGATACGATGCAGGACTTCTATCCGTATTTACAGGAGCATGTGGAATTTAACCAGCGTTTGATCAAAATAGAAGAGGATACTTTTAAAAAGACTTTGAAAAATGGACAGGCTTTACTGGATGAGGAAATTCAGAAAGCGCAGAATGGTAAGCTTTCCGGTGAAATTGTCTTTAAGCTGTATGATACTTATGGGTTCCCATTTGAGTTGACACAGGAAATTGCTCAGGAAAGTGGTTTGGAAGTGCTTCGTGATGAATTTGATGCCCAGATGCAACTTCAAAAAGAACGTGCTCGTAATGCCCGTAATACCAAAGAATCTTTTGCTTCGCAACATGTAGATTTGATGGAATTTACACAGGAAAGTGAATATATTGGATACGATCATTTGGAATGTGATGGAACGATTATCGCTTTGTTCAAGGATGGAAAACGTGTGGATGGTTTAGAAGAGGAAGGCCAGATCATCTTAGATACGACCTGCTTCTATGCCGAAAGTGGTGGACAGATTGCGGATACAGGTGTTTTGGAAGCTGATGGAATCAAAGCACAGGTACTGGATGTACAAAAAGCACCAAATAAACAAAACCTGCTGCAGGTCAAGTTGGAACAAGGCGTTTTAAAAGAGGGCATGACATTACATCAGATAGTAGATTCTAAAAAACGTGCTGCCATTACAGCTAATCACTCCTGTACGCATTTGTTGCAGAGTGCTTTAAAACAAGTAGTCGGAAGTCATATTTCACAGGCTGGTTCTTATGTTTGTGAAGATTACTTGCGTTTTGACTTCAATCATTTTGAAAAGCTGAGCAAAGAACAGCTGGTAGAAATTGAAGACTTGGTTAATCAGTATATCGATGCCAACTATACCGTTACCAAAGAAGTTATGGATATTGAAGATGCCAGAAAATCCGGAGCTACAGCTCTGTTTAATGAAAAGTATGGTGATCGTGTTCGTGTTGTAACGATGGGTGATGTTTCCAAAGAATTCTGTGGTGGCTGCCATGTGGATCATACTTCACAGATTGGTTTGTGCAAGATCATCAGTGAAGAAAGTATCGGCTCGGATATTCGTCGAATTACGGCCAAGACAAAATATGCTGCTTATAAAGAATGTGCGCATCAGCAGGCACAGCTGGAACACATTGCCAAGAGTGCCAAACAGAAGAGCACAAAGGAAATTGAACTGAAAGTTGATTCTTTCCTGGAACAGATGCATGCGCTGCAAAAGGAAAATGAAAATTTGAAGAATCAGATTTTTGCGTTAAAGTCCAAAGAATGGATCCTGGAAGCTAAAGAATGTGGATCTATCAAAGCTTTGATCAAAAAGGTACAGGGCATGGATGCGTCGGCTTTAAAGGATATCGTTTCTAATTTAAAGGGCCAGGATGAAAACATCGTATGTTTCTTTGTGAATGTAAATGACAATAAAGTTGTCTTTGTTGCCGGAGCTGGAAAAGAAGCGGTGAGAAAAGGTGTGCATGCCGGTAAACTTGTTAAACAGGCTGCCATGCTGTGTGATGGTAACGGCGGTGGAAAACCGGATATGGCACAGGCCGGAGGAAAGGACATTTCTAAGGTCGATGAAGCCATGAAACTGGTAGAAAATACACTAAAAGAGATCTAATGTGGGGATTGGGATCACCAATCTCCTTTTTTATTGAATCGTTTATGTTTTCATTTTATTTTGAATCGTGTATAATTACTCGTAGCAAGGAGTGTGATAGTATGAAAGATATTACAGAAACTATGACATTTACTACCGAAGAGATTCGTCGAGAAAATATCAAGGGGATCTTGCGTGAAGTCTCTGAGGCGTTGGAAGAACGTGGTTATAACTCGGTGAATCAGATTGCCGGTTATTTGATTTCCAATGATCCGGCTTATATTTCATCGCATAAAAATGCGCGTAATCTGATTCAGCGCATTGAACGATATGAAATTATCGAAGAGCTGGTTCGCGCATATTTGGAAAAATAATGGCACGTATCATCGGTTTGGATCTTGGAAGCGTTACTTGTGGGGTTGCGATCAGTGATGCGACAGGATTAGTGGCAAGAACCTTGAAAACGATCCGTTTTCCATCGGAAGGTTATGATATCTGTTTTGATGAGGTATTGGATCTTTTAGAAAAGAATCAAGTTAAAAAAGTCGTGCTTGGTTTACCAAAGCATATGAATGGGGATATAGGCACACGGGCCGAGATATCGATCCAGTTTGCCGAAGAATTAAAAAAAGAGGGTTACGATGTAACTCTATGGGATGAGCGCTTGACGACAGTCAGTGCAACGCGGATCCTTTTAGAAGGTGATGTTTCCCGAAAAAAACGGAAGAAGATCATCGATCAGCTGGCAGCAGTCGAGATTCTTCAAGGGTATTTAGATCAACAAAATGGGGGAGTTTAAACATCCCTATTTTTTTTGGAAAGGAAACAAAATTATGTTAGATTCAAATTGTTTGTATGTACAGGACGAAAACGGAAATGAAAAAAAGATGACTATTCTTTTTACTTTTGACAGTGAAGACAAAAAGAAACAGTACGTTGTTTTTCAGGATGCTGACCACGATACAGAAGAAGTATTTGCCTCCTGTTATGACGATCAGGGAAATTTATATCCGATTGAAAGCGAAGAAGAGTGGGAAATGGTAGAGGAAGTGATCAACACCTTTGCTGAGGATGAGGAAAATGCCTAAACAAAGAAAAAAGCGAAAGGCTTTATGGCCTCGAATCCTGCTGATTATCGTATTGTTGTTGGGGATTGCCGGTATCGGTACATTTATTTATGTGCGCATGAATTTAGAGCCGGTGGGAAATGGAGAAGAAACCATTTCTTTTGAAATTACAGAAGGAGAAACCTTTGATTCTGTCTTGACCTCATTAGAAGAACAACATTTGATTCGCTCTGATTCCGTGGCTAAGCTGTATGCCCGCTTTACAGGAATGAATCAGTATTATGCCGGTCTATTTGAGTTAAACGATGGTATGAGCACTTCAGAAATCTTATCGTATATCGGAAATCAGGAAAATGCCCGACAGGAAGAAAAACAATTGACAGTACCGGAAGGAACATGGGCTAAGGAAGTAGCCGCTTCGATTTCCAGCCTGTATCCATCTTACAGCACCGATGAGATTCTATCTTTGTGGAATGACAGCGAATATATTCAAACATTGTCAAAAGATTATGCCTTTTTGGATGCGGATGCCCTTAACAACGATAACTATAAAGTGAAGCTCGAAGGGTATTTGTTTCCGGAGACGTATTTCTTAGCGGATGATGCCGATCTGGATACGATCACACGTACAATGCTGGATCAGTTTAAACTTTTCTATGAAGAACATAAGTCCGCTTTTGAAAATAGCTCTTACTCGGTACATGAACTGGTAACACTTGCCAGTGTCGTACAGTTTGAGTCCGGTACTAAACAAGATATGGCCACGATTGCCGGTGTCTTCTACAATCGTTTAAATCAGGATATGCGTTTGGAATCCAGCGTTACTGTCTGCTATGCGTTGTATGATCAGTTTGATGATCCACAGGATTGTGAAACACAAACGGATGTGGATTCTCCATATAATACATATCTGAATAACGGACTGCCGGTTGGACCTATTTTAAATCCCGGAGGCGATGCCTTACTCGCTGTATTAGAACCGGAATCTTCAGAGTATTTATTCTTTGCGGCCGATATTCATGGAGATGGTAAGGTGTATTATTCCAAGACGTATGAGGAACATCAGCGCATTTGTGAAGAGCTGGGTCTGATCTTGAATTAAGGATTGAAAAAAACAGTGGGTATGCTATAATCACAATGCAATCAAGGAGTGAATAAACAATGGAAAATGATAAATTTTATGTCACCCAGGAAGGGTATAATGATCTTGTCAAAGAGCATGAAAATCTAGTTCAAAATGTCCGTCAGCAGGTCATCATTGAATTACAGGAAGCCCGTGCACAGGGGGACTTGTCCGAAAACGCGGATTATGATGCAGCCAGAGATCATCAGGCGCAGGTAGAAGCTCGTATTCGTGAATTGGAGACAATGATCAAAAATGCGGAAATTATCGAAGAATCCGATGGCAAGAAAAAGAAGAAAAATGCCGTTGTGAAGTTGGGATCGATCGTGACATTGGAAGATTTACAGGATCATGTGGAGAACACATTCTCTATCGTAGGTTCTATTGAAGCTGACCCATTAAACGGAAAGCTTTCCAACAATACACCATTGGCCGAAGCTATTTTGGATCACAAAGTTGGAGAGACAGTAACCGTTACACGTGTCGAAGAACCATATAAAGTAAAAATTTTAAGTATAAAGTAATAGTTTTTCAAATTTTATACGTATATAAAAGAAGGGTGATATATTATGAAAAGAACTCTTCTTTTTTTGTTATTTGTGTTTTGTCTCTGTTTTGCGTACTGGAATCGATATCAGCCGGTTTCTTTGGATTTAGTCGCACCAACGATCAAGAAAGCAGAGATAAAAGGAGAAGTCAACAAACCAGGGATTTATTCTATCAAGTGGGAAGCTACAATACAAGATCTCATTGAGGAAGCAGGCGGACTTACCAAGGCAGCAGACGTACAAAATTTGACATTGTTAGAAAATGTGGAACCGGACAGTACGATCATGATTCCATCTTCAAAAGAAACAGCGCATTTAATCTCGATAAACTCTGCTTCCAAGGAAGAACTTTGCCGCCTGCATAGAATCGGTCCGGCCATGGCCGATCGTATCATTGCCTATCGTCAAGAAAAGCCGTTTTCTACGCTGGAAGAAATCATGAACGTCAAAGGAATTGGGCCCAAACTGTTTGAAGTCATCAAGGATCAGATTTCGCTATGAAAAGGAATATGTTCTTTCTTGTGGTTGGTTTCTGGCTGTCGTTGGCAATAAAGGATATATACTTTCTACTTATTCTCTTTGTGTGTGGTTTGTTTTTGTTTTGTGCAACCAATACAAAGTATTTGGGTATCCTTGTACTTTGGATAATGGTATGTTTAGTTTCTTTGTGCTTTTATCCTATGCGGCCGACAATGCCAAAACCTGGTACGTATGTGATAGAAGAAATAAAGACTAATTATGCGATTGCCTCGGATTCTACAACAAAGATTCTCTTATATGATCTTCAAGATGCAGATTATGGTGATCAATACGATATAAAAGAATTTAAACGTGTGCATTCCTTGAATAATCTTTCGTTATTTTCCTTTGAACAGTATCTTCAGACGTCCGATATTTATTATCAGGGAATTGTTCATAAAGATTCTCTGGTTCAAAAGGGAAGGTCTTTACGCAGTGATGTATATCGTTTTATTCGTCATCATTCTTCGTCTTTACAAGGATTTTTATATGGCATTTATAAGGAAGATACACCGGATTTAATCATGCGCTTATCGCTTCCATTGATGTCTTTGCTCTATTCTGTAGAGAAAGCTTTAAAACGGTTTGTATCGTCTTCAGGGATAACTCTATTCATGATCTTGATAGGACTCTTCTGTGGTTTGCTGTTTGTTTTTACAGCCTCTTTATGTCGCTATATTTGCCAAAAGATTTCTCGTTATTTCTTTAAGGAATGGGAATATCAATTTGCCTGTACGACCTTTTTATGTCTACTTTTGATGCCGCAAAAAGCACTTTCCTTTGCCTTTGTTCTTCCGTCTTTGTTTTCATTGACAGTCGTTTTGTGTTCAGGCTCAGTACAAAGATGGTTGGTACGAAAGCTTCTCTTATTCGGACTTTCATTTTTATACTTTCAAGAGATGGATGGATTCAGCTTTCTTTGTTTTAGCTGGCTGCATAAATGGAGCGGTATCGTATTATTGCTGGCATGTGTTGGATTGTGGTTTCCGGCAGTGGATATTTCAACATACTGGACTGCGTTTGCGAATGCACTTCCTTCGCTTACGTGGTTTTATGATGCCGGTCTCTTATTTTTATTGATATGGTTATCCGCCTGTTTTGGATTGCTCTTTTATCACAAACAGAGAATAACTGTGCTATTATCAGTCATCACGATATTGGCGCCTTTTGTTTTACCATATTGTGATCCTTTCTTTAGAGTGACGGTCTTTTCCATCGGACAGGCGGACTGCACTTTGATCACAGAACCTTTTTTGCGATCAGCCGTATTGATTGACTGTGGAGAAAATATCATGCATCCGGACAATATGGAAAAAGTAGTATTGCCATATCTTCAAAAGAAGCATATCAGCAGAATTGATGCTGTTATTTTGACTCATGAAGATTTTGATCATATCGGTGGCATTGAAACTTTAAAGGAGCATTTACAGATTGATACGATCATTACGCAGCCTTTTCAAAAAATCAATGTTTCGTATCCGTTTTATTCACTGTTGGAAAATCGTGATGCGAAAGAAGAAAACGATAAAAGTATCATCTCTTATTTTACTTATGATGATCAGAGCTATTTATGGATGGGCGATGCTTCAAGAATGATTGAAAAACAGTTGCTTCACCAATATCCGAATCTAAAAGCCGACATTTTAAAAGTAGGACATCATGGTTCTAAAACCAGTTCTTTACCAGACTTTTTGTATCACGTGCATCCACAACTTGCTTTGATCTCTTCTGGAAAAGGCAATCGATACGGACATCCCGATCTTGAGGTACTCAATAATTTACAGAAAGCAGGCATTGATGCACTGAATACTGCGGATGTGGGGATGATACAAATTTACAGCTTTCATGGTTTACATTTTTTTCAAACAGGGAATCATATTTTTGGTATAATTGGTTCGGTGATTTAAATATGTTTTATATCGTATTTGGTGATGATACAAGTCGTATTCATCAAAAGGTAGATGTGATAAAAAGAAAACACAAGATTCAAAATATCGTACGTTTGGATGCACTGGTGCAAACACAGGAGGAAGTCCTGCAGGAGATGGATAGCATTTCTATCTTTGATGAGGCTAAGATGATCTGTCTGGAGCATTGCACTTTCCTGTCTTCGAAAAATACCACGCATTATGACATTGAACCGTTTTTAAAAAGAAATGGGGAAGATGGCTATGTACTTGTTTTGATCTGTGAAAGCGCCAAGCTGGATCAAAGAAAAAAAGCAGTAAAACAGTTGATGGAAATTTCCACGGTGTATAGTTGTATTGCCTTAGATGAACAAAGCCAGAGAAGCTATATTCAGGAGCATATCAAGAAAGAACAGCTGCATATGGATGCGGATGCTTTACGATGGTTTTGTCAAAGAGTCGGACTGGATGCGATGCGAATCGATTCAGAAATCTATAAATTAAAAACCTATGGAGATGTGATTCATTTAGAAGATGTACAAGCATTGGTTACGCCGGAGCCGGTCAACGATGTTTTTAAGATGGTCGATGCGCTGTTTTCCAAAAACGGGGTTCGTTTATTAGCTTTTTATCGAAACTTTCGAAAACAGAATATGGAGCCGGTAGCAATCATCGGATTGTTGGCATCACAGGTTCGCTTTTTATTTCAGGTTCGAGTTTGTATGGATCAGGCGATGACAAAAGAAAAGATGGCTTCGTTTTTAAAGGCGCATCCTTATCGGGTGCAGATCAATATGAAAAAGGCGCAGTCTTTTACCAGTGAGGAATTATTGGATCAGCTGGAAACCTTGGCTACATTGGATCAGGAAATGAAAATGGGGCGTATCGATAAGGATGAAGGTTTTGAGAACATGATCTTAAAATGGATGTAAAAAAAAGAGTTTCCCAAGCGGAAACTTTTTTACTGAATATGGTTGATAGCTGTAGCCAAACGTGATTTCTGTCGGCTGGCATAGTTCTTATGATGTACGCCTTTAGCGACAGCTTTATCAAGCTTTGAACAACATTCGTTGTATGCGGCAACTGCTGCTTCTTTATCCTGAGCTTCTACAGCAGCTAAAACTTTTTTAATGGAAGTTTTTAAAGCCGTTTTTTTGGATACAACTAATTTGTGCGCTTTGTTATTTGTTTTAACACGTTTCTTTTGCGATTTAATTTGTGGCATGGCTTGCACCTCCTGACTTAAATTGCTTTTGAATTATAACAAAATATTGTTCTTAATGCAACACAAGTTCAAAAAAATAGGGTATAATAGCCAAGATTGGAGGAATGGATATGAAAAAAGTACGTACCGTTTTTATGGGAACCCCGCAAATTGCCTGTACCGTATTAGAAAATATGATAGAAGCTGGTATCGATATCGTGCTGGTGGTGACACAGCCGGATCGAAAGGTAGGCCGTAAGCAGAAGATTACTTATTCGCCGGTTAAGGAATGTGCTTTGAATCATGACATTCCTGTGTTCCAGCCATATCGCATCAAAGAGGAGTATCAGGCTGTTTTGGATGCCAAGCCGGAGCTGATCGTGACTTGTGCATTTGGACAGATCGTACCGGATGTGATCTTAGAAGCACCGGTTTATGGTTGTGTGAATCTTCATGGTTCTTTATTGCCAAAATATCGTGGAGCGGCACCGATTCAAAGAGCCATTTGGGATGGTGAAAAAAAGACTGGCATGTCTTTGATGAAGATGGTTTCGGCTATGGATGCCGGACCGGTTTTTGATACCGAGGAAATCGTGATTGAGCCAATGGAAACATCATCCAGCTTATTTGAAAAGATGGCACTGGCGGCCAGTCGCTTGTTGATAAGAGATTATGATGCGATCTGTTCTAAGGATGCACACTATGTAGAACAGGACGAATCATTGGTAACCTTTGCGGCCAAAATTGAAAAAGAAGATGAAAAGATCGATCTTTCCAAAGACGACAAAGCCATTCTTTGTCAGATCAATGCTTTATCGCATGCACCGGGAGGCTACATTGAAGTCAATAACAAGAAGTTTAAGATTTATAAAGTAGATTATATACAACAGGAAGTTAAGGAGCCTTTTGTTTGGTTAGGTAAAGTGGATCAAGGCTTTGGTTTAAGTCTTCATCATGGCGTTTTGATCATTTTGGAGTGCCAAATGGAAGGAAAACCGGTTGTTTCCGGTCTGGATTTTGCCAATGGACAAGGACAAAATCTAAAAGGGAAACGTGTCAGTTAAGGAGTGGTGAAATGGATCAGAAGAATATACGAAATTTTTCAATTATTGCACATATCGACCACGGCAAATCTACATTGGCCGATCGTATTTTGGAATTAACAGATACTGTGGAAAAAAGAGAGATGAAGGATCAGATCTTAGATTCTATGGATCTGGAAAGAGAAAGAGGTATTACAATCAAATTGAATGCGGTTCAGCTGATTTATCATGCCAAAGATGGACAGGACTATGTTTTTCATTTGATCGATACACCGGGCCATGTCGATTTCAGCTATGAGGTTTCTCGTTCTTTAGCTGCCTGTGATGGTGCTGTGCTTGTCGTTGATGCGGCTCAGGGGGTACAGGCACAAACCTTGGCTAATGTCTATCTGGCTTTAGAAAATGATCTTGAGATCTTACCGGTTTTAAATAAAGTCGATCTTCCCAGCGCACAACCGGATGTTGTCAAAGAGGAAATTGAAAATCTCATCGGTTTAGATTGCAGCGATGCGGTAGAAATCAGTGCCAAATCCGGCTTACATGTCGATCAGGTACTGGAGCAGATCGTGCATAAGTTACCGGCACCAAAAGGTGATAAAGATGCACCGCTTCAAGCCCTGGTCTTTGACAGCCTTTACGATTCGTATCGTGGTGTTATTGCCTTTATCAGTGTTAAAAATGGAACGATCAAACCAAAAGACAAGATTCGCTTTATGGCAACCGGTGCCGAATATGAGGTCATCGATGTTGGTGTTCGAACACCTAAGGAAGTTATTAAATCTGAACTTGTGACCGGTGAAGTCGGTTGGGTGAGTGCAGCCATCAAAAATATCGAGGATGTACGTGTCGGTGATACGATTACCAAAGTGGAACAACCTTGTGAAGTGGCTTTGCATGGGTATCGTGAAATGAATCCAATGGTTTATTGTGGACTTTACCCGGTGGATAATGCTCGTTATGATGACCTAAAAGAAGCTTTATCCAAATTAAAGTTAAATGATGCTTCTTTGCGCTTTGAGCCGGAGACATCCCAGGCTTTGGGTTTCGGCTTCCGTTGTGGCTTTTTAGGACTCTTACACATGGATGTGGTTGAAGAGCGGTTGGAAAGAGAATACAATTTGGATTTGATCGCCACATCACCTTCCGTAATTTATCATGTGTATAAAACGGATGGAACGATGTTGGAAATCGATAACCCTGCTGCTTTACCGCCGACACAAAATATCGATCATATTGAAGAGCCTTATGTACGCGCTGAAATCATGGTACCAAAGGATTATGTAGGAGCCATGATGGATTTGTGTCAGAAAAAACGAGGCGAATACATCGATCTGCAGGTGATTGATGATCTTCGTATGAACATGGTTTATGAATTACCTTTAAGTGAGATCATCTATGATTTCTTTGACAAAATGAAATCTTATACTAAGGGTTATGCCAGTCTGGATTATCATTTCAGTGGTTATAAAACAAGTGCTTTAGTAAAAATGGATATCTTATTGAACGGACAAATCATCGATGCCTTAAGTACGATCGTGTTTAAGGATTTTGCCTATAATCGTGGCAATGCGATGACCATCAAATTAAAAGACATCATTCCTAAGCAGCAGTTTGAAATTCCGGTACAGGCAGCTATTGGCGGAAAGATTATTGCCCGTACCAATATCAAAGCGTTGCGTAAGAATGTATTAGCCAAGTGTTATGGTGGGGATATCTCTCGTAAAAAGAAATTGTTGGAAAAACAGAAAGAAGGAAAGAAGCGTATGAAGAAAGTGGGATCGGTAGAAATTCCTCAGGAAGCTTTCATGGCTGTTCTTTCTATGGATGATCAATAATGGCGGATGCATGCTATGTCCATGTTCCGTTTTGTAGGAGCATTTGCTATTACTGTGCATTTTGTCGCTGGATCTACGATGAAAACAGAATAGATCCATGGTTGGATCAGATTCAAAAAGAAGTTCATTCAAAATCTATATCGCATTTAAAGACGTTATATTTTGGAGGGGGAACACCAAACTCTCTTTCAGAGTCTGCATTTATCAAATTAGCTTCTTTCTTCAAACCGTATTTAGATAACAATTATGAATGGACGGTAGAGTGCAATCCAGAGTATGTGACACAGGAACAGGCCGCTTTGTATCAGAAGCTGGGTGTTAACCGAATCAGTCTTGGTGTTCAGACATTTTCGAATACAAAGCTGCAGGCTATTGGTCGAACACATTCTATAAAACAAGTCACTGATGCGATTTCTTATTTTAAGAAAGCCGGTATCCATAATATCTCCATTGATTTGATCTATGCTTTACCAAATCAGACTTTAGAGGATGTGAAAGAGGATCTGGCCCATGCGTTTGCCTTAGATATAAAGCATCTTTCCATCTATTCCTTACAGATCGAAGAAAATTCTGTTTTTGGAAAACGGCATATTATGCCCTGTGATGAAGATTTGGAAGCGGATATGTATGAAACCATCGTTTCGGCGTGTATTGAACATGGATTTGAACATTATGAAATCAGCAGCTTTGCCAAAGAGAAAGCCTATTCTCGACATAATCTTCATTATTGGTCGGATCAGGATTTTTATGGTATTGGCTGTGGTGCATCCGGTAAAGAAAATGGGTTGTTGTATGAAAATACAAAGGATATGCAGACGTATTTAAAAGAAGGCCCCAATCCTGTTTATTTGGAAGAGGACAATGCTTTTGATGCGATCATGATGGCATTGCGAACGAGTTTTGGATTAAATGTTGACCAATGGCAAGAAAAGTATCAGAAGGATTTTCATACGATCTATCAAAATGTATTACGAAAATACATGCCGGAATATCTTGTTTATGAAAAACCGTATTTAAAACCGACACCTGAGGGAATGGAAATTTTAAATACGATTTTAGTTGATTTCCTCGATGTAAACTGATATAGTATTTGTGCTTTTGGTCTAAGAACAAGGAGACTTCCGACCTTATTCCTGGATCATTAGAACACAATACAGGAGGAAGAAAAAATGTTATTGAAAGCAGAAAAACAGGCTATTATGAAAGAATACGCCACACATGAAGGAGATACAGGTTCTCCGGAAGTTCAGATTGCGGTATTGACAGCACAGATCAACCGTTTGACAGAACACTTCAAGGAACACAAACATGATTATCATTCTCAAAGAGGTTTGATGAAAATGGTTGGCCGTCGTAAAAATATGTTGGCATATTTGAAGAACAAAGATTTGGAACGTTATAAATCTTTGATCGCTCGTTTAGGTCTGAGAAAGTAATCGAAAGATTACTTTTTTTTGTTGTCTGATTATGTTACACTAACAATCGGTATAAAGAGAGGTAAAATATGGCGAAACAAGAGTTTCATTTAGATTTCTGTGGTCGGGGGATCACAGTGGAAACTGGTGAGATTGCCAAGCAGGCAGATGGTGCTGTCATCGTGCGTTACGGAGATACCGTTACGTTATCAACCGCTTGTGCATCGAATCAGGCAAAGGAAGGAATCGATTTCTTTCCGCTAACAGTAAGTTTTGAAGAAAAGTTATACTCCGTAGGGAAGATACCGGGAGGTTTTTTACGAAGAGAAGGACGTCCCAGTGAGCACGCGACTTTAACGGCTCGTATGATCGACCGTCCGATTCGTCCTTTGTTTGCGGAAGGATTCCGTAATGAAGTACAGGTCGTGAATACGGTTTTAAGTGTGGATCAGGATTATTCACCGGAAATGTCGGCTATGTTTGGGGCCAGCCTTGCCTTGTGCATCAGTGATATTCCATTCAACGGTCCGATTGCCGGTGTAAAAGTCGGTCGTGTCAACGGGGAACTGATTTGTAACCCAACCGTTGAACAGGCAGCTGCCAGCGATATTGATCTAACGGTTGCCGGTACCAGTCAGGCTTTGAACATGGTGGAAGCCGGGGCCAAAGAGGTCAGTGAAGAAGATATGTTACAGGCATTGATGTTTGGACATGAACAAATCAAGAAGCTTTGTGCATTCCAGGAAGAAATTGTAAAAGCCTGTGGTAAAGAAAAACGCGAAGTGGCTTTATATGCAGTTGATGAAGCATTAGAAAAAGAAGTTCGTGAAAACTTTGAAGCAAAAATCCGTGAAGCTGTATCCATCAAAGAAAAATTGGAACGCTACGGAAAAATTGATGAATTGACAGAAGAAGCAGTAGAGATGATCTCTGCCAAGGAATACAATTCTGAAAAAGAATTGAACAATGCCGCAAAACAGACAAAAGAAATTTGTCGTGGTATTGAAGCCGATGAAGTTCGTCGTTTGATCATTGAAGACAAAGTGCGTCCGGATGGTCGTGCCATCGATGAAATTCGTCCATTGAATTCACAGGTCGATTTATTGCCAAGAGTTCATGGTTCCGCCTTGTTTACACGTGGGGAAACACAGGTGTTATCTACCACAACATTGGGAGCTATCAACGAAAACCAGATCATTGATGATTTGACAGAGGTTGAAGCTAAGCGTTTCATGCATCATTACAATTTCCCACCATACTGTGTAGGAGAGACCGGACGTATGGGAAGTCCGGGACGTCGTGAAATCGGACATGGTGCTTTAGGAGAACGTGCTTTGTTGCAGGTATTACCAAGCTTAGATGAATTCCCTTATACGATTCGTACCGTTGCCGATGTTATGGAAAGTAATGGTTCCAGTTCCCAGGCCAGTATTTGTGCCGGAACGATGTCATTAATGGCAGCCGGTGTTCCGATCAAGGCGCCGGTAGCCGGTATTGCGATGGGGCTGATCATGGATGATAACTCCGGTAAATATACAGTATTAACGGATATTCAGGGTATGGAAGATCACTTTGGTGATATGGATTTCAAAGTTGCCGGTACTACAAAAGGGATCACTGCCTTACAGATGGATATCAAGGTGACTGGAATCACAAAGGATATTTTCGAAGAAGCACTGGCACAGGCACACAAAGCCCGTCTGGAAATCTTAGACAACATGTTGGCATGTATTCCGGAACCAAGAAAGGAATTAAGTCCATATGCTCCTAAGATTGCGATGATGAACATTGATCCAGATAAGATCAAGGATGTTATCGGTCCGGGTGGAAAAATGATCAATGAGATCATTGCGGCTTGTGACAATGTCAAGATCGATATCGATGATGACGGAAAAGTTGTGATTTATCATCACGATTATGATACGATCAACAAAGCTAAAGAAATGATTTCTAATATCGTTCGTGAAGCTAAAGTTGGTGATGTCTATACCGCAACAGTTGTTCGTATCGAAAAATTCGGTGCCTTTGTCAACTTGTTTGGTAATACGGATGGATTATTGCACATCTCCAAGATTTCTCATCACCGTGTAGAAAAAGTGGAAGATGTCTTAAAAATCGGCGATACGATTGATGTCAAGGTTACTGAGATCGACAACAAAGGTCGTATCAATGTTAGTGCCAAAGCACTGCTTCCAAAACCAAAGGAAGAACCGAAAAAAGAACAGAAAGAAGAATCGAACTAGGATTGCAGAGTGCAATCCTTTTTTGTTTGACGTGCATATTTTTATAACCTTTTACTAACAAAAAGGAATATTGGTAAACAGCGATAAGTGATATACTATGGAAAAGATGAGAACACTTTAAAGTTTTTTGATCTCAATCATTATTAACGGAATAGATGATTGAGAAACACTTATGGATCATTTCAATCTTAGTTAAGAAATTTTATAATTGTTGAGATCAAAATAAGAAGAAAGTTCAAAAAAATATAGTTCAAGGGTTTGAATTACTTCTTATGGGAAAGGATTCAACTACTTTTTAGATAAGGAGGCTGACTATGAAAAACAAAGGATGGATTCTTTTTAATGGTATTCAGTTTTTACTGTTTTTAGGTTTTGCCATTTTTTTGCTGCTTAGAAGAGTGGATGGACATGGAGCCATACAAACGTTTGAGGCTAAATGGATGAGCTTGATCGTATGGCTGCTCTTTTACCTTGGTTTATTGCTTATCGAATGGGGCATGTATTGGATCATTCAACATATAAAACGTTGATTCTATTTTTTTATGATTTACAGGGAATGATTATGGTTTAAACTGTAAAGTTAAGATTGTAGGTGCGAAACCGGATATAACTTGTCATTCCTGTTTATAGTCGTTTTGAAATGTGTTAAAATACCAAAGAGAGGTGGAACTAACATATGGATTTTTTGAAATTTGCACAAGAAAAACAAGATGACTTTCTTAAAGATTTGAATACATTGGTTTCTATAGAATCAACACGTGATTTATCCACAAAAGCTGAGAATGCGCCTTTTGGTAAGAAATGCCGAGAAGCGTTGGATGCGATGTTGGAGATGGGAAAACGTGATGGTTTTGTGACAAAAGATATTGATGGCTATGCCGGTGTCATTGAATATGGTGAACAAAAAGATACATTAGGTGTATTGGGTCATTTGGATATCGTTCCGATTGGGGATGACTGGACAAAAGATCCGCTAAAAGTCACTGTCAATGACGGTTATGTATTCGGCCGTGGTGTCATGGATGATAAAGGGCCGGCTTTGGCGGCTTATTATGCGCTAAAGATCATTAAAGAACAAAACATTCCTTTAAAGCGCAGAGTCATGTTGATTACCGGATGCGATGAAGAAAGCGGAATGGAGTGTATGGACTATTATAAAGAACATGCGGAAATTCCACAGATGGGATTTGTACCGGATGCCGATTTCCCGGTCATCTACGGAGAAAAAGGTGGCCTGCATGTCGTCCTGGAATCGCAGGATAAAAGTGTGATCCAGTCTTTTCATGCCGGCAGTCGACCTAATATCGTGATCGGAAAAGCGGATTGTACACTTGCCTCCATCAATGATAAACAAAAAGAAGAGTTTGCTTATTACTGCAAAGTCAACGGTTTGCAGGGAAGTATTGAAGGCAACACGATTCATATTGACGGTGTTTTTGCCCATGCAGCTATGCCATGGTTAGGAGTAAATGCAGCAGTTCACATTTTGAATTTTGTTGGTCAGTCCTTTGATGATCAGCTTGCCAAAGATTTATATCATATCTTACAAGACTGGCAGGGAAAACCGGTTGGTATTTATAAAAATGGTTTATATATGTCTTTCTTGACGATGAATACAGGTATTGTCGATATCGAAGATGGTAAAACACGTATCTTGATTGATATTCGTTATCCAAACGATACTGATGCGAAAACGATTATGGAAGGCTTTGATGCGACATGTGCTTCTTTATCCTCCAACATTCGTGCAATCATGGAAAGTGATTCCAAACCGTTGTTTGTCGATCCACAATCTAAGCTGGTTACGGATCTGATGTCGGTTTATCAAAAATATACGAAAGATACGTTCTCCTGTGCCTTTACATTAGGTGGAGGAACTTACGCTCGTAAGTTTGAGAATTTCGTATCTTATGGACCGGTCTTGCCAAATGAAGTAAAAACGACCGATCAATTTGTCGGAGAATGTCATCAAAGAGATGAAGGAATTAAATTGGAGAATTTGATACAGGCTATCGCTATTTATGCCGATGCGATCGTATCTTTGTGTAGTTAATCATGCGAATGCGTAAAGTAAAGTGGGCTGTGGAATATTTATCCGACAGTCAGAAGCTTGTCACCCATCCCGAAGAAAAAAAATCTTTATGGAAGGGACAATATCGCCTGCTTCATGTAGAGATTGGTTGCGGTAAAGGAAACTATTCGTTAGAAATGGCACGTAAATATCCGGATGAATTGTTTGTGGCCATTGAAAAGAATGAGAGTGCAGCCGGCATTGCGGCAAAGAAATTTGATGAAGCCAAGGATGTGGAAAATCTTTTCTTGATTCATGGAGATGCTTCTTTGATCGATACATGGTTTGTCAAAGAAGAGGTCGATATACTGCATCTGAACTTTAGTGATCCATGGCCGAAAAAACGATATGCGAAACGAAGATTGAGCAGTGCTTCCTTTCTTCAGCAATATCAGTCGATCTTATCAAAGCACGGACAAATCCAGATGAAAACGGATAATGAAAAGTTGTTTGAATATTCTGTTCTGGAGTTTTTGAAAGCCGGCTTTTTATTGGATGATTTATGTGTAAATTATCGTAGAGAGCCGCATGAAGAAGATGCGATCACCGAATACGAAGAAAAATTTATTGCCAATGGACAGCCTATCTATCGCTGTGTATTCAAAAAGGAGAAGGAAAATGAAACAGATTCATAATGAACAGGAATTTAATACCGCTATTCAAAATGATAAGATCAGTGTCATCTTATTTACGACCAAATGGTGTGGTGACTGCATGTTTATCAAACCATTTATGCCAAGTGTCGAAGCAGCCTATGATGCCTATGATTTTTATGAAATAGACCGTGATGAAATGATGGATCTGGCACAGGAATTGGAAATCATGGGAATCCCAAGCTTTGTCAGCTTTAAAAACGGAAAAGAAGTTTCTCGTTTTGTCTCTTCACTGCGAAAGACTAGACCGGAAATTGAAGCATATCTTGATGCGTTAAAGGATGTGGAGGAATAAACATGTTTAAAGACTTAATGCAAGCTATTTTTACCGAAGAAGTAGAACCGGAAGAAGAAGTAAACGAGCCTGTTCAAAAGGAAGAGACGCCGGTTTCCAATGTACAGGTACAGCAACCGCAGGAATCCACTTTTGTTGAGCCGCAGATTCATTTGGCACCACAGACAGAAGATGTACAGATTGCAAACTTTGGTCAGACTCCTGCAAGCACAGAACCTAAAAGTACGATCTTTACAGGGTTGGATGTTGACAGTGTAGCAAGCGAGGAGCCACGTCCAAGAAAAAAAATGTATCATTTTGATCGCTCTAAAACCAAAAAAGTGCGCAGAACTCAGGAGGATTTGGAATATACACCAATCATTTCTCCGATTTTTGGGAATATGGAAGAGTCAAAAAAAGATACGTCCAAAGTGCACAATGCGATCGATTTAAATAAACCGGAACAGCTGGAAGACTATATGACAGTTCTTTCGCCTATGTACGGCGATCGACCGGGCGTAACACCGGTGGTACAGAATATTCCAAAGATGGAACCGGCACAAAAAGAAGCTAACGGCAAGGATCGCGGATATTCTCTGGATTCGATGTTAGAAAAACCGGAAAAGAAAGAAAACAAACAAGCCACTTTGTTTTCAAAAGACTGATTCGAGGTGAGTCAAGTGGCCTATCATTTTATCGGAATCAAAGGTACAGGAATGGCGGCTTTAGCCAGTATTCTTTATGATGAGCATAAAGAGGTTACGGGAAGCGATATTGAAAAATATATCTTTACACAGGATGAAGTGGAAAAAAGAGGTATTCCGATCACAACCTTTGATGCCAGTCATATTCATGATCATGATACCTGCATTATCGGACTTTCGTTTGATGAAACCAATCCGGAAGTGAAAGCGGCTATGCAAAATCCAACGGTGAAGACATATTACTACAATGAATACCTGGGAAAATTGTTGGAGTCTTATACATCTATCAGTGTGGCAGGAACGCATGGAAAATCAACGACAACGGGAATTTTGGGGCATGTTTTGCCACAGCTTTTACCGACAGGATATTTGATTGGGGATGGACATGGACATATGCCGGAGGATGCGAAATATTTTGTATTGGAATCTTGTGAGTTTCAACGACATTTCTTGGCATACCATCCAGATTATGCACTGATTACTAACATTGAGCTGGATCATGTTGATTATTATAAAGATATGGATGATTATCTCGATGCGTTTCAATCTTTTGTCAATCAGACAAAGAAGCACTGTGTCATTTTTGGAGATGATCCATATTTGCCAAAATTATCGTATTCGGTACCTGTTACGACATATGGTTTACAAAAGGGAAATGATTATCAGGCTGTAAATATCGAACAAGGTCCTTTTGGAATGCACTTTGATTGTCTATATCAGGGCAAGGTCTTAGCACATATCGAATTAAGTGAGGTTGGTGATCCCTTCCTGCAGGATGCCTTAGGCTGTTTTGCCTTATGTCATGTGTTAGGAATGCCTGTAAATGACATTGTTGAGGGATTAAAGACTTATCAGGGAATTGCCCGCCGTTTTGTCATTGAAGAAGTCAAGGATAGTGTATTGATTGATGATTATGCACATCATCCGACTGCTATTCGCTACATGATCGATTCGGCACGAAAGAAATATCCGGAAAAGAAGGTTATTGCCTTGTATAAACCTGATCGTTATTCCAGGCTGCAATACTTCCTTCAAGATTTTGCCGACAGCTTAAATACGGCTGATCAAGTTGTATTGTGTGATTTCCCTAAAAATGCACAAAGAGAAGATGAAAGTATTACAGTTACGATTCAAGATCTTTTAGATTTATGTCCGAATTCTATCTTATTGGATATCGATGAAAAATCAGCAGAGGTCTTAAAAGAGATGGCACCGGCTGTCTATGTCTTTATGTCCAGTAAGGATATTTACCTGTTAAAGGACAAATTGGCAAAGCTTCTAAAATAGTATCGTTTATAGACGCCTTTAGGGTGTCTTTTTTCAACTCCGTCTTTATTTTAAAGCGTTTTCAAGATTTATGAAAAATTTTTCAAAAAGAAATGGTCTTCCTTCCTTTGAAATGTTATAATAATTCTGAGGTGATATTTTGACTGTAAATGAATTTTTTTCTACGGTTGCGATGGTTGCAGGTTGGATCTTACCTGTGCTGGGCATCGTTGTTTTAGTATATGTGATTTTGATCTTAAAAGAGCTTTTACAAACGGTAAAAAGCGCTACTCGAACCTTGGATACAACCGAACAGCAGCTTCGTAAGCTGGATGCTCCTCTTTCTACAGCAGAGAATATCTCACATACGATCGATGAAGTACATGAAACTACGAAAAAAGCCGTAAAGACAGCAGCCAGTACCGTAGTCAAGAATGTAGATCAGATTAAGAACTGGGTCAATGCGAAGAAGAACCCGGTCATGGATACAGAACCTGTTAATGCAGCATCAGATAAGGAGGATGAATCATGAGTGATGAAAACAAAAGCGCTGAAGTTGTTCAGGAATTAGAAAATGAAGCGATGGATCAGCTGGAGACACTGAAGGAAGACAACAACAAAGAAAATGAAGAAGTAATTCAGGACGCCAAAGAAAAGATCAAGGCTATTTTTGAAGATCTGCAGGAATGGATCAAAGAAAATACCGAACCGGAGAAAGTCAAAGAAGGTTTGAACAAGGCTAAAGATGAAACGGTAAAGGTCTTAAAGGCGACAAAAGAAAAAGCGGTGGAAATCAGCAATTCAGAACAGTTTAAGAATACAGTTTCAGCCGGAAAAGACTTTTTACTGGGGGCCGGTGCTTTGATTGGAGATGGTATCAAAGCTGGTGCCGATGCCTTGATGAAAAATGATAATATCAAAAACTTTGTGAACACGGCCGATGAAAAGCTGGATGTATTAAGAGAGAGCGAAGGTTTAAAAAACGCCGTGGATTCAGCGGAACAAGTTACACAAAAAGTAGGGGATGCGGTATTTAGTGGAATCCGTAAGTTCCTTGATAAAAAAGATCGTACAACTTCCGATTCGGGTATACAGGAGGATGAAGAATAAGCTATGAAACGTATAACGATTTATGATGTAGCCAAGGAGGCTGATGTTTCTTTGGCTACGGTCAGCCGAGTCATTAATGACAGCAATGTGGTTCGTGAAGACACTAAACAAAGGGTACAGGAAGCCATTGAAAAGTTAGGCTACAAGCCCAATGCAATAGCACAGGGGCTTGCCTTATCCAAAACAACGACTGTATCGATCGTCATGAGTGAAAAACTGTTTGCCTATAATGGAAAAATTTTAAATGGTTTGATGGATGTGGCAAAGATCTATAACTACAACATCATGTTCCATACAACATCACAGGGCATTTCTAAAATGCAGGATGTGATCGAATCCATCATCAAATCTCATGTCGATGGTGTTATTTTATTCAATGACAATTTCTCAGAGGATGAGATGGAAGTCTTGCAGGAATATCAGATTCCAATGGTTGTCGTTGGTTCTTTGTTGCCGGAAACTAAAGTCAACAATGTAGGCAATGTCTATGTCGATTTTGAAAAAATGGCTTATGAAATGGTCAATGAATTGTTTGATAAGGGCATCAATGATATTTCGTTGGTGGAAGACAAGTTAAATTTAAGTATGATGGAACAGATGCGATCTGGAATTGAGCGTGCTTTCCATGATCACGGAACTGAGTTTAAAAAATACATTTCGTATGATGAAACATATAAAAGCTCTTATAATTTCTTAACTGAATACTTTAAGACCAATAAACCAAGCCAGTTTGTGTTTACGTTTAGAGATTCGCAGGCTATTGCGGTATTGAATTCCTGCCAGGAAGCCGGATATAAGATTCCGGATGACTGCCAGCTTGTATGTGTTCTCAATAATAAATATCTTTCCATGACACGACCAAATATCTCAACCTTTAATATTCCGGAGTATGATATGGGGGCCGTATCGATGCGTTTATTGACAAAAATGCTGGTGGATGATGAATCTGTACGTGAAAACAAAAGCATTGAATTAGGATATTCTTTTATACCTAAAGGAACGACAAAGTAAGGACTATAGATTTGAATAGTCCTTTTTTCATGTTTGGTGTATAATTCTTATATGGAAATAGTAATGATCAATGAAGCAAAAGATAAAAGTATTTATCGCTATAAAAAAGACTATCAAAGAATTTTAGAACGAGCTTGTTCTATTCTGCATCGTAACCACGATTATACGTTAAGTGTCATTTTTGTGACACCGGAAAGGATTCATGAGATCAATAAAGAATATCGCAACATCGATCGCAGTACGGATGTAATTAGCTTTGCCCTGCAGGATGACAGTTCCAACATCGTTTTGGAGGAAGAGGAAAACGAATTAGGAGATATCTTCATCAATGTGGAAGCTATCAGCGCACAGGCAAAGGAGTATGGACATTCTAAACGAAGAGAAGCCTGTTTTCTTTTCTGCCATGGCCTTTTGCATCTGATGGGTTATGATCACATGTGTCCACAGGATGAAAAAGAGATGTTTGATTTACAGGATGTGATACTGGATGAAGTGGTTCAAAGGTAGGTTTAAATATGCGTTTAGCGGTCTGCGCTATGCGATTTGTGATAAAAGCATAGCTCTTCAAATGCTGTTTGGCCTGCTTGTGATCCTGGTTGGCTTGTTGCTTGGATTTACTGTACAAGAATGGTTTTGGATCCTTTTATGTATTGTGCTTGTTGTAGTTGGAGAAATCATAAATTCTTGTATCGAACAGCTTGTCGATTATATTTCTTTAGAACATACCAAACAGGCAAAACAGATCAAGGATATGGCAGCAGGAGCTGTCTTTTTACTGAGTCTTTTCAGTGCTTTTATTGGATTTGCGATCCTTATTCAAAAAATAATTTAGAAAGGAACGAGTATGACATATAAATCAGGTTTTATTGCGATCATCGGAAGACCTAACGCTGGGAAAAGTACGCTTTTAAATGCATTGTTGCGAGAAAAAGTGGCTATTATGTCTGATAAACCTAATACGACAAGAAACAATATTGCTGGTATCTTAACCCAGAAAGATGCTCAGTTTGTTTTTGTGGATACACCGGGTATTCATAAACCGCAGCAGCAACTGGGACGTGTTTTAAATAAGAATGCGTATATGGCCATGGAGGACTGTGATTGTCTGGCATGGATCGTTGATGGCACGCAACCCTTTGGCAAAGGCGATTCGTTTATTCTGGAGCGCATACAATCTTTACATAAGCCTTGTTTTCTTTTGGTCAATAAGATCGATCATCTTTCAAAAGAGAACATGATCAAAGTGTTGATGGATTGGCAGAATAAATATGACTTTCATGCCATCATTCCAATCAGTGCGCTCAAAAAAGAAAACTTGGATGAGCTGTTACAAGTATTGAAACAAGCTCTTCCGGAAGGAATGGCTATGTACCCGCAGGAGATGATCAGTGATCATGATGAGAATTTTCAAACGACGGAGATCATTCGTGAGAAAATTTTATTTGTGACCAAAGAGGAAATTCCACACAGCGTTGCGGTCGTACTGGAAAATCGCAGGATGGAAGGAGGTCGTCTGCATCTGCAGGCAATGATCATTGTTGATCGTGATTCCCAAAAAGGGATATTGATCGGAAAACAGGGAAGTATGATCAAGAATATTCGTCTTGCGGCACAAAAAGAACTCAAGGAAAAATTTGGTTGTCCGGTGGATTTGGAATTATATGTTCGCGTAGAGAAAAACTGGCGAAATAAAGAACAAAAAATCAAAGAATTCGGATTGGATGAGCTAAATGACGATTAAAACGACCGGCATTGTTTTAAAGGTTCAAGATTATAAAGAAAAAGACGGGCTGGCATGGATGTTGACACAGGATCAAATCGTTTCGGTTCGAGTAAGAGGCATCCAGAAAGAAAGTTCTAAGCTAAGAAGTGGCTGTCAGCCTTTTTTATATGCGACATGGCAGATTGAAGAAAGAAATCAGGGACCGGGATTGTTGATACATGCCACACCAATTTGTTTCTTTTATCGCGTAATGGAGGATCTAACTATACAGGCTTTTAGCTTTCTTTTACGCGATATTTTATTAAAGACTAAGTCTAGTCCCTTGTTGTTGGAAGCTTTTTTGGAATATTTAAAAGCGGTTCAGGACCAAAGAAATTCTGTCTTTGCTTATGGTTGTTTTGTATTAAAAGAAATCTTATGTGCCGAAGGTATTCAGCCGTTTGTCGATGGTTGTACTCTTTGTCATCGAAAAGACGCTTTAGAAACGCTGAGTATCAAAGAAGGTGGTTTTTTATGTCATTATTGTAATCAAAATGGCATAAAAATGAATAAATCGGACATGAGAAAAGTTTATCTTTTATTCAAGGCATCTTTGAAATATATCGATGTTTTAATTGAAAACTGTCATTTTGAAATCAAAGACTGTATCTTTTGGGCGGATTGGTATGAGCGATTTGAACAGACACATCTTGCCGGTTTGAAATTTTTAAAGACAGTGGTTGACTTATAGAGAAAATAGCTTTATGTAAAGCATATTGTAGAATTGAATCAGATTTTGTATAATGTTAAAAGAATGCTTGGGAGGATCTTATGGCAGAAAAATTATCAAGAACAAAACGGTATGAAGATTTAAGAAATCGGCTGGATGAAGAAACGACAGCTGCTCAGGAAGATAAAATCAATCAACAGACAGGGTTTGCACGCTTATCCAGAACACAACACAAGGCGTTGGCACATGCCAATGATTTAAATGTGTCGGCAGTCCCTTCCAGATCATCTGCACAAGAGGCGACTAACAACAACAGCCCGGTCATGGAAGATCTGTTAGGGGAAGTGAAACGCTATAACATTGATCAGGGAAATCGTATAACGGATGATACACAGATCAACATTTTGCGTCAGCTGGATCAAAAACCTTCTTCTATGCACAGAAATACGCATATCGTACCAATGGAGGAAGAAGAAACCGGCGGTACAATGAAGATCCAGAAACCGGAAATCGAACAAGATGTGGATGGCGTGGCTACCTATATGCCAAATCAGAAGTTGACGCGAATCAATCCTATCCAGACAAAACCGGAAGTCGTAGAAGAACCGAAAGTCGGTATGGATGATTCCGTACAAAGCTATGTGGCTCAAGAAGATGAGGATCATTCTCCGGAAGCAACTTATACAAATATTGTTCTGGGAAGTCAGGATATTTTAGCGGACGATACGGCAGATACCGATCATTTAAGTCTCTTCGATACGACAAAACCTTCAAAACAAGAAGAGGTTTTAGAACAGCCTAAAAAAGAGGCACAGCCAAAACGAACAAAAACACCTAAGGCTAAAAAATCAAAATCAAAAAAAGTTCAGGATTCACAAGAAATGCCATCGGCAAAAATTCGTATGAGCACTCGTGATTTGGAAGAGATGGAAAATGAGCCAAAGAGCAAATCAGGTATGATCATCAATGTGATCTTAGTTGTTTTAGTCTTACTTTTGATTGCTTCTTTAGCAGCTACCTTCTACTTCATTACGCAAATAGGAGCCTAAAGCATGCCAAAATTTAATATTGCGATTGATGGCCCCAGTGGGGTCGGGAAAAGTACCATTGCCAATTTATTAGCCGATGCCTATCATATGATACATTTAGATACCGGTGCTATGTATCGATGCGTTGCCTACTATCTGTTAAAAAACAAGGTGGATGTAAATAACGAAAAAGAACTGTTGGACGCATTGGAAAATATAGATATCTCTTTTCAGGAGGATCAAGTGTTTTTAAATGGAGAAAATGTATCCAAAGAAATTCGTATGAATGAGATATCCATGGCAGCATCGAAGTTTTCGGCTTTGAATGTTGTGCGTAAAAAGCTAGTTTATTTGCAACAACAGATTGCCAAGAATAAAGGCTATATTCTGGATGGAAGAGATATCTGCAGCGTCGTATTGCCGGATGCCGAGGTAAAAATCTATATGGATGCCTCCAGTAAGGCTAGAGCGCAGCGTCGTTATCAGGAATACATTTCTAAAGGTATTGATGCGGATTATGAGACGATCTTTCAAGATATCGTAGCACGTGACTATCAAGATTCGCATCGTGAAAATTCGCCTTTACAAGTAGCCGAAGATGCACAGGTCATTGATACTTCGGATATGACTATTGAGGAAGTTGTAGAAGAAATTCAAAAAATAATTGATGAAAAAGTATAGAGAGGAGTGATTTTATGATCCAGGGTACCATTGCGATCGTCGGACGCCCTAATGTCGGGAAATCAACCTTCTTCAATCGCTTGATTGGACAAAGAAAAAGCATTGTTGATGATACACCGGGAGTGACACGAGATCGTATCTATGGAGAAGTAGAATGGCTCACGAAAACCTATCGTATCATTGATACCGGTGGAATCCAGATTGAGGATCAGCCATTTGCACAGGAAATCAATATGCAGGTGGATATTGCGATTGAGGAAGCCGATGTCATTGTTTTTCTTGTCTCCTGTAAAGAAGGTGTTATGACCGATGATATGGTCATTGCCAAAAAACTACAGAAGTCTGGCAAGCCCATCGTGTTAGTTGTCAATAAGGTAGATAATGAAAAATTACGCTTAGATGCGTATGAATTTTATGCTTTGGGATTACAGGATCCATTCTGTGTCAGCAGCGCCCATGGTATCGGTTTAGGTGATGTATTGGATGAGATCACCAGAGTTATGCCGGAAAAGAAATTATCTCCTTATGAAGGAATGACGTCTTTTTGTGTGATCGGACGTCCCAATGTCGGAAAAAGTTCTTTGGTCAATGCGATCTTAAAAGAAGACCGTGTTATTGTTTCCAATATAGAAGGAACGACACGCGACGCGATCGATACGCCGTTTACTTACGATGGACAGGAATACATGATCATCGATACAGCCGGTATTCGCAAAAAAGGAAAAATTTATGAGAATATTGAAAAATATTCCATTTTACGTGCATTAAGCGCAATTGATCGAAGCAATGTCGTTTTATTCTTGATTGATGGTTCTTTGGGAATTCGTGAACAAGATAAACATGTGGCCGGTTTAGCTCATGAAGCCGGAAAAGGTGTCATTATCGTCTATAATAAATGGGATACTGTAGAAAAAGATGAGAAAACGATGGCAAAAATCGAAAAAGAAATTCGTGCGCAATTTGTTTATTTAGATTATGCACCAATTGCCTTTGTATCGGCTTTGACACATCAAAAAGTCAATCAATTACTGCCTTTGATCAATCAGGTGCATGAAAACTGCAGCTTGCGTATTCAAACTAATGTATTAAACGATGTGATCTTGGATGCGCAAATGATGAATCCTGCCAAGCCACATAACGGTAAGCAGTTAAAGATCTATTATTCTTCACAGGTCAGCGTAGAACCGCCAACCTTTGTTTTATTTGTAAACGATCCGGAATTATTGCATTTTAGCTATAAGCGATATATCGAGAATAAAATTCGGGAAGCTTTTGGATTTGAAGGCACACCGATTCATATCATAGCGCGAAAGAAAAGTTGAGGTGTTTGATTTGAAAACAGTAGTGATCGGAAGCGGGAGCTGGGGGACAGCCCTTGCACAGGTTTTAGAAGACAATCAACAAGATGTCATATTATATGGTATTGAGAAATCGGAAGTGGATGATATCAATCTTCATCATAAAAACTCCAAATATTTTGAAGATGTTAGTATCAATCCTTCCTTAAAGGCTACTATGGATATTAACGTAGTCAAAGAGGCCGATGTTGTATTACTGGCAGTACCGACCATAGCGATTGAATCCATTTGTCAACAAATTGATTCGCTGTTGACAAAGAAAACGATCATTGTCAATGTATCCAAAGGGTTTCATCCAATAACCAATGAAAGAATATCGCAGGTGATCCGTCGTTGTATTTCTGCCGATCATTTAAGCAGTGTTGTTTCTTTGATCGGACCCAGTCATGCCGAAGAAGTAATCATTCGATTATTGACAACGATCGATGCAGTCAGCCTTAATGAAGAAGATGCGATCGTTGTGCAGCAGCTATTTTCCAACCATTACCTTCGTATTTATACAGGAAGCGATGAAGTGGGCAGTGAATTAGGTGTAGCCATCAAAAATGTTATGGCTATTGCTTCCGGAATCTTATCCGGCCTGGGCTATCAGGATAACACCAGAGCGGCTTTGATCACCCGTGGCTTACAGGAGATGATTCGTTATGGAATGGCGTTTGGTGGCCAGCAGCAGACGTTTATGGGGCTTACCGGTATCGGAGACTTGATCGTCACTTGTACAAGCATTCATTCCCGCAATTTTTCAGCCGGTTATCAGATCGGTAAGGAAAATACAGTAGAAAACTTTTTAAAGAACAATAAAAAGACAGTGGAAGGGATTCGTACTGCGAAGATCGTTCACAATGTATCTAAGGAAAATGGAATCGATATGCCAATCTGTGAGGAAGTCTATCAGATTCTATACGAAGGTAAAGAGCCAAAGACATGTGCCAATGACTTAATGCTGCGAGAGCTGAAAAGGGAGTTTTAACATGGCAAAATATGTAAATAAAGAAGCTTTGGCTGAGGTGATTTATCAAGAACTGAAGATTTCCAGAAAAGACGCCGGTCATGCGGTAGAAAGAATCTTTCAAGAGATGTCTCTGGCGTTAGCCAGTGATGGAGAAGTTGATATTTCCGGCTTTGGCAAGTTTATCATTTTTAATCGTAAAGAGAGAATGGGAATTAATCCTGTCACAAAAGAAAGAATGAAGATCCAGGCAACCAAGCTGCCAAAGTTTAAGCCAAGTCAGACATTAAAAAATCTCTGTAATAAAAAATAGATCATGGTATTTTTAAAGCGTTTCTTCATTCTATTATTCTGTTTTCTTGTAATTGGATCAATGATTCTTGGTTTATTGATTTAAGAAAATCAGGCGATGACGATTTCTTTAGCGGAATCGATCATTGCCTTTTCTTTTGGATCGATTGGATTGGTAATGATCTTATCATAATCGCTGAAACGAGCAAATGGATATGTACCGGTCTTAAAGAATTTAGAACGATCACAGACTAAGATCTTTTGTTTAGACTGTTCGATCACTTTTTGTTTCACCGATAACTCCTGAAAAGAGAATGTAGTCGGTCCCTGACAATCTTTAAAGCCATCGGTACCCATGAATGCCGTATCGATCTTGACATGCCTTAAATTGTCTAAGGCAAAGGCACCTGTTGTCGTACTTCCTTTTTTCTGAATCAGGCCACCAATCAACAGAATTTCGTGTTTTAAGGCCAACAGGCTTTGCGCAATACGGATGGATGGGGTAACAATCGTACAACCCTTTTTTAACGCAAAATAACGCACTATAGAAAGCGTGGTACTGCCTGGATCTAAATATACAACAGAATAATCTGATACAAACTCAATGGCCTTTCGTGCAATTTGATCTTTTAACTCTGTATTTTCTTCAACTTTAACTTCAATGGGCAATTCATCGTATCCATCTTTTCTATGCACGTAGCCATGTGTCTTATTCACTTGACCTCGTTGTTCTAAAACAAAAAGATCTTTGCGCAAAGTTTCGGTTGTGACCTGAAAGGATTCGGCAAGTTCTTTGATGCGAAGGGAAGGTTGTTGTTCCAATTTTTTCAAAATTTCATTTCTACGTTTTTCATTATTCTTTGACATACTATCTCCTAATTCTTTGTTTTCCAATAAATTATACTATATTACCAAGTTTTTTACCCTTTATTTTGATAAAAACCAATCTTTTTATTGAGAGAAGGAGATGAATGATGTACGCTTTACACAAGGAGATGATGAGGATGAAATTACAGGTTGCTTTGGATACATTAAGCCTGGAGGAATGTATTCAACTTTTAGAACAAACAAAGGGAAGTGTAGAGATTGCTGAGGTAGGTACTCCATTTATCATTGAAGAAGGAATGGTGCCTGTCAAAGAGATTCATAAAACATTTCCGGAGATTGAAGTCCTGGCCGATGCGAAAATCATGGATGCCGGTGAATTTGAAGCCGATAAATGCTTTGAAGCCGGTGCTTCTATTGTAACTGTTTTGGGTGTCAGTCATGATGAAACAATTCAGGGAGTTGTACGATCTGCTAAAAATCACAACGGAAAAGTCATGGTCGATATGATCAATGTTCATGATTTAGCCACAAGAACCAAAGAAATCGATGAAATGGGTGTCGATTATATTTGTGTTCATACGGCCTTTGATGTGCAGCAATCCGGTCAAGATCCGTTGGAAGAATTAAAGATAGTCAATAAAGTCATTCATCATGCGAAAAGTGCGGTTGCCGGGGGTGTAAAGCTGGAAACGATTCAGGATATCGTCAATGAAGGTGCTGAGATCATTGTGGTTGGCGGTGCCATCTGCAATGCCAAAAACCGAGCAAAAATGGCAAAAGATATGAAAGGATATTTAAAATCATGAATACGATCGAATATGCAAAAACAGTATTAAATGAACTGCAACATACATTATTAAGTATAGATACCAAAAAAACAGAACAGTTTGTTGAGCTTGTGGATCAGGCTGATGAAATCTTCTGTGCCGGTGCTGGGCGAAGCGGATTTCAAGTCAAAGGCTTTGCGATGCGTTTGATGCATATGGGAAAGAAATCTTATGTTGTAGGAGAAACATGCACACCAAATATCAAAGAGGATGGAATCTTAGTGATTTGTTCTGGCTCCGGTGAAACAAAAAGCTTAGTTAATCATGCGCAAAAAGCCAAAGAGGTCGGTGCTAAGCTTGCTTTGATCACGATCAATCCTGAATCGACGATAGGAAAGATGGCTGATGTTGTTATTGAAATCAGTGCACCGAGTCCGAAAAGTGCGAAAGAAGGACAAATTAAATCCATACAGCCTATGGGATCTTTATTTGAACAATCCGAAGGTTTGTTTATGGATATTGCGATCATGATGTTGATGGAAAAGAATCATATGGATTCCGATACGATGTTTGGAAGACATGCCAATATGGAGTAGTTCATTATTATGAAACAAGAATTAGTCAAATATGTCGAAAAGCCATGGGGTTACGAAAAGTGGCTTGCAGTAACAAATCACTATGCTTTAAAGGAGATTTTCTTTAAGAAAGGTGAGCGCTGTTCCTTTCAATATCATAATCAAAAAGAAGAACACATTTACATTTTGAAAGGGAAGCTTGAGGTCCTGGAAGATGATGAACATAAAAAAATGCATACCCATATATATGGGCCCGGTGATATCATCAGCAATCCTCCGACCTTTCGACATCGGAATACCGCTTTAGAAGATACAACGATTATCGAAGTCAGTACACCACATTTAGATGATGTAGTACGAATCGAAGATGATTACAATCGATAACATATAAAAAGCCCTCACTGGGCTTTTTTGTTTATCTCATTTTTTGTTAGCGCAGGGATTTCTTTTAGATATGTCCTTCGTAATCGAAATAACAAGCTCCTTTATTTAGTAAAAGATCGGAAAGAACTATTACATTCTACTTCGCATAATGTATATTATGTAAAAAAATGTATAATCGTGTTCTATCTAAAACACATTTAATTTTTGAACACGGTTTTCATCTTGCAGTCTTAAAAAACTTTACATAATGCAGATTTTCATGCTATTTTATCTAACAAAATTCATCATTATCTTATTTAGTCTATTTTCTTATATATAATTATGATAATCAAAATATACATTACTTATTTGGCTCTCTAAAACGTATCGAACGTATGATTACCGATGTTTTTCTTTTTCACGTACTCTCATAGAGTCTATTTAATCGAGTTTGATACACACATGTGAACATATTTATTTAAAGTTATGATGAAATCATGATCATCCAAATATTTGAGCGAAAATATAGAAAGAAAAAATGAAATGTCTATAAATAAAAATATCTTTATCGGTTTAATAACTAAAAATAATCTTAATTACATATTACTAAATTATGTACAATACTTGATTCTGCTAAATTTTTAATAGTTAAGTAGACTATACTAATTTATAAAATAGGGAATTTATGCAAAAAAAGCGATCATTGACCGCTTTTGATTTATTTTAAAAATTCATGAATAACTTAAGCAATACTACTAGTATCTAAATAATAGAGTTTCATTAAGTCTTCGGGCTTGCCATTTTTGATCAAATTCATCATGTAATCCGATCATTAATACTGGATAACCTATTCTTGTTGTTGCCAGGACTTCAGCAACCATTGATCCAAGTCCAAGATATGTCAAAATATCGACAGCGGATAGGAATCCTCCTGGATATCCACTTTGTGCCTAATACACTGGCTTCAGGATTTTTAATGTTTGCTGTTCTAATTCTGTCATAGAAATACTCCTATAATGCCTCCTTTGTCGCAATCACATCGACTCCTGTATCCGCTACATTTTTTAAGACTACATCTCCAATGTGTACAGGAGCTTGTACTTTAACGACTTTTAGATCTTTCATACAGGCAAAAATTTTATCCTTAGGAATATCATGTGCAGTTTTAACAGAAACCATTTTTTCTTCTTTAGAACCTGTTACTGGAACAATGCTGGTTACGATTCTGGTTGGATTGGTTACTTCTTTACGAGCGTAAATATCGCCTTGTTGACAAGTATTACCGGAAACAGAAACTACGTTTCCCTCTTCCATTTTTACTGTTAGAGCACATCCCATTGGACAGCCAATACAAGTTAATTCTCTTGTTTCCATATTATTTATCCTCCAGTGTAATGCGAATCGTAGATGGATCAATCTCCATCAGTTTTTTCTTAGTCAGAATGATCTGTTCCATTTCTCCTGGAGCCAGGATCTTGCTGGGTTTATGAAGAATTCTTTGATCATCCAGATAGACACTGATAAAATGGTCCTTATAAACACCGCCTACACGGAAACGTACCGTCAGCAAGTCATCCATGTCTTCGGGTCTTACCACAAAAGGTACACTGTAACGTACACCATTTTCGGTTTCGATAGGAATAACTTTCGTGTTTTCGATTTCCTGCTCTTTCAGGTATTTTACGGCATTTTTTCCAGCCTGTTTCGCTTCCTGAGATACAAAATCAACCAAGTCATGTACATGCAATACATTGCCACAGGCAAATATGCCATCAACGTTTGTTTCTAACGATTCATTAACCTTTGGTCCTTTTGTAATCGGACTCATTTCAATACCGGCCTGATTGGAAAGCTCGTTTTCCGGAATAAGACCACATGATAATAATAAAGTATCACAAGTATATCTTTCTTCGGTTCCCGATACTGGTTTTCCATCTTTGACCTCTGCAATTGTGACCGCTTCGACACGCTCCTTACCTTCGATATCGACTACGGTATGACTTAGTTTTAACGGAATCCCAAAATCATCCAGACACTGTACGATATTTCTTTTTAAACCGCCGGAATATGGCATCAATTCAGCAACAACTTTTACTTTAGCCCCTTCTAAAGTCATTCTTCGCGCCATAATTAAACCAATATCTCCGGAACCTAAGATAACAACTTCTTTTCCTGGCATCAATCCATCGATATTGACTAATTTCTGTGCCGTTCCGGCACTGTATATACCAGCTGGACGATAACCTGGAATATTTAAAGCCCCTCTAGGTCGTTCTCGACAGCCCATGGCCAAGATGATTGCCTTTGCCTGAATTTGAAATAACCCTTCTTTTGCGTTCATGGCAGTAACTACTTTATCGGAAGAAATATCCATGACCATTGTATTCAGCTTATAGGGAATCTTTTGTTCTATTACTTTCTCAATAAAACGATTCGCGTATTCTGGCCCTGTCAATTCTTCTTTAAATGTATGCAGTCCAAAACCGTTATGAATACATTGATTTAAGATACCACCTAATTTTATATCACGTTCTAAAATTAAGATATTACTTTCGCCTGCTTCTTTAGCACTGAGCGCGGCCGCAAGACCTGCCGGTCCTCCACCGATAATTACTACATTTACCTTTTTCATAGTCTTGCCTCCTACAGATCTTCTTTATCGTTTCCTACGATAAAGTTTGAATGTCCACCGGATTTACTAACTTTATACATATCGATATCCGGTACTTCATGTGATAAGACTTCCATAACACGTGGGCTGCAGAAACCAGCCTGACACCGTCCCATACCTGCTCTTGTACGACGTTTTATACCATCCAGTGAACGGGCAGGAATGATTCGATGTACCGCTTCTACGATCTCTCCTTCTGTTACCATCTCACAGCGACAGATGATCGTTCCATAACGAGGATCCTTTTGGATAAGTTCATTTCTTTCTTCCATACTCATTTGTGATGGCTTGATTAATCCTTTGCGTGACTTTTTGAAATCTGTTTTTTCATGTGCATTCGTTTTTTTCTGGATCATCTTTGCGACCATTACACCAATAGCCGGACAGGAAGAAAGACCTGGTGATTCGATACCAGCAACATCAATAAAGTTTGGTGCATCCTTGACTTCTTCAATGATGAATTCATGATTCGGATGATGCGCACGAAGTCCGGCAAAGGATGTGATGACATCTCTCATAGGAAGATTCTTAACAGCTATGGATGATTTCATAGCAACTTCATCCAATCCTTTTCGTGTTGTATTGATACCTTCTTTATTGTCGATATCCATACTTGTTGGGCCCACTAACATATTGCCGTGTACGGTTGGTGTTACCAGAACCCCTTTTCCCATCTTAGTCGGTAACTGGAAAATTGTATGAGAAACATGTTTTCCAGCACTTTTATCCAGCAGATAATATTCTCCTTTACGAGGAATAATCTCCATTTTATCAGCACTGACCATATTATGGATCACATCGGCATAAACACCGGCAGCATTCACGACATATTTTGAATGAAATGTTTGATTTGGTGTTTGGATCTCATAGTGATCATCTACTTTTTGTATCGCTTCCACTGGAGAATCAAAATAAAATTCTACACCGTTTTCTGCCGCATTTTCAGCCATGGCAAGATTTAACTCAAAAGGACAAACAATACCGGCGCTTGGCGCATATAAAGCTGCCACAGCTTCATCGGATATATTTGGTTCCATTTCCTTTAATTCGTCGCGTTCAACGATACGAAGACCGGGAACGCCATTTGTGATACCGCGATTGTACAAAGTCGTTAGTTGATCGCGATTTTCTTCATCCGTACAAACTACAAAAGATCCGATTCGCCGAAATGGAATATCCAGATCTTTGGCAAGTTCGTCCATCATCAAATTACCTTCTACATTTAATTTTGCCATCAACGTACCTTCTTTGGCATCATAGCCGGCATGAATGATTGCACTGTTTGCCTTGGAAGTTCCGCAGCAAACGTCTTCACACTTTTCAAGAACTGCAATTTTTAGTGGAAAGCGTGAACATTCACGGGCAATTGCACTACCGCTGACTCCAGCTCCAATTATGATTACATCGTACATAGTACCCCTCCATCCATAGTATTCATACACTGTAAATCTAACCCACATAAAATAGGTTGTCAAACTTGTAAATGCCTTTAAATATAGGATTTTCAGGCATTTTTAATTAATCAAAATATCTGATTAATTCATTGAAAAATTCATTGACTTTTTATAATGATCAAAGTCCTGATTTTAACGGTTTTTCTTGCACAACCAATTAATCAAAAGTATAATATTAGTAATCAAAAACAATTTGATTAATTGAGATTGATTATTCAAAATAAATCAAAATTTTAAGGAGAACATTATGGGAAAACGTAAAAAAATAACAACACGTGATATTGCCGAATATACCGGATTGTCACAATCTACCGTTTCAATGATCCTTTCACATAAAGAGAATGTTTCCTTTTCCAAAGAAACACAGGATATCGTATTGCAGGCCGCCAAAAAACTAGGCTATAAAAATGAAATCCACAAGTCGAAATCAAGTCAGAAAGATCTTCATCAAACAATTGTAGTGATTGCCCCTCACCTTTCAAATAGCTATTATGCGACTTTGATTCATTCTATCGTTTACGAGGCAAAGAAGCATAATTACTCGGTCTTTACGATTACGACCATGCGAAATGTACAACAGGAAGACTCTTACTATGAGCTTTTATCCAATTTGGATTTAGCTGGCATCATCTATCTCTATCCCCCTACCAAGATTTCAAAGGCAAACGCTTTGTTTAAAAGAATGCCGGTTGTCTCTATCGGTGATAAACCACAAGGCAGTCGTTTTGACTCGGTGGAATTAAATGGTGTAAGAGCCGGTCATTTAATGGGTGAATATCTGCTTAACTTGGGACATGAGAAAATCACCTTTATCTCTGCACCTGTCATGGGTAAAGAAATTTCTCGTATCCATCGTTATGAAGGATTGATTCATGCCTTTGAAGATCAAGGTAAGGATATTCAAAATATCCAGCTAAAAACCATGTCTTTAGCGCAGTACGAAAGCATTCAGACCGAAAATATCGAATATCAGGTTGGTTACGAGCTCACCATGGAAGCTTTGGAAGAAGGAACGGATTCCACTGCCTTTTTGGCCAATAACGATATGACAGCACTAGGCGTATTATCGGCTTTAAAAAGTGAGGGTTATAAAGTTCCGAAGGATTTTTCCGTGGCTGGCTTTGATAATATTCTGATGTCTTCTCTTCCGGATATTTCGTTGACAACAATCGAACATGCCACGTTTTTAAAAGGAAAAGAAGCAGTCGATATCATCTATAAGAAGCATCTAAAAAATAATGCGCAAAAGTCACATCCTTACATATTGCGTCTAGAATACGAACCGGAACTGATCATCCGTAAAACTACCGGAAAGCCAAGAAAGTAAAAGCTCTAAGGTCAGACCTCAGAGCTTCTTTTTAATCTAACAGGTCTGAAAGAACCCCAATATTTTCAATCATGATATCCGGTTGAATTGGATTGTCAGGAACTTCTTCTTTCTTGGTTTCCCCACTTAAGACCAATATACTGACAATGTCGCTGCCATCCGCAACCGCAATATCGGTGTACATTCGGTCTCCTACGATTGCGATTTGGTCACCGGCAAGTCCGGTTGCCTTCTGGATATAATCCAAAGTTCTATGGCTCGGTTTTCCAAAAAATTCTGGAAAAACACCCGTGCTGGATTCAATACAACGTGCTATGCTTCCGCAATCCGGGATAAACTCTCCACCTTCAATTGGACAGTTCAAATCCGGATTAATTCCATAATACGTTTTTCCGTGTCGAATAAAAGTACAAATCTTTTCTAACTTTTCATATGTCAGTGTAGTGTCAAAACCTAAGATTACAACATCCGGCTCTTGATCATCCAATACCCATCCGGCTGTTTCAAACGCTTTTAATAAACTTGGCGTACCAACAACATAAAGTTTAGCGCCTGGATGATGTTCACTTAAATAGTGTAAGATCACATCGGTTGAAACCATCATTTGCTTCTCTGTGATATTAATATCCATGTTCTTTAATTTTGTGATATATGCATCTAAATCACGAGAGGAATTATTCGTAAAAAAGTAATAATCTCTTCCGGTCTCTTTTACCTTATCTAAAAACTTATGTGTATAAGGAAATAGATCATTTCCTAAATAAATCGTTCCATCCATATCAAGAATAAAGGCTTTGATCGTCTTCATTCTTTCTTTGATCTCCTGTAAATTTGTTAGCATAACATCACCTATTTAGATTGCCCATAATAGGCGTTTGGTCCGTGCTTTCTTTTAAAGTGTTTATCTAAAAGCACCTGCTGCATCGGTTCGATGGCATTGTTTCTTA